>JAESGD010000040.1_pt1 | contig 219222 bp, 226 predicted proteins | sample 9269581 | NCBI WGS metagenome assembly JAESGD01 (sample SAMN14515903, study PRJNA621661) | algae metagenome | isolation source: Cyanomargarita calcarea GSE-NOS-MK-12-04C and co-occurring heterotrophs from... | place: USA: Grand Staircase Escalante National Monument, Utah | collected 2007-12-30
CGTACTCCACGTGAGCGGTCGAGATCGTGATCCCGCGCGCCTTCTCCTCGGGAGCCTTGTCGATCTGGTCATACGCCGTGAACGTCGCCCCGCCAGACTCAGCCAGAATCTTCGTGATCGCAGCCGTCAAGGACGTCTTGCCATGGTCCACGTGACCAATCGTTCCAATGTTGCAATGCGGCTTCGTGCGCGCGAATTTCTCTTTGGCCATGACACCTGTTTCCTGCGAACGGCCCTCGGGAGGCCTTCAAAGCGCGGTCGCATTAGGGGGTATTGGCCGTGAATGCAAGGCGCGCGCGGAGCGTGTCGCCCCGCGCGCGGTCTGGATTCAGAGTCGCTCGCTTATCGAGATCGCGTAGGCAGGCTGGCGCTGCAGGAACAATTCGTCATCGGGTCCGGCGAGGCCGTCGGCCAGCGTGGTCGGGTCGAAGATCGCGTTGTCGCAGGTCTCGTTTGTCTCCAGCGCGGCGATGGTCAGCGTGCCTAGTTTCACCGTCGGGCGCGCATCCTCGCCCTCCCACATCTGGGTGACGTTGGTCTTCTCGTCCCCGGGCTTGCCCATGATCGCGACCATGTCGAAGCCGGCCGGCTTCTTGGTGCCGAGCCGCCCTTTCAACTCGTCGAGCAGAAAGTCGGCGGGCTTGGCCTTGGCCTCCTCGTCGGTCAGCCCGACCTCGCCGCCCACCGGGACCATTTTGAACTTGATGAGTTGCTTGGCGCCCGCCGCATTGGTCACCGTGTAGGGATGGATGCCCCAATAGTTGACGCCGACCCAGGAGCCGACGACCGGCTTGCCCGCCAGATAGCGCCCCTGTCCCGTCGTCTCGGGATTGGCCTCCGTGAAGGCCCTGATCTTGTCGGCCTGCGGCTTGCCGTCGGCGCCGGGCAGGCGGACCTTGAGGAATTCCAGCATCTGCTCGGGGCTCTTCACGAAATTGATCGGCGCGTTGACCATGACGAACTCGGTCTGGCCATCGCCGCCCGGATCGATCCGGAAGGCGAAGCCGCGGTTCACCGCCTTGTTGGCGTCCATCACCTTGGGATTGCCGCCCCCGACCGAGAAGCGCGCCAGAACCGGCGAGGTCTTGGCGAAGACCGCCGATTTGCTCAGGGCCCTGGCTTCGGCCTTGGGCGCGAAGCTTCCGGTGAAGCACTGGCCCTTCGCCCCGCTCGGCCGCGCCTTCTGCTTGCCCGACAGCGTGCGCATCGTCTCGACGATCTCGGGCGTCTGGGCCGTGGCGCTGCCTACCATGGCGATGGCGGCGGCGAGCGTGGCGGCACGGGCGAAGTGACGGTTGGCTTTTTTCATGTGGCTGATCCCCGGCGGTGTCGCGGGTGTCAGCAAGCTACCAGTTTCGAACTGCATCAAATCAAAGAAGCCGGAGCGACGATCACGCTTGCGTGACGCAGCGTCAACCCGGCCGCCGCCGGGCTTCGCCTCAGGCTGAAGCCCCGAACACACGCCGGTAGCGCGCCACCGTCTCGGCATCGCCCGAGACCTTCTCGGGATTGTCCGACAGTTTCACCGCCGGCCGGCCATTGGCCTTCGTCACCTTGCAGACCAGCGACATCGGATCGAGATCGCGCGAGCCATCTGGCGAGCAGCCGACAAGGTCGTTGGTCAGATCGGTGCCCCAGCCGAAGGCCATGCGGACCTTTCCGTCGAAATGCCGGTGAACCCGCTCGATCGCCGAGACGTCGAGCCCGTCAGAGAAGACCAGCAGCTTTTCGCGCGGGTCGCGGCCCTTCGCGCGCCACCACGCGATGATCTCCTCGCCGGCCTGGATCGGCGGAGCTGAGTCGGGCCGGAAACCCGTCCAGTCGGCGACCCAGTCGGGCGCGTGGCGCAAAAAGCTCGTGGTGCCGAAGGCGTCGGGCAGCGCGATCAGCAGATTGCCGCCATAGACCTGCCGCCACTCGTCGAGCACGCGATAAGGCGCGTGCAGCAGTTCCTCGTCGCTCTGCGCGAGAGCCGCCAGCACCATAGGCAGTTCATGCGCGTTGGTGCCGATCGCCTCGAGATCGGCGTCCATGGCGAGCAGGACGTTGGACGAGCCGGTGAAGGCCGCGCCCAGCCCCTCCTTCAGCGCCTCGACGCACCAGCGCTGCCAGAGAAATCCGTGCCGGCGCCTTGTACCGAAATCCGAGAGGCGCAGGCCCGGCAGCTTCTGCAGTCGATCGACCTTGTCCCACATCTTGGCCTTGCCGCGTGCGTAGAGCACGTCGAGCGAGAAGCGCTTCTGGCCGACCATGACGCGGCGCGCGCGCAGTTCGTTGATGATCGCCAGCGCCGGCACCTCCCACATCGTGGTGTGGGTCCAGGGGCCGTCGAACGTCAGCTCGTATTGTCCGTCGACCTTGCGAAGATCGTACTCCGGCAAGCGAAAATCGGCGAGCCAGGCGATGAAGTCCGGCGAGAACATCTGCGTCTTGCCGTAGAACGAGTTGCCCGCCAGCCAGATCAGCTCCTTCTTCGAGAAACGGACCTCGCGGGCATGGTCGAGCTGCGCGCGCAGTTCCGCCTCGTCGACGATGTCGGCGAGCCGAATATGCTTCGAGCGGTTGATCAAGGAGAATGTGACCTGCACCTCCGGGTGGAAGGCCCGGATCATCTGCAGCATCAGCAGCTTGTAGAAATCGGTGTCGAGCAGGCTGCGGATGATCGGGTCCAGCCGCCAGCCATGATTGTAGGTCCGCGTCGCGATGTCGGTGACGGTCATGGGCTGGTCCAAAGGCGTGGCTGAACGGGAGCGCGGCTGAGGGTGCAGCGTTTTGGCGGGGGCCGATAGTCTCTTCCGGGAGAAAGAGTTGGAGCGGGATGTCGCCCGAAAACCGGTCCTCGCCGTTCGGCATCATGCACATCTAGCGCATCGGCGAGAACGCCGTCGGCCGCAGAATTCGGCTGCGCATCTCCAGCACATAGGGCGCGGCCTTGGCGCGGAAGGTCTGCCAGCGCGGGTCGGCCTCCATCGCGGCGCGGCGGCGCTCGCGGTCGCCGGCGTCCGCGAAGCGCCACATATGCACCACCTCGTTGACGACGCCGCTATCGGTGGTGAACCAGCCAACGAGATCGCCCAGATGCGACATCTGCAACTCCATGCCCTCCCGGACATAGAGATCGAGATAGTCGCGGACATGGGCCGGCTTGATGGCGTAGGTGCGCTCGTCGAGAATCATGGCACGGGTATCCGGGTTCGGTTTGGACGGCGGCGCGAAGGACGAGCCTCAGGCGCTGGCGGCGACGGCCTCGATCCTGTCGATGCCGCCGAGCTTCGGTGCGAACGATGCCCAGACCTTGCGCGCGCCGGCCTCCCAGACGGGACGGTCCGCGGGTTGCAACACCTTGCCGCCCTCGGCTTTCGCCCGGGCCATCGAGGCGTCTTCGTCGGCGACGATGAGATCGTCGAAATAGCCGACCCCCTCGGCAGCGGCGGCGCCGAGCGCCGCCCTGTCCTCGGCGGAGAGCCCATTCCAGAAGACGGCGGAGACATAGATCACGCCGCTCGCCCAAATGTGCCCGGTTTCGACCAGCCAGGGCACGACCTCATGCAGCTTGAAGCCGACATAGGCCGATTTGGTCAGGTCCATGCAGTCGACCACGCCGGTCTTGAGCGCATTGTAGGTCTCCGTGATCGGGATCGGCGTCGGATAGGCGCCAAGCCCCGACCAGAGTTCGGTATGCAGCGGGCTCTGGATCACACGGATGCGTTTGCCCCTGATGGCCGCGGGCGTCGCGATCGGCTCCTTGGCCAGCAGATGGCGCGCGCCATAGTTGATGAAACCGAGCACGACGAAGCCCTGCGCCTCGAACCTGCCCTTGAGCTCGCTCCCGAGCGGGCCGGCGAGCACGCGCTTGAGGTGGCTCCTGTCCCTGAACAGGAAGGGCAGATCGAGAATCTGGCTGTCGGGAACCCAGCCCGAGAGGGCCGAGACCGTAGAGAGCGAGGCCTGCACGGAGCCGAGCCTGACTCCCTCGGCGACTTCCTTCTCGCCGCCAAGCGCGGCATTGCCGACGATACGCAGGTCGAAGCGGCCGGGCGCGGTGCGGTTCAGCGTCTCGGCCATGCGCCGCCAGATCTTCGTCTCGGGCTTGTCCTCGCCGAACAGCGAGGCGACGGTCACCGGCCGGCCAGCGGCCTGCACGGAACGGGCGGACAGGATGGCGGGCGCGGCCAGAAGGCCCGCAGTGATCTCACGGCGACTCGGCGACATCTCAGAACAGCTCCTTGAACGACGGCGGCAGACTAGGCCAGGCCGCCGCGCCGAGGCAAAGCAAAGCGAGTGCGCAGAGCAGGCTTGCAAGCAGGGGCAGCACTGCACGAAACACATGGCCGGCCGGCACGCGGGTGATGCCCGACACGACATAGACCAGAATGCCGAGCGGCGGGGTCAGCCCGTGGATCATCAGATTGACCACGAGGATGACGCCGAACTGGATCGGATCGAGCCCCGCCGCGATCGCGACCGGAAGCAGCAGCGGCGCGAGCAGGAGAATCGCCGCGCCGATATCGAGGAACAGCCCCGCGACCAGCAGCACGAGATTGGCCAGCAGCATCACCGCATAGGGCCCGCCGCCGAGCGCCGTCACCAGCCCCGCCATCTGGTCGGATACGCGATCGAGCGCGAGCAGGAATGCGAAGGGCGCCGACGCCCCGATCAAAAGCCCGACGGCGGCGGCTTCCGTGGCAGATTTGCGCAGGGCGACAAAGACCGAGCCGGCGTTCAGGCTGCGCAGCGTAAGGCAGACGACCAGTGCGTAGGCGACGGCCAGCGCCGAGGCCTCCGTCACGGTGACGACGCCGAAGCGGATGCCGACGACGACGACGACGCCGAGCCCGATCGCCGGCAGAGCGCCCATGAAGCTGCGCGCCCGCTCCTGCGCGCTCGCCCGCGGCTGTGGCGCAACCTCGCGCACGCTGAGATGGATGCCGATGGCCAGCGCCAGCGCCAGCACGCCGCCTGCAATGAAGCCACCGACCAGCAGCGAGCCGACTGAGAGGTTGGTCGCGCTCGCCAGGATCAGGAAGGCGATCGAGGGCGGGATGATGTTGTCGAGCATCGAGACGCCCGCCACGATCGCCGCCGCGTTCGCCGGCGGGTAGCCGCGCGCCACCAGCGTCGGCGCCATCACCTTGGCCCCGAAGGCGGCGTTGGCGACCGAAGAGCCGGACGCGCCCGAGAACAGCACGCTGGAGACCAAAGCCGTCTGGGCGAGGCCGGCGCGCAGATGGCCGACGAGGGCGGCGGCGAACCGCACCAGCCGTTCGGCCAGCCCCCCGGCGGTCAAAAGCTCGCCCGCCAGCAGGAAGAACGGGATCGCCAGCAGCAGGAACTTGCTCACGCCCGAGACCGTGTTCTGGACGATGGCGGGTTCGGGCAAGAGCCCGCCGAACGCGCCCGTCAGCGAGACGCCAGCGAGCAGCGCGAAGGGCAAGGGCGCGCCGAGGATGAGGCCAATCCCGGCGAACAGCGCCGCGATCAGGCTTGGCGTCGAAACGAAGAGGCCGGTGGCGTTCTGTGCGGCGAGATAGAGCGCGACGCCTAAAATCAGCGATGCGAGCATCGAGCCGATGGAGCGATCCAGCGCCGCCCGCCAGAGCACGACGAGAACCGTCAGCCCACCGCCGACGGCGAAAGCGGCGAAGCGCAGGCTTTCGGGCAGACCGAGAACGGTCGAGGTCCCGCCGACCAGTTGCGCCACCCTTGTCCCGCCGATGGCCAGCACCAGAGCGCCATGCACGGCGACCGCGTCCGCGACGACACGCGCCAGGCCCTGACCCCGCGCCGGCAGCAGGCGCACGATCACGTCGAGCCGCATGGCGAGGGCGCTCGTCGCCGCCAGCGGCATGCCGACGGCGACCAGCGCGACGTTGAGCCAGATCGCCAGTTCGTCCGACCAGACTAGCCCGCCGCCCAGCACATAGCGGCGGAACACGGCGGCCATGACGACGAGGAAGAGCGCGGCCAGGATCGCGGCGCCGAGCCATTCGAGCGCCGACGAGAGCGCCGTCAGTCCCCGGCCGGAACGACCGCGCGGCAGTCTGGCGGGATGGAGCGCATCCGGATCGAGACCGGCCAGCTTCACGTCATTCACGAGCCCGATTGCGCCATCAGCCAGTCGACGAACAGGCGCACGATGCGCCGCTGCCGATGCGCGCTCGGATACACCAGATGATGGCCGACGTAACGCACATCCTGGCTCGCGCCCGCCAGCGGCGCGACGAGCCGGCCGGCCCTGATCTCGCGCTGCGCCAGCAGGGTCGATTCCAGCGCAATGCCGATGCCGTCGCAGGCCGCAGCGATGGCGAGAAAACTTCGGTCGAAGCGGATGCCGTGCGGCGGCGGCGCGCTGACCCCGTTGACGTCGAACCAGTGACTCCAGCGCACCTGCTTGTTGTCGCTGTGGATCAGGCTGGCGCGCAGCAGATCGGCGGGAGTGCGGATCGCCTCCGCGATCTCCGGCGCACAGAGCGGCGTGACCGTCTCCTCCGGCAGCGGAAGCGAAACCAGCCCTTCGCCGCGTACAGGGCCGTAGACAATATCGACGTCGAAATCGTCCCCGATGAAGCGGGTATAGTCGGTTCCGGCCGCAAGCCTGAGTTCGATGCCTGGATGCTGGCCGAGAAAACCCGGCAGCCGCGGCGTCAGCCAGGCGGCGGCGAAACTCGGCGCGGAATGCACGCGCAGAAGCTGCGGCCCCTGCGCCGAGATCGATTCCAGCCCGCGCCGCAGCTCCTCGAAGGCGTTGCGGACATGGTGCATCAGCGTCTCGCCATTGATGGTCAGGCTGACGGTGCGCCCGCTACGCTCGAACAGCGCGACGCCCAGCGCCTTCTCCAGCTTCATCACGGCATGGCTGACGGCGCTTGGCGACAGATTGAGTTCGGCCGCCGCCGCGCGAAACGAACCGCGCCGCGCCGCCGCCTCGAAGGCGCGCACCGCCGGCAGGGAGACATGGCTGAGCATACGCCAAGTGAAGCGAATTCATGCGGGGGTGTAAAGAGCGATGGGCGGACCCTGCCCGCATGAGCTACCTCCGCCGTCATCCCGGACAAGCGGCGTAGCCGCGCAGCGCCGGGATCCATCATAAGGCGCCGGCAGTTCTTGATGATGGATCCCGGAGCTCCGCTTCGCTGCGTCCGGGATGATGGCGGTGTTACATGCGGAAGCCAAGCCCTAGGCTACACGAGATGAATCCAATTCATCTATTGGTGAGAACAACCCGCTTGTCCTCTCCCCGCGCCGAAGGAACACTCCGGCCCAAGAAACCAAAAGGCGTCTCGGGGAGTGAAGCATGCTGCTGAAGGGCAAGGTCGCGGCCATTTCGGGCGCGGCGAGCCGACGCGGGATCGGGCTGGCGACGGCGCGGCTGTTCGCCGAGCACGGCGCGAGCGTGGCCATTCTCGATCTCGACGGCGCGTCGGCGGAAGAAGCGGCTAGATCGTTGACGACCGAGCACCCCGGCCAGCGCCACATCCCGGTCGCCTGCAACGTCGTCGAGCGCCTGTCCTGCGAACAGGCCTCGCAAGCCGTTCTGTCCGCCTACGGCCATGCCGACATCCTGATCAACAATGCCGGCGTCACCCAGCCGGTGAAGATCATGGAGATCGACGCCGCAAGCTGGGACCGCATCCTCGACGTCAATCTGCGCGGCGTGCTCAACCTGAGCCAGTCCTTCATCCCGCATTTTCGCCAGCGCAAGTCAGGCGCCATCGCCTGCATGTCCTCGGTCTCGGCCCAGCGCGGCGGCGGCATTTTCGGCGGCCCGCATTACTCGGCGGCGAAGGCAGGCGTACTCGGCCTCGCCAAGGCGATGGCGCGGGAACTCGGGCCTGACGGCATCCGCGTCAACTGCGTCACGCCCGGCCTGATCCAGACCGACATCACCGGCGGAATGCTGACTGACGAGATGAGGATCGAGATCGCCAGAGGCATCCCGCTCGGCCGGCTCGGCACGGCCGAGGACGTCGCCGGCATCTACCTGTTTCTGGCGTCGGACCTGTCGCAATACGTCACCGGCGCGGTGATCGACGTGAACGGGGGCATGCTGATCCATGGCTGAAACTGCTTCCCACGCCATTCCCAACGTCTCGCTCGCCGAGCGGGCCTGGCGCATCCGCCGCAACGCCGTCCGCATGGGCGAGGTCCAGGGCCAGGGCTACATCGCGCAGGCGCTCGGCATCGCCGATGTGCTGGCCGTGTCCTATTTCCACGCGCTGAGCTACCGCGCCCACGAGCCGGAATGGGAGGGCCGCGACCGCTTCCTGCTCTCCATCGGCCATTACGCCATCGCGCTCTACTCCGCCCTGATCGAGGCCGGAGTCCTGCCCGACGACGAACTGGAGACCTATGGCGGCGACGATTCCCGCCTGCCGATGTCGGGCATGGCGGCCTATACGCCCGGCATGGAGATCACCGGCGGCTCGCTTGGCCATGGGCTCGGCATCGCGGTCGGCATGGCGCTGGGGCTGAAGCGCAAGGGCTCGAAGAGCTTCGTCTACAACCTCTTCTCCGATGGCGAGGTCGACGAGGGCTCGACCTGGGAGGCGGCGATGGCGGCCGGCTCCCACACGCTCGACAACCTGATCGGCATCGTCGACGTCAACAACATGCAGGCCGACGGGCCCTCGACGCAGGTGATGAATTTCGAGCCGCTGGTCCCGAAATTCGAGGCCTTCGGCTGGCACGTCCAGCGCGTCAACGGCAACGACATCGCGGCGCTGGTGGCGGCCTTCGACGCCGCCCGGCACGCGACCGTCGCCAAGCCCCGCATCATCATCTGCGACACGAAGATGGCCAAGGGCGTGCCCTTTCTGGAGGAGCGCGAGCGCAACCACTTCCTGCGCGTCGAGCCCGAGGAATGGGCCAAGGCGCTGGCTGTCCTCGACGAAGGGAGGCCGGCATGAGGCGGTCGAAATATCTGCGCCCGGCGCATCTGGAAAACCCCGCTCCCGGCGGCGTCCGCCTGAAGACATCGGCGATGATCGCCTCGATCGCGGGGCCCGACCAGCGCACCAAGCCCGCGCCGTTCGGCCACGCGCTGGTCGAACTCGCGAAGACGCGGCCCGACATCGTCGGCGTCACCGCCGACCTCAGCAAGTATACCGATCTCCACGTCTTCGCAAAGACTTATCCAGATCGCTTCTACCAGATGGGCATGGCCGAGCAGGTGATGATCTCGACGGCCGCCGGGCTGGCGCGCGAGGGTTTCGCCCCCTTCGCGACGACCTATGCCGTCTTCGCCTCGCGCCGCGCCTACGATTTCATCTTCATGGCGATCGCGGAGGAGAATCTCGACGTCAAGATCGTCTGCGCCCTGCCCGGCCTGACCACCGGCTACGGCCCAAGCCATCAGGCGACCGAGGACATCGCGATCTTCCGCGGCATGCCGCAGCTCACCATCGTCGATCCCTGCGACGCCCATGAGATCGAGCAGGCCGTGCCGGCGATCGCGGCCCATAAGGGCCCGGTCTACATGCGGTTGCTGCGCGGGAACGTCCCGCTGGTGCTCGACGAGTACGGCTACAGCTTCGAGCTCGGCAAGGCGAAGATCATTCGGGGCGGCAATGATGTCCTGATCGTCTCGTCGGGTCTCATGACCATGCGCGCGCTGGAGACGGCCAAGCGATTGGAAGCCGACAGGATCGACGTCGCCGTGCTGCATGTGCCGACGATCAAGCCGCTCGACGTCGAGACCATCCGGCGCGAAGCGGCCAAGACCGGGCGCATGGTGATCGTGGCTGAGAACCACAGCATCGTCGGCGGCCTCGGCGAGGCGGTGGCGGGCGAGCTGATGCGCTCGGGGATACACCCGCCGGCCTTCCGCCAGATCGCCCTGCCCGACGCCTTTCTCGACGCCGGCGCGCTGCCGACCCTGCACGACCGCTACGGCATTTCCACCGACGCGATGACGACAAGCATCAGGGGGTGGATGTGATGACCCCTGTCATTCCGGGGCGAGCCGGAGGCTCGAACCCGGAATGACACGGTAGAAACCAAACCCAGAACTCAGCCAGCCCGGCCAACGGGCGGCGTCAACCCAGGGAGAACGATCATGACCATCAACCGCCGCCACATCCTGCTCGGCGCCGTCGCCGCACCCGCCATCCTCAGCCTGCCGCGCGGGGCCAACGCCCAGGCCGCGATCAACATGACGCTCGGCCACAACGCGGCGGCCGGGAACCCGCGCTGGATCGCCGCCGACAAATTCGGCGAACTCGTCAAGGAGCGCACCAAGGGCCGCATCAATGTCCGCGTCGCCGGGGCCGAGCAGCTCGGCAACGAGCAGTCGCTGCTGACCAGCCTGCGCACCGGCGCAGTCGACATGACCGTCAACAGCCAGGGCTCGACCTCGGCGCTGCTGCCGGAACTGGCTGCGCTCGGCCTGCCCTTCCTGTTTTCCGACTCCGCCGCCGCCTTCAAGGTGCTCGACGGCCCGATCGGCTCCGAACTCGACCAGCGCTTCGCCAAGATCGGCATGGTGCCGCTCGGCTGGTGGGACAACGGCATCCGCCACATCACCAACTCCAAGCGCCCGATCGTGAAGCCCGCCGATCTCAAGGGCCTGAAGATCCGAACCCCGCCCGATCCGATGACGATCGACATCTTCAAGGCGCTGGGCGCGTCGACCGAGCAGATTTCCTTTGGCGAGCTCTACATCGCGCTGCAGCAGGGCGTGGTCGACGGCCAAGAGAATCCGCTCGTCAACATCCATTCCTCGAAGATCTTCGAGGTGAACAAATACATCTCGCTCTCGGCCCATAAATGGGAGTGCTCGCCCTTCCTGATGTCGCAGATCACCTGGGCGCGGCTGTCGCCGGCCGACCGCGACATCATCAAGGCCTCCGCCAAGGAAGCCGGCGACCTGCAGCGCAAGCTCTTCCTCGACACCGAAAACAAGCTCGCGGTGGACTTCAAGGCCAACCCGAAGATCGAGATCAACCAGGCCGACCAGGCCGCCTTCCGCGAGGCGTCCGCCAGCGTGGTCGACGCCTGGAAGGCCAAGCCCTTCGGCGATTTCGTCGATCGCCTCGCCAAGACGGCGCGGGTCTGACGCCGTGAGCGGGCGCGCGCGCGCCGCGCTGCTGAGCTTCAGCGAGCGCGTCGACTGGCTGGTCGCGCGCTTTTGCGAGGCGGTCGTGCTGCTCGTCGGCGGCGCGCTGCTCGGCCTGCTGACGGCAAACGTGCTGGCGCGCTACGCGCTCGCTTCTGGCGGCTTCCGCTTCGCGCAGGAGCTGCCGGAACGGCTCTTCCCGGTCTTCATCATGGCGGGCGTCGCGCTCGCCGTGCAGAAGGGCGGCCACATGGCGGTCGAGACCGTGCTCGCCATGCTGAACCGGCAGGGCGCGCGCATCCTGCTGCTGGTCGGCCACGCCATCGTCATCGTCTCCTATGTCATTCTCGGCCGGGAGATTTTCGGCCTCGCCGAAATCATGGCGATCGACCGCTCGCCGGTGCTCGGCCTGCCCTCGAGCTATGGCTACTACACGCTCGGAATCGGCACGGTGCTGATCATCCTGACGACGCTGACGCTCGCCATCAGGGTCGCGTTGATCGGCCCCGAAGCCATGCCGGTCCCCGGCCCCGAGGAGCTGGTCACATGAGCCTGATCCTCGTCGCCGCCTTCACCATCCTGATGCTGCTCGCCATCCCGGTCGGCCATGCGCTGATCGTGGCGGCCGGCGTCACGCTCGTCTGGCAGGGGCAACTGCCGCTGACCATCATCGCCCAGCAGATGTATCAGCAGACCCAGTCCTTCCCGATGCTGGCGCTGCCCTTCTTCATGCTGGCCGGCTCGCTGATGCTGGGCGGCCAGCTCGGCTCGGAGTTGCTCGCCTTCGCCTCCAAGGCGATGCAGCGCTGGAAGGGCGGCCCGCTCTCGACCACGGTCGTCGCGTCCGTCGTTTTTGGGGGCGTCTCGGGCAGCGCGGTGGCCAACGCCAGCGCGCTCGGCTCCGTCCTGATCCCGTGGCAGAAGCGCCAAGGCTACCCCGCCCCGCTCTGCGCCGCCAACAACGCGACCTCGGCGATCATCGACATCCTGATCCCACCCTCGATCCCGCTGATCCTGTATTCGCTGGTCTCGAACGTCTCGATCGCCGACCTGTTCACCGCCGGTATCCTGCCGGGCCTGCTGATGGCCGGCGGCTTCATCCTCCTGTGCAACTACATCGCCCGCAAGCGCGGCTACGTCTCGGCCGAGGACCCCGTCGGAAAGCGCGAACTCCTGCGACTGGCCTGGCGCAGCATGCCGGCGCTGCTGATGCCGGTGATCATCCTGCTCGGCCTGCGCTTCGGCATCGCCACGCCGACCGAGATCGCGGTGCTCGCCGTGCTCTATGCGCTGGTGCTCAGCCTCGTGCTCTACCGCGACATGAGCTTCGCCCGCTTCCGCCGGAGCATGATCGAGGCCGGCATCGCCACCGGCGTCGTGATGCTGGTGATCATGGGCTCGGCCATCGTCGGCTGGATCCTGACCTTCGACCAGGTGCCGCAGCGCTTCGCGGAATGGGTCTCCGCCACGATCTCGAACCCGCTCTTCGTCATCCTCGCCATGAACGTGCTCTTGCTTCTCGTCGGCATGCCGATCGACCTGCCGCCGGCGATCCTGCTGCTGGGGCCGATCTTCGTGCCGCTGGCGGCGACGATCGGGCTCGATCCGGTGCAACTCGGCATCATCATGGTGCTCAATCTCGGCATCGGCCTCTACACCCCGCCGATCGGCACGACGCTCTTCATCTCGACCTCGATCGCGCGGACGACGCTGGGCGAGACGACGAAGGAGCTCTGGCCCTTCTTCGGCGTAGCGATGATCGTGCTGCTGCTGGTGAGCTACGTGCCGGCGCTGACGATCTATTGAGCGGGTCGGCCCCGGCCTGTCGCGCGGCTGCCGGACTGCCTGCGCCTGTTCGCATCCTGACTCTTGCGGGCGCGTGACCATGGCACAAGCCCGTTGACGGCCCCATATGCGATGGCGCCGACTGCAACCGTCCGGACCATTCCATGGTGTCCCCTGCTATCCGTTCCGCCTCCCGCGACGAGGAAAGCACCGTCTCCGCGCTCATCACGCTCGCCTTCGCCGCCGATCCGATGGCGCGCTGGTCGCTGAGAGACCCGCAGACCTATCTCGCCGTCATGCCCGAGCTGATCCGCGCATTCGGCGCCGCCGCCTATGACAGCGACAGCGCCTATGTCAGCGACGGCTTCGGCGGCGCGGCGATGTGGCTGCCGCCCGGCGAGGAGCCCGACATCGAGACGCTGGATCGCCTCGTCCGGACGCATGCCGACCCGGCGATTCTCTCCGATGTCGGGGCGGTGTTCGAGGCGATGGCGAACTATCATCCGGAGGCGCCGCACTGGTATCTGCCGCTGATCGGCGTTGGTCCCGCACGGCAGGGCCAGGGGATCGGCGGCGCACTGATGCAGCACGCGCTCGCGCGCTGCGACCGCGACGGCGTCGCGGCCTATCTGGAATCGTCGAACCCGCAAAACATCCCGCTCTATCGGCGATATGGGTTCGAAATCCTGGGAACCATCCAGTTCGGATCGTCGCCGGTCCTGACGCCGATGCTGCGCCCGCCGCGTTGACAGCCCGGCCGTCTCGGGCGACGAGCGGGTCATGCCGTCAGAACAAGCCCAACGCCTCATCGACCGCATCCGCGACCGCTCCGCCGTGATCGGCATCGCCGGCCTCGGCTATGTCGGCATCCCCCTCGCATTGGCGGCGCTGCGGCGTGGCTTTCGCGTCGTCGGCTTCGACATCGACGAAGCCCGCGTGGCGCAGATCAACGCCGGGCGCGAGACCTTCCGGCATATCCCGATGGAGCCGATCGCGCAGGCCGCCCGCGACGGGCGTTTCCTCGCCACTGCCGATTTCGGCCGCATGGGCGAGCCCGACGCGCTGCTGATCTGCGTGCCGACGCCGCTCTCGCGCCACCGCGAGCCCGACCTCTCCTATGTCCGCAAGACCACGGAGGCCATCGCCGCCGCCTTGCGGCCGGGCCAATTGATCGTACTCGAATCGACCACCTATCCCGGCACCACCGACGAGCTGATGCGGCCGATCCTCGAAGCCACGGGCCTCAGGAGCGGCCAGGACTTTTTCCTCGCCTATTCGCCCGAGCGCGAGGACCCCGGCAATGGCGAGTTCGGCACCGCCGACATTCCAAAAGTCGTCGGCGGCGACGGAGCGGACGCGCTCGCCATCGCCGACGCGCTCTACGCGGCGCTAGTGGTGCGCACCGTACCGGTCTCCTCGACCGCCACCGCAGAGGCGGTGAAGCTGACCGAGAACATTTTTCGCGCCGTCAACATCGCGCTCGTCAACGAGCTGAAGCAGGTCTACGCCGCGATGGGCATCGACATCTGGGAGGTGATCGAGGCCGCCAAAACGAAACCCTTCGGCTACATGCCGTTCTATCCTGGGCCGGGCCTTGGCGGCCACTGCATCCCGATCGATCCGTTCTACCTGACCTGGAAGGCGCGCGAATACGACATCGCGACGCGCTTCATCGAGCTCGCCGGCGAGATCAACACGCAGATGCCCCATCGCGTCGTCGACCGGCTGGCGGAACTGGTCGATCGCGAGCGCGGCCGCGCCTTCAGCGGGGCGCGCATCCTCGTGCTCGGCCTGGCCTACAAGAAGAATGTCGAGGATATGCGCGAGAGCCCGGCGCTCAAGCTGATCGAGCTGATCGAGGCGCGCGGCGCGAAGGCCGACTTCCACGATCCGCACATCCCGGCGATCCGCCCGTCGCGCAGGCATGGCGGGCTCGCCGCACGCAAGAGCGTGGCGCTGACGCCCGAGGCCATCGCCGCCTACGACGCCGTGCTGATCGCGACCGACCATGACGAGGTCGATTACGCGCTGGTCGCCGGCCACGCGAGGCTGATCGTCGACACCCGCAACGTCTGCGCGCGGCACGGGCTTGCGAGCCCGACGATCTTCAAGGCATGAGCACGCATCCGTGACTGCGCCCTGCCCGCGGCCGGGCGACGAGAGAGGCCGGGATTGCAGTCGTCGATCGCGTCGCCAAGGTGACATTTTCGGCGCTCCTGTCCATCGGCGCGCTGACCGGCGCCGTCCTCGCCAGCAGCCTGAACGGGCCCAAGCGAGTCCCGCAGAGCGCGAAATGGTGATCGTGTCGCCTGGCCAACCGGCATGGATGCGTCACGCAAGAGCACTATATCCTGCCATGATCGCGCCGATCGGAGAGGAAACGCACCATGTCCACACTGACGCTTTGGGGATTCAGCGGCTCGACCTATGTTCGCACCGTCAAGATGCTGCTGGCCGAGAAGAACTTTACCGATTTCGAACAGGTTCCGCTCAACGTTCTGCAGGGCGAGCCGCGCCAGCCCGAGCATCTTGAGCGCCACCCGTTCGGCAAGGTGCCGGTCATTGCCCATGACGGCATGACGATCCTCGAGACGGCTGCGATCACGCGCTATCTCAATGACGTCCTGCCCGGCAAGTCGCTGGTGCCGGCCGCGCCGAAGGATCGCGCACGCATGGACATGGTCATCGGGCTGATCGATTCCTACGGTTATGGCGCGCTGCTTGGCGGCGTCGCGGCCTATCACCTCTTCCCCGATTTCGTCGGCGGGCAGAACGAGGCGGCGAGGCGCGATGGCATCGAGCAGGGCCGCAAGGTGTTGAGCTACGCCATGAAGACCAAGGGGGCCTCTCCCTTCATCGCCGGCGATCTCAGCCTCGCCGATTTCTATCTCGCGCCGATCGCGGCCTATGTCTCGCTGACGCCGGATGCGGGCACGGTCTTTGACGTTCCGGGTTTCGGCGACTATTGGGAAGCGGTGCAGGCGCTGCCGAGCTTCCAGGCGACGCAGCCTGGGGGAGCCTGAAGGCTTCCGCCGCAGGCGGTCGGCGGATCCACTTGGTCTGTGCCGGGTCGCTCCGGTCTTTTTGGGGCTGGCGCGGCCGGGGCTGCCCTGCTGAATTGCGGGAATGCTGACCAAGCCCGATCACCCGACCGACATTTCGCAACTCGCAGCGCATGAACGCACGGTCGCGCGGGATCTGGAGCTGCTGTGCCTCCCGGCCAGGCCATGGCTGCGCGAACACAGGACGGCGAAAGGCGAGCCGCTGCGCGATGTCGTCATCGTCGGCGCCGGAATGAACGGCGTCGGCGCGGCCGCGGCGCTGATCTTCCGGGGCGTCCACAACATCGCAGTGCTGGACGCGGCGGCGCCCGGACGGGAAGGCCCCTGGGTCACCTATGCGCGTATGGACACGCTGCGCTCGCCGAAATTCCTGCCGGGCCCTGTCGCCGGGGTCCCGTCGCTGACCTTCCGCGCCTGGTACGAGGCGCAGCACGGGCAGGCCGGGTGGAAGGCGCTCTACAAGATTCCCAACGCCGTCTGGGCCGAATACATGACATGGCTGCAGCAGGTCCTGAGCCTGCCGGTCAGCCATGGCGTGAGCGTGACGCGGATCGTGCCGCAGGACGGCCATCTCGCCTTGCACGTCACGACGCCACAAGGCAAAGGCGTCATCCATGCAAGGCGCGTCGTGCTGGCGACGGGGCGCGGCGGAGCCGGCGGCAACCACATCCCCGCCTTCATCGACCGCTCGCTCTGGCCCGATCGCGCCGCCCATGGCAACGAGCCGATTGATTTCGCGGCGCTCGCAGGCAAGAGCGTCGCGGTCGTCGGCGGCAGCGCCTCGGCCTGGGACAATGCGGCGACCGCGCTGGAGCAGGGCGCGGCGCGCGTCGACATGTATATCCGCCGCGAGAGCCTGCCGCAGATCAACAAGGGCCGCGGCTCGGCCAATCCCGGCTTCTTCCATGGCTGGAGCGGGCTCGACCTCGCGCAGCGCTGGGAGTTGGCGGTCTATCTCAACGACCGGCCGGCCCCGCCGCCGCACGAAACCGTGTTGCGGGGGCTGAGGCAGGCGGGTTTGCATGTCCATCTCGGCCATGGACTGGCCGCCGTTCGCCGAACCGCGAGCGGCGTCGAACTCGACCTCAAGCCCACCGATGGCCCGATCACCCGCGCGCATGACTTCCTGATCGTCGGCACCGGCTTCGCCATCGACATCGACCGCGTGCCGGAGCTTGCCGACGTCGCGCCGGCAATCGCGCGCTGGGGCGACGTATACACCCCGCCGCCTGATCTGCGCCGGCCGGAACTCGCCGCCTATCCGTTCCTCGGCCCCGCCTTCGAACTGACGCCGCGTTCGGCCGACGCGCCGCCCGAGCTCTCGCAAATCCATCTGTTGAACCACGGCGCGGCTGCGAGCCATGGCCAGATCGCCAGCGACATTCCGGGCGCGGCGATTGCCGCCGAGCGGCTTGCGACAGCGATCGCGAGCGCCTTCTTCCGCGAGGACATCGCCGGAATCAGCGCCGATCTCGACGCCTTCGACGAGCCGGAACTCGAAAGCACGCCGTTCTTCGTGCCGCGATGACGCGGCTCAGATCGCGCTGCCGGGCCGGGCAACCGCCATCCGCCGGCCCTGTTTTGGACCGACAGCGACGCCGTCGATGGCAGGATTTCATCGGAGGAAAATGGAGCGGGTACCGGGAATCGAACCCGGGTATTCAGCTTGGAAGGCTGCTGCTCTACCATTGAGCTACACCCGCATCGTCTCCAAATTCTCCACGGCGCGGCGGAAGTCAACCCGTCTTGCGCCGTCTCAGCGGAGACGCTCGGTCGCGGGAGGCAGGCCGGAAAACGCCGGCGCCCGCTTTTCAAGGAACGCACTCATGCCTTCCCTGAAGTCGTCGCTCATATAGCACATCAGGATCAGCCGATCGCCCTCGCTGCGCGGGATCGTCGGCCTGAGCTGGCGCAAAGCCTGCTTCGTCGCCTGCAATGTCAGCGGGGCATGGCCCGCCACCTGACGCGCCAGTTCCCGGGCGCGGGACATCAGGTCGGCCGGCTCCGCGACCAGCTCGCTGACGAGCCCGATGGCGAGAGCCTCCTGCGCCTCGACCAGACGCGCGCTGAAGATCAGTTCCTTCAGCCGCGCGGTGCCGACGAGTTCGGCGAAGCGCGCATAGTTCGACATCGACAGGCAGTTTCCCAGCGTCCGGGCGATCGGGAAGCCGAATTTCGCGTTGCCGGCGGCGATGCGAAGGTCGCAGCAGCCGGCGATGGCGGCCCCGCCGCCGGTGCAGGCGCCCGCGATCGCGGCGATGGTCGGCGCGCGGCAGGTTTCGAGCGCACCCAGCACCCGGTCGATCCGGGCCTCGTAGCCGAGCGCGTCCTCGGGCGTGTCGAAATCGCGGAACTGGGCGATGTCGGTGCCGGCCGCGAAGGCGCGCCCCCCCGCTCCCGTCAGGATCACGGCGCGGATGCTGCTATCGGCGTTGACCGTCTCGCAGATCTCGACGAGCCGCTCATACATCGCGAAGGTGAAGGCGTTGCGCGCCTCGGGCCGGTTGAAGGTGACAGTCGCGATGCCCTCAGCGACCTCGTAGAGAATGCTCGGCGCGACGGCCTGGGCAGCGGTGTCGGACATCGTCTTTCCCTCCAGGCTCAGCGACCCTTGAAGACGGGCTTGCGCTTCTCGGCGAAGGCGAGCCTGCCCTCGGCATAGTCCTCGCTCTCGAAGCAGGCCTTGACCAGCCGGTCGCACAGCGCGAGGTCGCGGTCGGCCTCGTCCCTGAGCGCCTCGGCGACGATCTGCTTGATCGCGGTCACCGTCAGCGGCGCATTGCCGGCGATGGTGTGGGCGTAGTCGGTGACATAGGCTTCGAGTTCGGCAGGCGCCACGACCCGGTTCGCCAGCCCCATCGTCAGCGCCTCGCCGGCGTCGAACTGGCGGGCGGTGAAGAAGATTTCCTTGGCGAAGCTCGGCCGCACGACCTCGAGCAGCCGCCGGATGCGGTTGTAACCGTAGCCGAGTCCGAGCCTGGCGGCGGGGATAGCGAATTTCGCCGTCTCGCTGCAGATGCGGAGGTCGCAGCAGACCGCGAGATTGGCGCCGCCGCCGATCGCATAGCCATGGATCATCGCGATGGTCGGCTTCTCGATGGCGCGCAGCGCGCTGTAGGCGCCTTCCGTCGCCTCCTCATAGCGCTGGACGGCGGCCTCCTGGGCGCGCTCGTCGCCGAATTTCGAGATGTCCGCGCCCGAGACGAAGGACTTCTCGCCCGCGCCGCGCACCACCACGACGCGCACTGCCGGGTCGTCGCGAAAATCGGCGATCATCGCGATCGCCGCTTCCCACATCTCCAGCGAAACCGCGTTGTGCCGCTCGGGATTGTTGAAGATCAGCCAGCCGATGCCGTCGGCCTTGCGGGCAATCATCTTGTCGGTGGTCATCGCGGAAATCCTGGCTTTGATGGGATGCGCTCAGATCGTGCCGTTGCGCCGGAACCCCTCGATCTCGGCCGCCGTGAAGCCGGCCTCGTCGAGGATTTCGTCCGACTGCTCGCCCAGTTCCGGCGGCGGCATGCGGATTTCGCTGGGCGTGTCGCTGAGCAGGACAGGCTGCGCGACGAGCGTGATGTCGCGTTCCAGAGCCGGCGAATGAATGCTCTGCGCAATCCCCAGATGCTGGACCTGAGGGTCGGCGAAGACCTGGTCGATGCTGTTGATCGGCCCGCAGGGCACGCCGACCTGGCTGAACCGCTCGATCCAGTAGGCGCCGGTCTGCTCGCGCAGGATCGCGGTGATCTCGAATCCGAGGGCGTCGCGGTTGCGCGAGCGCAGCGCGGCGCTGGCGTAGTCTGGATGCGCGATCAGATCGGGCCGGTCGATGGAGCGGCAGAAGCGCTCCCAGATCGCCTGGCCTGTCACGGCGATGTTGATGTGGCCGTCTGAGGTCTGGAAGACGCCGGTCGGGATGCTGGTCGGGTGGTTGTTGCCGGCCTGTTTCGGCGCCTCGCCATCCATCAGCCAGCGCGTCGCCTGGAAATCCAGCATGGCGATCTGCGCCTGCAGCAGCGATGTCTGGACCCATTGGCCCTTGCCCGTCTCCTCGCGCGCCAGCAGGGCGGCCATGACGCCGAAGGCGCAATAGAGCCCGGCCGTGAGGTCCGCGACGGGAATGCCGACGCGGACCGGGCCCTGGCCGGGCAGGCCGGTGATCGACATCAGCCCGCCGAGCCCCTGCGCGATCTGGTCGAAGCCCGGCCGTGTCGCATAAGGCCCGTCCTGCCCGAACCCGGAGATGCTGGCGTAGACGAGGCGCGGATTGATCTCCTGCAACTGCTCGAAGGCGATGCCGAGCCTGTGCTTCACGTCCGGCCGGTAGTTCTCGACCAGCACGTCGGCCCCGGCGACGAGCCGGTGCAGGATGGCGCGACCCTCTTCCGATTTCAGGTTGAGCGTCAGGCTGCGCTTGTTGCGATGCAGGTTCTGGAAATCCGAGCCGTGGCGCGGGCCGCCGGGCCCCTCGCCCGTCTCCATAGCCTTGGGCGTCTCGATCTTGATGACGTTGGCGCCCCAGTCGGCCAGCTGGCGCACGGCCGTCGGCCCGGACCTGACCCGGGTCAGGTCGAGGACGGTGAAACGGGACAGGGCCCGCGACGCAGGTTCGAAAGGCATTGGCCTCCTCCTCGGGCTCAACCTGAAGAGCCATGTGCAAACTGTCAACGATGTTGAGCCAACTGTTGACAGTTGGCTGATCCGGGTCAACCATGCCGGCATGTCCGATGTGATGTCCGCCATCGCCCAGCGCCGCACGCAGACCCTGACCGGGATCGTTCAGGACGAGATCGAGCGCATGGTCCTCTCAGGCGACCTCGTCGCCGGAGAGCGCATCAACGAGCAGGCGCTGGCGGCGCGGCTCGGCGTCAGCCGCGGCCCCATCCGCGAAGCCACGCGCGGGCTGGTGCGGAGCGGGCTGCTCAATTCGGTGGTCAATCTCGGCGTCTTCGTCCGCCAGATTCCCGATGACGAGGCGAGCGAGATCTACGATGTCCGCGCCGTCGTCTTCGGCTTCGTCTGCCAGCGCCTGGCCGGACGGATCGCGCCCGGACAGCTCAAGACGCTCTGGCGGATGATCGCGGAGATGGACGACGCGATCGGCCGCGACGATGGCGCCAGTTACTACCGGCTCAATCTCGGATTCCACGACGCCATCCTCGACTTCGCCGCCCATGGCCGCGCCAGGCAGACCTATGAGGCGCTGATCAAGGAAACCCACCTGCTGCGGCAGAGCGCGCTGGGCGCGGCCGACCGGATGCGGGAATCGAATGCCGAGCATCGCGAGATCATCGCGGCCATCGCGGCTGGCGACGGCGACGGCGCACGCATTCTGGCCGAACGCCACGCCCATGGCGGCAAGCGCCGCTGGCTGAATTCACGCGAGGAATCGCCGAGGCAAGAATCGCCCAGGCAGGTATCGCCTAGGCAGGAACCGGAGGCTCGCAACCCAGCCTGAAACGAAACCGGGAACGAGCCGAAAACGGCCGCCCTGACACCAGAGGAGGAAACACCATGCTTTCACATCGCAGCACGACGCGCGTCGCATCCAGACGCGGACTTGACGCATCCCGCCTCGGAACGCTCGGCCTCGCCATCGGGCTCGCCTTGTCGGCCGGCGCCGCCCATGCCCAGGACAAATTCCCCTCCAAACCGATCGAGGTCGTGACCCATGCCGGCGTCGGCGGCGGCACCGACCTGACGGCGCGCATGATGATGGTCCAGGCGCCCGCCGCCTTCGGCACCGAACTCGTCGTCGCCAACAAGACCGGCGGCAGCGGGTCGGCCTCCATCGCCTACGCGAATTCGCGTGAGAAGGACGGCCACACCATCATGCTGATCACGCAGACCCACCTCCTGACCCTGCTGCAGAACAAGGCCGGCTCGGTGAAGGTGGGCGATCTGATCGGCGTCGCGCGCGCCACCGAGGATCCGCAGGTTCTGATGGTCGGCGCCAAGAGCCCCTACAAGACCGCGCAGGAGTTCATCGCGGCGGCCAAGGCCAAGCCGATGAAGTTCGGCACCACGCAGCTCGGCAGCGTCGATCACATCGCGGTCGCCGGCTTCGCCGCGAAGGCCGGAATGGCCAAGCCGGTGGTCGTGCCCTTCCGCGGCGGCGGCGACATCGTCGTCAATCTCGTCGGCGGCAACCTCGATGGAGCGCTGCTGAACTACGCCGAGGCGGAATCGCAGATCAAGGCGAACGAGGTCCGCGCGCTGCTGGTCTTCGCCCCGACCAAGATGGACTCGCTGCCGCAGACTCCGACTGCGACCGAAATCGGCATCCCCGCCGTCTACTCGACGACGCGCGGCTTCGCCGTGCTGAAGGGCACGCCCGAGGACCGGATCAAGGTGCTCGAAGCGGGTCTGATCAAGGCGATGCAGGGCAAGCTCTTTCAGGATTATCTGAAGAGTTCCGGCCAGTCCGGCGGCAGCGTCGTCGGCCGCGCCGAATGGCAGGCCCAGATCGACGACTTCCTCAAGACCGGGCAGGATGCGCTGGCCTCGCTCGGCATCTCGAAATGACGATGCAGGGCTTGCGGATGCAGGACGTGCGGAAGCCGGATGCCGCCGCGCTGGCGCATCCGGCGGACGCGGGCGGCGACGTCGCGGCCGCGCCGGACGGGGCGACGCCGGCCCGGCGCGTCTCGGATGTCGCGGTCGGCCTGGCGATCGTGGCGATGGCGCTGGCCGTCTGGGCCGGCACCACGACGTTCGACGACGTGCCCGCGGCCCTGACGCAAGGCATGGGACCTGCGGCCTTTCCGCGCCTCGTCCTCGGCGTCATCATCGTGCTTGCGCTCTGGCTGGCCCTGACCGCGTCCCGGCGCGAGCCGCTCGAAGACGAGCCGGTGCGTCCGATGGTCTACGCCACGCTCGCCGCCATGGGCGGCGTGGTCGGCGCGATGCTGCTCTTCGGCATTCACGGGGCCGTGCTGGCCGCCTGCATCGGCCTTGGCCGGCTCTGGGGCGAGCGCCGGCTGCTGCTGCTGGCTTCGATCGCGCTGGGGCTCTCGATCGCCATCCACTTCGCTTTCGTGCGCGGCTTCGGCGTCGGCCTGCCGCGCGGGCTCCTGCAAATCTGGCCCGGCTGACGACCCTGACCGACCCGGCCTCCGCCATCATGGTCCCCACGGGCCGGAGGCAGACCCAACGAGGACATTGATGGACGGCTTCCTATCCGGAATGGCGATCCTCGCCGACCCCTACATGATCGGCGTCATTCTGGCCGGGACGGTGCTGGGCGTGATCGTCGGCGCGCTGCCGGGCCTCAGCGGCAGCACCACGGCCGCTTTGCTGCTGCCGATCACGATCACCATGTCGCCCACCGCCAGCATCGCGTTCCTGGGCGCGATCTACTGCGCCGCCAATTTCGGCGGCTCGATCACCGCGATCCTGATCAACACCCCCGGCGACCCGTCGGCATCGGCCACCGCCTTCGACGGCTACCCGATGGCGCGCCGCGGCGAGGCCGGCCGCGCGCTCGGCATGTCGACCATCGCCAGCGCCATCGGCGGCATCTTCAGCGTCTTCGTGCTGATCGTCGCCGCCCCGCTGCTGGCCAAGGCGGCCTACAGCTTCGGCCCGCCGGAATATTTCGCGCTCGCGATCTTCGGCCTGTCGATGCTGGCGGCCGTCGGCGGAAGCAACGGCATCCGCAACCTGATCACCGGAGCGTTCGGCGTGCTGCTGGCGACGGTCGGGCTCGACCTGATGACCGGCGTCGACCGTTTCACCTTCGGCGTCCCGGAACTGACGGAAGGACTGGGCCTCGTGCCCGTCCTGACGGGGCTGTTCGCGATCAGCGAATTGCTGGTGCAGGCGAGCCGGCTGCATATCATCCCCGAGCGGCTAGGCCTCAGCGCGATGAAGCTGCCCTCGATGGCCGACTACCGCAAATGCGCCAAGGCCATCGGCCTCTCGAGCGTTCTGGGCACGGTCATCGGCATCCTGCCGGCCCTGGGCGCGACCACGGCGGCGCTGATCTCCTACAACGAGACCAGGCGCTGGTCGAAATACAAGGACGAGTTCGGCAAGGGCTCGATCGAGGGCATCGCCGGGCCGGAGGCCGCCAACAACGCCGCCGTCGGCGGCAGCATGGTGCCGACGCTCGCGCTCGGCATCCCCGGCAGCGCGACCACCGCCATCATCCTGGCCGGCCTGATCGTCCAGGGCGTGCGGCCCGGCCCGCATCTGTTCAACGAGCAGCCGGCCCTGCTCTATGCCGTCTTCGCCTCGATGCTGGCCGCGAACCTGATCTATGTCGTGCTCGGCCTGTTCGGCGCCAAGCTCTTCGCCCGCATCACCCTCATTCCCGACGCCATTCTGTGGCCCGGCGTTCTGGTCTTCGCCATTATCGGCGCCTACGGCCCCAACCAGTCGCTGGTCGACATCTGGGTCATGCTCGGCTTCGGCGTGCTCGGCTACGTCATGCGCCGATACGGCTTCTCGCCGGCCCCGCTGGTGATGGGTCTGGTTCTCGGCACGATGGTCGAGGAGACGCTGAAGCAGTCGCTCCTGATCTTCGACCACAACTGGCTGCTGTTCTTCACCCGCCCGATCGTGGTCGCGCTCTTCGCCGTGACCGTGCTGAGCGTCTGCGCGCCATGGCTGGCGCACACCATCGGCGCCGTGACGCGATCGGCGCAACTGAAGGAAGCGGGCAAGTAGCGCCGCCCGGCCGGCGGCTCAGGGCTGACGGCCGATCAGCCGGTCCTCGACGTTCTGCAGGTGCCGGCGCATCGCATCCGCCGCGGCCTCGCGGGGGGAGATGGCGTCGACGATCCGCTCATGGTCGGCGAAGCTGTGACGCCCGACCGGCGGTCGCAGATGGCCCGAACGGCGGCAGGCCGTTCTGCCTGGTTCGCTATTCTGATGTGAATGGTGGGGGAAGCAGGACTCGAACCTGCGAAGGCATAGCCAGCGGATTTACAGTCCGCCCCCTTTGCCGCTCGGGACATTCCCCCGCCCACGCCTCCATCGGCCGTGAGGCCGCAGGCAAATCACCTGTGTCACTTGCATGACGGGCGACAGGCGCGGCCGGACTTATGGTGACCGGGCCTTGGCCTGTCAACCCTTGCGCGCCAGCATGGTGCGGTTGCCGACGGCGCGCATGGACGGCGGCGCTGGCCAAGCGGAGGAAGTCGTGGCAGGGCATGGGCTTTACACGTCCGGAGATGACCCATGCCCGCGCCGTTCCGCCCCCGACCGGGCAAGCCCGCTGGCCAGCGCCCGTCCGGCCGGCCCGAGCGCCGCGCCGACGGCACGCTGCCGCACCGGCCGGGAGACATCGACGAGGCAGTGCTCTACGGCGTCCACCCGGTGATCGAGGCGCTCCGCAATCCAAAGCGTCATCACCGCCGCCTGCTCGCCACCGAGAACGCGCTGAAGCGATTGCTCGACGAGATCGGCGAGTTGCCGGTCCGGGCGGAACTCGTCCGCCCCTCGGAAATCGACCGCCTGCTGACGCCCGATTCGGTGCATCAGGGGCTCTACCTCGTCTGCGATCCCCTGCCCTCGCCCGATCTCGACAGCCTGCCCGACGATGCGCTGGTGCTGGCGCTCGACCAGATCACCGATCCCCACAATGTCGGCGCGATCCTGCGCTCGGCCGCGGCCTTTTCCGCGGCGGCGGTCATCGTCACCATCCGCCATTCGCCCGCCGCCACCGGCGTGCTGGCGAAGTCCGCCTCGGGCGCACTGGAGCATGTCCCGCTGATCGCCGTGCGCAATCTCGGCGACGCCCTCGACCGGCTCGGCAAGCGCGGCTTCCAGCGGGTCGGCTTCGATTCCGACGGCGAGGTCGCCTTCGACGACGTCACCCTGGCCCGTCCGCTGGTGATGGTGATGGGCGCCGAGGGCAAGGGTCTGCGCCAGCGCACCCGCGAACTCTGCGACCAGGTCGCGAGGCTCGAGGCGCCCGGCGCGATCACCAGCCTCAACGTCTCCAACGCGACGGCGATCGCGCTTTACGCCGCCAGCCGCCGACGCTGAGGGATCAGCGTCGCTCCGGCACGGTCAGCAGCAGCGCGCCCGTCTCGGCATGGAGACCGCGCGTCATGCCGCGAGCCTGCCTGTCGGCGATCCGGATCACGCGCACCACCGGCTGGTCGCGCCGGCCCTCGATGCGGTAGAGCGTCGGCTCGGGCCTCGGCGAATAGGGAATGCCCATCCGCACGGGCAGATTGGCGAAGGCGAACGGATCCACGGGAGCGGTGCGCCTGACCTCGCTCTCGCGCACCGCCACCGGCGGCGTGAACGGAACATGGCCGACGAATCCCGGACCACCGAGGAAGCGGCCGCGATGGCGGGCGTGGACACGGCGCCCATGCGGTCTCGCATGCCGGATACGCGGCCCCGGGCCGCGCCAGCCGGTCGCGCCGTGATGGACGCCGGAGCCGGCGCGGGCGCCGACGCCCTGGCCGCGGCCAGCGGCGGACACGTCATGCGGCAGGCAGGTCAACGCCCCGAGCATCAGGGCCAGTCCGCCGAAAGCTGCGCGCAGCATCGCGAGCGTTCCTTTTCATCCGCATCTGCAAGGCCTCCGCCGCCAACTATAGACCGGCGTCCGGAGATGGGAAGCATGTGCGCCGCGCAAAATCCCTTGCAACCGCCCATCCAGACGTCGCGCGTCTTTGGTCTTACGTCGAAGGATGCACGACCAAGTGCCTGATTGATCTGATGAACCGGCGCGCGCTTGAGTGCGCGCCGACGGGATCGGCGTGGCTTCATGGCTGACCTCCGGCACGGTCGGCATCGCATCACAACAACATCGAGCCGCACAGGAACAGGCAGTCGCGATCGCCGCGCTGCCGGGCGCAACGCAGGGGAGCACGCCATGAGCATGGCAGCACAGACATCCGGGACAGCGGCCGCGCCGCGCCCGATGACCAGGGAAGAGAAGAAGGTCATCCTGGCCTCGTCGCTGGGAACCGTGTTCGAGTGGTACGATTTCTACCTCTACGGCTCGCTCGCCGTGATGATCGGCGCGCATTTCTTCTCGGCGTTCGATCCCAATACGCGCGCCATCTTCGCGCTGCTGGCCTTCGCCGCGGGCTTCCTCGTGCGTCCCTTCGGCGCGCTGTTCTTCGGCCGTCTGGGTGACCTGATCGGACGCAAATACACCTTCCTCGTCACCATCGTGATCATGGGCGCCTCGACCTTTCTGGTCGGCCTGCTGCCCTCCTACGCCACCATCGGCTGGGCCGCGCCGGTCATCCTGATCGCGCTGCGCATGCTGCAGGGCCTGGCGCTCGGCGGCGAGTATGGCGGGGCTGCGGTCTATGTCGCCGAGCACGCGCCCGTCGGCCGTCGCGGCTTCTACACCTCCTGGATCCAGACCACCGCGACGCTCGGCCTGCTGCTCTCGCTGATCGTCATCCTGACCATCCGCGTCCAGATGGGCGAGGCGGACTTCGCCGCCTGGGGCTGGCGCATCCCGTTCCTGCTCTCGATCTTCCTGCTCGCCATCTCGGTCTGGATCCGTCTCCAGATGCAGGAATCGCCCGCCTTCCAGAAGATGAAGGAAGAGGGCACCGGCTCGAAGGCGCCGCTCACCGAGGCCTTCGGCCAGTGGAAGAACGCCAGGATCGCGCTGCTGGCGCTGTTTGGCCTCACCATGGGCCAGGCGGTCGTCTGGTACACCGGCCAGTTCTACGCGCTGTTCTTCATCCAGAGCATCCTCAAGGTCGATCTCTACACGGCGAACGTCCTGATCGCCTGGTCGCTTATCATCGGCACCGGCGGCTTCATCTTCTTCGGCTCGCTGTCGGACAGGATCGGCCGCAAGCCGATCATCCTCGCCGGCTGCCTGATCGCGGCGCTGACCTATTTCCCGCTCTTCGGCGCGCTGACCAAGGCCGCCAATCCGGGCCTCGCGGCCGCGCATGAGAACGTCAAGGTCCAGGTCGTCGCCGACCCGGCCACCTGCGGCTCGGTCTTCGATCCCGTCGGCGTGCGAAACTTCACCTCGCCCTGCGACGTCGCCCGTCGCACGCTCGCCCAGCAGGCCATCGTCTACACCCAGGCCCCGGCTCCCGCCGGCACGCCCGCCAAGGTCACCGTCAACGGCAAGGACATCGCCATCGACGCAGCCTTCGCCAAGACGATCGCGACCGAGGCCACGGCGGCCGGCTACCCGGCGGCAAACGATTCCCGCATCGTCAAGGTCGGGTTCGTCAACGCCTTGTTCAGCGCCCAGTCGCTGACCATCATCGGCATCCTGACGATCCTCGTGATCTACGTCACGATGGTCTACGGCCCGGTCGCCGCGGCTCTGGTCGAACTGTTTCCGACCCGCATCCGCTACACCGGCATGTCGCTGCCCTATCACATCGGCAATGGCTGGTTCGGCGGCCTCCTGCCCGCGACCTCGTTTGCGATGGTGGCCGGCACGGGCGACATCTATTACGGCCTCTGGTATCCGATCGTCTTCGCGCTCGCGACCTTCGTCATCGGCCTGCTCTTCGTGCCGGAGACCAAGGATCGCGACATCATGACCTACGAAAACAAGTGATCTGAGCGCTTGAAGACAATGAGCCCCGCCTTTCGAGGCGGGGCTTTTCTCGTTGGAAACGTCATGGTTTCCCGGCAAACCGCATGGCCGCCCGTCCCGGCGACCTTGCTCTCGTCACGGCGGGCTGATAACCGCTGCCGGGTCAGTCTGGGCCGGCGTAGCACAGCGGTAGTGCAGCGGTTTTGTAAACCGAAGGTCGGGAGTTCGATCCTCTCCGCCGGCACCAGTTTTCACCATGGCGTCGAAGCGGCCCGTGACTTGCAGCAGGGCGGCGTGACGGAACCGGCCGGCGCGGCTGCCGTTGGACCGATGATGGCGATGGAAAACCCCGAACTCCTGCTCGCGCTCGCGCAGCGCTGCGAAGGCTCGGCCAAGCCCGACCGCGCGCTCGACGCCGACATCTACGAGGCGCTCGGCTACACTGTCAGGCGCAAGCCGACACATCTCGTCAGCCGGCGCGCGCCCGTCGGCGGCATCTACCAGCAGGGCGCGCTCTGGAAGACGCTCGGGACCGTCAGCGCCGATATCGACGTCACGGTCGAGATGCTGCGCCAGAAGGCCCCGGGGTGGAGCTGGAGCCTGCAATGCCTCGCCGCCGAGGAGAGCGCGGCTTTCCAGGCGATCGTGGCCGAATGCTCGGGCAACGCCGCCATGGGCTCGCTCGCGCTCTGCGCGGCGATGCTGCGCGCCTTCGCCCGCAGGGGTGTGGCCGGCATGGCCGGGCGTGCGTCTCACCGGCAAAAGTGAGCGCAGGCTGAACGAGCAGGCGCCAAAGCCCGCCACTCACGGAAACTTGACTGTCTGCAACGCCACGGCAGTTGAACGCAAGGCCCCTGCCGCTAGGTTCACGCGCAGGCTTGGACCGAGCCGAGGGAGAAGAACCATGCCAATCCATGATCCGTCGCGCCGCACCGTGATGGTCGGCGCGGGCGTGCTCGCAGCCGCCACCGCTTTCGATCTTCCCGCCGGCGTCAGCCCGGCTCATGCCCAAGGAGCGCCCGTGACCCAGGCCCCCGGTTTCTATCGTTACAAGATCGGCGACATCACCGTCACCGCCATCAATGACGGCTTCGCCCGCCGCCCCCTCGAAGGCTTCATCCGCAACGCCGAACTCGCCGACGTCAAGAAGGCGATGGAAGCGGCCTTCCTGCCAGCCGACGCGCTGCCGATCGCCTTCAACACGCTCGTGCTGCAGACCGGCGGCAAGCTCGTCCTGCTCGATACCGGCAATGGCGATTGGGGCGCCCCGACCTCGGGCGTCTGGATGAAGAACTTCCGCGCCGCCGGCTTCGACCCCAAGGACGTCTCGACCATCCTGTTCAGCCATTTCCACGGCGACCACATCAACGGCTTCCGGCTCAAGGACGGCGCAGCCGTGTTCCCGAACGCCGAGGTCATGGTCCCGGCCGCCGAATGGGCCTTCTGGATGGACGACGCCAAGATGTCGGCCGCTCCTGAGGCGATGAAGGGCGCCTTCGCCAATGTGCGCCGCGCCTTCGGCCCGCTCGCCAAGGACATCAAGCAGATCGAGCCCGGCAAGGAAGCCGTGTCCGGGGTCACGCCGGTCGCAGCCTACGGCCACACGCCTGGCCACACCGTCTACCGGGTCGCATCCGGCGCGGCGAGCCTGCTGTTCATGGCCGACACCGCCAACCACCCGGCCCTGTTCGTGCGCAACCCGGACTGGTCGGCCATCTTCGACCAGGATCCCGACATGGCCCGCGCCACCCGCCGCAAGCTGCTCGACATGGTCGCCGCCGACAAGACTCAGGTCGCCTTCTACCATGCGCCCTTCCCGGCCACCGGTTACATCGCCAAATCCGGCGCCGGCTTCGAGATGGTGCCGGTGCAGTGGAGCCCGGCGATCTGATAGCGCCGCAATCACCGCATGCGATCAAGGCCGGGGGCGACCCCGGCCTTTTTCATGCCCTTGGCCTCGCGGGCGCGGACCGGGCCGTGCTAGGCATGGCGGCCTTCACCGGCATGCCGCCCAGCAGGATCCCTGATGACCGAGCGTTCCCGCGCCATTGCCTTCATCGCCAGCGAGACGCCCGAGGCGCAGGCCGCGCTCGCAAAACTCGTCGACCGCTACGGCAATGCCGATCCGGCCGAGGCGGAAATCGTCGTGGCGCTCGGCGGCGACGGCTTGATGCTGCAGGTGCTGCACCGTTTCCTCGGCACGGGCAAGCCGATCTACGGCATGAATCGCGGTTCCGTCGGCTTCCTGATGAACGAGTTCCGCGAGCGCGGCCTGACGAAAAAGCTGGAAGCCGCGCAGCGCAGCGTCGTCCATCCGCTCTCGATGCGCGCCGTAGATCAGGGCGGGAGCGAGGTCCATGCCATGGCGATCAACGAGGTCTCGCTGCTGCGCCGTTCCTATCAGGCCGCCAAGCTCAGGATCTCCGTCGACGGCCAGGTCCGGCTGGCGGAACTCGTCGCCGACGGCATCCTGCTTGCGACGCCGGCGGGCTCCACCGCCTACAACCTCTCCGCCAACGGCCCGATCCTGCCGCTCGACGCGCCGCTGCTGGCGCTGACGCCGATCTCGGCCTTCCGTCCGCGGCGCTGGCGCGGCGCGCTGCTGCCCGACCATGCGCGGGTCACGATCGAGGTGCTGGAGCCGGCCAAGCGCCCGGTCAGCGCGGTCGCCGACCACACCCAGATCGAGAACGTCGTCTCGGTCTCGATCGAGATCGACCGCAGCGTCGATCTCGTCATGCTGCACGATCCGGGGCACAGCCTGGACGAGCGGATCTTGCGGGAGCAGTTCGGGTATTGACCGATCTCCCCCGAGTCGCTTGCACGAAACCGGTAGGCAGGTAGAATAATGCTGTTCAGGTAGACAGGAAGATCGGCGATGGCTCTGAGCATCAAGGATCCGGAAGCGGAGCGTCTGGCCCGCGCTCTCGCCCGTCAGACCGGCGAGAGCATCACGACCGCGACGAGGCGGGCGCTGGAAGAGCGTCTGCGCCGCGTCGGAGGCGCGTCGCGCAAGGCAGCCCTCCTCGAGGACCTTGCGGCCAGCAGGTCTCGCTGGCGAGCCCTGCCCGTCCTGGACGGCCGGAGCCCCGAGGAGATACTGGGCTACGACGAGAACGGCCTGCCACGCTGATGGTCATCGATTCCTCGGCGATCGTCGCCATCGCGTTCGACGAGCCTGAAGCGGCCGACTTCGAGGCCCGGATCGCCGGCGATCCCATCCGGCTTATCTCGGCGGCGACGGTGCTGGAAGCCGCCATGGTCATCGAGACGCGGTTCGGCGCGGCCGGCGGCAGCGAACTCGACCTTTGGCTTTATCGGGCCGGCGTCGAGATCGTCCCCGTCGATGCGGATCAGGCCGACCTCGCACGCCGCGCCTGGCGTCGCTTCGGCAAGGGACGCCACGCCGCCGGTCTGAATTATGGCGACTGCTTTTCCTACGCGCTGGCCGCGACGAGACAGGAACCGCTGCTGTTCAAGGGCAGGGATTTTTCGCAGACAGACATTCCCGCAGCCTGAGTCACGTCGCACACTGGAGCGTCCGGATTGGGTGGGAAGCGGTCCTCAATCCGTGTAGCAATTGCTCAACGAAGCAATCTGGTAGTTCCGGGACTCGCTCGATGACCTTTATTGTCGAAGACGTCTTCATGGTGCAGGCGAGAGAGCGAAATGAGCTTGCCGCCGCGCTCGCCGAAATCCCAGGCGGTCGCGAGCTGATCGACTGGTTCGGTGATATAACCGATTTTGGCGACAGCGAAATCATTCGTCTAACACTCGATAGCCAAGGCCCAAGTCAGCTTGTGATCGCACTCGATTGGCCAACCAAAAGCGCCATAGTTACATTTGAGCTGTCGGCCTGGATCGACGTAACCTTGCGGGGCTTTAGCCATCAAAACGTTATCGGCGGCCTACGTCTTCGGCGTCCGGGAGACCGCGAAGTGGATTTGTGGGAGCAAGGCGTCGGGCTAGAGCCCGGCGAGTGGATGATCGAACTCTCACCATGCTTCGGAGCTTGCGGTACAATACGGGCCAACATTGCGCGGATTGTGATCGGGTAAGTCCGCAAAAAAGTCCAACGACAGCCCTTAAGCGGCCTGCCTGATATCCCCGATCTCCAGCTCGACCAGCAGCGCCGGATCGGCCTCGACCAGATAGGCCAGCGCCGCGTCGTCGGCGAGCGCATCCGCCATGGCGCGGGCCTCTTCGCGGGCGGCCTCGGAATCCATCCGCCGCAGCAGCGCCATCAGGGCGTTCGCGCCGGGATCGTCCAGAGCCTCGATCGCGATCAGCACCTCGCGCAGCAGGCTCCGGTCGAGCCCGCGTCCGCCTCCGGCCCGGTCGAAGCCGCGCGCGTTCAGCGCCATGATCGCGGCGGTGAAGGCCGGCTGCACAGCGTCGGGCAACCCGGCCTTGCGGTAGAGCGCCTTCAAGCCAGAGCCGCGCCGGTCGCGCAGCAGCGCAGCGACGCGGGTTGCCGGCAGTTCCGAGAGCGAGACGAAGGCGGCTTCCGCCAGAGCGGGCTCGCCGCTGAGCAGGGAGCGCAGCATCAGACCCGGCGTCAGCCTGCCTTGAGAACGCAGCACCTCGACGATCGCCGGCGCATCGCTGTCTTCGCCGCCGGCGGCGAGCGAAACCGCGACGCGCTCTGTCGCCTCGCGGGCGAGCCGTGCGCCGCGCTCGGGCGAGAGCCAGCCGCAATGGGTGACGAAGCTCGTCAGCGCGTCCGAGACATGGGCCGCAATGGTCTGGCGCAGGCCGGCGGGCAGGTCGTCGCGATCCAGCAGCGCCTCGCGCAGCGCGCCTGATCCGCTTGCGCGCTCGACCATGCGATCCAGCGAGAAATCGGGAATCTCGGCGCTGCGATTGCGCACCAGCGCGACCAGCGCCTCCTCGACGCCGACCTCGGCCAAGGCCGCCGAGACGCTGGCGGGGAGATTGAGGCGTTGGGCGATGGCGCGCTGGGCGAGCGCGTCGCCGATCGCGGCCGCATCGACCAGATCGGCCTCGGACAGCATCGGCGAATGCGCCAGTATGAGCGCCGCGACATCGCTCTGGTCGGCGATCAGGCCAAGCACGAGATTGCGCGGGGCGTAGGGCGAGGTCGCCATCTCTTCGGCGATGGCGCGCCGCACCAGCGGCGAGGGATCGTCGATCAGCGAAATCAGCGCGGTCTCGGCCTCGCGCCGGTCCTCGTCGCCCATGCCGGAGCGGAGATACGCGCCAGCCAGCGCGCCCGCGCCTTCGGCGCGAGCCAGCGCGTTGGCCGTGCGCGCCCAGAGCAGAAAGCGGCGGACGATCACGTGCCGCTCCGCTGGGTCATGAAGGAGGACAGGTCGAGCGGCGCGCGGCGTGGCTTTGCGGCAGCGCGCTGCGGCTGTACAGCGGCGGCCGGCTGCGTCAGCTCGACGGGCCGCGACGGCGGCAGCGGCGCGCGCGTGGACAGAGCGGGCGAAGCCGCGACCGGCAGGACCGCAGTTGCGCCGACGACGCCGGCTGGAGACGCGTCGTTTAGTGTCTGGCGCGGGAAGTAGCGCGAGCCCTCGTCGAGCGAGGCCAGGCGCGTGCCGCCGCCGCGCGGCGTGGTCCAGAGATTGGCGACGGCCTTCGAGACCGGCGCGCGCGAGCCTTCGGTCGAGAACAGCCCGATCAGCCCCCGCGCCCGGCCGGGCGCAAGCGCGGCTGCGATCTGGGCCGGCTGGTCCGCGCCCTGCGCGTTCGCCGCTACGGCTTGCGGCGTTGCCGTTGCAGCGGCAAGCTGCGTGTTGGCGTGGCTCGCCGCCAGCACGCCATAGACCTCCTGCGACGTGCGCGCACGGCCGGTCTTGTCGAAGAAGATGCCCTTGTTGGCGGCCGCCGCCTCCGGAAAGTCCTTCGCGGCGCTGCGCGTGGGGTCGCTGCCGGCCGTGCGGATGAGATCTGAGGCGCCGCGCGCGCCCAGCACATGGGCCATGTAGAGCTCGCCCGCATGCGGCTGGCGGCCGAGGCTGGCGGCAAGCTGGTCGCGGTTCTTCTGCGTCAGCGCACCGGCCATCACGGCGGAAACCTGCGGATCGGTCCGCAATTGCAGGATTTTTTCGCGGGCGGCGGGGTCGGCGACGGTCAGGCGGCCGTTCTCGCTTTCGCTGATCGCATTGGCGTAGTCGCTCAGGCCCTGCTTGGGCCCTTCCTGTTTGACCATGGAGAGCCAGGTCTGCTCGATGAACTGGAACAGGCCGGTCGCGCTCGAGGTCTTCGCCCTGGCGTCGGGCTCCAGCGCCGATTCCCGTTGCGCCGTCTTCAGCAGATAGTCGAAGCCGGCTCCGGTCTTCTGCGCGCCGTCGCGGATGGCGCTGACGACGGGATTGACTGGCGCTGTTTCTCTGGCTTGCGGCGTGCTGAACAGGAACATCGAAACTCTCGGGCGCAAATTGCCGCTGGCGGCTGAAGCGAGACGCGGCAGCGCCTGTGGAGAGTGGCCCGGTTATGGTAAGCGAACCGTTAAACGCGGGAATCGGCGGCTGTGCCGAAACGCCCGCTGCACAGGGAGACACAAGGCCATGGCGGACGGACAGCGGCACAGGCGCGGCGGCATCTATTTCGAGGATTTCGTCGTCGGCGCGGTGATCGAGCACGGGCTGACGCGCACCGTCACGCAGATGGACAACATGCTGTTCTCCAACATGACGCTGAACCCGCAGCCGCTCCATATCGACGCGCATTTCTGCGCGACCGAGACCGAATGGGGCAAGCCGCTGATGAATTCGCTGTTCACGCTCGGCCTGATGATCGGCATCTCGGTCAACGACACCACGGTCGGCACCACGATCGGCAATCTTGGCATGACCGACGTCACCTTCCCGGCCCCACTGTTTGAAGGCGACACGATCAACTGCACCACCGAGATCGTCGCCAAGCGCGAGTCGCGCTCGCGGCCCGATGCCGGCATCGTCGAATTCGAGCACAAGGCCTACAAGCAGGACGGCACGCTTGTGGCCCAGTGCCGCCGGCAGGCCTTCATGCGCAAGCATCCCGCGCCCGCCGCGATCGCGGTCTGACCCGACATGCGCTCGCTTTTGTTCGTGCCGGGCGACAGCCCGAAGAAGCAGCAGAAGGGCCTGGAGTGCGGCGCGGACGCGCTGATCCTCGATCTCGAGGATTCCGTTGCGCTCGACGCCAAGCCCCACGCCCGCGCGCTCACGCTCGACTTCCTGAAAGCCGTCCGCGCCCAGGCCAAACGCCCCTTGCTGATCGTGCGGATCAACGCCCTTTCGACCGGGCTGACCGAAGCCGATCTCGACGCGGTGATGCCGGGCGCCCCCGACGCGATCATGCTGCCGAAATCCGAAGGCGGCATCGATGTCAGCCATCTCGCCGCCAAGATCGCCGTGCGCGAGGCCGAGGGCGACCTGCCCGATGGCGGCACGCGCATCATCCCGATCGCGACCGAAACGGGGCGCGGCATCTTCGGCCTGGCCAGCTATGCCGGCGCGACGCACCGGCTCGCAGCGCTGACCTGGGGGGCGGAGGATCTGTCGGCCGATCTCGGCGCCGAGACCAACCGCCTGACCGACGGCAGCTACGCCGACCCCTACCGGCTGGCGCGCGCGCTGACGCTGTTTGCGGCCGCTTCGGCGCAGGTCGACGCGATCGATACCGTCTTCACAAATTTCCGCGACGATGACGGCTTTCGGGCCGAATGCGTGGCGGCAAGGCGCGACGGCTTCACCGGCAAGATGGCGATCCATCCGGCTCAGGTGTCGATCGCCAACGCAGTCTTCGCGCCCTCGCCTGCGGAACTCGCCAAGGCCGAGGCGATCATCGCTCTCTTCGCAGATAACCCCGGCATGGGCGTGATCGGGCTCGATGGCGAAATGCTCGATCGTCCCCATCTCGTCAGGGCGCAGCGCCTCAAGTCGCGCGCCGGGAAACTGTCTGAATAGATTGCCAGAGGCGATTCCAATGACTCAGGTTTTTGCGATCCAAGGCATGCATTGCTGCGGCTGCGCCGCCCGCGCCCAGAAGGCGGTGACGGCGCTCGCGCCGGGCGCTGTGGTGACGCTCGATCCGCCGCGGCTGACCCTTCCGGACGGCGTGTCTTTCGACGCGGCCGAGATCAACGCGGCGCTGGCGAAGATGGGCGAATGGAAGGCGAGCGGGCCGCTGACCACAGCATAGAGTAAGGCAACGGCTAGAGCCCGTCCCGAACGCGCTCCTGTGAGTCGGCTGGCGTGGCTTTCGAGAACCGGAGCGGAGCGGACGTTTGGCCATGAGCACCGGAAGCGGAGAAAGCCGCGTCAGACGGCCGCCGGAGTAGAGTTCGGGATGGGTTCTAGGTTCTGATCTGCCGGCAGGCGCGCATCGTCGACGACAGGCAGTCCTGCGCCTTGCGCGCCCGGTCGAGCTCGAACATCAGCCAAACGCCAGCGCCGAGCACGAGCAGGGCCGCGATCACCGCCAGCAGGTGACGGTCGTCTTCCAGTCATCGTCGGGCTCGTAGGGCTGCCGCTAGCGCTCCTGTCAGCCTCCGGGCGGGCGAATGATGGAAAACAGCTTATCGACCTCGGCATAGTCGGCATAGCCGCAACGCGCGATCGGGTTGGCGATCGCGGTGTCGAAGCGGCCGTCGCGGATGCAGGCATCGTCCATGTAGATGCCGACGACCTGGCCCAGCACCATCCAGCGCGGCAGCGCCTTGCCGTCGAGGTCGCTGAGTTGCTGGACAGATAGCAGCTTGCATTCGAGCGCGGCGGGGCTGGCGGCCACGCGCGGCGGCTTCACGAATTGCGACGGGGCCATCTCCAGCCCGGCATGAGCGTATTCGCTCTGCCCCCGCGGCAGCGGCGCCGACGTCATGTTCATCTGCCCGGCAAGAGCCTTGCTGACGATCGAGCAGGTAAATTCGCCGGTCTCCTCGACGAAGGCGACCGCGTCCTTCCTGTCCTCTGACGAGAACATCACGATGTGCGGCCGCGACGAGACCGCATTGAAGAAGCTGTAGGGCGAGAGATTGACTTCGCCCCTGGCGTTCAGCGCGGTAATCCAGCCGATCGGGCGCGGCGTCACGATCGCCTTGAACGGATCATGCGGCAGGCCGTGATCCTGCAGGGCAGTCGAATAGATCATCTCAGGCTCCGAAGCGGCTGACGATGTCGGCGAGCGCGGGCCGCTCCCGGTCGGCAGGCGCGGCCTCGGCCGTGCCGATATGGATGAAGCCCGCGATACGCTCATCCGCGCCGAGCCCGAACGCGCTCACCACGTCGCTGTCGAAGGCAAACCAGTTCGTCAGCCAGCATGCGCCAAAGCCCATCGCGTTGGCCGCGACCAAAAGGTTCATACAGACCGCGCCGGCCGATAGTTCCTGTTCCCAGATCGGGATTTTTGGATGGGTCGCCGCCTTCGAGACGACGGCGACGATCAGCGGGGCCTGCGTCAGCCGCCCGCGCTCGAAGGCGATTTTCTCGGCGTCGGCCTGGGGATTGCGCGCCTTGAAGGCCGCCGCCACGATGTCGCCGGCCTTGTCGCGGCTCGGACCCTCGAACACGATGAAGCGCCATGGCGCGAGCTTGCCATGGTCGGGCACGCGCGCGGCGATGGTCAGGAGCTGGTCGAGCTGGCTTGAGTCCGGGCCGGGCGCGGAGAGGAATTGCGGCGGCACCGAGCGGCGCAGCTTGAGCAGGGCGAGCGTATCGGTCATGAAGGGTCCGGGTTGGAGGCTCATCAGACCTAGTGCTTCGCCATGATGAGGACAAGCGAGCCTGCTCAGAACTGGGCGCAGGGGCGCTGCGAGGCAGGCTCATGGTTGAACTGGACGCATTCGCAATGACGGCAAGGATCGCCAGCGGGTCTGGCTTGGCATCGGTGTTTGCGGCCGCGCTGCTGACCACGCTGCCCGCGTCGGCGCAGGCCCCGGTGCTGCAGCCCCCTCCGGCGGCGATCGTGCCGGGAGCGCCGCAGGGCTCGGTCACGGCCACCGCGCTGCTGGCGCTCGGCGCGCAATTCGCCAATGACCGCAAGCCGATCCGCTCCGGGCTGGTCTGGCGCGTACTGGCGGAGACCGCCGACGGCTCGCCGCCGCGCATCGTCGCCCGCTCGACCGAGGCCACGCCCGTCTTCGCGCTGGAGCCCGGCTCCTACCTTCTGCACGCCGCCTATGGCTTCGCCAGCGGCACCAAGCGCGTCACGCTCGGCCCGCAGGGCGGGCGCGACCAGATCGCGATCAGCGCTGGCGCGCTCTCGCTGGCGGGCTCGATCGGCGACAATCCGATTTCGGCGGCGCTGCTGAATTTTTCCGTCTTCGTGCCGCTGCAGGGCAATTCCGAGGGGCGCCTCGTCGTCGGCAACGCCAAGGCCGGCGAAATCATCCGGCTACCCGAGGGCACCTATCACGTCGTCTCGACCTATGGCGATTCGAATGCGATCCAGCGCGCCGACGTCAAGGTCGAGGCCGGCAAGGTCACCGATGCGACGCTGCATCACCGAGCCGCGCGCGTCACGCTGAAGCTGGTCGCGGCCGCCGGCGGCGAGGCCTTCGCCGGCACGGCCTTCAGCGTGCTGACGCCGGGCGGAGACGTCATCCGCGAGGCGATCGGCGCGTTTCCTCAGGTCATCCTGGCCGAGGGCGACTATGTCCTGATTGCACGGCAGGAGGGCCGCGTCTTCTCGCGCGACTTCAAGGTCGAGACGGGGTCCGACCGCGACATCGAGGTCATGGCGCGCTGAGCGCGCGCCGCCGAATACCGCCTCAGTTGACCGGCTTGGGCGCTTCGGCGAATTCGGGCTTCGCGCCGGTCAGCGCGCTGACGAGGCCGTCGGCGACGCGGACCGCAAGGCAGCGATAGCTGGCGTCGACCATGTGCAGACCGTCCATGCCGACGAGTTCGGCGTCGCTGAACTGCTTCGAGCGCGCCCAGCTCTTCATCATGGCATAGCGCGGGAAGACCGAGACGCCATGCTCGTCGGCGGTCCGCATCAGGACCTTCCGGTAGTCGTCATACTTCGGATAGCGGTCCTCGCGCGGCAGCCATTGCAGGTCCATCATGACCATGTCGATGCCGGCAGCCTGCATCTTCCTGATGCCCTTGGTCAGGATCCTGGCGAGCTTCTCCTCGCCGACATGGCGAATCGCGTCGTTGACGACGGTCTGCCAGATCACGATGGACGGCTTCGCCTCGATCACGTCGGCGTCCATGCGCAACAGCATGTCGTCGGCCGACTGCCCGCCGATGCCCTTGTTGACGACCTTGATGTTGCGATCTGGCATGCGACGCCTGAGCTCGGCTTCGAGCACCGCCGGATAGCTCTTGTCGGCGGAGCTGGCGCCGAAACCCTCGGTGGTGGAGGAGCCGAGCGCGACGATGGTGAGCGCGCCGGTGTCCTTGAGCATCCGCGACGCGGCCGGCAGCACCGGCAGGAAGGGTTGCTGGGCCGCGCCGAAGCGACAGCGCAGGTCGCTCTTGTCGGCGAGCGTCATCGGTCCCGCCGCAGCGGGATCCGTCGCGTACGCCGCGATCAGGCTCGCTGCGGCGAAAAACCGGGCAGCAGCAGGCCGGCGTCCGCCGCGCGATGGTGGTAAGACGCCTTGAACCAAGACAGGAAGACCCCCAGACCTAGCGCATGGACGGAAACCAGCAGCGCCGTTCATGTAAGACGGAACCGTGTCCGAGGCGTCAACGGCCGGTTACGAAGGATCCAGCCCTCGATCACGAGCGCGTGCTCCTTAGGGTAAGGGCAGTTCGGGCAGGAGCGATAGACGCACATCAGTAGGGCGGCTCGGCATGGACCAGCTTGCCGTCGATCAGGAGACGCTTGATCGCAGCCTCCCCCGAGGCGGAGACGGCGGCGACGATCTCGATACGGTTGCGTTCGGTGCGCTCGATGGCAAGCCCGCTGCCCTGCGGCACGAAATAGCTTTCCAGCCCGTAATCGACGCGCAGGCGCGCGCCCGCCTCGCCGCAATCGGAAGCTCCGTCCTCACCGAAGCGGCAGGCGACGGTCGAGCTGACGCGTCCGGCGATCACCGTGCCGGAGCCGGCCGGCCGCGCGCGATAAATGCCGCGAACGACCGCGAAGCCCTCGGCATCCGCGCCGAGCCGCACATGAACGGCGTCGCCGCGCCGGAACGCCTTGTCGCCATCCAGTCCGGCAAGTTCGATCGTGCCGATCTCGTAGCCGAGCACGACATAGTCGCCCCGAAACAGGTCGCGCGGATCGACCGGCGCGGTCTTCAGCCGGATCTCGACACCCGAGCGCAGGATGCGCGCCCGGCTCTCGACCACGAGCAGGATCAGCCCGCAGAGCACGAGCATGGCGACGATCGCGCGCCACAGCGCCGGCACGCGGGCAGTCACGCCGTCGAGCGAGGGAACCGCGATCATGCCGACTCCCCCGGCGGCGAATCTCCTTGACGCTTGCTGAAGCGCGCGACGAGCCGTTTCGTCAGCGACGCCATCCCCAGAAGAGCCGCGCCGCCGACAAGGAAGAAAAGCGACTGGTCTAGCAGCGTCCCGATGGTCTGCCAGAGCAGGATGATGACGGCGATGAAGAACAGGGCTGACCCCGCACCCGTCACCCGGCGCATGCCGCCGGCCGCGCCCGCGGCGACCTTGGCGATGGCGATCAGCAGGATAAGGCTTGCCACCACGACCTTGCCGGGCAGCGTCACGACGCCGCCGCTCCAGAACACGACCGGGATCAGCAGCGACAGCAGCAGAGCCGCCGCCAGAGCCCAGGCGAAGCGCTTCTCGCGCGCCAGCAGCGCGAGGCCTGCCGTCGCCGGCACAGCCGCGATATAGGCGAGGTAGATTGCGGTTCCCGATGTGCCCGCGCCCGAAAGACTGGTGTCGAGAATGCGGACGAGCTCGATGCAGAGCGCACACGACAGGCCGACCAGCCCCCAGGGCAGGAAGGCGGTCAGAAGCGGCGGCAGGCCCCGGTCGAGCGCCAGCGCACCCACCGCGACGAAGACGACGGAGACGGCCAGCCCATAGGCGATCAGCCCGTAGTCGAACTCGCCGTTGATCCAGTCGCCGGGAACCAGAGCTAGCCAGCCGGCCAGCGCCAGCACGGCGACATGATGAACGATGCGGCTCTCCCGCCCCAGCGCCAGCCAGAAGGCCGGCAGGAAGAGCAGGAAGAACGGCCAGTGCAGCGCGCCCTGCTGCTCGACCCAGCGCCCGCCGCTCCAGCTCGCCAGCGCGACGAACGCGACGATCAGCGCCCCGTCCGAGCGCAGCAGCACGGCGACGACAAGAGCGCCCAGCGCGATCAGGAAGGCCCCAGCCGGCCAGTCCGTCGGCAGGTGATACATCTGCCCGACCAGCGCGACGCCGGCCGCAAAGATCAGCACGCCGCAGGTCGAGGCGGCGTTGGCGCCCATTGTCGAACCTTTTGCCTCGAGCCGCGCGGCGACGAGGAGCGCGACGACGATGCCTGCCAGGATCATGCCGAGTTTCACCAGCCGGGGCATCTCCTCCCAGTTCGCCGCCACGAAAGCCGCGACGCTGGAGGCGATCAGCAGCCCGCCGAACAGCCCGAGCAGCCCGGGCAGCCGAAAGCCGCCCTCGCGCACCAGCGACTGCCGGATCGCGGTCGCGCTCGCGGCCGTGACGAGCCCCTCCCCGACCCAGCGGGTCAGGTCGGCTTCGAGGCGCTTGTGATAGGAGCCGGTCAACATGTGCGACAATCTGGCATGGGATTGTGACGATTGGCGAGAGGGGCAGCAGCCCTTCAAACCGTCGTCCCGGCCGAAGCGAAGCGTAGAGCCGGGACCCATTCCTGAACCGTTCCGGAATGGGTCCCGGGTCTCCCTCCGGTCGCCCGGGATGACGCACGTTTGTGCGTCATTGGCTTTATGACGCGTCAGGCCGCAGCTTTCGCACTCCTGCCCGCCTTCACCCGCTTAAGATCGGGCGGCGTCGCCTCGTCCGTCATCGCCGCGATCATCTCATCGAGCGACATCACGTTCTGCGCCTGGCTCCCGAGACGGCGCACCGTCACCGTGCGCTCTTCGGCCTCGCGCTTGCCCACGGCCAGGATCACCGGAACCTTGGCCAGCGAATGCTCGCGGACCTTGTAGCTGATCTTCTCGTTGCGCAGATCGGCGCGGGCGCGCAGGCCGGCGTTCATGCAGGCTATGGTGACGTCCTCGGCATAGGCATCCGCTTCCGAGGTGATCGGGCAGACCAGGATCTGCTCGGGCGCGAGCCAGAGCGGGAAATGCCCGGCGAAATTCTCGATCAGGATGCCGGTGAAGCGCTCGAGCGAGCCGCAGATCGCGCGGTGGACCATGACAGGCTGCTTTTTCTCGCCATCCGAGCCGATATAGAAGGCCCCAAAGCGCTCGGGCAGGTTGAAATCGACCTGCGTCGTGCCGCATTGCCAGTCGCGCCCGATCGCATCGCGCAGCACATACTCGAATTTGGGCCCGTAGAACGCGCCCTCGCCCGGATTGATCTCGGTCCTGATCCGATTGCCGGACTGATGCGCGATCGTCTCGAGCACCCTGGTCATCACCTCCTCGGCATGGTCCCACACCGCATCGGAACCGACGCGCTTCTCCGGCCGGGTCGAGAGCTTGATGACGAGTTCCTCGGTGAAGCCGAAATCCTCATAGACCGACAGGATCAGCTCGTTGATCATGAGGCACTCGGCCGCGAGTTGCTCCTCCGTGCAGAAGACATGCGCGTCGTCCTGCGTGAAGCCGCGCACCCGCATCAGCCCGTGCAGCGCGCCCGACGGCTCGTAGCGATGGACATTGCCGAATTCGGCCAGCCGGATCGGCAGATCGCGATAGCTCTTCAGCCCGTGCTTGAAGATCTGGACATGGCCGGGGCAGTTCATCGGCTTGAGCGCAAACACCTTCTGGTCGCGCGTCGGGTCGTTGGGGTTCTCGAACGCGCTCGCAGACTTCACCGCGAACATGTTGTCCTGGTACCAGCCCCAGTGGCCCGAGGTTTCCCAGAGCGACTTGTCGAGGATCTGCGGCGCGTTGACCTCCTCGTAATCGGCGGCGAGCCGTCGGCGCATATAGGTCAGGATTTCCTGGAACAGCCGCCAGCCCCTGGAGTGCCAGAACACGACGCCCGGCCCCTCCTCCTGGAAGTGGAACAGGTTCATCTCGCGGCCGAGCTTGCGGTGGTCGCGCTTCTCCGCCTCCTCGATCTGCTTGAGATGGGCGTCAAGCTGTTCCTGCTTTGCGAAGGCCGTGCCGTAGAGCCGCGTCAGCATGGCGTTGTTGCTGTCGCCGCGCCAATAGGCGCCCGCCACCTTCATCAGCTTGAAGGCGGTCCCGACTTTTCCGACGGAGGTCATGTGCGGGCCGCGGCAGAGGTCGATCCAGTCGCCCTGCGCGTACATTTTTAGCGTCTGGTCTTCCGGAATCGCATCGACCAGCTCGACCTTGTAGGCCTCGCCTCTCGAAGCGAAGAAGGCCCTGGCCCTGTCGCGGCTCCACTCTTCCCTGGTGAAGGGGGCATCCTTCGCGATGATCTCGCGCATCTTGGCTTCGATCGCCGGGAAGTCCTCGGGCGTGAAAGGCTCGTTGCGGGCGAAATCGTAGTAGAAGCCGCCCTCGATCACCGGACCGATCGTCACCTGCGTGCCGGGCCATAGCGCCTGCACGGCCTCGGCCAGGACATGGGCGCAGTCGTGCCGGATCAGCTCGAGCGCACGCGGATCGTCGCGGGTCAGGAACTCGATCTTCGAATCCTTGCCGATCGGATCGGCGAGGTCGACGACGACGCCGTCGAGCGCCATCGCGACGGTGCGCTTCAGAAGAGAGGGGGAAATGCCGCCGGCGATGTCCTTGCCAGTGATGCCGGAAGGGAACTCGCGCTGCGCGCCGTCGGGAAATGTCAGGGAGATCGTCATGGGTTTCGGTCCTGCTCACTCGGGGATACGAACCCCGTAAGCCAAAGTCTGCCAAGGCTAGGCCTGCTACGGATGCGGGGATCGCGTTCCGTCGCCCGCAGCAGGTTCCGCGTCGGAATCGAGGGCGGCAGGATGTGTGTCCGGCGGCGCGTTCGCGCCGCGCCAACGCCCATAGATCCACGGCCTATACCAGCGCGCGGCGTGCGGCAATTCCTCGCAGACCAGATCGATACCCGAGGTGCCCAGCGGCGTGCAGCGGCAGATCCGCGCAAACCCGACCCAGCCGCCGCGCCACAATCCGAAGCGCTGGATCGCCTCGTCCGTATAATCCGAACAGCTCGGCCAGTGCCGGCACTGGCGGCCGATCAGCATCGACAGGCTGAGCTGGTAGCCCCGGATCAGCCAGTGCGCGCCGCGACGCGGCGCTTGAGCAAGTCGCGGAGCTTTCGCAAAAAGGCGTGACAAGGCATCATTCGATGCCATGTCATCGCGGCCATCATCCGATCCGGGATTCGCCATGCTCTCGTTTGCCAAGACCTTGTCCGCGACGCGTCAGCCTGCCTTTCGCACATTTGTCGTCGGCGCGCTCTCTGCCTGCGCAATTCTCGCCACGGCTGCTCCCGTCCTGGCCCAGCAGCGCGCCAATCTGCTCTGGCTCGATGCAGGCCGGATCGACATCGCCCGCGTGATCGGTCTGCCGCCAGCGCAGAATTCGCCCGAACAGCGGGCCGAATTCGAGCAGGTCCTCCAGATCACGACGACCCGGACGGCCGAGCGCGAAAAGCAGGCCATCGCCGACCAGTACCAGACGCTGGCGCGCTTTCTCGACGGAATCGATCATTCCTTCGTCGAGAACACGCAGCGCGAGATGCGGCTGCTGTTCCGCGAGGCGCAGGTCGAACTCGGCATCGTGCTGCTCGGCGTCCGCCGCCTGACCAACCGGCAAAGGCCGTTCACGGTCTGGAACAAGGTCCGGGTGAAGCCGTGTCCGGGCGGCAGGCCCGACGGCTCGTCCTTCCCGGCCGGTCATGCGGCGACGGCGGCGCTCTATGCCGAGTTGCTGACCGAGGTCGTCCCCGAGCTTGCCGAAAAATTCGAGGCGCGCGTCAGGGACTATGGCCAGAGCCGGCTTGTCTGCGGCTTCCACTATCCGACCGATCTCGTCGCCGGCGACAAGGCCGGCCGGGCCGTGGCGAATGCGCTGCTGGCGGAACGCGCCTTCCGCGCCCGCTTCGACGAGACGAAACCCGAGATCCGCCAGGCGTTCGGATTGAAGTGATTCACTCGGCCGCCGGCCGACGCCGGGCCTCGATCTGCCCGATGGCGTCGACCACCGCGTCGAAGGTCAGCATGGTCGAGGCATGGCGGGCCTTGTAGTCGCGCACCGGCACGAGCACGGCGAGATCGGCCCATTTGCCCTGCGGCGGCTCGGCATTGTCCTTGAGGATGGCGCGGGCCTGCTCGCGGACACGGCGCAGTTCATCGGCCGTCGAGCCGACGACATGGCGCGCCATGATCGAGGACGAGGCCTGGCCGAGCGCGCAGGCCTTCACGTCATGGCCGAAGCGCGTCACCACGTTCCCCTCCATGCTGACATCGACCGTCACGGTCGAGCCGCAGAGTCGCGAATGCGCCTTCGCCGTGGCGTCGGGCTCGCCCAGCCGCTCCAGCAGCGGGATGTCGGCGGCGAGTTCGAGGATGCGCTTGTTGTAGACGTCGCTCAGCATGTCATCGTCTCCGCCGGGCTGGAATGCGCGGCGCCAGGACCAATATAAGATCGACTAATATAGGAAGCGTCGCAGATTTAGGGGAGGTCTTCGATCAGCTCCGCGACCATGCGGCAGAAACTTGTCCGATCGCCTCGCCCCGGCTGGTCCAGAGCCCAACCGGCTGCGTAGGAGGTCCAACCGTAACGGGAGGCGCCACATGAACCCTGTGGTTAAGTCCTTGTCCGTCGAGCGGGCGCTCAGCCCCTCTGCAGACAAGTTTCTGATCAAGCAGCCGACGCAGGAAGAGGCCGAGGACGCCGTCCGCACGCTGCTGCTATGGGCCGGCGACGACCCATCGCGCGAGGGTCTGCTGGAGACGCCGCGCCGCGTCGCCAAGGCCTATCGCGAGTTCTACAAGGGCTACGACGAGAACGCCGAGGACATTCTCGACCGCGTCTTCGAGGAGGTCGAGGGCTATCGCGACATGGTGCTGGTGCGCGACATCCCGTTCTATTCGCATTGCGAGCACCATATGGTGCCCTTCGTGGGCAAGGCGCATATCGGCTACTACCCGTCCAAGGGCGTGGTCGGCCTCTCGAAGCTCGCCCGCATCGTCGATGTCTATGCGCGCCGCCTTCAGACGCAGGAGACGATGACGGCGCAGATCGCCCAGGTGATCGAGCGCGCGCTGAAACCGCGCGGCGTCGCGGTGCTGATCGAGGCCGAGCATATGTGTATGTCGATGCGCGGCGTGCAGAAGCAGGGCTCATCGACCATGACGACGCAGTACACCGGCGTCTTCAAGGAGCCGGCCGAGCAGGTCCGCTTCTTCACCATGGTGAAGTCGCCGGGACTTTGAACGTCTCGCCGCGATTGGCGGCTTCATGGGAAATCGCCTAGGACGGCGCGCTGCGAGGCGCGCCTTTCCTGTATCCGGAGCCATCAATGTCCCCCTTCCCCGTCATCGCCGACAAGCAGGCTCTGGAGGAAGGCGACATTCTCGCGCCCCGTTTCGACGCCAGCGGCCTCGTCACCTGTGTCGCAACCGACGCCGCGACCGGCGAGGTCCTGATGGTCGCGCATATGAACGCCGAGTCTCTGGCGCACAGCATCGAGACCGGCGAGGCCTGGTACTGGTCGCGTTCGCGCAAGGAGCTTTGGCACAAGGGCGCGACCTCCGGCCAGGTCCAGACCATCGTCGAGATGCGGGTCGACTGCGACCAGGACGCGATCTGGATCAAGGTCCGCGTCGCGGGCGATGGCGGCTGCTGTCACACGCAGCGCCGATCGTGCTTCTACAGGGTCAAGCCGATCGGCGAGGATGCCGGCCTGCCGCTTGCAAGCCGCTGAGCGGGGCGCGACCGCACGGCGCATTGGCGATGGCTTCACCAAGATTTCATCTATCCGTCAAAAGCCGTCGATATCGCGTGGGCTATGGCGAATCGGTTCACGATTTGCTCATGGCAGCCCTGTCATCCTGGTTCTCCCGCGGAGGGCCGGGACCATGTTGTGGGATGATATCGCGAGGCGCGCCTTCGGACTGGGCGGAGGTGGAGCCACGATGGACGAGATGACCGCCGAACTTCGGGGGGCCAAACCCGGGCGGCCGAAGATCGGCCTCGCGCTCGGGGGCGGCGCGGCCCGCGGCTGGGCCCATATCGGCGTCATCGAGGTCCTCACCGAGGCGGGCTATGGCCCGGACGTGATCGCGGGCACCTCGATCGGCGCGGTCGTCGGCGGCTGCTTCTGCGCCGGAAAACTGCCCCAGCTCGCCGAATTCGCCACCACCCTGACCAAGCGCCGCGTCGTCGGCCTGATGGATTTCCATATCGGCGGCGCGGGCCTGATCGCCGGCGGGCGGCTGAAGCGCCTGCTCGAACGCGATCTCGCCGGCACGCGCATCGAAGACCTGCCCCACCGCTTCGTCGCGATCGCGACCGAACTCGGCACAGGCCACGAGATCTGGCTGACGCGCGGGCCCGTGGTCGAGGCGCTGCGCGCCTCCTATGCGCTGCCGGGCGTGTTCGACCCGGTCAAGCTCGGCGGCCGCTGGCTGATGGACGGCGCGCTGGTCAACCCCGTGCCCGTCACCGCCGCTCGCGCCATGGGCGCCGATGTGGTGATCTGCGTCAACCTGAACAGCGATCTCGCCGGGCGCGGCACCACGATCCAAAGCCATCCCGCCGATCCCGACCCCGAAATCCTGCCCGAGATCGACGTCCGCCCGACTTCGCGCTGGCGCGGCCGCATCACTGGCGCGGCCCGGCGGATGCGCGGCATGGTCGGGCGTCAGGCCCAGGACAGGCCAGGGCTCGCCGGCGTCATGGTCGACGCCTTCAACATCACGCAGGACCGCATCTCGCGCTCGCGGTTGGCCGGAGATCCGCCCGACGTCATGATCGGCCCGAAGCTCGGCCGGATCGGCCTGTTCGACTTCCATCGCGCCGAGGACATCGTCGAACTCGGCCGTCAGGCGGCGCGCCGTTCGCTGGACGACATCGCGGCGATGGTCGCCAGCAGCAGCGTCGGCGTCGACTGAACGGACGACGCCGCGGTCGGAGATGGCTCTCAGGCCATGGCGATGTAGTCGCGCATCGCCCGCCCCTCCGCCTCGATCTCCGCGACGCGATACTTCACCACGTCGCCAATCGAGACGATCCCGGCGATCCGTCCGTCGTCCAGTACGGGAACATGCCGGAAGCGGCCCGACGTCATGATTTCCATCAACTCGTCGACGCTGGTCTGCGGCCGGCAGGTGACGACCCTGGCGGTCATCGCCTGCGAGACCGGGCTTTCCAGCGCGCCCGCACCGTGCTGTCCGAGCGCCCGGATGATGTCGCGCTCGGATAGGATGCCGACCAGCGCGCCGTCCGCCCCGGTGACGGCGACCGCGCCGATCCTGCGCTCCGCCAGCACCTTGACCGCATCCGCCAATGTTCGTTCCGGCTGGACTGAGACGACCTCGTGCCCCTTGTCGCCGAGAAGCTGCGAGACATTCATGGACCCGTTCCTCCTGCAATGGCCGCGCCGTTGACCGGCGCGCGGTTTGAAGCGGAGCGAAGGCGGGCAGATCGGCTGCGTTACGCCAAAGGCCGTGTCGCATCCAGCATCGGGCGAGTGTGGGCGAAGAGAATGGCGCAGGCAAGAGAATGGCGCAGGCTAGACATTGCCGCCGGCGCTTCGCATGGAGGCTCAGGCGCGCACGACGCCCCGGTCGAGCAGCGGAAACAGCATAAGCCCGACGACAAAGCCGCCGATATGGGCCTCCCAGGCGATGCTGGTCTCTTCGCCCAGAATCGGCACAAGTCCCGACCCGAACAGGAAATTGGTGACGAACCAGATCGCGATGAAGATCAGGGCGCGCGAATTGCGCCAGAGCTGGCCGAGGCGCTCGGCGGGAATGGACTGCACCACCCGGTCGTCGCCCAGACTGCCGAAGCGCAGCCCGGGCGCGAAAACGAATCGCGCCGCCGCCGCCATCGCTCCCGAAACGGCAGCCGACGCGCCGACCAGCGGCAGAACGTCGAGATCGCGCGCCAGCCAGTGCAGCAGGGCACCGCCGATCGTCGACAGGCCCAGGAGGTTAAGGAAGCGCGCGCCGCCGAGCCTGCGCGCCACGGGACTGCCGAACGCGGCGAGCCAGAGCAGGTTCGACGCCAGATGCAGCCAGGACCCGTGCAGCAGCCCGTAGCTCAGCAGGGTCCACAGCCTCGGCCCGGCATCGACCAGCAGCAGGCGCACCAGTTGCAGCCTGTCGGCCAGCGACTGGCCGGGCAGCGTCTGCGTCAAGCCCCTGAGCAATTCGTCGATCCGGTCCGGCGCGAGCCACAGGCTGAGTCTGGCCGGCACGAAGGCGAGCCAGGACATCAGCATGTAGTCGTCCAGCGCCGAGAGCAGCATGCGCCCGCCCTGAATCAGGACGAGGCCGAGGCTGAGCCAGACGACGACGGAAGGCAGGTTGAGGATCGGCTCGCGTCCCGGCGGGGCGAACGGACCGGAGCGCTGGTCGGACATGCGCGCAACCTCGCCGATGCGGAGGCCGGAGGCAAGCCGATGCTGCGTTGCGGCGGATATCCGGAAGAGCCCGATGGAAAGGAGGGGAGCAGCCTTGCGGCGCCCCCCTCTTCCGGCTGTGGCCGACGCCTGCGAAGCAGGCGTCGCGGTCACATCCCCTTCCGCCCCTCCGGACCCGGGTCGCACCTCGACGACCCGTGAATTCGCTCGGATTTGAATGACATTTTAACGGGTTATCCACAATCGCAAGGTTTCGTTAACCCTAACCGCTCCTTCGATGCCCACCCCTTCCCGCCCCCATGGCAAGACGGCATGGCGACTGCGTGAAGAGCGTCCAAGACGACACGAACGTGTCTTATCCGAACGCATTTGCGCCCTTTCAGGACGCAGGGCGTGCAGGAGAAGGACAGGAACCCAGCACTGGACGCCGGAATGAAAAACGCCAGCACACGTATGGTCTTCGAGTACTGGGATGCGCTGCGCGGCGAGCGCGCCGCGCCCGAGCGCGGCGAGATCGAGCCCGGCGCGCTGCGGCACGCGCTCGCCGACACCTTCGTCCTCGAGAACGAGCCGATCGGACCGGTCTTCCGTCTCGCCGGCACGCGCATCTGCGCGCTGATCGGCAGCGAATTGCGGGGCCGCGCCTTCGCCGCGCTCTGGCCCGATGTCGAATCGCAGGGCGACATGCGCCGGCTGGTCCAGACCGTGATGGACGAGACCGCCGGCGCCGTGGCCGGTCTATCGGGCGAAACCCGCTCCGGCGCACCGGTCTATCTGGAGCTGCTGCTACTGCCCCTGCGCTATCGCGGCCGGACCCATGCGCGCGTGCTGGGGTCGCTGTCGCCGGCCGTGACGCCGGAGTGGCTTGGGCTCGACACGCTCGATTCGATGCGGATGATCTCGCTTCGCATGCTGTGGCCCAACACCCCCGCGGCCCGAGCGCCGGACCCCAGGCCGCGCCTCGCGCCGCCGAAATTCATGGTGCTTCCAGGCGGACGGATTTGAGAAATTGAACCGACCGTTAACCAGCGCGTCGCTAGGATCGCCTCCGAACACAGGCAGATCATTCGATGCTGAGCGCCCTGCAAACGCCCCGTACGGCTTCCCGTCCTGCCGAGCGCAGGCGGCATTATCGTATGAAGGTCGTGCTGTTGGGCCGCTATATGCTGCCCAATCGCATGGAATATCCCTGCCAGACGATCGACATCTCGCCCGGCGGCCTGCATCTGGCGGCGCCGGCCAAGGCTTCGCCCGGCGACCGAGTCATCGTCTATCTCGAACATCTGGGCCGAATCGAGGGCGTCGCCGTACGCACCACGATGGAAGGCTTCGCGATGACCATCACCGCGACCAGCCGCAAGCGCGAAAAATTCACCGCCCAGCTGACCTGGCTCGCCAACCGTGACGAACTGGGCCTGCCGGAGGATCGCCGCCACGAGCGTATCGTGCCGCGCAATCCCCGCTGCATTCTGACGATGGAGGACGGCGCCGAGCATGTCGTTCGCATCATCGACATCTCGCTTTCGGGCGCAGCCTTCTCGAGCGATCTCGATCTGCCGCTGGGCACGGCGGTCAGGACGGGCGCAACGCTCGGCAGGCTCGTCCGGCGCTTCGACGGCGGCTATGCCGTCGAATTCCGCTTCCCGCTCTCGGCCGATCTTCTCGACGAGAACCTGGAACTCTGACAGCCGCCGATTGACAGTCCGAACGGCCGGATGCCCTGTGGCCGCGCGCAACGCGTGAGCCGGCATGTCCCGACGCATCCATCACTCCTGGCTGGTTTTCGACAGCATCGAGAATGCCGAGCACGACCGCTGCGTCGATCTTTTCGAGCGCCCGGATGGCAGTTGCGGCTTCGAGGAGTTCCGGCGGGATGTCGAGGACGGAGGCGTGTGGACCCCGGTGCAGTTCTATTCCGGGCTGAGCTTCACCAGCCGCGACGCGGCGCGCATTGCCGCGAGGCGCACCGTCGCCTGGCTCGCCGACGCTCCAGACCCGCGCCTGATCCGTCGCTGAGAATTCACCAACGTTAAGAGATTGTCACCGCTCCCGGCGGCCGGTGTTGGTTAATGCGCCGCGAATGCAGCGCTGAAATTTATTACCTTCGCATTCTACGTGCATTTATACTGTTGAATACTGATTGGCTTTGGAGATCGAATACATAAAATTGCTTGTTTTCATTTCAAGTCAAATCCACGCGCCTTACGCAATGTCGGCCCCAGGGACAAGAAAGGGGACGTCATGCAGTTCATTCACCGTGGTTTCTTCGGCCCGGCGCTCGCCGTGCTCATCACCGCCGCCGCCGGATCCGTCGCGCAGGCCCAGTCGGCCGCCGGCCTGCCGATCGCGAGCCTGCCGATCGCGGCATCGGGCGACGCCAGGGCGCCTTACGCCTGGAGCGACCTGTGCAGGCGCAGCCCGGCCGAGTGCCGCGTCGACGTCGGCGAGGACGAGCGCGTCGAAATGACGCCGAAGCTCTGGAAGACCATCGTCGCGATCAACAACCGCACCAACCGCGAGATCGAGGCCATCACCGACCAGGACCATTGGGGCGTGATAGACCGCTGGAATCTGCCGAGCGACGGCAAGGGCGACTGCGAGGATTATGCGCTGCTCAAGCGCAAGCGGCTGGCCGAGGCCGGCGTGCCGCGCCGGGCGCTGCTGATGACCGTCGTGATTGACGAGGAGAACGCCGGCCACGCCGTGCTCATGATCCGCACCGATCGCGGCGACTACATCCTCGACAACAAGCGCAACGCGATCCTGCCCTGGGGCCAGACCGGCTACGTCTACGTGAAGCGCGAATCGCAGGTCCGCACGGGCTGGACCTCGCTTGGCGGCCTGCAGACTCCGACCGTCGCATCGCTGCGCTGAGCGAAAGCAGACAACAACGTCGCAGCCGCCGGACGTGACCGGCTGCGACGATCCCTTGGAGACGCCGCGGGGCCTATTCCTGCCGCGACGCTCCGACCCAAAGGCGAGGCTCGGTCACGTCCCCACCCCACCCGTCCCCCGGCCGGGTTTCGCCATAGGGCCGGTCTCCCTTCCCCAGGGAGGCCGGCCCGCCCCTTTTTCGCGCGGCCCGACCGTGGGGGCTTGCGCTCAGCCGATCCGCTTCAGCCTCGCCGCATAGTGCTTCCAGCGCGCGACATAGCTGCGCGCCGCGCCGGTGATGTTGGCGATCGCCGCCTCGTCGAGCGTGCGGATGGCGCGCGCGGGCGAGCCGACGATCAGCGCGTTGTCGGGAAACTCCTTGCCCTCCGTGACCAGGGCGTTGGCGCCAACGAGGCTGTTGGCGCCGATTCTGGCCCCGTTCAGCACCGTCGCGCCCATGCCGACGAGACTGTTATCGCCGATGGTGCAGCCATGCAGGATGGTCCGGTGGCCGATGGTGCATCCGGCTCCGACCACCATCGGGAAGCCCATATCGGTGTGAAGGACGCAGCCCTCCTGGACATTGCTGCCCTGCCCGATTTCGATCCACTCGTTGTCGCCGCGCAGGACCGAGCCGAACCAGATTCCCACATCGCTTCCAATGCGGACCTTTCCGATCAGATGGGCGTCGGGCGCGAGCCACCACTGGCCGTCACCGGGCGTGTCGGGCGCAACGTCGTCGAGGGAATAGAGCGGCATGGCTTGCAATCCTTCCGAATCCGGTCGGGGCAGGATTGCAGAGCGCGGGCGTCGCCCGTCAAGCGCCGCCGAGGAATTGCAGCATGTCCAGCACGAGACGGCCGCAGGCCATGCTCCAGACCGAGGCGATCATGCTCGCCAGCATGACGAAGACGAACGGCCTGCCCTCGATGCGCCGACCACGCACGGTGTTGCGTATAATCAGGAACGGCGCGCTGAAGACCACCACCGGCACGCTCGCCACGGCCGCCATGCCGCCCGACTGCAAAAGCGCGAAATCGGCGCGGCGGGCGGTGAAGAGTTCGAAGGCGCTGGCGAGCAGCCCCGCGAACGCAAAGCCGATGACCAGCGACCGGAGCGCCTCGAGAGCGGCAGGTTCAATCAACACGACAAGGCGCCCCCGATCAACGAGCCGCCACAGTGCCGCATGGTTTACGAAGCGTGAAGGAAAGTCTTAAGCAATGGTTAACTCCGGCCGTCCGATCCGGCGCGACTGCCCGCGCGGCGGGCGCCAGGATGACCGGCCGGTTAACCCTACCGCCGGGTAAAGATGGACGCTTCATCTGACCGCATGCCTAGGCTGCATGATGGAGAAGCCCGACACATTCGCGATCGCGACGCCCAGCTATGCAGGCGATCTGCAGCGATGCGTGCTGTTGTGCGCCAGCATCGACCGGTTCGTGACCGGCCACGCGATGCATTATCTGCTGATCGAGGATCGCGACGCCAATCTCTTCCGGCATCTCGAGGGCCCGCGCCGCCGCATCATCGTCGAATCCGAACTGCTGCCGCGCTGGCTTTCGAGCTGGAGCGACCCGCTCAGCCTCGGCCGCCGCCGCATCTGGACCAGCCCCGGCGCTCTGGTGCGCGGCATCCCGCCCTTGCGCGGCTGGCACGCCCAGCAACTCCGCAAGATGGCGCTGCCCCGGCATGTGCCGCAGGACGTGCTGCTTTTCGCCGATTCCGACGTGATTTTTCTGAAGCCGTTCAGGATGGCCGCGCTGTCGGGACCGGACGGCACCCGGCTGTTCCGCGCGCCAGGGGCCATCGATGCGACGATGACCGAGCACGTCCACTGGCACCGCACCACGTCCGCAATGATCGGCCGGCCGATGCCGGATCTGCCCGCGCCCGACTACGTCACCCATCTCGCAAGCTGGCGTTCGACCAATGCGCTGGCGCTGACCGACCATATCGAGGCCGTCACTGGCCGCGACTGGGTCACGGCCGTCTCCCGGCATCGCCGCTTCTCCGAATACATGATCTATGGCCGCTTCATCGATGCGGTGCTGACGCCGGCGCAGTCCGGTCACGCCATGGTCGACTGGGGCCTGGCGCGCAGCTTCTGGTCGCAGGCCGACATCGCGACGCATGGCCTGCACGGCCTGCAGGACCAGCTTGGCCATGGCCAGGTCGCGGTCGGCGTCCAGTCCTTCCTCGGCGAGCCGGTCGAAAAGCTGCGGCTGATCTTCGAAACCCTGGCCGCGAGCGGCAGCCCCGCCTCCGCCTGAACCTGCGCCGCGCGGCCTTGGAAGCCGTCTCGAAACTCGCCCGGTCAAGTCGGCTGGCGTGGTTTTCGAGAACCGGAGCGGACTTGATGTCCTTGAGCAGCGGAAGCGCAGACAACCGCGTCAGGCGGCCGCTGGAGAAGAGTTTCGGGACGGCTTTTATGGTTTACGAGCCGTTAAGGCGCGGATGTTCTACTGCCGGCGTCCCGTTCCGAAGGCATGACGACCTTGACCGCCTCCCTCTCGCGCGACCGCTCCGCCCATCACGGCGCCGATTTCACCACCGCGATCCGCTCGCGGCTTCAGCGATCCCCGCCGCCCCTGCCACGCGCCGACGGAGCGCTGTTCAAGGCGGCCATCGCCATCCTCGTCATCGGCGCGGCCATCACGGGGCTCGCATTCCTTGCCGGTCGTCCGGCCGGGAACGCCGAATTGCAGGTTCAGCCCGCCCGCATCGGCGATGTCGCGCTCAGCGTGCCGCAAAGCCTGATCGGCCCCGAATCCGACGATGCCGGCCGCCTCGTCGGCATGGTCCGCCTGCGGCTCGACTGGCCGGGCCTCGGACCCGCCCCGTTGCATGGGCGCAACCGTCTCCTCGTCACCCTGAGCCCGCCCGACAAGGTCAACGAACCGGCGACGCAGCTCTCGGTCTATGCCCGCTTCCTCACCGCCACCGTCTGGTCCAATCCCGGCGGCCTCGTGGTGCGCGGCTTCCGCAAGGGCTCGCCCTATGAGGGCGACGAGCTTTACGTCTCGGTCCCGGACGGCCGGGGCTTCGCCGCGCGCTGCCCGCTCGACATCGCGGCCGGCGTCGCGCTGGACGAACTCTGCCGCGTCACCTTCCGCCATCGCGGGGTCGATGTGAACATCCGTTTCCCGCGCGCGATCATCGCCGACTGGGAGCTGATGCTCGGCGGCGTCCGCCGGACGATCGACGGAATGCTGCGCTGAGCCGCAACCGGGCACGGATCGGCGAAGTCCAGTCACGTCATCGTGTCCGGCGCGGCCGGCGCGCTTTCGCGAAAACCGCTCTGACTGCGGTCTAACGCCGGCTGTCGAAAGCGGGTAGCGTCTCAGTTTGAAATCGCGCGCCGTTGACGCGCCTGTCGCCAGCCCAGCCCCGCTCCTATATGCTTAGCGGGGAGCATGGGAGGGGCGCATGGCTAAGTCAGCTTGGACGAAGAGATCAGCATTCGGCCACTTCGGCGCGGTTGCCAAGAATCACGTTTGGAGCTGGTCGGCCCGAAGCCCTGATGGAAAGACTATCGTACTGGCCCTTTGGGAAGACATGTTTGACGAAGAAGACGGCCAGCTCATCTACGATACGTTTGGACACAAAGATTTAGAAATGCTGCGTACCGGCAACGGAAACAAAGACCGCGTCCATAATCTTGAGCATGCGCGAGACGCCTGCGGCGGCCGCTTCCGCGTTGTAAAGGTCACCGCGAAGGATACGGAAGCCCATCCGCGTGACGTGCTTCGGCGGCATCCAGACGAAACCCTTGTCATGGAGATAGTCGGATTCGATCCGTACTCTGGAGCCTTCCGCGCGCGAAGTGTGAGCATCTAATGCCTAAAGGCCCCAATGGCGAGAAGCGCCCCGCCGACGTGATCGGCAACGCCGTCCACATCATGCGCATCGCGACAGGCGAGGTTGAGGACACCACGCCTGCTAGCACGACCAGCACAGCCGCGTCCCTTGGGCGCAAGGGGGGCTTGGCGCGCGCTGCTGCAACCCCAAAAGCGAAGCGAACCGAGATTGCCAAGAAGGCTGCATCGGCTAGATGGCGAGCGAACCCTGCTCGCGCTGAAGAAGAGTAGCCTTGGCGCTATCATCGATCATGCGACTTTGGATGCCGCGAATGATGACGTATGGCTGCATCATAGGATCGGCAAATCGAAAAGTTTGCTGACGATCGCCGCCTCGCTTTATCAAAATGTTGCCGCCTTCGTCGGAAGAGAACCGACGCAAATGCTTCTCGAAGTGAGCAATTCTCTTTTTTTCTTTCATAATGGCGCTATACGGCTCGACTACGTCATTAGCCGTAAAGAACCCTTCGTCATCTGTTTTTGCAAGAGCGCATGCCAGCAAAGAATGCTGGAAAAAATTATCCTGATTACTGCGCGTCGCTTCTCTGTATCGATCGCGGAAAAGTCGTTCCGTGTCATCGATAAAACTCTGCATAGAAGCTTCTACATCATCGTTGTTAACAACAATTCTTCTCTTCTCGATAGAATTCAAAGCAGCATGCTTTGCAAGGGTCTGGGTAAAATAGGGCAAGCCGCGAGACAAGGTTATGATGGTCCACATGGCGTCACCTGAGAAACTGATCGCTGTCCTATTCGCTCGCTTCTGAATGATCTCTTTCAGCTCTGAATCTGACATTCGGTGCAACGGGACTTGTACGAGCGCGCGATCAAGCGATGTATGACCAGTGATCAGATCGGAGACGTTTTCGGCCACGCCAACAAGAATTACGGTTGTTGTGACTGAAAAATCATAAAGCTCTTTTATCAGATTGGCCGTTAAACGCCTCGCATCAGCATCTTCAACCTCGTTGTATTCATCGATAATTATGATCGGAAGCGCGTTTGCGCCGCAACGTTGAAGCTCTCGTCTCACTTGCGATGGAGTTATCTCTTCAAATTGGGTTTCAAAATCAACGTAGTTCGCTTTCCCGTTCGCGACCCCAACTGATTTCATTTCATCCAAAGCTCTTATCCAGAGTGACGAAAAGCTATCATGCGGCCCCGCTTGAACTCTGGCAACGATAAAGCTTCTAAGAGTGGTATTATATCTTTTCCAGAACACGTTTGACAAAGATGTTTTTCCAACACCTCTTTCACCATAGAGGACAACATGCTTCGACTTTGTCAGAACGCTTTCCAGGATTTTTGCAACCTCCGGCGAGCGCCCCGCGAACAGATCCTCTTCATCGATAGGCGCGCCATCGAAGAGGTTTGTGATCTCAAATCTGAGATGCATCCAGTCTTCGGCGGTTACGGGTTTCTTCATTTGGCCCTCGAATCAGCGAGGCGGCAGCGGGAGGCCCCAAGCGTTGATTAGCCTATCTATGGCGTTGACTAAATGCAATCCGGCGTTGACTAGATATTGACCACGAGCAAAAAGTTCAGTATGAAATTCGTATGAACAAGCTCTCTGTTGCCCAGCGCGCCCAAATCCTCGCCATGCTCTGCGAGGGTTCGTCCATGCGGTCGATCTCGCGCCTTGCCGACGTTTCCATCAACACCGTGAGCAAGCTGCTGGTAGACGCAGGCCGCTTCTGCGCTGGCTTCCATGACGCCAAGGTTCGCGGCGTGAAGGCTAAGCGGGTCCAGGTTGACGAAATCTGGTCCTTCGTCGGGGCGAAGCAAAAGAACGTCGGCGCGATGAAAGCCCCGATGGATGGCGCTGGCGACGCTTGGACGTGGACCGCCATCGAGGCCGATACGAAGCTGATTATCTCGCACTTCGTCGGCGGCCGTGACGGCGAGTGTGCGAGCTGGTTCATGGACGATGTGGCGTCGCGCCTCGCGACCCGCGTCCAGCTCACGTCAGACGGCCACAAGGCCTATCTGGAGGCCGTCGAGGCCGCGTTCGGCGCTGATGTCGATTACGCCATGCTGGTGAAGATCTACGGGGCCGCTCCTGAGAGCGCCAAGGGCCGCTACAGCCCGGCCGATTGCACCGGCATTATCAAGAAGCCGATCGAGGGCAAGCCCGATCCCAAGCACATCAGCACGTCCTATGCCGAGCGCCAGAACCTCACCATGCGCATGAGCATGCGCCGGTTCACCCGACTGACGAATGCCTTCTCAAAGAAATTCGAGAACCACGCGCACATGGTCGCGATCTATTCGGTGCACTACAACTTCCTGCGCATCCACAAGACGCTTCGCGTCACGCTGGCGATGGCTGCAAACCTGTCGGACACGCTGTTGAACTGGACGGACATTGTCGAGATGATGGATGCGGACGCGCCGGCTCCGAAGCGCGGCCCTTACAAAAAGACGCAGGCTCAAATTTCAAACTGAGACACTACCCGAAAGCGTCCTCGCTCGACGGCGGCCATTTTTCCGACTTTACTGACCGTCATGAAGGCAGGCACGCCATTCGGCGCAAGCTGCATTCCCACGACCAACCGTCAGGTCTTGAGCACGACTGCCCGGACTTGCGCCCAACATCAGGAGAGTCGTCATGAAAACCTTCCGAATGCTGGCCATAGCCTGCACCGTATCGGCGCTGGCGCTGACGCCTGCTTTGGCCCAGACCGCCGCTCCGGCGGCCGGCGCGGCAGCCGGCGAGTACAAGCCCAATTCCGGACAGCCCGGCAAGGACGTCGTCTGGGTGCCGACGCCGCAGGCGCTGGTCGACCGGATGCTCCAAATGGCCAAGGTGACCAAGGACGACACGCTGATCGACCTCGGCTCCGGCGACGGCCGCACCGTCATCACAGCCGCCAAACTCGGTGTGCGTTCGCACGGGATCGAGTACAACCCCGATCTCGTCGCCCTGTCGCAGCGCAACGCCAAGGCCGAAGGCGTATCCGAGCTTGCGACTTTCGAGCGCGCCGACATTTTCCAGTCGGACTTCTCCAGGGCGAGCGTGATCACGCTCTTCCTGCTGCCCAACCTCAACCTCAAGCTGCGCCCCATCCTGCTCGAGATGAAGCCCGGCACGCGCGTCGTCTCCAACTCCTTCGACATGGGCGACTGGGAGCCCGATGACCGGATCGATGCGGGCGGCGACTGCACCAGCTACTGCCGCGCGATGAAATGGGTCGTTCCAGCCAGGGTGGCCGGCGCCTGGAAGTTCGGCGAAGGCCAGCTCCAGCTGACCCAGAGCTACCAGAAGCTGGAGGGCACGCTGACCAAGGGCGGCAAGGCTGCGCCGATCAGCGCGGCGAAGATGGACGGAACCGGCATCGTCTTCACCGCCGGCGGCGAGAGCTACACCGGCCAGGTCAACGACAAGACGATGACGGTCCGGGCCGGCAGCGGCGCCACCGTGACGGCGACGAAAGCCGACTGAGGCGGGTTCTTCGCCTGATCCGTTGCAGCCCGCGCGCCCCTTGGGCGCGCGGGCTGGGAATACTACCGAATATCAGACGTTCAGTCCTCGAGATCGACGTCGAGGATCGCCATGGTGAAGTTGAACGAGCGGTCGCCATCCTCGTCGTCGACATGGATGATGCCGATGAACTCGTCGGCGAGATAGACCTCGGCCGAGTCGTTCTTCTTCATGCGGGCGCGCACGCTGATGCCATGGTTGGCGAAGGTGCGTCGCAGATACGCTTCAAGCTTGGCGAGTTCTGTCTTGTCCACGGTGTCTGTCCTCATCGGTTGGCGCGACGGATGCCATGGCGGGGCCGGGAGGGCAAGTTGGAAGGACATTCCCCTTACCGCATAAAGCACAACTCCCAGAACCGCCCCCGCATCGCCGTGACGTCCTTCGCCACCGCGTCCGCCGGCCGCGACCCGCTTAGCCCCTCCGCGATGTAGACCGCCAGTTCCGGCATGTCGGCCGGCGTCATGCCGAAGCGGACGATCTCCGGCGTGCCGAGCCGCAGCCCGTTCACGTCTCCCGCCACCTCGGGAAGCGGCAGGCCGATGCCGCAGCTCAGGATGTTGATGGCGCGCAAGCGTTTCGCCGCCGCCTGCCCGCCGCCATAGGCGCTGGCCTCGATCGCGAACTGGTGGGACGCGGTGATGCCGCGATCACGGGCGAAGACCGGGATCTGGTGGGCGACCAGCGCCTCGCCGAGCGCTTTCGCGGTCGCCGCCATCATCGCGGCATAGGCGCGGCCATGTTCTTTCCAGTCCAGCAGGGTGATCGCCAGCGAGGCCGATTTGCCGGCGTCGAAATTGGCGGTCAGGCCGGGATAGGCGATGGCGTCGAGTTTTTCGGCGATCCTTGCGTCGTTGGTGACGATCAGGCCCGAGGGCGGCCCGCCGAGGCTTTTGTAGGTGCTCATCGTCATGAGATGCGCGCCCTCCTCCAGCGGCTGCTGCCAGGCGTGGCCGGCGATCATGCCCGACAGATGGGCGGCGTCGAACAGCACCAGTGCGCCGATCTCGTCGGCAATGGCGCGAATTTCGCGGATCGGATGAGCGAAGAGATTGAGGCTGCCGCCGATCGAGATCAGCTTGGGCCGCAGCCGCAGCGCATCCGCGCGCAATTGCGCGAGATCGACGGTGTAGTTCACCGGATCGACCGGGGCGGGATGGGTCGTGATGCCGTAGAGCCCGGCCGCGCCCGCGCCGTGATGGGTGACATGGCCGCCGATGGCGCCCGGCGGCGCGATGATGCAGTCGCCGGCCTTTGCCGCGACCATGAAGGCATAGAGATTGGCGATCGCGCCGGATGGCACGCGGATTTCGGCGTATTTTGCGCCAAAAACCTGCGCGGCGAGCTCGGCCGCGATGACCTCGATCTGCTCGATCGCCTCCAGCCCCATCTCGTATTTGTCGCCGGGATAACCGAGCGAGGGCCGCGCGCCGAGACCCGCCGACAGTGCGGCTTCCGCCCTGGGGTTCATGACGTTGGTGGCGGGGTTGAGGTTGAAGCAGTCGCGCTCGTGGATGATGCGGTTCTCGGTCGTCAGCGCCGCGATGCGGGCCTCGATCGCGTCCAGCGGCTGGCCCGCGACCTCGCCTGCGATCTCGAGCACATAATCCTCGCTCGCCGCGGGAACCCAGTCGCGCCTGCCCAAAGCCGTCATCGCCAATCCCTCGTCCCATTGCGGAAGTCGAGCGATATGAGCGGTTTGCGTGAGACCGCGCAAATGAGTATTCGTCGCCGGCAGGTTGAGAGAAACTCAGCCTTGATCCAGGATCCGTCATGCCAGTCAAGCCGCCCCGCCCGCGCCTGCCGCCGCTCAACGCGCTGCGCGCCTTCGAGGCGGCCGCGCGCGCCGAGAGCTTCGCCAAGGGGGCCGACGAGCTTGGCGTGACGCCGGGCGCGGTGACGCAGCAGATCAGGCAGCTCGAGTCGTGGCTCGGCTTCCTGCTGTTCCGCCGCCTGCCCCAGGGCGTCGCGCTGACCGACGCCGCACGAGCCGCGCTGCCGCGCCTGAGCCGGGGATTCGAGGCGCTCGGCGATGGCGTCGAGGCGCTGCGGGCCGGACATGGCGGGCGGGCGCTGACCATCGCCGCCCTGCCCTGCCTCGCCCAGCTCTGGCTCTCGCCGAGACTGGCGGGATTGCGCGCGGCCTTTCCCGATCTGCAGGTGTCAGTCTCGGCGATGGAGGAGCCGCCCGATCCGCGCCGCGAGCCGCATGACCTGACGCTGTTCTACGCGGGCTGCGACGGCGAGGGGCAGGACGAAATCCTGCCGGTCTGCGCGGCGGCGCTTGCCCGCGCGATCGCGACGCCGGCAGATCTCGCCGGGCAGACTCTGCTTCATGACGCGGTCTGGCGCGGGGACTGGCGGCGCTGGCTGGACTTCGTCGGCGCGGACGTCACGGTCGATCCGGCGCGCGGCCCGGCCTTCTCGCTCTACAGCCTGGCGCTGGACGCGGCGCTCTCGGGATCGGGCGTGCTGATGGGACGCCGGAGCCTGATTGCGCCGCATCTCGCGGATGGGCGGCTGGTCGCGCCCTTCGGGCAGGCGCTGCCGACGGGGGATCGCGTCGTGCTGACGCCGGCACGCCAGCGCGACCTGCACCCAGGATGCGCTGATGTCGTCGCATGGCTCGACAGCCGGGTCTCCGCCAGCACTGACGATTGACGTCTATCGTCAATCCGCTAGATTGCCGCATGATCCGGAGCTATCGCGACAAGCGCACCGCGCGGCACGCAGCCGGCGTGTCGGTCAAGGATTTCCGGGGTTTCGAACGGCAGGCTTGGAAGCGGCTGGAAATTCTGGATGCGGCGGAAAGCCTGGAGGATTTGCGGGCCTTGCCAAGCAACCGGCTTGAAAGCCTGAAAGGCGACCGATCCGGGCAATTCAGCATCCGGATCAATCAGCAATGGCGGCTCTGCTTCGAGTGGCCGCAGGGCGGCGCGGGGCCGGAACAGGTCGAGATCGTCGATTATCATTGAAGGCGCGCGCGAAATGACCCGTCCACCGATCCATCCCGGCGAAATCCTGTCGGACGAACTCACTGAACTCGGCGTCACGCCGACGGAACTGGCGCGCCAGATCAACGTTCCGGCCAACCGGCTGTCACAGATCATCCATGGCAAACGCGGCATCACAGGGGATACCGCGCTGCGCCTCGGCCACTGGTTCGGCAACAGCGCGCAGTTCTGGCTCAATCTGCAATCCGCATACGAAATTCGGCTCGCCGCTCAGGCCGCAGGAGACGCCATCGCCAAACTGCCGAAACGGATCGCCTAGCCGGCGGAATAGACCGGCAAAGCCCTCAGATGCAGCCGCCGCAATCGCCGGCGAGGATCTGGTCCATCGAACGCGACGGCTCGGCGCAGCCGGCTTCGCCGACGACTTTCGCCGGCACACCCGCGACCGTCTTGTTGCGCGGCACGCCCTGAAGCACGACGGAGCCCGCCGCGACGCGGCTGCACTGCCCGACCTCGATATTGCCCAGTATCTTCGCCCCCGCGCCAATCAGCACGCCCTTGCGAATCTTCGGGTGGCGGTCGCCGCCCTGCTTGCCGGTGCCGCCCAAAGTCACGCTGTGCAGCATCGAAACGTCGTCCTCGATCACCGCAGTCTCGCCGACGACGAGGCCTGTCGCATGGTCGAGGAAGATGCCCTTGCCGATTTTGGCGGCCGGGTTGATGTCGGTCTGGAAGACTTCCGACGAGCGGCTCTGCAGATAGAGCGCGAAGTCTCGCCTTCCCTGCCGCCAGAGCCAATGCGCCAGCCGGTGGCACTGCAGAGCGTGAAAACCCTTGAAATAGAGCACCGGCTCCAGCACCCGGTAGCAGGCGGGGTCGCGGTCGAGCACCGCCGCCACATCGGCACGCATGCCGGTGGCAATCTCGGTGTCGTCGGTCAGCGCCTCGTCGAAGGCCTGTTCGATCAGGTCCGATGAGAGCGCCGGATGGGCGAGGCGCATCGCGACGCGATGGCGCACCGCCGCCTCGAAGCTGGGCTGGTTCAGCACGGACGCCATCAGCAGGCTGGCGAGCGAAGGTTCTGCCGCGACCGCAGCTTCCGCCTCGCGCCGGAGCCTCGCCCAGACCGGATCGACCCGGTCGAGCCCGGTGGCGGGATCGCGCGCCTCGATGCTCGAACGACCGGTTGGCATGGCTGGTCTCCGCTCGGGTTCAGACGCCGCAGATGGCCCACCGGAGCGGACGCATCATGTCAGATAGCCTCTGTCCTAGCTGAATCAAGTTCTCAGGCAAAGGACTCTCTTTGCGAGAGCCTCGCGCCAACCCCTTGGCGTAGAATAATTTTCTACGCCAAGGCGCCTCACAGCCGCGCCAGAAACTCGACCACCGCCTGCTTGTGGCCCTTGTCGCCGACGGCGAGATTATGGTCGCGGCCCTCGATCGGAAAAGCCCGCGCGCCCGGAATCAGCGCAGCCAGCGGCTCCGGCGCCCCCGCGACATCGTCCTTCGTACCGACACTGACCAGGGTGGGCACGGAAATCCGCCCGACCTTCGCCGCACTCAGCGTCTGGCGCGAGCCCCTGATGCAGGCCGCCAGCGCCTTCAAGTCGCTCCTGGTCGCCTCGGCGAAGGCGCGGAACATGCGCTGCATCGGGTCGGTGAGGTCGTCGAGCGAACGCGCCTCCATGGCGTCGGCGATGCCGAGCGGAAGGCCGACGCCCTCGACCAGATGGATGCCGAGCCCGCCCAGCAGCAGCGCGCTCAGGCGGTCCGGATGCGCCAGCGCCAGATGCGCCGAAATGCGCGCGCCCATCGAATAGCCCATCACGGCGGAGCGGCCGATGCCGAGATGGTCCATCAGCGCGCGCACATCCTCGGCCATGATCTGCGACGAATAGGCGGCCGCCTCGTAGAGCTTCTCGCTCTGGCCGTGGCCGCGATTGTCGAGCGCCACGACGCGATAGCCGGCATGGGTCAGCGTCTTGGTCCATTGGGTGTTGACCCAGTTGACGGCATGGCTGGAGCCGAAGCCATGGACGAGGACGACGGTCTCGTCGCGCGGCTCGACCGTCGGCGCGAGATCGATATAGGCGAGGCTGACGCCGTCGGAGGAGAAGGTCTGCATGGCGGGCGGTCTTTGGGTCTGCGAGGGGCCGATGCCTCTCCCTGCCATGCGAGGCGCGGTTTGGGTAGCCGGGGCAACGCGGCTTGCCTATGAAGGCTGCGATGAACCAGCCCGCCTCGCCTTTGACCGCACCGGCCGCCTTCCCGCGCATCCCGCTCGTCGATCTCGCCCGAGGCGTCGCGCTGATGGCGATGGCGGTCTTCCACTTCGCCTACGACCTGTCCTTTTTCGGCCTGATCGAAACCGATGTGCCGGGCGAACCCGGCTGGCGCTGGTTCGCGCGCACCATCGCCGGCTCGTTTCTGACGCTGGTCGGGGTCAGCCTCGCATTGGCGACGCAATCGGGCCTGAACCGCGCCGCCTTCCTGAAGCGGCTCGCCATGGTCGCGGGCGCAGCTCTGCTGGTGACGGTCGCGACCCGGTTCGCCTTGCCGCAGAGCTATATCTTCTTCGGCATCCTGCACCATGTCGCGGTCGCCAGCGTGCTCGGCCTCGCCTTCATCCGCGCGCCTGTCCCCGTGCTGGCGGCGGCGGCTTTGCTCTGCTTCGCCCTGCCCGGCCTCGTCGATCACCCGGCGCTGGACATGCCCTGGCTCGCCTTCCTCGGCCTCTCGCCGATCGCCGTCCGCAGCGCCGATTTCGTGCCGGTGTTTCCGTGGTTCGGCTGGGTTCTGGTCGGCATGGCGCTGGCGCGGCTCGTCCTGGCGCGCGAAACCCTGCCGGGCTGGGCGCGCTGGAACCCGGACAATCGTCTCGCCCGGCTGCTGCGCTGGTGCGGCCGGCACAGCCTCGCCTTCTACCTGATCCACCAGCCCGTCCTGATCGGCGCGATTTTGCTGGCGATGCAGATCCTCCCGGTGACGCCGCCGCAGGAACGGGCCCTGCGGCTCACCTATCAGCGCACATGCGAGACCTTGCGAATTCCCGATTCGGCCTGCGCGCAATCCTATGCCTGCACCGTGGCGGCGCTGAAACGCGAGGGGCTATGGCGCGGAGTCCTGGGAAACGCGCTGAATGCGCAGGAGCGCGAACGCACCACGGCCCTGACGCAGGCCTGCTTCCGCGCCCCCTGAGGCAATCGCGCACTGGCGCGGCGGACTGCGGCGCGATAGCTTGCCCGATATCACAAGCCCTCTTCCCCGACGAGCAGCGACCATGGCCGAGACCGGCATTCCGCATTTCCACAACGACCCCGGCGTCGCCGTCATCCATGTCGGCGGCAAGGAGTTCATGTGCATCGGCGCGAAGCCGCCCTTCGACCATCCCCATGTCTTCCTCGACATGGGTTCCGACACCGAAATCGTCTGCCCCTATTGCTCGACGCTGTTCAAATACGATCCTACGCTCAGCGGCGGGGCCTGCACGCCGCCCGACTGCGCCCATCACGAAGCCGCCCGGGCCGCCTGAGCGCCGCATCGGCCGCAATCAGCCCAGCCCGTGACAGTTCCCCATCTCCTGATCGCCGGGGCCGGAATCGGCGGGCTCACCGTCGCGATCGCATTGGCGCGTCGCGGCATCGCTGTGACCGTCGCGGAAAAGCGCACCGGCTTCGCCGAGAGCGGAGCCGGCATTCAGCTTTCGCCCAATGCCGGGCGCGTGCTCGACGCACTCGATCTGCGCCTGCAACTGAAGCGCGCCAGCGTGACGGCCAACCGGCTGGTCGTGCGCCGCTGGCATGACGGAGCGATGCTGTCGGAAATGCCGATGAGCGCGGGCGAAGGCCAGACGCCGTTCCGGCTGCTGAAGCGCGCCGACCTGCACCTGCTGCTGCTCGATGCCGCGCGCAGCCTGCCCAACATCCGCCTGATCGTCGGGCGGGGCGTCGAGGCGGTCTCCCAGGATGCCGGCGGCGTCGAAGCGACGCTGATCGGCGAGAGCGGCCAGACCGAAGCCGTTACGGCGCTTGGCCTGATCGGCGCTGACGGCCTGTGGTCGCGGCTGCGCGAACTCAACGGCGATTCGAACCCGGCCTCCTTCACCGGCTTCGAGGCCTGGCGTGCGCTCGTGCCGGTCGCCGGCGTCTCAGGGGAGGCGAAGGTCACGCTGCATCTCGGGCGGGGCCGGCATGCGGTGCATTATCCCGTCGCCGGCGGACGCGAGACCAATCTCGTCATCATCCGCGCCGCCCGCGAGGCCCGCGAAGGCTGGTCGCGCGAGGGCGAGCCCGCCGTGCTCGCCGCCCAGGTCGCCGGGGCCGCGCCCGCCCTGCACAAGCTCGCTTCGACCGCCGGCGGCTGGCGGGTCTGGTCGCTCTACGACCGCCCGCCCGCCGCCATGGCCAGGGGAAGGATCGCGCTTCTGGGCGACGCCGCCCATCCTGTCCTGCCCTTCCTCGCGCAGGGCGCGGCGCTGGCGATCGAGGACGCGGCTGTGCTGGCGCGCCTGCTCGCCGGCCATCTCGAACGCGACGGCGCGGCTGGCGTCCCGGCCGCCATGGCGTCCTATGCGCGGGAGCGCGCCGAGCGCGTCGCCCGCGTGCAGGAGGTGAGCCGCGGCAACGGACGCGCCTATCATCTCGGCCGGCCCTGGAGTTTGGCCCGCGATCTGGTGATGAAGCGGCTCGGCCCCGACGGCCTGCGCCGCCGCCACGACTGGCTTTACGACTGGCGCGAGCGGGCCTGACACAACATCGGGATGCCCTTGCGGGAACCGATCTCGCCTTCGCCGCATTTGCTTCCTATCTCTGAGCACGATGCCGAAAAGTAGGAACCGGTTTTCGGACGGCATCGTGCTCAGAATATCAATTCTCTCGATCAATCGGACGAAAGCGACATGATCCGCGTCAATCTGCATCGGTTGGGTGGGGCCGCGACGGGCAGGCCCGCCTGGGTGACATGGCTGGCCATGGCGGCGAGCGTCGTCATCGGCGTGACGCTGTTCCTGCTGGCCGCCAGCCTGGCGCTGATCCTGATCCCGGTCGTGATGATCGCCGGCGCGATCGCGGCCTGGCGCATCCGCAGCCGGCTGAAGGCGGCCGGCTTCGGTCAGCAAAACCCTTTCGCCGACCAGCCGCGACAGGCGCAGCCCGTCGACGTGATCGACGCCGAATACCGCGTCATCGACCCCGAAGAGCAGTCGCGCCGCTGACTCAGGCCGGCAACCGCGTCAGCAGCACGCCGGCCGCCGCGCAGGCCGCCAGCGTCGGGATCATGCCGGTCTTGAAGCGCAGCATCGCCAGCATGGCGGCTGCAGACAGCAGCGCCGCGCGCCAGTCGAGCGAGGCGAGCACCGGCCAGTCGGGCGACAGGCCCAGCACGCTGATGCGACGCACCTCGCGGAAGACGACATGCAGGCCGAACCAGAGCGCGAGGTTCATGATCACGCCGACCACGGCGGCCGTGATCGCGCCCAGCGCAGCCGAGAGCGCCCTGTTGCCGCGCAGCGCCTCGACATAGGGGCCGCCCAGAAAGATCCACAGGAAGCAGGGCGCGAAGGTGACCCAGACCGTCAGGGCCGCGCCGAGGCTGCCGGCCAGCAGCGGCGGCAGGCTGCCGGGCGCGCGAAACCCGGCGAGGAAGCCGACGAATTGCAGCACCAGGATCAGCGGGCCGGGCGTGGTTTCGGCAAGGCCGAGCCCATCGACCATCTCGCCGGCGACGAGCCAGCCATAGGTTTCGACTGCGGCCTGGGCGACATAGGCAAGCACCGCATAGGCCCCGCCGAAGGTCACCACCGCCATGGTGCTGAAGAACGTTCCGATCTGCGTCCAGACGCTCGTCCCGCCGGTCGCCAGCCAGAGCAGCAGCACCGGCCCGAGCCAGAGGGGCAGCCAGAGTGCGAGCGTTTTCAGCGCGCGCCCGGTCGAGGGCCGGGCATGCTCCAGTTCGCCGCGCGCGAACATGCCGTCGACGATGCCGACGACATCGGGGCCGCTCGCGCCATGGCCCCCGCCTGCCCCGAACAGGTCCGGACGCTGGCGGTGGCCGAGCCAGCCGATCAGTCCCGCTGCGAAAATGATCAGCGGGAACGGGATCTTGAACAGGAAGATCGCCACGAAAGCCGCGACCGCGATCGCGACCATCGCCCGGTTCTTCAGCGCGCGCTTGCTGATGCGAAGCCCGGCCTCGATCACCACCGCCAGAACCGCCGCCTTGACGCCGAAGAACAGGCCGTCGACGAGCGGCACCTCCCGGTAGAGCACATAGAGAATGCTGAGGCCCAGCATCACCAGCGCGCCCGGCAGGATGAAGAGCAGCCCCGCGATCAGCCCGCCGATCGTCCGGTGCATCAGCCAGCCGATATAGACGGCAAGCTGCTGCGCCTCGGGGCCGGGCAGCAGCATGCAGTAGTTCAGCGCATGCAGAAAGCGCTGCTCGCCGATCCAGCGCCGGTCCTCGACAAGTTCCTTGTGCATCAGCGCGATCTGGCCGGCCGGTCCGCCGAAGGACAGGCAGCCGATCTTCGCCCAGACCCGCGTCGCCTCCCCCAGAGTCGGCGGCGCCGGCTCGGCCCGAACGTCATCCGTCGTCGCGATCGTCATGGGGACTTGCTTTCGGCTTTGGGCGTCATGGCCGGCCAGTTATGGGTTTCCTCGCTGGCGTCCCGGCACCAGCGATAAAAGGCGTCGTAGAGCAGCATGCCGGCATCGAGCTGGGCCAGATCGTCCTTGAACATGCGCGACAACCCCAGCGATGCGGCGAGAAAGCCGGCCGCCTGCGGCGCGAGATCGAGCCGCGCGGTGTCGGCCGCGCGCACGATCTCCGCCAGCCGGTCGAGCGCGGGCGCGGCCAGCCCAAACTCCTCGATCATGATGTCGAAGGTGCAACGCTCTCCGCGATGGCTCCAGAACACGCCGTCGATGTCGAAGGGCGCAGCCCCGAAGCGGTCGGCGACGGCGGCGACCTCGCTCGCCGCCACGAACAGGAACACAGCCCTGGGATCGACGAAGCGCCGGATCAGCCAGGGGCAGGCGATGCGGTCGACCTTGGGCCGCGAGCGTGTCACCCACAGCGTGCGTCCGGCCGCGTCGCGCGGCGGCAGCTTGCCGGTCGAGACCAGCAGGCCGCCCGCATCGCGCCAGGCCTCGAAGCCGCCTTCGAGATTCTCGGCCGCGACGCCCTCATGCCTGAGCCAGGCGGCGACGCCCTCGCTCAGTTTCTGGCCGCGCTGGCAGACCACGACGACGCGTCGGCCAGCGTAGTCGCGCGCCCAGTCTGCGACGCTCTTGTGCGAACGCTGATCGGCGCCCGGCAGCATGCGTGGATCGAGGGCGAGATCGTCCGGAATCCGGACATCGATGAGAGTCGGCGCATCGGGCAGGCCGACGAGCCGTGACATTTGGGCAGCGGTGATCTGTGTGCTGGAAGACATGGGCGTCCATCCCTGAAACGGAGGAAGGTGGACGCGAGCCTTGGGCCGAGGCCTCACGGGGTCGTCGCGAATGAACCCCTTGGCATGCTTAAATCACGCGGCGCATGGCGGCGTCAACGCTACCGCCTGTCTCTCAGTCGATCCGGCTGACCAGCAGCTTGTCGATGCGCCGCCCGTCGAGATCGACGACCTCGAAGCGCCAATGGCCCTTCTCGAAGAACTCGCCGACATGGGGCAGGCGGTTCATCTCGGCCAGCACGAAGCCCGCTACCGTCTGGTAGTCGGCGTCCTTGGGGATATGGACGCCGAGTTCGTGCGAGAACTCGTCGACCTGCATCCAGCCGGCCACCAGCCAGGAGCCATCGGCGCGCGTCACGATCGGCGGCTCGCTCTCTTCCTCTTCCTGAAACGCGCCGATGATCGCCTCCAGCACGTCGCCGGGCGTGATGATGCCCTCGAAATGGCCGTATTCGTCGAAGACCAGCGCCATATGGACCTTGGAGGCGCGGATATCGCGCAGGATGTGCAGCGCGTTGGCGGTGTCCATCACCACCGGGGCCTCGTCGACGAGATCGCGCAGGTCATGCGTCGCGCCATCCGAAAGCCGGTCGATCATGTCCTTGACGATGCAGACGCCGATGATCGAATCCGCCTCGCCATCCTGCACCGGCAGGCGCGAGCGCCGCGTCTCGCGCAACTGGGCGCGGATTTCGTCGGCGTCGTCGGTCAGGTCGATCACCTCGACCTCGCGGCGCGGCGTCATCAGCGCGCGGGCCGAGCGGTCGGCCAGCCGCATCACGCCCGAGATCATCGCGCGCTCGTCGCGCTCCAGCACGCCCGCGTTCTCGGCCTCGGCGATGATGGTGCGGACCTCCTCCTCGGTGACCGTCTCCTCCGGCTCGCCCTTCTGGCCGAGCAGCGCCAGCACCGCCTTGCCCGAGATATTGAGCAGGAAGACCAGCGGCGCGCCGACGATGGCGATCATCGCCATGGCCGGCGCGACGCGCGCGGCGACCTTTTCGGGATCGCGCAGCGCGATCTGCTTGGGCACGAGTTCGCCGATGATCAGCGAGAGATAGGTGATGGCCACGACGACGAGGCCGACGCCGAACCCGTCGGCCATCGCCGGCGTGAGGCCCTGCGTTTCCAGCCAGTCGGCCAGCCGCGCGCCGAGCGTCGCGCCCGAAAAAGCGCCCGACAGCACGCCGACCAGCGTAATTCCGATCTGGACGGTTGAGAGAAAGCGGCCGGGGTCTTCGGCCAGGCGCATCGCGGTCAGCGCGCCCTTGTTGCCCTGATCTCCGAGAACCCTGAGCCTGGCGGGCCGCGACGACACGACGGCAAGCTCGGACATGGCGAGCAGACCGTTGATGACGGTCAGGGCCACGACAATCAGGATTTCGGTTAACAAAACAGACCCGCTATATGCGAAGCCGCACTCGCCAGCGGCCCGCTTCCAACGTCCTTATAGCGTATGATCGCCGTAAGGCGATGGGATGCGGCAAAGATTTCCCGGCACGGAGCAAGCAGAACCATGTCGCAGGGCAACACGCAGACCGGACCGCAACCCTGGACGCCCGGCGACGACTGGAAACAGCCCGGCGATGCGCGCCTGTTCGCGCCCGCGACGCAGCGCAACCGCGACGCCATCCTCAGCCTGCTGCGCGATATGCTGCCTGCCCAGGGGCTGGTGCTCGAGGTCGCCAGCGGCTCGGGCGAGCACATCGCCCATTTCGCAGCCGCCCTGCCCCGCCTGACCTTCCAGCCGAGCGACCCGAGCGCGGAGGCGCTCGCCAGCATCGCGGCGTGGACCGGTGAGCAGGGCCTGCAGAACGTCCTGCCGCCGCTGCGCATCGACGCGATGGATGACGACTGGCCGGTCGATCGGGCCGACGCCATCCTGTGCATCAACATGGTCCACATCGCGCCCTGGGCGGCGACGGAAGGCCTGTTCCGCCACGCCGGCCGCATCCTGCGCGCGGGCGGCCCGCTCTATCTCTACGGCCCCTTCCGCCGGCCGGGCCGCGAACTGGAACCCGGCAATGCGGCGTTCGACGCCAGCCTGCGGGAGCGCGATGCGGAGTGGGGGCTGAGGGAGCTGGATCGAGTCGAGGCGCTGGCGAAAGCGGCGGGGTTCGGCGCGGCGCAGGTAGTCGAGATGCCGGCGAACAATCTGAGTTTGGTGTTCGGGAGGGATAGCGCTCAGAATGAAGATGACCGGATCGACGTGAAGGAGGTCGAACATGGCGACTAAGGTGAAGCCGATCCGAAACGAAACGGATCACGAAACGGCGATGGACGAGGTCGCGGCGTTTTGGGGCGCGGCCAGCGGCACGGCCGAAGGTGATCGCCTCGACGTGCTCGCCACGCTGATTGACGCCTATGAGGCCCGTCACCATGCGATGGACCCACCCGATCCCATCGAGGCGATCAAGTTCCGCATGGAGCAGCAGGGGTTGAGCCGGAAAGATCTGGAAAACATCATTGGCAGCCGGACCCGCATCGCCGAAGTGCTCAATCGGAAGCGCAGCCTGTCGATCCTCATGATACGCCGCTTGCATGAGCGGCTGGGCATCTCCGCCGAGGTGCTGATCCGGCCTTCCCGCAATGAGGCAGCTTAGGACGCGATAGCGCGGCAGCCGGTGGTGCGGACGGCGGGGATCGAACCCGCACAGCCTTTCGGGCCGAGAGATTTTAAGGACCATTTGAAGGTGGTGCGGACGAGGGGACTCGAACCCCTAAGCCATTGAAGGCGCAAGATTTTAAGTCTCGTGCGGTTACCAGTTTCGCCACGTCCGCGTCACCTGAGACAGCCAAAAATTACCGCCCACGTCACGTCTCGTCACCAAGTCACAAACGGTAGATGCACAAAGAAAATAGTCTCTTGCACCTTACAATTCCCCGCTCAACCGGAAGCGTCGAACCGCATGGCTTTATACCTCGATTGCTTCAGTTAGGGAGCGGATAAACCGATCCCCAGAAGGAGTGAGCGTAAGGATGGAGCCGGTCACGTGTGGGGCAACAGCCACCAGATTAAAGTCCCTGAGCAAACTAATATTTCGCATGCTTGACCCCCCGCTCATGTCCAGCCGCCTTTCGAGATCGGGCTTCGTCATCCGCTCCTTGAGTGCAATCGTGACCAGCGTCGCAACGGTCTGCATTTCCATTCTAGGATGGACAGAGCGCAGACGCTCAATCAGCAACTCGATTTTCTGAAGCGACGAGAGATCGTAGTTCACTGCATCTCGTTCGCGGCCGGCTCCGCACCTGAATCGATGCGGTGCAGCCTTAGATGGTTTGTAATCATGAAGGCAGTCACAGCCCTTTGCATTTTGAGCGCAATCGTCATGAAATAGGAGGCCCGAAGCCCTTTACATGCAGCCCGCGTCACCAAATCAAGTCACCGAATGCAGTTTCCACTGATTATTTGCACGCTACCGTTTCGTATGCCAAAGCATTGGTGATCGAATAAGGCGTGAAAAATCAATCCCTTGCTGAGGTTCTGTTGCTCATTCCCGCCCGGTAGCGAACGGTAGATACGAGAGATTTTAAGTCTCTTGCGTCTACCAGTTTCGCCACGTCCGCCTGTCTGAAGCGGTAGCGGGCGCAAGCTCTGCGTGCAAGCGCTGCGGCTCTCGAAAGAACCTCAGCGCCGCCGCGCCGGCTTGTACCATTCCACCCCGTCGGGATCGACATAGAGGCCCGGCGCGACGTCCGCGCCGATGCGCTTCTCCTGCATCGGTACGCGCACCGTGTCGTCGCGGTCGCCCCGGCGGATATAGGGGCCGCTCGATTGCGGATCCCGGCCCCGGCCGCGCGCGGCCGCCAGCCCGATCACGGACTGCCGTCCGGCAACCTTGTCCTGCAGTTCCGAAACCGGCCGCCCGGCGAAGGCGATGCGCCCCGCCCCCTCGACCGCCGGCAGCGCGCGCCGCGCGGCGCCCTCGCCGGGGATGCGGATGCCGGTGAAGCGAGGCACATAGGTCGCCGCTCCGCTTTTACCGAGCGAATCCCAGCCGCCGGTCGCAACGATCTGCGCGCCGCAGCGTTTGTGGCTGCGCTCGCACAAGGCCCGGCTGGCATAGCGCGGGGCCTTCTGCTCGTATTCGGCCCGGGCGTTGCGATAGGCGAATTCGCATTGCGCCGCGCTCAGCAGCCCGGCTTCCACGCATTCGTCGCGGCGCTCATAGACCGCGCCCGCGCCCTGCGCCGCGAGATCGGCCGGGGCCGCCAAAGTGAGGGCGGGCGCGAGCGAGGCCACACGCAAGGCGGCAAACAAGGATGAGCCGGAGAACATGATCATGGCTCCAACCTCGCCCAGGATTATGGCGTCACAGCAGCGAACGGCGCGAGGCGGCGAGTTCGCGCGTCGCGCCATAGTCGATCTTGCCGTTGCCGAGCACCGGGATCGAGCCCGTCACGAGTATGGCGCGCGGCACCCATAGCTCCGGAAAACCCTGCTCTTTCGCAACCGCCTGAAGCGCGGCGCGGTCGGCATTGGGGTTCTCGCTGACGAGCACGAGCTGCTCGCCCTTGCGCGGGTCGGGCAGCGAGACGACGACATGGTTGTGGCCCGGCCAGAGGCCGGCGACCATGGATTCGACAGCCGCCAGCGAAACCATCTCGCCGCCGAGCTTGGCGAAGCGCTTGGCCCGGCCCTTGATGACGATGAAGCCGTCGTCGATCGCGACGATGTCGCCGGTGTCGTGCCAGCCGCCCTCGGGCGCGATCAGCCTGCCGGGCTCGTCCGCGCTGAGATAGCCCGCCATGACGTTGGGCCCGCGCACGCAGAGCTTGCCGCCCTCGGTGATGCCCTCGACGGGCTCCAGCCGCGCCTCGATGCCGGGCAGGAGCCGCCCGACGCTGCCTTCGCGCGTCGCGACCGGCGTATTGCAGGCCAGCACCGGCGAGCATTCGGTGCAGCCATAGCCTTCGAGGATCGTGGTGCCGTATGGCTCCCACATCCGGCGCGTGTCGGGCTTCACCCGTTCGGCCCCGGCGACGACGAAGCGCACGCTCTTCAGATCGTCGGGCTCGGCGGCCCGCGCATAGCCCTGCAAAAACGTGTCGGTCGCGAACAGGAAGGTGCAGCCGGTCTCGCCGATCAGTTTCGGCACCTGCTTGTAATGCAGCGGACTCGGATAGAGCACGACCTTCATGCCGTGGAAGAGCGGCATCAGCAGCGCCGCCGTCAGCCCGAAGGAATGGAAGGCCGGCAGCGGGTTCATCACCACATCGCGCTCGGACAGGAAGCCGGCGGCGAGCGTAAAGATCTGGCGGGCGTTCGAGACGAGGTTGGCGTGGGTCAGCACCACGCCCTTCGGCTTGCCCTCGGTGCCGGAGGTGAACAGCACGACGGCGGCATCGTCCGGCTGCGCCTCATGGGACCTGTGCGCCAGCCCCGGCGCAAGGCTCTGCATGACGCCAAAAACCTTGTCGAGGCTGGTGATTTCCTTGCGGACATCCTCGAGATAGACGATGCGCCGCCCCTCCCCCATCGCGGCGAGTTCGTCGTCGAGCTTGGCCTGGTCGGCGAAGCGGCGCGAGGTGACGATGGTCTTGAGTTCGGCCAGGTCGCAGGCGGCTTTCAGGTTCTTCACGCCCGCGGTGAAGTTCAGCATCGCCGGAATGCGCCCGAAGGCGGTGAGCGCAAACAGCGTCACCGCCAGCCCCTGCACATTGGGCAGGAACAGCCCGACGCGCTCGCCGGGTTTGGTGAGGCCGGCGAACTTACGCCCCAGCACCAGCGCGCCGAGCACGAGGTTGCCATAGCTCAGCGGCTTGCGCTCGGGGTCTTCCAGCGCGATCCGGCTCTTGCCGTGGCGGGCCGAAGCCTGCAGCAGCGCCCGGAACAGGCTGATCCGCGCGGCGGATGGGTCGAAGACGGGCGGATCGGTCTCGGCGTCGGCCATGTTTGGCTCGGGCTCCGGTTGGCGTTTCCTCTCAGTCCAACCTAAGCGCTGCGCGGCCCGATGCAACGAAGCCGGTCGCGGGCGCGGCTGGACATGTCCTTCCCCAACGGCAGATCGCGCGCTAAAGTTTTGTGGCTTCGGCTTTCACGGAGAACAGCGATGCGATGTCTGCGGCTGGTCTTGCCTGCGGCGCTCCTGCTCATGGGCGCAATTCCGGCCGCGGCCGCGCCGACGATCGCGTGGGAGGTCGCCAACCGCTTCCGCCTGTTCAAGAATGAACAGCAGTTTCGCAGACTTGCCGAAGTCTATGACGGGCTGCCGGCGAGCCAGAAGCGAGAAGAACCGGCCTTCGCATTCGAGGATGCGATGCAGCGCGCGGCCGCGGCGCGCAGCCTCGGCCCGGCTTTCGGCGATCCGGCCAGCATCGACCGCTATGGCTGGACCTCGGCGGTAACGCGAAACACCTGCTTCTTGGCGACCAATCGCGGCCATTGGTCATGCGAGCTCGACACGGGCGATCAATTCATGGAGCCCAGGGTGGCCCATGTTCGGGTGAAACTCGATGACGCCCCGCCCGCGCTCGCCGGCAAGACCTGCCTCTGGAGCGTCGCCGGCAGGACAGTATCCGCACGCTGTTCGGATATGGCCAGGATTGAGCGGCTTCCATTCGGCGTTCCGTTCGACCTTGCGGTAAGCGCGGACGGCGCCGTCCTCGCCGAGCTCAAGGACCAGACGATCCGCCATGTCGCGATCGTGGGCTTTGGCGACTCCTTCTCGTCCGGCGAAGGCAATCCGGACCGTCCTGTCGAACTCGTCGACTCGAAATCGTCGACCTATCTCGAATCCTCGCCGAAGCGCGGCGGATCAGGCTGGCCTTTCCGACAATACCGCGAGTTCCCGCTGCGGCGCGACGGTTCGAGCAACAGCCTCGGGCCGCAAGCGGCGGCGGTCTGGCTGAGCACCCAATGCCATCGCTCGCTTTATTCCCAGCATGTCCGGGCCGCGCTGCTGCTGGCGCTGGCGCATCGCGACATCGCCGTCAGCCTGATGGCGTATAGCTGCACCGGCGCGGAAACACGGGCCGGCCTTCTCGGCTATTACGCTGCGCGCGACGATGTCGGGCCTGGCACCTTCGACGCCTCGCCGCAGTTGATGCGCTACTGGCGCGATTTCTGCGGCGCGATCGACGGCTATAATCGTTTCACCCCGGTCAAGGACTTCGACTGGCGCGCAGACCTCAAGCGCTGCGCCACGCCGCGCAGGCTCAAGCCCGACGCTGTGCTGCTCAGCGTCGGGGGCAACGACATCGGGTTCTCGAGCGTCGTCGCCAACGAGGTCGTCGCACGCGAGAATTACGGACTGCGAATGAATCTGGTCTACCGGCTCTGGCTCGGCACGCTCGGCGTCAGGACGTTCGACGAGGCGCGAGAGGCGGTCAGAGACCTGATCCCCAAGCGCATCCGGGAGCTTTCGGAGGCGTTCAAGCTCCATCTCGACGTGCCAGCCACGTCGATTGTCCAGACCGGCTATCCGCAGATGATGCGCACTGGCGGCGGCGGCGTCTGCGCCGCGGGCGAGGCCGGACTGCGCGGCATGGACGTCCACCGCATTCTCGCGATCGCCGATCCTACGACCGGCAAGGAGGGCGCGAGCTTCATCCCATTCCTCAACGGCCGTATCGAGAGCGCGATCGCCGCTCTTGCACCCGAGCGGCGCTGGCGCTTCGTCGATTCACATGTCGAGCGCTTCGTCGGTCATGCGATCTGCAATGAGGGCGCTCCCGATGGCGCTCCCGACGGTAAGGTCTCGGGCGCAACGCGGTTCCCCAACCGGCTGCCGCCGAGACGAGGTCAGGCCGAATGGGAGCCGTTCGCGCCGAGCGCCTGGCGCGCCTATCGTCCGCGCGAACGCTGGTTCGTGACGCCTAACGACTCGTTTCTGGGCGGGCACTACATGCGCGTCAGCCGCGCCGGCCAGGGCGGCACGACAAACCCGCAGGACAAGGAGCAGCCCTTGCTAGCCGCCACGCTCGGCGGAGCCTTCCATCCCAACGCGTCCGGCCATTCTGCCATTGCCGACGCCACGATCCCCGTCCTGCGCGAGATCCTGAAGCTGCCCGCGCCGTGACCGCGTCGCAAGCGCTGCGCGTGGGCTGACCCTCAGCCCTTGTGGTCCCGCGCGATCGGCTCGACATAGGACAGCCCCATGTCCCAGGGGAAATAGATCCAGGTGTCCTGGCTGACCTCGGTGACGAAAGTATCGACCGTGGGCACGCCGGCGGGTTTCGCGTAGACCGTGGCGAAATGCGCGTTGGGCAGCATCCCGCGCACCACGCGGGCGGTCTTGCCGGTGTCGGTGAGATCGTCGACCACCAGCACGCCCTTGCCCTTTCCGTCGCCGATCGCCCTGATCGAGGGCGCGACGTCCTTCAGCACGGTGAGTTCGGACTGGTTCTTGTAGTCGTGATAGCTCGCGACGCAGACCGTCTCGATCAGCCTCAGGCCCAATTCACGGCAGATGATCGCGGCCGGCACCAGCCCGCCGCGCGTGATGCAGACGATCGCCTCGAACGGCCCTTTTTCGGCCAGCCGCCACGCGAGCGCACGCGCATCGCGGTGGAACTGGTCCCAGGAGACCGGGAAGGCCTTGTTGGAGGAGGGTTCGGCCATGGTGGAGGCTCCGGAATGATGACGGCGCGCAAGGCGCCTGCCTCACCGCAAAGCGTATCGGCCACGTCATGGCAAGAGGTCAGGTCAGGCCTTCCCCAGAACTGGGACGCAAGGGGATGGCGACAGCGCTGCGAAAGACAGGGCTTCAGGCGACGCGTCGCATATGCGGGCCGGCATCGCGCGCTGGTATGGCCGGGCGCTGCGCCCCATCCGCCAGCGTAAAGGACGCCACCATCGCGCTCAGTTCGGCGGTGTCGGCCCGCAATTCGTTGGCGACCTTGGCGCTCTGGTCGGCGAGCAGCGAGTTCTGCTGGGTCATCTCGTCCATATGCGCGACGGTGCGCGCCATCTCGTCGATGCCGTTGGCCTGCTCGGCGCTCGCCTGGGAAATCTCGTCGACCGTTGACGCCACCCTGGAAGCAGCCGAGACGATCTCCTGCAGCGTCGTCCCCGCCTGTTTGACGAGTTGCACGCCGGTCTGAATCTGAAGGGTCGAGTTCGCGATCAAGGCCTTGACGCCATTGGCGGATTCGCTGCAGCGCGCCGCCAGCGCCCGCACCTCGGAGGCGACGACGGCAAAGCCGCGTCCCGCATCGCCGGCGCGCGCCGCCTCGACGGCGGCGTTGAGCGCAAGCAGGTTGGTCTGAAAGGCGATCTCGTCGATCATCGCGATGATCTCGGAGATGCTGGCGGACGCCTTCTCGATCCGCTCCATCGCGCCGACCGCCTCGGTGACGATCTCGCCGCCGCGCGTGGCGACCTTGCTCGCCTCCTGGCCCAGATCGACGGCGGCCCTGGAATGGCCGGCGCTGTGCTTGACCGAAGCCGCCAGTTCCTCCGTCGTGGCGGCCGTCTGCTGCAGGCTTGCCGCATTGGCCTCGGTGCGCTCGGCCAGTTGTGCGCTGTCGGACGAGATTTTGACCGAGGCCTGGTCGATGCGGCCGGAGATGCCGCGAACCGAGCCGACGATGGCCGCCATCGTGTCGATAAGGTCGTTCACGCCGGCGCAAAGCTGGGCGATCTCGCCGCTCTTGCCGTCGAGGGAGATGCGCCCGGTCAGGTCCTTGTTCTTCGCCTGCGCGATGACCTCACCGGTTTCCCGGACCGCCGACTCGAGCTGTTTGCCCTTGAAGCTGGCTGTGATGTCGGTAGCGAATTTGACGACCTTGTAGGGCGCGCCCTTGGCGTCGAGGATCGGATTGTAGCTCGCCTGGATCCAGATGTCCTTGCCGCCCTTGCCGATGCGGCGGTACTGCCCGGCGTCGAATTCACCCTGCCCGAGCCGCTGCCAGAAGCGCTTGTAGCCTTCGCTTTCGCGCTCCGCGGGATCGACGAACATGCCGTGATGCCGGCCGACGATCTCCGGCAGACCGTAACCCAGCACCGCCAGAAAATTCTCGTTGGCGTGGAGGACGTTCCCGGCGAGATCGAACTCGATCACGGCCTGCGCCTTGTTGATCGCCTGCTGCTGGCCTTCGAGATCGGCCAAGCGGTTCTTCTGCTGCGTGATGTCGGTCGCGAACTTCACCACGCCGACCGGCTTGCCTCCGGCGCCGAGGATCGGGTTGTAGCTCGCCTGTATCCAGATTTCGCGGCCGCCCTTTCCGACGCGCAGATACTGGCCCGACGAAAATTCGCCCCGGCCCAGATCGGTCCAGAACTGCCTGTAGGCTTGGCTCTCGCGCTGGTTGGGCGGAACGAAAATGCTGTGATGCTTGCCCTTGATCTCGTCGAGCCCATAGCCCACCGCCGCCAGGAAGTTCTGGTTCGCATCGAGGATCGTCCCCGACATGTCGAACTCGATCACCGCCTGCGAACGATGCAGCGCCGCGAGCTGTCCGGCCGAGTTGCCGCGATTAAACATGTTGAACAGGCCAGCCATCGGTGCCCCCTTCGCCCCGCCCCCGGAGCAGTACCGGCGTCGTCGCGACGGGTCGACCCGTCGGGCGGCGCGAAAGCCAATGCACGCTATGAGAGTGCATTATGGTTAATCCGCTAACAGAAATGCGCCAGAAATCGTTTCAGACCAATTAACGATTTCAAATATATCAAATAGCGACACCCCGACCGGAGGGGCCCGGGTCGGCCGAAGTCTCCATGATCTAAGGTAATTTCAACAGACTACGCTGCTGACGCACGCCGCGCCGATCGCAGCCTCATCACGAACCGCACCAGACTCAATCTACGAAATACCCGCATAGGTTGTCTATGGAGTTTCGTTCGATGATAAAGGGGGCCTACCCCGCCAACCGCGCCCGCTCGGCTGCGACCATCGCGCCGACAGCCGCCGCCGCTTCCGCGAGCCTGTCCGGGTCACGCGAGCGCACCACGATGTTGGTGTCGGGACCTGTCTCCGAGAAGAACGGGTAGGAGCCGATCGAAGCTTGCGGATGCGCCTTGGCGATTGCCGCCAGCGCGGTGCCGATATCGCCCTCGCGCAGGCCGGCGCGCACCGTCTCCGAAAGCATCCTCACCCCGGTCTTCAGCGTCGGCGCGACGACGTCCAGCATCGCCTGCATGATCGAGGGCACACCCGCCATGACATGGACGTTGCCGAGGATGAAGCCCGGCGCCTTCGAGACCGAATTGGCGATGAGGTCGGCTCCGGCGGGAATCCGCGCCATCCGCAGCCGGGCCTCGTTGAGCTGATCGGGCGGAAAGCGCTCGGACAGCATGGCGATGGCCCGCGGATCGTGGTCGATCGTGACGCCAAACGCCTTCGCCACCGCGTCCGCCGTGATGTCGTCATGGGTCGGGCCGATGCCGCCGGTGGTGAAGACGTAAGTTGCCTTGGCCCGCAGCGCGTTCAGCGCGGCCACGATCTCCTCCTCGATATCGGGCACGATCCGGACCTCGCGCAGGTCGATGCCGATATTGGTGAGGTATTCGGCAATGTAGCCGATATTCTTGTCCTTGGTCCGGCCCGACAGGATCTCGTCGCCGATCACAAGGATCGCGGCCGTCACCGGCGCGGAAGGAAGGCTTGCATCGCTAGCAGTCATGGCCGGCATCCCTGATCGTCGCGGAAAGCCGGCCTTGCACCGGTCGCGACGACTACAGCTAGGCTCTCGACGCTGCCGGCTCAAGCGCGCGCGTCATGCCAAGTCGATCAGCCGGCCTTGCGCTCGAACACGAGATTAAGCCGCGTCTGCGCGATCAGGCCGTAGCCCTTCTGGCGCAGCAGCGCGATCAGGTCGATCTGCCAGCGCTCGCGCGAATCCTCGATGATGATGAAGCCCGGCCAAAGCACTTCCGGCGCATCGCGCAGGAACGGCTCGAGGATCAGGTCCTCGGCCCCCTCGACATCGAGCTTGATCGCGTCGAGCCGCTCGTAGCCCTCGCTTTCGACAAGCGCGAGCAGCGTCGTCGCCGGCACGCGGACCGTGCTGCCCGAGCTGGAGCGCAGAATGCGCACGCTCGACTCGCCGCGATTGGCGGCGTCAAGGAACAGCGTCAGTTCGCCCGGCTTGTCGGCGAGCGCGCAGGCGATCGCCTTGACCGTTCCGAACGGGTTCTGCGCGATGTTGAAGGCGAGCCGCGCGAACACTTCCGGCTGCGGCTCGACCGCGAGGATGCGCGCGCCAGGCCCGGCCCTGGCCGCGACGAACAGCGAATACGCCCCGATATTCGCGCCGATGTCGATGAAGCGGAACCCGTCGCGCAGACGCTCCGCCAGCAGGTCGCGCTCGACCAGGTCGAAGAACTGCGGCGTGAACAGCACGCGCTTCTCGCAGACATTGCCGTCCGGATAGAGCCGCATCCGGGCGCCGAGCGATTCGACGTCGACGGGCTGGCCGTCGAGCGAGCGCAGGCCGAGCCGGCGCAGCGCATAGGCGAACTTGCGGCCGACAAACGAATCGGGGGCGCTGCGGGTCCAGGCGATGATGCGCGCGAGAGAGCCCTTGGGCGCAAACGCGCCGAAGGGCCGGTCTTCCGGCGAGGTCGGTTCGGTGATGGCCATGGGGGCGCGTGATACACGCACCCGGAGGCGCGCGCCAGTTCCGGCACGCCACCGGCGCTCCGGATGCCCCGCCTCAGAGGTTCTGGTGCAGCAGCGTCAGGGCCGAGGCTGCGAAGACGCGCATGTTCGCCTGCCGATCCGCCGCGCCGGTCTCGATCGTCCTGACGCGTTCGGCCGGACCCGAGATCGCAAGGCAGCTATGGCCCGCCGCATCCCCGTAGCGATTGCCTGAAGGCCCCGACGCGCCGGTTTCCGCGAGCCCCCAGGTCGCGCCGAAACGCTCGCGCAGTCGCCGCGCGAGCAGCAGCGCATAGGGTTCGCTGGCCGAGCGCATGCCAGACATCTCGGCGGCCGTGATGCCCATCAGGCCCTCGCGCGCCTGGATGGTGTAGACCACCGCGCCGCTGACGAAATAGGCGGATGCCCCGGCCTGGGCCAGCAACGCCGCCGAGATCAGGCCGCCAGCGGAGGATTCGGCCACCGCCACCGTCTCGCCGCGCGACTTCAGTCGCTCGCCGACCTGACCCGCCAATTCGATCAATCCGTCCATGTTCCCGTCCGATCTCCGTGGTTCCCGTCATATCTCGTTGGGGCCGCATCCCGATCCCTTCCACAACCGTCTTGCACCCGACGGCAAACGCAATAGATATGATCGGCCAAGGAGCGGCGCGTCCAGATGACCTATGACGACACGATCGGGCGCTCGCGCAAGCGCGACCCCGTGATCAAGATTCACGGCGCGGACGCCTTCGCGGCCATGCACAAGGCTGGCCGGCTGACCGCCGCCGGGCTCGACATGCTGGGCGACTTCGTCAGGCCCGGCGTCACCACGCAGCGGCTCGACGACCTGGCGTTCCAGTTCGCCATGGACAACGGCGCCTATCCGGCGACCCTGTTCTATCGCGGCTACAACAAGTCGATCTGCACCTCGATCAACCATGTCGTCTGCCACGGCATTCCCGACGACAAGCCGCTGCGCGAAGGCGACGTCCTCAATATCGACTACACGCTGATCGTCGATGGCTGGCACGGCGATTCGAGCCGGATGTACGGCGTCGGCGAGATTTCGCGCAAGGCCGAGCGGCTGGTCGAGATCACCTATGAGAGCCTGCTGCGCGGCATCAGGGCGGTGCGAGCGGGCGCGACCACGGGCGATATCGGCTTCGCCATCCAGCGCTATGCCGAGGCCGAGCGCTGCTCGGTGGTGCGCGACTTCTGCGGCCATGGCGTCGGCCAGGTTTTCCACGACACGCCCAACATCCTGCATTACGGCTCGCCCGGCGAGGGGGCGGAGCTCAAGGCGGGCATGATCTTCACGATCGAGCCCATGATCAATCTCGGCAAGGCCGGCGTGAAGGTGCTGTCGGACGGCTGGACCGCCGTGACGCGCGACCGCTCGCTCTCGGCCCAGTTCGAGCACACGGTCGGCGTCACCGAACAGGGCTGCGAGATCTTCACGCTCTCGCCGGCCGGACGCGACAACCCGCTCGCCCCCGCCCGGCCTGCATGACTCCGCCCGGCGGCAAGGACGCATCCGGGACGTCCGCTGCGGGAGCCTTCGCCGATTCAGCCGCGCCGCATTACCACGGTCATCGCGACCGGCTGCGCCAGCGCTTCCAGGACGGCGGCGGCGACGCCCTGCCCGATTACGAGTTGCTGGAGCTGCTGCTGTTCCGCTCGATCCCGCAGCGCGACGTCAAGCCGCTCGCCAAGGCGCTGATCGCGCATTTCGGCTCGTTCTCCGAGGTGCTGGGCGCGCCTCTCTCCCGGCTCACAGAAGTCAAGGGCGTCGGCGACAGCGTGGCGCTCGATCTCAAGCTGGTCGAGGCGGCGTTCCGGCGCATGGCGAAAGGCGCGGTCGGCAAGCGGCCGGTGCTCTCGTCCTGGACGGCGGTGATCGACTATTGCCGCATGGCGATGGCGTTCGCCGAGCGCGAGCAGTTCCGCATCCTGTTCCTCGACAGGAAAAATGCGCTGATCGCCGACGAGGTGCAGCAGACCGGCACGGTCGATCACACCCCGGTCTATCCGCGCGAGGTGATGCGGCGCGCGCTCGAACTCTCCGCCACCGCGCTGATCCTGGTCCACAACCACCCCTCGGGCGATCCGACGCCATCGGGCGCGGACGTGAAAATGACGCGCGAACTCGTTGATATCGCAAAGCCGCTCGGCATTTCGATCCACGACCACATCATCGTGGGTCGCGATGGGCATGCCAGTTTCAAGGGCCTCGGCCTGATCTGAGTGGGATGCCCAGGAATGAGGCAGACCGCGCCGAAGGGCTTGGCAACAGACCTCTTTCCGAACGCTTGCGAATAGGCATAGGCTGCTCCAAACGGGGAAACGGCCTGGCATGACGGCGTTCGATGAGATGTTGGGCAGCGGCAGCGAGCTTCGGCCCGCCTATACAGCCCTCGACCGCTGGCTGAAGGAGGCGCCGCCCGAGACGCTCGCGCTGCGGCGCAGCCAGGCGGAACTGTTCTTCCGGCGCATCGGCATCACCTTCGCGGTCTATGGCGACGAGGAATCGACCGAGCGGCTGATCCCTTTCGACATCATCCCGCGCGTGCTGACCAAGCCGGAATGGACCAGGCTGGAGAAAGGCCTGCGCCAGCGCGTCACCGCGCTGAACATGTTCCTGGCCGATGTCTATGGCCCCAAGGAATGCCTCAGGGCCGGCATCATCCCGGCCGACCTGGTCTATCGCAACGCCTGCTACCAGCTCGAAATGGTCGATTTCCAGGCGCCGCACGGAATCTACTGCCATATCGCCGGCATAGACGTGGTGCGGGTCGACGCCGACACGTTCTATGTGCTGGAGGACAACGCCCGCACGCCGTCGGGCGTCTCCTACATGATGGAGAACCGCGAGGTGATGCTGCGGCTCTTTCCGGAGCTCTTCGCCACGCACCGCGTCGCGCCGGTCGACAATTATCCCGACCAGTTGCTGGCGACCTTGCGCTCGGTCGCGCCGCGCTCCGCGTCCTCCGACCCGACGATCTGCCTGCTGACGCCGGGTCAGTTCAACTCGGCCTTCTACGAGCACTCGTTCCTCGCCGACAAGCTCGGCGTCGAACTGGTCGAGGGCTCGGACCTGCTGGTCAAGGACGACGTCGTCTATATGCGGACGACGCAGGGGCCCAGGCGCGTCGACGTGATCTACCGGCGCATCGACGACGAGTTCATCGATCCGCTGGTCTTCCGCGGCGATTCCGTGCTCGGCGTGCCCGGCATCATCGGGGCCTACAAGGCCGGCAACGTCACGCTGGCCAACGCGTTGGGAACCGGCGTCGCCGACGACAAGGCCGTCTACAGCTACATGCCCGAAATCGTGAAGTTCTTCACCGGCGAGGAGCCGATCCTGAAGAACGTCCCGACCTTTCGCTGCCGCGAGCCCGACGCCAACGCCTATGTGCTCGACAATCTGGAGAAGCTCGTCGTCAAGGAGGTCAACGGCTCGGGCGGCTACGGGATGCTGGTCGGCCCGCATGCCAGCAAGAGCCAGATCGAGACCTTCCGCAAGAAGCTGAAGGCGAGCCCCGAGGGCTTCATCGCCCAGCCGACGCTGGCGCTCTCGACCTGCCCGACCTTCGTGGCGTCGGGCGTCGCGCCGCGCCATGTGGACTTGAGGCCCTATGTGCTGTCGGGCGCCAACGGCATCTCCTGCGTGCCCGGCGGCCTCACCCGGGTGGCACTGAAGGAAGGCTCGCTCGTGGTCAATTCGAGCCAGGGCGGCGGCACCAAGGACACCTGGGTTCTCGATGCATGAAATCGTCAGCGACACCCGTTCCGACACCTCCGACGCACCGCGCCTCGTCGCGAAAAGGCCCGATCTGATCATGCTCTCGCGCACGGCCGACGCCCTCTACTGGGTCTCCCGCTATGTCGAGCGGGCGGAGTATCTCGCCCGCATCCTCGATGCGACCATGCGCCTCTCCAACCTGCCCTCCTCCTATGGCGGCGCGGGCACCGAATGGCAGAGCGCGGTTTCGACCGCAGGCTGCGACGAGACCTTCGCCAAGGTCTACAGCGAGGCCAACGAGCGCAATGTCTGCGACTTCCTGACCTTCAACCCCGACAACCCCTCCTCGATCCGCAACTGCTTCGCGCTGGCCCGCTCCAATGCACGGGCGGTCCGCACCGCGCTGACCTCCGAGATGTGGGACGCGCTCAACGGCGCGTGGCTGGAGCTGCAGCGCTTCGAGAAGAAGCGCATGGACCGCGAGGAGTTCGCCCGCTTCCTCGACTGGGTGAAGAACGTCTCGCTCGTCTTCGACGGCTCGGCCTATCGCACCATGCTGCGCGACGACGGCTACTGGTTCTCGCGGCTCGGCGTCTATGTCGAGCGCGCCGACAACACCGCCCGCATCCTCGACGTGAAATACCATGTCCTGCTGCCGGCCAACGAGCAGGTCGGCGGCTCGCTCGACTATTTCCAGTGGACCACCGTGCTGCGCGAGGTCTCGGCGCTGACGGCCTATCACTGGGTCTACCGCGAGGCTGTGAAGCCGCTGCTGATCGCCGACCTTTTGATCCTGAACCGGCGCATGCCGCGCTCGCTCGCCGCCTGCTACGAAAACATCTCGCGCTTCCTCGACCTGCTCGGCGATTCCTACGGCCGTCAGGGTCCGGCCCAGCGTCAGGCCCGCCGGACGCTCGCCAATCTGTCGAGCACCAGCATCGACGACATCTTCCAGCACGGTCTGCACGAATTCATCTCGGACTTCATCACCGAGAACAACCGGCTCGGAGGCACCATCATCGAGCAGTATCTGCAGTGAGACTGTTTTTGCGAGAACGCCGGGCGGCAGGCTCGCTTCCGGCGTCGCGCGCCGCTACACAGAGGTCTGAAACCTCGTAAACCCGCGACCTGCCGAGACCCAGCGAGTGCCATGCGGATCCGGATTTCACATTCGATCTCTTACGCCTATACCGAGCCGGCGCGGCAGATCACGCAGATCCTGCGGCTGACCCCGCGCGACCATGACGGCCAGCATGTCATGTCCTGGCGCATCGAGCCGACGGTGGACGGCCGCATGCGCGCCGGACAGGATCCCTTCGGCAACCTGACCCATACCTTTTCCGCCGACGGGCCGATCTCGAGCCTCGCCATCCAGGTCAGCGGGCTGATCGAGACCACCGATCTCGCGGGCGTCGTCCGCGGCGGCCATGAGCGCGTGCCGCCGGAGGTGTTCCACCGCGACACGCTGCTGACGACGCCCGACGAGGCCCTGCGCGGCTTCGCCGAGGAGGTGGCCGCCGGCGGCGACAGCGATCTCTCGAAGATGCACGCGCTGATGGACGCCCTGCATGCCGAGATGACCTGCCACCCCACCGGCGGGCGGACGGGTATCGGCGCGGCGGCCGCCTTCCAGGCGCGCGAGGGGATCGCGCAGGACATCGCCCATGTCTTCATGACCTGCGCCCGCCATCTCGGCGTGCCGGCGCGCTATGTCTCGGGCTATGTCGCGCAGACCGACGCCCTGCCCCATGCCAGCGGCGCCCATGCCTGGGCCGAGGCCTGGCTCGACGATTATGGCTGGATCGGCTTCGACTGCGCCAACGGCCTGTGCCCGATCGACACCCATGTCCGCGTCGCGGCCGGGTTGGACTTCGCCGACGCCGCCCCCGTGCGCGGCGCGCGCAAGGGCGGCGACGGCGAGAACCTCGCCGTTCTCGTCAGCGCCCGCCAGGCCGGTGGGAAAACCGCCAATCAGTGACCCGTGCCGCTGCGGCGGCCGCACCTTCCAGACAAGGGATCGAAGCCTGTGACCTATTGCGCCGGAGTCCTTGTCCAGGACGGGCTGGTGATGATCGCCGACACCCGCACCAATGCCGGGCTCGACGACGTCTCGACCTTCCGCAAGCTGCATGTCTTTTCCTGGCCGGGGGACCGCACCTTCGGCCTGATGACGGCCGGCAACCTCTCGGTGACGCAGTCCGTCGTCAGCCTGCTGCATGAGGGCCTGCCCAACGCCGAGACCGGCGAACAGGACACGCTGCAGAACGCCACGACGATGTTCCGCGCCGCCCAGCTCGTCGGCCGCGCCATCCGCACGGTGCGCGAACTCGATGGTGCGGCGCTGCGCGAGGCGGGCGTCAAGTTCGACGTGTCGATGCTGTTCGGCGGCCAGATCAAGGGCCAGACCATGCGCCTCTTTCATATCTACGGCGCCGGCAATTTCATCGAATGCGGCATGGATGCGCCCTTTCTGCAGATCGGCGAGCACAAATACGGCAAGCCGATCCTCGACCGTGCGGTGACCTTCAAGACCCATCTCTACGATGCGCTGAAGGTGGCGCTGATATCGATGGACTCGACGATGCGCTCCAATCTTGGCGTCGGCCTGCCGATCGACCTGCTGGTGCTGCGCCGCGATGCCGACGAGCCCGAGCTGCACCGGCGCATCGAGGCGGGTGAGCCCTACTTCCACGATCTGCGCGAGCGCTGGTCGGCGGCGCTGCGCGCGGCCCATACGGCGATTCCGCGCCCGCCCTATGGGCCATCTTCCGGTTGAATTTTGCAGGCGGACGTATTTTTCCGCCTGCTCTCGGTATTCTGGCAACGGGATGTCAACGTTCCGGTGTGAAGGTCGGTGTTCTAAGTCCTCTGGAACACCTGATGCTTTCGCCTGCGATCGCGAAGTTCGGCCACACGGATCCCTCGTCGCGAATGCTCAAGGGCACGTTGGCGACGCTGGGCTGCGCCTTCCTGCTTGCGCTTTCGGCCGCGGTCGGGCTCGTCATCGCCATCACCAACGACGCCAACCGGCTCGAGGCCGCCCGCCAGTACGACCGTGTCGGGGCGGCTTTCGAGAGCCAGACGCGGCTGCGTCAGCTCAGGCTGGACAACCTGTCAGCCACGGGCGAACTGCAGGCCGCCTTGCGACACCCGGAGCCGCTTGTCGCGCTCCAGGGCGCCTTCGTCGCCCTCAGCAGCCGTTTCCTCGAATTCGACGGCGCCTACATCGTCTCGGGCTCGGGCCATGTCTTCGCTGGCGTCGAAGGCGGCCAGCAGGCCGGGCAGGCAGGCTATGACGGGCTGAAGCACTACCATCGCCGCATCCCCGGCGCGCCGATGGTGGACAAGGCCCCGGCCGGGAAGGTCGAAGGCGCGCTTCCTGACGGCGCGGCCACGATCGTATTCGACGGGCACGAAGCCCTCGTCATCTTCGTCAGCGAACTGAAAACGGTCGCCAACCCTGCGATCGCGGCTCGCGTCGGCCCGATCAGGCTCGTCGGCTATCGCCGCATGACGAGCGCGATGCTGACCAACCTGTCGGAGCGCTATCGTGTCGCCGATGTCCGGCTGGTCGCTGCCAAACCGGCCGACGAACTCTCCGGCCTGCCCGTGCTCGGACCGGACGGAACGGCGAAGGCCTGGCTGGCCTGGACCCCGGAGCGCCCCGGCGACGCGATGCTGCGCGAATTCCTCTGGGCGCTGATCGCCGTCGGCCTGCTCTTCTGCGGCATCTTCGTCTATGTCATGCAGCGCCTGCGTGGCGCGGCGCGCGAGATCGCGCTGCGCGAGCGCCAGATCCAGCGCCTCGCCGGCCAGGACGAATTGTCGCTGCTGCCGAACCGGCGCACCTTCGATCTTCGGCTCGATCAGGAACTCTCGCAGCTCGGCCGAACCGGCGCCAAACTCGCCATCCTCCTGCTCGACCTCGACCGCTTCAAGGCGGTCAACGACACCTATGGCCACACCGCCGGCGACGAACTGATCCGCCAGGTTGCGGAGCGGCTCTCAGGGATGATGCGGCTCGGCGACACGGTCGCGCGGCTTGGCGGCGACGAGTTCGGCATCATCCAGACCAACATGGTCGATCCGTCGGGCTGCGCGGCGCTCGGCGAACGCATTCTGGAAAGCCTCACGCAGCCCTTCGAGATCATGGGCGTCGAGACCACGATCGGCTGCTCGCTCGGCATCGCGCTCGCGCCGCAGGACGGCGTCGACCGCGAAACGCTGCTCAAGCTCGCCGACACCGCGCTCTACGAGTCGAAGAACAACGGCCGCAACCGCTATTCCTTCTTCGAACCCGGGATGAACCGCGCGCTTCAGGTCAAGCGCATGGTCGAGGAGGATCTGCGCCGCGCCATCGCCTCCGACGAACTCGTACTGCACTACCAGCCGCAGGTCTCGATCGACGGCTCGACCGTGGTCGGCGTCGAGGCGCTGGTGCGCTGGCCCCACCCGGTCCACGGCATGGTGCCGCCGGCGGAGTTCATCGGCATCGCCGAGGAGCGCGGGCTGATCGTGCCGCTGAGCGAATGGGTGCTGCGCCGCGCCTGCACCGAGGCCAGGCGCTGGGAGGGGCTACGGCTCGCGGTCAACGTCTCGCCGATCCAGTTCCGCCACAAGGACTTCGTCGCCAACGTCATCCGCATCCTCGACGAAACCGGCTTCGACCCGGGCCGGCTCGAACTCGAACTGACCGAGGGCGTCGTCGTCGAGGACGCCGATGCGGCCGAAACCGCGATGATGGACTTGCGCGGCCATGGCATCGGGCTGGCGCTCGACGATTTCGGCACCGGTTATTCGAGCCTCATCTATCTCCGCCGCTTCGCCTTCGACAAGATCAAGATCGACCGCTCTTTCCTCGAATACATGGAAACCACCGGCGAATCCGCGATCCTTGTGCATTCGATCGCGCATCTGGGCCGGGCGCTCGGCCTGCGCGTCTGCGCCGAGGGTGTCGAAACCGCCGAGCAGCATCGCTTCCTGCAGGCGATCGGCTGCCACGAGTTGCAGGGTTTTCTGTTCTCCAAGGGCGTTCCGGCTGCCGAAATCGACCGTCTGCTGGCGCTCGACGCGCCGTTCGCGGCGGTTCTGGCGGCGGCCTGAGCGTCAGAACAGACCGGAAATGCCGCTGACGATCGCATAGGCGAACCCTGCGCTCAGGACCAGCCCGACGGCCCCGATCAGCGCCCCGGCAATGATAAACAGCCCGTCGCGCTCGACGAGCCCCAGGCCGACGAGGCAGACCGCCAGCCCGAGCGGGATCTGCCCGATGAAGGGCGCGGCCACGACCAGCCCCAGCGCCAGCACGAGAATGAGCAGGCCGAGCACCGGGATGGCGGCAGCGCCCCCCAGCACCGTCAGACGCGGTCGCGAAATCCGCTCCAGGCGTGTCAACGCAGGCAGGGCTCGCGCGACGGCTTTGGCGAGTTCGGCCTGGCCGATGCTCTTCGACAGTAGCGCCTGCGGCAGCCAGGGCGTGGCGCGCCCCGACAGCATCTGTAGGGCGACGAAGCCCAGAACGAGGCCGCAGACGAGCGGGATCGGCGGCGGCATCGGCAGGCAGTTCGGCAGCCCGAGCAACACGACCAGCAGCGCATAGGCCCGGTCCTGCAGCGCACCGACGATGGTCGCGACGCTGATACGCGCGCCGGGCAGCGCCGCCAACGCCGTCAGGAGACTCGATGTACGAAGCTGGATGGACACGCGCGGTCGGCCGGGTCGGGGCGGGACCAGCGGCCTAGCACGCACGCGACCCGCGCAACAAGCGCGCGCGGCGCTGCCGCTCAATGCAGCGTGAGCACGCCGTTCACGTTCACGATTTCGGCCGGGCGGATCAGGCGCGAATGGGCCACCGTGACGGAATGCAGCGGCCCTTCGAGTTCGCGCTTCCAGAAATCGAGGAAGCCGTGCAGCTCGGGAAAGCGCGGAGCGAGGTCGTATTTCTGCCAGATGAAGGTCTGGAGCAGGCTCGGATGATCCGGCATGCGGTAGAGGATCGTCGCCGTGGTCAGTCCATAGCCTGCCAGTTGCCGGATGAAATCGGTCGATGCCATCGCTATTCTCCCCCTCTTGCGAACAGGAATGATGCTTAGCCAGATAGGTCAGGCTGCTCCCGACTGGTTAACAAAGACTTGCAAGCCTCCTGCCAAGCTGCTGCAATCTGGGCGTGCGCACTGGCCATTCCTCCACTGCGTAGCGTCAGCGGGAGCGCGTGTGGGGTGGAGTCGCGCATGGAGTGTATCTGTTCCGCTCGCCGTGCTGGCGTGTGTCCTGTCCGCGCCTCAAACGCGTGCGGAGGATGAACTCGGCGAACGCGATCCGGTTTCAACGGTGCTCTTCGCCTCGCTCGAAGCCGGGCCGGCCAAGCGCTTCGCCGCCTTCGGCCTGAAGCGGGCGATCACCGGCGGGCTCGACGCCAGCGGCTTCCGCGCCCTGATCAAGCTCGGCGGCGCGCATGAAACACCAAGCGGACCGCCCCCGCGCGGCGATCTCTACAAGGCCGAGGGTCAGGCGCTGCTCGGTTACGAGTGGCGGATCGGGGATACGTTCCTGTCGCTTTATGCCGGCCCCGACTATGAGGAGGAGTTCCGAACCTGCAATTGCGCCGTCTCGGTGACGACGCGCTTCGGCATGCGTCTTCAGGGCGACCTCTGGGCGACGCCGACGAGCGAGACCATGGTGCAGGCCAGCGCCTACCTCTCGACGATGGACCGCCGGCTCTGGGGCCGGCTGGCCGGCGGATGGGCCGTCCCGCACGGCCTGTATCTCGGACCGGAAATCGAGGCCTATCGCCAGACCGGCTATCACAAGCTCCGGTTCGGCCTGCATGCGACGGGCTTCAGGTTTCTGGGGCTGAACTGGCGGCTGTCGGGCGGCTGGCAGACGACCAGCGACCATCCGGGCGAGGCCTATGCCACGCTCGGCGTGCACTGGCGGCGCTGAGAGCTATCCCAGCGAGTCGAGAAACCGCGCCGCGTCGCTCGCGATCTCGGCGCGCCGCTCCGGCGTCATCTTCGCCAGCGTGCGATAGGGCATCGCCATGCGCGGATTGCGCCCGAGCTTGCCTTCGTTCCCGATCAGAAAATTCCAGTAGAGATAGTTGAACGGACAGGCGCGCGCGCCGGCCTTGGCCTTCACGTCATAGGCGCAAGACCCGCAATAATCCGACATGCGGTCGATATAGGCTCCCGACGCCGCATAGGGTTTCGAGCCGAGCAGCCCGCCATCGGCCCACATCACCATGCCATGGGTATTGGGCAGCTCTACCCAGTCATAGGCGTCGGCATAGACCGCGAGATACCATTCCTCGATCTGCGCCGGCGCAATGCCCGCCAGCAGCGCGAAATTGCCGGTCACCATCAGACGCTGGATGTGGTGGGCATAGGCGTGGCGGCGCGTGTCACCGACGCATTGCGCCAGGCAGTTCATTTCCGTCTCACCGCTCCAGTAGAACCAGGGCAGTTTTCGCGCAGCCGAGAGCGCATTGGTCTGCGCATAGCCCGGCATCTCCAGCCAGTAGATGCCCCGGACATACTCACGCCAGCCGATGATCTGGCGGATGAAGCCTTCCACTGCGTTGAGCGGGGCCATCGCCTCCCGCCACGCTGCTTCCGCCGCACGGCAGACCTCAAGCGGCTCCAGCAGGCCACAGTTCAGATAAGGCGAGATCAGGCTGTGAAACAGGAACGGCTCGCCCGTCTTCATCGCATCCTGATAGTCGCCGAAGCGCGGCAGCGCCTCCGCGACGAAGCTCTCGAGAGCCTCCAGCGCGTCAGCCCGCGTCACTCCCCAGCGAAACGGCGCGAGATCGCCAAAGTTGTCCGGGAAGCGAGACGCCACGAGCGCCAGCACCTCTCGCGTCGTCTCGTCTGGCGAAAAGCCATCCCGGTCCGGCAGCGTCACGCCCTTGGGCAGCGCCTTGCGGTTCTCGGGGTCGAAATTCCACTGCCCACCTTCAGGCTCGTCACCCTCCATCAGCAGCCCGGTCCGCCGCCGCATCTCGCGGTAGAAGAACTCCATCCGGTAGCTCTTGCGGCCATGGGCCCAGGCGGCGAACTCGGTGCGCGAGCAGAGGAAACGCGTATCGGGAAAAATGTGCAGCGGGACGCCGAGTTCCTCGCGCCAGTCCTGCATCATCTCCCACACCCGCCATTCGCCGGGTTCGGTGACGATCACGGCGTCGGGCTTGTGCCGCGCGACCGCGCGCATGAGTTCGCTGCCGAAGGAGCCGGTGTTGGCGGGGTCGTCGAGCGCGACATAATCGACCCGGACGCCCTCATCCTTCAGGCCTTGCGCGAAATGGCGCATCGCCGAGAGGATCAGCGCGAGCTTCTGCTTGTGGTGCCCGACATAGGAGGTCTCCTCCGCGACCTCGACCATCAGCACGGTGTCCAGTGCGGGATCAAGCCTATCCAGCGCCGAGAGCGAGCGGCTGAGCTGGTCGCCGAGGATGAAGCGCAGCGCGCCCATCAGCCCTTCGTGCGCAGGGAGGAACGGCCGCCGTCGACGCCGATGATCTGGCCGGTGATCCAGGACGCTTCGGCCGAGGCCAGCAGCGCCGCCAGCGGCGCGATGTCCTCGGGCTCGCCGAGCCGCTGCAAGGGGTGCAGTTCGGCGATCGCCTTCGCCATCGCCTCGTTGCCGGTCAGCGATTTGGCGAGCGGCGTCCGGGTCAGCGAGGGCGCGATGCAGTTGACCCGGATCTTCGGAGCAAGCTCCGCGGCAAGCGCCAGCGTCAGGCCCTCGACCGCGCCCTTGGCCATGGCGACCGAGGCATGGGCGGCAAAACCCTGCGCTACGGCGACAGTGGAGAACAGCACGATGCCGGCCGTGCCGTCGGCTTGCTTCAGGGCCGGCAGAGCCGCTTGAATCGCTTTGGCAGCTCCGAGAGCGTTGATACTGAAATCTTTCAGGAAATCGGCTTCACTCAAACGCGCGACCGGCTTCAGGTTGATGGTTCCGACCGCATAGACGAGGCCCGCCAGCGCGCCGCCCGCGGAAACAGCCTCCGTCGCCTGGGCGAACACCGCATCGTCCGTGACATCGCCAGCCGTAAAGCCGGCTCCGAGTTCGCCGGCCACCGCCTCGAGTCTGCCGGCGTCGCGACCGACGAGGTGCAAGCGATAGCCACGCATATGCAGGGCCCGCGCGGTCGCGGCCCCGATGCCGCCGCTGCCGCCATAGATCAATATCGTTCCGGCCATTCACCGATGCCTTTTCAGCGCTATCTGTTGGCGTAAGCTCATGAGTGGAAACTAGGGCGGTAAGGACGAAGGGCGAGGCTTGCGATGGCTAAGATGGTGCGCAAGGGCGATCTGCCGCAGAAGACCTGCCTGCACTGCGCCCGCCCCTTCGCCTGGCGCAAGAAATGGGAGCGGGTCTGGGACGAGGTGAAATACTGCTCGGAACGGTGTCGGCGAGAGGCGAAGGCGTGAGGGCGTCAGGCGAGCGCCGACTGGACGTCCGTCTTTGAAAAATCGTCGCCGACGAAAAGCAGCGGACAGTTCCGCGACAAGGCAAGCTCGTAAGCGAAGCAGTCACCGAAATTCAGCCTCGCCGGATGATCGCCCCGACCCCAGCGATCATAGGCGTCCGCCGCACGTCTCGCGGATGCCTCGGTGACCGACGCGATCGTCAGCGGCATTCCATCGATCAGGCGCGCCATCTGCGCACCGATCCCGCGTCGGCGCGACACGATCAACACCTCGGCCAGCGTACCGGCCGACATGACGAGGTCGTCGGCTGATTTGATGCGCTGGAAGCACGCCTCGCCCTGCGGCTCATTTTGCAGAATGGCCAGCAGCGCCGAACTATCGATGACGATCAAACCGGCGGCCCGTCGTCGTCATAGAGAAAATCCTGGCTCCGGGCGGCGCAGGGGCCGGGGATCAATGTCTTGGCGGCCGAGGCTTGCACCTCCCTGACCAGCGCCTCGAACGCGTCCCGGTCGAGTTTGCGCGCCACCGGCACGAGTTTCACGGCCGGCTGGCCATGCCGAGTCAGAACTATCTCTTCGCCCGCTTCCGCCCGGCGAACGAGATCGGTCAGTTGCGCCTTTGCCTCGCTGACGGGCACGTCCATCGCGGCCTCCATGCCTTGTCAGCGATTAAGTTAGACCACTCCTTGGTCCAATTCAACGTCCACCCGTCAATGCCTGCAGCGCCTCGGGCGTATCGACATCGAGCGCGATCGCGGGATCGTCGAACGGCACGTCGATCACGGCGTCGCCCGCATCGTCGAGCAGCCTCCTTGCGCCTTGGTCGCCCGACAGGCCGGCGACCGACGCAAACAGTTTCCGCGCCAGCAGCACCGGATTGCCGCGCTGTCCGAACAGCGTCGGCACAACTGCGAGCGCCTCGCCCTGCGCGGCAAAAACCTGAGAAAGCCGGTCGATCACGGCAGCCGTGATATTGGGCATATCGCCGAGCGAGACCACGACGCCCGGCGTTCCCGACGGTAACGCCGCAAGCCCCGCTTTGACCGAGCCGGCGAGGCCGGCGGCGAAATCGGGGTTATGGACGAAGCTGACGTCGAGCCCCGCCAGCGCGGCTTCGACCTCCACGCGCTGGTGCCCCGTCACCACGATCACCGGCGTGGCCCGCGAGGCCAGTTGCGCCTCGACGGCATGGCGCACCATCGGCTTCCCGCGCACCGTCTGCAGCAGCTTGTTTTTCGCCCCCATCCGGGTCGAGCGGCCGGCCGCCAGCACGAGCCCGGCGACGGGGGCCGCCTCCAGCCGCTCGGGCGCGCGCGGCTGCGGCCGCGAGACGATCTCCATCAAAAGCCCGCCGACGCCCATCGCCTGGATGTCGGCGCGGCTGACGGGAATGCCGGCGAGGCAGCGCTGCAGCACCCAGTCGAAGCCGTTTTCCTTGGGTGAACGGGCGCAGCCCGGCGCGCCGATCACCGGCTTGCCGCCGAGTTCTCCAATCAGCAGGAGGTTTCCGGGATCGACCGGCATGCCGAGATGCTCGATCCGCCCGCCTGCCTGCAGCAGAGCCTGCGGGATGACGTCGCGCCGGTCGGTGATGGCGGACGCGCCGAAAACCACGACGATGTCGGACGGGCCGACCGCCATGCTCGCGATCGCCCCAGCCAGCGGCGCGCTGTCATGCGGCACGCGCTGGTCTGCGGAGAGCACGGCAGCGGCAGGAGCCAGCCGCTCGGCCATGACCCGCAGCGTCTTGTCGACGACGGAGGGTTTGAGCCCGGGCAGCAGCGTCGAGATGACGCCTACCGACATCGGCCGGTAGGCCGCAACCGAGATCGGAGCCACGCCCGACAGCGTCGCCAGCGCCTCCCCGACCAGCGCCTCGGGCAGGCCGTAGGGGATGATCTTGACAGTCCCGACCATCTCGCCCGCCACCACGGCTCGCATCGCCGGCAGCGTCGCCACCGTGATCGCCTCGTCGATGCGGTTGAGCGCATCGATCGCCGCTACACCCAGCCTCAGCACGCCGGCGGCTTGAGCGAACAGATTGACGCGACCGGTGAAGGCCTTTTCGACCGTGACGCCCTGCCCCGCCAGCGCAGCGGCCAGCCGCGTCGCAGCCGCGTTTTCGTCCATATCGCCGGACTCGAATCGTACGGCCACGACTTCCATCACGCCGGCAGCCGCAAGCCGCGCCACATCGGCCGCAGTCAAGGTCGCACCCTTGCGAATGACGATATCGCCGGCGCGCAGGCTATGGGCTGCGACACAAGCCTCCGCCTGCGCGACCGGCACCGATCCGAACTTCATCGCGCAGGTCTCACGCCGCCGGCCGGCGCGGGCCGCGCAGGGTCGCGACGATCTCGCCCAGGATCGACAGCGCGATCTCGGCTGGCGAAACCGCGCCGATGTCGAGCCCGATCGGCGCATGGATGCGGCCGATGGCGGCCTCATCGAAGCCGGCGGCGCTCAGCCTCTCGACGCGTTTTCCATGTGTTTTCCGGCTGCCGAGCGCTCCAATATAAAAGCAATCGGAACACAAGGCCGCCTCCAGCCCCGGATCGTCGATCTTGGGATCGTGCGTCAGCGCCACGAAAGCGGTGTAGGCGTCGAGACCGAGGCCCGCCAAGGCTGCGTCCGGCCACTCCGTCAGCAACGTGACGTCCGGAAAGCGCTCCGGCGTGGCAAACGCCGTGCGCGGGTCGATGATGACGAGGTCGAGGTCGAGCAGCCTCGCCATCGGGGCCATGGCCTGCGAGATATGCACCGCGCCGGTGACGACGACGCGCGGATGCGGCGCCTGCACGGTGAGGAAATACGGCGCGCCCCCGGTCTCGACGAGCGCGCTCTTGCCCATCCGCAACTGTTTGTCGAGCAAAGCGGCCAACGGGTCTGCTTCGATCTCGCCAGCCTTGACGAGGCGCTGCGCCCCACCCTCCATCGCGGTGACGAGAACCGCCGGCCGGCGGGCGGCGCGCTCGGCGTTCAGCGCCGCGAGGATGGACAGGTCCATGCGCTCAGCCCTTCTCCGTCGCGAGCTTGACGCCAAGCCCGATCATCAGCGAGCCGGCGAGCCAGCGCCCGAAGGCGAAGCCCGCCTTGGTCTGCTTCATCCGGCTGACCACGGCCGAGGCGCCGAGAACGGTGACGAAATCGGCCGAGGAAAAGGCGAAGTTGACGATAGTGCCGAGGATCAGGAACTGGACCCAGACCGGCAGCGAGGCCGACGGATCGACGAATTGCGGCAGCAGCGCGATGAAGAACAGCGCGACCTTCGGGTTCAGGATCTCGACGATGAACGAGTCGGTCAGCGCCCGTTTCACGGTCTTGGGCGGCGCGACCGGCCCGTCCGCCTGCGCGAGCTTCGCCCGGATCATGCCGATGCCGAGCCAGACGAGATACAAGGCGCCCGCCAGCTTCACCGCGACATAGAGCTCCGGCACATGTTTGAACACGGCCGAGAGCCCGAAGGCGGCGGCCGCGACATGGACATAGCAGCCCAGATGAATGCCGAGCATCGCCATGAAGCCGGCACGCCGGCCATGTGCGATGGTCTGCGCCGCCGTGTAGAGCAGCGCAGGACCGGGAAAATAGGCCACGAGCAGCGTCAGCGTCGCGAAGGCGGCAAGAGTCTCCCAGGAGGCCATCAGTTCACCTTTTCCACATAGACCCTGATCCGCCCGCCGCAGGACAGCCCGACCTTCCAGGCGGCATCGTCGGCGACGCCGAACTCCAGCATGCGCGGCTTATCCGAGGCGATGACCTCGGCCGCCTCCTCGACCACCGCGCCCTCGACGCAGCCGCCCGAGACCGAACCCTGGAAGTTGCCCTCCGCGTCTATCACGAGATGCGAGCCGACCGGCCGCGGGGCCGATCCCCAGGTTTCGACGACGGTGGCAAGCGCGACGCCGCGCCCGGCGCGCGCCCAGGTTTCGGCGGTTGAGAGGATGTCGGTGTCGGTGGAGATCATGAGCGCAATCCAATTTTATCGTTCAACCAGCGCGCTCTCCTTCTCCCCGTGGGGAAGAAGGTGGCAGCGCGAAGCGCTGACGGATGAGGGCCGTGCCGACTACGACCGCCGACGCAAGTGCCGAAACCATCCGTCCCTCATCCGACCCGGCTGCGCCGGGCCACCTTCTCCCCCGAGGGGAGAAGGCAAAAGACATCATGCCTCAGCCCGCCTTCTTCAACCACTGGCGCGGATCGCTTTTCCGGTCTGCGTCGGGCGCGAGTGCGGCGCAGAGATCGGCCATGGCGGCGAGGTTATGGATCGGGCGGAACGAGTCGACATGCGGCAGCATCGCGCGGATGCCGCTCGCCCTCGCCTCGAAGGCGTCGAAGCGCAAGAGCGGATTGAGCCAGACCAGTTGCCGGCAGGAGCGGTGCAGCCGGTCGATCTCGAAAGCGAGTTCGCCGTCGAGATGGCGCTCCAGCCCGTCGGTGAAGAGCAGCACCACCGCCCCGCCCGAGAGCACGCGCCGCGACCAGACCCGGTTGAACGTATGCAGCGCCGTCGCGATGCGCGTGCCGCCCTCCCAGTCGGGCGCGGCGCGGCCCGCCAGCGCCAGCGCCTCGTCGGGATCGCGGGCGCGCAGGGACCGCGTGATGTTGGTCAGCCGCGTGCCGAACACGAATGAATGCACGCGCCGGCGGTTCTCGGTGATGGCGTGCAGGAAATGCAGGAAGATGCGCGAATACTCCGCCATCGAGCCGGAGATATCGACCAGCGCGACGACCGGCGGATGCACCTGCGCCCGCTCGCGAAACGCGAGTTCGATCGAGCCGCCACCCCCGCGCAGCGACTGCCGGAAGGTGCGGCGCGGATCGATCTTCAGGCCGCGATGCGTCGGCTGAAAGCGCCGCGTCCGCACGGTGTCGTCGGGCAGCCGCAGGGCTGCGATGAGCTGCTTGGCGCGGGCGATCTCCGTCGCGCTCATCTGGGCGAAATCGCGCGATTTCAGCGTCTCCGCATCCGACAGCGTCATCCGCGCCGAAAGTTCGGTGAGCTCGGCCGGCGGCCGCTCGCCCTCGTCTTTGGGCGGCGCAAAGGCCTCGGCGACGCGCAGCGCGCCGGCCTCGGCCTTTTCCGGCTGGCTGTCGGGCCCGGGCGAAACCGGCGACATCTGCGCCATCAGCTTCTCGATCAGCGCCCGCCTGCGCCAGAACAGCCGGAAGGCCTGATCGTAGATGATCGTATCCTCGTGCTTCTTCACGAAAATCGCATGCAGCGCCCAGTAGACGTCGTCGCGCCCGCCGAGCGCCCCCTCGCTGAGAGCCTCGACCGCCTCGATGACGGCGCCCGGCCCGACGGGCACGCCGGCGATCCGCAGCGCGCGGGCGAAATAGGCGACGTTTTCGGGGAGCTTGCCGGTCATCGGGCGGCGAAGCGCATGATGACGGTCGCGACGCCTTTTTTCTTCTCCCCTCGGGGGAGAAGGTGGCAGCGCGAAGCGCCGACGGATGAGGGACGGACGGCGGTCCGCTCACCCGGTCTGCCCTCATCCGACCCGGCTGCGCCGGGCCACCTTCTCCCCCGGGGGGAGAAGGGAAGCCTCACCGCAGCCCCTCTCCCAATCGAGAGAGGAGCTGCCCTCGCCTTACTGGCGGAACTCACCCTTGCGTTTCCGTCATGAACACCTTCTGCGCGATCACCCATTTGCTCTCGACCTTCAGGAACGAGAGCAGATCGGTGAAATAGCGCGGCGGCATCTGGCATTTGACCTTCACCAGCGCCAGCGTCGGGCCGACGAGGTCGATGGTCAGGACATGATCCGAGCGTGCCAGCCCCGCGGCCTTGGGCGAGGGCCGGTTGCGCACCGCCTCGAACCACTCCTCGCGCGGCACGATCCTGATATGGCCGTCCTCCTGCGCCGATGTCAGCGCGCTCGTCGGATGAAACACCTGTTCGAGCTTGCCGACATCGCCTTCGTAGAGACCGTTGAGATAGGTCCAGGTCGCAGCCTCGATCGCCTTGATGTCGCTGTTCATGGCATTTTCTCCCTTGATCGTTATAGCCCCTCCCCTCGCCCTCGTGGGGAGGGGCTGGGGTGGGGGGCGTCCCGCTTGGTGAGCGCGCGACCGATTGAATCCGAACCGTTCGACATCACGATTTTAGCACTCGCCCAGTCGTTCGCCCCCCACCCCTAACCCCTCCCCACCAAGGGGAGGGGAAGAACCTTACCGCCCCGCCTCGCCCTTCACCTGATCCAGCAATTCCTTGACCTTCGAGCCCTGCATCGCCTGGATGTCGTCCTGGTATTTCAGCAGCGCGCCGAGGGTATCCGAGACCAGCGCCGGATCGAGCGCGACCGCATCGAGCTCGACCAGCGCGCTCGCCCAGTCCAGCGTCTCGGCGACGCCCGGCGCCTTGAACAGCTCCTCCTTGCGGATCGCCTGCACGAAGGCGACAACCTGTCTGGCGAGCTTCGCCGGGGCGTTCGGCGCGCGCGCCTTCAGGATGGCGAGTTCGCGCGGGGCGTCGGGATAGCCGACCCAGTGATACAGGCAGCGGCGCTTCAGCGCGTCGTGGATTTCGCGGGTGCGGTTCGAGGTCAGGATCACGATCGGCGGCTCGGCGGCCCTGATCGTCCCCAGTTCCGGGATCGTCACCTGCGAATCCGCCAGCACCTCCAGCAGGAAGGCTTCAAACGCCTCGTCGGTGCGGTCGAGCTCGTCGATCAGCAGGATCGGCGGGCCGTCGCCTTGCGGCTCCAGCGCCTGCAGCAGCGGCCGCTTGACGAGGTATTTCTCCGAGAAGATGTCGGCTTCGAGACTTGCTCGATCCAGATTTGCACGACCGCCCGTCGCGCCGCCGGCTTCCGCCAGCCGGATCGCCATCATCTGCCCGGCATAGTTCCACTCATAGACGGCCGACGCCAGATCGAGCCCTTCATAGCATTGCAGCCGGATCAGCTTTCTGCCGAGCGCGGCGGCCAGCGTCTTGGCGATCTCGGTCTTGCCCGTGCCGGCCTCGCCCTCAAGCAGCAGCGGTCTCTTCATCCTGAGAGCCAGGAACAGCACGGTCGCGAGCGAGCGGTCGGCGACGTAGCCTTGGGATTGGAGGAGGGCGAGCGTCGCGTAGATGGAGGTGGGAAGATTGTCGTGGCTCGGCCTAGTCACGACTGCATCAAAGCCAATTCTAGATCAGAAATCACGTCCTCGACCTTATACGCAATCCGACGAGCCCCATTGAAAATTTTACCTAGAAATTCATGATTAGGCGAGTACTCACTCGCAACTATAGAATCTAAAACTAGATTTTTTTGATTCTTGAGTTGAAGCGTGTAACCGCTGATTTCGTCGTCGCGATCAGTCCAATTCCAAACCACAAACTCATGGTTGGCAAACCGAGTCTTAAAACCGAGGCCGTCGGCCTCCCAAGTCATTGAACCGCCCTCAGTACGTGACTTCAGAAGCGGAAGAAGATCTTCAAGCGATCGCATCGTCCTCACCTTTCCGATCCGCGCCTGCTATCATACGCTTTTCGGCCATCACGAGATAGTCCGCCAAGCCGTTGGCGGCACTATCGAATTTGCGAGCCTTAAAGAAATCGGCTCCACGGGCACCATTTCCTATCTGCACATTGAGCGTCTGCATGGCCAAGCGCGCGGATTCCACAGCCTCATTCTGTGGCAAACCGAAAATCTGCTCAACGTCCCTCTTCAGAGTATGCATATAGGCAGCAGCAACTGAGAACTCGCCGTTTAGCGTGGCGGAACGGATCGCTGCCAAAATTGCGTTGCTATGAGCGAGATTCGCGATCGCAAGCCTCGCTTCATAAGCCCTTACAGCCCGAACTGCCAATGTCGCTTGAACGGCAGCTCGCGTAGCTGCGATCTTCGCGTCTCGGCTTTGGCGATACGTCAGGAACAGACCGCCAAGCCCCAGAACCGTGCCAATCCATGTCAGCACGCCTGAGACTTCGGTCGATACCAGCCATGCAAGAAACGCGGACATGCCGCCGCTAGCGAACGATCTACTTCCCCACCGCCCTTGCCACGGCCTCCTTCGCCATCACGCCGATCAGATGGGCGCGATACTCTGCGTCCGCATGCATGTCGGCGTTGATGCCCTTGGCCGAGGCCTTCACACCGTCGAGCGATTTCGGCGCGAAGCGAGCCTTCAGCGCGGCCTCCCCCTCCTGCCAGCGGAAGACGCCGCCCTCGCCCGCGCCGATCACCGCGATCCGCACGTCCGAGCCGCGCTTGGCCACGAACACGCCGACCAGCGCATAGCGCGAAGCCGGGTTGCGGAACTTGGCATAGCCGGCTTTCGAGGCGACCGGGAAGGCGATCTTCGTGATGATCTCGCCCTCCTCCAGCGCGGTCTCGTAGAGCCCTGTGAAGAAGGCGTCCGCCTCGATCTTGCGCTTGTTGGTGACGATCGTCGCGCCAAGCGCGAGGCAGGCGGCGGGATAGTCGGCGGCGGGATCGTTATTGGCGACCGAGCCGCCGATCGTGCCGCGATGGCGGACATGCGGGTCGCCGATATGCGAGGCGAGGTAGGCAAGGCCGGGCATGGCCTCCTGCACGATCGGGGACGCCGCGACCTCGGCATGGGTCGACATCGCGCCGATCACGAGATTGCGGCCCTTGCGCTCGATGCCCTTGAGGTCGGCGCAGGCGGAAAGGTCGACGAGATGCGCGGGCGAGGCGAGCCGCTGCTTCATCGTCGGCAGCAGCGTGTGCCCGCCGGCGAGCAGCTTGGCGTCCTCCTTCTTGGCGAGGAGGCCGGCGGCCTGGCGGGCGGTTGCGGGGCGGTGATAGGCGAAAGCGTACATGGGGTGCTCCTGAAAATTTAGGGCAGTCGGCAATGGGCAGTAGGCAGTCGGGAAAATCGGCGGCGGCGTCTCACGACTGCCGACTGCCCCTTGCCGACTGCCTCATTTCACTCCGCCGCCATCCGCTTCACGGTCTTCTGCGCCGCGCGCCAGACGGCCATCGGCGTCGCCGGCATGGCGATGTCCTCATGGCCGAGCGCGTCGGTGATGGCGTTGATCACGGCGGGCGGCGAGGCGATCGCGCCCGCCTCGCCGCAGCCCTTGATGCCAAGCGGATTGGACGGGCATGGCGTCACCGTCATGCCGACGTCGAAGGACGGCAGGTCGTCGGCGCGCGGCATGCAGTAGTCCATGAAGCTCGCCGTCACGAGTTGCCCGTCGGCATTGTATTTCGCGCCTTCCAGCAGCGCCTGGCCGACGCCCTGGGCGATGCCGCCATGGACCTGGCCCTCGACGATCATCGGATTGATGACGATGCCGAAATCGTCCACCGCCGCCCAGCGCTCGATCGTGGTGACGCCGGTCTCCGGGTCGATCTCGAGCTCGCAGATATGGACGCCGGCGGGGAAGGTGAAGTTGGTCGGGTCGTAGAACGCGCCCTCCTTCAGCCCTGGCTCCAGATCCTGCCCGTTGAACTTGTGCGCGACATAGGCCTGCAGGGCGCATGAACCGAAATCGAGCGTCTTGTCCGTACCCTTCACGGTGAAGTGGCCGTCAGCGAAGTCGATATCGGCCTCGTCGGCCTCCAGCACATAGGCCGCGACCTTCTTGCCCTTGGCGATCACCTTTTCCAGCGCCTTGAAGATCGCCGACATGCCGACAGCGCCCGAGCGCGAGCCATAGGTGCCCATGCCCATCTGGACCTTGTCGGTGTCGCCATGGACGATCGAGACGTTCTCGATCGGGATGCCGAGCTTGCCCGAGACGAGCTGGGCGAAGGTCGTCTCATGGCCCTGGCCATGGCTGTGCGAGCCGGTCAGCACCTCGACCGTGCCGACCGGATTGACCCGCACCTCGGCCGATTCCCACAGGCCCACGCCCGCGCCGAGCGAGCCGACGGCCGCCGACGGCGCGATGCCGCAGGCCTCGATGTAGGAGGAGAAACCAATCCCGCGCAGCTTGCCGTTGCGTGCGGAATCGCGCTTGCGCTTGCCGATGCCCTTGTAGTCGATGATCTCCAGCGCCTTCTTCATCGACGCGCCGTAATTGCCGGCGTCGTACATCATGATCACCGGCGTCTGGTGCGGGAAGGTCTTGACGTAGTTCTGCATCCGGAATTTGGCAGGGTCCTTGCCGAGTTCGCGCGCCGCGACCTCGACCAGCCGCTCGACCACGAAGGTGGCTTCCGGCCGGCCCGCGCCGCGATAGGCGTCGACCGGAGCGGTGTTGGTGTAGACCGCATCGACCTCGGCATAGATCGCCGGGATGTTATAGGAGCCCGACAGCAGCGGCGCGTAGAGATAGGTCGGCACCGACGACGAGAAGGTCGAGAGATAGGCCCCGAGATTGGCCGTGGTCTTGACGCGCAGCGCCGTGATCCTGCCGTCGGCGTCGGTCGCGAGTTCGGCATGGGTGACGTGGTCGCGGCCATGCGCGTCAGACAGGAAGGCCTCGGTGCGGTCCGAGGTCCATTTCACCGGCCGGCCGACCTTCTTCGCCGCCCAGACGCAGACCGTCTCCTCGGCATAGATGAAGATCTTCGAGCCGAAGCCGCCGCCGACATCGGGCGCGATCACGCGCAGCTTGTTCTCGGGCGCGATGCCGATGAAGGCCGAGAGCACGAGCCGCGCCACATGCGGGTTCTGGCTCGTGGTGTAGAGCGTGAACGCGCCCTCGCCCTGATCGTAGTCGCCCACAGCCGCGCGCGGCTCCATCGGGTTGGGCACCAGCCGGTTGTTGACGATGTCGAGCTTCGTCACATGCTTGGCCGCCTTGAAGGCGGCCTCGGTCTCGGCCTTGTTGCCGAGATGCCAGTTGAACACCGTGTTGTCGGGCGCTTCCGCATGGACGACGGTCTTGGCTTTCGCCGCGCTCGCGGTGTCGACCACCGCCGGCAGCACGCCGTAATCGACGACGATCGCCTCGGACGCGTCGCGCGCTTGGGCCAGCGTCTCGGCCACGATGACCGCGACATGGTCGCCGACATAGCGGACCTTGCCCTGCGCCAGCGCGGGATGGGCGCCGGCGCGCATCGGCGAGCCGTCCTTGTTGTGGATCATCCAGCCGCAGATCAGCCCGCCGACCTTGTCGGCCGTCAGGTCGTCGCCGGTGAAGATGCCGAGCACGCCGGGCATGGCGGATGCGGCCATGAAGTCGATGGATTCGATCGTGGCGTGGGCGTGCGGCGAGCGCAGGAAATAGGCATGCGCCTGGCCCGGACGGTTGATGTCGTCGGTGTAGCGGCCCTGGCCGGTGATGTAGCGGTGGTCTTCCTTGCGGCGAACCGATGCGCCGATACCCGTTGCGGACATAATTTCCCCTCCTCGCACGGCGCCTCTGCGGGCGCGTCATGACATGAGAAAAGACCCGCGCAGGATAGCGCGGGTCCTGGAACGCCTTATTCGGCCGCCTGGCGCGGCGTCTCCCGGTCTGCCGGGCTGCCGCCGGCCATCGCTTCGGCTCCCGCCGCGATCGCCTTGACGATGTTGTGGTAGCCGGTGCAGCGGCAGATGTTGCCGTCGAGATCCTCGCGGATCGTCTTCTCGTCGAGCGCGTGGCCGCGCCGGTTCACCATGTCCACGGCGGCCATGATCATGCCGGGCGTGCAATAGCCGCATTGCAGGCCGTGATGCTCGCGAAACGCCTCCTGCATCGGATGCAGCGCGCCATTGACCGCCAGCCCCTCGATCGTCGTCACCGACGCGCCGTCCAGCGAAACCGCCAGAGCGGTGCAGGACTTCACCGCCACGCCGTCGACATGGACGACGCAGGCCCCGCATTGGCTGGTGTCGCAGCCGACATGCGTTCCGGTCAGGCGCAGGTTCTCGCGCAGCAACTGCACCAGCAGCGTGCGCGGATCGACTGTGGCGGTGACGGCCTTGCCGTTCACCGTCATGGAAACGGTGGCCATGGGCATTCCTCCTGAAATCCGGGTCTCGCACCCGGCTTGAGACTTGAACTCGTCGGCCGTCGCGCCTTGGAATCCATGCGTGTCGCAGATGGCGCACCGCAGGGCAGCTTTTCCTTGGAACAGCTCGAAACGGAATGTGGACCCGCGATTTTGCGCGGTCAAGCGGATTGCACGCCGAGACAAATGCGCATTTGGTCACGTTTTTGCGCAGAATGCGAAGAGTCCGCATTGGCCACATCCCAAGCCTAGGCAGATTGGCCTATGCGGCCGCGAGCGCAAAATTTGCGGATTGTTAATCGGCGCGAGCCCAAGCTGACGAGGCGATGTGATCGAACGCCGTCGCGAATTGGATCAGCCGTGTCGCCAATTCAGGACCAGATCCAGCGTCGCCTGCGGGCGATCGGTTATGGAGACGCGCAGCGCACGCGGCTGATGAGCTATCGCGCGGTGGTCGACCGCGTCATCGACCGGATCGTCGCGGCGGACTTCGCGCGCGCCTACAACATCCACCCCGTCCTGCGCGACACGGTCGGCCCGGTCGCCGAGCAGCTCTATGCGTTGGAGGCCAACCATTTCCGGCTGCTCTTCGAGGGCGATTTCGATGCGCCCTATACGGCCTCCGTGGAAGCACTGTGCAACCTCGAGCGCGTCGCGGGCGTCGGACCGCGGCCGCGCGTCTCGATCGCCTACACGCTGTTTCGCGAAATCCTGGTCGGGAGCCGGGCGCGCATCCTGCTTCAGCCCCGCGCGACGGCGCACGACCTCTATATCGTCGAGCGCATCCTGACCTATGACGTCAACACCGCGATCACGATCGACCAGCAGATCGAGGCGGCCGAGGCGAAGAAGCGCCAGTTCGCGCTCGACGAAGCAGCCCTCATGCTGAGATCGCGGATCGGCGGTCTCGACGCCTCGATCGCGCACGCCGTCGAGCAGTTCGTCGCGACCGCCTCCGAGACGACCGCCGCGACCGCCTTCATCCGGGACAGGGTCGGCTCGGTCGCGCAGGCCTCCGCGCAGGTCCGAGAACGCTCGCTCCAGACGGCCGCCGCGACCGAGGAGATGTCGGCCAACATCACCGAGATCGGGCAGCGCGCGCGCCAGAGCCTCTCGATCGCGAACCGCGCCGTCAGCGACGCCGAGCAGATGAACCAGGCGATCTCGCAACTGCGCGGCGTGACCGATTCGATCGGCGCCGTCGTCGGCATGATCGCCGACATCGCGGCGCAGACGAACCTGCTGGCGCTCAACGCCACGATCGAGGCCGCACGCGCCGGCGAGGCGGGCCGCGGCTTCGCCGTCGTCGCTTCCGAGGTGAAGTCGCTGGCGACGCAGACTGCGAGCGCGACGCAGGATATCGCCGGCAAGATCGCCGAACTCGCCGCCAGCGCGCAGGCCTGCAGCGCGCACGCCGCCTCGATCGGCGCAACGATCGGCGAGATCAGGCTGGATTCGGGCGCGATCTCGGATGCGGTGCTTCAGCAGGGCGCGGTCACGGCCGGCATCGCCCGCGACGCGGCCGCCGTGGTGGGCAGCTCCGACGAGGCCATCGCCAGCGCCAACGCCGTCAATGACAGTCTCGCGACCACGGCCAGGGCGCTGGAACGCGCCAACGAAGCCGCCGCCGACATCGCCCGTCAGGTCGGCGAGGCCGAAGCCTCCGTCGCCGAGGCGCTGGCGGCGCTGAGGCGGGCGTCGTGACGCGAGTCAGGCTTCGCTGACCGGGGACGGCTCGAGGACGCGGCTCAGCCTTCGCTGACCGCCTTGGCGAAATTGGCGAAAAACTCGTCGGCGAGCTTCTTCGAGACCGAATCGATCAGCCGCGAGCCCATCTGCATCAGCTTGCCGCCGACCTGCGCCTCGACATCGTAGCGCAGCAGCGTCTGGCCTTCCTCCGCATCGCTGAGAGTCACCTTCGCGCCGCCCTTGGCGAAGCCGGCGATGCCGCCCTCGCCTTCGCCCTGGATACGGTAGCCATTGGGCGGATCGAGATCGACCAGCTCGACCTTGCCCTTGAAGGTCGCCTTGACCGGGCCGAGCTTGACCTTCACCACTGCCGAGAAATGCGTGTCGTCGGATTTCACCAGTTGCTCGCAGCCGGGAATGCAGGCCTTGAGCACCTCGGCATCGTTCAGCTTGGCCCAGACCACGTCCTTGGCAGCCGGCAGGGTGACCTCGCCATTCATCGTCATCGCCATGGCGTCTCTCCCCTTGCGTGGCAACTTGTGGTTCGGGCCAGTTGCCGCTGGCCCTGCCCCGGGTCTATCCAAGACGCAGGGCGGCTTATCCATGAGCGGAAACGCCAGGTCTGCACAAGAGCCGGCGCACAAGGGGACGAAGCGTGAAGATGGTTTGCGACGCCGCGCCCGGCCCCGGACGCATCCCGGCATGAGCGGAACGGCGACAGGTCTTTACGGCGAACTCTTCACTGATGCCGAAATGGCTTCGGCGATGAGCGACAGGGCGCTGCTTCATGGCATGCTCGGTTTCGAGGCGATGCTCGCAAGCGCGCTGGAAGCCGAGGGCGTCGCGCCGAAGGGCACGGCGATTGCTGTAGCCCGGCAATGCGACCCCGATCTCTACGACATAGCCGAGCTCGGGCAGGCTGCGACACTCGCCGGCAACCCTGCGATCCCGCTGGTGAAGGCGTTGATGGCGCGCGTCGCCGCTGCATCCCCCGAGCAGGCCAGATGGGTTCATCACGGCGCGACCAGCCAGGACGTGATCGATTCCGGCTATGTCCATGTCCTCGGCCGCGGGCTGAAGCTCATCGAGCTCCGGCTCGGCCGGCTGGTTCAGGCCATGGGGTCACTGCTGGAGGCGCATCGCACGACGCCGATGATAGGCCGGACCTTCCTGCAGCAGGCCGTCCCGATCACCTTCGGCGTCAAGACCGCGCTCTGGCTCGACCCGTTGCTGGAGAGCCGACATGTCCTGCACGCCATTCTGGACGCTCCGGTCGTCCAGCTTGCCGGACCAGCCGGGACCCTGGCGGCGCTGGGCGACGCCGGGGATCGCATTCAGGCGCGGTTTGTCGAGCTGACGCAGGGCGCAACGCCTTCGCTCGTCCCCTGGCACGGACAACGCCATCGCATCGTCCGCCTTGCGAGCGAACTCGGCATCCTGACCGGCAACCTCGGCAAGATCGCGCGCGACGTTTCGCTCATGGCCCAGACCGAGATCGGCGAGCTCGCCGAGCCCGAGGCCCCCGGCAAGGGTGGCTCCTCGGCGATGCCGCACAAGCGCAATCCGGTGCTTTGCACGCTGATCCTTGCGGCTTCGCAGCGCGCGCCCGGCCTCGTCGCCACCATGTTCGCCGCCATGCCGCATGAGCACGAACGCGCGCTCGGCGGCTGGCATGCCGAATGGCCGACGCTGCCCGAACTCTTCCGCGTCGCCGGATCCGCTCTCGCGCAGATGGTCACGCTGATCGAGGGGCTGCAGGTCTTTCCCGAGCGAATGCGCGCCAATATCGACTTGACCCACGGGCTCGTCATGTCGGAGCGCGTCTCAGCCGCGCTGGCGGCCGCAACGGGCAAGGCGCAGGCCCATCACCTGCTCGAAGAGGCCAGCCGCGCCTGCCTCACTGAGGGGCGGCATCTGCGCGAGGTGCTGGCCGGCATGCTGGCCGTGACCGAGCATATCGAAGCTGCGGCGCTGGCCGACCTGTTCGATCCGACGACCTATCGCGGCGCATCGGATGCGATCATCGACAGGGTGCTGGCGCGCTGCAAGCAAGCGCAACAACCTCGCCCGGCCACGGTGGCGCGCGAATACAGGGTGCTCGATGGTTGAGCTGTCCGAACGTCAGAAGACCATCGCCGCCGGCTCCGACGGCCCCGCCGCAGCCATGGCGATGCGCATCGTCGCCGAATCCGCGCGGCTGATGGGCGCCCCGCGCCTGATCCCGGTGGCGTCGGCCCATATCGACGGCGCGCTCTATCACGGCGATTCCGGCACGCTGTTCGCAGAAAAACTGGTCGAAGGCGGGGCGAAGGTCGCCATCCGCGCCACGCTGAATGTCGGCGCGCTGACCCCGGCCGGCTGCGCGAAAATCCGGCTGCCCCCGCATGAGCGCGATATGGCGGCAAGGATGATGCGCGCCTATGAGACGATGGGCTGCGAACCGTCCTGGACCTGCGCGCCCTATCAGGCCGGCCACCGGCCACGAACCGGGACAGACGTCGCCTGGGGCGAGTCAAACGCCGTCGTGTTCTGCAACTCGGTGCTGGGCGCGCGCACCAACCGCTATGGCGACTTCCTCGACATCGCCTGCGCCATAGCCGGCGTCGCGCCCGATTACGGGCTGCATCGGCCGGAGAACCGGCGGGCGACGCTGGTGATCGACGTCTCGGGCCTGTCGCGGGCGCTTCGCGCCTCGGACGTGTTCTACCCCGTGCTCGGCGCCTTTCTCGGCCGCAGCGCGGGAACGTCCGTCGCCGCGATCGACGGCCTGCAGGGCTGCACCACCGAGGATCGTCTGAAAGCGCTCGGCGCATCGGCCGCGTCGGCCGGCGGCGTCGGGCTGTTCCATGTCGCCGGCGTCACGCCGGAAGCGCCGGACCTTGCAACCGCGCTCGGGCATCGCCCGCCAGCCGAGAGCATCGTGTTCACGCAGGCGGCCTTGCAGGACACGCTGACCCGGCTTTCCACCAGCGCCGGAACCGACCGCGTCGATGCGGTCGCGATCGGCTCGCCGCATCTCTCGCTCGCCGAGATCGAGGAGGTCGAGACGCGGCTGGACGGGCGCAGGCTTGCCGTGCCGCTCTACGCCAACACCGGCCGCCACGTCGTCGGGCCGCTCGCCCAGGGTGGCCGGCGCGCCGCGCTGGAAGCGCAGGGCGTTATGTTCGTCGTCGATACCTGCGTCGTCGTCACGCCGATCCTGCCAGACATCGACGGCGCGGTGCTGATGACGAACTCGGGCAAATTTGCCCATTACGCGCCCGGAAACACCGGCTATGCGGTGAGTTACGGCTCGCTGTCGGAATGCGTCGAAAGCGCGGTCGCCGGCCGGCTGGTCAGGGAGCCGCGCGCATGGTCCTGAGCGTGGAGGTCCTGATCCCCGGCCAGGCGGTCACGGCGACATGCCTCGCGCTGACAGCCCCGATCAGCTTCTGGGGCGGCGTCGATCCGCGCACCGGCGCGATCATCGATGCGCGCCATCCGCAGCGCGGCCAGAGCATCGCAGGCCTGGTGCTGGCGCTGCCGGGCACGATCGGCTCCTCCTCGGCGTCGGCCGTGCTGCTCGAACTCGTCCATGCGGGCAAGGCTCCCGCCGCGATCCTGCTGCACGAGCCCGACGCCATCCTTCTGCTCGGACTGATCGTGGCGCGCGAGATGGGCTGGGTCGTGCCGCAGGCGCTCAGGGTTCCCGCCTCGGAGCAAGGCGCGCTCGACGGCCGCCGGCTGAGGCTGCCGGGCGACGGCACGATCGCGCCAGAGTAAGACTTGTACAAAGCCGCTACGGAGAAAACGCCATGCCGATCGAAACCATCAGGGGCGAGCCCTTCAATATCACGCTCGACGGTGCGCCCGACGCGCCCGTGCTGCTTTTGTCGAACTCGCTCGGCACCAATCTGACGATGTGGGACCCGCAGGTGGCGGAATGGGCGAACAGCTTCCGCGTCGTGCGCTACGATTCGCGCGGCCACGGCCAATCGACCGCGCAGGACAAGCCGTATTCGATAGCCCGGCTCGGGCAGGATGCGCTCGCCATCCTCGACCATTTCGGCATCGAGCGCGCGCATTGGTGCGGCCTGTCCAAGGGCGGCATGGTCGGGCAATGGCTTGCGACCCATCACGGCAAGCGGCTGGACCGCGTCGTGCTCGCCAATACCGGCGCGCGCATGGGCCCGCCCGAGCTCTGGAACAGCCGCATTGCGAACGTGCGAGCAAACGGCATGGCCGGGCTGGTGCAGCCGACGCTTGAGCGCTGGTTCAGCCCGTCCTTTCGCGAGCGGGAGGCCGCAACCGTGGCGAAGGTCAGCGAGATGCTTAGCCTCACGCCGCCGCTCGGCTACGCCAATTGCTGCGCCGCCATCCGCGACATGGACCAGCGCGAGCCGATCCGCGCCATCGTCAACCCGGTTCTCGTGATCATCGGCAAGGTCGACCCGGCTACGCCCCCTGCCGCCGGCCACCTGATCGCCGACGCGATCCACGGCGCGCAGCGCGTCGAGTTCGACGCCGCGCACCTCTCCAATCTCGAGCAGCCCGAGGCCTTCACCAAAGCTGTCCTCGATTTTCTGCACGCCTGAACTGCCCATGCCCGAGGAGCCCGCCATGGACGACAAGACCCGCTATGCCGAAGGCATGAAGACCCGCCGCTCCGTGCTCGGCGAGGCTTATGTCGACAAGGCGAGTTCCGGCCTGACCGACTTCAACCGCGAATGGCAGGAGTTCATCACCCGCAACGCCTGGAACGACATCTGGAACCGGCCGGGACTGGTTCGGCGCGAACGCTCGATCATCGTGCTCTCGATCGCGGCCGCGCTCGGCGCCTGGGGCGAGTTCCGCATCCATGTGCGCGGCGCGCTCAACAACGGCCTGAGCCGCGACGAGATCAAGGAGGTCTTGATGCAGGCCTCGGTCTATGCCGGCGTGCCGGCCGCCAACCACGCCTTCAGGGAGGCGGTCGGCGTCTTCGCCGAGATCGAGGCCGAGGAGGCCAAGGAAACCGCCGGGGGCTGAGCCTACTCCCGCCCCAGCGTCGCCAGCAGGCCGGTTCGCAGATGCGCCATCAGCCTGTCGCTGGCGAGCACCGCGGCGTCCGGATCGGCGGTCGCCAGCGCCTGGGCGAAGGCGACATGGTGAAGGGCCGCGGGCAGCAGATCGTCCTGCCGCTCGAAATGATACCAGGCGCGCCGGATCAGCGCCTGCAGCGGCTCGGCGGCCCGCGTCGCATAGGGGCTGCGCGCGGCCGCCGCCACCGTCGCGTCGAGTTCCTTGTCGAGCCGCATATAGGCGTTGGCGTCGCCATCCTCGGCCGCGTCGCGCATGGCCCGCGCCGCCGCCATGATCGCGATGCGCTCGGGCGGGCTCGCCTTGCGTGCGGCCTCGGCCGCGATCAGCCGCTCGAGGACCTCGCGCGCGTCGAGCGCCGCCATGATGTCGATGGCGTTGATGCCGGCGACGAGCACGCCCTTGCGCGGCAGTACCTCGACCAGCCCCTGCTGCGCCAGACGGATCAGCGCCTCGCGCACCGGCGTGCGGCCGACGCCGACCATGTCGATGAGCTGCGCCTCGGTCAGCGACGCGCCCGGACGCAACGACAGGGTGACGATCGCCTCCTCCAGCCGGCGATAAGCGATTTCGGACAGGCTGAGGCCGGTATTGGCGTCGAAGGGGCTGGAGCCAGGGCTCGGAAGCCGCTGATCGTCGAGGCTCCGAAAGGTCACGCGGCGCTCCCGGCCACGGGCGCCGGCGTTGACGCTGCCTGGCGCGTTGACGCTGCTTGGCGCATTGATATATCACCTGTTGAATACCGCGCCCGGCATCGCGGGCCTGCAATCTGAGGGCGAAACCGGTTCGCGCGCAAGCAGCTTGTGCTGGCAAATGCCAGACGCGATGCGGCGTGCTCGACGGGCTGTCCACGTCCGTGCAGAACTCGTTCCTGGCGCATCGCGATGCCTATGCGCCGGAACTCCGAAGCCGAGGCCACCATGGCGTTCGCCTGCACCATTCCCGCGATCCCGACGCTCCAGCAGGACGACGAGACGATCCGCATCACGCGCTGGGATTTCGAGTCATGAACGGCTCGGCCCTTGCGATCGCCTTCGTCGAAATCGAGGTCAAGCAGCCCGCCGCGCTCGCTGGGCTGACCCTGCCATGAAGATCGCCATCATCGGCGCGGGCATCGTCGGCTGCGCCACGGCCCATGCGCTGCTCGACGAGGGTCACGAGGTCCTGATCCTCGACAAAGAAGGCCCCGCCTTTGGCCCCTCGCGCGGCAATGCCGGCTGGATCGCCCATACCGACATATTGCCGATCGCCAGCCCAAAAATCCTGCGGCAGGTGCCCAAGTTCTTGGCTGATCCGCTCGGGCCGCTCTCGATCAGGCCCACCTATTTCCTCAGGCTGCTGCCCTGGCTCGCCCGCTTCATGCTGGCGGCCCGGCCGCAGGCCTATGAGCGCTCGATCCTCGGCATCGCCGCGCTGAACCAGTTGGCCCTGCCCGCCTGGCTGGCGCGAACCGAAGCTCTCGGGCTCGGCGGGCGCATCCACCGCAAGGGCGGGCTCTACGCCTTCACCGACAGCGCGGCTCTGGCGGAAGCCGGCGAAACCGCAAAATGGCAGGCGCAGTTCGGCATCACCGTGGACATGCTGCGCCCCGAGGAGTTGCGCCAGCTCGAGCCAGCGCTGAAGGACAAATTCGTCGGCGCGACCTTCCATCCCGACACCGCCCACATCTCCGATCCGCTCGAACTCACGCTGGCGCTGTTCGAGGCGGCGCTGGCGCGTGGCGCGGTCTTCGAGAAAGCGGAGGTGACGAACATCGCGACGGGCGAGCGCCCTGCCCTGATCGGCCGCGACGGTTTTCAGCGCGTGGTCGACCGCGCGGTGATCGCAGCCGGCGCCTGGTCGAAGCCGCTGGCGGCCGCGCTCGGCGATCGCGTGCCGCTCGACACCGAGCGCGGCTACAATGTCAGCTTTCCAGGCGTCACCGGGCTGACCTCGCGGCCGATCGGTTTCGAGGGCCACGGCTTCGTCATGACGCCCTTGGACAGCGGCCTGCGCATCGGCGGCGCGGTCGAGTTCGGCGGGTTGGAGGCCGCGCCCAACCATGCCCGCACAAAAGTCCTTTACGAAAAGGCGATGGGTTTCGTCGAAGGCCTGCCGGCTTTCGACAGCGGACAACTCTGGATGGGCTTCCGGCCGTCCTTGCCCGATTCCCTCCCGGTTATCGGCGCGGCCAGCCGCAACCGCAACGTCGTCTACGCGTTCGGCCACGGCCATTACGGCATGACGCAGTCGACCGCGACGGCCGGCCTCGTCGCGGACCTGATCGCGGGCCGGGAGCCCGCAATCGACCTCGCGCCGTTCAGCCCGCGCCGCTTCTAGATTCCGTTTCTCAAGCCTCCGAGCCAAGCCCATGACGACACACACCTTCTTCTGCGTCGACGGCCATACCTGCGGCAATCCGGTCCGCATGGTCACGGGTGGCGGGCCGGTGCTGAAAGGCGCCAACATGGTCGAGAAGCGGGCGCACTTCCTTGCGGAATATGACTGGATACGCACCGGCCTGATGTTCGAGCCGCGCGGCCACGACATGATGTCGGGCGCGATCCTCTATCCGCCGACGCGGGACGACGCCGACATCGCCTTCCTCTTCATCGAGACCTCGGGCTGCCTGCCGATGTGCGGCCATGGCACGATCGGCACCGTCACCATGGCGCTGGAGCGGGGGCTCGTGACGCCGCGCGAGGAGGGCGTGCTCCGGATCGACACGCCGGCCGGCCTCGTCACCGCGACCTATCTCCGCAACGGCCCTTACGTCGACAGCGTCCGCATCACCAACATCGCGAGCTACCTGCACGCGACCGGGCTGACGGCGGAGGTCGATGGGCTCGGCGAGGTCACCGTCGACGTCGCCTATGGCGGCAATTTCTACGCGATCGTCGACCCGCAGGACGCCATCGCCGATATCGCCGATGTGAACCCGTCCGACCTGCTGCGCTGGAGCCCGAAACTGCGCGCCGCACTCAATGCCAAGTACCAGTTCATCCACCCGGAAAATCCCGCCATCAACGGCCTGAGCCACATCCTCTGGACCGGTCGGCCCACGGTCGCCGGCGCGCATGCCCGCAACGCCGTATTCTACGGGGACAAGGCGCTGGACCGCTCGCCCTGCGGCACCGGCACCTCCTCGCGCATGGCGCAATGGGCGGCGCAGGGGAAACTGAAGGTCGGCGACGAGTTCGTCCATGAGAGCATCATCGGCACGCTGTTCCGGGGACGCGTCGAGGCATTCGCGAAAGTTGGTCCGCACGACGCGATCATCCCCTCGATCGAGGGCTGGGCGAGGATGACCGGCTACAACACCATCTTCATCGACGACCGCGACCCGCTGGCGCATGGGTTCACGGTGGCGGACAGGAGTTGATCGTCGCTTTCAGCAACACCGCTACCGATATTGGCTATGTCGGGCACTGCACAACCCGCAATCATGTTGCGCCAAATCGCCTCGCGGCGGCAAAGTCGGCTGCACAATCAAGCGGCAGACGACCCCAGATTGCTTTTGACAGTTTTGTGGCGCGGCGCGATTGTCGAACCCGCGCGGCATTGGTAGCTCTGCGTAGCAATCGCATCCCGCATGCGCCGGCGACATGCCGGGCTAGAGAACGGGAGTTGGTTCGAGGGGTCAGGCGTCTCGATGGAAGTGTTTCTGCAGCAGCTCATCAACGGGCTGACATTGGGCTCGATATACGGGCTCATCGCCATCGGCTACACGATGGTCTTCGGCATCATCGGCATGGTGAACTTCGCCCATGGCGACATCTTCATGCTCTCGGCCTTCATCGCGCTGATCTTCTTCATGCTGATCGCCTCCTGGTTCGGGGCCGGGCTGATCGTCGTGGCGCTGATCTTCGTGCTGGTCCTGGCGATGTTCTTCACCTCGCTGTGGAACTGGGCTATCGAGCGCGTCGCCTATCGCCCCTTGCGAGGGTCCTTCCGCCTCGCGCCGCTGATCTCGGCGATCGGCATGTCGATCTTCCTGATGAATTTCGTTCAGGTCGTACAGGGCCCGCGCAACAAATCGACGCCGCCCATGCTCAACAAGTCGATCACGCTGATCGAGAGCGCGACCTATTCGGTGCAGATCTCCTACAAGCAGATCGTCATCATCGTGACGACCGCCGTGCTGCTGGCCGCCTTCTGGTGGATCGTCCAGAAGACGCCGCTCGGCCGCGCCCAGCGCGCCTGCGAGCAGGATCGCAAGATGGCGGCGCTGCTCGGCATCGACGTCGACCGCACCATCTCGATCACATTCATCATGGGGGCGGCGCTCGCGGCGGTCGCCGGCGTGATGTACCTCGTGCTTTACGGCGTGGTTTCGTTCCATGACGGCTTCGTGCCCGGCGTGAAAGCATTCACGGCCGCTGTCCTCGGCGGCATCGGCTCCCTGCCCGGCGCAGTCGTCGGCGGGTTGCTGATCGGCCTGATCGAGGTGATGTGGTCGGCCTATTTCACCATCGACTACAAGGACGTCGCGGCGTTCTGCATCCTCGCCATCGTGCTGGTCTTCATGCCGTCGGGCATTTTCGGCCGCCCTGAAGTCGAGAAGGTCTGACGCCATGGCCACCATCTCGACGCCTGCGGCCCGCGAGCGCGACTATAAGGCGGCGCTGAAGGAAGCCGCCTTCTCGGCGCTGATCACCTTCGGCCTTTGCATCCCGATCATCGCCTGGGGCACGCGCCAGAACATCGAGAACGTGCTCGTCCTCGATCCGCGCTGGGACGCCGTCGCCTGGGCGGTCGCCATCGTCTTCGTCGGCCGCTTCCTCGTGGCGCTGCGCGCCCAGGACAAGTCCGAGCGGCAGTCGCTGGTGCGTTTCCTGCCGCGCGGCGCCTTCGCCTGGCTGCAGGCTCACTCGCGCACCTTCTCGCTGGTGGGCCTGGGCTTTCTCGTCACCTTCCCGATCATCGCGATCCAGCTCTCGGGCTGGGCCGGCGCGCTGAAATGGATCGACAATTTCGGCGTTCAGATCCTGATCTACGTCATGCTCGGCTGGGGGCTGAACATCGTCGTCGGGCTGGCCGGCCTGCTGGATCTCGGCTATGTCGCGTTCTACGCGGTGGGGGCCTATTCCTACGCGCTGCTGGCCAAGAATTTCGGTCTTTCCTTCTGGATCCTGCTGCCGCTCTCAGGAATCCTCGCGGCGTTCTGGGGCATGCTGCTCGGCTTCCCCGTGCTGCGGTTGCGCGGCGACTATCTCGCCATCGTCACGCTCGCCTTCGGCGAGATCATCCGGCTCGTGCTGATCAACTGGGTCGATTTCTCCGGCGGCTACGCCGGCATCTCCGGCATTCCGCGCCCGAGCTTCTTCGGCATCCCGTTCAACGCCAACGATGACGGTTTCGCGGCGGTGTTCGGGCTGGAGTTCACGCCGCTCTATCGCACGATCTTCCTCTACTATCTGATCCTGTGCCTGGCCCTGTTGACCGCTTTCGTGACGCTGCGGCTGCGCCGCCTGCCGGTCGGGCGCGCCTGGGAGGCGCTGCGCGAGGACGAGATCGCCTGCCGCTCGCTCGGCATCAACACCACCAACACCAAGCTCACGGCCTTTTCGATCGGCGCGATGTTCGGCGGCTTCGCCGGCGCCTTCTTTTCGGCACGGCAAGGCTTCATCTCGCCTGAATCCTTCGTTTTCATGGAATCGGCCGTCATTCTGGCCATCGTCGTGCTCGGCGGGATGGGTTCGCTCTGGGGCTGCGCCATCGCTGCGATCGCCATGATCGGCGGGACGGAACTGCTGCGCGAACTCGACTGGCTCAAGCAGATCTTCGGCAATGATTTCGATCCGACCAAATACCGCATGCTGATCTTCGGCGCGGCCATGGTCGCGATCATGATCTGGAAGCCGCGCGGGCTGATCTCGACGCGCGAGCCCACAGCGTTCCTGAAGGAGAAGAAGGCGATCTCGTCGGACATGGTCCAGGAGGGCCACGGCTGATGACGCCTTCCGACACCCCGGTTCCGCCGCTTCTGCAGGTCGAGCATCTGACGATGCGCTTCGGCGGCCTGACCGCCGTCAACGATCTCTCCTTCGAGGCCCGCAAGGGCGAGATCACCGCGCTGATCGGCCCCAACGGCGCCGGCAAGACCACCGTCTTCAACTGCATCACCGGCTTCTACAAGCCGACGGAAGGCATGATGACGCTGACTCAAGGGTCGGGCGCGAGTTTCCTGCTGGAGCGCATGCCGGACTTCCAGATCGCCTGGAAGGCGAAGGTCGCGCGCACCTTCCAGAACATCCGGCTCTTCGGCGGCATGACCGTGCTGGAGAACCTGCTCGTCGCCCAGCACAACCCGCTGATGATCGCGTCCGGGTTCACCTTCCTCGGCGTGCTGGGCATCGGCGGCTACAAGGCGCGTGAGGCGCAGGCGATCGAGAAGGCCAAGTTCTGGCTGGACAAGATCAACCTGATCGACCGGGCCGACGACCCCGCGGCCGACCTGCCCTATGGCGACCAGCGCCGCCTCGAGATCGCGCGGGCCATGTGCACCGATCCCGTGCTGCTCTGCCTCGACGAGCCGGCCGCCGGCCTCAACCCGCGCGAGAGCGCCGACCTCAACGACCTGCTCCTGTCGATCCGCAAGGATATCGGCACGGCGCTGCTGCTGATCGAGCACGACATGTCGGTGGTGATGGAGATTTCGGACCATGTCGTGGTGCTCGATTACGGCACGAGGATCGCCGATGGGACGCCGACGGAAATCCAGGCCGATCCCAAAGTGATCGCCGCCTATCTCGGCGTCGACGACGACGAGGTGGCGGCCGTCGAGGCGGAGGTGGGCATCGCATGACTGGGATGCCCGTTGCAGAGACCGCCGCTCCAATGCTCTCAATCCGGGGCGTAAAAACCTATTACGGCAAGATCATCGCCCTGAAGGGCGTCGATCTCGACGTCGGCGAGGGCGAGATCGTCACCATGATCGGGGCCAACGGCGCCGGCAAATCGACGCTGATGATGACGATCTTCGGCAATCCGCAGGCCCGCGAAGGCGCCATCACCTATCAGGGCCGCGACATCACCAAGATGCCGAGCCACGAGATCGCCCGCCTGGGGATCGCGCAGTCCCCGGAAGGCCGCAGAATCTTTCCGCGCATGACCGTGTTCGAAAACCTGCAGATGGGCGCCGCTGTGCGCGGTCTGCAGCATTTCGACGAGGATCTGGAGAAAATCTGCGTGCTTTTCCCGCGCATCCGGGAGCGGCTGCAGCAGCGCGGCGGCACCTTGTCGGGCGGCGAGCAGCAGATGGTCGCGATCGCGCGCGCGCTGATGGCGCGCCCGAAACTCCTCCTGCTCGACGAACCGTCGCTCGGCCTCGCGCCGCTGATCGTGAAGCAGATCTTCGAGGCGATCCGCGAACTCAACCGCAGCGAGGGCCTGACCGTGTTCCTGGTCGAACAGAACGCCTTCCACGCGCTGAAGCTCGCCCATCGCGGCTATGTGATGGTCAATGGCGTCGTCACCATGAGCGGCACGGGCCAGGATCTGCTGGCCAACCCGCAGGTGCGGGCGGCCTATCTCGAAGGCGGGAGGCACTAGAGCATGCAGGGGATTCTCTATGAGGAACCGACCATCTGGCTGTTCCTGCTCGTCACCGTGGTGATGGGCGGCTGGCTCGCCTGGATGACGGGCCGCGCCATCGCGCTGACCTGGAAGCCGCAATATCAGCTCGTCATCTACGTCCTGGTGCTCGGCCTTGTGGTCCGCTTCATTCATTACGCCCTGTTCCACGCGACGCTGCTGACGCTGCACTTCTACATCGTCGACACGGTCATCCTGATGGCGTTCGCCTTCGCGGGCTGGCGCTACAACCGTGCGCGGCAGATGACGACGCAGTATCGCTGGCTCTTCGAGCGCTCCGGCCCGTTCGGCTGGAAGCCGCGCGAAGGCGTTACGATCAAGGCAGGAATCGCCTGAAAAGGCGCCAAGCTTGACGCGTGACAGACCGTTGAAAAAACGCAAGACTGCGTCTCACGGTGGCACCACGCGCCGAGACGGGCGGACCACGAAGCCCGTTCATACTGACAATGCAGGGGAGTCTCATCTCATGAAGAAACTGCTGTTGAGCGGCATCGCGCTCGGCGCGGTCCTCGCCTTTTCGGGCGTGGCCAACGCGCAGATCAAGCTCGGCGTCGCCGGGCCAATCACCGGTTCCAGCGCCGCTTTCGGCGCGCAGTTGAAGAACGGCACCGAACAGGCCGTCGAAGACATCAACGCGGCCGGCGGCATTCTCGGCCAGAAGCTCGTCCTGTCGGTCGGCGACGATGTCGGCGACCCCAAGCAGGGCGTGTCCGTCGCCAACAAGTTCGTCGGTGACGGCGTCAAATGGGTGGTCGGCCACTTCAACTCCGGCGTCGTGATGCCGGCATCCGAAGTCTATGCCGAGAACGGCATCCTGATGATCTCGCCGTCGGCGACCAACCCGAAGATCACCGAGCGCGGCCTCTGGAACGTCTTCCGCACCTGCGGCCGCGACGACCAGCAGGGCGAAGTCGCGTCGTCCTACATCGCCAAGAACTTCAAGGACAAGAAAATCGCGATCGTCCACGACAAGACCACCTATGGCCAGGGCCTCGCCGACGAAACGCGCAAGGGGCTGACCAAGGCGGGCGTCAAGGACGTGCTCTATGAGGGCGTGAACCAGGGCGAGAAGGACTTCTCGGCGCTGATCTCCAAGATCAAGTCCGTCGGCGCCGATTACGTCTACTGGGGCGGCCTGCACACGGAAGGCGGCCTGATCGTTCGCCAGATGCGCGATCAGGGCGTCAAGGCCGTGCTGATCTCGGGCGACGGCATCACCACCGACGAGTTCGCCACGATCGGCGGCCCCGGCGTGGAGGGCACGCTGATGACCTTCCCGCCCGACCCGCAGAAGCGCCCGGAGGCGGCCGCCGTCCTGAAGAAGTTCGAGGCCAAGAAGTTCAAGCCCGAAGCCTATACGCTCTACAGCTACGCTGCGGTCCAGGTCATGGCCGAGGGCGCCAAGCGCGCGAACTCGCTCGATCCCAAGAAGATCTCGGCGAGCCTGGCCGGCGGCCCGGCCGTAAAGACCGTGATCGGCGATCTCGCCTTCGACAAGAAGGGCGACATCACCCGTCCGGACTACACCATCTACACCTGGAAGAAGGGCGCCGACGGCAAGATCACCTATATCGAGAATTGATCTCCAAGGTTTTCTCGCCTTTCGAGCCTGATCGCGCTCGCGCGTGAACGAGACCGCCCCGGCGAAAGCCGGGGCGTTTTTTTGTTGGTCGGGACTGGCTCCCCACCCCGTCTTTGCGCGCGTAGCGAAGCAGTCCTGATTCGCCCGCAAACCTCTGGGTTGCTTCGCTGCGCTCGCAAAGACGGTGATTCAGACTCGCAGCCGCTCAGCCCAACTTCCTGAGAAAGCTCGCAAACTGCAGCAGCCCGTCGGGCCAGGGGCCATGCCCTGACTCGGTGTTCAGATGGCCGCTGTCGCCGGCGTCGACGAACTCCGCGCCCCAGGCCTGCGCCAGCGCCTTCGCCTCGTCCTGGGGACAATGCGGATCCGTCGCGCTGGCGATGACGGTCGCCGGGAAAGGCAGTTTCTCGCGTCGATGCGCGGCGAACTCCGGCTCCATGCCGGGCAGAACACGCTTGGCCTGCTCGGAGGCAGGAGCGACGAGAAAGGCACCTGCCACCTCGCCCGGCAGCAGATGCGCGGCTGCATGCGCGACAGCGCTCACACCGCAGGAATGCGCCACCAGCACCACCGGACGGCTCGTCGCCCGCACGGCTTCGACGATACGGGCAGCCCAGCCCTCTCGCGACGGCTGCTCCCAGTCATCCTGAACCACGCGCGTCGCGGTCTTGAGCCTGCTCTCCCAGCGGCTCTGCCAGTGATCGGGGCCGGAACCGGACCAGCCGGGGATGATGAGGATATCGACGTCGGAGGATTTCATAGCTCAGAGGACCGTTACGCCTTCCGCGGTAGCCGCGCGGATCAGCGCTTTATCGATTGACGCAAGAGGCATGGCCAGCCGAAGGGCGAGTTCGAGATAGGCCGCATCGTAGGTCGTCAGCCCATGCTTCCACGACAGGGGAACGATATCTCTCGCAATATCCCGAGGCGTTCGCTGATCGAAGGTCAGGGGGATGAGGTAAGCGCTGAGCAAGGCGTGTTCGGCCGTTGATGGAGACAGCACGCCACGCCTTACCTTCCAGTACAACGGGTTCGCAATCTCGAAAGGCCAAAGCGCAGGTGCATGGCCGCCACCCAGCAGGAAGGGCGCGATCGTGGCCATTGCGCTCTGCGAGGCTTCATCCGGCGCCAAGGCCGCGATGACGATCGACGCATCGATCACGGCCATCAGCGGCGACCCAAATCTTTTAATTCGATGATTTCGTCATGGGTAAAGGTAACGCCCTCGGCGCGGAGCATTTCTCTGACGCGCGCGAACTCCGACATGATTTCCGCCGCTTTGGCCTCGCGCGCCTTCCGCTCGGCCTCCGCATCGGGCAGGCCCTCGGGAATGATCCGGGCAACCGTCTTGCCATGGCGCGTCACGACGATCTCCTCTCCGCCTGCGACGCGGTCGAGCAGTTCGGAAAACTTGGTCTTGGCTTCGAATGCGCCGACGGTGATCATAGCCGAAAGATAGACTGGTTGACTGGTTGATTCAACTCTCGCCGAACACCCGCGTGAAAATCGTGTCGACATGCTTGAAGTGATAGGCCTCGTCGAACATCGCCTCGAGCTCCGCCGCTGACAGCTTCGCCGTCACATCCTTGTCGCCCTTGAGGTTGGTCAAAAAATCCTCGCCGTGCTCCCATGTCCGCATGGCATTGCGCTGGACGAGGCTGTAGCTCTCCTCGCGGCTCGCGCCCGCCTGCGTCAGCGCCAGCAGCACGCGCTGCGAATTGTGCAGGCCGCCGAGCCTGTCGAGGTTCTTTCGCATGTTGTCGGGATAGATCAGCAGCTTGTCGATGACGCCGGTCAGCCGCGCCAGCGTGAAATCGAGCGTCACCGTGGCGTCCGGCCCGATCATGCGCTCGACGCTGGAATGCGAGATGTCGCGCTCATGCCAGAGCGCGACGTTTTCCAGCGCCGGCACCACCATGCCGCGCACGAGGCGCGCCAGCCCGGTCAGGTTCTCGGTCAGCACCGGGTTGCGCTTGTGCGGCATCGCCGAGGAGCCCTTCTGGCCGGCCGAGAAGAACTCCTCCGCCTCGTAGACCTCGGTGCGCTGGAGATGCCTGATCTCGGTCGCCAGCCGCTCGACTGATGAAGCCACCACGCCGAGCGTGGCGAAATACATCGCGTGCCGGTCGCGCGGGATGACTTGGGTCGAGACGGGCTCGATCGAAAGCCCCATTTTCTCGGCGACATGCGCCTCCACCGCCGGGTCGATATTGGCGAAGGTGCCGACCGCGCCCGAGATGGCGCAGGTCGCAATCTCGGCCCGCGCCGCCACCAGCCGTGCCCGGCAGCGGTCGAACTCGGCATAGGCCTGCGCGAGCTTGAGCCCGAAGGTCACCGGCTCGGCATGGATGCCGTGCGAACGGCCGATCGTCGGCGTCAGCTTGTGCTCGAAAGCGCGGCGCCTGATGGCCGCCAGCAGCGCATCGACGTCGGCGATCAGGATGTCGGTCGCACGCGCAAGCTGCACCGAAAGCGTGGTGTCCAGAATGTCCGACGAAGTCATGCCCTGATGGACGAAGCGCGCCTCGGGGCCGACGATTTCGGCCAGATGCGTCAGAAACGCGATGACGTCATGCTTGGTGACGCGCTCGATCTCGTCGATGCGGGCGACGTCGAAGGTCACGTCCCTGGCCTTGGCCCAGATCGTCGCGGCCGCCTCCTTCGGCACCACGCCGAGTTCGGCGAGCTTGTCGGTGGCGTGCGCCTCGATCTCGAACCAGATCTTGAACCGCGTCTGCGGCTCCCAGATCGCGACCATCTCGGGGCGGGAATAGCGCGGGATCATGCTCGGTCTTGCCTTGTGCTACCCCGTCATGCTCGGCCTTCTGCCGAGCATCCACGTCTTGAACGGCGACGAGATAGCGAGCGGCCAAAGACGTGGATGGTCGGGACAAGCCCGACCATGACGGGAATGTTTCGGTTGTCGTCTCAGTCGAAATTCAAACCCAGTCGCCGCGCGCGGCTTCCGCCGTCTTGCGGATCGCGGCGATGTTCCCGGCATAGGCCGATGGCCCGCCCCTGAACACGGCCGAGCCGGCGACCAGCACGTTCGCCCCGGCCCTGGCCGCCAGCGCCGCGGTTTCCGGCGTCGCGCCGCCGTCGATTTCGAGTGCGATCGGCCGGTCGCCGATCATGGCCCGCACGCGCGCGATCTTCTCGACCACGGAGGCGATGAAGCTCTGCCCGCCGAAACCCGGATTGACCGTCATCAGAAGGATAAGGTCGAGATCGTCGAGCAGCGGCTCGATCGCGCTTTCATGCGTGCCGGGGTTGAGCACGATGCCGGCCTGCTTGCCTTGCGCCTTGATGGCCTGGATCGTGCGGTGCGGGTGCGCGCCTGCCTCGACATGGAAGGAGATCAGGTCCGCGCCGGCCTTGGCGAAGGGCTCGATATACACATCGACCGGCGCGATCATCAGATGCACGTCGAAAAACTTCGTGGTGTGCGGCCGGATCGCCTTCAGCACTTCGGGACCGAAGGTGATGTTGGGCACGAAATGCCCGTCCATCACGTCGCAATGAATCCAGTCGGCGCCGGCCGCGTCGATCGCCCGCACCTCCTCGCCCAGCTTCGAGAAATCGGCCGAGAGGATCGAGGGGGCGATGCGGATGGGGGCGGTCATGAGGGCGGGTTTAGCCTCCCCGGCCCGTCGCCGCAATCGGATCGCGACGGCTATGCGCGTCTGGCGACCGGGTAGGAGAGCCGCCGGTCGGCCTCGGCGATCTCTTGCGCTGCCTTTGCGAAGGCCGAACGGCGTGAAAGCCGCGCGAACCAGGCCGACAAACCCTCGAAACAGGTTACTGGAGGCCCGCCGAGCCGCAGCGAGAACAGAATGCTCATGAACAGCGCGATGTCCGCAACCGACAGGGTTTCGGAAAAGAACGCGCGTCCGGCAAGACGATCCTCCAGGACAGCGTAGTGCTGCGTCAACTCCGCCTCCGCGATCAACGCGTCCGCCTCCAGCGCAGCCCGTTTCGTCTGGTCGGCATTGGGGGGCGTCGTGCGATGCATCAGCGCGCGCAGCGCGCCGTGCATGATCTCGTCGGAATAGAGTTCGTCGAGCCGGCACCGCGCCCGCTCCGACGGGCTTTTCGGATAAAGCGAGGGCTCGGGATAAGCCTCGTCGAGATATTCGAGGATGACCGTCGAATCGTGAAGCACCAGCCCGCCGTCGCTCAGCACAGGCACCTGGCCCTTCGGGTTCAGCGCCAGCACCTCGGGGTGCTTGGGATCGTAACCGGTGGTCTGGTTGAACGGGACGGTGATGCGCTCGAAAGCAAGGCCCTTCTCGCCCAGCGCGATCTCGACCTTGCGGGCGAACAGGCTGAGCGGCCCCGTGTAAAGCGTGATCATGATGCGGCTCCGGCTGCGACGGCAGCCAAGATCTCGCAGAAGCCGGCGTCAGCCCCCGTCAGCAGCGCTTTCGGAGCGTTTGATCCTGGCCGCGACGCCGCGCAGCAGCCAGGGCAGCAGATAGATCGGGAACTGCGCCAGCGCGAAGAACAGGAAGGTCGTCTGCGGCACGCCGGCCCCCAGCGCCGCGATCAGCAGGCCCATATTGCGCTGGCCCGAGCCGTATCCGATCATGAAACGGTCCGACCGCCGCAACGGCCGCAGCACGAGATAGCTCGCCATGATCCCGACCAGCGACACCGCGAAGGCGCAGGCGAGGAAGAAGGCGACCTTGCCGGGATCGGCTATCGCCGCCCGCGTGACGCCGTCCATCGCCGCGACCGCGAAGATGAAATACATCAGCACGCCAAACCCGTCGAGATTGGCCTTCATCGCCCTGATCTTCGCCATGCCGAGCCAGACGCGCAGAAGCGTCGCCACCGCCATGCCGCCGCCGATGAAGAACAGCAGCCGCAGCGTCAGCACCCAGCGGTCGAGCGGAACCGCCGAACCCGCCAGCAGATCGACCAGCAGCGGCGCGACGATGGGGCTGAGCAGCGTCGTCACGATGACGCCGGCGATGATCAGCGAGGGCTCGAAGCCGTAGATGATCGCCACCGCAGGCGAGGACATGATCGGCGGCGCGGCCGCCAGCAGCGCGAGCCCCAGCACGAGGCCCGGATCGAGCGCAGCCCGTCCGGTCAGCAAAAGCCCGCCGCCGATCAGCGCGACGGGAGCGACAACGAGCCAGAGCGCACACAAAAGAAGCTTCCTGGGTCGTCGCACCAACCCGAGAATGACGCCGATATCGGCGCGCATGAAGGTGACGGTGGTGAAGCAGAAGATCGAGACCGGCAGCAGCGGTCGGGCGGCGGCCGAGAACTGCGGCAGGGCGAGGCCCAGCACGATCGAGAGCGCGAACCCTTGCGTGCCGTGGCGGCCGAGCCAGGCGAGGCCGGCAGCGAGTGGAGCGGCAAGACGCGCGATCATAAGGCCAATTCGATCCGGGGCGGGCTTTGACGGGGCCGCCGGGTCGCGGCCGCGCTGCACCGCGTTAGCATATCGCCGACCCGCGCCGACAGAAAATTGCGGCAAACCGCGCCGGGCGACCATGCGCGCGGCGACAGCCCGACCTATGGCGCAAATCTTGCGAAACTTCGCGCAACGCCTCGCGGAACCGTGCTTGCCCGCTGACTTCGCTCCGGAAACGGCTATTTCTACGAGGACGGGCGGCTGACGGGAGCAGGCGATGCAGGCGGACACGATCGTTCTGGGAGCCGGTATCGTCGGCATCTCGGCAGCGCTGCATCTGCAGAAGGCCGGCCGCTCCGTGCTGCTGGTCGATCGCGGCCAGCCCGGGGCTGAGACGAGCTACGGCAATGCCGGGCTGATCCAGCGCGAGGGCGTCTACCCCTACGGTTTTCCGCATGATTTCGGCGCGCTGATCCGCTACGCGATGAACAACACCATCGACGCGCATTACCACTGGAACGCCATCCCGAAACTCGCACCCTTCCTGTGGTCCTACTGGATGCATTCGCGCGCCTCGCAGCATGAGGCGATCGCCCGGAAATACGCCACGCTGATCGAGCACAGCGTCAGCGAGCACGATGCGCTCGCCGCCGAGGCCGGAGCGACCGATCTGCTGCGCCGCAAGGGCTGGATGAAGGTGTTTCGCACGCAAGGCGAGCAGGACGAGCGCCTCGCCGAGGCCGCGCGCTGGAAGCGCGATTTCGGGCTGAACCACCGAGCGCTCGACATGACGACGCTGCGCGCCGAGGAGCCGCATCTCGACCATGACAGCCTTGTCGGCGGCCTGCACTGGACCGACCCGGTGACGGTGATCGACCCGCTCGGCCTGTCGAAAGCCTATCTCGCGCTGTTCGAGAAACTCGGCGGCCGGCTGGCGCAGGGCGACGCCGGCACGCTGGCGCAGGACGGCGCCGGCTGGAGCGTGACGCTGACTGAGGGCGTCAAGGCCAGCGCGAAGGACGCGGTCGTGGCGCTCGGCCCATGGGCCGACATGGTCAACCACACGCTCGGCTACCGCCTGCCGCTGGCGGTCAAGCGCGGCTACCACATGCACTACAAGCCGCTCGGCAACGCCGTTTTGAACCATCCGGTTCTCGACACGGAGCGCGGCTATTTCCTCGCGCCGATGAAGCAGGGCGTGCGCCTGACCACCGGCGCCGAATTCGCCGGCCGCGACGCGCCAAAAACCCCGGTGCAACTCGGCCGCGCCGAGCCGATCGCGAAAACGCTGTTTCCGCTCGGCGAACGGCTCGACGCCGAGCCCTGGCTCGGAAACCGCCCCTGCACGCCCGACATGATGCCGATCATCGGCCCCGCCCCGAAGCACAGGAACCTCTGGTTCTCCTTCGGCCACGCCCATCACGGGCTGACGCTGGCAGCGGTCACGGGGCGGATGATCGCCGAGATGGTGATGGGGCGGACGGTCTTCGTGGACCCTGCGCCGTTCGCGCCGGCAAGGTTTGGGTAGCGCGCGTGTCATCCCGTGCGCGCCGCAGCGTGAAACGCTGCTGCGCAGACACGGGACCGCGACGAGGATGCCTCGATCTGGGGACGGTCCCGCATCTGCGCAGCAGCGCTTCGCGCCGCAGCGCGTGCGGGATGACAGCCCTGCGCCATGCCCCCTCGCCTCGCCCGCCCGGCCCTGCCACGATCGCGCCCGCAGATTCTCCCAGCACCAAGGCTTCCGCCCATGGCCCTCGCCAAACCACCCGTCCAGGACAACGCCCATGCGGCAGCCATCGCGCTGCTGGAGCGTGTGCCACTGATCGACGGCCATAACGACCTGCCCTACGTCATCCGCATGAGCCGCAGCGCCAAGGGCGACGTCGCCGCCTACGATCTCACCCGCGTGCATGAGGAGGTCGACACCGATATTCCACGCATGCGGGCCGGCATGCTGGCGGGCCAGTTTTTCGCGGCCTATGTGCCGCCCAGTCACAAGCACCCGGCCGGCTTCGCGCTCGCGCAGATCGCGCTGATGCGCGACATCCTGCGCCTGCATTCCGATGTCTTCCGGCCGGGCCTGACCGCCGACGACGTGGCGGCGGCGAAGGCGGAGGGCAGGATCGCGCTGTTCATGACGATCGAGAACGGCTCGGCGCTCGACAACCAGCTCGATGCGCTCGACGCATATTTCGGTCTCGGCATCCGGCTGATGACGCTCTGCCACAACGGCACGCATGACTGGTGCGATTCCGCCACCGACGAGCCGAGGCATAACGGCCTCTCAGCCTTCGGCAAGGAGGTCATCGGCCGGATGAACCGGCTCGGCATGGTCGTCGACCTCGCCCATGTCTCGCCGAAAGCGATGCACGACGTGCTCGACATCACGACGGCCCCGGTCGTCTGGTCGCATTCCAACGCGTTTGCGGTCTGCGACCACCCGCGCAACGTGCCCGACGACGTGCTCGACCGGGTTGCGGGCAATGGCGGCGTCGTCATGGCGACCTTCGTGCCGGACTTCATCAGCCAGGCCTCGCGCGACTGGCACAAGCCCGCCAAGGACAAATACGGCAAGACGCCCGAGGGCACGGACTACGCCAAGGCTGAGCAGGAGATCGAACGCAAGGCCGGCCCCCGCCCAAAGGCGACGCTGCCGGAATATTGCGAGCATCTCGACTACCTCGCGGGCCGGATCGGCCACGACCATGTCGGCATCGGCTCTGACTTCTTCGGCTGGGTCAATCCCGACGGGCTGGAGGATGCGTCGGTCTTCCCGTCCCTGATCGCCGAACTGATCCGGCGCGGCTGGTCGGAGGGCAATCTCGAAAAGCTCGCGGGCGGCAACATGCTGCGGCTGATGCGGGCGGTCGAAAAAGAGGCCGCCTAATCCGGCTTCACCGGCTCCGGGTTGGGTTGCAGCTCCGGCTGCATCGTCGAATCGGGAACGAGTTCCGGTTTCGCCGCCGCCTGATCCAGCCGCGCGACGCCGGGCGAGCGCGACCTCGCCCAGATTTGCGCGAGGAACAGCCCGAGCGGGATGGCGAGCAGCAGCAGCAGGATCAGGTAGCCGCTCTCGCCGCTCATCGTCGCCGTCATCCTCCAAAACGCGACGGCCCGCGCTTGACCGCGAACCGCTCTCGCCCGACAGGTCAAGCTCTGCCCTGTCAAACCGGGCGCGTCCACCCCTCACCAACGGCTCACGCCATGCCCGGCTCCGGCACAGACCGCACCCGCCCGCCCGTCCAGTCCGCCGCTCCGGTGATCATCCTGGTCGAGCCGCAGATGGCCGAGAACATCGGCATGTGCGCCCGCGCCATGGCGAATTTCGGGCTCTCGGAGATGCGCCTAGTGGCCCCACGCGACGGCTGGCCGTCAGGCGGAGGCCTGAAGAAAGGCGCGACCTCGGCGGCCTCGGGCGCGACCCATATTCTTGAGAACGCCCGGCTCTTTGCAAGCGCGGCCGAGGCGATCGCTGATCTGAACCATGTACTGGCGACGACCGCCCGGGAGCGCGGCCAGATGAAGCGCGTCGTCACCCCGGCCGAGGCGATGCCGCCGCTCAGCGAGCGCATCGGCGCGGGCGAGCGCGTCGGCATCCTGTTCGGGCGCGAGCGCATCGGCCTGACGAACGAGGAGATCTCGTTCGCCGATGCGATCCTGACCTTTCCGGTCAATCCGGCCTTCGCCTCGCTGAACCTCGCCCAAGCCGTGCTGCTGACGGGCTATGAATGGTTCAAGGCCACGGGCGGCGAACCGCCCTTCCGCGAAAGCCTGCTCTCAGCCCCGGCGACGCGCGAGACCGTGCTGTCGATGTTCGACTATGTCGAGGCGGAGCTCGACATTTGCGGCTTCTTCCCGCCCGGCAAGAAGCCGTCGATGACCGCCAACCTGCGCGACATCCTGCATCGCCTGAGCCTGACCGAGCAGGAGGCGCGCACGTTGCGCGGCGTCTTCAAATCGCTGACCGAGGGACCACGCCGCAGGAAGCCGGACGCGCCCTGACGACACGTTCCCGATCTCGTGATCGGGACTGCCGGAATTCCGCCATGGCACGCGGCTTGAAAGCCCCTCGTGCGGAGCCAATTCCGTCACGCTGCCCACACGGAAGTCCCTGATGCTCGATCGCCGGACGCTATTGATGGGATCGGGCGCCATGACGGCGGGTTTTTTGACGGCCGGACGACCGGCCAGCGCCACCGACGCAGATGTCGTGATCGTCGGCGCGGGCGCGGCCGGCATCGCCGCCGCCCATTCGCTCAGGAACGCCGGCCGCAAGGCGATCATTCTCGAAGCCCGCGACCGTGTGGGTGGCCGCGCTTACACCGACGCCTCTCTGGGGCCTGCCTACGACGCGGGCGCGATGTTCATCCACTGGGCCGAGCGCAACCCCTGGGTCGAGATCGCCAAGGGTCTCGGGATCGCCACGCCCGAGGAATCCTGGGGCGGCGGCGGCTTTCAGGTCTTCGCCGACGGCAGGCCGATGCCAGAGACCGACCGGATGAAGCGGCGCGGCGCCTTCGGCCAGATCGACCGGCGGCTCGAGACGGTCGACATCACGTCGCGCGACATGTCCATCGCCGAACTTCTCGGCGATCTCGGCCCCGACATGGCCCCGATCGCGGCCTCGGGCCTGCTGCTCTCGATCGGCGAGGAATCCGACCGCATCTCGGCCCGCGATTACCAGCGGCTCTGGGCCGGCGACGATTTCGTCGTGCCTTCGGGTTATGGCAATCTCGTCGCCCGGCACGCGCAAGGCCTCGACATCCGCCTGAACGAGCCGGTCGGTGCGATCCTCTGGGATGGTCCGGGCGTCAGCGTCGCCAGCCGCTCGGGCACGTTGCGCGCCAGCGCCGTCATCGTCACCGTGCCTGTCGGCGTGCTGAAGGCCGGCGGCATCCGCTTCACGCCGGAACTGCCGGTCACGCATCGCGATGCGCTGTCTGGCATCGGCATGGGCGCGCTGACCAAGATCGCGCTCAGGGTCGAGGGCAATCGCTTCGGCATCGGCCCCGGCACCAGCTATATCGAGGCCGGCTCGCCGAAAAAGCTGATGAACTTCGACCTGTTCCCCGACGGCAAGAACCTCGTCATCGGCTATTGCGGCGGCGACTATGCCCGCGACCTGTCGAAGGCCGGGACGCAGGGTGCGCGCGCCCATGTCGTCGATCTGCTGGCGCGGATGATCGGCGAGGATATTCGCAAGGCCGTCACGGGCGTCTCCTTCCCCGCCTGGTGGACCGACCCGTTCTCTCTCGGCTCCTACTCGGTCTGCCTGCCGGGCCGGGAGACCGCGCGCGATGCGCTGGCGCTGCCGATCGGCGAGCGCATCTGGCTTGCCGGCGAGGCGACGGCGGGCGGCGGCGCGATGACGGTCGGTGGCGCGACGCTCGCGGGCCGTGCGGCGGCCGCTGCGGTGGCGAGACTGAAGGTCTGAAGCGCGCCGGCCCGCTTCGATGCGTGGCGGGCCGATCGGCCCGCTGCGTCTTTGGACGGGAACCGTTCCCGAACTCCCGGAGTTGTCAGCCCATCGGGCACCTCACGGGAGAGTGAACATGTATAGGATAATCGCTATCGTCGCGCTGCTGGCCACCGCTCCGGCCGCGGCCTTTGCCCAGAACCCGCAGGGCGCCCAGGGCGGCGCTGTCGGCGGCGCGACCGCCGGTGCGGTTGGCGGCGCCGTGGTCGGCGGCCCGATCGGCGCGGTCGTCGGCGGTATCGGCGGGGCTGTCGTCGGGGGTATTCTCGGCGACAACACCCCGCGCTTCCAGACCTATGTGGTCGAGCAGCGCGTGCCGTCCTACACCTATGCCGAGCCGGTCGCGGTCGGCACCGTGCTTCCCGCCGATGGCATCGTCTATCGCGAGGTTCCGCGCGAGTACGGCAATGCGGAATACCGCTACACCGTGGTGAACAACCGCACGGTGCTGGTCGAGCCCCGCACCCGCCGCGTGGTCCAGATCATCAACTGACCTGTAAATCCGATCCCGGTCGGATCGGCCCGCCGCAGCGATGCGGCGGGCCTTTTCGTTCACAACTGCAGTTCCCAGTTCTGCCCGACCAGATCCTGCCCGAAGGAATGGTGCCGCTCCTCGGCCACCAGCCTGAAGCCCTGCGCGACATAGATGGCGCGCGCCGCATGCAGGATGTCGTTGGTCCAGAGCACCATGCGGGCATAGCCTGCCAATCTGGCGAAAGCGACCGCCTCCACGACCAGCCGCTTGCCGAGGCCGAGCCCCCGCGCCTCCGGCGCGACGATCACAAGCCTGAGCTTTGCGTCGGCGTCGCTAGCGCGCACGACGAAAGCGCTGCCGACCGGCTCTCCGCGCCATTCCGCGATGAAGCAGCGCTCCAGCCCGGGCCGGAACTCGCGCAGGAATTTTGCGGCGATCTCGGCCACGAGCGCCTCGAACGCGATGTCCCAGCCATAGTCTCGGGCATAGAGACGGCCATGAGTGGACACGACCCAGCCGATATCGCCGGGCCGATGCTCCCTGATCACCGGCGCGTCCGCAGCCGCGGCATCGCCCGCCAGCAGCGCCTGCGCATGCTCCAGCGCATCGACCAGCCTGCCCTGCTCGCCTGGCGGAAGCCGCCGCAGGATCCCTTGCGCCTGCTCGCGCGAGGCCTGGTCGAGCGGCGCGAAGGCGGCGCGCCCGGCCGGCGTCAGCGCAAGCCGCAACGCCCGGCCATCCTGCGCCGAACGTTCGCGCCCGAGCCAGCCGGCGGCGGCGAAGCGCTTGAGGATGCGCGAGAGATAGGCCGGATCGAGCCCGAGATCGCGGGCGAGTACGCTTGCCATCGGGCCATCCCGCTGCGCCAGTTCATAAAGCACCCGCGCCTCCGTCAGCGCGAAGCCGGAGCCATGCAGGCTGCCGCCGAGCGCGCCGACCCAGCGGGTGTGAAAACGGTTGAAGCGGCGGATCGCCGCGACGGCCGGCGTGTCGGACCGGGACTGTGTCTCGGACTGGATCATGGCGAACCTCCAGGACGAGGTTCCCGCTGAATAGTGGACTTTGTCAACTAAATTTGCAGGACGCCGTCAGGCGTTTCTTGACCTCCCTTTAACCTCGCTCTGGCGGAATTCCCGCACCCCTCGCTGCCCGGACATCTCCATGCAGGTCGATCTTCTGGCCGGAACGGCCTATGCCGCGCTGGCGATGCCGCAGCGCCAGCCCACCATTCTCGTCTTCGATTCAGGCCTTGGCGGGCTGACCGTGCTGGATTCCACAGTGCGGGCCTGCGCCGGGGCGAAGATCGTCTACGCCGCCGACGACGCAGGCTTTCCCTATGGCCGGCTTGGCGAGGGCGAACTCGTCGCGCGCGTTCTGGCCGTGATGGAGCGGCTGGTGGCGCGCTGCCACCCCGATCTCGTCGTGATCGCCTGCAACACGGCCTCGACTCTGGTGCTGCCGGCGCTGCGGGCGCGCTTTGCGATCCCCTTCGTCGGGACCGTGCCGGCGATCAAGCCGGCCGCCGAACTGACGAAGACCGGACAGATCACGGTTCTGGCGACGCCGGGCACGGTGGCGAGAGACTACACGCGCGGGCTGATCGCGACCTATGCCGGCCACTGCAGCGTCACGCTCGTCGGCTCGACTCAGCTTGCCGGCCTCGCCGAGGCGGCGCTGAAGGGCGAGCCGGTTGCCGACGAGGCGATCAGGACCGAGATCGCGCCCTGCTTCGTCGAGGCGAACGGCGCGCGCACCGATGTGATCACGCTCTCCTGCACGCATTATCCGCTGCTGCTGGAGCGCATGAAGCGGCTGGCGCCCTGGCATGTCGGCTGGATCGACCCCGCGCCGGCGATCGCTCGCCGGATCGCGGGGCTGCTTGGGCCTTTTGGATCGGCTGCCGCGAGCGCTGGCGAAGCGCTCGCGCTCTTCACCGAAGGAAGCGGCCTGACCGGCCCGCTTCGCATCGCGCTCGCCGGCTACGGGCTCTCCGACATCGCAATCGAGCCGATGCCGCTGGTGAATTGAGGGCTGAACCGGCCGATCCGGTTTGACAAACCGGCTCCCGCATGGTTCTAGACCGACGTCGCGCGGGCCCGAAACGGCCCGCGTGGCTTTTTCCGCACCCGTGATCCGCTCGCAAGCCGAGCGGGATCTGTCGCCTCCTCGGAGGAGCAGGAGGGCGCGGTCCTCACTCGCGAACTCAAGAGGACACGCGATATGTCGAAGCGCCATGAGGCGAAGTACAAGATTGACCGTCGTCTCGGTCAGAACATCTGGGGCCGCCCGAAGTCCCCGGTCAACCGCCGCGAATACGGCCCAGGCCAGCATGGCCAGCGCCGCAAGGGCAAGCCCTCCGATTTCGGCACGCAGCTGCGCGCCAAGCAGAAGCTCAAGGGCTATTACGGCTCGATCTCGGAGAAGCAGTTCCGCCGCTACTACGCCGAGGCGATCCGCCTCAAGGGCGATTCGGGCGAGAACCTGATCGGCCTGCTCGAGCGCCGCCTGGATGCGGTGATCTACCGCGCCAAGTTCGTCCCGACGGTCTTCGCCGCTCGCCAGTTCGTCAACCACGGCCACGTCACCGTGAACGGCAAGCGCGTCAACATCGCCTCCTATCAGGTCAAGCCGGGCGACGTGATCGCGGTCAAGGAGAGCTCGCGCCAACTCGCCCTCGTGATCGAATCGGCCCAGCTCGCCGAGCGCGACGTGCCCGACTATCTCGACGCCGACCACAACAAGTCGACCGCCACCTTCACCCGCACGCCGACCCTGACGGACGTGCCCTATGCGGTGCAGATGGAGCCGAACCTGGTGATAGAGTTCTACTCGCGCTGATTCGATCTCGCAGGGTCGCGCCGCAAGGCGCTGGCCCGAAACACAAAAAGGGCGGCTCGCAGGAGCCGCCCTTTTCGTTTTGCGGGTCGATGCCGCAGCGCGTGACGCCGCTCAGGCGCTGCTTACAGATGCGAGCCGGCCTCGTCGCGAAAGAAATAGCAGCCCAGTCCCAGGCAGCCGATCAGGATCGAGATCGCATAGGGACCAAACAGGCTCAGCACGAAGACGGATGCGATGAAGCCCCGCATCGCCCAGGTCAATGTCTTGTTGCTCATAGCGGCCACTCGCAGTGAACTTACTGCCAAACAGTAAACGGAAAACCCTGAATTGAACTTGAACAGCTAGTGTAAACGAAAGGTTACCGCTTGTTACTGTCGAGCCAGGCCAAATGGCCTATCGCCTTCCGAAACGCTGACAGGCCGCGGCGACTCAGGCTAATTCTCGAGCACCCATATCGGGAAAGGGACGACGATCATGAAGATGATGTTGATCGCAGCGCTCGCGCTCGGCTGTCTGACGGGCCAGGCTTTTGCTCAGGGCGCAAGCTGCGCGGTGCAGGCTGCAGACAAGAAGCTGGCCGGCGCGGCCAGGACCAGTTTCCTCGGCAAATGCGAGAAGGACGCCGGCGCGTCTTGCGACAAGCAGGCCGCCGACAGGAAGCTCAATGGCGCGGCCAGGACCAGCTTCACCAAGAAATGCGTCACCGACGCCGTCGGGACCTGACGCGCGGCTGATGGCCTCGACCGTAAAAAAGGGCGGCTCCATGAGCCGCCCTTTCGTTAAGATGTGTCGGCTCGCTCAGCCGCGGCGATCCCAGTCGCCGTCGCGATCGCGATCGCGCCAGCGGCGCTCGCCGTGATCGTCGTCGCGGTCACGGCCGCCCCAACGGTCCTCCATACGCTCGCGCATCTGGCGCATGTGGCGCATATGGCCGCGACCTTCGGCCATCGCCTCGCGCACCGCGCGGCGGGCGACGGTCTTCTGCTCGTCGCTGAGCGTGGTCCAGAGCGGCCGCACGGCGTCGGACAGGTCCTTCATCCGCTGGGCGCGCTCGCCGCTGCGGGCCGACATGCTGTCGAGCCGCTCCATGATGTCGGCATGGCGGAAGGTTTCGCGCTGCTCGCGCATTTCCGACCAGCGCTCGCGTCGCTGCTCGGCGCTTTTCTTGATGACCGCCTCGACGCGCTCGAAAAGCGGCACCTGGTCGGGTTTCAGGTTCATGTCGGTGCGGACCTTGGCGAGGCGCTCGTTGAGGCGCGCCTGCATGCGCTCGGCGCGGCGCTCGCGCCATTCCGCGCGGCGCTCCTCGCGCGATTCGGCGCGGCTCTCGGAGCGCTCCTGGCGGACGCCGTCGCGGTCCGAGCCGCCGGCGGGCGGAATCGGCTGCGGCTGCTGCGCGATCGCGAAGGTCGCGGCGAGGGCTGCGACCGACGAAGCGGCGATCAGGGCGATGCGTTTCATAGGGCAATCTCCACGGGAGGTGAGGCAAATGATCGGTCGCTGAGCAAGCCCCGGAAGGCCGGTTCGTGATGAGGCTACCATGACGGGACGGCGCTGACCCGGCGATGGCGCAAGCATGAAAAGATCGTAATGTGGATAGGACGCGCGGAATGCCGCGATGTTCCCATCCTTCGGCCGATACGAGACGATGCGCAATCTGATCACCGATGTTCGCGGCGTCCTCGTTGGCAACGCCCAGGACCCGGACGCCGCGACCGGCGTCAGCGTCGCGCTGTTCGACCGGCCGACCATCGCCTCGGTCGCGATCCTGGGCGGCGCGCCGGGCACGCGCGACACGGCGCTGCTCGAGCCGGAGATGACTGTGGAGCACATCGACGCGATCGTGCTCTCTGGCGGCTCGGCCTGGGGCCTGAGCGCGGCCGACGGCGTCATGGCCTGGCTTGCGGCGGAGCAGCGCGGCTTTCCCGTGGGGGCTTTTCGCGTGCCGATCGTGCCGCAGGCGATCCTGTTCGACCTCGCCAGTGGCGGCGACAAACCCTGGGTCGCCGGCGGCGGCGAAACGCCCTATCGCGCGCTCGGCCTGCAGGCGGTCGCCGGTTCGTCGCAGGACTTTGCGCTGGGCACGACAGGCGCAGGCTACGGCGCGACCACGCAAAACTTCAAGGGCGGGCTCGGCTCGGCCAGCGCCCGGGCGGCGACCGGCCATGTCGTCGGCGCGCTCGTCGCGGTCAACGCGGTCGGCTCGGCCACGATCGGCGACGGCCCGCATTTCTGGGCCGGCGCTTACGAAAGCGACGCCGAGTTCGGCGGTCTCGGCTGGCCAACGTCGATCTCAGCCGAGGATCTTGCCCTGCGCTACAAGGGAGGGCCCGGTCGCAACACCACGATCGCGCTGGTCGCGACCGACGCCGCGCTGACCAAGGCGCAGTGCAAGCGGCTGGCGCTCGCCGCCCATGACGGGCTGGCGCGGGCCTTGCGGCCCGTCCACGCCCCGCTCGACGGCGATGTCGTCTTCGCCGCCGCCACGGGACGCGCGGGCGCGCCATCCGACGCCTTCGCGCTCACGGAAATCTGCGCCACGGCGGCCGACGTGCTGGCGCGCGCCATCGCGCGCGGCGTGCATGCCGCGACAGCCTTGCCTTTCGCGAATGCCAAACCGGCCTGGCGCGACCTTCATGGCGGCTGACCGGCGCGCGCCAGCGTGCTAGAGGCCGACTTATGTCGACAGATGAGTTTCTCGCCCGCTTCGGGGCCGCAGGCCAACGTCAGCCCGACCCCGTCGCCGCCGCCCAGAAGGCGATGCGCAACGCCCTGCCGAGCCGCTTCTACGAGGCGGTTGCCGTGCTCGAACGAGACGGGCTGTTCCATGTCGCGCTGGACGGTCGCACCGCCCGCACCCCGGCGCGCAACCCGCTTGCGGTGGGCTCGAAAGCGGTCGCGGAGGCGTTGGCCGCCGAATGGCAGGCGCAGGTGGATCGCATCGACCCGGCCAAAATGCCGCTGACGCGGCTGGTCAATTCGGCGCTCGACGGCGTCGCCGACCAGCACGAGGCGGTGCGCGCCGAGATCGTGCGCTATGCCGGCAGCGACGCGCTGTGCTACCGCGCCGGCGAACCCGAGGCGCTCGTGGAGCGTCTGGACGAACTCTGGAATCCGATCCTGCGCGAGATGGAATCAGCGCTCGGCGCGCGCTTCGTGCTGGCGCAAGGCGTGATGTACGCACAGCAGCCCCAGACGACGCTGGACGCGGTTGCCGCGCGCGTCGCCGGCATCCCCACGCCGGTCGCGCTCGCCGGCGCGCACAACGTCATGACGCTGACCGGCTCGACCATTTTGATGCTGGCGCTGGCCGACGGCCGCCGCGATTCTGAGGCGATCTGGGCCGCCGCCCATTGCGACGAGGACTACCAGATCGCGATCTGGGGCCAGGATGAGGAGGCGGCCGAGCGCCGCGTCATCAGGCGCGCGGAGTTCGATGCGGCGGCCTTGCTGCTTCTGCACGGCTAGCGGGAGGAGACGCGGCATGGACCGTTTCACCGGCGGCTGCTCCTGCGGCGATATCCGGATCGTGGCCTCCGGGCGTCCCTACCGGGTCGGCTTGTGTCACTGTCTCGACTGCCGAAAGCACCATGGCGCGCTGTTCCACGCATCGGCGATCTTTCCTCAGGATGCGGTGACGATCACCGGCGAAACACGCGACTATGCCGGGCGGTTCTTCTGTCCCCGCTGCGGCTCGTCGGTGTTCGCCCGCACCGGCGACGAGATCGAGGTGAATCTCGGATCGCTCGACGAGCCCGACCTGTTAACGCCGACCTATGAAAACTGGACCGTCCGTCGCGAAGCTTGGTTGCCGCCGTTTCCTTTGGCGCGACGCTACGAGCGTGATCGCGAGGGCATGGGTCGCACCGAGGCCTGAAGCACGCTGATTCACTCGGAACCACGACGTTCCGCCAGCCGCGCGGCGCTCCATACGCCGCGTCGCGACGTCAACGACGCGGCGATTCCCCTTGGCGTGGCGTATTGGGTCGCGCTGGCGGCAGGCCAGCCCGCCTGAGCCGAAGGTCTGCCTGCCTCCCGATGGACAGCGCGCCTCCCGCCCCTTAATCCGGAAGGCCAGAACCTTTCGTCGGCTGGGGGCTTTGATCGCCATGAAGGACATTCTCGTCGAGCTCGAGGACCGGCGCGAGGGTGCGCGCCAGGGCGGCGGCGAAAAGCGTGTCACGGCCCAGCACGCCAAGGGCAAGCTCTCGGCGCGCGAGCGCATCGAACTGCTGCTCGACAGGGACTCGTTTGAAGAGTTCGACATGTTCGTGCAGCATCGCTGCGTCGATTTCGGCATGGACAAGGCCGAGAAGATCCCCGGCGATGGCGTCGTCACCGGCTGGGGCACGGTCAATGGCCGCACCGTCTTCGTCTTCTCCAAGGATTTCACGGTTTTCGGCGGCTCGCTCTCGGAGACCCACGCCCAGAAGATCATCAAGATCCAGGACATGGCGCTGAAGATGCGCGCCCCCATCGTCGGGCTGTTCGACGCCGGCGGCGCGCGCATCCAGGAGGGCGTGGCCGCGCTCGGCGGCTATGGCGAGGTGTTCAAGCGCAATGTCGCGGCGTCTGGCGTGATCCCGCAGATTTCCGTGATCATGGGCCCCTGCGCCGGCGGCGATGTCTATTCCCCGGCGATGACCGACTTCATCTTCATGGTCCGCGACACGAGCTACATGTTCGTCACCGGCCCCGACGTGGTGAAGACCGTCACCAACGAGACCGTGACGTCCGAGGAACTCGGCGGGGCCAAGGTCCACACCTCCAAGTCCTCGGTCGCGGACGGCTCCTTCGAGAACGATGTCGAGGCGCTGCTGCAGGTGCGGCGGCTGATCGACTTCCTGCCGGCCAACAACACGGCCGGCGTACCGGAATGGCCGTCATTCGATGTGCCAGACCGCGTCGACATGAGCCTCGACACGCTGGTGCCCGACAATCCCAACAAGCCCTACGACATCAAGGAGTTGATCGCGAAGACGCTCGACGAGGGCGATTTCTTCGAGATCCAGGCCGCCTTCGCCGGCAATATCGTCACGGGCTTCGGCCGAATCGAGGGCCGCACCGTCGGCGTCGTCGCCAACCAGCCCATGGTTCTGGCCGGCGTGCTCGATTCCGACGCTTCGCGCAAGGCGGCGCGCTTCGTGCGCTATTGCGACGCCTTCGAGATCCCGATCGTGACCCTCGTCGATGTGCCCGGCTTCCTGCCGGGCACGGCGCAGGAATATGGCGGACTGATCAAACACGGTGCGAAACTGCTTTACGCCTATAGCGAATGCACCGTGCCTCTGGTCACCGTGATCACACGAAAGGCCTTTGGCGGCGCTTACGACGTGATGGCGTCCAAGCATATCGGCGCGGATGTGAACTATGCCTGGCCGACGGCGCAGATCGCGGTGATGGGCGCCAAGGGCGCGGTCGAGATCATCTTTCGTGGTGGCGACGCCGACACGATCGCGCGCCAGACGAAGGAGTACGAGGACCGCTTCATGTCGCCCTTCGTCGCCGCCGAGCGCGGCTACATCGACGAGGTCATCATGCCCCATGGCACGCGCCGCCGGATCGCACGCGCGCTCGCCATGCTGCGGACCAAGAGCGTCGAGCGGCCCTGGCGGAAGCACGACAACATTCCGCTGTGAGAGGAGTGCGCCCGCGCATGCGGCGTCCCGGCCTGTACGGCGGTCTGGCGCTCGCTGTGCTGGCGCTGGCTGGCGGCGCATTCTTTGTCTGGCTCGACGGCGCCGACCGCGGCTACTACGCGCATCTCGTCGCGCCGGACCGTATCGCCGCGCTCAACCGCGCCTTCGCGACAATGGGCGACGATGTCGTGCTGTTCGGCGATTCTCACAGCGAATACATCGGCGAGCCCGCGCCACTCTGCGGCAGGCCGGTGATCAATGCCGGCGTCGGCGGCATCAGCGCGCGCGGCTACCTGAACCTGCTCGAAGGCCTCCGCATGCCGCGCCGCGCCGGCGCGGGCCTGCTCACCATCGGCATAAACAGCGCGCGCAAGAAGCTGACGCCGCGCAGCCGCAGCGCCTTTCGCAACAATGCGGCGGCGCTGGTGGCGGCGCTGGAGACACGCACGCAAAAACTCGTCGTCACCGCGATTCCGCCCGTCGATGCCGCGGTGGCGCATCAGTTCGATCTCGCCGCCCTCAAGGGCTATTCCGAGGAGCTCGAAGACATCTGCCGCAGGACCGGCTGCCGGTTCGTCGATCCCTTCCTGGAGATTCGCGGCGACAATCCGGTGATCGCGCGCCCCGGCGCGACGCGCGACGGCGTCCATCTCCTGGATTATCGGACTCCCCTGATGAGATCGGCCGCGCTGCTCTGCGGGTGAGACCCGCCCGGACGCAGCTGCCCTGCCGCGAATCGGACATGCCCGTTGCCCGCGCGCCTATCCCGCCGCACGGTCGCGAGCCATGGCTGAGGCGCCCCGGCGGCGCCTGTCCCGCCACGGCAATTCACCATTCTTCGCGGGCGCTTGCCGATGCCGGTTGACGGCGACGCGCAAGCCGATTGTTCCCGTCGAGGTCCGTCGCTATAAGGCAGCCAAATCGGCGGCGGCTCAGCGGCGACGCCGGTGAGCGCGACGAGACGACGAACCCGAAAGAGTGCGCCTATGTCGAAGCAGATCACACTCGAGGCGGACTACAAACCCAGCGACGACGAGCCCTTCATGAACGAGCGCCAGCGGGAGTATTTCCGCGGCAAGCTTTTGGCCTGGAAGGACGAGATCCTGAAGGAGGCCAAGGAGACGCTGGTCACCCTGCAGAGCGAAAGCGAAAACCATCCCGACATCGCCGACCGCGCCTCCTCGGAAACCGACCGCGCCATCGAACTGCGCGCGCGAGACCGCCAGCGCAAGCTGATCTCCAAGATCGAATCCGCCATCGCCCGCATCGACGAGGGCTCCTACGGCTATTGCCGCGACACCGGCGAGCCGATCTCGCTGAAGCGCCTCGAGGCGCGCCCGATCGCGACCTTGTCGCTGGAGGCGCAGGAGCGCCATGAGCGCAACGAGAAGGTATTTCGCGACGACTGAGGAAGAGGTGGCAGTCGGCAGTGGGCAGTGGGCAATCGCTGATCAGACGACTGCCGATTGCCTACTGCCGACTGCCTTTTTGGCGGCTCGGGAGGAGACCGCCGGCCTGACCGGTGCGGAGAAAGCGGGGAGCGTTCCGCGCCGGCCGGGACTTTCCGGGAAGGATCGGCCTCGGCAGCCTGGTTCAGAAGGGCAGCAGGATATCCATCACCTGCTGGCCGTAGCGTGGCTGCTGGACGTCGGAGATCTGGCCGCGGCCGCCATAGGCGATGCGGGCCTGGGCGATCTTGCTGGAATCGACGGTATTGTCGGATTCGATGTCCTCGGGCCGGATCACGCCGGCGACGATCAGTTCGCGTACCTCGAAATTGACCCTGATCTCCTGCTTGCCCTCGATCACCAGGTTGCCGTTGGGCAGGGACTGGGTGACGACGGCCGCCACACTGGTGGTGAGCTGTTCTGCGCGGCGCACGGAGCCCGCGCCCTCATGCGAGCCTTCCGAATCGAGCTTCAGCAGCGAGCCGGCGCTGGCCCCGTCGGGCAGGAACTTGTCGAGCTTGTTCTCGAAGCCCAAGACGTTGTCGGCCCCGACATCCTCGCCGCTCTTGCGGCTGCGTTTGGTGGTGTTGTCGAGCTGGGCCCGGTCGGTGACCTTGACCTTGACGGTGACGAGATCGCCGACGAGCCGGGCGCGTTGGTCCTTGAAGAAGGCGCGCGAGCCGGTGCGCCAGAGCGAGTTCGGCGCGAAGGAGGCGTGCTCCATCTGCGGCATCGGCATCTGCACGGGCTTGTAGCCCTTCGCGGCCGTCGGATCCTCGATCGCCGAAAGCGCCGGCGCCTGGCCGACATTGGCGAGCCGGTCGGCCGCCCCGCAGGCGCCGAGCGAGACGCCGAGCAGCAGGACGCCGGAAATCTTGAGCAAGGGATGGGATGTCATGGCTGGCTTCCGCACTGACTGGAGCTAGTTGGCGCTGGCGACGCGGCCGGCCGACGAGGCTTGGACGGAAATCCGCCCGGGACCGCTCACCGTGCCCTGCAGCACACGCTTGGACTGGGGATTGGTGACGGAGACGACATCGCCCATCGCGCCGGCGTCGCTGGCGCGGCCGCGCATGGTGATCATCAGGCCCGGCGCATCGTAGACGATGGTGACGAGATCGCCCTTGGCGACGATCTCCTCGCGCTGCACGTCGCCGCCGCGCAGGGGCATGCCGGCGAACAGCGCCCGGCGCGCGACCTTGTCGACCGCAGCGCGCAGATCGCCGATGAATTCGCCGGTCTGCGCATCGCGCGGACGCCGCTCGACGACCAGGTCCGCCTTGCCCAGCGTCTCGCCACGCGCGATCGCCCGCCGCGGCACGACGACCTCGACGGTCTCGACGAGTTGTCCCGAAATCCGCACCGGCTTGAGCCGCATCGCGGTGCTGCCCGGAACCATCAGCCGCGCCTGGACGCGGCGCGAGCGCGCATCGTAGCCGAGATCGACCACGATGGCTTCGCCCGTCAGCTCGGGCTCGATCGCGAGCGCCGGCGCCCCGCCATCGATCGAAAGCGCGAAGGCGCGCGCATCGATTCCGAAGCGCTCCTGCAGTCCGGTCTTGACGGCGGCGTCGAGGTCGGACGCCATCAGCCGGCGCGCGGCGCGGGTGACGACGACCTGCGCAAGGCCCTGGGTGTCGAGATCGCCCGCCTCCCGCACGAGGCCGGCGGCCCGCGCGGCCTCGACGATACGGGCGACCTGGATCGTCCCGGTTTCGCCCAGCGCCGGGGCGCGGAAAGCGGGTGTATTCGAAAGGTCGGCCGGGGCGCCGGCGAACAGGTCGCCATAGGTGACGAAATCGCGCGTCAGCGTCAGCTCGGCGCGCAATTGCAGGCGGCGCGGCGCAACGGACGCGGCTGAGACCGGCTCGGACGGGAGAGCCGCGACCGGAACGGAGACGCGCTCGATCTTTGCAGGCGCGGCGGCGGCGGCGCCGGCCAGGAGCAGGGCGGACAGGGCGATCAGCGGGCGGATCATGGTGTTCATCCTTTGAGATCAGCCGCGGAACATCTGCGTCGTCGCCGACATCATCTGGTCGGCGGCGGTGATGACCTTGGAGTTCATCTCATAGGCGCGCTGCGCCGCGATCAGCGAGGAGAGTTCGGTCACGGCCTGGACGTTGCCTTCCTCGAGAAAGTTCTGCTGCAGCGTGCCAAAACCCTCGCCGCCGCCAAACCCGTCGATCGCCTGACCCGAGGCCGCCGTCTCGACGAAGAGGTTGTCGCCGATCGATTCGAGCCCGACCTTGTTGATGAAACGGGCGAGCTGGATCTGGCCGAGCTGCTGCGGAGCGGTCTGGCCCGGAAGCGTGACCTCGACGGTGCCCTGCGCGTTGATCGAGACGCTGGAGGCGTTGTCGGGGATCGTGATGCCCGGCTGCACCTGGTAGCCGTCGCGGGTGACGAGCTGGCCCTGGGCGTCGAGATCGAACGAGCCGTCGCGCGAATAGGCGGTGCGGCCATCGGGGAGGTTGATCCTGAACAGCCCCTCGCCGCGGATGGCGACGTCGAACTGCTTCTCGGTCGGGGTCAGGTTGCCCTGCGTCATCACGCGGCCGGTCGAGACGGTCTTCACGCCGGAGCCGACGAAGGTGCCGGCGGGAACCTGCGTGTTCTGGTCCGACGTGGCCGACCCGGCGCGCCGGAAATTCTCGTAGAGAAGATCCTGAAAATGCGCGCGTTGGCGCTTGTAGCCGGTGGTCCGCACGTTGGCGATGTTGTTGGAGATGACCTGGACGTTGAGTTCCTGGGCCATCATGCCGGTGGCGGCTGTCTGCAGAGCGCGCATGGCTTTGCTCCCTTTCCGGATCAGGCTTGCTGGTCGGCCAGGCGGGTGATCGCCTTGGACCGCAGTTCGTCGGCCTTGTTCATCATGTTGGCCATGCTCTGATAGGAGCGCTGAACCTCCATCAGCCGCGTCATCTCCAGCACGGCCTTGACGTTGGAGCTTTCCAGCGCGCCGGGCTCGACCCGCGCCTGCGGGCCGGCCGGCTGCGCGGCGGCGGTCGACGAGAACAGGTTGTTGCCGTCGCTGGCGAGAGCGCGCGGATTGTCAAAGCGGACCTGACGCAGCTTGCCGCGCACGCCCTGGTCGCTCGAGACCGAGCCGTCGGCGGCGATCCGCGCATCGGTCTCGCCGGGCCCGAACTGGATCGGGCCGCCCTCGCCCAGCACCGGCAGTCCGGTCTGCGTGACGAGCTGGCCCTGCGCGTTGACGGCCAGCGATCCGGCGCGGGTGTAGCGTTCGCCACCCGGCGTCTGCACCACGAGATAGTTGTCGCCCTTGAGCGCCACGTCGAGCGGATTGCCCGTGCGCTCGACCGCGCCTTGCGTCAGGTCGATCGGGGTGCCCTTGTCGATCACATAGGAGAGCGGGCGGTCGCGCAGGCGGAAGCTCTCGGCGCTCGCGACTGGCATGATGAATTCGTTGAAGCGCGCCGAGCGCGCCTTGAAGCCGTTCGTGCCCGTATTGGCGACGTTGTTGGCGATGACATCCAGCTCGCGCGCCAGAGCGATCTGGCGCGACAGGCCGACGAGAAGGGCGTTCTCCACGGCATGGTCTCCCGAATTTCCCGCGGCCGCCTCGACGCTCCCCAGCGCAGCAGCCACGGCGACAGTTCCGCAAACGCCGTGCCAGCATGGTTAAAATCAGACAAGGTATTGAAATATATAAACTAAAGAGAAAATTGCCATGCTCCCGACGCCCGGCAGTCCCGGCCTTGGGGCAAAATCGACCCGGCAGGATTTGCCGCCCTTAACGACGCGTTAACCGTGATTGCCCAGGGTGCGGACTGGGGGCGATGCGGTTCTGCCGCGAGCCCCGGTCCCGGGGGCGGTCAGGTCGATGGCGAAAAAGCCGAAAAGCAGCGAGGAAGACGGCGCTTCGAGCGAGGACGCGGCCCCCGCCGGCGGCAAGAAGAAGCTGATCATGATCGTCGGCGGCGTGGTCCTGCTCGCGGCCCTGGGCGGCGGCGGCTGGTTCTTCTTCCTGAAGAAGCCTTCCGCCGAGCAGATGGCGGCGGCCGAGATGGCCAAGGCCGCCAGGAAGCCGGCCGCCTTCGTCGAAATGAAGGACATGATGATCGGCATCTCGAACGGCGGCGAAGCCGGCCGCCAGCAGATCATGAAGATCAAGGTCGTGCTCGAAATCGCCGACGCCAAGGTATCAGAAGAGATCAAGCCGCTGCTGCCGCGCGTCGAGGACGCGTTCCAGGTCTTCATGCGCGAGTTGCGCCCCGCCGACCTCGAGGGATCGGCCGGGATGTACCGGCTGAAAGAGGAGCTTCTGCGCCGCGTCAACGTCACGGTCTATCCGGCCAAGATCGACGCGGTGCTGTTCAAGGAACTGCTGGTGCAGTGAGCCGCGGGCAGCCCCCTCCCCGCCGGCAAGGATGACCACGGAATGATCGAAAGCCCATGAGCAACGACGATCTCGACCCCTCAGGCAAGCCCAAGGACGAGCCGCTGACCCCGGAGGGGATGGCGGCCGAATGGGCGACCATGCCCGACATGGTCGAGGAGGAAGGCGAACAGGAGGGCGGCACAGACCGCCTGATGTCGCAGGACGAAATCGACACGATGTTGGGCTTCTCCACCGAGGAGAAGGACAGCCGCAACGGCATCCAGGCCATCGTCGATTCGGGCTCCGTCGCCTATGAGCGGCTGCCGATGCTCGAGATCATCTTCGAGCGCATGGTGCGCCTGCTCTCGACCAGCCTGCGCAACTTCTTCACCGACAATGTCGAGGTCACGCTGGAGAGCATCCGCTCCGTTCGCTTCGGCGACTACATCAACTCGATCTCCTTGCCCGCCATGCTGTCGGTCTTCAAGGCCGAGGAATGGGACAATTTCGGTCTGATCACGATCGAATCCTCGCTGATCTATTCTGTGCTGGACACCATGTTCGGCGGCAAGCGCGGCCAGCCGGCGCCCCGCATCGACGGCAGGCCCTTCACCTCGATCGAGATCAGCCTGGTCAAGCGCGTGATCGCGCTCGTGCTGAGCGACGCCGAGGCCGCTTTTCGCCCGCTCTCGCCGGTCACCTTCGCGGTCGACCGCATCGAGTCCAATCCGCGCTTCGTCTCGATCTCGCGACCGGCCAACGCGGCGATCCGCGTCGAGCTGCGCTTCGACATGGAAGGGCGCGGCGGCTCGCTGCACCTGCTTCTGCCCTACGCCACGATCGAGCCGATCCGCGAGCTTCTGCTCGAAAGCTTCATGGGCGAGAAGCTCGGGCGCGATCCGATCTGGGAAAACCATCTCGCCACCGAGGTCTGGCAGACCGATGTCGACGTCACCTGCGTTCTGCACGAGACGCAGATGCCGCTCAAGCGCGTCATGAAGCTGGAGATCGGCGACACGCTGATGTTCGACGCGCGGCCGGATTCGGTCGTCGCGCTGCGCTGCGGCGATTTCATGGTCAGCGAGGGCCGGATCGGGCGCGTCGACGACAAGATCGCCGTCCAGGTCGTCAGCCCCCTGAGGCGCTCCAAGACGACGATCGCCGCCTTCGACAGCGCCACCAGCCATCTCGGTTCACCTCTTTAGCGTTCGGGTTCAAGCCGCCATGACGATCACCCTCATCGCCGATGCCTTGGTCGCGAGCCTTCTCGTGGCCACGATCATCACCTGTTACGTGCTGGCCAAGCGCATCGAACGGATGAAGGCCGACGAGGCCGGCATGCGCCAGACTATCGGCGCGCTGATCTCGGCCACCGACACCGCCGAGCGCGCCATCGCCGGACTGAAGGTGACGCTGGGCGATTGCGACCGCACGCTGGCCGCGCGCCTGCTGACGGCCGAGCGTTATGCGGCTGACCTCGCAGCCCAGGTAGAGGCCGGACAGAGCGTGATGGACCGCATCACCCAGATCGTCAGCGCCGCCGCGCTCGTTGCGCCGCGCCAGCCTGAGGCGGCGGCGCCCGAGCCCGTCCCGACACCGGTCTCGCGCATGGCGAGCGCGGCGGAATCCGCCGCCGCCATCCGCGCCCGCGCAGCCCGCCGCCTCGAGGGCCAGGCGGCGTGATCGAGCGGCCCCGCCTCCTGCCGGCCGTCATCCTCGGCGCCATGGGCTTGCTGGCGCTGAAGCTGCTTGCCTGGACGGCGGAGCCCTACCCCGGAAAAGTGCCGGCTAGCGAGCTGGCCTTCGGAACCGCCGCCGGTAATGCCGAAAGCTCGGGATCGGCCAAGGTTATCGCCCGCGCCAACGCGCCAGACCGCATCCTGTTCGACCCGGAGACGACCGGCTCGGTCGACAAGCCCGACCCGAAAAAGGCCGAAGAAGCCGCGAAGGCGGCCCAGGCCGAAGCCGCACGCGCCGCAAATCCCTATAACAAGGCCGCCATCATGAATGGCAGCGCCGCACCGGTTTCGCCGGGCGAGCGCGCGCTGCTGGAACGCCTCGGCGAACGGCGCGAGGAGATCGAGGCCCGGATGCGCGAACTGGAAATGCGCGAGCGCCTGCTGGATACGGCGGAAAAGAAACTCGACGGCCGCGTCGGCGATCTCAAGCAGCTCGAGACGAAGGTCGAGGGGCCCAAGGCCGGCGCTGCCGAGGAAGCCAAGGCTATCAAGAACCTCGTCATCATGTACGAGGCGATGAAGCCCAAGGACGCGGCCCGTGTTTTCGACCGGCTCGGCCATGACGTTCTTGTCCCCGTCGTGCAGCAGATGAATCCCCGCAAGATGTCGGATGTGCTGGCGGCGATGTCGCCCGACCGCGCCGAGAAGCTGACCGTGGCGCTGGCCAGCAGCGGGCGTGGCCCCGGCCAGGACCGCTCGGTCGAGAACGCCCAGCTCCCCGGCAACGAACTGCCGGCGATCGCGCCGCCGCCGCGCCGCTAGAACAGGGCCGTCCCCGCAACCGAAACGGCCCCTGCGGCTTGAATGCCGAGGGACCGCTTCTGCTCAGGGCGCATCAGCGGTCAGGCCGCCTTGCGATTGATCCCGCCCGTGGCGAGTTCGGAGAGCTTCGCGTCGGTCGCGGTCTCCTCGTCGAGGTTCTGCTGCAGCAGAGCGGCGCAGTCTTCGCGGCCGAGTTGCCTCGCCCAGGCGACGAGCGTGCCGTAGCGGGTGATTTCGTAATGCTCGACCGCCTGGGCCGCCGCGATCAGCGCCGCGTCCAGGACGCGCTTGTCGGCGACTTCACCGGCGATTTCCTTGGCCTCCTGCAGGATGCCGTCGATCGCCGGACAGGTGACGCCCCGCTCCTCGACCCCGTGCTGCTTGAAGACCTGCCTCAGGCGCGCGATATGCCCTTCGGTTTCCTGGAGATGGGTCTGGAAGCCCTGCTTGAGCGCAGGGCTTGTCGCCTTGTCGACCATGTCGGGTAGGGCCTGCTTGATCTGATGCTCGGCGTAGAAGATGTCCTGCAGCGTATGGACGAACAGATCGTCCATCGTCTCGATGTCCTTGGTGAACCAACCCATAGGGGCCTCCTGTCACGATTGCCCCCAGCCGTCAGACTGAGGAACACCGACCGCGCCGAGAGGTTCCAGGGCGCGTGCCCTTCGCCATGAGAACCTGCCGGACACCCGATGACCCGGATCGGGCCAGGATCGCCGCCTTAACCCGCCATTATCCTTGACGCGCTAGCGTGCCCAGCTGTCGGGATGCCGCGCCGTCGTCGCGTCCGCCCGCCGCTGTCGCGTTGCGTGAGTGTGCCGGTTTGCGTATCCCGCTCTCCCTGTCTGTCGGTATCGGGCTGGCCGCGCTCGCCGTTGCCGCCGGCCTGTCGGACCCCGCGCTCGCCGCCAGCGCGACCCTGCGCGGGCAGGAGATGCCGGCCGGCTTCGGCAGGCTCGAACTGACGTTCGACGAAGCCACCCCGACCCGCATCCGCGTCGCCAACAGCGTGCTCGTCGTCGCCTTCGGCGCGGCGGTGAAGGTCGACGTCGCCAGGATCGCCAAGGATCTGCCGGCCTATGTCTCGATCGCCCGCGGCGACCCCGACGGCCGGGGCCTGCGCTTCGCACTCGCGCGCCCCTATAAGGCCAATCTGATCGAGGCCGGCGACAAGGTCTTCATCGACCTCTTGCCCGAGAGCTGGACCGGGCTGCTGCCCGGCCCGCCGCAGGAGGTCATCGCCAGCCTGGCCGAAAGGCTGCGCCTGGCCGAGGCGCGCGTCCGCGACCAGGCGGCGCAGCCGGCCGCGCCGCGCGCCGTGCTGGGCGTGCGCCGCGCGGCTCTGCCCACGCTCGACCGGCTGATCTTCCAGACGCCGCCGGATACGGCTCTCTCGCCCGAACTCGTCGATGGAGCGCTCAGGCTGACCTTCGACAAGGCGATGATCGTCGAGCCCGGCGCGGTCCGCTCCGCCCTGCCCGAAGGCGTCGCGCTCGCGGCCCATGCCGTCACCGACGCCGCGACTCAGCTCGACCTGACTCTGCCGCAGGACTGGCGGATGCGCTCCTTCCGCGACGAGGACGGCCTCATCGTCGATCTCGTTCACCCCGGCAAGCCGCCGGCGCTGGCGCTGGCGGCCCCTGCGGGCGAGCCTCCGGCCGCAACTCCGGCAAGCGCTCGGCCAGAGGCCGCGCCAGCCGGGCCTGCGCCCTCGGTCGGGAAGCCGGCCGCGCAGCCGGCCGCGGCACAGCCGCAGGCGGCTCCTGCGCCCAGAACGACCCCCGCGCCAACGCCGGACCCGAAGCCACAGGCGGTGAAGGTTCAGGTCGTCAAGCATGGCGAGGGCGCGCGCATCGACTTCCGCTTCCCGCGCCCGACCGGCGCTGCCGCCTTCATCGAGGCCGGCACGGCGACGCTGGTCTTCGACACGCGCGACACGATCGACCCCGCCGAGCTCAAGGGCGTGCTGCCGGAGATCGTCGCCGACGCCACCGTGACGCGCGAGGGCAAGGTCACGCTGGTGCGCCTGCGTCTCGCCGACCAGCCGCTGACGCGCCTCACCGACAAGGGCGACACCTGGTCGCTGGCCTTCGGCGAGGACCGCGCCCGGGCGGCGGAGGCGATCGCGCCGCGACGCGGCGTCGATGATGGCGGCCAGACCATCGTCTCGGCTCCGCTGCCGGGCATGACCGGCGTGCACTGGCTGGAAGCCGGACCCGGCGGCATGCCGGTCGCGGTCGCGACCGCGAGGGGGCCGACGCGGCTTCTGCCGAAACCCTACCATTTCGTCGAATTCGCGCTGCTGCCGACCGCGCACGGCCTCGCCGTCAGCCCGCGCGCCGACGATATCGTGGTGCGCGCCGGGACCGACCAGGCGCTGATCGGCCGCGCTGGCGGCCTGACCGTGACGCTCGACGTGCCCGCCGAGGCGCAGGCCAATGACAGCAAGGCGCCGGCCGCCTTGCCGCCCCTGCTCGACGCCGAACTCTGGCGAAAGCTGCAGAGCGGCTCGGTGCGCGATGCCTCCCGCGCCCTGCTGCGCGATGTCGCCGACGCCTCGCTCACCCGCAAATCAGAGGCGCGGCTGGCGCTCGCCCGCTTCTACGCCGCCAACGGCCTGATGGCGGAGGCGGCCGGGCCGCTCGCCGTGATGCTGGCCGACGATGCCGGCATGCGCGGCAACCGCGAGGCGCTGTTCCTGAAAGGGCTGATCGCGACGCGGATGCACCGCAACGCCGAAGCGCTGAAAGCCTGGGACGCCGGGCCGATCAAAGAGGACGCCGAGGCCGGGCTCTGGCGCGCGCTGGTCGAGCAGCGTCTGGGGCGCGGCGCGCAGGCGCTGGTCGGCTTCCGCCGCGCCGATGCGATCCTCGAACGCTATCCAAAGGACGTGCAGGCCGAGTTCCGTATCGCCAAGACCCGCGCCGCCTTGGCCCAGCAGGACCTGCCCGTAGCCGAGCGCGAGATCGGGCGGCTGGCGGATTTCCCCGCGGAGCTTGTCGAGCCCGAGCAGCTTGCGCTTTTGCGCGCCATGCTCGACGACGCGAGCGGCCGGCCGGAAGCCGCGCTCAACGGCTACAAGCCGCTGTTCGAGGCGGTCAGCCGCCCGGTCGCGGCCGAGGCCCAGTTGCGCGCCGTGCGCCTCGTGCAGACCGAGAAGCGCAAGGACATCGCGCCCGACGAGGCCATCTCGCGGCTGGAGACCGTCGCCGTGACCTGGCGCGGCGGCGATCTCGAGATCGAGGCGCTGGCCGAACTCGGCCGGTTCTATGCCGACAAGCAGCGCTGGCGCGACGCCTTCATGATCGCGCGGCGCGCCAACGAGAACTTCTCCGACAACCCGCTGACGCGGCGCCTGCATGACGAGACGGCGCAGCGCTTCGCGGAACTCTTCACCGGCAAGGGCGCCGAGGCGTTGCCGCGCATCGACGCGCTCGCGCTGTTCTACGACTTCAAGGAGTTCCTGCCGATCGGAAGGCGCGGCGACGAGATCACCCGCCTCCTCGCCGACCGGCTGGTCGAGCTCGACCTGCTCGACCAGGCGAGCGAGATCCTGAACTACCAGATGCAGAAGCGCCTCACCGGGGCTGCCCGCTCCACTGTTGCTGCAAAAGTCGCGATGATCGGGCTGATGAACGGCAAGCCGGCCGAGGCCCTGCGCGCGATCCACACCACCCGGTTGATCGAGCTGCCGGCCGACGTCAAGCGCGCCCGCCTGCTGCTGGAGACCAAGGCCCTGTCGGACCTCTCGCGCACCGACCAGGCGCTCGAAATTATCGAGCCCGAGCGCGGCCCGGAAGTCGACCGCCTGCGCGCCGACATCTACTGGACCGGGCGACGCTGGCGCGAGGCCGGCGAATCCCATGAGCGCATGCTGGCCGAGAGCTGGCGCGGCGAGACAGCCCTCACCGAGGCGCAGCGCGCCGACGTGATGCGCGCCGCGATCTCCTATGTCATGGCGGACGAGGCGCTCGCGCTCGACCGGCTCCGCAGCAAGTTCGCCGCAAAAATGGTCGACAGCGCCGACGCGCGCACCTTCGCCTTCGTGACCGGCGCGAGCCGCGCGCGCGCCGCCGACATCCGCGAGATGGCCCGCAACGCCGTGGGGTCCGACACGTTGTCAGACTTCATGCGCGCCTATCGCGAGCGCTACCCGAACTATTCGACCGCCGTGCGCCAGAAGCCCAAGCCCGAGCAGCCGGCGGCGGAGCCGCCTGCCGCGCCGCCGGCCCCGCAGGGCGCGGCGACGCCCCCGCCGGCCACGCCCGGACGTGGGTGAGACGGGACCAGCCGGGACCGGCAAGCGGGACGCCTCTTCCCTTCTCCCCTCGGGGGAGAAGGTGGCCCGGCGAAGCCGGGTCGGATGAGGGCAGACCGGGTGAGTGTGATCGAGACAAGGGTTGTGCGTCGGCGCGGCCCTCATCCGTCAGCGCTTCGCGCTGCCACCTTCTCCCCCGAGGGGAGAAGGAAGGCGCGCCAACGATCGGCCGGGCCTTGCTTCCCCAGCTCCGCAATGGCGTTATGGCCGCAAGACCGCCCACGAGGAGCCCACCCCCATGTCATCGACCGACGAGGAGAAGGCGCGGCTCGTGCTCGACATCTTCAGGCATTTCGACACCGAGCCAGGCGAACAGCTCGCGGCCGGAAACCTGCTCTCGATCGCCGCGATGAACGGCTGGCAGACCACCGACGTGACGGAGGGGTTTCGCCACGGCGTCGCGCTGGGCTGGTTCGAGGACGGACCTAACGGGACGGTGATGCTGACGGCGAAGGGGGCGGGGGAGGTTTGACGAGAAGCCGCTTCAGGTAAGGATCACATGGTGGCCTGCAACTGAGCTAATCCCATATCGAGCACCTGACCTGTCCATTCCCTCACTCGTTTGGCAATATTGTCTTCGTCCTCCTTATAGGAAAATGTCAGCGAACGCTCCGCAAGCTTCTGAGGATCAAGAGCTACACTTCGACCGTCTTCGTCGAGGAAACGTGTGGCAAAATATGCGCTTAAGACGAGAACACCGGTAAAATGTCTACCTAAACTATGCATAGATATAACTATCTCGTTGACATTGCGGTCATCGCTCTCACCCGGACGTTGTAGCCGAAGCCGTACCCATTCATGGGCCGTTTCAAAATCGCCATAGTAGCCCTCTCGTTGTGCAATAGCTACAATTTGCGACTTGAAGAAGTGCCGCTTTTCTAGATCGCTTCGCTCTACCCGAGCAGCGCTACCAGGCAACTCTTCCGACAGAATTCTGTCTAAATCACCCGCAAGATCATTGACTAATGGAATTACGATAGTATCAAAAACGTTTCTTCCTTTCTCAAGAACTTCTTTTCGTCTGGCAGTAATCGATTCGCGCTTATCACGTGCTTTATCACGCAGTGCAGACAGGAGTTTTTCCCTTAAAGCACCGCCTTTTTCTGGCAAGTTAGCCAGAACATCTTGAGACATACTAAGCGCCTGCTCGATCTCTTTCTTCTCAAGCAATGAAAAAAGGCGCACAAGAGGTCGGATGTCGCCGGAGTCCGCCTTTTCAAGCGTGTCAATATAGGTTTCACGTATTTCGCGGTCGACTACGATAGGAAAACATTCAGAGCCTACAAACACCATAGCCGTCAGAGCACGTGCGACCCGGCCGTTACCGTCTTGGAACGGATGTATTTGTGTAAAGCGATGGTGAAGCCATGCCGCTCGTATGACTGTAGAAGCGCCAGTGTTCGATAATTCTTCATAAATCCTTAGCAATGACTCCATTTCATCATTAACGAGCATTGGTGGACAATATTCATGAATTTCTCCATCTGGGCGCTTTGGATTATTAGGTACGATTTTCCATTCGCCTTTACTAAGTTTCACTCGTATCAAATTTCCAAATTGATCCTCCGCCTCTGTATAATCCTGATTCCGACATAATAAAGCATGTACTGATTTTATAAAATGCGAAGTCAAACCTCTACCTTGAGCAACATAATCAATAACAAAGCTTGCAGCATCACGATGATCCTTAAGAATTGTTACCAATTCTTCGGCGGGAAGGCTGGTTGTTCCATGCTCGATAAGAGCAGAGTCAAGGCCGTGAGCGACAAGTAATTCAGTCGTGCCCCGATCTATCGTGTACAGTTTCTCGACAATGCCGGTTTCGATTGCCCATCGACGCACAAGGCGCTCATTAAAGGCAGCCAAAGCCCCGCCTTCAGCCAGACCTGCTCTTTGATCTATCCATGCTGCAGCAAGCGCATCAACTGAACTCGCCTCTACATCAACAAAATCTTTTGGAAGCGATTTTATCGTCTCATACGCCATGCGCCCTACCCTGTCGCTGAACCGCTTTGACCGAAAATACGCTTCTCACCAAGACTATATCATTGTCCTAGCCGAATAGTAGCTAAACCTCGCCCCCTACCCCCCATAACTCTTCACCAACGACCCCGCCACCAGCCCCCAGCCATCCACCAGCACGAAAAAGATCAGCTTGAAGGGCAGCGCGATCGTCACCGGCGGCAGCATCATCATGCCGACCGACATCAGGATCGAGGCGACGACGAGGTCGATGATCAGGAAGGGCACGAACAGCAGGAAGCCGATCTCGAAGGCGCGGCGCAGCTCCGAGATCATGAAGGCCGGGGCCAGCACATGGATCTGCACCTCCTCGGGCGTGGCCGGCGCGGGCTCGCGCGACATCTCCATGAAGAGCGCCAGGTCCTTCTCGCGGACATGCTTGAGCATGAAAGTTCGGAACGGGATGATGCCCCGGTTATAGGCCTCCTGCGGCTGGATCTGCCCCGCGATCAGCGGCTGCACGGCGGTGGTGTAGGCCTCGCGCAGGGTCGGGGCCATGACGAAGCCGGTCAGGAAGACCGAGAGGCCGATGATCACCGCGTTGGGCGGCGCGGTCTGGGTGCCCAGCGCCGAGCGCAGCAGCGACAGCACCACCACGATGCGCGTGAACGAGGTCACCATGATCAGGATCGACGGCGCGAGCGACAGCACCGTGATGACCGCGATGAGCTGCAGCGCCCGCTCGGCGACGCCGCCGCCCTGGCCGAGATCGAGCGACAGCGTCTGCGCCAGCGCCGCGCCGAAGGGCAGCGCCAGCATCGCCAGCACGAGCGCCGGCAGGCGCCATCGTCGCCATATCGTGGTTGCGTTGTGTGTCACGCGCCGCCGTGAGCTGACGCCCGACTCACCTGACCGGGCCGCGCAAGGCTAAGGCGCGCGCTCCATGCGCGGCAACGGCCTCAGGCGTCGCAGCCGGTCACGGCGGGTGACATTCCTGTTGACGGCGGGTGCAGGGCGGGCGGCGACAGGCCTCGCGAAGATGGAAGGCACGGCGGTCGAGCGGGCCGACCTGTCCCCTTCCCCCCGCTTGCGGTGGGGAAGGGCTAGGGATGGGGGGCCGGACGACCGGGTGAGTCATCCATTATCCGCGTAGCGCCCGGTCGGACTGCCCCCACCCCAACCCTCCCCACCGCAAGCGGGGGGAGGGAGCGGAGAGCGTCGCGCCTCAAGAGCGTGCCGGGAAGCTTCAGCCCTTGGACTTGGGATCGCGGCCCAGCAATCGCGCGAACTCGGCCTCGATCGCATCGACCGAGAACGGGTCGATCGCGGCGGGCTTCGGCTCCGGCGCGGGCGGAGGGGCCTCCGGCTCGGGCAGCTCTTCCGGCGCGGCAATATCCTGAGGCTCGGGCCGTTCCATCGGTTCGGGCTCGGGCTCGCGCATCGGCTCCACCGCCTCCGGCGCGTTCTCGGGCTCGACGAACAGCCCGTCATCGGGCTCCGGCTCTTCCGCGACTGGCTCCGGCTCGGGTGCTTCGGCAACCGGCGCGACGAAGGCCGGCGGCGGCGCGAAGGCGGGCGGCGGCGCCGGAATCGGCGGCATGTCCGGGACGGGCGGCGACATCCGCTCGGGCTTGAGCCCCAGCGCGAGCTCCAGTTCGGCGGCGACATCGAGCGGCAGCGGCGTCGGCTGGCCGACAGTCACGGGCGGCGCGGGCGGGCTCGGCATCGGCGCGGGCTCGGGCGGCGCAGGCGAGATTGCCGGAGCGGGCTCCGGCATCGCGCTAGGCGTCGGTTCGGGCGCGGCCTTCGCCTCCGGCTGCAACTGCGGCTGGGGCTGGGAGGGTCGGACCGTGGAATGGGGCCGCCTCAGCGCCTCCTCGAGCTGGCGCGCCATATCGTCGAGTTCGCTGGCGCTCACGGCGGGCGCCGGCGCATGGTCCCGCGCGAAGCTGGGCGCAGCGGTGGGCGGCGAAGGCGCGCGCGCGACCTCGGCCAGGACGGCGCCGGCCCCCGCGCCGGCCGCGGCCGATGCGACAGCTACGCCGACATCGGCGGACGCGGCGCGCGGTGCGCCCTGCGACGCACCGGAGCGCGGCGGCAGGGGCGGAAGCGGCAACGGCTCGGGTGCGGCGGGCGGCGGGGTCCGGCGCGGCTCCGGCGCGGGAACCGGCATCGGCATCGGTACCGGCGTGCCGTCGCCGCGCGGATCGGCGGGCATGGCCGGGTCCAAGGCGAGCGGCCGCTCGGCCAGTCCCGCCTCGACCCCTGCTTGGGCGGCCGCGCGCTGTCCGCCGCGCACGATGTTGGATTCGACCACCACGTCGGACAGGCCGCCGATCATGATGAGATGCTCGACATTGTCGCGCCGGATCAGCACGAGCTGGCGCTGGCGGTCGAGATCATGGGTGTCGACGACGCCCAGGCGCGGCAGGCGGGCGCGGCCGCCGCCCTGCCCCTTCATCCGCAGCCTGCCGCCCTTGATCTGCCTTGCGAAGAGCCCGAGCAGGGCGAGCAGGGCGAGGATGACCGCGAAGGCGATGATCCATTTCTGCCCGGTCGAGAGATCGAAGCCAAACAACGTCTGCAAGGTCTGCCTCATGAGCGACGGCCGCGTCCCGGACGGCCGGAGTTTTCCGCCCAAGGATCAACGTCTTGGCTATAGCATAACGCTCCCGATTTCCGGAAACATGGTGAACCTGCGGTTAACCACAGCCGTGAATCGGCCCCGTCTTAACCGCTCGTTAACCCTGCACCCGGCAATATTTTCCCAGTCGAACGCGCGGACGCCTGCTTTCGCGCCGCATTCAACGGGACTTTTGGGCCATGGCCGACAATGCGCTGGGCAGCGGCGGAAACCTGATGCAGGCGCTGAAGACGCGCATGCACTACCACCAGTCGCGCCAGAAGGTGCTGGCCGAGAACGTCGCCAACGCCGACAGCCCGGGTTTTCGGCCGTCTGACCTGAAAGCCCCCGATCTGCGTCGCGGCGGCGCGGCGGCGGGCGTCGCCTTGGCGCGGACGAGCGCGGGCCATATGGGCCCCGGCGGCCAGCGCAGCGGCTTCGACCCTTTGAAGGCGCAGCGTTTCGAGGTCACGCCCAACGGCAACGGCGTCAATCTCGAGGACGAGATGATGAAGGTCGCCCAGAACCAGGGCGACTTCCAGCTCGCGGCCTCGCTCTACAACAAGGGCCTCGGCCTGATGAAGATCGCCATCGGCAAGGGTCGCTAGAGACCAGGCCGCCGAAATTGCGTCGCCAAGGCATCGGCAAGGGAAGGAACGGCACCATGGACCTCCTCAAGAGCATCGCGGTGGCGGCGTCGGGCCTGCGCAGCCAGTCCGGGCGCATGCGCGTCATCGCCGAGAACCTCGCCAACGCCGATTCGGGGCCCGACCGCGCCGGCGCCGACCCGTATCGCCGCAAGATCGCGACCTTCCAGCGCCATGTCGACCGCCAGCTCGAGGCGCAGGTGGTCAGCCTCGGCGCGGTCCAGCGCGACCGGAGCGAGTTCCGCACCAAATACGAGCCCGGCCACCCCGCCGCCGACGCCGCCGGCAATGTCCGCATGCCCAACGTCAATTCGCTGATCGAGGCGACCGACATGCGCGAGGCCCAGCGCAGCTACGAGGCCAACCTCAACGTGATCTCGTCCACGCGCCGCATGCTCCAGCGCACCATCGACATCCTGCGCGCCTGAGCGCGGCGCCTAAGAGGAACGAACCGCCATGGCCATGCCAAGCTTCGCCGCCGCCGGCGCCTATGCCTCGACCCAGGGGATGGGCGCGGGCAGCCTGATGAAGAAGCCGCTCTCGGCCGGCATGGGCGCCGGCGGCGTCGATTTCCAGGCGATGGTCGGCAAGGCGCTCGAAGCCACCGCCGACGCCGGCCGGAAGGCCGATGCGCAGACGGCCAATGTCGCCGCCGGCCGCGCCGATGTCGTCGACGTCGTCACGGCGGTGGCCGAAAGCGAGGCCGCCATCGAGACGCTGGTCGCCGTGCGCGACCGCGTCATCGCCGCCTATGAGGAGATCATGCGGATGCAGGTGTGACGCTGAAGCGTAACCCTGAACGGCCAACACCTCTCCTGCCCCGCCTGCCATAGGACACCCCATCATGACCTCCGGAGCCATCCTCGACGTCGCCCGCGACGGCATCGTCGTCTTCCTCAAGGCGGGGGGGCCGCTGATGATCGTGGCGCTAGCGGTCGGCCTTGTCGTCTCGCTGATCCAGGCGCTGACCCAGATCCAGGAGCAGACGCTGGTCTACGTACCCAAGATTCTCGCGACCTTCGGCGCGCTGATGCTGTTTCTTCCGTTCATGGGCGACGCGCTTGCAGGCTATATGGGACGCATCGCCGTCCGAATCGCCACGGGCGAGTGATGTCCGTGGCCGCCGCCGCCCTCGCCGCCAAAGGCGCGCGCGCCGCCGCGCCCAGGCTGGCGAAGAGGTCTGCGCGGCCCGATGCAAATCCCGCTCCTGCCAGAGATCAGCACCGTCTTCGTGCTCGTCTTTGCGCGCATCGGGACGCTGGTCATGCTGATGCCGGGCATCGGCGAACGCTTCATCATGTCGCGCGGGCGGCTCTCGCTCGCCTTCTTCATCGCGCTGATGATCACGCCGATGGCGCGCCAGCTCATCACGGTGCCGACCGAGGTCCCCGCTCTCGTCACCCTGCTCCTCGGCGAGATCCTGATCGGCCTGACGATCGGCGTCTGCGTCCGGATGCTCATGGCGGCCCTGCAGACGGCGGGCGTCATCGTCGCGCAGACCATGGGGCTTGGCTTCGCCATGACGGTCGATCCGACCGGAGGGCTGCAGAACCCCTCGATCGGCAACCTTCTGACCATGCTTGGCATCACGCTGATCCTGACCTCGGATCTGCACCATGTCTCGATCGCGGCGATGCATGAGAGCTATCGCCTGCTGCCGCCGGGCGGCCTGCCTGCCATCGGCGACGTCGTGCAACTGGCGATCCGCGCGGTGACGCAAGGGTTCGCGCTCGCGGTCCAGATCGCCGCGCCCTTCGTCGTCTTCGGCCTGCTGTTCAATGTCGGGCTGGGCGTGCTGGCGCGCATGATGCCGCAGCTGCAGGTCTTCTTCCTGGCCATCCCCGCCTCGATCCTCGGCGGCATGCTCGTCCTGCTCGCCGTCATCGGCGTGATGATGGGCGTCTTCCTCGATCAGCTCGGCGACTTCCTGCGCCAGTTCACAGGCAACTGAGGCTGCGATGTCCGAGGAAGCCGACAAGGAAGACAGAACAGAAGAACCGACACAGCGAAAGCTGGACCAGGCGATCGAGAAGGGCGACGTCGCCAAATCGCAGGAAATCGGCACCTTCTTCGTGCTCTGCGGCCTGACGCTGTCGCTGCTCGTCGCGGCCGGCTGGTCGGCCCGGGAGGCGGCGCTTTCGCTGCGTTCATTCCTGATGAACGCCCATCAGGTCCCCGCCGATGCCGCCGGCTTCACGGCCGTGACCCAGAAGGGCATCGTGACCGGCTTCATGGCGCTCGGCCTGCCCTTCGGCTTCATCCTCTGCGCGGGCTTGGCCGGGGCGCTGATCCAGCACAAGCCGCTCTGGACCTTCGAGCCGATGACGCCGAAGTTCAGCCGCATCTCGCCGATGGCCGGGGCCAAGCGCATCTTCGGCAAGGAAGCCTGGGTCAATTTCGCCAAGGGGCTGGCCAAGACCGGCCTGGTCGGCGTCGTGCTCTGGATCACGCTCTGGAACGAGCATGACCGGCTCGAAGGCTTCGCGCAGATGAGCGTGCAGGCGCTGCTGCCGGCGACCCTGACGCTGACGATCAAGCTGCTGGCAGCCGCGCTGGCGCTCTTCGCCGTCGTCGCGATCGGGGATTTCATCTACCAGCGCTACTCCTGGCACCAGCGCCAGAAGATGACCCGGCAAGAGTTGAAGGACGAGTACAAGAACTCGGAAGGCAATCCCGAGGTCAAGGCCAAGCTGCGCCAGCTCCGCTCCCAGCGCGTCCGCAAGCGCATGATGGCCAATGTCCCCAAGGCGACGGTGATCGTCACCAACCCGACCCATTATGCGGTCGCGCTGCAATACGAGCCCGGCATGGCCGCCCCGCTCTGCCTCGCCAAGGGCGTCGACGCCGTGGCGCTGAAGATCCGGGAAGTGGCCGGCGAGCACCGCGTCCCGATCGTCGAGAACGTGCCGCTGGCGCGCGCCCTATACGCCAGCGTCGAGATCGACGACGAAATTCCTGTCGAACACTATCAGGCGGTCGCGGAAGTGATCGGATACGTCTTGCGCCTGAAGGGTCGCCGCGCCTAACTCGACCGATGGATTTCGCGTCCGCCGGCGGGTCGATGGCCTGCGCGCGCCGTCAATGAATGGACCAGACCGCAATGAGCGGAACCACGGCCACCACCGCGATCGATCGCTCCGACAAGCCGGGCCATGTCGGCGTGATCCTGCTCGTCGCCGGGCTTCTGGTCGGCGCGGCGATCGCGCTCGGATTCATCGCCAATGAATGGGCGCAGCCGCTGATTCTTGGCCTGCTCGCGCTTTTGTCCGTCATCGGGGTATTCGGCCTGTTCGGCTTCGCCATCGGCCTGCTCCAGTTCTCGGGCCGCGCCGCGCGCAACGACCTGACCAAGGCGATCGTCGACACCGCCGAGGACGGCATCGTCGTCACCGAGGGCGAGAATCGCATCGTCTACGCCAACGAGGCCTATCTCGGGCTGGCCGGCGCGCGCGGCGCCAGCGACATCCGCCCCGTCGAGCGGCTCTTCACCGGCCGCGCCGAGGTGTCCGAAGCGGTCTATCGGCTCGCGACCGCCTCGCGCGAGGCGCGGCGTCTGGTCGAGGAAATCCGGCTGGAGCCGGCGCTGAGCGGGCGCGGCGGCGTCGGCTGGTATCGTGTCCGGGTCTCGGGCCTGCGTCGCGAGGGGCGGCCCGCGACGCTCTGGAGCGTGTCCGACGTCACGCCCGAGCGCGAGCGCCAGGAGAACGCCTTCCAGGAACTCCAGCACGCCATCGACTATCTCGACCACGCGCCGGCTGGCTTCCTCTCCATCGACGCCGACGGCGAGGTCTCCTATCTCAACGCCACGCTGTCGGGCTGGCTCGATTTCGACCTGGCCCGCTTCGGCTCGGGAGGCCTCAACCTCGACGACATCGCCACGCCCAACGCGGCCGCCCTCGTCCAGGCCATTCGCGGCCAGCCCGGCGATGTCCGTATCGAGGTGCTCGATGTCGATCTGAAGCGCCGCAACGGCCAGCCTTTGCCGGTGCGGCTGCATCATCAGGTCGCCTTCGGCAGCGACGGCCGCGCCGGCCCCTCGCGCACTCTCGTGCTCAACCGGACCACGGGAGAGGCCGGCGCCGACAGCCGCAGCGACGCCGAGGTCCGCTTCGCCCGTTTCTTCCACTCGACGCCGATGGCCATCGCCACGGTCGACAAGGCCGGCGCGATCCTGCGCTCCAACGCCGCCTTCACCCGGCTGACCCAGGGCGCGGCGCAGCCGGCCACGATCCATGATCTCGTCCTGCCGGGCAGCGGCGCGCTCGAACGCGCGCTGGGCACGACGATGCAGGGCGAGATCGAGACGGCCCCGCTCGACGTGACGCTGGCGGGCGAGGAGAGCCGCTCGGCAAGGCTCTATATCTCCCCCGTCGCGGCGAGCGAGGACGGCGACGGCGAACGCGCCATCATCTATGCGCTGGAAACCACCGCCGAGCGCAAGCTCAAGGACAACATGGACCAGGCCGGCAAGATGCAGGCCGTCGGCCAGCTCGCCGGCGGCATCGCGCACGACTTCAACAACGTGCTGCAGGTCATCATCAACGCCTCGGAGTTCCTGCTCGCCAGCCACCGGCCGACGGACCCCTCCTTCCCCGACATCATGCAGATCAAGCAGAACGCCTATCGCGCCGCCGCGCTGGTCAGGCAACTGCTCGCCTTCTCGCGCCGCCAGACGCTGCGCCCGCAGGTGCTGGAGCTCGGCGACGTCCTGTCGGACCTCTCGCTGATGCTGAAGCGCGTCCTCGCCGACAAGGTGACGCTCGATGTCCGGCAGGGCCGCGACCTCTGGCCGGTCAAGGCCGATCTCGGCCAGCTCGAACAGGTCATCGTCAACCTCGCGGTCAACGCCCGCGACGCCATGCCCAATGGCGGCAGGCTCTCGGTCAGGACGCAGAACGTCGAGGCAGGTGAGAGCGCCAGCTTCGGCCAGCAGGCCCTCCCGGCCGACGACTACGTGCTGCTGGAGATCGCTGACAGCGGCACCGGCATATCGCCCGAGCATCTCGACAAGATCTTCGAGCCGTTCTTCACCACCAAGGAGGTCGGCAAGGGCACAGGGCTGGGCCTCTCGATGGTCTATGGCATCGTCAAGCAGACCGGCGGCTTCGTCTTCTGCGAATCCACCCTCGGCGAAGGTACGAAATTCCTGATCTTCCTGCCGCGCTACGTGCCGACAGAGGAGGACATCGCCGCCGAGCGCGCCGCCCGGGAAGCGCCGAGGAAGCTCGCCGCCGACCATACCGGCGCCGGGATCATCCTGCTGGTCGAGGACGAGGACGCGGTCCGGGCGCTGAACGCCCGCATGCTGGTCTCGCGCGGCTACACGGTGCACGAGGCGGCGTCTGGCGTCGAGGCGCTCGACATTTTCCTGCAGCATGACGGCAATATCGACCTCGTCGTCTCCGACGTGGTGATGCCCGAGATGGACGGACCGACGCTGCTGGGCGAACTGCGCCAGCGCAACCCCGCAACCAAGGTCGTCTTCGTCTCCGGCTATGCCGAGGAGGCCTTCCGCAAGAACCTGCCCGAGGGCGAGGATTTCCAGTTCCTGCCCAAGCCCTTCACGATGAAGCAACTCATGGAGACGGTGAAGGCGGCGATGGCGTGATCGCAGGCTGCTAATCGACGGCGATGGCCCTGCGCGCCAGCACGCGCACCCCGCTGACCGGCGCGTCCATCACATAGCGCAGCTCATAGGCCCCTGTCCGCTCGGGCGCCTCCAGCACCGCCTCGACATTTTCGACGGGGAAGAAGGCCGGCCCCATCGCCTCGGGCGGAGCGTCGGGCGATACCAGCACGACACGGTCCCTCACGCCATTGGGGCCGATGCCGCGCGCCGGAAAGCTCGCGCCGCGCCTGACGCGCTCGGGCGCCGACAGCGTGGCGCTCGGCTCGGTCGTCGTCAGCGGCTGGCGGAACAGGATGTCGGGCGCATCGCTGCGCCCGGCCGCGAGGCGCAGCTCATAGCTGCCGGCCACCCCGGGCACAGGCAGCCCAACCTGACCGCCCACCAGCTCCATGACGACGATCGCCGCTGTCGCGGGATCGTCGCGCCGTGCGATCGCGACCCGCGCCCCGGCCGGCGCGCGCAGCAGCGACACGCTCAGCACCGAGCCCGCCATCATGCTGCGCGAGGCGGAGAGCGACGGGCCCGCCTGCGGCGACGGACGCGGCTGCGCGGCAAGCCCCGCCGGCACGATCATCGCCGCAAGCAGCAGGAACCGGCGCACGATCATCCTTGCGCCAGCGCGCGGATGCGCGCCGCGAGCCGCGGATTGCGCGAGGCCATGGCGCGGAAATCGATCGGATCGAGCACCAGCAATTTGCTCGGCGCGGTCGCCACCGCCGAATGCGGACAGGGCGAATGGCTCGCGACGCAGACATCGTCGAGCCTGACCTCGCCGAAGAAATGGCCCTCGTCGAGACGCTTGCTGCCCTCTGTGAGCCCGACCTCGACCTCGCCGCTGGCGATGAAGTAGAGCGCTTGCCCGGGCTCGCCCGCCTGCATCACGATCGCGCCGTTTCGCACCGTCCGCGCCCGCAGGAACTGCATCACCTCCGCGATCTCGGACGCATCCAGCCCGGCGAACAGCGGCACGCGCGCGATCATGCTCCAGGTGACGACGAATTCGCGGCGATGAATCTCCTGCGCGAAAGCCGTCGCGACGATGCCGACCGGCAGGGCCAGCATGACGAGGCCGAGCACGGCCGTGACGGCCGCGACGGCCTTGCCCGGAGCCGTGATCGGGAAGGCATCGCCATAGCCGACCGTGGTCAGCGTGATGATCGCCCACCACATCGCATCCGGAATGGTCCCGAACTTGTCGGGCTGCGCCTCGTGCTCGACCAGATGCATTGCGCTCGCGGCCACCAGCATGACGCCCATCAGGATGACGAAGCAGGCGAACAGCGCCTTGCGCTCGGCCACGAGCGCGGCGCCCAGCGAGGCCATGCCCGGAGAGTAGCGCCCAAGCTTGAAGAAGCGCAGCAGCCTGAGCAGCAGCAGCACCTTCAACTCACTGAGCCCGAACAGCCCGACCAGCAGCGGCAATGTGGCAAGCAGGTCGATGATCGCCGGCCACGAGGCGGCGTAGGCCAGCCGCGCACGGCCCGGAGACAGCGCGCGGTAGCGCGCATGCTCCGGCGCGGTCCACAGCCTGATCATATATTCGGCGGAGAAGACCGCGAGGGACAGAGCCTCCAGCGCCTGGAACGACGCGCCGAAACGCGCCGCCAGCGACGGCACCGATTCCAGCACGATCGCCAGCACATTGGCGCAAATCAGCAGAACGAGGCCGCGATGCAGCAGCGTCGCGACAAGATCGTCGCCCGCGCCATGATCGAGCCAGAGATGAACCCGCCGCCGCCAGACCGCCAGGGACGCAGGGGTCTCGGCGGAGGCGGCCATGGCGGCTCAGCCCATCGCCGCGGCGACGGCGTCCAGCGCGGCTTGCGCCTTCTCTCCGTCGGGGCCGCCGGCCTGCGCCATGTCGCGCCGCCCGCCGCCGCCCTTGCCGCCGAGCTGTTCCGAGGCCGCGCGGACCAGCGCGACAGCGTCGAAGCGTTCCGTCATGTCCGGCGTGACGCCAACGACGACGCCGGCCTTGCCATCCTCCGCGACGCCGACGATGGCGACCACGCCCGAGCCGATCCGCGCCTTGGCCTCGTCCGCCAGGCTCTTGAGATCCTTCATCTCGACGCCGGTGACGGCGCGCGCCAGCAGCTTCGCCCCGGCGATCTCGCGAACAGGGTCCTCCGCCGCCCCGCCGCCGCCCATGGCGAGCTTCTTGCGGGCGTCGGTCAGCTCGCGGTCGAGCTTGCGGCGCTCCTCGATCAGCGCCGCCAGCCGCGCCTCCGCCTCGCCTGCCGGAACCTTGAGCAGGCCGGCTAGGCTGTCGAGCCGGCGCGTCGCCATGTTGAGCTCGCGACGCGCCGCAGCTCCCGTCATCGCCTCGAGCCGGCGCACGCCGGCCGCGACCGCGCTCTCATCCACCACGCTGACCAGCCCGATATCGCCGGTGCGGCTCGCATGCGTGCCGCCGCAGAGCTCGATCGAGAAGGCCTTGCCGTCCTCCTCGCGCGTGCCCATCGCGACGACGCGGACCTCGTCGCCATATTTCTCGCCGAAGAGCGCGCGCGCGCCCGACGCGATCGCGTCGTCGACGCTCATCAGCCGCGTCGTCACCGGCTCGTTCCTCAGCACGATCGCGTTGGCGATATCCTCGACGCGGGCGAGTTCCTCGTCGGAAATGGGCTTCGGATGCGAGAAGTCGAAGCGCAGACGATCCGGCGAGACCAGCGAGCCCTTCTGCGCGACATGGTCGCCGAGCACGAGCCGCAAGCCCTCATGCAGCAGATGCGTCGCCGAATGGTTGGCGCGTATTGCGGAGCGCCGGGCGTGATCGACGACGAGCTCTACGGCCAAGCCGCGCTTCAGCGCGCCCTCCTTCACCGTTACGGCATGGGCAAAGACGTCGCCGAGCTTCTTCTGCACGTCGCCGACCTTGGCCAGCGCGCCCGCGCCCCTGATGAGACCCGTGTCGCCGAGCTGGCCGCCCGATTCGCCGTAGAACGGCGTCTGGTTGACGATGACGAGCCCGCGCTCGCCTGCATTCAGGCTCTCGACTTCCGCATTGTCGCGGATCAGCGCGGTGATCACGCCCTCGGCTGTCTCGGTATCGTAGCCGAGGAACTCGGTCGCGCCGACCTTGTCGCGCAGCGGGAACCAGAGCGTCTCCGTCGCCGCCTCGCCGGTGCCCGACCAGGCGGCCCGCGCCTTGGCCTTCTGCTGCTGCATCGCCGCGTCGAAGCCGTCTGTATCGACCGAAACGCCGCGCGCCCGCAGCGCGTCCTGCGTCAGGTCGAGCGGGAAGCCATAGGTGTCGTAGAGCGTGAAGGCGACCTCGCCCTTGAGGCTCTGGCCCGAGGTCAGATCGCGCGAGGCGTCGTCGAGCAGGGTCAGCCCGCGCGCCAGCGTGGTGCGGAAGCGGCTCTCCTCCAGCTTCAGCGTCTCGGAGATCAGCGCCTCGGCGCGCAGCAGTTCGGGGTAAGCCTGACCCATCTCGCGGGTCAGCACCGGCACGAGACGATGCAGCAGCGGGTCCTTCGCGCCGAGCAATTGCGCGTGGCGCATGCCGCGCCGCATGATCCGGCGCAGCACGTAACCGCGGCCCTCGTTGGAGGGCAGCACGCCATCGGCGATCAGGAAGGCCGAGCAGCGCAGATGGTCGGCGATGACGCGATGGCTCGCCTTCATCGGCCCGTCGGAGGCGACCGAGGTCATCTCGGCGATCGCGCGGATCAGCGCCGCGAACAGGTCGATCTGGTAGTTGTCATGGGTGCCCTGCAGCACCGCCGCGATCCGCTCCAGCCCCATGCCGGTGTCGATCGACGGGCGCGGCAGGTCCGTACGAATGCCGCTGGCCGCCTCCTCATATTGCATGAAGACGAGGTTCCAGATCTCGATGAAGCGGTCGCCATCCTCCTCGGCTGAGCCCGGCGGGCCTCCGGGGATGTGATCGCCATGGTCGTAGAAAATTTCCGAGCAGGGGCCGCACGGGCCGACATCGCCCATCCGCCAGAAATTGTCCGAGGTCGGGATGCGGATGATCTTGCTGTCGGTCAGACCGGCGATCTTCTTCCACAGGCCATGCGCCTCGTCGTCCTCGGAATAGACCGTGACGGTCAGCTTCTCCTTGGGCAGGCCGTATTCGCGCGTGACCAGCGTCCAGGCGTGCTCGATCGCCTGTTCCTTGAAATAGTCGCCGAAGGAGAAATTCCCCAGCATCTCGAAGAAGGTGTGATGGCGCGCCGTGTAGCCGACATTGTCGAGGTCGTTGTGCTTGCCGCCGGCGCGGACGCATTTCTGCGCGGTGGTCGCGCGGACATAAGGCCGCTTCTCCTGGCCGGTGAAGACGTTCTTGAACTGGACCATTCCGGAATTGGCGAACATCAGCGTCGGGTCGTTGCGCGGCACGAGTGGGCTCGACGGCACGACCTCGTGCCCTTGCCCCTTGAAGTAGTCGAGGAAGGTGGACCTGATCTGGTTGACGCCGCTCATCGCAATCTTTGACTCTGCTTCTCGGATGGAGGGCCGGGAAGCCCGGCGACATCAGGGTTTCTAGAGCATGGCGCGAAAAAGTGGGAACCGGATTTTCGCTGAGGCCATGCTCACACGCCATACTCAGGCGGCATGGTCCTGTCGAGAGAGCCCTTGCAGACGCGCCGTCGCCAAAGCCTTGGCTCCAAACGAGAACGGGCGGCTCGATGAGCCGCCCGCAAAAGACCTCAAGGATCGGAAGCCAGATCAGGCTTCGCCCTCGTCCAGATCGTCGTCGGTCGGCGTCGCCTGGTCGAGGATGCGTTCGGCGACGAGGCCGGAATTCTGCCGGATCGTCGCCTCGATGCGCGCCGCCATCTCCGGATTGGCCTTGAGGAAGGCTTTTGCGTTCTCGCGGCCCTGGCCGAGGCGCTGGCTGTCGAAGGAGAACCACGCGCCGGACTTCTCGACCATGCCGGCCTTGACGCCGAGATCGACCAGTTCGCCGACCTTCGAGATGCCCTCGCCGAACATGATGTCGAACTCGACCTGCTTGAAGGGCGGCGCGACCTTGTTCTTGACGACCTTGACGCGGACCTGGTTGCCGGTCGCCTCTTCGCGGTCCTTCAGCGTCGAGATGCGGCGGATGTCGAGCCGCACCGAGGCGTAGAACTTCAGCGCATTGCCGCCGGTGGTGGTCTCAGGCGAGCCGTACATCACGCCGATCTTCATGCGGATCTGGTTGATGAAGATGACCATGCAGTTCGAGCGCGAGATCGAGGCCGTCAGCTTCCGCAGCGCCTGGCTCATCAGACGGGCCTGCAGACCGGGCTGGACATCGCCCATCTCGCCCTCGATCTCGGCGCGCGGCGTCAGCGCCGCGACCGAATCGATCACCAGCACGTCGATCGCGCCCGAGCGGACGAGCGTGTCGGTGATTTCGAGCGCCTGCTCGCCGGTGTCGGGCTGCGAGATCAGCAGATCGTCGAGATTGACGCCGAGCTTGCGGGCATAGACCGGATCGAGCGCGTGCTCGGCATCGACGAAGGCGCAGACGCCGCCCTTCTTCTGGGCTTCCGCGATGGTGTGCAACGCCAGCGTGGTCTTGCCCGACGATTCGGGCCCGTAGATCTCGATGACGCGGCCTTTGGGCAGGCCGCCGACGCCGAGCGCGATGTCGAGCCCGAGCGAGCCCGTGGAAATCGTCTCGATCTCGATCGCCTGCTGGTTCTTGCCCAGCCGCATGATCGAGCCCTTGCCGAAGGCGCGCTCGATCTGCGAGAGCGCTGCGTCGAGCGCCTTGGCCTTGTCCATCGAGGAGCCTTCCACGAGCTTGAGATTCGCCTGATTCACGGGTCGCGCTCCTTATGGCAGGGGCGCGGTGACATCTCAAATCCGCGCCGATGCCCGGACTATGGACACGGTTTGTTCCTGTCATCAAGTTCTTTTTTTGTTCCTGCTGTCAGCATCTGTCAGTAGGGGCGGTCGACCACGAAAGAGCCCGGCCTTTGGCCGGGCTCGATCGTCTCGGGATGCAAGCCGGGCTCAGCCCGCCATCGCCTTGCGCATGTTGTCGCTGACCTTCTCAAGAAAGCCGGTGGTCGAAAGGAAGCCCTGGTCGGGGCCGACCAGCAGAGCCAGATCCTTGGTCATGAAGCCGGATTCGACCGTGTCGACCGTGACCTTCTCCAGCAGCGCGGCGAAGTCGGCGAGCGCCGTGTTGCCGTCAAGCTTGGCGCGATGGCTCAGGCCGCGCGTCCAGGCGAAGATCGAGGCGATCGAGTTGGTCGAGGTTTCCTTGCCCTTCTGGTGCTCGCGGTAGTGGCGCGTCACCGTGCCGTGGGCAGCTTCCGCCTCGACGGTCTTGCCGTCCGGCGTCATCAGCACCGAGGTCATCAGGCCGAGCGAGCCAAAACCCTGCGCCACCGTGTCGGACTGCACGTCGCCATCATAGTTCTTGCAGGCCCAGACATAGCCGCCCGACCATTTCATCGCCGAGGCGACCATGTCGTCGATCAGGCGATGCTCATAGGTGATGCCGAGCGCGTCGAACTTCGCCTTGAACTCGGACTGGTAGATCTCCTCGAAGATGTCCTTGAAGCGCCCGTCATAGACCTTGAGGATCGTATTCTTGGTCGAGAGATAGACCGGGTACTTGCGGATGAGGCCGTAGTTCAGCGAGGCGCGGGCGAAATCGCGGATCGACTCGTCGAGATTGTACATCGCCATGGCGACGCCGGCCTCAGGGGCCTTGAAGACTTCCTTCTCGATCACCTGGCCGTCCTCGCCGACGAACTTGATCGAGAGCGTGCCCTTGCCGGGAAAGGTGAAGTCGGTGGCGCGGTACTGGTCGCCATAGGCATGGCGGCCGATCACGATCGGTTGGGTCCAGCCGGGCACGAGGCGGGGCACATTTTTGCAGATGATCGGCTCGCGGAAGATCACGCCGCCGAGGATGTTGCGGATCGTGCCGTTGGGCGACTTCCACATCGACTTGAGATTGAACTCCTTCACGCGGCCTTCGTCGGGCGTGATCGTCGCGCATTTGACGGCGACGCCATGCTTCTTCGTGGCGTGGGCGGCGTCGATCGTGACCTGGTCGCCGGTGACGTCGCGATTCTCGACCGAGAGGTCGTAATAGTCGAGTTCGAGGTCGAGATAGGGGAAGATCAGCGTGTCCTTGATCTTCTGCCAGATGATGCGGGTCATCTCGTCGCCGTCCATGTCGACGACCGGGTTGGCGACCTTGATCTTGTTCATGTGAAACGACCCCTGCTGCGCGTCAGACTGGAACGGTTCCGACCTGCGGCAGGGACGCCGCAGGTGGCTGGGCGTCTCCTAGCGGGTTAGGCGCGCCGGGGGAAGCGCGGCTTTCAGGGCAGGCACGGCAAGTTGCGACGATTGCGATAACGCGGTGAGCAGGGGGTGAGCCGCGAGACATTGTCCCGCCCGGCGCCCTCAGGTAGCGTCACTGTCCCAACGGGCGTTTCTGCGAAGAACCGATCCGGTTCAGGAGACCGGTTCTCGATGAGGCGGATTTTTTTCGACCTGTCTGGTCTTGCCCGGTATCGCGGTGGGCAGGCCGGCATAGCCCGTGTGGAGCGAGCCTTTTTCGACGCGGCCATACGCGCGCATCATGACGTCGTCCCGGTTTTCTTCGAACCCACCGACCAACGCTATCGCCTTTTCTCGGCGGAATGGCAGGATCGTATCCTTGGCTTTTCAGCCGCAATAGATTATCCGCCGCCGACCGTGGCTCGAAGGGGATGGCGGAGATACCTGCCAAATCGCGGCAGACCTGTTCACTGGCTAGAGGAGCGGCGCCTTCGAGCGCGAACGGCCCTGGCGTCCCGCACCATTGACGCCGTTCAGCAGGCGATCCTGAGCGTTCGCAAACACTCCTATCGCGTGCGCTCCGCGACGGGCGAACGCTTTTCGCATGTCCCGCCTTCCCTTGCCCTCGCCGACCCGATTTTGCCCTCGCGCGGCGACATCATGTTCATGACAGCAGGCGACTGGACGCATTGCGACCTCGAAAACCTGGCCCGGCTGAAGCAAACGCAAGGCGTCTCGGTCGCAACGATGTGTCACGATCTCATTCCGGTCGACTACCCGGATTTTTTCCCGCCCGGCGTCGCCCGCGACTTCGAGGCATTCTGGCGCAGGATGGTCGCGATCTCCGACCTGATCCTCGTCAGTTCCGAAACCGTTCGTCGCGATATCGAGCGGTTCGCGCGCGACCGCCAGCAGCCGGCGCCGAAAACCGTGCTCGTGCGGCTGTGTGGCGAGGGCGCCAATGTCGAACCCGGGCCCCTCCCGCACGGTTTGGCGCCGGGCCGCTTCGCTCTTTATGTCAGTACGATCGAGCCACGCAAAAATCATCGGCTGCTGCTCCGATGCGCCGCGCTGCTCGACGCGAGCCGCCGCGAGGCCGCCGAGGACTTCCTTCTGGTTTTCGCCGGACGACGAGGATGGTTGGTGGATGATGTGATCGGTGAGATTGCGAACGCCAGCGCGCAGGGGCTCCCTCTGCGGCACATCGACGACGCCGACGATACGATCATCGAGGCGCTGTATCGCGATTGCGCCTTTTGCCTCTACCCTTCGCTTTACGAAGGCTTTGGCTTGCCTGTTGTCGAGGCCGCATTGCGCGGAAAAGCTGTGATCTGTTCCGATGGAGGCGCCCTCTCCGAATTCTCGGACATCGCCCTCGTGCTGCCGAGCGACCGCCCGGACATCTGGACGACGACGATCCGGGCCTGGATGGAAGACCCGTCCTTGCGTAAGCAGGCCGGGCTGATCCCATGGCGAACCTGGCAGGATGTGGCGGGCGAAAGCTTCGGCGCTATCCGCGCTCTTCAGGGCTGAGGCGCAGTTGGTGAGCAGGCTTTGCACAGCTCCTCGGCGATCTCGGCATAATTCCTCGCGAGCGAGGCCTGCCGCGCCCGCATCCGGCCGGCCTCGCCGACAGTCCGCCTGAGATCTGGGGAAACAAGCCGTGCGATGATGTCGGCGAGGCCGCGCCAGTCATCGGGATCCTCCAGCAGGAATCCGTTTCTTCCGTCGGCCACGCATTCGGCAGCGCCACAGCGGCGCGTTACGATGACCGGAATGCCTGCCGCCATCGCCTCGAGCACGACGAGGCCGAACGCATCCCACCGCGCCGGATGCACCAGCAAGTCGGCGCCGGCGTAAATCCGTGACACGTCGTCCACGAATCCGTGGAACACGACGGCATCGTCGAGGCCGGCCCTGGCAATCCGCGCGCGCCAGTTTGGCGCCATGTCCACCCCGGCGAGATCGAGCCTCACCGATACGCCGCGCCGGCGCAGTTCGGCGACTGCCTGCAGCGTCGTTCCGAAGCCCTTGAGGCGGGGCATCTGCGCCACAACGGCGATGCGCAGAGGGCGATCAGGCGACCCTGTTCCGGACAAGCCGGTTGCGGGGATCGCGAAACGCTCAGAATCGACTCCATTCGGCGAAACGAGAATCTTTCGGGCGATCGACGGGCGTCGCGCTCGCAGCATGCTGGCGACCAGAGACGAAATCGCAATGATGCGCGTGGCCGCCTCCTGCTGGCGACGCTCCAGTATCCGCATGCGCTCGCGCAGGATGATCATCTTCGGCGATAGCGCAGCCCGGACCCGCAGGAGGGCGGGTTCCGCCGCGATGCTGGTGTCGAGCGAGTGCAGAAGCGACCCTGACTGCGGCTGCAGGATTCCCCGCCAGCAGGCGACGCCGGAATCGTGGACGGTCTGCGGCCGCAATTCGGCGAGACGCGCGTTGACCGCGCGTGCAAAACTCAATGGCGACCGGCTCTCGTCAACGCAAGTGCCTGAAACCCCGCACACCGGAGCACCCAGCGCGCCTGAAACAATATGGACGTCATGGCCGCTGCCCACTAGATATGCGGCAAATCCCCTCGTCCATCGTGCTTCGCCGCCAGATTTTTCGTCGAAGGAACGCAAGGTGAGTGCGATACGCATCGATCCTGCCGCTGTTGGGCTGAGCGCGTGATCAGGTTTGACCACATCCATGTCAATAACCGGGATAGGAACCATTGACGAGGGAACATGACCAATTCTCTGATAGCCGCAAAGAACCGCTTGTCAGCGTCGTCATGCCTGTTCGAAACGAGGTCCGCTACCTTGAACAGGCCGTTTCGAGCATTCTCGATCAGACGCTTCGAGAGATCGAGGTCATCATCGTCTGCGACCGGTCGGATGCGGAAGCCAGAAGGGCGCTGCTGGCCGTCGCCGGAATCGATCCCCGCATCAGGCTGATGGACAATGCGGGAACGGGCGTCGCTGACGCATTGAACACGGGATTCGGCGCTGCGCGCGCTGCGCTGGTCGCCCGCATGGACGGGGACGACGTGGCCATGCCTGAGCGGCTTCGGCTCCAGTACGACCATTTGCGGACGTCTCGTCACGCGCTCGTGGGTTCCTGCGCGCAGGTCATCGACGAACGGGGAACCGCCGGGCTGACGATTACCGTCCCGCAGGCGCCCGAGGACATCCGCGCGCAATTGGGCTGGCGCAACTGCATCCTTCACCCGACGGTGATGATGGTCCGGGTGGCCGCGCAGTCGCTGGGCGGCTATCGGCGAGGCTTCGTCGACTGCGAGGATTATGACCTCTGGGTGCGGCTGTCGGAGCGTCACGAACTGGGCAATCTGGCGACGCCTCTTCTCGCTTATCGGCGTCATTCAGGTCAGACGACGTGGTCCAGGCTGCAGCAACGTCTCCTCTGCGAGGCCGCCATCCATATTTCGGCGGACAGACGGAGGATGGGCGTGGCAGACATCGCTGCGGATGGCGATCCGCTGACGTTCCAGGGGTTGCTCGGCCAAGGCGTCTGTGCACGCAGTATCGAGAGACGGCTGAGACGCATCGCCATCCAGACGGCAGCCAATGCTGTCAGCGGGCAGTTGCTCGACCAGGCGAAGGCTGCGCTCTCGCTGGCGCGTTCGCATGGCGCTCTCACCTCCGGCGACCTGCCGTTCTACTTGCGCTCACACCTGTCTCTTGCGAGGCAACAGGCGCTTGGGATCATGCGATCCGCCCCGTTCTTGAACCGTAAGCGGAGGGCCACGCGCGACAATCATTGAAGAACGCCAACGCCGCAGGGCAGGATGACGTTTCTGCATCTTGCGGGACGGTCTAGCGTGGCGGCGATGACATTATGTTCTCCCAAATTCGCCCTCGTCACCGGCGGCGCGCGCGGCATCGGCGCGGGCGCGGCGCTGGCGCTGGCGCAGGCCGGCTATGAGGTTCTGGCCACGGGGCTGACCGACGAGGAGGTCGCTTCCGCCCCGCCCCACCCGGCTATCCGGCACGCCCGTCTCGACGTCACCAGCGACGCGCAGGTCGCGGCGCTGATCGCCGCCTGCCCGCGCATCGATGCGCTGGTGAACTGCGCCGGAATGATCCAGCGCAACGGCCGCGAGTTCGAGATCGACGCCTTCCGCCTGACGATCGAGGTCAATCTGTCGGGCACGATGCGGATGTGCCTTGCGGCCAGGGACAAACTCGCCTTGAAGGCGAATGGCCAGTCGAGCGGGGGGATCGTCAACATCGCCTCGATGCTGACCTTTCACGGCTCGGCCTTCGCGCCGGGCTATGCGGCCTCGAAAGGCGCGATCGGCCAACTCACCAAATCGCTCGCCGCCGCCTGGGCCAGCGACGGCATCCGCGTCAATGCGGTCGCGCCGGGCTGGATCGCCACCGAACTGACACGGCCGCTTGTCGAGGATACGGCCCGCTCCGCGCCGATCCTGGCCCGCACGCCGATGAACCGCTGGGGCGAGCCGGCCGATGTCGGCGGCGCCATCGTCTTCCTGCTCTCGGATGCGGCCGCCTTCGTCACCGGCGCGATCCTGCCGGTCGACGGCGGCTATCTGGCGGTGTGATGTTCAACGAGCCCAAGGCTTTGGCGTTCAATCCGGAATCAGATTGCGAGCGACTTGAACCAGAGCGTTCAGTCGTCTTTGCGAGTGCAGCGAAGCCAGCGTCTCGCCGACCCCTGGATTGCTTCGCTGCGCTCGCAAAGACGGGTAACGTCGAGTTTGAAAAACGTAAAGACCAAGGGAGCAGCATTCATGAACAAGGTCAGCCCCATCCCGGTCGCGGCATCCGACGCCGAGCGCTGGACGCCCTACCGCCATCCCCAGCCCAAGGACTCGCCGCCCGAACTGATCGTTCCAGACGTCATCCCGCAGGATGAGCGCATCTGGGTTCCGGTCGACGACAATGTCTGGTTCCGGCCGCTCTGCCTGAGCGTGACGCGGGGCTACTGGATGAACCTGCTGCGCGTGCGGCGCGCCGGCGTGCTCTCGCGCCATCGCCATCCCCAGCCCGTCCATGGCTATGTGCTGAAGGGGACCTGGCGCTATCTCGAGCACGACTGGGTCGCGACGGAAGGCTCCTATGTCTACGAGGCGCCAGGCGAGACGCACACATTGGTGGTCGATCCCGACGTCGAGGAGATGATCACGATGTTCCAGGTCAATGGCGCGATGATCTATGTCGATCCCGACGGCAAATGCCTCGGCTACGACGACGTCTTCACGCGGCTCGACAAATGCCGGGCGCATTACGAGGCGGTCGGCCTCGGGGCGGATTTCGCCGACCGGTTTATCCGTTAGCGGCGGGACCGCCATTCTCACGCAGAATTGACGCGGAACAATGCCCCAAAGTCGTATTCAAGGCTCAGTTTTCGCTCTCTGATCTGCCGAGGTGCGGAGGGCTTGGTCATGATCTGTGCGGCATCTCGATACCTGATCGCGGCAGTCGCTGCTTGCGCGGCATGCCTTGCGCTTGCCAGCCCAGCCAGCGCGCAGACGCAGACCGGCTCGACCCGGCCGATCAGCCTGGTGGTGCCGTTCGCCGCCGGCGGTCCGACCGATCTGGTCGGTCGCCTGATCGCCATGGAGATGAGCCGCAAGCTCGGACAGCAGGTCGTCGTCGAGAACGTCGCCGGAGCCGGCGGCACCACAGGGGCGGCTCGCGTCGCGCGCGCCGCGCCCGACGGACAAACGATCCTGCTGAGCAATATCGGCCACGCCTCGTCGGCGACGCTCTATCGCCGTCTGCCCTACCAGCCGGTCGACGACTTCGCTCCGATCGGGCTCGTCGTCGATGTGCCGATGACGCTGGTCGGGCGATCCGACATTCCTGTCGCCGACGCCGCCGGGCTCGCCGACTATGTTCGCGCCAATTCGGGAAAAGTGTCGATCGCCCATGCCGGCATCGGCGCATCCTCGCAACTGTGCTCGCTGCTGCTGATGACGGCGCTGCAGCAGCCGATCGTCTCGGTGCCCTACAGCGGCACGGCCGCCGCCCTGAACGACGTCGTCGGCAAGCGCGTCGATCTGCTTTGCGACCAGACCACCAACACCACTGGTCAGATCACCGCAGGCGCTGTGAAGGCCTTTGGCCTGACGACGCGGGAGCGGCTTCCGACATTGCCCGGCGTCCCGACGCTGGCGGAGGCCGGGCTGCCCGGCGTCGAAATTTCGGTGTGGCACGGGCTCTATGCGCCCGCTGGCACGCCGCCGGCGCTGGTCGAGCGTCTGGCCGACGCACTTCGCATGGCGTTGATGGCGCCTGTTGTGACGACGCGCTTTGCCGATCTCGGCGGCGTAGCGGCGGGCCCTGACGCTGCGACCCCCGCCGCGTTGAGGAACAAGCTCGTCAGCGAGATCACGCGCTGGAAACCGATGATCGAAGCGGCCGGTTCGGTCATAGAATAAGCGGCGGCTGGCGCTAGCGCCCGAGCTTCGCAAGCTCCACCGCGGCGCGCAACTCGATATGCGCCAGAATCTCGTCGAGGCGCGGATCGTCGGTGATCTCGCGTCGCGCCGAGAGCATGCCCTTCAGACGCTCGAGTTCGGCGATCTGGACGCGGCCCGAGAGCAACGCGGCCTTGAGCCGATCGAGCCCGTCGAGCAGGTCATGACCGCGCCGGGCTTGCCGCTTCTTCCGCTCGGCCGGGTCTTCCTGCGCCTGCACGGCCAGCAGCGTGTCGAGCGGAGCCGAGGCGTGAAGCGACGCCGTGCGCGCCGGCGCGACCTGCTCCTTCTTCGGCAGTTCGAAGGCGGCGCCGGTGCGCCGGGCCTGGCCGGCCTGCGCCGCATTGGCGATCGGAGCGCGCGGGTCGATACGGATCATGACGCCCTCCTCCAATGCTGGCCCATCCTGCCGCTCACGCTTGGGCCGGCATGGTTAACAGCCGGTAAACCACCCGGCAGAAACTGCCGGGCCGGCAGCTTCGGCACGGCCACCTCTGCTGTCACGAGCCTGCCCGGCAAACCCAAACAATTGGAAAATATGAGTTTTCAATTGTAGGCGATCTGGCACGGGGATCGCAGGGCGAAGCCTGGAACGTTTGTCCTCCATCGGTTGAGCCCATGCCCCGCCTGCCTGTCCTTTCCTTGCTGACGACGCGTCTGCCGCGGCTGATAGTGATCGGCCTCGCGCTCGGCCTGGCGTTCGCCGCAGGCCCGGCGCAGGCGCTGTCGCGGATCAAGGACCTCGCGTCGGTCGAAGGCGTGCGCGCCAACCAGATCCTCGGCTACGGCATCGTCGTCGGCCTCAACGGCACCGGCGACACCCTCAACAACGCGCCCTTCACCAAGCAGTCGCTGACCGCGATGCTGGAGCGGCTCGGCGTCAACACCCGCGGCGCCAACATGCGGACCGCCAATGTCGCCGCCGTGATGGTGACGGCCAATCTCCCGCCCTTCGCCACGCAAGGGACGCGGCTCGACGTCACGGTCTCGGCGCTGGGCGACGCCAAGTCGCTGCAGGGCGGCACGCTGCTGGCGACGCCGCTGCTGGGCGCCGATGGCGAGGTCTACGCCGTCTCGCAAGGTTCCGTCGCCATCGCCGGCTTCTCCGCCGAGGGCGAGGCCTCCAAGATCACGCGCGGCGTGCCGACCGTCGGACGCATCGCCAATGGCGGTCTGGTCGAGCGCGAGATCGACTTCGCCCTGAACAAGCTGAAGACGCTCAGGCTCTCCCTTCGCAATCCCGACCTGACCACCGCGCGCCGCATGGCCGCCGCGATCAACGACTTTTTGGGCGGCGACGCAGCCGAGCCGACCGACCCCTCGACCGTGGTCCTGCAGATCCCGGCGCGCTTCCAGGGGAACATGATCCGGATGCTGACCGACATCGAGCAGCTCCGCATCGAACCCGATCAGCTTGCCCGCATCGTCATCGACGAGCGCTCCGGCATCATCGTCATGGGCAAGGATGTCCGCGTTTCCACCGTCGCGGTGGCTCAGGGCAACCTGACCGTGACGATCACCGAGCAGCCGCAGGTCAGCCAGCCCAACCCGCTCTCGCGCGGCGAGACGGTCGTGACGCCGCGCTCCAACGTCAAGGTCGACACCGAAGGCGGCAACAAGCTCGCTTTGGTCCGCGAGAGCGTGACGCTGGCCGAGCTCGTCGACGGACTGAATGCGCTGGGCATCGGCCCGCGCGACCTGATCTCCATTCTCCAGGCCATCAAGACAGCCGGCGCGCTGCAGGCCGAAATCGAGGTGATGTGATGAGCGCAACCCTTGCCCTCCCCGCCGCAAAGCTCGCGATCAACGCGGCCGGCAACATTCTCGACGGCGTCAAGAACGCGCTGCTCGACCCCGCCAAGGCCAAGGCGAAGAAGCAGGCCGACGATTTCGAGGCGGTTTTCCTCGAGCAGGTGACCGAACGCCTGTTCGCGACGCCCGAAAGCGCGGAAGGCCCCCTGGGCGAGAACGGCACAGGCGGCGGCATCTTCAAATCGCAACTGACCCAGCAATACGCCAGGCAGATCCAGCAGACCGGCGGCATCGGCCTGTCCGACCAGATTTTTCGCGACCTGATCCGCGTGCAGGAGCAATCCGCGCCGCAGGCTGCGATCTCCGGAGCCCAGAATGTCGGTCGCTAGGCGCGTTCTCGACGAGCGCCCGCGCATCTCCGGTCCGCTCGATGCGCGGGCTCTGATCGAGGCGGTGATCGAGGCGCTGGGCGGCCTCTCCCATGTCGTGGGCGAGGAAACCGCTTTGCTGCGCGCCGGCAGGCTCAGGGAAGCGATGGAGCGCGAGCCGCGCAAGACCGAGCTCGCCGGCATCTATATGCGCGGCGTCGAGCAGGTGAAGCTGAACGCCGTCGCGCTGGCGCGCTTCGCGCCCGAGCAGGTTCGCAGGCTCAAGGCCGAGCACGGCGCATTCCAGACCTTGATCGAGACCAACCAGATGGTGCTGGCGACGGCGCGCGCGGTATCGGAATCGATCGTCCGCGACCTCGCCACTGACGCCAACAAGTCCATGCGCGCGCCGAGCTATGGCCCGACGGCGACGGTGGGGGCCGGCGCCTTCGCGCGCCCCAATGCCGGCCCGCTCGTGATCTCGCGCAATCTTTGACCGCGCTGCCACGGCACCCATCAATATTTACCTAATTCCCTTACGTCAGATTCAACCTTTCCTGTCACTGTCGCAGGTCAGGACGGATCTATTCCCGCCGTTCGGACAGCGACCGGCCGGCCAACCCCGGCGGTCCACGCTCCAGAAGGAGTGAGACATGGACTTTGGCAACGCATCGAAGCTGATCCCTCTCGGCAACAATCTCGTCGTCCCTCGCTCGGATGTCCTCGCGACCATCGGCGGCGTCGCGGTCGATCTCAGCCCCGAGAAGACCGTGCAGTCGGCTCAGGCCGGCGATGCGGTCCGCGTCGACATCAGGCAGCGCGACGCGCGCGATCTCCGGCAGGACGACACGAGCGAAAAGCGCAGCGAGACCGAGCGCCGGCAGGATCAGGCCCGCCGCGACGGCGACAAGCAGGCCACCACCCTGCAGGACGTGATCGAGCGGCGTCTGGTGATCGACCCGCCGACGCGCACCGTCGTGCTGCAGAAGAAGAATCTCGAAACCGGCGAAACCGTGCAGACCCTGCCCGACGAGACGACCCTGAAGCTCAGGCGCTACTCCCGCGAACTCGCCGAGCGCGCCAGGCTCGCGGATGATGCGACATCGCGCTATGTCGAGCGCACCGCCTGACCCCGGATGGGCCCGGCTCCAGCCAGGATGCGAAGCCGCCCATCACGGGCGGCTTTTTCATTGCGGCCGTGAGCCGCGCCCGGCCCGCCATCGTCATGCCGCGTTAACCATGCCGCGATCCCGACACGGTCCTGCACATTTCGACGGCAGAAATTTACCCCTTGTTACGGGCTTGGCCGGCAGGGTCCGTGGGTCGGAGCCAGAATGGCCCGACGCCAGAAGGCATCAAACCAGAAGGTTTCACTCACATGGCCGTCACTTCGCTTTCCTCCGGCGTCCGCGCCGCTCTCTCCTCGCTCTCCTCCACGACCGCGACCTCCCAGCAGGGCCAACTCCGTCTTGCCACCGGCAAGAAGGTCAACTCGGCTGTCGACAACGCCGTCAACTTCTTCACGGCCGCAGGCCTCAACGATCGCGCCGGCCAGCTCACCGGCCTGCTCGATGGCATCGGCAACGGCATCCAGACCATTCAGGCCGCATCGCAGGGCATCGACTCGGCCGTCAAGCTGGTCGAATCGCTGCAGTCGACGGTGAAACAGGCCCAGGCTGACGCCGCCGCCAACCGCCCGAACAAGGTCGGCACGTCTGACGTGCTCGCCGACGCGGCGGAAGTCACGGCGACCGGCGGTAAGAGCCGCAAGGACATCGCTCTCGACAAGCGCATCGGCGAAGCCGGCGCGGCTGCCGACGCGACCGCTTCCGACACCGGTCACCTGATCGACACCACCACCAACACCAACCTGGCCCTGACGGTTTCGGCTGGCTCGACCACCTACACGGTCGATCTCGCAGCGACCTCGACGGTTCGCGACCTGGTCAACTCGATCAACAGCTCCGGCGTCGCCACGGCTTCGATCGATGACCAGGGCCGCCTGAACGTCACCGGCAATGGCTCCGACACGCTCCGCGTCGGCGTCGGCGCCGGCACCTCGGCCGCGCTGGCCCGCACCAACGCCTCCAGCGCCACCAACCAGAACGTCGCCTTCGGCCTCGCGGTCGCTGACGGCGACACGGCCGGCGCCGGCATCGTTGCGTCGGGCGGCAACTCGACCGTCCGCTCGAACCTGATCAAGCAGTTCAACGACCTGCGCACGCAGATCGACCAGCTTGCCCAGGATGCGGGCTTCAACGGCAAGAACCTGCTCAAGGGCGACAACCTCTCGATCGTGTTCAACGAGAAGACCGGCTCGCAGCAGTCCAAGATCGACATCCAGGGCTCGACCCTGAATTCCGGCAACCTTGGCATCAACACGGCCGTCAGCGGCACCGCCACGACCGGTCAGTTCAACATCCAGAGCGACACCGACCTCGCCGGCGCCGCGGATGCACTGACCAACGCCCTGACCTCCCTGCGGTCGACCTCGTCGTCGCTGGGTTCGAGCCTCTCGATCGTCCAGACCCGCCAGGACTTCACCAAGAACCTGGTGAACACCCTGACCCAGGGCGCGGACAATCTGGTTCTGGCCGATACCAACGAGGAAGGCGCCAAGCTGCTTGCCCTGCAGACCCGCCAGCAGCTGTCGCAGACGGCTCTGACGCTCTCCAGCCAGGCCGACCAGGCAGTCCTGCGTCTGTTCTGATCCTTCGTCCGCAGAAGCGGGCTGCCCACAGGATGTGGGCCGAAGACAAGGAAAGCGGCGGCGCGCAAGCGCCGCCGCTTTTCGTTGGCCGGCTCATTCGTCATTAACTATTTATTATCCTTAACAAGGAATTATCGGTCCAGATCAAACCGGGCTTGCGCCGAATCGCGCTTTCAGGGGACCGAGAGATGGCGAACACGATTCTCACCGCCGGCGTCAGGCAGAACCTGCTGTCGCTGCAACAGACGACGGCCGAGCAGGGCGTCATCCAGAACCGCCTCGCCACCGGCAAGCGGGTCAATTCCGCCATCGACAATCCGGTCAACTTCTTCACCTCGCTCGGCCTCAACGACCGCGCCGGCGAATTGCGCGGGCTGCTCGACGGCATTTCCAACGGCGTGCAGACCATCACGGCCGCGTCGCAGGGCATCGATTCGATCACCAAGCTGGTCCAGTCCCTGCAGTCGACGATCAAACAGGCCCAGGCCGACGCCGCCGCCAACCGTCCGAGCAAATCGGGCGCTGCGGATGTGCTCGCCACCGCCGCGGAAGTGACCGCCACCAGCGGCAAGAGCCGCAAGGACATCGCTCTCGACAAGCGCATCGGCGAGGCCGGCGCGGCTGCCGCCGCCACGGCCACCGACACCGGCCACCTGATTGACACCACGACGAACACCAACCTCGCGCTGACCGTGTCGGCCGGCTCGACCACCTATACGGTGGATCTGGCCGCGACCTCGACGGTCCGCGACCTCGTCAATTCGATCAACAGCTCCGGCATCGCTACCGCCACCGTCGATGATCAGGGCCGCCTCAGCGTCACCGGGCTTGGCTCCTCGACGCTGCGCGTCGGTCTGGGCGCCGGCACCTCGGCCGCCAACGCCCGCACCAACGCCTCCAGCGCCACCAACCAGAACGTCGCCATCGGCCTGCTGGTCGCCGACGGCGACACGGCCGGCGCCGGTATCGTGGCGTCGGGCGGCAACTCCACCGTCCGCTCCAACCTGATCAAGCAGTTCAACGATCTCTCGGCCCAGATCGACCAACTCGCCAAGGACGCCGGATACAACGGCAAGAACCTGCTCAACGGCGACAGGCTCTCGATCATCTTCAACGAGAAGACCGGCACCAACCAGTCGAAGCTCGACATTCAGGGCGAGACGTTGACGGCGGCCAATCTCGGCGTGCTGACCGCCGTCAGCGGCACGGCGCTGACCGGCCAGTTCAACATCCAGGACGATGTCAGTCTGAACTCGGTGGCCGACACCCTGACCAGCGCCCTGACCTCGCTGCGGTCTATCTCCTCGACGCTCGGCTCCAACCTTTCGGTCGTCCAGACCCGTCAGGATTTCACCAAGAATCTGGTCAACACGCTGACCACCGGCGCCGATAACCTCGTGCTGGCCGATTCCAACGAGGAAGGCGCCAAGCTGCTCGCCCTCAACACCCGCCAGCAGCTTTCGCAGACCGCGCTGTCCCTCGCCTCGCAGGCCGACCAGGGCGTGCTCCGGCTCTTCGGCTGATACCGCCGGCGAGCCCCCTCCCCTCCAGCCAGAAGGCAGGAACGACATGGCTCTCAAGGTCGAGCTCAAACCGCGCGAGCGCATCATCATCGGCTCCGTCGTCATTCGCAACGACGAGCAGCGCACCCGCTTCTTCATCGAGGGCGACGCCCCGATCCTGCGCGAGAAGGACATTCTGACCGCCGCGACCGCCGACAGCCCGGCCAAGAAGATCTATCTCGCCATCCAGCTCATGTATCTCGCCCAGGATCCGACGCATCAGCATCAGCTCTATTTCGATCTGGTCCGCGACTTCGTCCAGGCCGCGCCGAGCGCGCTGGAGCACATCCACGAGATCAATAACCGCATCTTAAGCAGCGACCTGTACAAAGCCCTGAAGGCAGCCAAAAAGCTGATCGCCTACGAAGCGGAACTCATCGAGAATGCAAAACGGGTTTAGTGCGTACGCTGCCGCCGCCAAGTCAGCCCAGTCCACCGTTTCCCCCCGCGAACTCGAAGCCTCCCTGCTGATCAAGGCGGCCATGCGCCTCCAGGCCATAGCCGACGACTGGATCGGCCGCGCCCGTGAGCTCGACGAGGCGCTCGGCTACAACCGCAAGCTCTGGACGCTGCTCGTCTCGGCCGTGATCGCGGAGGACAATCCCCTCCCCGTCGACATCAAGCGCAACATCCTCGGCCTTGCGAATTTCATCTTCAACCAGACATTCCGCATCGCCGCCGCGCCTGCGCCCGAGGCGCTGGGCGCCCTGATCCAGATCAACCGCGACATCGCGGCGGGCCTGCGCGGCCGCTGAGTCGGACCGGGCCGCAAAACCAGGGGCGTCGCCAGCCATGGCGACGCCCCTTTGCTTTGGCGGGACTTTCGGCGGTCAGAGGTAATTCGTCAGCGACAGCTGCGACAGGATCGAGGTCGTCTGGTAGCTCGCCTGCAGCCGGTTCTGCACGGCGAGGATCTGCACCGCGACATCCTCGGTGGTGACGTTCTCGATGCCCGCCAGCGTCGTGCCGAGATAGTTCCTTGTCGCCTCGTGCCGCTCCTTGGCGGCGGCGATCGAATTCTGCGCCGTGCCGAACTCCGTGATGATCTCGGAGGGCTTCTGCACCGAACCGCCAAAGCCCAAAGCCTCGCGCACCCGGTCTGTCAGCGCCTCGTAGCGCGCCTGCGAATTGGCGTCTGTGGCCGGGAAGGTCTCGACGGCGAGCACCGCGAACTGGGCGAGGCCAACGCGGAAGCTCTCTTCATTGGCGCGCGCTCCGGTCGCCACGAGCTGGCTCTGGTCGACCTGCACCGCCGTCGTGGCCCGCGCCGAGCCTGTGCCGTCGTCGCCCTGATACCAGATCACGGTGTTCGCAGCCGTGCCGGCTGCTGGTGCGGCCGTAGCGGTGGCGAACCCCGGACCCGGCACCCGCAAGGGCGGGCTGCCGAGGCTGCCGTCGAAAAAGTTCTTCGCCGCGACGGTGGCCGAGGCCGCAGACAGGGTCGTTTGCGCCTCCCTGGTCAGCGCCGCCGTGATCGTCGCGCGCAGATTGGCGGCCGTCGCATTGACGTCGGCGCCGATCACGAAGGTTTCGGAGGCCGGGCCATCGGAGGATTCCGGCCGCGCGGTCAGCACGATCTCCTCCTGCGTGCCGTCGGGAAGATCGACGACGATGCGCAGGTTCTCGCCCGGCAGCGGCTGCCCGGCGACGTTGACGGCGATATCCGCGGGCGGTCCTGCCGTATAGGTCGGAACCAGCGCGGCCGAGTTCGTCGTCGCGCCAGCGAGCTTGAAGCCGTAGCCGTGGACGGTCGCCTCCTCGGCGATCGTCGCGTTCGCGCCGGCCCCACCGGCCGTCAGCCGGCCGAGGCCCGCGCCCAGATCGGCCTGCTTGCGCTCGGAGATGAGTTGCTTCAGCCCGGCTCGCCCCGCACCATCACCCTCGATGATCAACGAATAGCCGACGGTCGGCGCGATGTCGGAGGTGCGGCCCGAGAACAGGTAGCGCCCATTGACGTCTGTGCTGAGCAGGTCAAGCGTCTGCTTGAACTTCTCCTCCGCAAGCACCTGCGGAGCCGAGCGGCCGCTCGCGCTTGGCGTATAGCTATTCGAGCGGACATCATTCTTGGTCTCGTTCGTCAGGGTCGCGAAGTTCTCGACCGCCTGGACCGACAGGCTCAGATTGACCTCGGCGAGCTTGACGCCCTGCAGCCAGGAGTCGATCGAGGCGACCTTGGCGTTGAGATCGAGGCTGCCGCGCCGCTCGATGCCGAGGTCGCCATAGGTTTCGCTGCGCTTGCCGGTCGAGAGCTGCCGCTGCAGATCGTCGAACTGGTTGCGGCTGGAGACGAACTCGTTTGGCCTCGCGGTGCGGTAGGCGCCGGTCCCATGGGTGGTGATGGTCATGACGATGGCCCCTCAGATACGCAGCAGCACATCCATCAGCTCCTTGACCGTGGAGATGACGCGCGCATTTGCGGCATAGGCTGTCTGCAATTCGATCAGCGTCGACATTTCCTGGTCGACATTGACCTGCGCGGTCGCCTGGAACCGGCTCTGGACCGAGGCCAGCGCAACCTGCTGGCCTTCGTCGAGGCGCTTGGCGGCCTCGACCGCCTGCCCGGTCGAGGCGACGACGCGCTGCACGAAGTTCGAGACGGTGCCCGTCGAGGTCGCGGTCGAGCCGTCGAGCGAGGTCGCGCTGGTGAAGGCGCGCTGGCTCTGGCTCAGCCGCTCGAGCAGGAGTTTTGGCCGCGCCGGATCGCCCTGCGCGGTGGCCGGCGTCGTGTTGTAGACCACGAGCCGCGAGCGATCGGCGATCAGGCCGGGATTGACGACGATGCGCCCGGCATAGCCCAGCGCCTGCGAGCGCCCCTCGAAGGAGCCGGTATAGGCCGCGTTGCCCGCCCCCGCATCGACGAAGAAGGGCAGTTCGACCGAGCCGCCGGCCGAGGCGAGGCCGGTCGCGGTCGGGCGCGCCGTCAGGCCGACGACATCGCGCGTCGCGCCCGCGCCGTCATCGACGATGCGCAGCACCGAGCCCGCGTTGGAGACCGTGAAGCCGCCGCCGATCGCCGCCTGGATCTGGGTGGCGACCGAGGCCGGTCCGCCGGAGAAATCGATGCCGACGACGCGGTTGTTGGCGTCGCCGCTTGCATTGGCGGGCAGCGGCAGCGTGGCCGCGCTTTCGACGCGTATGAAGGTGAAGCGCTGCGTCTGGCCGCCCGGCGTGACCTGGTAGTCGAGCGTGACGCTGTTGCCGGCCTGCAGGCCGGTGAGATCGACCTCGAAGCCGGTCGCCGCGCCAGCTGTGACGGCCGTGCCCGCGATCTCGCGGTCGGACAGAGCGCTGGAGAGCTGCGCCGCGATCTCGTCGAGCTGCGCCTGGGCCTGAACCAGCGTCCTGTCGCGCAGCTCGATGAAGGCCGCGATCTCGCCGGAGCGGAAGGCCTTGTTGGCGATGGCGTCGATCGAGTTGCCGGAATTGTCTGTCAGCGTGATCGTGCCGACGCCGCGTTCCGCCGCGACCGGGCTCCACAGTTGCTGCGCGCCCAGCACCGGGCGCTCATCGAAACCGAAGGTGACCGAGGGCCGGCCGTCGAAGATCTGCGCGCCGGAGGTGGTGACGATGGTGAGGTTGCCGCGCGCGTCCTCGCTCGTGCGGATGTCGATATATTGCGAGAGCTCGGCGACGATCAGGTCGCGCTGGTCGCGCAGATCAGCGGTGTTGCTGTCGTTCTGGCCCGTGGCGATGCGGCCATTGACGGTGGTCAGCGCGTTCAGGAGCTCGTTGACCTGCGTCACCGCATTGGCGATGCCGGTCTCGGCCTCGGTCCGCAGCGTCTGCACGCCGGCAGAAAGGCTGTTCAGCCGCTGCGCCAGTTGCGAGGCGGCATCGAGCACCGCCGTGCGGTTGGTGTAGGAGCCGGGATCGTTCTGCAGCGCCTGCAGCGCGCTGGTGAAGCTGCTGTAGACGGAATCCAGCGCTGTCGTGCTGCCGGGGGCGCCGTAGAGCTGGTCGAGACTGGAGAGAGCGCTGGCCCGCGCCGAGGTATAGGCCGCGCCGGACGATTCCTGCCAGAGCTGGCGCTGCACGACCTGGTCGAGCAGGCGCTGCACGGCGGTGCTGTTGGTGCCGACCGAATTGCCGTTGAAGGTGTCGGTGGTCGAGACCGTGCGGCGCACATAGCCGGTCTTGTCGGCATTGGCGACGTTCTGCGAGATCACGCCGATGCCGATCTGCGTGGCGTGCAGACCGGAAATCGCGGTTCCCAGGGACGAGCTGAGGCCCATCGTCAACTCCTGTCGTCAGTCCGGCCCTTCTGGGCCGCGCGTTGCGGGGGCGTGGCGGCGCTCAGCGGATGATGCTGAAGACGTCGCGCAGCATCTCCTGGGCGGTGGTGATGACCTTGGTGTTGGCCGAGTAGGCCTGCTGGGTGACGATCATCTTCGAGAACTCGTCGGCGATATCGGTGTTGGACTGCTCGACATTGCCGCCGATGAGCTGCGACGTGCCCAGGCCGATGATCGGCGCGCCGGATTCGATCGTCTCCTCGAAGGCGCCACCATCGAGCCGCTTCAGCGCGTTGCCGGCGTTGAAGCGCGCGACCGAAAGCTGAGCCAGCGCCACGACCTGGCCGTTGGAGAAGGTGCCGATGACCTGGCCCTCGCCCGAGACCGAGACGCGGTCGAGCGTGCCGGCCGTATAGCCGTCCTGCCGGATGCTGCGGGCGTCGATCTGGCCGCTGACGTCGCCGTTCTGGGTCAGGCCGTTGCCGCCGGTGGTGAGGTTGATGCCGGTGATCGTCGTGCCGGCGATCGTCATGGTCGGGATCGGGATGTTGCCGCCGGCGGGCAGGACGAGCTGGCCGGTCGTGCCGAAGGTGATCGCGGTGTTGGTGTTGCGATAGGCCACCGTCGCGCCGGTCGCGGCCGTGTTCTCGGCGACGAACAGGTTCCAGGTATCGGTGCCGCCGCCGGCCGTGTTGTCGATCTTGGCCCAGCGCAGCTCGACGCTCGTCGCCTTGCCGAGTTGGTCGTAGACGGTGACCGAGCCGCCCGGAATCGACTGGCTCAGGAAATTGGTCAGGTCGCTGCCGACGACGGTGCCAGTGCCGGTCGGCGTGGCGCGCGGGTCGGCGCCGGGATAGTCGCCGGGCGCCTGCAGCAGCTCGGAATCGGCGACGGCTGCGTCCGCCTCATTGGTTTTCGGGAAAGCCGGGATATTGGCGCGATATTCGATCGAGGTCGTCGCCTTGGCCGGGAACTGCTCCTTTGTGATGCGGAGCACCTCGGGCTGGGTGCCGACGAGCTGGCCCGTTACCGTGTCGATCTTCAGGCCCTTGAGGTAGTAGCCCGCGCCGTTGACGAGGTAGCCGTTGGCGTCGAAGTCGAAATCGCCGCGGCGTGTATAGAGATTGGAATTGGCGAACTGCGTGTTGGAGCCGAGCCCGCTCTGGCGCTGGTCGACGACGAAGAAGCCGTCGCCGTTGATCGCGGCGTTGGAATCGATCCGGGTGGCGGACAGGTCGCCCTGGATGGTGTTGGTCGACTGGCTGTAGGCGGCGACCGAACCGGAGATCTGCCGGTTCAGCGCCGAATCCGGCACCAGATCGGCGAAGGTCGTGTCGACCCGCTTGAAGCCTGCGGTTCGCGAATTGGCGATGTTGCCGGAGATGTTCTCCAGCGCATAGGACTGCGCCTGGAGGCCCGACACCGCCGTCGTCAACGCACTGAAAACACCCATGGGATCCTCGCCTCGACTGGCGGCCGAAAAGCCGCGCACAAAAACTCGAGGCCGGTTCTGCACGGGCTGTGCCATGCAAACGCGCGTTGTTTTCCAACCGCTTAGATGGTTTTCAAGGACTTAAGCGACGTTTTTCGCCGGGCAATTTCGCCGCCCTCCGGCAAAAACTGCCGGGTCGGATCAGGGTTCGCCGGCCGAGCCGCGCCAGGAGGTCAGGTCGCCGGCGACATCCGACAGCGTCGGCGGCTCGCTTTCCACGAAGGGCAGCGGCCGGCAGACCGCGATCGCCGCCAGTCCGATGCGCGCGGTCAAAAGCCCGTTCAGCACGCCCTCGCCGAGTTTGGCCGAGAGCCGCGCCGCCAGCCCCTGCCCGACCACCTGCTGGATCACGGCGTCGCCCGCAGCGATGCCGCCGGTGACGACGAGATGGCCGAGCACCTGCCGGCCGAGTCGCAACAGCCCGAGCGTGCCCGGCCGCCCGGCATAGATGCCCGCGATCGCCCGCAGCAGCCGCGCGCAGGCGACGAGCACGAAGACGACATCGATCAGCGCGCGCGGGCTGACCGCCGTGACCAGCGAGACACGCCGCGCGGCCTGCGCGATCTGCGCCTGCGCCGCGAGATCGAGGGGGCCTAGCAGGCTGCGCTCGGCGACGCTGAGCACGTCGCGCGGCGCAAAGAGCTGCGGCAATGCCTCGTTCAGCGCGGCCCGGCCCTTGGCCGTCTCGGGACGCGCCGCATAGAGCGCCACGAGATCGCCGGCCAAGGCCTTGGCCGCATCGAGCGTGCCGCTTGCCAGCACCTCGGTCGCGCGCAGGCGCAGCCCCTCGACGCGCCGCTCGCGCAGGATGTCGCGCAGGATGCGGCCGAGCATCACGAGCAACGCCAGCGCGGCTATTCCGGCGCAGGCCAGCGCCGCATAGCCCAGCGCCGGGTTCTGGCTCATCAGCGAGGCGATGGTGCGCTCCGCCCAGACGCCGACCGCGAGCGCCAGAAAACCGGAGAGCCCGGCTACGAAGACGCTACCCCAGGAAAACCGTCGCCGCGCTGGCGGAACCGCCGCCGGCTCGAGCGGATCGAGCGGCTCGCTTTCGGGCAGGATCGCGACATCGTCGCGCATCGAGGCGTCGATCGACGCATCGGGCCGTGCCGGGTCGAGCCGGACGGCGCGCGGAGCCTTGCCGTTCATGACCTCGCCTCCCTCATGCCAGCCTGTCGCCGATCAGGAACTCCAAGGCGCGATCGAGCCGTATCTGCGGCGGGGGCTGAACGCGCCCGCCTGCATCGGGCGCGACCAGCGGCGGCCGGAAGCGCGGCGCGCGGATCTGCCAGCGCGACGCCGGATCGAAGATGGCCTCCGGCCGCTCCGGCAATTCGCCGGGAAAGATCGCAGCCTCGCTCAACCCGTCGAAGGTCTCGGACCCGACGCTCTCGCCGGCTTCGGGCACGCCGACGATCGACGGCAACTCCTCGCGGCCCTCCTTGATGCGGACCTCGCGCGTCGCCCGCACCGCAGCCAGCGCCATGGTCTCGACGCGCGCGCCGGCCCCTTGCGCCTTTGCAGCGGCGCGCGCGACGAGGTGGTTCATTACGGCGGCCAGCCGGTCGTGGCTGGTATGATGCAGATGATCGGCCTTGGTCGCTGCGAACAGCACCCGCTCGATCCGCGGCGAAAACAGGCTCGACAGCCAGGAATTGCGGCCGACCTGAAACGCCGCCAGCGCCTGGCCCAGCGCCGTCTCCAGATCGGCGAGCGCAGGTGCGCCGGCGTCCAGCGCCGCCAGCGCATCGACCAGGACGATCTGCCGGTCGAGCCGGGCGAAATGGTCGCGGAAGAACGGCGTCACCACGACGCGCTTATAGGCCTCGAAGCGCTCCGCCATCAGCGCCGCCAGCGTCCCGGGCGTGATCGTCGCATCGGGCCCCAGATCGAGCGGCGCAAACGTCAGCGCCGGCGAGCCTTCGAGATCGCCCGGCATCAGGAAGCGCCCCGGCGGCGTCACCGCAACGGCCTCGGGATCGGCCCGCAGCCGCCCGAGATAGGCCTTGAAGATGTCGCTCGCGGCCTCCGCCGCCATCTCGTCGGCCGGCGCGGCCGGATCGCGCAGCGCCAGATCCGCAAGCCAGGCCGCCGCCGTCTCGCGCCGATGCGCCTTGCGCGCGTCGCTCACCGCCTGCCGCGACCAGGCGATGTAGTCCTGCCCGATCAGCGCGAGATCGAGCAGCCACTCGCCGGGATAATCGACGATGTCGAGCGTCAGCGTAGCCGGCCCCCTGAACCAGCCTTCTGCGCGTTCATAGTCGATCTCGACGCGGAGTTCCGAGATGCGCCGCGTCGAATCCGGCCAGCGCCTTTCGGGACCGGCCAGCGCGGCGCGATGCGCCTCATAGGGGAAGCGCGGCACCTGCGGATCGGGCTGCGGCACGAGCCTCACGCGGGTGATCCGCCCCTGCGCCGAGGCCTTGAGCACGGGCAGTTTCGCGCCCTCGACCAGGTTCTGGATCAGCGCGGTCGTAAAGACCGTCTTGCCCGAGCGCGACAGGCCGGTGACGCCGAGCCGCAGGCGCGGCCGCGCCAGCCCGAGCAGGCTGTCGCCAAAGGCCAGCGCGGCATTGCGCGCCTCGTCGAGATAGGAGGGCTGGCTCAACGGTTCGCGCCGATCACTCGTCGGGGCCTTCGCCGAGCGATTCCGGCGTGACGAAACGATCGAGCCTTCCGCCACGCGCGGCGACGTCGCGCCAGTCCTCGACGGAAAAATCCAGCACCGCGAGCCCGCAGGTCGGATATTTCCGCGCCATCCTTGCCGAGGCGTAGCGGTCGCCATGGCCGGTCAGCAGCGCCGCCAGTTCCTCGAAGCCGGGGTTATGGCCGATCATCAGCAGCGTCTTCACGCCTGTATCCTGCTCCAGCACCACGCCCAGGAGCCGTTTCGTCGCCGCCTCGTAGATGCGCGGCTCGACATGGACGGCGGGCCGCTCCGGCAGCATCGGGGCCACCAGTTCCCAGGTCTCGGCCGTGCGCCGCGCCGGCGAGACCAGCACGAGATCGGGCAGCAGCAACTCGTCGGCGAGATAGCGGCCCATCACGGGCGCGGCTTCACGCCCACGCGCCGCGAGCGGCCGCTCGCGATCGGCGATGCCGGTCGGCCAGTTCGATTTCGCATGGCGGAGCAGCATGAGGCGTCGCATGGCAGCCAAGCTAATGGTCGCCCGCCGGTTTTGCGAGCCCCCCGCCGTCGGCGACAGCGGCGACGAGCAGGCGCGCCAGCTTGCCGGCATGGCGATCGAGCATGGCGTCCCGCCCGGCTTCCCCGGCGAGAAAATCGAGCTGGCCGTCGATCAGCAGGGTCGAGAAGCCATGCGTCACCGACCAGACGAACAGGATGAGCGGAAGATCGGGCGCGCAAGCCGCATCCGGCGGCGCGATCGGCGGCGCCGCTGGCCCGGCAGGCCCGCCTGAAAGATGCGCCCGCGTCTCCGCCACCAGCACGCCGAAGGCCCGCGACGCCGCCCGCTTGAAATCGGGCGCGTCCCAGTCGAGCCCGCGCTGGCCGAAGACGACGCGAAACCGCCCCGGCCGCGCCAGCGCCACGCCGAGATAGGCGCGCGCGATCGCCGCCAGCCTGCTTTCGCCCGCTTGTGAGGCCTTGATCGCCGCCTGTTCCATCGCTTCAGAGAGATCGTCGAAGCCAAGCGTCGCGATCGCCGTAAGCAGCCCGGCGAGATTGCCGAAATGATGCGCGGGCGCCGCCGGCGACACGCCCGCACGCCGCGCGCATTCGCGCAGCGTGAAGCCACTGAGGCCCTTCTCGGCCAGCAGCGCCTCGGCCGCCTCGATCATGGCCTGGCGCAAATCGCCATGGTGATAGCCGCGTAAGGCAGTCTGATCGGTGGTCTTCATCATTTTCCTCCACCTCGAATGTAGTCACTAGCTATCTTGACACCGTCAAGATAGCGCGCTAGTCGGATTCAGAACTTGACAGCGTTCAGATGGAGCAGGTCAATGCCGCCGATGAGCCTCGATGACGCGTTCGGCCATGCCTCCCGTCTCGCGATGCTGGGCTGGCTGGCGCTGATCCTGCTGCCGCGCTGGCGCGGCGTCTCGCATGTCCTCTCCGGCCTCGTCATCCCCGCGACCCTGTCGCTCGGCTATGTCGTGCTGATCGCGGTCCACTGGCATGATGCGAAGGGTGGCTTTTCCTCGCTTGATGGCGTCGCGACGCTGTTCCAGTCGCGGCCGATGCTGCTCGCCGGCTGGGTGCATTACCTAGCCTTCGACCTGTTCCTCGGCGCGTGGATCCTGCGCCGGTCGCAGGAAGCCCGAATTCCGCATCTGCCGATGGTCCCGGTCCTGCTGGCGACGTTCCTGTTCGGGCCGTCGGGGTTCCTGCTGTTCCTGCTGCTGCGCGCGAGCGTCGCGGCCAGCCGCGAAGATCGCATCGCCAAAGGGCTGGCGCGGTTGCCGGCCTGGCCGCGGGCGCTGGATGTCGAACCGCGGCTCGCGGCGGCCGGGCTCGCCATGCTGGCGCTGATGATCCCGACCGCTTTCGCCCATGCGCTGGACATACGCGTGTTCCAGGAAGCGAATATCTGGCTCAAGCCGCTGAAATTCGAGGCCTCGCTCGGGCTTTATCTGCTGACGCTGGCCCTGTTCCTGCCGCTGACGAGCGCGCGATTTCAGGCCTCATGGCTCGCCCGCTACGCGGTCTGGGGGGCGATCGTCCCGTCCTTTCTGGAGATCGCCTACATCCTCTGGAGGGCCTCCCGCGCCGAGGCGTCGCACTACAACATCGGCACGCCTCTGGATGCGGCGCTTTATGGCGCGATGGGCCTCGGCGCTGTGATGCTGACAGCTTCAGCCCCGGTGATCGGCTGGGGCATAGCCCGCAAGGACGCCCCGCCGCTCGCGCCAGCGCTGCGCTGGTCGATCGTGATCGGCCTTGCATTGACCTTCGTCCTCGGCGTCGGCGACGGCGCGGTGATGTCAGCCAGCCGCAGCGGCCATTTCGTCGGCAGCGCGCCATTGGAGCATGCGACGCTCCCGATCCTCGGCTGGTCGCTAGCGATCGGCGATCTTCGCGTGGCGCATTTCCTCGGGCTGCACGCGCTGCATGTCATTCCCGCCTTCGGCCTACTGGTCTGCTCCCTGACGCGCGAAGCGAGACCTGGGCTCGTCGCGGTCGGCGGCTTTTCCGCCGCTTATGCGCTGGTCACGGTCGCAGCCTTCGCCGCCGCTATGAACGCTCGCCCTCTGCTGGGCATCGGCTGAGGAGATGCGAGCCTTTGGCCTCCCGCGTGGCTCCGGCCGCGCGCCGCAGGCGGTATCAGGCACTGTCCACGGCGCTGGTGAGCCAGCCGGCCAGATCGAGAACGATCTCCGCCAGTTCGGAGGGGAGCCTGTCGTCCGTCGGCAGCATGATCACGCCATTCGCGCTCTGGCTCGCCAGACGCCTCGCCTGCCCAAGCGACCGCCGTGCCTGCTCGTCCGCCGCCGGTCCGGCCTCACGCTGGGCCACGCGCCCCAGCAGCGCCGGCTCGCTCGCGCTCAGGCGGACGACCGTGATCTGCGCCGCAGGTATGGCCGCCAGGATCCAGCGCCTGTCGAAATCCAGATGCATCATCACGCCGGACATGATCAGGCGCCGATGCCCGAGGGCCTCATAGGTCGACCAGATCGCGGCGAGATTGATCGCGCTGACGTCGGTCGTGCCCGGACGAAGCCGGTCGAGTTCAACGACGCCCGGCTTGGGAAACACCCTGTCGAGTTCGTCGCTTTCGATAATTGCGTGAGCGATCTGTCGCGCCGCAAGCTGCCGGCCGATTTCCCAGCACAATGTAGACTTGCCGACGCCGGCCGGTCCGGTGATCAGGAGAAGCTGCACGCAGACCTGCCTTAGCGCTGCTCGCGCCGCGCCATGAAGGCCAGCTTCTCGAACAGGCTGACATCCTGCTCGTTCTTCAGAAGCGCGCCATGCAGCGGCGGAATCAGCTTGCGCGGGTCGCGCTCGCGCAGCATCTCCGGCGTCATCTCGTCGGCGACCAGCAGCTTGAGCCAGTCGAGCAATTCCGAGGTCGAGGGCTTCTTCTTGATGCCGGGCACCTCGCGCACCTCGAAGAACAGCCTGAGCGCCTCCTCCATCAGCCGCCTCTTGATACCGGGGAAATGCACCTCGACGATGGCCTTCATCGTGTCGGCATCGGGGAAGCGGATATAATGGAAGAAGCAGCGGCGCAGGAAGGCGTCGGGCAGTTCCTTCTCGTTGTTGGAGGTGATGATCATCACCGGCCGGCGCGCCGCGCGGATGGTCTCGCCGGTCTCGTAGACATGGAACTCCATCCGGTCGAGTTCGAGCAGCAGGTCGTTGGGGAACTCGATATCGGCCTTGTCGATCTCGTCGATCAGCAGCACCGGCCGTTCGGGCGCGACGAAAGCCTCCCAGAGCTTGCCGCGCTTGATGTAGTTGGCGATGTCGGAGACGCGGGCGTCGCCGAGCTGGCTGTCGCGCAGGCGGCTGACGGCGTCGTATTCGTAGAGGCCCTGTTGCGCCTTGGTCGTCGATTTGATGTGCCAGGTGATCAGCGGCGCGCCCAGCGCGGTGGCGATCTCCTCGGCCAGCACGGTCTTGCCGGTGCCGGGCTCGCCCTTGACCAGAAGCGGCCGCTCCAGCCGGATCGCGGCGTTGACGGCGACGGTGAGGTCTTCGGTGGCGACGTAATTCTCGGTGCCGGCAAAGCGCATGGATGATCCTTCTCGACGATTGCGCGGACGCTAGACCAGGAGATAGCGATTTGGAAACGCCAAGGCCGTGACGGCTTGCGAGACCCGTCCGGCGCAAGGTCTCATGCTGCAAGGCGAATTTCATGACGCTTCGGCGTCCGCGGCGATTGTGTTGCGGCCGGGCAGACCGCAAGCTCCGGCGAGCGTCGCCTGCAATCGATTCAAAGCGCATCCCAGGACAAGCCCTTGGCCGGAACCGTCGATCCCTCAGCCTATCGCGACGCCATCGTGGTGCTGGCGACGGCTGGCGTCGTCGTTCCCTTCGCCAAGCGCTTCAAGGTCAACTCGGTCGTCGCCTTCATGGCCTGCGGGGCCGTGCTCGGTCCGTTCGGCCTCGGCGGCCTCGTCGCCTCGGTCCCGCTGCTCCGCACCATCACCGTGTCGAGCGCGGAGGCGCTGGCGGGGCCGGCCGAACTCGGCGTCGCCTTCCTGCTGTTCGTCATCGGGCTGGAGTTGTCCTTCGAGCGCCTGAAGACGATGCGGCGGCTGGTCTTCGGGCTCGGCCTCGGCCAGATCGCGCTTTCGGCGCTGTTCATCGGGGTGTTTGCCTATGCCTTGGGACAGCCGGCGGCCGCGTCGCTGATCATCGGGTCCGGGCTCGCCCTGTCGTCGACCGCCATGGTGGTCGAACTGCTGTCGGCCAGGCGCCGCATGACGTCATCGGCCGGCCGGGCGAGCTTCGCGATCCTGCTGTGCCAGGACATCGCGGTCATTCCACTGCTCTTCCTCGTCGCGGTGCTGGGCGCACAGGCCGAAGGCGGCTCGCTGCTGGCAGGCCTCGCCCAGGCGATGGTGCAGGCCTTCGGAGCGATCGCCGCCATTGTGGTGATCGGCCGCGTCGCGCTCAGGCCGCTGTTCCGGCTCGTCGCCTCGACCGATTCGTCGGAGAGCTTCATGGCCGCGACCCTGCTGATCGCGCTCGGCACCGGGCTGATCGCCGCGGCGGCAGGCCTTTCGATGGGCCTGGGCGCCTTCATCGCGGGCTTGCTGCTGGCGGAAACCGAGTATCGCCGCGCCATCGAGGTCACGATCGAGCCGTTCAAATCCCTGCTGATCGGCGTCTTCTTCCTCACCGTCGGCATGGGCGTGAACCCGGCCCAGCTCGCGGCGCAGCCTTTCGCCATCCTCGGCATCGCGGTCGGTCTGTTCGCCGCGAAGTCCCTGCTCGTCTTCGCGCTGGCGCGGCGGTTCCGGCTGTCGCCGGCGACCGCGCTGGAAACCGCGATCATGATCGGGCCGGGCGGCGAATTCGCCTTCGTGCTGTTTGGCGGCGCGGTCGCGGCCAAGCTGCTCTCGCAGGAGGCCGCCAGCCTGGTTCTCGCCGCCGTCTCGCTGACGATGGTGGCGCTGCCGCTGCTGGCGCGGCTGGCGCGCGGCTGGGCGATGACGCTGGTCGTCCCGGCCGCCCTCCCCGACGAAGCGAAGGCTCTGCCGCCCGACGACCATTCGGCGCGGGCCATCGTCGTCGGCTGCGGCCGCGTCGGCAAGCTCGTCGGCTCCATGCTGGAGGAGCACCGCAAGCCCTACATCGTGATCGATTCGGATGCAGGCGTCATCGCCGACCAGCGCCGGGCCGGGAAGCCTGCCTTCTTCGGCGACGCGACGCGGCCGGATTTCCTGCGGCTCTGCGGGCTGGAGGAGGCGACCGCGCTGATCGTCAGCATCAACAACGCCCGCGTCGTCGACGAGACGGTGTTGGCGGCGCGCGCGCTGAGGCCCGACCTGATCATCGTGGCGCGCGCCCGCGACGCGGCCCATGCCCGTCATCTCTATGAAATCGGCGTCAACGACGCGGTGCCCGAGACGATCGAGGCGAGCCTGCAGCTCTCGGAAGCCGCGCTGGTCGGGCTTGGCGTGCCGATGGGCCTCGTCATCGCGTCTGTGCATGAGCGGCGCGACCAGTACCGCGCCGAGCTCAAGCCCGCTGGCGCTCCGGAGCGGGGGCTTCCGCGCGATGCGCGTTCGCGAAGGCTCTGAGGCCCGTCGACGCGGGCGCGCCGGACTTGATCTCACGGCGCGGAACCGAGCCGGCTTCGTGCGCGACCCTTGCGATATGGCCGTAGAACTGCTCGGCGCTGCGCCGCCAGCTATGGCGCGCCGCAAGCTCCAGGCAGGTTTCGCGCGGGATACGCAGCGCCTCAAGCGCCGCGGCCCGAAGATCCTCCGACAGCACGGCCGCGCCGCTTCCTTCAAAAACGTCGTTTGGCCCCTGCACCGGGAACGCCGCCACGGGCAGGCCGCTCGCGGCCGCCTCCAGAAGCACGATGCCAAAGGTGTCGGTCAGACTCGGAAACACGAACACGTCCGACGAGGCATAGATCGCCGCCAGTTCCTCGCCTTCCCGCGTGCCGAGAAACGTCACTTCGGGATAGGCGCGCTGCAGGTCGGCCCGCGCCGGCCCGTCCCCGACCACGACCTTGCTGCCCGGCAACCTGAGCGACAGGAAAGCGTCGAGATTCTTCTCGACCGCGACGCGCCCGACGCTGAGGAAGATCGGCCGCGGCAGGTCGAGCACGCTGGCGGGCCGCGGATGGAAGAGTTCGAGATCGACGCCGCGCCCCCAGCGCACGATCTTCTCGAAACCGTGCTGGCGAAGTTCCGCCTCGACGGTGCCGGTCGAGACCATCACCGCGGCCGCCGGCCCGTGGAAGCGGCGCAGGAAGCGGTAGCTCCAGCTCTCGGGAATCGGCCAGCGCGCCGCGACATATTGCGGGAAGCGCGTATGGTAGCTCGTGGTGAAGGGCCGCTTCCGCGCGAGGCAGACCGCCCGCGTCAGCCAGCCGATCGGCCCTTCTGTCGCGATGTGGATATGGTCGGGCCTGAAATCGTCCATGCGACGCGCGATCGCCCGGCGCGTCGCCAGAGCGATCCTGATATCGGGATAGCTCGGCAGGCCCACCTGCCTGAAACCCTCCGGCGTCAGCATCCGCGCCTCGACGCCGAATTCCGGTCCGGCCTCGACCATCCGCTCCAGCGACCGGACCACCCCGTTGATCTGGGGCCGCCAGGCGTCCGTCGCGATCATCAGGCGCATCAGGCGGCCTCGACGAAGGCGGGCTGGGGCCGGGTCGGCACGACCACAGGCACCGGCGCTTCGCCCTTCAGCCGGTATTGCGGCCAGCGGATCATCTCGAACGTGCCGTCCTGATGCTCGACGAAGGCGGTGCAGCTTTCGACCCAGTCGCCGGTGTTGATATAGGTCAGCCCGTCGATCTCGCGGTAGGCGGCGTGGTGAATATGGCCGCAGATGACGCCGTCGGCCTGATGCCGACGCGCCTCGGCCGCAAGGCAGGTCTCGAATTCGCCGATATAGTTGACCGCGTTCTTGACCTTGAGCTTGGCCCAGGCCGACAGCGACCAGTGCGGCAGGTTGACCAGGCGGCGGACCTTGTTGACGACCGTATTGAGGCTGAGCGCCAGCGTGTAGGCCCAGTCGCCGAGCAGCGCGAGCCATTTAGCGTTACGCACGACGAGGTCGAACAGGTCGCCATGAATGACCAGCAGGCGCTTGCCGTCCGCCGTCTCGTGGATGGTCTCGTCGACCAGCGTGATGCCGCCGAACTGCAGCCCGGTGAAGTCGCGCAGGAAATCGTCATGGTTGCCGGTGACGTAGATCAGCTTCGAGCCCTTGCGGACCTTGCGGAGCAGCTTCTGGATCACGTCGTTGTGGGATTGGGGGAAATACCAGCCGCTCTTCAGCCGCCAGCCGTCGATGATGTCCCCGACCAGATAGATCTGCGGTGCGTCGTAGGCGCGCAGGAATTCCAGCACGAGGTCGGCCTGCGCGCCGCGCGTGCCCAGATGAAGGTCTGAGATGAAGATGCTGCGGACCTGCTTGGCGTCGTCGTCGTCGCTCATGCCGCTGGGCCCGTGCTGTTGCGATGCTTCCGGCGTGTGTCTGATTTGCATTGCGCTTTGATGACGGCGTCGCGAAAGCATGCTCTGGCTTGGTTTCAGGGTCAAAAGACTGCGGAGAAAAATCATGGATCTGGGAATTGCAGGCCGAACGGCCATCATCTGCGCCTCCAGCAAGGGGCTTGGCCGGGGCGCCGCGCTGGCGCTGGCGCAAGCCGGTTGCACCGTGGTGATCAATGGCCGCGACGCGGCCACGCTCGAAGTCACGGCGAGCCAGATTCGTGCCACCACCGGCGCGACCGTGATCGCGGTGGCGGCCGACGTCTCGACGCGCGCCGGCCAGGACGCGCTGCTTGCAGCCGCGCCCCAGCCCGACATCCTGATCAACAACAATGGCGGCCCTCCGCCCAAACCGTTTCGCGATGTTTCGCGCGAGGCGCTTCTCGAGGGCGTCATCCAGAACATGGCGACGCCGCTGGAACTTGTTCAGCGCGTCGTCGACGGCATGATCGCGCGCCGCTTCGGCCGCATCGTCAACATCACCTCGATGAGCGTGCTGACGCCGCTGACCGGGCTCGACGTCTCTTCCGCCGCACGCGCCGGCCTGACTGCTTTCCTCGCCGGCGTGGCGCGCGAGGTCGCCCACGCCAACGTCACGATCAACAACGTCCTGCCGGGCATGTTCGACACCGACAGGCTGAAGGGCTCGACCTCGAAGATGGCGGCGATGAAGGGCATCACGCCAGACGAGATGGCCGCCAGCCGCAAGGCCGAGGTGCCCGCCGGCCGCTTCGGCAACGCGGAAGAGTTCGGCAATCTCTGCGCCTTCCTCGCCAGCGAGCATGCCGGCTACATCACCGGCCAGAACCTGCTGATCGACGGCGGCGTGTTCAGGGGAAGCTTCTGAGCGATCCGCGGGCGGGCCGCTCCATCCCGCCCGCCGCCGGACAGGGTTGCGCTCTTGACGCTTTGAGAGCCTGCTGCGCCATGGTCTAAGGACGGTGGTCTTGTACAGGACCGCTTTTCCCCTCCCGCCGCGCCGGTCATTTGTCCCCTCTTCTCGGCATCAGCCTCAAGCTCCTCTCGGCCCTCGTCTTCACGCTGATGTCGGCCGGGGTGAAGGCGCTGTCAGTGCGCTATCCCACGGGCGAGATCGTCTTCGTGCGCTCCTTCTTCGCCCTGATCCCGCTGCTGATCTGGCTCGCCTGGCAGGGGCCCGTCGTCGCGGCGCTGAAGACCAGCAATCTGCGCGGCCATCTCAGGCGCGGCGTCATCGGCTCGACGGGCATGTTCTGCGGCTTTGCCTCGCTGGCGTTCCTGCCGCTCTCCGATTCGGTCGCGATCGGCTATGCCGCTCCGCTGGCGGTGGTGGTTCTGGCCGCCGTCATCCTCAAGGAGCGCGTCCGCATCTATCGCTGGAGCGCGGTGACGATCGGCTTCGCCGGCGTATTGATCATGCTCGCGCCCTATCTCAGCGGCGTTGGACAGGGGCTGGCGGCTGGGCCGGCTTTTGGGGCGGCGGTGGGGCTCGCCGGCGCCTGCTGCTCGGCCTTCGCCTCGATCGAGGTCAGGCAACTGACCCGCACCGAGGGCACCGGCGCGATCGTGTTCTGGTTCATGATCATGACCAGCCTGCTGGGGCTCTCGACCATCCTGCTCGGCTGGACCATGCCGAACTGGCAGGATGCCCTGCTGATGGTCGCGGTCGGCATCCTCGGCGGGCTGGGCCAGATCTTCCTCGTCCAGGCCTATCGCCATGGCGACGCCTCTCTGATCGCGCCGTTCGAGTATTCCACCATGCTATGGGCGGTGGCGATCGGCTGGTTTTTCTTCGGCGACTGGCCGGCGACGACCGTGCTGGTAGGCGCGGCGATCGTCATCGCCTCGGGCATCTACGTCATCCTGCGCGAGCAGCAGCTCGGCCTCCTCAAGCGCGAGCAGCGCGAGGTCGGCCCGCCAAGGGCGACGTAAGCGGCTTCGGCACGACGCAACCGTTAAACAGCGCGTAGCGCTATCGCCGCAGTGCGTCGCGCAAACGATGGAGCGCGACGAGGCCGCTGACAACAAAATTGGGCACTCCCAAGTGACGTGCCGTATCAACCTGCCCTGCCATCCAATCCTCCTTCATTTCACGATCCGTCATTCTCGCTCCGGCATCCCAGTCGTTGATCCAGCCGATAAGAGCCTGATCCTGAAGCTTTGCAGCGAAGCTTAGCTCTTGCCGCTTGCACAACGTCTCGATCCGAATACGTCGATCCTCCGGATAATCGATGCCAAGCGACCAGAGCCGCGCATGGCAAGCCTCATGAACGATGACAGATGCGATCATTGCTGGATTGGTGGTGCTGCCCAAGACAAAGCGGCGGTCGATGATCGAAGCGCGCGCCTTTTCGTCGAAACACCCTAGATGCCCTGGTAGAAGCCAGACGCAGATCAGTTCGACATCTTTCTGCATCCGTCGATATCGTATTGGGTCGTGTCGCTGGATGAGCCCAAGCGCCTGCTCCATTTGATCGAGCAGATGCTGACCGCCAATAGCGGCTAGCAGAATGCCGTCACGCACGCGGCGCTCGCTCACAAGCAACCGCAGGCGAAAAGCCAACGGCAATCGCTTCGCCGAACGCATTGATGAACGACTGGCAGGGTTTTGCACCAACACGCGTTCTCTTGGCCCGCAGACTGAGAAAACTATCATTCGACAAAACTCTGAACACCCTCTTGCGTAGTTGATCGCGCTGGTTTGACCCGAGCTATCGAATCGCTCCTTCCCGTCATATTGCACCCCTAAAGGCTGCTCCGTGCATCGCGCAGCCCAGCGCCAAGTCGGGGGAACTGGATGAGAGCCGCTGTTCACGAGCGCTACGGGCCGCCAGCGGTGATGCGCATCGCCGAGGTCGTCCAGCCCGAGCCGGGGCCGGGCGATCTGCTGGTGAAGGTGCATGCCTCGACGATGAACCGCACCGATTGCGGCTTTCGCTCCGGAGAGCCCTTTATCGTGCGGCCATTTTCCGGTCTCCTGGGGCCGCGCTATCCGGTGTCCGGAACGGAATTCTCCGGCGTCGTCGCCGCGATCGGCCGCGAGGTCAAGGATTTCGCCGAGGGCGATCCGGTCTTCGGCCGCCTGCAGGACGAGCGGCCGGGCGCGCATGCGCAGTATCTCCGCATCCCCGCAGGCGGAGCCGTGGCGCGCAAGCCGGCCAATCTCTCCCATGAGCAGGCCGCCGCCATCTGCGATGGCGGGATGCTGACGGGGATGTATCTGCGGGCCTTCGACATCGCGCGGCATCCGCGCATCCTCGTCAACGGGGCGTCGGGCGCGATCGGCTCGGCGGGCGTGCAACTCGCCAGGGCGCGCGGCGCGGTCGTGACGGCGGTGTGCAAGACGGAGGCGGTCGAGATCGTCCGCGCGCTCGGGGCCGACCATGTCATCGACTACCTCCGTGAGGATTTCACCGCGACGGACGCGGTCTACGATGTCGTCTTCGACGCGGTCGGCAAGAGCTCGCTGGGGCGCTGTCGCCCGCTGCTGCGCGAGGGCGGCTACTATCTCTCCTCGGAACTCGGCCCCTGGTGCCAGAATCCTCTCCTGGCGCTGTGGACGCCGCTCGCCCGCAGCCACGTGCAGGTGCGCTTCCCCGTGCCGTTCTATCGCAAATGGGAGGTTTTGGCCTTGAAGGAACTTGCGGAAGCCGGCCAGTTCACGCCCGTTATCGACAAGGTCTACCCGCTCGACGAGATCGTCGCGGCGGCAGCACATGTGGAAACGGGTGAGAAGATCGGCAACGTCGTGATCCGCATTGCGGGGGACGCCTGACCGCACTGCGCGAGGTCCCTCGCCATGCCTTGCCCCACGCGGCGGGAGCAGGCATTGTCCGTCTCGTCAAACGAGCGTTCTGTTTTGCAAACGCAACTGCGTGGAGGCGGATAATCCGGCATGGGCATCGAGACCAAGGAACGAGTCGGACGCGAGCTCGAATCGGGCGCGCAGGTCATCTCCGGCCAGCTCGGCAAGACGATCCAGCGCCTGCGCAAGGCCTATAACCTCTCCTTGTCCGAACTCGCCGAGCAGTCCGGCGTCGCCAAGTCGATCATCAGCCAGATCGAGCGCAACGAGACCAACCCGACGCTGGCGACGATCTGGCGGCTCTCTCAGGCGCTCGACATCTCGATCGAGCGGGTGCTCTCCAGCGGCGAGGAAGAGCCCTTCATCGACAAGACGTCGCGCTCCGACACGCCGATCCTCGTCTCCGAGGACGGCAAGCTCCGGCTCGCGATCACCGGCTGGATCAAGACGGTCGAATGGCTGCAATGGTACGACGTGCAGGCCGAGCCCGGCGGCGAACTCGATTCCGAAGGTCACCAGCGCGGCTCGATCGAATCGCTCTCGGTGACGGCGGGCGAGTTCGAGGTCGAGGTCGGCGATATCGTCCAGCGCGCGAAAGCCGGCGACACGCTGCGCTACCGCTGCGACCGCCGCCATATCGTCCGCTGCGTCGGCGACCAGCCCGGCAGCGCACTGATGGTCTGCATCCTCAAGGCGGCGGTGATGGAGTAGGGGCTGCTGCGCCCTGCCTCGACAGACGGCCCTCGTCATCGATCAGCGTCAGGCGCTCCGGCGCCGCATCTCCCCAGCGCCACAGGACGAGATTGAGATCGTCTGCTGTCGCACCGGGTGCGAAGCCCCGCACCAGCAGGCCACGATAGCCCTGAGTGATCAGGCCGAGCGCGAAAACCTGCGTCCGCGACCTGCCGTCCGTGCGCATCCGGTCGCGCCACGCCGCATCCGCCAGGGTAACGCGATCCATGCCATGTCGAGCGAGCGCCTCCTCGTCGCGACTGTCGACGATGCCGTCAATGTCGGCGTCATAAGAGACGAGCGTCGTCGGCTGGAGGCTGCCCGCCTGATTGGCCTCGCGCAAAGCCGTCGTCACCGCGAGCGAAAGGTAAAGCGCTGCCGTGCCTTTCGGGTTGAACCGGCCGCCATGCAGCGCTGCTCCCTGTCCAGACAGCGGCTCGCGCGTATAGACCGGGTTCAGCGCCCGGTAGAGCGTTCCGCAATAGCGCATCGCGATCAGGCGTGAACGCCGGCGTCGATCGCGTCGATATAGTCGAGCACGTCGTCAGCCTGGCCGCCACGGACGAGCTGCATCGCTGTTTGACCTGAGAAGCCGGCCAGCGGCTCGGAGCGATACCAGGCATAGGCGATCAAAGCGGAACCGAACCGCGGCTCGACCTTGTTGATGATCTCGACCATCTCGCGCAGCCGTCGTTGCGTCTTGTCGGAGCGGACACGCTCCTGACGCTGCACGGCGTCGCGCCCGAGCCCCGCCGTGCGGGCGACCTCCTCGCTGGTCGTGCGCCAAGCCTCGGCGATTTTGCGCGGGGCGAACAGGCCCTGATCGGCATATTGGACGAGGGACATCACAATCCTCAGAAACACGAAAGCTGACGCAATATAGCGTCAATATTAGTGATCATCAAGGTGCGCGGACGGCATGTCGTCGCTGGCCATCGCTCAACTCCCCGCTTTCGCAGGCCGTACCGGCCCCTGCACCGCCGGCAGCGACTTCAGATACTCCGCCATCGCCGCCAGGTCGGCGTCGGACAATTGCGCGGTGTTCTTCACCACGGCGGCCATCGTGCCGCCGACGCTGTCGAACTCCGGCGTGAAGCCGCTCTTGAGCAGCTCGGCGATTTCGGATTTGGACCATTTGCCAAGCGCGTTTTCGGCCTGGGTGATGTTGGGCACCCAGCCCTTGCCCTCGGGGTCTGGCCCGCCGGCGAAGCGCGTCGCCTGGACGATGGCGCCCAGAGCGTTGCGGTTGGAATGGCATTCGACGCAATGGCCCGGCCCGTTGACGAGATAGGAGCCGCGGTTCCATTCCTCGCTCTTGCTCGTATCCGGCATGAACGGTGCGCCGTCGAAGAACAGGAGCTTCCAGCCGCCGACGACGCGGCGGATGTTGAAGGGGAACGGCAGTTCGTGATCCTTCGCCCTGCCTTCGACTGGCGCAAGCGTGCGGATATAGGCGAAGAGGTCGGCCAACGCTTTTGGCGGCATCAGCCGGTAGGAGGTGTAGGGAAAGGCCGGATAGTAGTGCTGGCCCGAAGGCGAAACCCCGCTCGCCATCGCGTCGACGAAATCCTTCACGCCCCAGTTGCCGATGCCGTCGCGTGTATGCGGCGAGATATTGGGCGCATGGAACTTGCCGAAGGGCGAGCCGAGCTCCAGCCCGCCGCCGAGCTTCAGCCTGTCGTCCTGGCCCGGCGTCGCATGGCAGGAGGCGCAGCCGCCGGCCGCGAACAGCAGCTTGCCGTTCTCGAGATCAGGCCCGGGCAGCGTGCCGATGACCGGCGCGGGCGAAACCACCCGTGGATCGGTCAGGACGAGGAAGCCGGCGAGTCCAATGGCGGCGAAAACAGCCAGCGTGATCAGAAGGCGGCGCATCGAACCTCGATCCATTCCATTAGCGGGTCACATTCTCGAACGCACCAATCGGCGCGAAGGTCCGCGCACGCCCTCGGCGCGACGCGACCCTCGAACGCAAGAAGCGGGCAGCCTGGCCGGCAACCCGCTTCATGCAAGCCCCGATCGCAGCCGCGCCGCAACCGAAGGAGATCACTTCTTGATGCGATAGGTCTCGTGGCAGGAGCCGCAGTTCTTCGTCACATTGCCGAAGGCGGTGCGAAAGCTCGCGAGGTCGGTCGCCGCCGCCTTGGCATTGGCGGACACGTCGGCGTCGAACTTGGCGAAGGCCGCCTTGAAGCCGGCCTCGTCCTCCCAGACCTTGGGCGCGGCCGAGGTATCGCCGCCCGTCTTGGAGTTTGCCGGATAGAGCGACGGCATTTTCCTGGCCGCGTCGCTATAGGTCTTGAAGATGGCCTGCGCCTTGGCGGCGTCGTAGGCCTCCTCGCCCTTGGCGAATTTCGCGCCCTGGCCGGTGGCGCCGCCGACGCCCTTCATCAAATTCTTGCGTTCGGCGATCGGGTCGGATTGGGCCAGCACGGCGTTGAGGCCGATAGCGGAGAGCCCCATCACGAGGGCGGCTGCGACGAGTGCGGTGCGGATCATCGGGTCATCCTCAGGGTCGGCCGAGCGTTCGGGCTCGCCGCTCGTTAGAACCCTTCCAGATCACTCCATGACGACGCCGCCGCCAAGTCGCAATCGCGCGATTGAATTTGCAACACAGCAAGCTCGATCTTGCATCAAAGCGGATATCCGGCCGCCTTCAGCGCGGTGAAGACCTTGACCGGCGTCGCCGGCATGTCGATCGCCGTGATGCCCGCGGCCCGGTGGAGCGCATCGATCACGGCGTTCATCACGGCCGGACAGGAGCCGATCGCCCCCGCTTCGCCCGCGCCCTTGACGCCCATCGGATTGGTGACGCAGGGCACGTTGCACGTTTCGAAATGGAAATTCGGGATGTCGATCGCGCGCGGCAGGGCATAGTCCATGAAGGTCGCGGTCAGCATCTGGCCGGACTCGTCGAACCGGATTTCCTCCATCAGCGCCTGGCCGATGCCCTGCGCCGCGCCGCCATGGACTTGCCCCTGCAGCATCACGGGGTTCAGCGTCACGCCGAAATCGTCGACCACGACGTAATTGACGATCTCGGTCGCCCCCGTCGCCGGATCGATCTCCAGTTCGCACAGATGCGTGCCGTTCGGATAGGTCGCCTCCGGCGGCTGCCAGGTCTGGTGGACCTTCAGCATGGCCTGCGTCGCGCCCGGCAGCGCGGCGATGGCGGCCAGATCCAGCGTCTTGTCCGTTCCGACGACCCGCACCGCCCCGCCGACGATCTCGAGGTCGCCGATTCCGGCTTCGAGTTTCTCCGACGCAAGCTGCTTGAGGTTGTCGCTGAGGATTTCCGTCGCCTTGTTCAGGGCCGAGCCTCCGACCGGAATCGAGCGCGAGCCGCCGGTGCCGGCGCCGGTGGCGACGATATCGGTGTCGCCCTGGACGACGCGGATCCGGTCGAGCGGAATGTCCAGATGCTGCGAGACGAGTTGCGAATAGGCGGTCTCGTGCCCCTGACCGTTGGACTGGGTTCCGATCAGGACCGTGACCATGCCGTCCTTCTCCAGCATCACGGTCGAGCTTTCCGGCCCGCCGCCGCCGCAGGCCTCGATATAGCAGGCAAGCCCGATGCCGCGCAGCTTGCCGGCCTTGCCGGACGCCTTCAGCCGGATCTTGAAGCCCTTCCAGTCGCCAACCTCCATGGCGCGGCGCATATGCCCTTCGAACTCGCCGGAATCATAGGTCGGCCCGGTCTGGGTCTTGTGCGGCATCTCGCTCGGCTTGACGAAATTCAGCGCGCGGACGGCGTCGGGCGTCTTGCCCGTCTCGCGGGCGATGGCGTCGACCAGCCGCTCGATCAGGTAGGCGGCCTCGGGCCGGCCCGCGCCGCGATAGGCGTCGACCGGGGTGGTGTTGGTCAAAACGCCACGGAAATGCACGTGCACGGCCGGGATGTTGTAGCAGCCCGGAGTCATGGTCGTTCCGACCCAGGGAATGAAGGGCCCGTATTGCGAGAGATAGGCGCCCATTTCGGCGGCGAGATCGACCTTGAGCGCGATGAACCTGCCCTTGGCGTCGAGCGCCATCGTCGCGGTGGCGAGATTGGCGCGCCCATGGGTGTCGGCGAGGAAATGCTCCGTCCGGTCCGCGACCCAGCGCACCGGTCGCTTCAGCGTCTCGGCGGCGACCATGCAGAGCGGGTATTCGCGGTACATGAAGAGCTTGGTGCCGAAGCCGCCACCGACATCGCGCGTCACCACGCGGATGCGGGACGGATCGACCTTGAAGATGCTCTTGGCGAGGATGTCGCGATTGCCATGGCTGCCCTGGCTGCCGATCGTCACCGTCCAGCGCTTGCTGGCCTTGTCGTAGTCGGCGACGCAGGCGCGCGTCTCCAGATAGTTCGAGGCGAGCCGGTTGTTGACGATGGTGGCGGATACCGTCCTGGCCGCCTTTGCGAACGCCTTTTCGGTCTTCTCACGGTCACCCTGCTCGGCCTCAAAGGCGACATTGCCCTTGCGATCGGCCCAGACCTGGGGCGCATCGGGGCGGAGGGCTTCCGTGATCCCGGTCACCGCAGGCAGCATTTCCCAGTCGATCTCGATCGCCTCGGCTGCGTCCCGCGCTTGGGCGAGCGTCTCGGCGACGATGAACGCGACCGCCTCGCCGACATGGCGCACGGTCGCGGTCGGCAGGACTGGCACCGGCGTCGGCGTCACCGGCTTGCCGGTCGTGGTCATGATCAGCCCGTTGCAGGGCAAGCCGCCGAGATGGGCGACATCCTCTCCGGTCAGGATCAGCTTGACGCCCTTCATCCCGCGGGCGGTCTCCTTGTCGCGGATCGTGAAGTTCGCATGGGCATATTGCGAGCGCAGCACGAAGGCGTGCAGCGCGCCCTCGACGGCGGTGTCGTCGGTGTAGCGGCCGGCGCCGGTCGTCAGGCGATGGTCCTCGACCCGGCGAACGGGCTGTCCAAATCCGAACTTCATCGGTCGCATCGGCTCAAATCCTCAGATCGTTCGAATGTGAAACTGGCGCAGGACGAAGGGAACGTCAGCCCCGCGCGACGATATGCTGCAATGCGTTCAGCGCACGCGGCGGCCGGGCGGATCAGCGCTCGACCGGCTCGCCCTGCATGGCCCAGTCCTTGAAGCCACCGATATAGTGACTGTCGATGGCGAGACCAGCCGATTGCGCGAACTCCAGCGCCCGCAACGAGCGCACGCCGGCAGCGCAGGACAGGACGACGCGTCCGCCCGGCGGCGCATCGGGAATGTCGGCGGGGTCGAACCGCGACAGCGGCAGCGAAACGGAGCCCGGAATACGGCCGGCCGCGAACTCATGCGGCTCGCGCACGTCGACGATCAGCATCGAGCCGTCGGCAAGTCCGGCCCTGACGGCAGCGATATCGAGATCATGCACCAGCAAACCTTAAGCTCCCCGCTCAATCCAGCAGCCTGACCAGATAGAGCGAGAGCGCCGGGAACGCCACAAGGATCGAGAGTCGCAGCACGTCCGACAGCACGAAGGGCAGCACCCCGCGATAGATCCGCGTCACCGGCACATCGCGCGCCAGCGAGGCGACGACGAAGACGTTGAGGCCGATCGGCGGGCAGGTCATGCCGATGCCGACCACGACCAGCACCAGGATGCCGAACCAGATCGCGACGTCGTCGGGCTGCATGCCGAAGTCCAGCGCGGTCACGATCGGGAAGAACACCGGCAGCGTCAGCAGGATCATGGCGAGTTCGTCCATGACGCCGCCGAGCACGATGTAGAACAGCAGCAGCCCGATCAGCACCGTATAAGGCCCCCAGCCGGAGGCCGCGATCATCTCGGCGGCGGCTGTCGGCACCTGCGTCAGCGCCAGGAAGGCGTTGAAGACCTCGGCCCCGAGCAGGATGGCGAAGATCATCGCCGAGGTCTCGGCCGTCTGCAGGATCGCCTGCCTGATGCCCTCGAGCCCCAGCGTCCGGCGCATCACGCCGATCAGCAGCATGATGAAGGCGCCGACGGATGCGCCCTCCGTCGGCGTAAAGACGCCGCCATAAATGCCGCCGACGACGGCGAGCGCAACCGCCATGGCCGGAATGATGCCGAGCAGCGGGCGCACCCGGTCGGCCCAGGCGATGCGCTCATGCGCGGGCGCCAGCGTCGGGTTCAGCCGGGCCATGATCGCGATGGTGATGCAGTACATCGCCGTCGCCATCAGGCCGGGGATCAGCGCCGCCTTGAACAGCTTGGCGATGTTCTGCTCGGTCGAGATCGCATAGACGACGAGGATGACCGAGGGCGGGATCAGAATGCCCAAAGTGCCGCCGACCGCGACGACGCCGCAGGAAAAGCCCGGATCGTAGCGGTAGCGCCGCAATTCCGGCAGGGCGGCGCGCGCGAACGTCGCGGTGGTCGCCACCGCCGAGCCGCAGATCGCGCCAAAGCCGGTGCAGGCCCCGATCACCGCCATCCCGAGACCGCCGCGACGATGCCCGACCAGCGCCGAGGCCGCCCTGAACAGATCTCCGGCGAGGCCCGATCGCTCCGCGAAAGCCCCCATCAGCACGAAAAGCGGGATCACCGAAAGCGTGTAGTTGGCGAAGATCTGATAGGGCGTGGTGCGGATGTAGTTCAGGAACGGATCGAGCCCGTTGAGCTGGACGTAGCCGAGGCTGCCGACCAGCATCATGGCGAGCCCGATCGGCAGCCTGAGCGCCATCAATGCGAGCAGGGCGGCAAAACCCGTCAGCGCCAGCGCGGCCCCGCTCATGACGACGCTTTCAGCAGCCGTCGCGCACTCACGATCGCGGTCGCGGACACCAGCGCCGCCAGCAGCGCGCACAGCCCGATAGGCAGATAGCTCGGCACTTGCAGGACCATGGTGTTCTCGCCGCTGGCGAAGGCGGCGCGCGCGCCGACGCCGAGCCGCCAGGCGATCAGCGCCATGGCGAGCGCGTAGACGATGTCCCAGGTTGCGTCGATGCCGCGCTGCCAGCGTGACGGCAGCTTCAGCGTGAAGGTGTCGACGAAGATGTTGCCGCGTCTGAGCTGGCACCAGGGCAGGAAGCAGAAGGCGGCGACGGCGGTGGCCATCTGCACCAGCTCGAAATCGCCCGGCACGCCGGCCGTTCCGACGAGATCGCTGCGAAGCGTCACGCTGACGACGATCGTCGTCGCCAGCGCGATAAGCAGCGCCCCGCCCAGAAGCGCGACCGCCTGCACCGTCCTGTCGAAACCGGACGCCGTCCTCTCTGCCCCCGGTTCCGACATGGTGTTGACGTCAGGCCGCCTTTTCGTGTTTCGCCAGGGCAGCCTTGGCGCTGGCCAGCAGCTTTTCGCCGTCGAGGCCCTTCTCCTTGGCGGTCTTCAGCCAGCCCTCGATCACCGGCTCGGTGGTCTTGCGCCAGCGCGCGGCCTCGGCCTCGTCGAGCACGCTGATCGTGTTGCCGCGCTTGCGCACCATTTCGGACACGACGACAGCCTGGTCGTCCCACATCTTGCCGGCCATGGCGGACGCCACGGCGCCGGAGTTCTTGTCCATGATCGCCTTCAGATCGGCCGGCATGGCGTCGTATTTCGCGCGGTTCATCGCGAGGATGAAGGTCGCGGTGTAAAGCGTCGGCGAGCCGGGAATCTCGGTATGGAACTTGACCAGCTCATGCACCTTCAGCGCAGGCACGACCTCCCACGGGATCACCGCGCCGTCGATGACGCGCTGCGCCAACGATTCCGGCACCTGGGGCACCGGCATGCCGATGGCGTTGACGCCGAGCGCCCGCAGCGCCTCGCCGGCCAGCCGCGTCGGAAAACGCAGCTTCAGGCCCTTGAGGTCGTCCATCGTCTTGATCTGCTTGTTGGCATGGATCAGGCCGTGGTCATGCGCCCACAGGCAAAGCGGCTTCACCTCGCGGAACTCCTGCGCGAGGTTGGCCTCGGCGTAATCGGCCAGCGCCAGCGAGTTCACCAGGCCCTTCTTGTTGGCGACGAAGGGCAGTTCGAACGCCTCGACGCCGGTAAAGCGGCCGGGCGTCGAGCCCGGCAGCGTCCAGACGATGTCGGCGACGCCGTCGCGCGCCTGGTCGAAGAGCTGGGGCGGCGTGCCGCCGAGCTGCATCGACGGGAAAATGTCGATCTTGATGCGCCCGTTCGAATCCGCCGCGACCTTGTCGGCCCAGGGCTTGAGGAACTTCGCATGCCCGTTGGAAACCGGCGGCAGGAAGTGATGCATCCGGAGCGTCACCTCCTGCGCGTTGGCGCGGGTTGCCCGAAGCACGGCAGGCGCGGCGACGGCTGAACCGGCGAGCGTGAGGAATCGGCGGCGATCGAAACTCATCGTGGTCCCCTCCCAGGGATGTGCGTTTGCGAAACTTGACCAGCCATGCCAGCGACGCATGACAGGACTGCTGCATTCGAGCGGCAACATGACCGGCAAAGACCGCTGGATGCAAGCCTGACAGACTTGTTCCACGATCCTTGCCGGCCAAACTAGTTGCCTAGGCAACCAATTTCGTCAAGCCGATTGATTCGCGCCCCGCAGGGATTCGCCTTCTGGTATCATGATGAGATACTGTTCGCGCGATGCGTGCATTCGCGGGCGGTCCCCGGTGCGTCCCGCTCCGCGCTGACCGTTTCGCCAACGGCCGGTCGTGCAGGCTTGCAGGACGATGCCGGGGCGAGAGCCGGCCGGCATATGTGCCGATGTCGCGGCCCCGGTCTTCATCCGGGGCCGTCGCTGGGGCTGCGTCAGGATCGGCAGCGAGTTGCCGCCACGCGGGCCGGACCGCTGATCAGGTCTGCGCCGGAATCCGCAACACCCAGCCGGGCTGGATCAGGTCGGGGTTCTTCACCGGCGGCGTGTTGGCCTTGACGATCTCGGTGTATTTCGCGCCCTGCCCCTTGCCGTAATGCGTCTCGGCGATCTTCCAGAGCGTGTCGCCCTTCTTGACCGTGTAGAACACAGCCGCCGGCGCTTCCTTTGTGACGATCAACTCGGATTCGACCTGCGCGACGCCGGCCGTATTGCCGAGGGCCAGGATGATCTTCTCGGCCTCCTCGGTCGACATCGCCTTCCCGGAGATCGTCACCTTGTCGCCATTGACGTCGATCTTGACGTCGGACGGCAGGCCGTGGCCGGCAAGTTCCTTCTGCAATGCGTCGGGCGTCGCAGCCTTCGCCTCGCCCGATCCGAATATCTTGGCGCCGGCTTCCTTGATGAAACTGAACAGGCCCATCGACGTCTCCTTTTATCCCTAGACCGGCATTAAGCCCGGTCACGACGACAAGTTCAAGACGGATTCGAGCCTATGCCCGTCATCCGGCAAAGCAGTTTTCCGTATGGGATGGCTTTCGCGCGCCCGCCGGCGCTGGCACAAGCACGGCCAACCCCAACCGGAGCGCCGCCATGCTGACCCTCGCCCAGGCCCAGACCCTGCTGACCGCCGCCCTCGGCCATGCCGACAAGGCCGGCTTCAAGCCGCTGGCGATCGCGGTGCTCGATGCGCGCGGCGCCCAGAAGGCGTTTGCGGCGCAGGACGGAACCAGCCTGAAGCGCGGCGAGATCGCGATCGGCAAGGCGCATGGGGCGGTGGCGATGGGCATCGGCTCGCGCGCCCTCCACAAGATGGCGCTGGACAGACCCTATTTCGTCGAGGCCGCCACCCATGCCGTCGGCGGCTCGCTGGTCCCTGTCCCCGGCGGCGTGCTGATCCGCGATGCTGCGGGCGCGCTGCTCGGCGCGGTCGGCATCTCGGGCGACACATCCGACAATGACGAGGCCGCAGCCGTCGCCGGCATCGCGGCGGCGGGGCTGGCGGCCGACACCGGCGCATAACTGAACCGCGACTTTCGCGGCCGGGACTTGCCAGACGCCGCGCTAACCCTCATGTGACGCGCGGCGATGTCCGGTTTGCCGGATTTCTGGAACGTTTCAAAGGAAATCAGATGAGCGTCGAGGCAGAAGCCGGTGAGGTGGTCACCACAGACGTCGTGATCATCGGGGCTGGGCCGTGCGGGCTGTTTGCGGTGTTCGAGCTCGGCCTGCTCGACATCAGGGCCCATCTCGTCGACATCCTGCCCAAGGTCGGCGGGCAATGCGCCGAGCTTTACCCCGAAAAGCCGATCTACGACATTCCGGGTTTTCCGATCGTCACCGGCCAGGGTCTGGTCGACAATCTCGTCGAGCAGATCAGGCCGTTCGGGCCGACCTTCCACCTCAACCAGATGATCGAGGCGCTCGAGCCGATCGGGACGGCCGAGGCCCCGCGCTTCCGCGTCGTCACCGACGCCGGCACGGTCTTCGAGACCAGATGCGTCGTGGTCGCCGCCGGCGGCGGCTCGTTCTTGCCCAAGAAGCCGCCGATCCCCGGCATCGAAGCCTATGAGGGCTCGTCGGTCTTCTACGCCGTGCGCAGGATGGAGGCCTTTCGCGGCCGCGACATCCTGATCGTCGGCGGCGGCGACTCAGCGCTCGACTGGACGCTCAACCTGCAGCCGATCGCCAACCGCGTGACGCTGATGCACCGCCGCGACGAGTTCCGCGCCGCGCCCCATTCCGTCGAGCAGATGCGCGCACTCGTCGCGAGCGGAAAAATGGACCTGCGCTTCGGCCAGGTCACCGGGCTCGAGGGCGAGGGCGCGGCGCTGTCAGCCGCGATCTGTCGCGATGCGGCCGGCGAAACCTTCAGCGTGGCCTGCAACACGCTGCTGCCCTTTTTCGGCCTGACCATGAAGCTCGGGCCGATCGCCGGCTGGGGCCTGAACCTCAACGAAAACCTGATCCCGGCCGACACCGAAAAGTTCGAGACCAATGTGCCCGGCATCTTCGCCATCGGCGACATCAACACCTATCCCGGCAAGCTGAAACTCATCCTCTCGGGCTTCCACGAGGCGGCGCTCGCGGCGCAAAAGGTCCACCGCTACGTCTATCCAGACAAGCGCCTGACCTTCCAGTACACCACCTCCTCCACATCGCTCCAGAAGAAGCTCGGGGTCGCGTGATGCTTGTGCGGGTCAC
>JAESGD010000041.1_pt1 | contig 210042 bp, 180 predicted proteins | sample 9269581 | NCBI WGS metagenome assembly JAESGD01 (sample SAMN14515903, study PRJNA621661) | algae metagenome | isolation source: Cyanomargarita calcarea GSE-NOS-MK-12-04C and co-occurring heterotrophs from... | place: USA: Grand Staircase Escalante National Monument, Utah | collected 2007-12-30
GAATATCTCCGTACTTTGTATCTTGGGAGACACTATTGAGAATTCTTTGAGATGCACTGTGCTTGATTTCCATTTTTGGAAACAATGCCTATTTTACAGCTATTCGAGCCTTAACTGAACCGTATTGCCATATAATACGCATCCTAATGTTTTAGAGGCTAATTGTAGTCAAAGCTGAATTGTCCGATTCCACTAATTAAAAAATCGGAAATCGTTAAGATGAGCATTGTATATAAAAATATACCTATTTTTTTTATAGAAAACCTGATGTCGCAAACAACTAAAATATTAACTTTAATTACGGGAACACTCGCAGTTACTTCTCTAACTATCGGGACAGTTTCAGCATACGCAAAACTGACAAATCAATCGAAATTATTCATCAACGGGATTGGTTCGGTACAAGTTGGGATGACTGCACCGCAAGCGTCCAAAGCTGCTGGGGTTAAACTAGTTGGTGATCCACCAAACAAAAATTGCTACTACTTAAGACCCCAAGGACAACCGAAAAATATTGGATTTATGCTGACAGGAAATCGGATTTCTCGGGTGGATATCCAGAAGAATAGTCCAATTACAACTCTTAGCGGTGCCAAAATCGGCGATACGGAAGCACGAATCAAGTCTCTCTATCCTGGAATTAAAGTTACTCCTCATAAATATGTCGAAGGGGGACACTATCTAACTTTGGTTCTCAAAGACCGTGCTTACAGTAACTATCGGCTAGTATTCGAGACTGATGGCAAGCGTGTCACTCAATTTAGAACAGGTAAACTCCCGGAAGTTGAGTTTGTTGAGGGTTGTTCTTAGTAGCCGTATTCAGTATTCCCACTTAAAACCTCAAATTCCCATAACGTCTTTTCAGTAGTTTAATTCTCTCCAAACGATTGATGGTGCGAGTCACCAGTTCCGGCCCAATAATCGGCTTGCTCACAAAGTCATCGGCACCGACGCTAAATACCTGATTAATGATATCGGCATCGGTATGGGCTGTCAAAAACAGAATCGGTAATTCACTCCACCGGGAATCGTTACGTACTATCTGACAAAGTTCAATACCATTGCTCATCGGCATTTCCACATCCAGAATCAGTAAATCTGGCTGCACATCTTCCAGAGTTTCCCAAAACCGTCGTGGATCTTCCAAGGTTTTAACTCTCAGCCCCCAAGGACTAAGTAAACTTTGCAACACTTCCAAAATCTTTGGGTCGTCGTCTACAGCTAATATTTTCGCATCTGCTTGAGTAGACAGATGTAATACTTGCGTCACATTCTCTAACACTTGTGCAGGGGGCATAGGCTTTTGTAAAAAAGTCTGTCCGCCACTTTTGGCAACTTGCAATCTATTGTTTAGGTCTGTTTCTTGAGTAAAAACTAATACTGGAACTGGTGGTTTCCGTGCTTTGAACTCTGCCAGCAGTTGAAAGCTGTCTTCACTTGGGAAGATGGAGGGATCGAGCAATACAACATCAGGATGCTCTTTATACAGCTTATTTCTCGCCGTATTTAAATCAGGAGCGATCGCGACTTGGAAATTCCATTCAGCAGATTCTTGGGTTAATTGCTCGGCTAAAGTGCGATCGCTATCAACAATCATCAACATTGGGCGTTCATCTTTTGGTGTTGGATTCTCTTGAATTTTGTGAGGCTCTAGCTCAATTTCTGTCCGCAAAGCCACCACCAAGTCGCAGAAATCTCGTGCCTCAATTTTCTCCAATTGCCGATCAATTTTAACCAAATGCTCAATTTTTCGCGCCAAATTGGAACCTGTAGGAAAGCCAAAAGTACCTAATGAACCAGCTAACGTATGGGCTTCTCTTTGTGCTTGCGATCGCAGTTCTTGATTTAAGACATTTCCAACTGAAGCCTCAGCCGCTTGCTCCAACAAATTTACTTGTTCTTTTACCCGCCCTTTAAATTTGTTCCAGACGTGAGCAAGTGCGGCTAAGGTTTGCTGCTCCGACTTAAAATTTTGCACGACATTTGCATATGCTTGTTCTGATTCTTGAATTTTGAATTTTATCGATGCATAAGCGGTTTCCCGCAAGGTCGTTTGTCCGCATGAAGCCGTTGGAGAAACGTGGGCTATTTGGAGTTCTGAATTCTTTGACTGCTGTTGCGGCTTTAAACGATAGCCAATACCATAAACAGTTTCAACCAAATCCCCTGACGCTCCTACTGTTTTAAGTTTATGCCGCAATCCTTTAATATGGGTGCGAACCGCTTCTTCACCAGGAGTGTCATCATAAGACCACAAATGTTCTAAAATCATCCCACAGCTAAATACCCGGCGGCTGTTTCGCAAAAAAAGCTCCAGCAGTGAATATTCTTTGGGAGTTAGGGATAAAATTTCTGTACGGTAACTTACTTCACAACTTGTTGGATCGAGTCGCAATTCCCCCCATTCCAACACCGGTTGTGATGTCACCTCTCCCCGACGCAATAATGCTCGGACTCGCGCTAGTAATTCTTCGGAATCAAACGGTTTCACTAAGTAGTCATCCGCACCCGCATCTAGTCCAACTGCTTTCTCGTGACTGTTATCGCAGCCCGTCAATAGCAAGATTGGAACCCCCAAACCCCGAGAACGTATCTTGCGGCAAAGACTAATACCATCAACTCCAGGCAACATTACATCCGAGAGGATTAAGTCATAGTTGAAGGTTTCTATCAACTCCCAAGCGCGATCGCCATCAACAGCAGTTTCAACAGCATAGTTTTGGTTACTTAAGACAACTGTTAGAACATCAGCAACGAGTTCATCATCTTCTACAACTAAAATCTTCATAATTCAAATTTTTCCACAGACGGACAGAAGCCTACGGTAAACAACCGAAAAAATCTTAAATTAACCTTCTGAAGTCCTATTAATTCCGATTTTAGATGAGATGTGTCACTGCGGTTAATTTTTGTTTACAAATGTCAAAGATGTAATTAAGAAATGTAAAAAACATAATAAATAAAGCCAAGAGTCATTACGGGATAGCTCTCTTAAATTTATACCTTGGCGTACTGATGGAAGTCACTCAAGCCGCTAAGGTGTTTATGCCAGGAGCGTTTTTTTGGTCATTCTGCGTAAGCACTAAAACTATAAAACCTTAATTTACCGACCGCATCCCTCCACGAGCATAAAGAAAAGAGAAAGCCGTGAGATGTAATATATATGTCACTCCAAGGTAATTATTTTTATCTATCCGCTTCCTCAAAAAACAGGTCGCCCGTTTTGAGTTGGGGTTCTGTATCCACATATATAAACCTCCTCCTTCTTCAATTAACTAGAGCAAGTTCTGGCAAATGTCCAACAAGAGCGATCGGCAGGGACATCATTCACTTTTTCTTGCTTGTTTAACCCTGTAGGCAATTTTCCTATTTTAACCTTTACCTTTTGATACAAACCGCACTGTGGCAAGTTCAGCAAAGGCATTTCCTGGCGGCAACTGCGACAGAACCAGTAAACTTCATTTTGGCGCAGATGACGCAAAAGTTGATTGGAACAGCAAGGACAATTATTCATTATTATTTTAAGTTAAAAAAAACTGGACATTAAAACTAAATTGGTGTAGCTAACAACACAATATCTAACACACAATAAGTTTAATCTTCGTGGGTTTGCTAAAAAATATCCACAGCAAGAATACATAAAATTAAAATTAACTTCAATTAAGATATCTTAAAAAAGCCAATTTTTAAGTAGTATTACTTACGTAAATATATTTCTTATCAATTTCTAGCAGTCCTATCTGAGTTGAAAATCGCGCGTGCCCAGATTCCCGAGAAATGAAGGCGAAGTCCGGAATCTTATTTTCCACTTCGGATTTAGGAACGTTATATATCTATTGATGTAAAAAGATTGTTATCTGAATAACAATTTTATTTTAATGAAAATAAATTATACCCAACGTTTGCACGTGTTTTTTTTGTTTTATAGCTAAAAGTCAAACTAATAATTTAGCCATCATTCAGAATTAATCGCTTCAATCAAACAGCCCTTTGATATGATCATTTTTAGAGGGTAAATCTGCACTCCAAGGCTCCGTTGCACCAACTCTTGACAAATGCGGACAGCATTGTTTTGAGGAATGGAAGCTTCCTTCTTCAAACGTGCCTTGTCTGTATCCACATATATAAACCTCCTCCTTCTTCCTTCTTCCTTCTTCCTTCTTCCTTCTTCCTTCTCAAAGAGCAACGTGATGACAGAAGAAATTAACAATCCATTGCTAGCACTCAGGTCCATTCCTGCTGGCTATGCAAATATTATGGGTTACGTAGATGAGTCAGAGGTCAATGGGCCTGGATGTCGGGCTGTAATCTGGGTACAAGGTTGTCTGCGAGAATGCCCAAGCTGCTTTAATCCTGAATCTTGGTCATTTGAGATTAACCAGTTGATTTCTGTTGATCAGCTTGTGGAAAAAATCCTCAGCCAACCTCGCAACCAAGGTGTGACATTCTCTGGTGGAGAGCCTTTTTGGCAAGCACCTGCATTGGCTATTGTGGCTCGTCAAGTTAAAGCTGCAGGACTTAATGTGATGTCTTTTACTGGGTTCACTTTAGAGAGGCTACAGTCTGAATACGCTCCTGCAGGGGCTGAAGAATTGCTGGAACAGCTTGATATTTTAATTGATGGTGCTTATCTGGAGTCCCTAGCGGTGAATTCTCCTAATTCTCCCGTCTCATCAAGCAACCAGCGAGTTCATGTGTTTAATCCAGCCTTGAAAGATAGTATTACTTGGGCTAGCGACCAAGTTGAAATTCATGTCCTCAAAGATGGCTCTCGGATTGTTACTGGCTATTTAGGGACAATGCAGCTGGCTGATTAAAATTCAGAGATGGGGGGGAAATTAATCTTCCTATTTACCTTCTTTGCTTCCCCGTTTCCCCCCTTCTCTCTTAATTATGTATAAAGATTAAGGCTGTCTTAATTTTTACTTAAACTACCATCACTAAGATAATGCTTGGGCAATACTGGGTTTTAGGAAGGGGCATATCGGGTATTTTTTTCTCTCTAAAAAAGAAAGCTTAATAACACGCGGTCATTTGCCGCTATGAAAATTCTCTTAGTCGAAGATAATACACTGACCGTTGAATTACTTGTGACAATCCTGGCGGATCAACATTATACGATTGATGTTGCCACGGATGGATTGGCGGGTTTGGAATTAGTAAATTCTTTTCCCTATGATTTGATTTTACTTGATGTAATGTTGCCCAACTTGGATGGGATTACCTTTTGTGAAAGGTTACGATCGCAAGGTAATCAAATACCAATTTTGTTGTTGACGGCACAAGATACCGTTACCAACAGGGTTATTGGCTTGGATGCAGGGGCGGATGATTATCTTGCCAAACCTTTTGATTTGCAGGAATTATTGGCTCGGGTTCGGGCTTTACTGCGTCGGGGAATTTCAACTTTACCGCCAAGACTTTTATGGCGGCAGTTACAACTCGATCCCAGTATTTGCGAAGTTAGTTGGAACCAAGTGCCTCTGCGCTTGACTCCTAAAGAATATGCTCTGCTGGAACTTTTTCTGCGCAACCCCAAGCGAATCTACAGTTGTAGTGCTTTGATCGACCAACTCTGGTCTTTTGAAGAACCACCAACGGAAGATACAGTCAGATCCCATTTGAAAGGGTTGCGGATGAAATTGAGGACTGCCGGGGTTTTTGAAGATCCAATTGAGACAGTTTATGGAATCGGTTACCGACTCAAGCCAGATCGTCCGTCCGAGGGAGAAACAAAGGAAAAATTAAAGAATTCAGAACTTAGTTCTCATGAATCTAAATCCGAATTGAATGCAGGGACAATCAACGAAATTTGGGAGCGAGCTAAGGAAAATATTCCAGAACGGTTTGCGGTAATAGATTCGGCGATCGCCAGACTGCGTTTGGGTAAGTTGGGCAAGAAATTGCGTGCTAGAGCCGAGCAGGAGGCTCACAAACTGGCGGGATCGCTGGGAATGTTTGGCTCTGATGAAGGCTCACATTTAGCTCGGGAAATAGAACTTCAATTTCAACCTGGGATGAAGTTGAATCAAGACCAAGCTGAACATATAGGGATGTTATTTGCGGCATTGCGTCAGGAGATGGAACAGATCAATCCTTCGGCAATACCTGAATTGATGTCAATCCAGAAACCCACCGAAAGTCAACAAAATCACATATCAAAAGAAGCAGTGGTGATGGTAGTTGACGACGATACTGTAATGTTGGATGCCCTGAAAAGTTTGCTCGAACCTTGGGGTATGGAGGTTGTCACCCTCAATAATCCCCACCGATTTTGGGATGTTTTGGTGGATAAACAGCCGGAACTGCTAATTTTGGATGTGGAAATGGCGGAGATGAGTGGTATCGATTTATGCGAGAATTTACGTAATAATCCTGTTTGGAGTGGACTGCCAATTCTGTTTTTAACAGCTCGTACTGACGTGGAAACTATGCACCAGGTATTTGCAGTGGGTGCTGATGATTATGTCAGCAAGCCGATTGTTGGACCGGAATTAGTGACTCGAATTCACAATCGCTTGGAGCGATCGCGTTTGTTGCAAAGTTTAGCAGAAATCGATGCTTTAACGGGAATCGCCAACCGCCGGAAGTCCACCCAAGAGTTGAGTAAGCTTCTGGGATCGAATCAGCCCTTTTGCTTTGCGGTTGTGACTTTAGACCACCTGAAGCGAATTAATCGCCAGTACGGGCATGAGAAAGGAGATGGGGTTTTATCTCGATTAGCGGAGCTGCTACAACGAATGTTGTACAGTCAGGAAGTGTTAGGTCGTTGGGGTGGTAAAGAATTTGTCATCGGGATGCCGGGAGTCAGCAAAACTGAAGCAGTCCGACGGTTAACAGAGGTATTAAAAAACTTTAGTCAATTAGAGTTTACATCTACCAATAACATTCAATTTCAGGCAACCTTCCGCGCAGGTGTTGCCCAATATCCCGAAGATGGAGGAGATTTACAAAAACTATATCAGGTTGCAGATGCACTTCTTGAGGAGGGAAAACAGACAGGAAGAAATCGAGTGCTTGGTTAAAAATCTTTAATTTTATTTATGAAAAATTCTTTGACCACTATGGCACAAGCAAAGTTTTGGCAAACATTGTGGTTATCGTTATTAGTGGGTTTTCTTGTCTCGATTATCACCTTGTTGCTTTGGCGATCGCTGATCAATCAACAATCTGCTGATATTCAGCAGCAAGTTGAGCTAACTACTAGAAGTACATCTGAGTTAATTAGCCAGCAGGTTGAAACTCGGATTCAAGCACTGACTCGCATGGCAGAACGTTATTCAGTCAGGGATGGAACTCCTATCGCTGAGTGGGAGGCAGATGCGAAGAATTATGTCGAAGATTATCCTGGGTATCAGGCGATCGCATTAGTCGATTCTAATTTTCAAATGCGGGGGGTTGTTTCCCTAGCCACAAACGAAGTTATTCAAAAGCTGAATTTAGGAACTCTTGAACAAAAACGGACTGCTTTAGAAGCGGCACGTTTGAGACAGTCTATTACTATAACACATACAATATCATTAGCACAAGATGGCAAGGGATTTTTAGTTTACGTGCCGATTTTTTGGGATAATTTTGAGTTAACTTCAGCACTCAACACTCAAAACTCAGAACTAACTCAAAAATCCTTGTCTGGTTTCATTGTGGGTGTTTTTCGGACAAAACCCTTAGTGGACAGAACTTTAATCAACAATATTACCCAAAAATACGCGATCGCCATTTTTGAGGGCAAAGAGGAAATCTATCGCCGATCCGATCCCGGCACTGTCAGCGAGATTAAGGGGCAAGAATGGGTACATGAAAAAGAAATTAAATTTAACGAAATTCCTTGGCGGATTCGCGTCTGGACAAACTCAGCACTGTTAAATAAAGAACAATCCCTACTGCCAACAGTTGTATTAAGTACGGGATTGACAATGGCTGTGCTGCTGGCATTATCAGTTTATCTAACTCAAGGGGCATTACGATATGCCAAGCAAATTGACCTAATTAATCAAGTCTTGGCTAGGGAAATATCTCAGCGCAAACGGACGGAGGAGGAACTAAAAAAATACGTAGATGAGTTTGAAGATTTGTATAATCATGCGCCTTGTGGCTATCACTCTCTAGATAAATACGGTACCTTCATCCGCGTGAACGACACCGAACTCAATATGTTGGGTTATACAAGGGAGGAGATAATTGGCAAGAAGAACTTTGCTGACTTATTGACGGTGGAAAGTTTACAAATCTTCCAAGAAAACTTTCCTGCATTCAAGCAGCAGGGTTTGATAAAAGACCTGGAATTTGAACTGATTCGCAAGGATGGGAGTATCTTATTCGTAAGTTTGAATGCGACTGCCATCAAAGATGCTGCAGATAAGTTTGTGATGACTCGCTCTACAATATTTGATATTAGCGATCGCCAAGCTGCCCTCCGCGAACGCGACTTGGTAGAACAGGAACTGTTGTGGAAGGAAGCCCTCTTGCGTTCAATGGCGAATTCTTCACCGCTAGCATTTTACGTTTTGGACGAGCGCACCAATAAAATTCTTTACTTCAACCACCGCTTTTGCGAAATTTCGGGTATGGAATGCGTGCCAGAAGAAATCCAGCGAGGTCAAGGAAATAATATTGAAACTAATTGTGCTGATTGCCAGCCGATTTCGGGAAATACGCAGGCATTTATCAAGGCTTGCCAACCGTTTGAGAATGAGGATCGCACAGTTCTAGAAGACGAGATGAGCTTTTGTAGTGGGCAGGTAATTCGGCGTTTTTCGGCACAAATTCGCGATGACAAAGATAAATATTTTGGGCGTCTCTATTTATTTGAAGATATTACAGAGCGCAAACAAGCAGAAAAAGAACTCCGTAATCTCAGCGTAGCAATGGAAAGCGCGGTTGAGGGCATTTCTCTATTGGATAAGCAAGTACGTTACCTAATGGTGAATCCAGCTTATGCAAGTATGCTGGGTTACCAACCAGAAGAAATTATTGGGATGGAATGTATATTAACCATTCATCCAGACGAACGCCCAAAAATGGAAGCTGTATACGAACAAATGCTGGTTAACGACAAAGTGGAAGTAGAAGTTCGGGCTTTGCGGAAAGACGGAACGGTCTTCGACCAGCAAGTAGTGATAATTAAAGCCTACGACCAAAACCAAAAATTCATCGGCTGGTACCGCTTCATGAAAGATATCAGCGATCGTCGAGAAGTTGAAAGGCTCAAAGATGAATTTGTCTCGGTAGTCAGTCACGAATTGCGAACACCCCTAACCTCAATTTCTGCGGCATTAGATTTGCTGGCAAGTGGTGTTTTGCAAAGCCAACCGAGTGAAGCTCAACGGATGTTAAGTATTGCAAGTAATAACACTGACAGATTGGTGCGTCTAATTAACGACATCTTGGATATCGAACGCATCGAGTCAGGTAAAGTAGAAATGACCAAAAAAGTTTGTAATGCCGCCGACTTGATGATTGAATCAGTAGAAGTAGTCCAAGAAATGGCAGAGAAAGCAGGAGTGACAATTTCAGTTTCTCCCCTTGCATCTCGTTTGTGGGCTGATAGCGATCGGATTATTCAAGTCATCACCAACTTACTCAGCAACGCAATTAAATTCTCCTCTTCAGGTTCTACAGTCTGGTTGAGTGCTGAACAGCACCACAAGGAGGACATGGGGGCACGGGGGCAAGGGGAAAATTTCACCGCATCTTCTTCCTTCTCTTTTCCCATTCCCCACCTTCTCATCAAGGTACGAGACACAGGAAGAGGCATCCCAGATGATAAACTAGAATCTATATTTGAACGCTTTGTGCAAGTCGATGCTTCAGATTCTCGCAGTAAAGGCGGGACTGGTTTAGGTTTAGCAATTTGTCACAGCATCGTACAACGTCATGACGGGCAAATCTGGGCTGAAAGTACTCTGCAAGAAGGCAGTACTTTTTGCTTCACCCTACCTATATTACCTGGTTTACTCAGTCTTGAGTTAGAACTATTTGCCACTCATAACTCAAAAAAGGATGCTAAGAACCCACCTTTAGTGATGATATGTGATGATGACCCTGATGTCAGGGCTGTAGTCCAAACGATGTTAGAACGACAGGGTTACCAAGTGCTGGCAGTATCCTCAGGACAAGAGGCGATCGAAAGTGCAATCAAACAGAATCCCAAAGCAATTTTACTTAACCTGATGATGCCCGGTATGGACGGTTGGGAAACCCTGGCAATTCTCAAACAACGGCCAGAGACTCAAAACGTACCTGTAATTATCCTTAGTGGTTTGTTCCCCGATGCCACTACACCCAATCTTGATGTCAGCGACTGGATTGTCAAACCACCTAATTTCACATTGTTGTGCCAAGCTTTGGAAAAAACTCTCGCCAAACAAAATCAGGGAATCAAAGTTCTGCTGGTAGAAGACGATTTAGATTTGGCAGAGGTTCTGAACACCATGCTCAACCGCCACGACATTACCACCTTCCACGCCCAAACTGGAAGGGAAGCAATTCAGTTAAGCCAACTTATTCTTCCCGACTTGCTGGTGCTTGACTTAGGACTGCCAGAATGGGATGGCTTTGTTGTAGTAGACTGGTTGCGGCAACATAACCGTCTGTGTCAGATACCCTTGGTTGTGTATACAGCATATGATTTGGATGAATGCGATCGCCAACGATTAAAACTAGGACAAACCTTATACCTCACCAAAGGACGCATTCCCCCCCAAGAATTTGAACAACGAGTCATCAACTTACTAAACCGGATGATTTGAAGTTACAGCAATTGGAGGGTAAATGAACCACATTTTTTGCCCTGGCAGAAACGCAAAAGAAGAACGGCTTTAACTCCCGTATGGGCGATTTTTACCCCGCCCCTCCCTAATATGACAGCCAAACGCATTCTGATTGTTGATGATGAATACGATATCCGTGCAGTCGCTTCCCTTGCCCTCAAAGCTGTGGGTGGTTGGCAAGTCTTGACTGCAGCTAGTGGCAATGAGGCAATAACCATCGCACAAGCCGAACACCCAAATGTCATCCTGCTGGATGTGATGATGCCCGACATGGACGGAATCGCCACATTTAATGCCCTGCAAGCAAATCCCAGCACCTCTGTCATCCCCGTAATATTACTGACCGCAAAAGTGCAAGGTTCTGACCAGCGTCGATTCGCCGAATTGGGAGTGCGAGCAATTATTACCAAACCTTTCAAAGCGATGAAACTGCCTGGTCAAATTGCATCTGCTTTAGGCTGGAATACGTAAATAAATTTACGTATACTTTTTCATCTCCACAAGTTGTCCACTTTTTATCTGTAATATTGAAAATGAATAGAGAATTCGCTAACTTCAGGGGTCTAATTAGATTTCTATCAATCTAACTTGGGTGCGGCATCACTTGCTTTAGGTAGAGATACGTAAGTAAATATATCTACGTTTTTTTCATCTCCACAACTTCTCCACTTTTAATCTGTAATATTAAAGACGGATAGAAAATTCCCTATTTACAGCGTTCTAGTTCGATATATATCAATCTAGTTGTGGGTGCGACATTATTGTAATTTAAGTCAGTCAGCTTGGACGATTCACAATCAACAGTCTGGAGTATATTTACTTACTTGATTGCGTTTTCAGCCAGACTTACTTATTAGCTAACCCTGGACGAGTTACAAACGAAAACATTTTGTTTGTAGCTAGTATAAGCATGAAACGGTATTGCTAAAAGCGAAATATATTACTTAAAGGCACAGTAACTATGTCTAAGGTTAACAACGATTTAGAATTATATAGCTCCAGTGTAGAACTAGTTATTCATAGCTTAAAGCTTCAAAATAAAGCACTGTTAGAATCATGTGTAAAGAACCTTGCGTTGCTAATAGGTTCTGAGCATACATCCAATATTGTAACAGCAGCAATACTTGAATTATGTAAAATATCTTTGCCTGCTTTCCGCTGGACTTTGGACAATTTCTCTGATTTCAAGATTGTACCTAGCTTATTTGAAAGCAAAAAAATTTCTGAAGAAGAAACAAGTATTATATCCAATCAAGACGATGTAGAACAGTTTGTATTAAATGTTGAGTTTGTCAGTCATTGTTTAAAAGCCCAAGACCAAAGGTTATTAGAAACTTCGGAAAAGATACTCAATCATTTATTAGGGATTGACTATACATCAAATGTTTTCGTAGCGGCATTATTTGAATTAGCAATCGCAGATAACGTTAATTTTGACTGGGATATAGAAATATTATCTGCTTTGGAGCCTTATCGCAAAATCTTTAAGATAGTTAGTATGTCGGCAGCCGAAAAACTAATTAGAAAAGGATTTATCCCCGGACAGGATTTTAGTGCAGATGGTACGGGCAAAATATTATTAAGCCAAAAAACGAAAACTGCATTAATAGAAAGCATCTCAGAAATAGAAGATCACATCTTACTAGACAAAATCTTAAAGGTTCCCGAGGCAATTAATTAAGCATTCATTTGCTTAACTTATAGCTTTTATTTCCCTAACTACAGATGAATAGGGTGAAAGCCTACTACTACATAGCTTAAGAATTGCAAATCTCAAATATTCCGTGAAAACAAAGATAACTTCAATTAATCAGTGCATCCCTGACTACAAGTAAATTACACAAGCTAAAACAAGATGTTTAATGACATCTATCCACTTAATAGCCAACAGAGAAGCTGCAACTAGTAACTTGGAAAAGTGCTATATTGCTATCAGTTAGTTCATGAATTGAAACAAAGTAGTTTTTAAATGTAGAGGTATCAATGATTATTAGTCCATTTAATAAAGAAACAAATTCAAATAAATTATCCAGGCAGCAACAGCACTCCTACAGGCAATACCCTATACACTCTGGTGTTGAAGCTAAAGAGATGGAGTTAGATGCATATGAAAATAGTTCAATTTTTCCCAGCGTAAATCGTGGTCGAGTTGCAATTTTTATTGATGGTTCAAACTTGTTTTACGCAGCAAAAGAACAACTTGGCATTGAAATTGACTACACCAAGCTGCTTTGCCGTTTAACTCAAGGTTCGAGACTTTTACGTGCTTTTTTCTATACGGGAGTCGATCGTACTAATGAAAAACAACAGGGTTTTCTCCTTTGGATGCGCCGAAATGGCTATCGTGTAGTTAGCAAAGACTTGATCCAATTTCCCGATGGTTCTAAAAAGGCGAATTTAGACATAGAAATTGCTGTAGACATGATTAATCTAGCTCCTCACTACGATACTGGGGTATTAGTCAGCGGTGATGGCGATTTAGCCTACGCTGTCAATGCAGTGAGCAATATGGGGGTTAGGGTTGAGGTGGTCAGCCCACGCTCAATGACTAGCGAAAGCTTGATTAATGTTGCTGACTGCTACACTGACCTCGACGCTATTAAACACGAAATTCAGAAAGTTTGCAATCCTAGTTACAATTATTAACCTCGAAAAGCAGCATCCATAATCCCTGATATTGACGAAGAGATGGGTGCTGCATATATTTTCGGGGCAGCAAAAGATAGCACGTAAAATATCAATACAAAGGTAAATTTAACGCTTATCTAGATGTGTTCGCGGAGCGTGCCGTAGGCAAGTCTAGAAAACACGTAAGGAGTGGGTGGACAAAATTCAATAATTTACTACGTCAAAGTCCCAAAATAATTAAGTCTCGACATCGTTATTTCGGCATCTCTAACTGGGGATTATTGGTTAAGGTTGGTGTTGAGTTGAAATACCGAGCAGTAACCACATGCGTAAGCGCTAATAGTTTTTGACGTAAAGTAACACGGTATCACCCAGCAAAGTTGCTATGACGCTTTTTTTGCCAAATTTTGGGGGCAGGAGGGCTTTTGAGTCGCAACCTAGGAAAGATTGGTCAGATCCTCGACTTAGGAGCGCAAAGTTGAGGATGCCCGACAACTGTTAATCTAGGTGTGCGTTGTTGAGTTGGGGACAATAGATGGGGATTGATAATATATTTCAAGCTGGCGGGATTGTAATGGTGCCGCTGCTAGCTTTTTCTTTACTGGCATTAGCTTTGATTATTGAGCGTCTGGTTTTTTGGGTGCGGATAAGTCAACGTCAAAATCGAGTGGTGCGAGAGGTACTAAATCTTTATCGGCTCGATAATGTAGTTGGAACCTTGGATAAACTGCACCAAAATACAGATTTGCCGATGGTACGGATTTTTTTGGCGGCTTTAGAATTAGAAGATGCCACACCAGAGGATTTTCGTTTGGCGTTAGAAAGTGAAGCCCAGGCGGAGATACCTTTACTCAAACGCTTTCAAAACATCTTTGATACAATCATCGGTCTGGCACCACTGCTGGGTTTGCTGGGTACAGTTTTGGGGTTAATTACGTCTTTTGCTTCCCTAAATCTTGGTGATGTGGGGGGTACAAAAACAACAGGTGTCACAGCGGGGATTAGTGAAGCGCTGGTGTCTACAGCATCAGGGTTGGTAGTTGCTATCTTTACACTATTATTTGCCAACACCTTTCGGGGACTCTACCTACGGCAAGTTGCAAGGATTCAAGAGTATGGCGGACAGTTAGAATTACTTTACCGCCGTCGCTATGAAAGAGGAGAGAAACCCTATGCGTCTTCCCGATGAACCAGATTTGCCACCGCAGATTAACATCGTACCGATGATCGATGTGATATTTGCGATTTTGACATTTTTTATTATGTCAACGCTCTTTTTAACTCGCTCGGAAGGTTTGCCAGTGAATCTACCTTCAGCCGCAACCGCACAAAAGCAAGAACCTACATCTACGCCAATTACTGTGACAGTAGACGCTAAAGGGGGAGTTAGCTTGAATAAGAAAGCTATTAGCATTGATGGATTGACAGAAGAAGTGCGGGGATTGATTGGTGCCGATCAAGAGGCTTTGGTAGTGATAAATGCCGACTCTGCAGTCAGCCACGGTCGGGTAGTTGCAGTCATGGATCGTTTGCGTCAGGTACAGGGAGCAAAATTAGCGATCGCGACTCAAAAACCTTAATGGGAAGTTGGGGGAGTGGGGAGTAACTAATTCATAACTCTTAACTCTTAATTTATGACTTATAACTCATCACTTTTTTCGTTTTTAATAGTATTATAAGTGGCAGATCGCTTCAGTTAAACCAAATTTGTTGGAGGACAAGTTATGACAACTACTATTTGGGTAAACGAGCAAATCGATTCATCTGGCATAATTCATGCTTGTATTGCCACCTGCAATGAGACTCACGCCAAGGATTGCCATGAGTCTTTTGAAGAGAATTTAACTGATGTCCAAAGGGCATGGGGTTGGGTGGCGCGTTTGCGGAAAGTTCATTCTTGGGATGATGTCCCAGTCAATGCTTTAAAACTCAATTAATACCAATCCCTGATGGATAATATCAGGTTGACGCTCAAGAGCCCCGACTTTTTTAAGAAGTTGGGGTTCTTGCAGTTGAGATATTAACTCACCGGAATGCACCAAGCTTAAAAAACCTATTTCTTAGCCCCAAAAAGAAAGTTGCGCGATTCTCACTTATGAGACGCTATGCGAATGGGGGTTTGGGGGACTCGGGGTTCGCTTCTTGAGATAGAGGAAAAGGGGCTGGTGAGGGTGCTGCAATATTATATTAATTAACCAATAATCAAAATCGCTATACCACGCCTAATATAGCAGGTGAAAGTCGGTTAAGAAAAGATAAAAATAAGATTAAAAATTTACAATTGTTCGCAAATACTTCAAAGAAACCATTATTGTTAGGGAAAATAGTTAATTTTTGGGAAGATTTAAGAGTTATTATCGATACCAACCACTAATGTAAAAAAACTTGTCAAAACTAAATAATGTTAGTGAATTATTCCAATGTTCGTATAACCTGGCAAGGCAGTCCCTTTAATTTGGTTGGCGAAACGGGACAAGCGGTTGAGATTTCCATTCATTCCCCCAGTCAGTATATCTGTGCCAACCGCGAACGGATATTACCAGATTGGAAAAATCGCCTTGATTTGTGGGTCGCGATAATCTTACAACAATCGCGATATGAACTAGTTGAAAGTACAATAGAAACCGAGGCAGAAAAAGAACGGTTGCGGGAAAAGTTTATGCGGTTTGGCTGTGACGTGGCGTTCAATCTGCGCGATCGCGACTATTTAGCAGATATCATCGATCCGCGTACTGGCTATCCTTTGCTTTCTCGTCCGGGAAAAACTCCCCACGACGATACCGCAGTTGTCAAAGCTTTATTAGGCTATCCAGTAATTCAAAATCAATGCCGCGTCTTAGTCCATCCCAATTGGGGAATGGCAGTTTATCCCAGCATCTTAATATCAGAAGCACCTCCAAGCCTGATCGAAGGAGTGGCAAAAAATATCGCTTCTTTGCATGGTTGGAAGGAGGTAGAAATTAAGAATTAGGAGCTAGGAGTTGTACCCAGGATGTTTTAATCACCTGATATTTAAATTTGTCGAAGGTTTACATTGGGTTAGATTTGATAATCTTTCCATTTGTTAACTGATTTGAGCAGTCTGCTTGGAGTGTATGTTGTTCATAGGCCAAGAGCTGTGAAAACCAAAGATTTTGGAAAAGAAGAATTATGCTCAGTTCGACAAGAGATTTATTAGAGACAGCGCGGCGGAATGTTTACGCGATCGGTGCGTTTAATATTTATAATCAAGAAGGAGTGCGGGCTGTAGTGACGGCGGCCGAAACGCTTCAAAGTCCGGCAATGTTACAAATTCATCCCGGTTCATTAAAATATGGTGGCTCTGGTTTAGTGGCACTATGCTTGGAAGCAGCCCGTTCATCATCAGTCCCCATCGCTGTTCATTTAGACCACAGTACCTCTGCAAGTGCAATTCAACAAGCTTTAACAGGGGGCATACTTTCAATTATGGCGGATGGTTCTCCTTTCCCCTACAGCGAGAATTTGGCATTTACGCGAGAAATGACGAAATTGGCACATAGTCACGGAGCTACAGTTGAGGCGGAAATTGGTAGAATTAGCGGCACTGAGGATGGATGGACTGTAGAAGAAAAAGAAGCTTTGATGACAGACCCAGACCAAGCGGCAGAATTTGTGGCTGCTACGAAAGTAGATTTTTTAGCTGTGACTATTGGCAATGTACATGGAGAATATCGCAGTCAGCCAAGACTAGATTTCCCTAGATTAGCAGCTATTCGGAAATCTGTGGATGTACCTTTGGTATTACACGGTGCTTCGGGTTTGCCACCACAGATGATTGACAAATCAATTGAGTTAGGGGTGTCTAAGTTCAATGTCAACACGGAAGTGCGTCAGGCTTATGTACAATCTCTAAAATTCGAGTTGAGTGCCACTAAAACCCCCGATTTAGTTGACTTGATGAACAGTGGGATCGAAGCCATGCAAAAAGTCATCTGTGAGAAGTTACAACTTTTCGGTTCAGCAGGTAAAGCACATTTGCATCAATCTCCCTATGCTGAAATGTTGGCAATCAAAAGGGGACAAGGTAGACAAGGGGGACAAAGGAAACAAGGAAGACAAAGGAGCTATTGACTATTTTTTGGTCGCTTGAGTGTCTTAGACGAGATTGGTCCGAGAAGTTGATTGAGGTCACGTAGTTGTTCCGCTGTACCCATTGCAATTAACAAATCTTTAGGCATTAAAACAGTGTCACCAGTGGGTCCACCAATTAAGTTACCATCAGCGCGGCGAATTGCAAGAACTAATGCCCCACTTTGCGATCGCAATCTTGCTTTCTGTAATGTTTGCCCCACAACCGGACATACAGAAGGGTCTAACAAAAATTCTTCCATGTACAACTGGCGGTCAGCACTTGAGATAATACCATCTACAAAGTCCATCACTTGGGGTCTGAGGGCCGCTGCAGCCATCCGCTTTCCCCCGGTAATGTATGGTGAAATTACCACATCGGCACCACCACGCTGCAATTTTTGCAAAGCTTCTTCTGTACTGGCACGAGCGATCGCTCTAATTTCTGGATTCAGTGTTTTTGCGGAAAGTACTGTATACAAATTTTCTGCATCCGAAGGGAGCGCCGCTATTATACAGACTGCCCGTTCAATGCTCACCTTGAAAAGAGTTTCATCTAAAGTCGCATCACCCTGATATACTGTGTAACCATGATCTTGGGCATACCGCACAGATTCCATTTCAGAGTCAACAATCACAAAAAGGACGCCTTCAGCCTCAAAGTCTTTCGCAATTTGACGACCTGTGCGACTAAATCCACAGATAATATAATGCCCTGATAAGGATTCCATTACGCGCCTCTGTTGTCTTAGTCGAATTCCTTCTTGAAAATACCCTTGAATTACAGCTTCTGTAAATCTGTTGACGATATAACCGATACTAACAACCCCCATCAAAATCAGGGCGATGGTAAATAGTCTTCCCCGACTTCCTAGAGGATGTATCTCTCCATAGCCAACGGTAGCTAGAGTAATTACCGTCATGTACGCGGCGTCTTCCCATGCCCAGCCCTCTATAAGCCTATACCACAAAGTCCCCAGGAGCAATACACAGCCTAGGGCCCCAGTCCCCACCATTAACTCTTTCTGAATGCGTTGGTATTTTTGCTCAAGTGTTAAGTACACAACTTTTTTTCACTATATTCTATTCGTTAGAAGATATCCAAAGGTTAGCCTAGGATAAGCTAGAAAAAATATTGCTTGTTAAGAAATCAAAAGAAATTTTTCAAAATATCCATCAGAATAGTAAACAGATATACAATCACAGGTTCTTAGGAGAGGGGCAGTCACCATGCAAACTCTATTTCCACAAGTCACAATAAACCCATTTAACGCAGATAGCTTTAATGAAGCGGTAATGTCTACCTACGCACGGTTTCCTTTAGCCCTAGAAAGGGGTGCTGGATGCCGGGTTTGGGATACCGATGGGCGGGAATATCTCGATTTTGTGGCGGGTATTGCCACTTGTACCCTAGGACATGCCCACCCAGCGATGGTGGAAGCAGTGACACGGCAAATTCAGAAGCTGCATCACGTTTCTAATTTGTACTATATTCCCGAGCAGGGAGAACTGGCAAAATGGATAGTTGACCATTCTTGCGCTGACCGTGTATTTTTCTGCAATTCTGGAGCGGAAGCTAACGAAGGTGCTATTAAACTGGCGCGAAAATACGCACACACAGTGTTAGATATTGAACAACCAATAATTTTAACTGCCAGTGGTAGTTTCCACGGGAGAACTCTTGCAACGATTACGGCCACAGCCCAGCCGAAGTATCAAAAATATTTTGATCCCTTGGTACCGGGATTTGACTACGTAGCTTATAACGATATTCGGGCGTTAGAAGCCGCAATTAGCGAATTAGATGAAGGTGATTATGGCGTAGCAGCGATTCTACTGGAACCATTGCAGGGTGAAGGTGGCGTGCGTCCGGGAGATGTGGAATACTTCCAAAGAGTGCGGGAAATTTGCGATGAAACGGGTATTTTATTGATATTCGATGAAGTGCAAGTTGGGATGGGACGTAGCGGTAAATTATGGGGTTATGAGAATCTGGGAGTGGAACCGGACATTTTCACCAGTGCGAAGGGATTAGGTGGTGGTATTCCTATCGGGGCCTTGATGAGTAAAAAATTCTGCGACGTTTTCAAACCCGGAGAACACGCTAGCACCTTTGGCGGAAATCCATTTGTTTGTGGAGTTGCACTCAGTGTGTGTCAGACATTGGAGAAAGAGAATATTTTACAGAACGTGCAGGATCGGGGGGAACAATTAAGAAATGGATTGCGGGCGATCGCTTCTAAATATCCCGATCTGATTACCGAAGTACGCGGTTGGGGTTTAATCAACGGCATGGAATTAGCTGCCGACATTGAGCTAACTGCCCCTGATATCGTCAAAGCTGCCATAGATAACGGCTTATTGCTTGTACCAGCAGGGCCAAAAGTTGTCCGCTTTGTACCACCTTTAATTGTCACAGAAGCAGAAGTTAAGATGGCATTGCAAGCTTTAGATAAGGCGATCGCGACTGTGGCAACAGAATAGGGGAAATGGAAAAGTTAGGAGTTAGGAGTTAGGAGTTAGGAATTTTTAACTCCAAACTGCTAATACCAATTCTGTATGAGGTTGCGCTTTATTCACCCACACCCTAGAAGGGTGAGGCTATACGTACAAAGCCCACCTGCGTGGGCTAATTAGACGTATCTTCATACTATTTGATATAACTCCTAACTCCTAACTCCTAACTCCTAACTCCTAACTCCTAACTCCCTTAGCTCATATCCACGGGATGTTGACCATAGTAGGGCAAAGCTTCTGACCAATCAGGACGCTTACCTTGTTGGTATTGTAAATATGCAAGTTCCAAGACACTTGTTACCGTTGCTGCTAAACCAGATTTTGCTTCAATTAGCTGATAAGCCCTATCGCAATTAGCTAGTTTTTCCTCCCATGTTTCTGCTGTAAAAACAGTATCTGGTAACAAAGCCGTGATTTTGTCTTCATCAGCCGTTACTTGATAAATAGCGCCAAAAACTTGACCCCGTTGTGCTGCCATTTCCACTGCGATAACCAACCCCTCCTCGTTTACGGGGTTGGGGGTGGGGTTCACTGACCAAGCTGTAGCCGCTAAAGTCGAAACAGCAAATACAGGAATACCTAGCTGCTGTCCTAAAGTCCTAGCTGTTACAACTCCAATCCGAGTGCCAGTAAAACCACCAGGTCCTTTAGCTACTGCAATAAACGCCAAATCATCCCAAGTATGGGGCTTGATAAAATCGATTAGATATTGATGGATGTGACTGGATAACTCCCGCTGCAAATCCCACACACCAAAACGGATTTCACTTTTAAAATTACCTATAGCCAAACCCAACTCCAAAGTGGTGGTATGCAACGCCAAACCGTACTTTACTCCTTCAAGATGCTCTAACGTCGTCAATTTTAATAAGAATAACGCGATCCTATTTATTCAATCACATATAGTTAAAACTAGAATTAGCAATACTAAAAATTTTATGAAACTTAAAAAACGAAGTCACTCAACCAAAATTGATTTACGTGGATTTCAGATGGAGATCAAGCGATCGCAATTCACCCCAGGGCTATTTCATTCTCTCAAAAAGCCCTCATCCCCTAACCCCTTCTCCTACCTTGGGATTCGTGGGATTGGAGTCTTCCTTCCCTCTTGTCAAACTTGGGAGAGGGGCTGGGAAGTGTGAGGGTTTTTTGATAATGAAATAGCCCTGCTTGTTTGGTGTAAGCTGCTTATTTTAGCAAAACATACGAAGTTGGCGATTTGATAATTATACCGTTTCTTTGTGAAGCTGCATATATTACCCCCCGGCTACGCCGTCCCCCCTTGCCAAGGGGGGACTACAGGGGGGTCTTGATTATGTGCATCTTCATACAGAATTGGTATTACCGCTTACCCAAAGATAAAAGTGAGCGCGAACAATTAGGACTAAAAATCGGATTTGATGGACATTATCTTCTGCATAAAATTTGGCCTAGTGAAATTCCCCAGTGTGATTTGCGTCAACTAGAAACTGTTGAAACATTAAGAAAAATATGGATTCAACAGTACACATTTGACAAATCTGGCTTAGTTTAGGGGTGGTTTTCGTCAAAAACGAACGAACAAGATATCTATATATCCTCATAACTTGATATAACTGCGTTCTACTCTCTAGCAATTACTATATCTGTAGACTTAATGACTGCATAGGCTTCTTCCCCAACAGCAAGTTCAAGCTCTTCGGCAGAGACTTGTGTAATCACAGAAGTTAACTTAACTCGATGGACAATTTCTACCGTCACTTCACAATTTACTGCTCCACGGACAATTTCTGTAACAACACCTTTGAGGACATTACGGGAGCTAACTTTTAATGCTTTCTTTTGAATACCACTTTCTACCCCAGGTAGAAAATTATCGGCATCAAAATTTTCTTCTTGTTTGGTAGGTTTTTTCCGACTTTTTTTAGTTTCCGGTAGAGGATTTTCAGTCTCAAAACTTTGTTTGGTTTCGGTTGGTAATGGTAGCGAAGAATGTTTATCCAAAGTCCGTACCATTTGCCGTAAAATCTCAGTTTTCGTGCGCTGAGACTTTTGGCAGAACTCCTCTAGGATTTTCCGCTCTTCCTCTGATGTTTGAAATGTGACCCATCCTTGTTCTTTTCTTGGCATAAATGTTACCAAGTTAATTGGTAAGTTGGTAAAAAGTTGGTATGATAAAACCAAATGTTAATTTTACTTTGAAAATGTTCTCATAACCAGGCAATAATGAACAGAAGACGATTTTTTGCTTTCGTTGGTGGGACGGTTGCCAGTTTATTGTTGACAATTGGCTTACCGTTGCTGACTCCCTCGACCTCGACTGTGGTAGCACAGTCAAATGCGAGTTTATTAGTATCTACTGCCGCCAGCTTGACAGATGCGATGCAGGAAATTAAAACTAATTACCAACAAAGTAAGCCTGGAGTCACCATCAATTATAATTTTGGCGCTTCTGGTGCTTTACTGCAACAAATCCAGCAGGGTGCCCCAGTTGACATCTTTATCTCTGCTGGTAAAAAGCAGGTAGATACTTTGGAACAGTCAGGGCAACTGGTTGCAGGTACTCGCAGCATTTTAGCAAAGAACCGTCTAGTGTTGATTGTTCCCAGGAGTACCGTTGGTGTCACCAGTTTCTTTAACCTCACCAGAGACAATATTAAAAAAATTGCTATCGGTGAACCCAGAAGTGTACCAGCAGGGCAATATGCAGAGCAAGTTCTGCAAAAATTGGGTATTTACGAGAAAGTGAAGGCAAAATTTGTCTATGCTAACAACGTGCGTCAAGTTTTAGCTGCGGTCGAAAGTGGTAATGCTGACGCAGGTTTAGTTTATCGAACTGATGCTGCAATTTCTAAGAAAGTCAAGACTGTGGTTGCGGCAGATGATAAATATCACTCACCCATAGTTTATCCAATGGGAGTGTTGAAACAGAGTAAAAATGTTGCTGCTGCAACAGAGTTTGCCCAGTATTTATCTAGCGAACAGGCTAAAGGTGTTCTCAAGAAATACGGCTTTATCTTGCCTTAATTTTAAACAGGGAATCTGATATTTTGCACTTCTAAAAAAGAATGTCAAAATTATCACTGGTATTATCTTGGGAAATCGATTAAGGTTCCTATCCGCCAGGGACTAAAAGTCCCTGACGAGTCGCACAAGTCCATTAAAATGGACTAGAAATGATGCTTTTGTTTTATAGTAATTTTCATAACTTTTAAAATTACAAATATGTGGTTTATACGCAAGTCGCAAGATAGGAGTAATAGGGAGTGGGGAGTAGGATTGAGGGTAAGGGATTAATTTATAACTCTTAATTTCTAACTTGTAATTCCTAACTCAATCTGAATATGCCCCAAGATTTAACTCCCCTGTGGTTATCAATAAAAACTTCTTTACTTGCAACAGTTATTACCTTCTTTGTCGGTATTGCTGCTGCTTATTGGATGCTGGGATATCGCGGTAAAGGTAAGTCATTTATTGAAGGAATATTCGTTTCTCCCTTGATTTTACCCCCTACTGTCGTCGGCTTTTTGTTGCTGATGTTTTTTGGTAAATTCGGTCCAGCAGGGCAGTTTCTGGATAAATTCGGTGGCTTTAGTGTCGTTTTTAACTGGTATGGCGCGGCGATCGCTGCCACTGTAGTTTCCTTCCCGTTGATGTACCGCACGGCATTGGGTGCTTTTGAACAAATCGACCAAAATCTTCTACTGGTAGCAAAAACTCTTGGGGCTTCCCAATCGGCAATATTTTGGCGCATCATGTTACCCCTATCGTTGCCTGGAGTTTTAGCAGGGACAACATTGGCTTTTGCCCGTGCTTTGGGTGAATTTGGCGCAACTTTGATGTTAGCCGGTAACATTCCAGGACAAACCCAAACCATGCCTCTAGCGATTTATTTTGCTGTCGAAGGAGGAGCAAATAATGAAGCTTGGTTTTGGTCGCTGGTAATTATGGGCACTTCTTTATCAGGAATTATCGGGGTGAATATTTGGCAGGAATTGCGAGGGAAGGGGAGGAAGGGGGGACAGGGAGGACAAAGAAGCAATTTTTGTCCCTTGTCTCCCCACTCCCCTATGAGCGTTGATATCTATAAACAACTTGCTGACTTTGAATTACAAGTATCATTCAGTGCAGATAACCAACCTTTGGGATTATTGGGTGGTTCTGGGGCTGGGAAGAGTATGATTTTACGCTGTTTGGCGGGGGTGGAAACACCAACTTCCGGACAGATTATTTTAAATGGACGGGTATTGTTTGATTCGGAACGTAAAATTAATGTACCGTCACGCGATCGCAAAATTGGTTTTTTAGTTCAAAATTACGCTTTGTTCCCCCACATGACGGTAACGCAAAATATTGCCTTTGGTTTACCTAAAGGACTTTCCGCTTCAGCGATGCGGGTACAAGTTGAAACCCAACTTTTAGCGTTACAATTGGCGGGATTGGGAGATAGATATCCTCACCAACTTTCCGGGGGACAACAACAACGGGTAGCATTAGCAAGGGCATTAGCTTCGCAACCGGAAGCGTTATTACTAGACGAGCCATTTTCAGCATTGGATACATATTTGCGAAGCCAACTTGAACAGGAAATGGTGGCAAAGCTTGCTGATTACGGTGGTGTGTCTCTATTTGTCACTCACAATATGGAAGAGGCTTATCGAGTTTGCCCAAATTTATTAGTATTGGAGCAAGGAAAAGCTGTACAATATGGCTCCAGACAAGAGGTTTTTCAACGACCTAGAACTGTAACAGTTGCTCAAATTACCGGTTGTAAAAACTTTTCTCATGCTGTAGTTACAGCGTCGCAAGAAGTAGAGGCTGTTGATTGGGGTTGCAGATTACAAGTAATAGAACCAATCCCAAGTAAATTATCCCATATCGGGATTCGCGCTCATCAAATTAATTTTACCAACGATCCAAATCAGGAAAATACTTTCCCTTGTTGGTTAGCAAATTCCATCGAAACCCCGCATCGAATGACGGTGTTTTTGAAATTGCAAAGTCCTCCTGAAAATGTTGGTAATTATCACCTGCAAGCGGAGGTTTTCAAGGAGAAATGGGCGACAATTAAAGACCAACCTTTTCCTTGGTACGTGCGGTTGGATTCCTTGCGGTTGATTTTGATGGAGTAATTGCTGTTTTTTTCGGCTTCAAAGCTTTTGTAGGTTTGCTTGAGCCTATGCTGTGAAATTCACAGCCTAGTTAGGAAGTGTAAAACAATTATGCGATACCCTTGGCAACCATTTCTCCTAACCCCTAAGCCCTAGCCCTTTCAGGGCGGCTTCGCCTACGGGCAGGCTGCGCCAACAGAGACGCTAGGCAGACGAAGCTGGTATCGCAATTCATCCTTAATCGAACGGATAACTAGATGATTCTGCGTCCGCTAGAAGTATAATTATACGCTGCCTTGCGGGGTGGAAACACCAACGCAAGGTAAGATTAAAGCTCGCCTTAAAAAGGTTAGAAATTGCGCTCTAGTTTAGTACGGTTTTCCGTCTTATTCATTCGGTAATGACTTATTATGTAGTAAGGATTGATATTAAATTAAGGCAGAGGCAGGATATTATGAGGAAGCTATCGATACCAAATTTTAAAGACAGACAAATGGGCCAAGTAATAATAACTTTAAACGTAGCCAATCGAATTGACCAAATATTAGCCGAACGAGGATTTATTTCCCCAGAAGAGGTTCGTTCGGTTACATTGACAGATGTTTTAGTTGATACAGGCGCAACATCATTATGTTTACCCTCATCTGTTATTACTCAATTAGGTTTAGTTCAACGAGGAGAAGCTAGCGTTGAAACCACTGTCGGAATAAGAAAAGGGCGAATATTTAGAGACGTTGACTTGTCTATTGAAGGACGCGCAAGTATTTTTGACTGTTTAGAACTTACAGAAGTATCTTACGCTTTATTAGGTGCTGTACCAATGCAAATTTTAGGACTTGAGCCAGATTTAAAAAATCATCGATTGCGATTACTGCCTATGAATTCTGAACAAAGCTATCTAACAGTGTTGTAAATAGTTTTGTAAATATTTGTTTATGTATATTTTGCTAATCCTGTTGAAGTGTAATAGCGGAGTAAAGCCAACACATCGGAACTTAATATATAACAATCTTTAATAGATGCACGTCCAACGTTTTAAAGCCTTAAGAGGTTAATATATTTAGAAGCGATCGCACTCGTTTACACAAAATCAGTAATGAGTTTAACAACTACATTGCTAGCCGTTGCGGCTTGGGCTTGCCTTTGATCTAAAGTAATCAACGGGCAACTAAAACTTTGTGCCAAAGCAATATATAATGAATCGTAAACAGCTAATTGGTGGGAAAGACCAATTTGTAAAGCACGCGGTAGTAAATTGCCTACTGGCATAATCTCAAATGGTAAAGCCAAAAGTTCAACGAGTAGCCAATCGGCTTCTGTTTGTGGCATTCCTTGAAAGCGTACCTGTTTCCATAACACATTCGCGCACTCTAACAGGCAAAACTCTGGTATGCATAATTGAGTGCCTTGTTGCAGCTGCCGCACCAAAACTATTACATATGAGGTGTAAGTCTCTGTGAGTAAATACTGCATCACTACACTTGTATCTACCACATAGATTTCTTTCATCTGTCCCGATCCTCGCGTAGGAGTTCGAGCGATGATTTTGCACCTGGTGGTGGTGTCCATCTATGGCGATCAATAGAGTCAAAAATCTCTTGTAAAGAGCGTTTTTCTCCTGGTTGTTCTTTGTTACGTAGTCGCTCATCAATAACAAAAGCTATTATTGCTTTGAGTTCATCGACAGTCATATCTTTGACAAGTTTAGTTTCCATAGTTTCCACTAACCAAATCTTCTACAATACTAATATAGAACGGCAAAAAGGTGTATTGGCTCAACAAATTGCACCCGCCCGATTTACAATTAATCGCAATCTACAACAATCAGAATATCTTCGTTTCCCCTGTCCGAGCGGTACAATTGGCAGGGCTGGAAGATCGATATCCGCACCAACTTTCCGGGGGACAACAACGGGTAGCATTCGCAAAGGCGTTAGCTTCGCTACTGGAGCGTTATTATTAGACGAGTTATTTTCAGCATTGGATACATATTAGCGAAGCCAACTCGAACAGGAAATAGTGCAAAGCTGGCAGTAACTATGCAATCGCCTATGCTGTAAAATTCACGCGATCGCAGCTTTGCTGCTAGTTTTTCCCGTTGCAGTCAATAACCGCTTAACCTCTCAAACTAAAAGTAATTATCGCACTATCCATCAAAATTAATTCAAAATTAAGCATCTAAAGTTATGGCAAACAATTAATACCAACCATCATCGAGAATTTTTACCTACAAAGTTGGTTGAATTGGGAACAAAACTATAGTCCAAACAAAGTTCATTGCCAAGGAGAGATATAAGAGTGGATTTGGGCAACATAAATAGCAGATACAGGCTATGAGTTTAATCGATAGTTCAGAGACGGTAGTAAGGGTTACACATCATTACGTAAATTATTGAATTGTCATTTGTAACTCAAAGCTGGCTCGCTGCAATTTAACCCCAATTAAGACTAATGCGGGTAAATCATCCGTAGCAAACTCGATTCTTGGTGCTGATGTTTACAAAATGGATGTAGGCATGGGAGCGGAAGTCAAGGCTGATGGAATTATCGATTACGGTAAGTGGAGAATCATCGATAGCCCAGGCTTCATGTATTCAAGCTCTGATAACAATCAAGCCCTGCAAGAGATTCAACGCAGTCATGGACGAATTTTTGTTGTTGATTCTGAGCCGTTTGAACCATCTTTCAACTTCTTCCTGATGGTTGAGGTAGAAGGCAATAGTAGCATATATATCAGCAAGCTTAAGTGATGGATAGCGGTAAGCAATTTCTTCTGCGGTTGTTCCTTGTTTGAAAACAGCAACTACAGTGTCGAGTGTTACACGAGTTTTGCCTACTTGAACTACACCATCATCAGTAATTCCCAATGGCGCAGGTTCAGCTACAATTGCTAGTACCATAAGCAATACCAATATATTTGCCTTTAATACTAGCAAACATTAGTTTGACTCAAAGCTTTTGTATTTATAACTCCTAACTCCTAACTCCTAACTTATTACGTCGGCACTAATTCACCCGGACGCAATTTCGACCACTTACCGGCTTCCTGCTTAAAGCTCAGACAACCCACAACATCCCATTCCATCTCAATAATTTCACCTTGAGTGCGGATGTTGACATTAATTGAAGGTTCATTTGCCTCAAAATTTGGGGTTTCAGTCAAATGAGGCTGTTGGTGCTGCATTTCTACTGCATGATAGGTTGTACAGCGGTCTACATAGTGGCAGTTGACACAAATACACATAATAGAACCAACTCCAGTCTCCCTTTATTGTTAATCTAGCTTAAGCCAAACTGTTATTGACTAGTCTGTGGGTTTATTTTTATTACGATGCATTCTTCTGTACTGTCTACCCTATCTCCTGACAATTGGCCCTTTAGCCTGGAACATCTACCTGTAGGTACTTACATGGTAGGTGGTGCGGTGCGGGATGCTTTGTTGGGAAAAACTCGCGAATATTTAGATTTAGATTTTATTGTCGTTTCCGATGCGGTGAAGGTCGCTCGTGCGATCGCCAAACATTATAAAGCAGGTTTTGTACTACTCGATTCCGAACGAAAAATAGCCCGTGTAGTTTTTCCTCAGGCAACTGCAGACTTTGCCCAGCAAGAGGGAGATATAGAAACTGACTTGCATCGGCGAGATTTTACTGTGAATGCGATCGCCTACAATCCTCATACTCAAGAAATATTTGACCCCTTAGGTGGTTGTGCGGATTTAGAAAAACGTATTTTAAAAATGATATCAGCCGCCAATCTCGAAGACGACCCATTGAGATTAATGCGGGGCTATCGCCAAGCTGGACAACTGGGTTTTAGTATTGAACGCAGCACCCGAGCCGCAATTCGTTCTTTAGCATCCCATATAACTAAAGTCGCTACCGAACGAGTGCGAGTAGAATTAGGTTATATGCTCGGCAATTCTCAGGGTACGCCTTGGATAACCACCGCTTGGGAAGATGGTTTACTCTCGCCCTTCTTTAAAAACGCTACCCATGAAAGCTGTGTTAAACTATCCGCAGTGGATTTTGCAGCACTCAAACTTGCAGAAACTTGGCAGGAATTAGGAGTACAATTACAAGAATATGTGCGCGATACTATCAAAACCACATGGTTGGGTATTGCCAAACTCGCTTGTCTTGTCCACTCAGAACCACAAACAGCAGAAGCCGAATTACTAAAATTAACATACAGCCGCGCCGAAATTCGAGCCGTAACAACCGCCCTGAAGCTGTTCCCGCAGACCAAAGCACCTCAAATGACTTTGCGAGAACAGTATTTTTTCTTTCAGGAAGCGGGCTTTGTATTCCCAGCTACAGCAGTTTTTGCTATAGCAGGCGATAATTTGGTAGAGGCGATGTCTTTCGACAAGCTGCTGGGCAGCTACACACCCTTAATCCGCCGCTACCTTAACCCTGATGATCTGGTCGCTCATCCCACTCCACTAGTGAGCGGGAAGGAATTGATTATAGCATTAAATATTCCAGCTTCGCCACTTATAGGAAAATTGCTCACAGAAATTGCGATCGCACAAGTTGAAGAAAGAATTTCGACACCTACAGAAGCGATAGAATTGGCACGTCATCTGGTAGTTCAACAGTCTTGAGACTTGAGTCCTGTTTTTGGCAAATCGGACACCAGGTTTAGGAGAAGGGAAAAATTCGATCCACCGCAGCAACTCCAAAAAAAGCCTAGCCACCAACCATATGCCACGCAACTATCAAATTCGCCAGAGTGAGCAGAGTCAGAGGTACTGTTGTGACATAGACCCAGAACTTTAATCCAGTATTAGCCTGACGCGCCGCCTCAGCATTCCATTGATACACGGACTCAGGTAAAGAAATAATCCACTGAGGGACAACGATTTGGGACTCATAAAGACCCTCCACTAGTAAATAAATATTCAACTTGATAGCACATCTTCACGCCAACAGCAATTTGAGAGTAAAAAGTTAACATTAACTATTTCACTAGTTTATTTATTATCTGGTGAGCAAAAGCATAAAGTTCTCCATCATGCTTGTAATTGGCAAGTAGAAAAAAAACGTGCCACTCATCGGCTGTAATCCGCAAGGAGTCATTTTGTTTAAATAAATCTGCCGCAGCTACTATTATTCGTGTCTGCATTGATTTTAACTGAATTTTTAAATAACGCTTCTGTTCGCTATTGCAGCGAACCTTTACTTCCCAATGTCGCCCACTACTATCTTTTACAACGACTTCATCCATATACTCTTTACCAGAGTATTGTATTTCATTCCATAACTTGTAAACAGGCTTGCCAGCATCGTACAAAGCAATAAACCGTGAGACGTTCATCGTTACACCCATTATTAAATATTGTTGATATCTACGATTGTACTATGCCTGTCGTTAGCGAACAATCACAAGTTCATTAACAACAATCATTGACATTCCACCGCTGTTATAGCTTGAAATGATGAAACTGTCATCCCTGTAATATGCTCATGGTCAAAGTTGTGTAAATACCGCAATTACTGCTGGAAACTTATCCTGAGAGTTGGTATTATTCCTGATTGACAGTTGGCTATTAAGCGTTTATATTTAACAATCTAAAAGGTAAAAGCAAAAAATATACTAAATTAAATTGATGTATTTATAATAGTTGTCAAATATCTGAGTGTAAGTTAGTATCTGTTACATCTGTATTTAGAAGTCTTTCTTTAATTGAATGAAGGAAGAAGGAAGAAGGAGGTTTATATATGCGGATTTAGACAAGGCACGTTTGAAGAAGGAAGCTTCCATTCCTCAAAGCTGCCACCCCAACTCAAAACGATCTATCTATACATATCGGGGTATTAAAAAGTTTATTCGAGGATAATTGAGAAACCCGCCCTCTTCAAGAAAACGGGTTTCTCTCTGCATCAGCTAATTCTAATCAAACCGGCTACAAATGACATATCTTGCGTGAAGTGACCACTCATATTCGCATCGCTATGATTGCCTTCAGAAGTTTGGATAACCGAACTACCAATTGTAAAACTCCTTATGATACCAATATGGTCAAGTTGCGAATTATTTCTTTGCCAATCGAAAACAACAATGTCTCCACGTTGAGGAGTAATAATCCCTTTGGGATACCAATATCCCTTCTTTTTCGCCCAGTATTTCCAAGATTCAACTAAAGCCATTGTTGCCCAAAATCCTTCAGGAGCATCTGGAATTTCGATTTCCACCTGTCGGCAACAATAGGCAACAAACGCAGCACACCAATTATAAAATATTGGTTCTTTCGCAATTTGATTTAATTTAAACATTGGTTCACGGAAGGGTTTAAGATAGTTCTCAGCCTCGCTATTTGCACCATTCCATTTCAATTTTTTAGCAGCTTCTTTCTCTGCAAAATTAGCTAGCTTAGTCCGAATATCTAATGATAATTGCTTAATTTCAGATTTTCCACCAAGCTTCATCCAAGTTTCGGCACCAACATCCCCATCAACAGTAACACCGACTTGCTTTTGAAAAGCCATAACAGCGACTTCAGTATTCCGCCCAAACTCACCATCTACATCCCCGGAATTAAACCCTTTAGCATTCAAAACTCTTTGCAGTGCTTTGACATCATCCCCGTCAATTCCTTGATGTAGATAGCGAGTCAGGATTGGTAATTCTAACTCAGACAAAAGCAAACTAAATACCTTCAAATCGTTCATATATTTCACCATTTTTTTTGTTTCTTTATTCTGCTTGTAATATCCGTTTGGAGATTGATTGACACAATTTCAGCAAGATGTGAATTTTATCTACTTGATATCAGACTTACCGCCAAGCGCTGTCCAAGTCTGACTACCAACATCTCCATCTACACCGATACCTGCTTTTTTTTGAAATGCAGTGACGGCAGATTTAGTATTAGCTCCAAACTCACCATCAGCATCTCCAGCATTAAATCCTTTGGCATTAAGAACCTTTTGCAGTGCTTTAACATCCTCACCTTTGATTCCTAGAAAAAGAATGCGGGTCAGGGTGGGTAATTCAAAATTAGAATATGTCAAATTCCAGCCTTTACCACCTTCACCTGAGTTAGGAAGACGCCAAATAGATGAACCAGGATAATGAGTTAAATAATCTTGAAGTTCCGACTCAGAAGCAGGATTTTTTGTGTCGCTTTCAGAACCCCAAATTGGTAAAATCGGTTTTTTCAGACCAATTTTTTCATGTGCATCAAGGCAATCTTTAACTTTTTGTGCAGTAGTGGGTTTGAAAGAAAATTTTTCAAAATAAATCTGCGGCAAAGCGATATCGCAATGCTTATCCAAAATCTGCCAAGGAATATCTGAATGATATCCAGGATGTCCGAAACTCGTATAACCCAGCGTTCCTTCCTTGAGTAAAGGACGAAGTTTAAAGAGAAGTTTATCTACATAAACATGAGTACTTTTGTCCTCAACTTCTTTTTCTAAATCAAGGATATATCCATCCAATCCACAATCAAGCGCTTGTTTGACTGATGATACTTGAGCATCAATATTCTCAGTTCCGTAGTGATATCCCCATCCATAAACTTCGATACTACGAGACTTGAACTTTTGAATATTTTCGGAAGTACATTCGTTACTCCAGAACATCGATTTGCTTTTACCATCAAAAACTTTGATGTAGACACGCTTGATTTTGCATTCAACCAAGCTGTTTAAATAATCACTTCTAAGTTTTGATATATACCAAATCCAAGCTCCATTCGGGTGTCGAGTCATATTGAATTAATCCTCCTGATTGCATTTGTTTGCATTAGAAATCACGGTAATCGCAAGCTATGAGCTTATTGATTACTTCGGTAATTAACTAGTAGCCCTTTGTTGCGTAAGACTACAGCTAGCTATTCATGGATTCCGAAAGATTACAAATATGCATTTAGGCTTTTAGGATTAACAATTGTTACATAATGCCCACAGGAACAGGGTACCTGATATCTTGTACCTATAAAATAGAATGTCAAAATCATCACTGCTATTACCCAGGTAAATCGATTCAATCGATTCATGTGCCTACCCGCCATTCGACTATAAGTCCCTGTCTAATGATTAGTTGTAATACCCCCAGCCACTCAACCCCACCTCCGCAAAGCTGTGCAATAGTACCCTCCCCGCACATGAACGGGAGGGGATAAAGGGGTGCGGTTCTTGCTCTTGATCGGCACGCTTTGCGAATGGGAATTATGAGTGATTTACCGAGCTTGATATAATAGATAAGTCCATTAAAATGGACTAATAATGAACTTTTTTGTTATCGTGCTTTTAGTAACTTACAAAATTACAATTCTGTGGCTTATACGCAAACTGCAAGATATGAGCCTCTGACGGGCGCAGCAAACGTTCCCGTAAAATATGAAAATAACACATTTTCTTGTAACTCTTGCTATATATGGATTGTGGAATGTGTTTCTTGAAAGGTTCGTATTCTAAACCGGAACATTTTCCAATTCCCGATCCGTAATATCATACAAATCGCGTAACTTCTGCAACTTCTCTGTATCAGCTTGCCAAAAACCCCGTCCCGAAGCTTCTAACATCCTGCTAAGAATATTTCTAAAAGCCTCCGGGTTGGCTTTGCGCAACTTCTGGGCCATCTCTGCATCCAATACATAAGTATCAGCAGCTTGGTCGTATACCCAATCATCAGTAAAATCCGCAGTAGCACCCCACCCAATCAACGCCGTCATCCGTTGAGAAATTTCATAAGCACCACCCGAACCCTGACTGGCCATCGCTTCTGCCCATTTTGGATTCAGCAACTTAGTGCGGTACTCCATTCGCAACAAATCATCTAAATTACGAGGCGTGGTATCCTTTGAGAAACTTTCTACAAAACTGGTCGTAACCTTTTTACCACTTTGCTTTTCCGCAGCTTTCTTCAAACCGCCAGTATTGGCATAATATTCTTGAATATCAGTTAAACCGTATTCCACCGAATCAATTTCTTGAACAATGCAACTTGTACTTTCAAGTAGTTGCTTCATAACTTCCGGACGTGCTTCACCCTTATCTTTTCTACCATAACTAAACACATTGCGACCTTTCCAAGTATCCCCCAACTCCGAGCCAGATTCCCAATTACCGTCAACCACGCGATCGTTTACCAGGGAACCAAAATCACCAGCCGGATTAGAAAACAACCTTGCAGAAGCATTCTTAACACCCTGACCCTGCAAAGCCAAAGAATGCTTCCTAATATAATTCTCCTCTACCGATTCAATAGCATCAGCGGCCCGTTGAAACAAATCATCCAACAACTCAATAACATTCACAAAACTATCGCGAAAAATTCCCGACAAATTTGCTAATACATCAATCCGAGGATGCCCCACATCCACCAAAGACTTCAACTCATAACGCACAACTCTACCAGTCCCTTCCTTAAAAGGTTCCGCTCCAACCAACTCCAACAAAATACCCAAAGACTCACCCTTAGTCTTAATCGCATCCAAACCCCATAACATCACCGCCACAGTTTCGGGATACTTGCCATGTTCCTCCAAATGCTGCGCAATCAACTTCTTCCCAATCTCCCTACCCCTTTCGTAAGCAGCAGGAGAAGGCATCCTGTAAGGATCTAAAGCATGAATATTCCTACCTGTGGGCAACACACCAGCACCATCCCGCAACAAATCACCACCAGGTGCAGGTGGAATATACTCCCCATTCAAACCCCGCAAAAGATTCGTCAACTCATCAGTAGTTTGCATCAACAAACCCCTTATTTTCTCTTCCTCTTGCCCGGAATTCGGCGTAATTGACGGTTCATTCCCAAAAAAAGCCTCCAAATAAGACTCCATCTCCTCCTTATCCGGCACATCCCCCAAAACATGCAACCCCGAAGAAAACAGCCGACATTCTAACACCTGCAAATACTCATACAACACCACCAAATAACCATCAAACGCTCCCGCACTAAACATCTTCACATTCTCAGGTGTAAAAGCAATCCCCAACCTTTTAGCATCCTCAAACGGACAATCAGCATCCAAACCAGAATCCACGATCTTTTTACAAATCGCTTCCTTCAACAGATAATTCTTCTTTGAATCTTCCCGATACTCCGCAATCAAATCCCTTAACGTCACCAACTCCTTATACAAACCAGCACGACCATAAGGAGGTACATTGTGAGAAATCAAAACACCATAACCCCGACGCTTCGCCAAAATTGACTCAGAAGGATTATTTGCCGCATATATATAGAGATTCGGCAAATTTCCCAACAAAATATCAGACCAAGAATAACCCGTATTTCCTAACGGCGAGCCCGGTAACCATTCCACCGTACCATGCATCCCAAAATGTACCACAGCATCAGCAGCAAAATCATTTTGCAACCATTTATAGAAAGCAGCATATTGAGGATGAGGTGTTAAATCCCGTTCAAACATTAACCGCATCGGGTCACCTTGTATACCCAGTGGTGGTTGCACACCTATCCAAACATTTCCTAATTGAATACCACCAATTTGGAACTCATCACCATAGGTTTTAATGCCAGTACCAGTGAGAGATTTCCACTGTTTCTCAATCCGAGATGTCCGGAGATATCCCAGCCATTTTTCGAGAGTGCGGACGTTGACAGTCGCAACGGATGATTTATCTGCTACTGCCTCGTCTGCTTGTTTCACCCGAAGAATTAGCTCTTCCCCATCTAAAGGTAAATCCCCTACTATATAACCTTGTTCCTTCAGTGCGTGGAGAAAATTGAGAAGCGATCGCGGTACATTCAACAAAGCTGCTGTCCCTGTCGCTCCATATCCCGGTGGAAATCCATAGAGAATAATTGCTATTTTTTTCTTTGATATAGGTGTTTGCCGCAAATTCACCCAACTCTTCACCCTTCCAATTAGCCGCTGCACTCTTTCTGGAACTAAATAAATATCTTCCCCAACCAATCCACCAAGGGGAACAGTATCAATTGCACCGTCTAGTTCTGGCAATGCATATAACACGACACTTTGCAAGCCTCCAATACCTTGACGTGTCCAAGAATGAATGTCTTGAATTAACAGAGGTGCGGCTATGATATAAGGTACATTTTTTTGATTAAGAATTTTTACAGCTATTTCCGTTTGTCTTCCTGCTTCCATTGAACCAGCTGGGCCACCCACTAAGGGAAAACCAATGGTAGAAACAATGGCATCTACTTTGACTGCATAGGAGGAGAGTGAGGGAGTTCCAATATTTCCTATTTGTCTTTGTTGAGTTTCATAATCGCTTGTCATCCAATCTCTGACAGCAACGTGTCCTTCTACACCGTTAATAAATATCGGTAAGGGAATTAGACCAGCTTCTTCAAAATGACGAATTAGTTGGGGGATATAAGGTTGTTTGGTAATTACGTGTTTGCGGTAAAGTAGAATACCGACCACTGGCGAGTGAATAAATTCTCCCCCTCTCCCCTTTTGCTGATACCATTCTAGATAGGCTTTGGGCGATTCAAAATAACCTGGATAATCGGGATGCAATAAACCCATATTGGGTGTTTCAATTGGTGGAGGAATTTCGCCAACTTTTAAACCCAGGTATTTTTCGGCTAATGTCCAAAATAAAGCGGCAACGTTTTCAATTCCACCGGCATTCCAATAACCGTAAATAATTAGCCAGTTGCGTAAATCTTGCACTTTTGTGACTGGCACAAATTTTAATAGTTTTGGCCCGATCTTCAGAAAACTTATATAACCTGCTAATTTGTCTTCTTCCCGTCCGTTGCTGAATTTATCTAAGATGAATTTAACTGGTTTGGGCATTCCTTTGGGGTTGTCACCAATCGCAAATGCACCCAACTTGGTTAAACTCATCAATTCCAATGCTGACTCAAATACCAGACGGATGGGGATTTGGGAAATGCGATCGCGCAACCACAATACCTGGTCATAATCAAATAGCAAACTGCCAAAAAACACATCAGCGTGATGAAGTGCTGTTTCTATCTCAGTAACTTTGGTAGTAATATCGCGATCGCTAAACACCCTGATATCTAACTCTTGACAGCTAGATGTTGCCAAATCCGCTGCTTTGCGGTACAAGTCAGCGTTAAATGATTCAAACCCAGCAATCAAGACGATGCGTTTCATGCACTTAAAATAAGAAATATTTCCTTATCTTGATTTTAAACTTGCTTTTTGGGTTGTGGTTGTTTGCAACGGATGTTGCAGGACAAGATTATCCATTGCAACACCCAACACCCATCAATAATTCTTTTTCAACATTCCACTCAAAATATTAAAATTCTTATCAATATTGCCAATCCAATCCAAAATACTGGTACCAACTTTTGGCGGTTGAGAAATTAGGGTATCCTCACGAATCAAACGCTGAAAGTCAACTTTTATTTCCCCTGTCCTTTCGGTGCCATCATTTTGATAAAACTTAACCCCAGCTAACTGCATAATCTTCATTGCTTCTTGCGCAATAATGCCATAGCCAATGGTGCTAGGATGAATGCCATCTAGGGAAAATAAACCGCCATCAGTACGTCCTTGTTTTCCGGACATAAAAAACCGGGAGTTAGGTTCGGGGGAAAGTGCTTTCAGTTCTGGTGGTAACTGATAGTTTCCCCCTACTTCATCCCACCATTCTGGTCTAGCAGAGGGGTCTTCAATGTAGCGGCGGGATGCTAACCTATCGAGGATGCCAGCGGTTTCAAATAGATACCAATCTCTACCTTCAATCCGAGCTTCCCTTACTGCATCAGTTATATAGTCATTGTACTGGTCAATAGCGCTATCAATTGCCCTAGCTTCATTTTCGGTGATTCGTGGGTGTTTATTTGGGTCGAAATTTCTGTTATCAATCCAAGGTAAGGTGTAGTAAGGAAAATAGCGCGATCGCTCTCTGGCTTTACCACCGACACCACGAGCAAATGGCAGGATAGTAATGTGAGGTACTGTAGCTAAAATTACATGACGGGCGCGAATTTTCTTGATTTCGGCAATTACTTTGTCTAATTCGGCTTTAAAATGAATTGGACGCCAGACGGTATATTTATCGTTAACGTCCATATTGTCGTAACCGTCGTCAGTCCAAACGACGTTAAATGTCAAGATGCTGCCCAAAGCATTATTTGCACCAATCAGAACAATTAACGTTTCAATACCCTCAGTCTCATTACCTTCAGATCCAAGTGCTGCTGCTGCTCCTAACGGTGAAAGCGCTGTACCATTTGCATCCCGTGCTGAATTCAATACTTTAATTGCAGCCCGTTCGTTATGATGTTCCACAACTAACCGCAAAAAATCGTTTTTTGGCAGATTTTTTCTCAAAATATCCAAACAAATATCTGCATTACGTGACAGGGTGTTTCGCAAATCCCACCCATAAATTGCTAAATTGTGATTAATCTGTTGGCTTGTAGGTAATTGAGAACCCTTACCACGTTCCCAGTAATCTTCAATGGCGTTTAGCTTATCACGTAAAGTAAACGCTGCCGATCCAAGATCCCACCAATTAATTGTATCACCAAAACGTTGGCTAAAATCGTCCAGCAACCGTTCTAAATTCAACGGCAAACCATCTTCTGGACCATCATATACGGGATAGCGAAACCCAGACCAACCTATTTCCCTAGCAATAATCGCTGGATATGATAATCCTGTGTTGAAAATTGCTCCATTTTGATAACCTTGTGTGATGGAGTCGCCGATCGCCACAAGACGATGCTGGGGAGTTCCAACCTTATTTACCTGGACAGAAATCCCCAAAGTCGGGTCAGTAACTGGTTTTCTTGTCTCAAAAGTTACATTCACATCTGCTGGAGTTTTGGGATCGCGCATCGAAATTGGTACACTTTGCATCGGCGTTTCCTTATACTAAGAGTGATTATCTACTAATCGGAACCACGCTCCTACACTAGATACTATCGACAAATATCAAACTAACTTCCAAGATTCTAGATTGTTGTTATTTTTTTAGCAATTATCTGTAGTGATACAATTTTGAAAAAAAAATTCGACAGATTGCTGAAATGATTGCAAAATCAGGGTTTAAAAATCAAAATAGCGTTGTTCGCTTTGCGTTTACCGTAGGTAATACAAAATCCAGAATAGGATGATTTTTTTTGTTATACTATATGGTTGATTATTGATATTCTTAATTAATTAAAAGTCGAGATTATCTGCCAAAGAATAAATTGTAATCGACAATACTAAAATCTATCATGTTGGCTAGATTAAGAATAAATTATTATTCAATAGTTGCTAATTAGACTTGCGTATTAACAAAACTTTAAGTTTGAATAGTTCCGAGTAAGTATCAAAATTATTGGAGACAAATCAGATGAAATATGGAATCGATATTGGGCACAACTGTTCACCAGATACAGGAGCCAAGGGAATCCGATTTGAAGATAATTTAACTCTAGACGTAGGAAATAGAGTAATAGCGAAGCTGAAAGCTTTAGGGCATGAAGTCGTAGAGTGTAAGCCTGGTAAAGTTGATGCAGTCCGTGAGTCACTCTCGAAAAGATGCACTAGAGCGAATGCAAGTAAAGTAGATGTTTACGTCTCGATACATTTTAATTGCTTTAATACGCAAGCTAATGGCACAGAAATATTTGCGATTAGTGAGATGAGCAGAAAAATTGCCAAGTCCATATTAGATGAAATTATTAAGTTAGGCTTTTTTAATCGTGGCATCAAGAGTGGTTCCCATTTATTTGTGCTGAGAAATACAGATATGCCATCGATTCTAATCGAAGGCTGTTTTCTTGATTCCCAAAAAGATATGAAGCTCTTTAACCCCGAAGCGATGGCTAATGCAATTGTTAAGGGTTTAACAGGTAAATTGTCAACTGAATCGGTTCACGTCGTAGCAGATGAAGAACAAAATAAAGACACTACAATTCTGAAACTGCAAAAATCCTTAAATCGACTAAAGATTACTGGTACAAATGGGAAGCCTTTGGTAGAAGATAACACAAATGATGCGGAAACAAAATCTGCAATCGAAAAATTTCAGAGTATCACAGGATTTCAAGTGAATGGAATTGCTGGTGACACCACATGGAATGGAATCAACCTGATTTTAGCCAAACGAGTTATTAGACCAAATCATGCAGGTGGTCCAATTGTGAGATACTTGCAACATCGTTTAGGTATTGATGTTGATGGTGTTTACGGTCCCCAAACAGAAGAAGCGATTAAGAAATTTCAGCGGCAAAATGCTTTGTTACCTGATGGAATTCTTGGGCCTATCAGTTGGCAGAAGTTGATAGGATAGACAATAGGGAGTTAGGAGTTAGGAGTTAGGAGTTGACAAATTTCACGATTTTGCCTTCAATAATTTGCTAATCTTCCCTGCATCCACTCAATATCAGTTTTGCTAAATACTGGTGGTGAGGAAGCTTGTTGTAATCAATCGACAAATCATACCCCGCTTCTAAGTAAATTGCATTGAAAACGTAGCAACTCATGTAGGTTGCAGGATTGCTAAATGAAGTCCTTGTCTGTTTTCACCTTTGCCATACTTTTGTTGCAAAGGTTGCCATTGCTGCCACAACTGATAGCGATTTTCCGCCAAAATAGCTGCCAGAGTAGGAAGTTGAGCCTGGATTTCTGAACTCAGGGCATTTTCAAGCCACTCAGCTAAAACCACACTATCTTGTATCGATCCCAAAATATCTTGGATATTTTTCACATCTGCAAGATAACTCGCGTAAGATTCTCCATAGAAGTCAGTAAATAACTCCATCTGATAGCGGACACGTTTAGCTTGTTTCCGCAAACTATGAAGCTTCTCGCCATTAATTGCTAATTCTTTTTCTATTTCTTCTGCATCTAAGCCTTTGCAGATAACTAACTTTGAGTCTCTTAGTTCGGTTCCCACCAACCAACCCTGATGCAACAAAAATTGACTCACTTCCGGCAACAGTAAATCTGGTAATACTTTCTGAATTGCCACAGATGCTAGTGGTTGATAAGTTGGTTCCTCTAACCACTGCTTCATCTCCTGCTTCAAGGACTTGTAACGCTCATCCTTGAATATTGCCTGCACGTCAGAAAGTGCATCTTTACGTTGTTTGCCTAAAGCATCAAAAGCTATTTGCAAAGATTTCTGCTCTTTGGGAGTTAAATGCGGTTCGTAATTAGTTTTTAAGGCTTCTTTTAGAACGTCCAAATCTCGGAGATTGCCAAGACAACGAGCAATCTTGCCGATATTTTTGTCACTCACGACTTTTGGTAAAGTCACAGCTACAGAAAACCGACTTACTGCAGTGCGGAGACGACGCATTCCCACCCGCATTTGGTGCAGCGCTTCTGGATCTTCATCTTTCTTAACTAATGTTTCATACTTCAAAATTTTCTTAAAGTGTTTTTCAATGCCTTCGCAAGCATAGTCCCCTAAGGTTTTCACTTTTGGTTGCGCTGCTAATGTCATAGTACCTTGTTCGCAATGTAATTATTCCTAAGATTATTCAATAATAACATTCCTGAAAAATGTCGATATACTTTTAACAAATTTACTTATTTTATATCTATCTAAATCTTTATTCTTCCCCTCGACGGTTGATTCTATTAATCAGATGTGGCATATCTTAGTTTATCTGAAAGATTCCTGATTCTTATATGCAGAAGGAAATATAACTTGGGGTGTATATTTGGTCAGTGTAGAATTATTTGGCGATAGCGTAAGCGTTGACTTGTCAGTTTGCATACTTGTAGCTACTTGATTTTTGACAACAATCAAGCATCAGAGTGTCATTGCAGCTTTGCTTTTGAATTGATAATCTGTATTATATAATACTCAATCGTACCAATATAAAATCGCGACATCAGTAGGAGCAGTGTCAAATGGATAACTCATCTTTAATAAATCAAGTTTTGCTGACCTTTAACGATAGTTTTAAAGACCATCGGCAAGACTTATCAGCGGTGTTGCTAACTCCCGATCGACATTTATGGTTAGGTTCGGATGAAACATCAACAATTGAACGTCTGTCTTTAATCGATTCGGAAAATTTTGGAGAACATCAACATATTCGAGTTGCAGAGTTTTTTAGTTTACCTGCACCAGAAGACAAAGAGATTGATATTGAAGGATTGGTATATAGCGATTATTACCTTTGGTTAGTTGGTTCCCACAGTTGGAAACGCAAGAAGGCAAAATCTAGTAAATCAGATACTAAAAATCTCGAAAGATTAGCAACAGTTGAATCTGAAGCAAACCGCTACATATTAGGACGAATTCCTCTTGTAGATGGCCAATTATTTGCGTCTTGTCCACATCCACAAAATTCAGATATCCAGTTGAGTGCTGCTAAATTAGAGGTAGGAAACCAAAGCAATTTGCTAATGGAAGCCTTAGCGAATGACCCACATTTAGGCTTTTTTGTGAAAGCGGCAATTCCAGGTAAAGACAACGGCTTTGATATCGAAGGAATCGGCATTTATCAAAATCGGATTTTTATAGGTTTACGTGGGCCTGTATTGCGGGGTTGGGCTGTTATGCTGGAAATAGAAGTAGAAAATTCAGCCCCGGAATTATTAAACCTGCGACCAATTGGAGAACTAGGAAAGCAATATAAAAAACATTTTGTGTTCTTAAATGGGTTGGGAATTCGAGATTTATGTTTCAATGGTGAAGATTTATTAATTTTAGCGGGACCGACAATGGATTTAGATGGCCCGGTGCAAATTTATTGTTTAAAAAACGGAGTGAATTTAACAGAGAATACACTCAATAAACCAGAGATTCTGCAAAATATCCCCTACGGAAATAGGGAGGAACACGCTGAAGGAATCGCACTATTTCAAGATATTAGTGGGGTACCTTCGGTGTTGGTAGTTTATGACTCTCCAGCAAAGAGGAGACTAGTGAGTGATACTGGTGTAATTGCGGATGTATTCAAGTTGGCTTAGCTGTTGGTTGTTTACTCCTAACCACTATCCACTACCCACTTTCTAAAGATTGGTGGAAATTGCTTGTACGGGACAAGTGGGGATACACTGTTCGCAGACGATGCAGCGCGATCGCGTGAATGTCAATTTATAGGTTTCTGGGTTGAGGGTAAGTGCTTCGGTGGGACAAACCCCGGTACACAATCCACAATGGACGCACAAGTCTTCATCAATGACGATTTCACCTAGGGTGAGAGAAACATTAATGTTTTGCGATCGCATCCACTCGATAGCCGCATCTAACTGATCTATGTCTCCTGAAAGTTCAACTACCAGTTTGCCGATTTGATTTGGGGCTACTTGAGCGCGGATAATATTGGCAGCCACGTTGAATTCTTTTGCTAGTCGGTAGGTGACTGGCATTTGTACGGCACGTTTGGGAAAGGTGAGGGTAACTCGTTTTTTCATGGATTTATTTTATCAACCCGATTGGGCGCTTTTGACTTCTAGAGGGGGTTAAACTAAATAGGGCAGTTTAATCAAGTTTTAATAAAAGTTCTATGACTGTAAATTCAATTGAAAAACAAGTTACATCTGCCCAAGCGACTATGGGAACTCGGGTAAGAAATTTCTTGATTGCAATGGTGGCGATCGCTCTTAGTGTAGCTTTAGTTTTGGGTTTAAGAAAAGAGTGGGCACTACCCATCCATCATTTGGGCTAAGATAATTTCAAAATAAGGTTTATATTAGTGATATGTTACGCAAGTTTAATGCTTTGCTTAAAGGGAACCATTTGCAATGGACTGATGATGCCCCTGAAATTAGCGAACAGCCTTTAAAAGTTGAAGTTACTGTTTTAGAAGATTATTCCAGCTTAGAGGCAAAGTCACGAGGTCTGCAAATGGCTGCTGCTTTGGAGAAAATTGCTTCTTTGAATGTATTTCCTGAATTAGATGCTGCTACATGGCAGCGTGAAGAACGTCAGGAGCGATCGCTTCCAGGTAGAGATGATGTTGATTGATAGCAACATTATCATTTATTCTGCTCAACCAGAAAATCCCCAGATTAGGGAATATATAGCCCTTCACGCACCTCTGGTATCTGTAGTAAGTTATGTTGAGGTACTTGGTTATCATCGACTAACTGAAACTGCTCGTGAATACTTTAAAGAATTTTTTCGTGCAGCAGAGATTTTACCTATATCTCAAGCCGTGGTAGAACAGGCAGTAGAACTTAGACAAACGCGAAAGATGACATTGGGAGATGCTATTATTGCCGGAACAGTTCTTGTACATAATTTAGTTCTTGTTACACGCAATGTAGAAGATTTCAAATGGATATCTCAACTTCAATTATTAAATCCTTTTAAGGCTTCTGAGAGAAGTTGATATTTTCGCTGTTACCGAACTGATTCCCAAAAGAAACGGGAGTGATAGTCCTTTGTAGTATCTTTGCCCCTCGATAGCCGCATCTAAAAGTTCAACTACTAGTTTGCCGATTTGATTTGGGGCTACTTGAGCGCGGATAATATTGGCAGCCACGTTGAATTCTTTTGCTAGTCGGTGGCACGTTTGGGAAAGGTGAGGGTAACTCGTTTTTTCATGGATTTATTTTATCAACCCGATTGGGCGCTTTTGACTTCTAGAGGGGGTTAAACTAAATAGGGCAGTGTTTAATAAGTTTTAATCAAAATTCTATGACTGTAAATTCAACTGAAAAACAAGTCACATCTGCCCAAGCGACTATGGGAACTCGGGTAAGAAATTTCTTGATTGCAATGGTGGCGATCGCTCTTAGTGTAGCTTTAGTTTTGGGTTTAAGAACTGAGACTGGCTCGGTTTCACTAGCCAATTTAGATGAGATGTCTATACCACTGGAAGTTGCTGTTAGTAATGGTAAGCCTTCACTAGTAGAATTTTATGCCAATTGGTGTACTGTCTGCCAGAAGATGGCACCAGATATTGCAGCACTCGAAGAGCAATATGGTGACAAGGTTAATTTTGTGATGCTGAATGTCGATAATACCAAATGGTTGCCAGAAATGCTCAAATATCGGGTGGATGGTATTCCCCATTTTCTGTTTCTGGGTAAACAAGGGGAATCACAAGCGCAGGCGATCGGCGATCAGCCCCGTACAATTATGGCAAATAATTTAGAAGCGTTGGTGACTGGTTCATCTTTGCCTTATGCTCAACCGAGTCAAGCCATTGGGCAAGTTTCTAAATTTAGCGCACCCGTAGCACCAACGAGTAGTAAAGATGACCCCCGCACTCATGGGAGTCAGGTTGTGAATTAGAATCTTGTACGTACCTAATAACTTGCTAACGTTAAGCTATCTTCCTATGATCGGTGACCACAGGCTTGATTAACCGTATATCATTACTGGCTTTTCAGCGCAAAAATGAATGATGCGGTTGCGTCGCATTTCGCGATAGCGAAGCGGTGAGAAGGAGTCAGTTCGTCTGCCTCGAAATTGTACTTTCTACCGCTGCATCAAATCTTGACTCCGGTGGAAAGGCTACCCTCCGGGAAAAAACAAACCTATCCACTAGAGTGTACCATTTCTCAGCAAGATAAAGAACCCTTTCCTGGTTTCTGGCAACATTTTAAGTATAGTTACTTATTGACAAACGAATCGCAGCTTGAAATTGTCAGCGATCGTCTGGGTGCGGCTTCGATATCAACTAAAGTAGCAATACTTAAAACGCAAAGGGGAAAGAAAAATTTTACAATTCGTAAAAATATATTTAGGACTTACGCAACTGGCACAAAATGCGCATACTAATTTAAATCAGATCAAACAGATATGAACGTTTGGACGTTATAGTTGCTGAATTAGATAGTTAGAAAGTAAGTTGTGCTTAATTTTATAAATAGTTTGATCTGTTTGATAGGCTAAATTTTTCAGTCCCAGCCAAAGAAACATAGCACAAGCAATATGATTTCTTTGAAGACGAGCTTTATGCCAGTTAAATCTTAAAAGGTAGAAGTTTCTGATATACACGAGCTTGCAGGTCACGAATGCACCGCAACTGATTGTGGCAGTTGCGTAAGTCCTGTTATGTAAAGACGATCTAAATGTATAGTAGTCACTTTTCAATCACATTTATTATTAACCATAGAGATATACAAAACTTTAATAAGAAAACAACAACTAAAAAAGTTAATGGTCTTAATTTACTCTGGCAGGGAGTGCTAAATTTTAAGGTTACAAGATGGCAATAACAGAAACAGAGATAATTCAATCAAGTCAATGGCATCATCTAGCTGCACGGGAAGTGACTCGGCATTTAGAAACCGATCCAGAAACAGGTTTAACTTCAACAGAAGCAGCAAAAAGGCACTCACATTTTGGTGCCAACGAACTCAAGAGCAAACCTGGAAAAAGTCCATTAGTAAGGTTTCTTTTACAATTTAACCAACCACTACTGTACATATTGTTGATTGCCGGCGCAATTAAGGCAATGCTTGGGCAGTGGGTGAATGCTTGGGTGATTTGGGGTGTTACCCTGATTAACGCCATTATTGGCTTTGTGCAAGAATCTAAAGCCGAGAGTGCGATCGCTGCCTTAGCGGCCTCGGTAGAAACCAACACGACTGTCCTTAGAAATGGTCAAAAAGTACAAGTTCCTTCTACAGAATTGATACCGGGAGATATAGTCCTACTCGCTTCTGGGGACAAAGTGCCAGCAGATTTACGCTTGCTACAAGTGCGAAATCTGCAAGTTAATGAATCTGCTCTAACAGGGGAATCAATCGCAACTCAAAAAAATACCCAATCTCTGAATCCAGATACACCACTAGCAGAACGTATTAACATGGCTTATGCAGGGTCATTCGTCACATTTGGTACTGGTAGTGGTGTTGTTGTGGCGATCGCAGATGCTACAGAAACCGGACGTATTTCTCAGTTAATTGAGCAAGGAACGAGCCTCACAACCCCATTAACCCGAAAATTTGATAAATTTAGCCGTACATTACTGTATGTGATTCTTGGTATTGCAGCACTCACATTTGCGGTTGGGCTGGGATACGGCAACTCTTGGGCAGAAATGTTTGAAGCTGCCGTTGCTTTCGCGGTGAGTGCCATCCCTGAAGGATTACCCGCTGTAGTTACAGTAACTTTAGCAATCGGTGTTTCCCGGATGGCTCGCCGCCACGCAATAGTTCGTAAGTTGCCAGCAGTGGAAACCCTCGGTGGTGCTACAGTTATCTGTTCGGATAAAACTGGCACTCTGACGGAAAACCAGATGACTGTACAAGCCATCTATGCGGGGGGTCAAAAATATACAGTTACTGGTGTCGGCTATGCTCCTGAAGGAGAGATTTTGCAAAATGAACAGCCAATTCACCTCAATAGTTCTCCAGCACTTGTAGAATGCTTAGTTGCAGGGCTTTTGTCTAATGATTCGCAGATGGAAAAAAAGGACGAAAAATGGCAGGTTATTGGCGACCCAACAGAGGGAGGATTAATAGTTGTTGGTAATAAAGTTGGACTTAGTAGCACCAAGTTAGAACAGGAAATGCCCAGATTAGATATAATTCCGTTCGAGTCAGAGTATCAGTATATGGCAACTTTACACTCCAAAGCTAATGGAGAAAAATCTTCACTCGGTATAGAGGATTCAAATTCCAATACTATCTTTGTTAAGGGTTCAGTTGAGGCAATTCTCAAGCGTTGTCAACTCCGCTTTGATGCTGCGGGAAACACCACTTCTCTAAAGCCTGATACTATACATCAGCAAGTTAATACAATGGCTCGTCAGGGTCTACGGGTGCTAGCTTTTGCGAAGAAATATGCACCTAATACTCAAAACTCCCTCGACCATGCAGATATTGAAAAGGATTTGATTTTTTTAGGGTTGCAAGGGATGATTGACCCACCCCGAACAGAAGCGATTAAAGCAGTCAAAGCTTGCCAAGATGCTGGTATCGAAGTAAAAATGATTACAGGCGACCATGCTATAACTGCAATTGCGATCGCTCAACGCATATCCCTGAACAAAAATGGTGAAGTTATTGCTTTCACGGGACAACAATTAGCCCAAATGGGCACACACGAACTATCTTATTCAGTTAAAGATGGAGTGGTGTTTGCCCGTGTTGCCCCAGAACAAAAACTACGTATCGTCGAAGCATTACAATCTAAAGGTGAAATTGTCGCCATGACAGGTGATGGTGTCAACGATGCACCTGCTCTTAAACAAGCGGATATCGGCATTGCGATGGGAGGTGCTGGTACTGAAGTAGCGAAAGAAGCCTCAGATATGATTTTGACCGATGATAACTTTGCCTCGATCGAAGCTGCGGTTGAAGAAGGACGGACAGTTTATCGAAATTTGCTCAAAGCGATCGCGTTTATTCTCCCAGTTAATGGTGGCGAATCGATGACGATTTTGATTAGTGTACTGCTTGCCAGAGCCTTGCCGATTTTATCTTTACAAATTTTATGGTTGAATATGGTTAATTCCATCGCCATGACTGTACCCTTAGCCTTTGAGCCGAAGTCTGTTAGGGTAATGCAACAACCTCCGCGCAACCCAAATCAACGGTTGCTTTCTGGTAGTTTAATCAAGCGTATTTTGGCTATTTCAGTATTTAACTGGATTTTAATTTTTGGTGTTTTTGAATCGATACAACAAAATACAGATAATATCAATTTAGCCCGGACAATGGCAATTCAAGCTTTAGTCGTTGGTCGAATTTTTTATCTTTTAAGTATTAGTCAATTAGGCAGCTTCTTTATAGAAAAACTACGTGGAAGCAAAGGCAAAATCAGCGATATATCAGCAATTATTATCGGAATTGTCTGCACAATACTTTTGCAGCTAATTTTTAGCCAATGGAATTTAATGAATAATTTATTTTCTACAGTACCATTGAACTTAAACCAATGGTTTATTTGTCTGCTTGCAGGACTACCAATGATTTTAGTCGCTGCATTAGTGAATTGTTTTGACCCGATTGATTGAGTTATTTTTTTTATAAAATAATTAATGTAGATGTTTGGGATTATCTGGTTATATTCAATCGAGAAGATTGCTCATACTAACGAAATACAAAAAATAGACAACAATAATAAAATCGATACCAATAGATAGATGAATTAATAAAATAAAGAACTTATTTTTAAGATAAAACCATAATCATTAGGAGGCATCATCATGGCTAGTTTACTTCAATTATTTTCAGCAGGTGTGGCATTACCAACTTTATGTTTGGTAGTAAGCGCAGTCGCAACGTTACCAAGTAAAGCTCAAACTTCACCGCAGACGACCTTTAAAGATGTCCAACCGAATTATTGGGCACAGCCATTCATCCAACGTTTGGCACAAAGAAATATTTTAGCTGGATATCCTGATGGCACATTTAGACCAGAACAAGCAGTGCAGCGTGATGAATTAGCTGCGATAATTCGTCAAACCTTTAACGAACCACCAGTGCGTCAGATTGAAAGCGGGTCTGTATTCAATGATGTTTCTGAAGGATATTGGGCAGAAGATCCAATCGAGTCAGCATATCAACAAGGATTTATGTCTGCTACTTCTAATGGTAACTTTCGACCCAATCAAGCTGTTACCAAAGTTGAAGCAATAACTGCTTTAAGCAAAGGTCTTGATTTAGCTTCTGGTACACCCGTTGCACAAAAAGCAACAACTCAACCAAGCAGACGACGGACAGCTAGAAGACCAGTATTTGTTCCAATAGCAATTACTTCTTTAATGCAGCCTTTCTTAATAGCTCAAGCTCAGGCTGCTCCAGCAACTATGACACCTCAAACTACACAACCTAAGGCTTCTGCTACAACAATTGTCAAGAACTATTACACCGATGCTAACAGTATCCCGCAAAACGCTGTTGCTGATGTCGCCGCAGCAACCAAACAAAATATAGTTGTCAACTACCCAAATCCAAAAGTACTCAACCCAACCAAACCAGCCAGCCGTGCACAAGTTGCAGCTTTAATCCATCAAACATTAGTTACTCAGGGAAGAATCGAGCCACTCCCCAATAATTCACCTGCTAAACAGTATGTCGTTCGGGTAAATGGTAAGTAGTGATTAAAAGCAGTTTACAGGTAAAGGTTTTTCTGCGAACGTATCTAAATTGTTTATGGGGAAGGAATCGCATTATAAGAACCAAGAGAAGTATGTCTCAAATCCTATAATGCATTACTCTCCATTATGATTATGTAGGGACATTATATACAACGTCCCTACTATCAGGTTAATAACGCGAATCACTAAGTTATTTATCCACAATTGGTAGCCCTTGGGAATCAATGTCTAATTCTTCACGACGTAGTTTTTCTTGAGCTTGAACTGTATCTTGCTCAACAACTTTTTTGACTCGTACTTCTTCCCTAACAATGGCTTCTTTGCGAATATCTGGGGTTTCTTCGTAAATTTCCATACGAGCTACTTCACCAGGACGAAAAGCATCAGATGACGAATTTTGCGGTCTTGTATCGGTGGGAGAATTACGTTCAATTACTACTCTCTCTTTTTCAACAGGAACAGCAACGCGAGCAGTTTCAGTTTCGATGTGCTTACCAATTGAAACTTCCCCAGTCTTTTGACGTTGCTTGTTAGCTATCAATCTTTCTTCATACAACTTCAAAGTTTGACCGTCGGATGAAGGCATATCGTACAAAGATGAGTCTTGCTGATAATTGTAGCTAGCACGGTCATAAGAGGCAGGCTGATTCAAACCAGAAGTAGCAGTAGAACCCCGATAAACACCACGTACTTGCTCTTCGTAGTCATAATCAATTTTTTCTAGTTCGTCGTAATTTGGTAACTCTTCCACCTGCTCTTTAGTTAAACCTCTAGCATAAATTAGTTTGTCAGTGTAACGAATATCTGCACGACCGACAGGGAGCAAAACTTTTTTGCCAAAAATCCAAAAACCCGTGTCAACAACTAAATAGCGAAAGTTGCCGTTTACAGAATCGACTAAAATATTGTGAACTGTTCCAACTTTTTCGTTTCTTTCTGCGTAAACGTCAAAGTTCTGGACATCATCAACATCGGAGTGATTGTTTCTGTAATCGGGGTAGTAATCTGCAATCTTTACAAGTGGCATTTTCTTCTCTCCTATTTAATTAGGTACTTTTATATTGACAAAAGATATTATTTTATAAATCTTACGATGGAGCGATCATTTTTTATAAATAACTGATTTTCTAGCTTAAAATTTATAACTATAGGTGGATAAGTTTTCATCAATACTATCAGAATTAAATCCAGACGAGTATAAGAAATATTTATTTTCAAGAGAAATTATAGGCAAACAGGCAAATCCCATTCAACCTGGCACATGCAGGAAAAAGCTGACATCATGCAAAATTGAATGGATGTAATAAAAATTAATTTGTCTAATTTTTATTTTTTATTTTCACTTGTTTAGAAGTAAATTGTATAAATACGAGCAATAACGATCTCTGGGTATAGAATTATACGTACTTCCCAATGTTCAAACATTAGTTAGATTGAGAAGACTGGTGTTGCCAGCCATCAAGAATATCTTTGAATAAACTTTCCTCAATCCAAGTTTTTGTAACTACTGTTAAAGGTAATGCCATCAATAACCCCAGCGCTCCAAAAAAAGTAGTAAAGAACAATTGTGAAGTCAAGGTGACTGCTGGTAACAAAGCAACCTGTTGTGCCATCACTGTAGGAGTTAACCAGTAACTTTCAATATTTTGAATAATCATATATAAAATTAAAACAGCAACTGCTTTCCAAGGTTCATCAAGAAAAGCAACTGTCATAGGTAAAATAGCACTTAAAGTTGGACCAATATTAGGAATAAAGTTCAGTAAACCTGCTAAAACTGCATGAACAAGTACTAATGGTACTCCTAAAATCCATAGGCTAATTCCACTAAGAAAACCAATAAATAACATTTCGATTAAGGCACCAACTGTCCAACTCCCTAAACCATCCGCGCACTTAGAGAGAATTTCTTCAACTCTAGAACGATAAAAACCAGGAAAAAAACGTACAAAACCCATGCGGTATGGTTCAGGGTTAATTAGCAGCATGATAGTCAAGACTAAAATTAGCAAAAGTGAAGCAATCTCAAACCTTGACTTTACGTTCTTAATGCGTAAGTCCTAAGTGCTTAGAAATAAAAACATAAATTTAATCTTTATCTATAAAATTTCGATCCTTGATTTTTGTAGTGATAGGGCTGAATAACAGAACTTTTGAACTATCTAAACCTGTAAGCATGATTTTTTATTGCTATCACTTTTTAGTCACATTTGCTTTCTAAGCTAGAAAGCATTAAGTACAAGTACTCATTGCTTTCGGTAATTATTTCTTTGTGTTTCTCATAAATAACTCATCAAAAAATCCGAGGTTAAATAATGGATTGGCAACCGATTTTCCATTGGGTTTATGTTGGGGGTATGGCAATCAGAACATTGCACTTTTGGTTACATGGGTTGCGTAATTTGCAACATCCGAACCGTGAAACAAGTGGCGATCGCGTTGCTGGTAGCGCATTACATTTTCTAGGCAATTTCACAATCAATCGACAAAATCATACATATAGTAGAAAAGTGCGCTCTGCACCAGGAGGAATAGAATGACTCAGCAAATAGGACGTACTTGTTGGGCAATAGCAGAGGGTTACATCCCTGCTTACAGCAATGGTCCGGAACCTCAGTTTACTAGTCACGAAACCGTATGTATTCTCAATGCCTGCGACCAAGATGCTCATGTAGAAATTACTATATATTATAGTGATAAAGAGCCTGTCAGTTCTTACCGCATTACAGTTCCGGCTCGACGTACAAAGCACGTTCGGTTCAATGACCTGAAAGAACCAGAACCAATTCCTCACGATACTGATTTTGCCAGTGTTATTCAGTCAGATGTGCCAATTGTGGTGCAACATACTCGGTTAGACTCGCGACAAGCAGAAAATGCTCTTTTGAGTACAATCGCTTACGCCAATAATTAGTTGAAAAAAATTTGGTTTCTAATAGCAGCGATCGCACTCTTAGTAACGGGGTGCGAAAACGCTATTAACTACTCACCGCCCTTACCTAAATAAAAAGGGTTAAAAGCCCCTTACTTTTCACAAGTGTTCATCCGGACATGATATAAGAGCGTCCACAAACACACTAATAAATAAAAGAACTTAAAATTATTCAAGTAACTGAAGATAAAATCAAGCCTAAGGGGCGGTGGGGCGTAGGGCCACCACTTTGTTGTAAGTGATGGCTACCATTGCTTTTCTGTTTAAACTTGATAACCCAATTTGCGGGTTACTATCAAAACTACCACAAAATAAAAATTGATAAATTTAGCTACGTTGGGCTGGAAAAAAGAGTACCGGATACCAGCTATAACGTAATAATTCAGCGGCAAAACTCGAAACCAACCATTCTTGGAGTTTACCTATTGTTCCTGAAGACACCGCGATCGCACTAATATCTCCCATTGCAGCTGCCTCTAAAATTTTAGTGACAGAGTGTCCTTCCAGCACTTGTGTCTCTACTTGTAAATTTGCCGACTCCAAATCGGCTTTAATTGGAGATAGGGTATCGCTAGCCTGCTGTGGTTGTATTTTCCTTGGTATTTCTCGGCGATCGCTATCTTCTAAAACCCAGCAAAGCGTACACTGTTCTAGAAATTTACCAGATTGTTTTTGTGCCAATTGCTTCACCTGTTGCACCAGATAATTCGCAACTTTACTACCGTTGTAGGGAAGTAGCAAAGAGCGGAAAAGGTGCTGACAACGAAGCGTTAATTCTTCAGAAGTATAAGCAAACATTAACTGAGGACGGACTACCAGTAGAGGAATCGTTGTTTTGCGGGATAAGTCAGCCATTGTACTACCCACGAATTTTTCAGTGAGTAAGTCGCGACTTTGAGAACCTAGTATAATCAATTCAGACTGATAAGCTTGGGCAACCTTAAGAATTGTTTCAACAGGCTTTCCCGATTGAACTTCTATTTTTACTTCTACATCAGTAGAACTTTCATCAACAGAAGAAGCCAATCGACTTTGAGCTTGTTGTATTTTCTCACTATCGACTCGTGGAATAATGCCTTTTTCCCACAATGGAACAACGTGCAGAAAAACTATTTGTTTGATTCCTGTAAGCGCAAGACTGGAAACAAAATGTGATAGACGATGTAAACCGTCAGAAAAATCTGTGCAAATTATAACTCGTTGAAACATAAATAACCAGTAAAAGAGCTTTAGAAATATTTTAATTTAATTCCAAAAGCTGTAATAAAGTTTGCTTGCTGACCGGAATGGACGCCTGGTATCAACTCCTGTAAGGATGTGGGGTTGCGTACAAGGTACACCTACGTGTTCCACGGTAAATCAAGGGTCTTAGAGCCTGCCCTCGTCTGGGTTTGTAATTGCTCAAAGAGTTCTGTAGAGGTCACTTTCTCATCACATTTTTTTTAAATAATCAAAGATAGGTAAAGTTAAAAGGCGATCGCCAATAAATAGGAGTCAAGAACATGACCGTAGAAGAGAAGAGACTAGAAGAAGACCGTACTCGCAAAGCATACTGGCGCAGATGGGGTCCGTACTTAAGCGAACGCCAATGGGGAACAGTACGCGAAGATTACAGTGCAGATGGTAATGCTTGGAATCATTTTCCCCATGACCACGCCCGTTCGCGTGCCTATCGTTGGGGAGAAGATGGTATCGCTGGTATCTCTGATAATCATCAGCGGTTGTGTTTTGCGATCGCTTTATGGAATGGAGAAGACCCAATTTTGAAAGAAAGATTATTTGGACTTAGCGGTCCGGAAGGTAATCATGGCGAAGATGTCAAGGAATATTATTTTTATCTTGACAATACTCCTTCCCACGCCTATATGAAATACCTCTACAAATATCCCCATAAAGCATTTCCCTACAGGGAATTAGTAGAAGAAAATCAACGGCGGGGATACTATGACCCAGAGTTTGAATTGGTAGATACTGGCATTTTGGATAATAATAAATATTTTGATGTATTTGTTGAATATGCTAAGGCTTCAGCTGAAGATATTTTCATTAAAATTTCTGTAGTCAACAGAGGTAATGAAAGCAAAACATTACATATTTTACCAACTCTGTGGTTCCGCAATACTTGGTCTTGGGGAGAAAATAGTAAAAAACCTATTTTGACGCTTGATTCGACGGGAATCGTCACTGCTTCTCATCCTAGCTTGGGTGAAAGTTGGCTCTTTTGTCAAGACTGTAAAGAGTTTTTATTTACTGAAAATGAAACTAATTCCGAGCGGTTATTTGGAATTAAAAACCAGTACCCCTATGTGAAAGATGGAATTAATAATTACATCGTTAATGGGGAAAAAGAAGCAGTTAATAAAAATCAAAGAGGCACAAAAGTAGCTGCACATTATGAGATAAAGCTTGATGCAGGAGAAACTAGAACTATTTGTTTACGGTTGACTGACAATAAAAATTTGACAGAATCTTTTGAAACAGATTTTGATGATATTTTCGATGCCCGTAAACAAGAAGCAGATGAATTTTATCAACGGATCTCTCCAAATAATTTTTCTGAAGATGCTCGCAATGTGCAACGTCAAGCGTTTGCTGGGTTGTTATGGACAAAGCAGTATTATCATTATGTGGTAGAAGATTGGCTAAAAGGTGATTCTAATCAACCACCTCCACACCGATATAATGCTCGTAATCAAGAGTGGGTACATCTATATAACGATGATATAATTTCCATGCCTGATAAATGGGAATTTCCTTGGTATGCTGCTTGGGATTTAGCCTTTCATGTTGTTCCTTTGGCAATGATTGACCCTGATTTTGCCAAACGACAAATGGATCGGTTCACGCGGGAATGGTATATGCATCCTAACGGGCAAATCCCTGCTTATGAATGGCATTTTAGTGATGTTAACCCACCCGTTCATGCTTGGGGAACTTGGCGAGTTTATCAGATTGAAAAGGAATTTTATGGTCGTGCTGATACCGATTTCCTCGAACGAGTATTTCAAAAGCTATTGCTCAATTTTACTTGGTGGGTAAACCGAAAGGATAATAATGGAGATAATGTTTTTCAAGGAGGATTTTTAGGTTTAGATAATATCGGCATTTTTGACCGAAGCTCTGAGTTACCTACAGGTGGATATTTAGAACAATCTGACGGTACAAGCTGGATGGCAATGTACTGTTTGAATATGCTGGTAATTGCTCTTGAACTAGCAAAGTATAACCCCACTTATGAAGATATTGCTAGTAAATTTTTTGAACATTTTCTCTATATCGCATCGGCGATGAATCATATTGGTGAAACAAATATTGACTTGTGGGATGATGAAGATCAATTTTTCTATGATGTGCTGCATTCACCTCATAACGAACGTCATCATTTGAAAGTTCGCTCAATGGTGGGTTTAGTTCCGCTATTTGCTGTGGAAATTCTCGAAGCTGATTTATTAGATGCTTACCCTGGTTTTAAAAAAAGGTTTGAATGGTTTATTGAAAATCGTCCTAACTTACAAATAAATATCGCTTCTTTAGAGACGCAAGGAAGTCGATCTAGAAGGTTATTAGCCATCGTAAATTCAGAGAAGCTTAAAGGCATTCTACAAAAAATGCTCAATGAATCTGACTTTTTAAGTCCTCATGGTGTCCGCTCAGTGTCCAAATTTCATGCTGAAAACGCCTACATTTTTGATGTTGATGGGCAGCAGCATCGTGTTGATTACGAACCCGCAGAATCAACTAACGGAATGTTTGGTGGTAATTCTAACTGGCGTGGTCCCGTCTGGTTTCCAATGAATTTTTTAATTATTGAATCGTTACAAAAATTCCATCGCTATTTTGGGGATGATTTTAAGGTTGAATGTCCTACAGGTTCTGGGCAATTTAAAAATTTAGCCGAAATAGCAACCGAATTATCTCACAGATTGATGAGTATTTTTATCCGTAATGAAGCAGGTAATCGTGCTGTTCATGGGGGACACAAAGAATTTCAAGTCAATCCTCACTGGCGTGATTTAATTTTGTTCTACGAATATTTTCACGGTGATAATGGCGCTGGATTAGGAGCTAATCATCAAACAGGTTGGACGGGGTTAGTGGCAAATTTAATTCATGACTACTGGCATAATAACCAACATCATCAAACCAATGAGCAACCGATAAATATCGTGACAGCAATTGCTAAAAACTAGACGTAGGTTGAGTGTAACGCAGCAAAACCCAACATAACATATATGTATCTTGCTTCTAAAAAACTCGAAATCTTACGGCAAAACCTGTAGCAAAGAGAAACCCAATATAACAGATGAGTATGTTGGTTTTCGCTTCGCTATACAGTCTTAATAAATTTAAGAGTTTGCAAGAATTTTTTTTTCGCTCTGATACGAGCAATCCGGGCTGCCCAGACCTAAATAATATCAAAGACGCCATTCGCAAGGGAATAATTTTTTTGGAGTTATGAATTTCTGACAATAAAAGGTAATTTCCTCGTTATCTTACTGTTGCCCAAGTGGTGCAGGCTCTTCCAGTGGACGAATAATAGCAGGAGCAGGTGTTGTTTCTGGTTGGAAAATAGCTTGTAATGCCTGTTGTAGCGTTTGAGCCATGACTATTCTATTTTCATAAGCAACAACAACTCTAATTAAAGTTGGTAAACTATTCTGAGTAGCTTCTAAATAAATTGGCTCGACATAAAGCAAAGACTGCTCAATCGGGATTATTAGAAGATTTCCCTGAATTACTTTTGAACCTTGACGATTCCATAGAGAAATTTGCTGAGAAATGATTGGGTCTTGGTTAATACGAGCCTCGATTTGTTCTGGACCGTAAACTAGGCGTTCTTTGGGAAATTGATATAACAGCAACCTACCATAATTTTCTCCATCTGCTCGCGCTGCTAACCAAGCGATTAAATTAGACCGCCCTCTAGGAGTATAAGGCAAAAGTAGTATAAATTCCTCAAAAGGTACAGTCGGTAAACTAGTAATCAAAAAGTATGGTTCAACCGGACGGGGTTCGTTACCATAAATTTCGTTGGGAATTTGCCATTGGTCTTCTCGGTTATAAAATACTTGAGTATCTGTCATGTGATAAGTCATTAACCGCTCAGATTGAATTTGAAAATAGTCTACAGGGTAGCGGATATGTGTACGAAGATTTATTGGCATTGTACTAAGCGGTTTAAACATATTGGGAAAAATTTTCCGCCAAGAAGCAATTATTGGGTCACTAGTATCGGCAACATAAAAGTCTACTGAACCGTTATAAGCATCAACTACAACTTTGACTGAGTTACGAATGTAATTAATATCATCTACACTAGTATCTGAATAAGGATAGTGTTCGCTAGTAGTATAAGCATCGACAATCCAGTAAAGGTAATTTCTATTTGGAGCAAATTCTTGTTTAGTATTATCAGGATTAGTATCAGCTACTACTAAATAGGGGTTGCTATCGTATCGCAAAAAGGGAGCGATCGCCCGAATTCGTTCATTAATATTGCGTCGGAATAAAACCTCTGTTTGCGGTAAAAATTCTCGCGTCAGTAGTACTCGCCAGTCTTTAAAATACATGGCAAATAATAACTTTTTCCACAGCGAACCAATACTAATTCCGCCTTGCCCATCATAAACGTTGTATACATTATTACTTCCGCTTGGGTAATCAAATTCTTTTACCTGTGTTCCTGTCATTACATAAGTGTTAATAGTTTCCCCAAAATATATGCGGGGTTGCCCAATTGGAATGCTAGCGCGAATCGACTCACTGGAAGTGGAAAGGGCTGCACCTTCACCGCCAATATCTTTGACAAAATATTCTGGTAGTCCACCTGCACCTACTACATTTACTGGACTCAAGGTAAATCCATAACCATGAGTATAAATTAAATGGCGGTTAATCCAAGTCTGAGCTTCCTGTGGTACAGCATTATAATTTAATTCCCGTGCTGCAATCAGTACCTGACGCCGTTCTGTTGTATTAATATTATTTCCTAAGTCAGGTGCTGGGGGTTTTTGTGGGGCAGCAGGTCTGCGAGTCGTTACGTCCGTTTGTAAAGTGTAGCGGTCGATATCTGCATCGGGAAATTGATAATAAAGTCGAATTTGTTGCAGCTCGCGGTTAGTTTTTAACAATGGTTGCTGGTCCCACAGACGAATATTACGGATGGTTAGGTCATTTGCTGCGATATCGGCTTTCGTCAATTGTCCTTGTGGTTCAAAGGTTCTAGCATCAATAGCATCTAAATTGAATGCCTGTCTAGTTAAAGCTATAGTACGTTGAATATAAGGTTGCTCGCGTGCTAATTCGTTTGGTTGAACAAGCAAATACTGCACCGCACTTGGTACTGCAACACCAGCAACAGCCAGCACCACAAAAACCCCTAACCCATGAAACAGTAATTTACTAAAAGAAGATTTAGGTCGCCAAAAAATAGATCCTAATAGAAGATAAACTGCGATCGCTAATGCCAGGGTACTCAAAACGTTGTAGGCTGGCAATTGTACTGCCACATCGGTGTAACTAGCACCGTAAGTTACTCCACGAGGAGAATATAACAGTTCGTAACGACTTAGCCAGTAACTAAAGGCAACCACCAGCATCAAAAAGCCACCACTAGTGCATAAATGTCGCTGTTGCTTTGACGAAAATCCTGCAAAAAATCCCTGGCTTATACTATCCCCTGATAATAAATAAGTGAGAGAAACTGCAATAAAGTTATATAAAAATAACCCGATTACCCACAGTTGCAACAGTTCCCAAATTGGGATGCTAAAAATATAAAAGCTGATATCTTTATCAAATAAGGGTTCAGTGCTGTTAAAAAGAGTTCTATAGAAATATTGTAGTACTCTTAGACCGTGTGCGCTAAATATCATGCCCAGCACAACGCTTAATAAAATAGCAAACGTATTGAGGAGAAGCTGGGGATACACTAACACCGCGATCGCAACTCCTATAACTATGCCAATGTACCAAATTTGAGAGACTATTTGCAGACCTAGTTGCCAAATTTCTTCTGGTTGAAAACGTGCTGGAATCCTTGGAGTAATTGATACACGCCGGACATCTAAATGCCACTGAGAAATAGCTATTTGTCCGTAGTGTACTAAAAATAGAGATAGTAATAAACTCAGTCCAACAACTATAGGTAGAAGCCAACGTAATCTTAAAGATTTTGCTGTTTTTGTATAACGATACGAAGTAGGGGAAACTAGACGATAAGAAGCATAAATAGAATTTTTTTCATTTTTATTTTGTGTATTATTTAAGGTAGGGTGAGGATGTTTCTGTTTCTGGGCAATGGAGAGATTTTTGAGTAAATACCAAGCAGTAGCGCCAGACACAACTACCCATAGAATAGCTTGAGTTATCAGCCGAAGTAAAAATGCTCGTAAATAACCAACTTCTTGATACCAAAGTATTTCTACTACTAAGCGAGAAAGCAATTCGACAAGTAACACAAGGGCAAAAATAAATAGAAGTATTTTTATACTGCGCTTCCAAAACATGAATTTTTTTTAAGATTTAGGATACTAATCAAAATCTACTTTATGCAACATGCTTTCTAGAGTGCTGTCTAACAAAACTTAAAACATCTCACTATTTTAAGGAAGTTTTACTCAGCAAAGTACTTCTTTAGATAGAGGATTTCCTCTATGTTTTAGACTATACAATAGCCCCGAAATTATTAACAAAATTGGTTTTTAGTTTGATAAAATATAATTGAAAATTCTCATATGGTATATTTAGCTTCGAGAATATCAGTTTTGCATCAATGCTTGCACTGCTATATTATACTGACTTTGAATATCCTTGCAGTCTGGCTTGCAAGAAACAGCTTCTAAGCTACCTTGTAAAATCATGTCAGCGTGACGGCGTAGTGCTTCTCTTCGTTTGGGATTTTGGGTAAAAGTGGCGATACAAGCTATAGCCTCCAATAAGCGAATCGTTACCGCAACATCTTTTGTACTATATTGGCGGATTTGATTGAAAGCTGCATCTGTTAGCCCTGCAAATGTTACTGGTTCAGCAATTACGCGCAAATTGTTGTTTTTATCGTAACGGTAGGGAGAAGGAATATCTCTTTGAGCAAAATTAGAAAGTCCGGCACTGAGTCGGTCGATACAGCGAATTGCAGTAAATGGGTCGTTTATACCTGGAGAAATAGCACGAAGGGCAATTTCAACTAGCTGATTAATAGGGAATTCTACATCTTGCTGTTCGGTACGTTCTTTATCTAAAAGAAACGCATCGTTAATTTTTTTCGTTAATTTATGATTTATACGTTCGCCAGGAGAGATTTTAACCAAATTGCTGCCCTTAACAACAAACTTCCCCGGTCGAGTTAAGATTTTTACAATTAAATTATGCTGACAGGCAATCTGCATTAATTCATCGTCATCAATTCCCTGCAAATAACCATTTCTGGTAGCTTTAATTGGGTAAGCTTCCTCTTCAAAGTTTGCTGGTATTTCTGTAATAATTTCGTTGTCGTTTATACTATATCCAATTCCTTGTGGAAACAATCGCTCAATTGCACGGTCTAATTCATCACTAGCGCTCTTAATGACGTGTGATGCCTGAATAATAGTTGATGCGTGATCGATAAAGTAAATCAGTACGCAAATAGAGATAAACGCTAGTACCATGCCAACCGTAACCGAAAGTTGCGGCACAAAGATATCATAGTCCTCTCCGTGGATAGTCCGCAGTACAAGCAAACAGTAAACAAAGGTAGAAATAAACGTACCTAATACTAGCTGATTACCTGTATCCTGCATAAAATTACGCAGCAGTCGCGGACCAAAATTAGAAGCAGCAAGTTGGAGAGCAACAATTGTAATTGAAAAGGCTGTACCAGTAACGGTAATTAGGGAACCAGCGACGGTTGAAAGTAAGGCTCTAGCTCCATCCGGACCACCAGAATAAATCCAGCCCCACTCTTTTATTACTCCATAATTACCAGCACGGTCTATCCTTAACATCGTCACAGCTAAACCAACAGATGCAATTGCCATAAGTGTGGGCACAAACCAGTAGCTCGAATGAAGCGTGTCCCACAGTTTGCTTAACTTAATGTTCCTCATAAATTATTATTTATTAGATGAGATATCATCAAGGCTTAGATTGCCATTTCTTTCGGAGCGCATTTGAGCTAATTTCCCCAATGCGTTACTAATTGTGTGAGGTTTTGGTACTTCACTTTTGCCTGCGGGCCAGCCTTCACGTTGACGACTTCTGTCTCCATCCGTCTCTTCGGTTTGGTCGTGAAACAAAATTTGCCTGGTTGGGTAAGGTAAGTCAATACCATTTTCTACATATAGCTTTTGCATAATTGCAGATATCACCTTGTCCCGCGAGACGAGATAATCTATACGTCGAGGAGGATTAATCCACCACCGTGCGCGAATGTTGACGCTACTTTCTGCGAGTTCTACCAGCAAAACGTCAGGAGCCGGGTCTTTTAAAACATCGCCTACACTGTGGATTGCTTCTAACATCAGTTTCTTAGCTAGATTAATATCATCTCCGTAGCCAATACCAATATCATACTCAATACGGCGCTTATCAAAAGCTGTATTTACCTGTACAGAATTGATGAACAATTCCGAGTTAGGAATAACAATTCGGCGACCATCATAAGTTTTAATTGTTGTTGCTCGTGTCTCGATATTTTCTACCGTTCCCTCAAAATTCTTAAATACAATTTGGTCATCGATTTGGAATGGTTCCGTCAGTAAAATCAAAATACCTGCAAGAAAGTTTTGCAAAATATCTCGAAAGGCAAAGCCAAAAGCGACCCCACTAATTCCCAACAGTTGGACTAAGTCGCCTGCTCGCAGTGTGGGAATTACAATAGTCAGCGAGACAAATAAACCTACCAAAACTGTAGTTCCTTGCGCTAACCGTCCTAATACCATTCCCAGATTCCTAGCATGACGGCGGTTATGAGTCAAGCGCCTGACTACTTTTTTAATTGTCCTGGCAATAAAGAAAAAGATAGCAAAGACAAATATTGCTAACACGATATTTGGCAGCAAGACGATGAAACCGTTAATCATCGCCTGAACTTTGTCCCAAGCTGAGGATATTTCTGACTTCATAATTTATTATCATTTTTTACCAACAATAGTTAATAATCGGTAGATTTGAATCTATCTAAGGGCATTTAGTTAATGTAACGTGGGGCTGAGGGGCGGCGAAATAGCCTGAAAAGCTTTATATGTATAGTATGTAACTTGCTAATGTGAACGAAAAGTGACGCTGGTAATAGTATTATTTGAGTGGCAAAACAATTTGAAAAGTTGACCCCTTGTCAATTATACTTTTAGCACTAATATTACCGCCATGTGCAAAGACGATTTGTTGGACAATTGCTAACCCCAAACCATATCCCCCAGTTTTGCGTACTCGCTTTTTATCTACCCGATAAAATCGGTCAAAAATATGAGGCAAATCAGCTTCAGAAATACCGATACCGTTATCTGTAACTTCGATCGCAGCCCAATACGACTGTACAAATAGCCGCAACTGAACTTGACCGCCAGAAGGGGTATATTTGCAGGCATTATTAAGTAAATTAATTACTGCTTGACGCAGCAAGTCTGCATCACCTAGTACATTTATGCTGTCAGTTGGTAAAGTGTAACTTAAATTGAGATGTTGTGCAGTTTCTTGTGTTGTAAATTCATCTGCTATCTGCGCTAACAAGCTTCTCAAATCAACTTTTTGTAAAGATTCGGCAGGTAATTTGCCTTGATGACGTGCCAACAAAAGCAGGTTATTTACCAAAACACTCATGGACTTAGTAATATCAAAAATCTTTCCGAAGCGCTGACGTTGCATTTCCAGATCGTTAGATTGAGAGATTAAACCGTATTGGGCATTACTAGTAATCGCAGCAAGAGGCGATCGCAATTCATGGGAAGCATCAGCAGTGAAGCGTTGTAGCTGATTGTAACTGTCACGAATTGGTTGCATCGCTACTCCTCCTAAAAACCAGCCAGCTAAAGCTATTACTCCTAAAGTCGCTGGCACTGTCAAAAGCAAAACCAACCGTAACTCAGCCAAATTATTTTGTACCGATGTTAATGGGACTGCAATTTGGAGATAACCGATTAGTAAATTATCCTGATAGACGGGCAAGGTTAACTGACGCAGCAAAGTAATACTTGGTGTTATTTTTGATTTGGTTTGCGAAGTTTCTATAGTCTCGAATCCAGGATTGTTTGTTAACTTGGCTTTTGGAGTAGTACCAAAAAATTGTACTATTTGGCTTTTGGTATCGTACCAACGCGCATATACTACTTCACTACCCAAAGGGAGTACGTTACTTCCTATAAGTGGCACATTCTCCAAATCTAACTGTTGCTGACGTGCATCGTACCTTGCATTCACCGCTATTACTCTAGATTTTTTGTAGAGTAGTTCATCTAAATTCTTTAGCTCGTCCAATACGGCTTGGTAGTAAATTACTCCCGCAAAAAGAACTAAAATAGTCCCCATTGTTAGAGTAAACCATTGAGCCAGATTACAACGGCTTTGATGAAACATGATACTTTTATTATAGGTAAGAAGCCCGGATTTGATCTATTTTACTACTCAAGGTAGAAAAATAGACTTATCTATATATCCTCCGCTAGTTAGATATTAAAATCTTGAGAAGATAATTTAAACGCAGGTTTTGTTTTTTACTTGTATAAAAATTAGACGTTCGCGTTATGCCCCTATTGCGTTGGTTAGAAAAATTGCACCTTTTAAACATAAAATTTTTATTACCTTTACCGCTAATTCTAATTACTTTTGGATTTGGAGGTGAATCGCTGACCAACTTGCTCTTAAAGCTTTCTTATCATACAAAAGACAAGCTACACGCTAATACAAATACACTCAGAATACAGCTTGTACTCAATGTGTTAATATCCGAAATCAAAACAGAAGTTTTTCAGGCAAAAAATTTCACAAACGTTAAAATTAAAACTACTAATTCCACGCTGAAAAAATTAGAATTTGAAGTTCCAGTTACAGAATTAGATTCTGTAAAGGTTGAAATAGCTCAAGAATTAGGACTATCTCCGAAATTTAAATTACCATCTAATATAACAACGCAGATAAAACCCAAAATAAAAGTACTAGGAATACTGGCTGAAATTCAAAAGAAAAAAGGGATTACAAGAGTCGAAATTAGAACTGCTAATTCTATACTTAAAAGCTTAGAGTTTGAGTTTTCCATCACAGAATTGAGTCAAGTCAAAGCTACAATCAATAAAGAGTTGGGCATAACCCGCGAAGATGCCAGAATGTTCGTGAGCTATCGGATAAAAAAATAACTAAAGTCTGGACTTAGGAATTTTCAACAAGATTTGAGGCAATAACCCATGCCGTAAATAGTTTTAATCCAATCTGCTGCACCAATTAACTGCAATCGATGCCGTAACTTGCGTACTAACACAGTCAAGGCATTGCTTTCCGGTTCCGAACCCCATTCCCACAGTGCTTCTTCGATTTGCTCACGGGTTAAAACCAGATTGTGGTGACGCATCATATACTCTAGCAATTGAGCTTCGCGTGGTGACAACTCCACACTTGCGCTATTTCGTTCAACAGTTAAATTACTTAAATGTAATTGTAAATCTGCAACACTAAATGTATCTCCCTGCCAATTAGGCGATCGCCTCGACAGCGCACGTACCCTGGCTAATAATTCCATCAAGTCAGCAGGTTTAACAAGATAATCATCTGCTCCCGCATCTAAACCTTCGACTTTATCTGGTGTAGTATCCTTGGCTGTGAGCATTAGGACAGGTGCTGTTTTACCTAAAAGGCGATACAGACGACACAGACTCAACCCACTGATATTAGGTAACATCCAGTCCAAAATTAATAGGTCATATTGTTTCTTCGACAAAAGCCACTGTGCAATTTCTCCATCTTCTACACCATCCACAATATAGCCTGCTTCCGAAAGTACACCCTGTAACGGCTCTAATTGTTCCGGGTCATCTTCTACCAGTAATATTCGCATAAAAACTCTAGCTAACGTAAGTAGAAATGCTATCTTTATGATTCATCGTAAAGGAGCCAAATCTATTTTTTGTCTACCGCTAGTAATATTCTGATAGTTAACTTGGGATGTTGCGATTGTTCATAATTAGACAATTTGTATTGTTTACTACCTCATACACGGTAAAAATATAATATTTGTAATTTCGCTTACAATCAAACCTAATGCAGCAACAACTCTTTAAATCCAGAAGGTATTAACCCTTAAGTTGTCAAGTAAAAAAAAACTAAGTATTTATAGATTCCTCGACTGCGCTTTCGTCCGTCAGCCAGGGACTATAAGTCACCTGGCTATTAGCCAAAGTCCTCTGAAAGAGGACTATTGAAAATCTATATTTTGAGTAGTATTATCGCTTTGTTACTAACTGCACTTAAATCATCGCCGTCTTACTGTTCCAATTGTATCTTAAAAATCTGCTCGTTGAAAGTTTGCTCCAGTGATGTTGGCTTTAGTTAGATTTGTATCTTCCAAGTTTGCTCTTTGGAGGTTAGCTTGCTGTAGATTTGCGGCATTGAATGGAAGTTCAAGGTTTAGGTTTAGGTTTACCTCGGTTAGAACCACCTGCCCAAGGCGGTGGCCCTTCAGGTGAACGAATTTCTATTACAGAACCATTGGAGCGTCTTATATTGAAAGCATTAAATTCTTGACCAGATTTACTCAGTTCCCCCGTGACAGTGACTTGCTCACCTTGGTTAAGATTTATTTGATGCCACCGACCAGGACCAGCATCAACAATTATTTGTCCCGTGCCGTCATTAAGCGTAAACTTATTACCAACAATGCTTTGCACTTGACCAGAGATTCCGATGTTTCTAGGACGTTGTAAATCAGCAATTCTAGTTATTTGTAATTGAGTATTATTGGTTTGAGCTTGTACAAATTTTGGAATCGCCAACATCGAACTAGTGCATCGCAGCCAAAATAACTAACCAGCCGTAAAGTTGACATTTCATGCTCAGGACAGCCTGCAGGGGAACCGCAAGATCCCCGACAACTTTCAAAGAAAAGGGGATCTGACCCCACAATATGTCAAAATTAACAATATGGACTACTAGTTCGCTGGTACTAAAACAGTTAGACCTCCGGGAATGCAGTTAATTTCGATTGGAGTAGTACCATCCATATCTCCGTCTAAAGCGAATTTTTTTAGAGGTTCAGTCCTTACCTTTACATTTTTAGCACGCAGATACTGAATATCATCTCGATTAGTAGCAGTACCTGTAAAACCTGACCTAAGTAAATGGTAAGCAGCAAAAACAGCATCATGCCGATTTTTAGGTGCAACAATTGTGATATCTAGCAGACCATCATCTACAATTACTTCCGCAGGTCCATGCGCTAAAAAGGAAGTTGGTGCGACTGCATTGGCAATAGTCACAGCTAAGGCTGATGAATTAATTGTTTGCTCTTCTGTTTCGATGCAAACCGTGAAAAAATCTAAATCCATGAGTTCTTTTATCCCCGTTGCAACAAACGCCAACATACCAAAAAGCTTCTTCGCTTTTTTGTCAGTTTGTTTGATCGTTTTAGCTTCAAACCCAATTGCTGTCAGTACAAGCATCGGTTTGCTGTTGCATAAAGCAACATCAACTTTCCGGGGCACACCAGTTAAAATTGTTTGACAAGCATCCTTTATTTTACTAGGAATACCTAAAGCTTGAGCAAAAGCATTGACAGTACCTCTAGGAATTATACCGAAAGGGATTTCTGTGCCAATTAAAGCCTCAGCAGCAGATGATACTGTGCCATCACCCCCCGATACAATAATTATTTTAATACCACGCTCAATCGCTTCACGGGCTAATTGCGAAGCGCTGACTTCGTGCTGAGGGCGAATATCCAAGTTGATTTGAGGTTCTAAAACTTCCCGAATCGCCATTAAATCTTCTACAGGGTCGCTTTGCCCGGAAGATGGATTAAAAATGAGACAAGCAGAACGAGTCATAATTTTTATCGAGTAATGCGAAGAATTTTGTCCTGCGGTGACGAACAACTTCCGCGTCCATCACAGTTACTGGTTGTGACATACAATTCGCCATCAGGTCCCATAATTGCCTCTCGCAATCGTCCCTGTTTGCTTTGCAAATAAACTTCCTGTACTTGGACTTGTTGAGGAGACTGGGGGTTAAAAGCAACACGTTGCAAGTGTTCGGAACGAAGGGTGGCAATCATTAAACTGCCTTTCCATTCTGGAATTGCATTTCCAGTATAAATTGCTGCTCCACCTGGAGGTGTAGCTTCACGCCAGACGAGTGAGGGGGTAACAAGTCCTTCTTTTGATTCACAGCGGTAGATGGTCGGCCAGCCAAGGTTGTCACCTGCTTTAGCCACACTGACCTTATCGTGACCGCTTCTACCCAACTCACCACTGGGTCCGTGGTCTGTTACTAATAACGTTGATGCGTCGCGCCAATCAAATCCTTGAGTATTACGAATGCCAGTGATATATACGGGATTTCCTGGAAACGGGTTGTCTTTGGGTACTTGTCCATCTGGTGTGACGCGCAGAATTTTACCTGCTAGGCTGTTCACATCTTGGGAACTTTGGGGGTTTCTAGCATCACCAGTACCAATGTAAAGCATTCCATCGGGACCGAAGCGGATGCGACCACCATTGTGATATTGTGCTACCGGGATATTATCGAGAATTATTTTATCTTGTGATGCGTTTAGTCCGTCTTCTAATAATCGCCACCGTTCAACGCGATTGACCTGCGACCCATTTCGATCGGCGGTATAGTAAACGTAAAAAAGTCGATTTTCGGCAAAGTTTGGGTGAGTTGCAATGCCAAGTAGACCGTCTTCACCACTGCCAGTGACATCAATTGTGGCTACAGGCTTTTGCATAAGTTTTCCACCTTGTACAAGACGAACCCGTCCAGGTCTTTCTGTTACCAACATATCTCGATTTGGTAGAAAAGCAATCCCCCAAGGAACTTCAAGACCTGTCACCACTTCTTCAACCCGCACGTTTACCTTTCCTTGGGAACCGGAGCCATCTTTTACTAAAGTACAGCTTTGATTGTTAGCAGAAACTTGTTGAGCTTGTTGAGTTGTTTGCGTTTCTTCATTATTAATACTGGCTGACTCAGATGCTGGTGCAGTGCAAGAAGTCAGTCCGAAAAAAGTCATGCCAATAAGTAATTTAATTGAAAATATTCTTGTTAGGTTTATCATTAATCACTTTCTCCAAATAATTATTTTGTCATCTTCACAAGGGTGTTTATAGAATAATCCTAAGAGAGAAAAATTGCTAAGACCCTTTGATATCAAGTTCGGTAAATCACTTATAATTCCCCCAGCCACTCTACCCCACCCCCGTATGCGCTGTGCTTTACGTCCCCTCCCCGTTTACGGGGAGGGGTTCTTTTTTGGAAGTACAAGTGATTATCCGAACTTAATATGATTTTCATCTTTGTCGGATAGCTTTATCGGCTGTCCGTTTGGATGTAAGACAGTCATTCGGGCTGTCCTACCTACGACTTATACCTTTTATTGTAAACACTCTCTATAAGAAAAGGACAAGGCTTAATTATCGCAATTTTTATTATCTATAAAATCTTCCTGAAGGAAAGGAGCCAATTCTCGATTCAACCTACCTGCTTTAACGAATTCAGCATAGGTATCAGCCTCAACTCCCAAAAGCTCTGAACGTAATTGTTCATTTGTAAATCCCTGTAAATTAGGATATTCACGTTGTAATTGGTCGATTTCTTCTTGCAGTCGAGTAATTTCTCCTTTGATTAACGTCTGTTGATAGTGATAAAATTCTGGGTCAATATCTGGACGTTTCTCAACTTGATTGAGGTATTCTAAAACACGGTTTAGGGCTGTTAAACGAGCAACTGCTTCTGAATATTCCTGGCGTAAAGGCTCATTATTTAGAAGTTTCAACTTTTCAAGCAACGGTTTAACCGTTAATCCCTGCACTAACAAAGTAAATAAAACTACCCCAAACACCGTAGCAATAATTTTTTCTCGTTCGGGTAGAATCGCGGGTATACTCAACGCCAAAGCTATAGAAACAGAACCTCGCAATCCTCCCCACCAAACTATTGTTTGTTGTTGTGGAGAAATTTCTGAATTAGCGATACTATTGCTAAAATAGCCCAAACCATAGATAGCCAAAGCTCGCGTCAAAAGCATTGCTCCTACAGTAACTGTAATAATTTCTAAATTGTCTCCCAAAATCGCAAAATCAATCTGGTCGCCAATCAATAGGAAGACAATAGAGTTAACAAAAAAAGCTAAAAATTCCCAGAACTCAGTGACAATAATTCGAGTGCGCGGGTTCATACCAATACGAGAGCCAAAGTTACCCAAAATTAAGGCTGTAGTGACTACACCAATCACCCCCGAACCGCCCAAATCCTCAGTTATCAGGTAAGTACCGTAGGCTGAAACTAAAGTTAATGATTGCTCAACTAATGGCAAGTCAAAGCGTTGAGTTAAATAGGAAATACCAAATCCAATTAAACTACCGACAGCGATACCAATACCAACAACTGAAAATAGTTGTAGTAAAATCGGTTGAATACCTAACTTGGAAGTGCCTAAAGGTAGCCCCAATAAAAAGCTGAAAGCAACCACCGCCATTCCGTCATTAAAAAGGCTTTCACCTTCCATTAATGTTGTTAAACGAGTTCCGACACCAAGTTCTCTAAATAGTGCCGTTACAGAAACAGGATCAGTTGCAGACAAACTTGCTCCTATCAGCAAAGCTGTAGTTAAAGAAAGTCCATTTATTTGATTTAGACCTAACGCTATTCCCAGAATTGATATGACTACTCCAATAACTGCGTATAAACAAATAGGAAATATATCGCGCTTCAAATCCAGCCATTTAAAATTCCATGCGGCTTCAAATAACAATGGTGGCAAAAAAATCGATAAAATTAATTCTGGCGAAAGGTTGGCTAGACGAACATCAACAAACGCCAAAACTAATCCGACAATTACCAATAATAAGGTATAAGGAATGTGACGAAACCAACTGAAAATTTGTGGCAGTGTCGCCACAGTTAAAGATACTAATAATACAACGAGAAATTGTTTTAAATTATTTTCAATAGATGCTTTTTCTATGGCTGAATTAACCATCATCAAAATTTCATATTTCATATTAAGACTGTTTAGATTTATAAATGTAACTTACACTAGATTGATCTCCAAATGATTATCTCAAAAATTAGGCATTGTTATATCACTTATAAATAATTCGATGAATTTGATTTACTTTCTCTAATATTCGCTACATCAAACGGACGGATTATCTTCAATCATGCGATCGCTCAGGAGCCTTAATTCAGCGAGCAAATTTTCTGACTGAGGTGATTGTAAACCAGTCTGCAAAACTTGTTCGTCTAATTGATTAACTTTGTTAAGATAATTTTCCGTTTCTGGATGGGGTTGAATACCCTTTACTGGGTCGTAAATTTGGGTTAAAGTAGGTGTATATTGTAAATAAATGTTACGTCCGTTTATATAAGTATAGTAATACCAGCAGGGGTAATAAAATAATTACAAGATACGCAACTATCCAAGATGCCCCAATAACGACGGGATTTTTCGTCAATAAGCTTCTCATCAGGTTATACCTCCTAACTCTGCTGTTGCGATGTAACCTGGAATCGACGATTAATTTCTGACCAATTCACCACATTCCACCAGTTATTCAGATAGTCAGCGCGACGGTTTTGGTATCTCAGATAATATGCGTGTTCCCAGACGTCGTTACCCATAATGGGGTATGAACCGTCAGAAATTGGGTTGTCTTGATTGGGTGTATTCACAATTTGTAGTTGACCTTGGGGGCTACGCACCAACCAAACCCAACCACTACCAAACCGATCTCCACCTGCTTCATTAAACTGCTTTTTAAAGGCATCAAAACTACCAAAAGTTTGATTTATTTGTTCGGCTATAACTCCTGTCGGTTGTCCACCACCATTGGGACTCATGATTTGCCAAAAAATTGTGTGGTTGAGATGTCCACCACCGTTATTACGTACCGATTCTCGAATATCTTCGGGTACAGCATTCAAGTCGCGCAGCATTAATTCTACACTTCGATTTCGCAACTCAGGATGTTTTTCTAATGCTTGATTCAGGTTTTCAACGTATGTTGCATGGTGTCTATCGTGGTGCAGTTTCATCGTTTCTGCATCAATAGCTTTTTCTAATCCGTCGTATGCATAAGGTAATTGCGGTAATTGTGCGGGAGAAGCACTAAGTTGTCTGTCGGGATATGCGGCAGGAACTTGGGTAGTAGTTACAGGAATGCTTGTATTTATGGGTGTTGTAGTTGGTGTCGCTTGCGTTTGAGACTCGCTTGTTTGTAAATCTTGGCAAGCAAATAGCAGACCTACTAATGCTATTCCTGTTATAAAAAAAGCCATTTTTTGCCGTAAAAATTTTATCATCATACTTCTTGCTTCTAAAATTAGATAAGCTTATCTAATTTAATTTTTACTAAATAAATTATTTTGACTATTAGGTAAATGGTGCTATTAGTCTTAACAATATAGAATTAATAATTGCCAGACTAATTGAGCCAATTAACGCACTCCAAAAACCGTATTTTAGACTAAATCCTGGAACTAAAATGGCCGCTAAACCAAATATAACTGCATTCAGGATAAAGAAAAATAGCCCTAAAGTTAGGAGAATAAAAGGGAACGTAAAAAAAGTAAGAATCGGTAGCAAAAGTGCATTTAATATCCCAACAACTGCGGCAGAAATCAATGCTTTGCCAAAATTGTCTATTTGTACTCCTATTGGTAGTTTAGAAATTACCAAAAAGCTGATAGCAGTTACCAACCAAGTAATTATTAACCCAATCATAAAAAACTCCTAGTAGTCGGTGTTATTAAATTTGATGAATGATAAAAATGCTCAATTTCCCTTCTTTACATCTTCCTAGCCTTGCCCAAAGGGCTGGCTTTGCCTACGCGTCCTACCCTGTAATAAGGTATAAAGCCTACGGCATAGCAACGAGAATAGCACAGGGTGTCACCTTGCGACTTAGCGCCTAATGTGGTTTAATCATTTTCCTCTCATAACTAATGACATATGAACACTAGTTAGTAAGATTTCTTTTTACTATGAATAACAAATGTGAATAAAAAGTGACAGCAACATATATATTTACCTTTTTTCTAATTTGGAATTATTCAGGGAATCGCGTCTAACTTCCTCAACTTCACCAACTTCAAAAATTAAGGTGAAAGGTTGACTCATTTCTTTGGCTAAAAACTCCTCTAAAAGACGTACTTGTATAGGTGTGATTGGTTGTTTTGTCCGTACACTTAATCTTACTTCCGGGGGATTGCTTAACCAATTCACATTACTACCTAAAAGTACTACTCGCTGAAATGTAATAGTTCGATTTAATAATGCTTGTTTAAGACTTGCTTCAAGTCGAGATTGTCTAACTAGCTGGAAAAAACTTATGCCTAAAGGAATAACAAGAATTGCTGTTAAAGCCAACGTCCATCCAAGGGCTTGTCTTGCACGTTTGAAGGAAGTACAACCGGATAGCAAAAAGGCTAACATGCAAGAAAGAGTAATTCCCAGTAAATTAGTGAGATAAAGTAGAGTTGCACCAAGACTCAGCGACCAATTAGCCTGCGATAAACCCAAGCCAATTACGCAAATTGGCGGCATTAGAGCAACTGCGATCGCAGTCCCGGCTAAACTGCCAGAAATTCTTGGCTGCATTTTCGCATAACCACTTATTCCCCCTGCGGCAACGGCAATCCCCAAGTCGAGTAAATTCGGTCGAGAACGACTAATAATTTCGCTGCCAAATTCTGGTAGTCCTACCAATACACCGACAAAGCAAGCCAAAGCAGTTGCTAGAATTGTTCCGATTATTATGGCAGTACAACCTTTACGAAATAAAAGAATATTTCCTTCTAAAGCTCCAAACGCTATCCCCCGAATCGGTAACATTAAAGGTGCAACAATCATTGCACCAATAATTACAGCAGCACTATTAGAAAGTAACCCTAAAGTTGCGATTATACAAGAACCAATAATCAGAACTAAATAAATATTATCAGTTGTTGATTCTTCTAACAGTCCCTTGCGTATTTCCTCAATTTCATCGGCTGGTAGTCTGCGATTTTGAAAATGATGAAAACGGTTACGAATATTGTTGATATTCATCAAAATACTACTCTTAAATAACGTTTAAAAGTGACATATCAAGCTACCCAATCTATCAAATAAAAATTAATGCTTACTAAAATACAACTTCCAAACATCTTATTATACTACAGTTACCGATTTTGCAATACTCCAAGGCTGCCAAGCTTGCTGCTTAACTTCAATATTACCTTCTTGAACCGAAGCATCCCATCGGGTACTGTCTCCATCACGCCAAAACCGCAAGTCAATCGATGCTTGACCCACGGCAGATATGTCAGCAACAGGGATTGGATGTAGAGCGATCGCTCAAACAAACTGACCAAAATTCGTTGATGGAAGGTTTGTAAATCAATATCTTAGCTAAGGCAAGTTGCTGGTCGTGTAACAACTCTCTAAATGAAGATCCAAAGCGCTCATCTAGTTCTTTTATGGTTTCTTGCGGTAACAGGTTGACCATCAGCATTCCCAATAGAGTTTGATCGGGTTCTACTTTGTCCAATAACTCAGGCGATCGCCAGTGTTGCCGTTTCCAGTTGCGGTAAATTTTGGGAATACCCGAACCTGCCTGTTCTCCAATACCCACAAGCTGAAACATTTTCTGTAACTTACGATTACGGCAATCACTTGTACCACCGTCTCATTATGCCAGGGTTGCGAAATACAAACATATCGGGACGCTTAATAATTTGTATTGGCACTCGCCCTGTATAGTTTGCGTGGATAAGTGTATTGATTAATGCTTCACGTAAGGCTTCATGTACTGGCGTATCGTCTACTCGTTTTGCCCCTTTGAGTTTGAAGGGAACTTTGAGGTCTGAAAAAAGCTTCTGGATTACTCGACGATAAAAATCATAAAGGTTGCCTGACCATATTCCATCTGTGGTGATACGATCAATCCACCGAGCTTCTGTTCTGGGTTCTTCCGTTCTATCTAAAAGTATCTGCCTAAATAATCGTTGTTTAAAGGTGTCAGGTTAGTTGCTTCTGCCAACCTGGACTAGTTTCGATGAAGGCTTATAAGCCTTTTTCGGAGGTGTCAGTAGGGGACATGAGAAATTTCAATTGACAGCAAAATCAGTATATTTTCTCACATCGCTAGGTTGGAAGGCTAAAACGATTTGATTTTTAGCAATTCCGGCGTTGACGAGTTCGTTGGCGATACCTGTTTCTGTGCCGTCTCTTTGAATCCAGATTTTACCATTGATAATGTCAATGTGGATTAGGCAACCATGTACCCTTTGTTTATTTTCCCAGCCTACTGTTAGTAGTAGGTAATGGTTTGCAGTTTGATCAATAATTAATTGTCTTTCTAGTTCCCCGTAAGCGTAGGGAAGTTGAGAATATTCGGTTAATACTTTTTGGATGATTTGGCGATAATTATCTAAGGTATCCATTCTAGAATTATCTCCTGTTCTGAATCGAAGACGAGTAAACAAAAACGCTGATTTTCTAATAATAGTTTACCAATTGGTTCTTGAAATAATTCTAAGTATGTTTCTTGACGAATGGCAAGATATAAGCGACGGTCGGGTTCTATGCGGCTGAGGATGTCGTAGTATAAGATATATTGTCCCAAGGCGTTTTCTAGGTCTGTGACTGGAGATGCGCCAATAAAACTTTTTATTTCTACTGCTATTTTCAGTCCGCTTTTTTCAGCGGCAATGAGTTTTTCTGCACCTAAATCTATATATAAATCTCTTGCACCCCATCTGAGAATAAAGGGGTCTTTGATAATCTGCCAATCTTCTTTTTCTAGGGCTTTTCGGACTGCATTATGGTAAATATCTCTAGCTGGCATAGGTACAGTTGTGATTAAATAAAAATTTGGCTAATTCGGCTCTCTTTTGTTGCCAACACTCTTCTTATTTATTTTATCTTGGGTATGAGTTAACTGCTATGGGTCAATTCTCTCACGTCTATTTTCCCGGTGACTGCATCGGATATTAAGATGATGCGGTATTCTCGAATTATCTCCTTTTCTTTTTCGGTTTTGGCGATCGCTTGCTTCCCCGAGGGGGGACGAAAACGCTTCGCAAACGTCGTTCCTCCTCGATAAAGAACATCTTACATATAATTATGCCTACCTACTTACAGCAATTTTCAGGTAATTGAACCAAAATCTACAGTAAGCTATGGATAAAGTGATTGTCTGATTCTATGCCAGTAGCTTACTCAGGTGATGTGCGCCTTCATGTGGTTAATATGCCAAAAAAGTAAGCTACCAGGGTCTAAAGTCGAAATCCGTATCTCATCCAATCATGTATCTGTAAAGTTTTTGCAACTTTACTATGTTATTGCGTTAATTTTGTACTAAAATTATAGTACAAGTAAACTACTAATGAATTTCAACAAATTTTTGATACTGTACTTTGTTTGAAATTACGAGAAAGTAAGTAATATTTTTGAGCGCAATAATTTTTATTTTTTTATATCCACCAATACTTAACCTGGATGAAGAGTAAAGAGCGATGTTGGACAAACTCATAAAATACTTTGTCTACGCGACAAAAGGGTATATAACAAAAATACAGCTTATCAAGTTTTTGTATTTGGCCGATCTTTATGCGGTCAAATGGACTGGAAAGCAACTTACTGAACTAAATTGGTATTATTATTATTTTGGTCCTTGGCATGAGGATATAGATGCTGCTTTGGATAAAATGAATGGCAAAGAAATTAGTATAGAAACTGAAGGGAGTACAACGCTGATAAAACTTGGTGCAGAAGCAGAAAATATCGACGATTTGCAACTGCCTATTAGCCTGAAGTTAGTGCTTGATAATATTAGAAGAGAATGGGCTGGGGCAGGACAAGATAAAATGAAGCAGTTGTTAGATTATGTGTATACTACTGCTCCAATGCTTGAGGTTAAAGACAAACATCAACCAGAAGAAAAAGTTAGACTTAACCTACAAGCCGAACGAGAAAAATTAATCACTGAGTTAGGTTAGGATTATCAAGTGGCTGGATATAAACCTAGACAGGGTTGGATATATTTTATAAATCCCTACCGAGTATACCTTCGTTGTAAACTCGGTCATCATCACATTTACAATTTGGATGAACCGGGTGAAATTTCCTGTAAAACTACTTCTTGCACGCAAATAATTAATTCTAGTAGGGTGTTCCGTGGGGAACACCCTTATATTATTTGGACATCCGATAAATTTCCAGATGATTTCAACTATATAGAGACTTTTACTCTAATTCCCTTAACTTCAAGTACACGAGAAAGGGATAAAGGTTTACCGACAGCTTACCCAATTAATGCAACCGTTAAAAATGGACTTAATAAACAGTCTTTTGCTTTGGTTCATCAAATTTGTACTGTTGATGCAAACTGTTTTAAAGATGCAAAGGGAGATTGGTTAAATAGAATTGGACAAATAGACAAATCTGATAAGGAAGCTGTAGAAGAACGCTTAAAATATTTTCTGAACATCCAAGAAAATCCTAGTGATGACTGGTTTATGAGAAATGCATCTCCAGAACTTTTAAAACAAGTCTTTGATAATTTACCTGAAGATAGTAAACAATCGGCTTTAGAAGAACTTATTGATAATCTAGATTTCTAAGCTAACTCCCAGTGACATTAATCTGTTAACGGTGACAAATAATTAGTTAATGTACATGAGTCACACGAATTTAATGTACTACTGTACATATCTCAAATGAACGTAACTGGATTCGAACCAGTGACCTCTACGATGTCAACGTAGCGCTCTAACCAACTGAGCTATACGTTCTAAACTCCAACTTTCCGAATATAACACATATTTTTCTGAAAAAGCAATATCCCTCTTATCCGATCGCGCTTTTTGTGACTTAGCAGTGAGCGGTTGCCAGTAATAACCTGCTGCCTGCACCTCAATCATGAGAATCACCGCCTTTTTTGTTATTGAGTACAGGGTCGGTTGTACCTTTACCACTACTACAGACCGATTACTACAACCTTTTCTGTGCCGATAACAATAGTTGTTGCGCTTCTTTGTAAGCAGTTGTCCCCGGTTTGATGGTTTGCAACTGATTGATAATTCCTTGTAGCTCTGCTCGGAACTGGTTAGTATCGCTTGGAGGATTTGCGGTAAATCTCCGAATATCATTGAGAGCTTCTTTGAGTGTTTCTGTTGACTGTGTTTCTGCTTGTTTGCGGATTTTCACAATTCCTAAGTTACTCTCGTATGTAGCGAGTAATTTCTGTGCTTCCAGATAACCTGGTTGCTGAACTCGAATATTTTGCAACTGTTCAATTGTTTTTGACCATAAATTTTCAACTTGCTCCCATTCATCTGTTGTGTGGGGTGGATTTTGGGATGCTTTAGCGGCCGCAAAGGCAAATTGTTTTGCTGCTTCTATTAATGTACTACTAGTGGGGTCAACTACAGTATTTTGTTTTACTTGGTATTGCACCATTAGCTTTTGTGCATCCAGATAACGAGGATTGTCCTTGGGAATTTCGTTGAGACGGTTAATTGCTTGTTGCCAAAGTTGTGATGCTGTTTCCGATTGCTTTTGTTTGATTTTCTCCGCTTCTAAATCGAATTCTTGCGCTACAGCGATAAATGTACTATTGCGAGCATTGTCAAAATCGCGTTTGTATGCTGTGAGTTTGGTTTGCGCTGTTTCACCTGCCAGGGTTTTTGTAGGGATTTGTTCTAAAGTATCGATCGCACCTTGCCAAGAAGCGATCGCTTTTTCCTTATCTATTGCTTTTGTGGCTGTCTCAAACTGTTCTTTCGCACGTTTTAGCACTATCTCTGCTTGAGTTAACGGTGTAAAAGCATTTTTATTTTGAAACACTTTAGCGTCCAAACGTGCAATGTCTTTGCGAGCAGTTTCAAACTCATCAACAGTAAATTTCCAACTACAACCAAACAAATTACAATAACTTTCAGGATAGTAACCTAAAAACCATACTGGCAAATTGTCTAAATTTTTTTGCGCTTCTTTAACTTTTTTGCCACCTTGTTCAATATCAGCCGCGCTTGTGCTTTGATTTATTAATTGGTCTGCTTGTTCAACTGCAGCGATCGCTATTTCTCAACTTCTGCACGTAAAATTTCCAAGGCTTGTTGAGTAAGACGATACATATGAACACCCGGTAACTTATAACCTCAGTGTTCCCAATTGAGTTACAAAAATAAAGTTGCGAACACTGATTGGCATATTTACCGTTTTAGGCATATGACTATAGACAGGTCAAAGTCGGATTCAGAAAGGTTACTATTTGTCAAGTAGATAAAAAAATATCGTAGAGTCTAAAATGTCAACTGCTTTAATTACTGGAGCTTCTGGTGGTATTGGTGAAGCATTTGCTCAGGAACTAGCTACTCGCAACACAAATCTTGTTCTCGTCGCTCGTTCAGGAGAAAAGTTAAATCAATTGGCGTCGCAGTTGCAAGACAAATATAAGATTCAAGTAGATGTTATTATCAAAGACCTCACAGAAACTGCTGCAACTGGGGAACTATTTGATACAATCAAATCTAAAGGACTAACAATTGATATATTAATCAACAATGCCGGTTTTGGGGACTATGGCGACTTTGCAGAACGAGACGGAGAACGGCAAGTCAAAATGGTGCAATTGAACATATTAGCATTAGTGGATTTGACCCATAAATTTTTGCCCCTAATGCGCCAACGTCGTTCTGGTAGCATTATTAATGTCTCCTCAATAACAGCATTTCAACCGATACCCTATCTTTCGGTGTATGCTGCTAGCAAAGCCTTTATTCTGAGTTTTAGCGAAGCATTGTGGGCAGAAAATCGCAGCCACAATGTGCGCGTACTTTGTGTATGTCCAGGACCAACAGACACAAACTTTTTGAACGAAGCTCAATTTCCCCCTGCCCTTGCTGGCAAACCAAATCAATTAGCTACACCAGAGGTCGTTGTGCGCGATGCTCTCAATGCTTTAGAAAGAGGTGATTCTACTGTTGTCAGCGGTGGTTTTGCTAGTAAAGCGATCGCGAATTTGGGTAAATTCGTCCCGCGAAAAACTTTGGTAAGTTTGTTGCAAAAACAGTTTAAGAGTTAGGAGCTAGGAGTTAGGAGTTAAACTAGGTCGGCGGAATAAATCATTGTTGGTTCGTAGTTGCGCTTTATACACCCTCACCCTAGAAGGGTGGGGCTATAGAAACGTTTTTCCCGAAGGGTAGCCCACCTTTCTGTGGGCTATTAATTGCATATTCATACAGAAATGCTATAACTCCTAACTCCTAACTCCTAACTTTATACATACCTTGTCAATTGCACGCGATACCGATCTTTTTTGGTTACAGCAATTTCCCCAACTTCTAAGCGTCCTTTACCACGAATAGCGATTAAATCACCCGATTTGAGTTGAGAACTTGCTTGGGTGATTTCCTTCCAATTGACACGGACATCACCAGAGTCGATTAAATCAACCATTTTACTGCGGGACATCCCAAAACCGGCAGAGGCGATCGCATCCAAACGCAATGAAGCTTCGACGGTGGCTAATTCTTTTTTCTTCGGTTCACGAATCTTTAACTCAGTTAAATCTATGCGGTGAGTTTTTACGGGAACTGAACGCACCTGCTTGAGACTCACTTCTAAAAATTCCGCCAACTCGGGCACGACAATCGCCTGCGCTCCCCGCTCACCCAGTACAATGATATCGCCTGTCTTCTCGCGGACAATACCAGTTCCCAACATCGCACCCAAAAAATCGCGGTGAGTAGCGGTATCAAACAGGAAATTTCCGGCAATATCTAGCGCAACCAGAGCGACTTGAGATGGTTCTAAAGGCAGTTCAGAACGAGCGATCGCTATTCTTTGACGTTCTGCTTGCGGATATCCACCCCATGCTAATAACTGTATATCAGTTAAACGTGCAAACGCGCGTTGAGCTTCTGCTAGTTCTGGGGGAGAGAGAAAATCTGTCAATACAACTTCCCAAGTTTTAATAGCTTCCTCTGCTCTATCAATTACACGCGCTATAGTTTCGCGATTTTCAACACCCTTTAAAAGTTCTTCCCGTGGCAACATTATTAATAGTTACTTGTTAGTTGTTGGTTGTTGGTTGTTGGTTGTTAGTTATTTATTTATTTTTTTTTACAACTAACCACTAACGATGAATCATCAGGCACACACCCCAAACCAACGCAGAGGACTCATCCAGCAGTATTTGGGCATACATTTAAAATAGCACTTGCTCTTTATCAAGCGCCAGTACCGCAGGCTAGGCTATTTTTGTGTTGGCTCATATCTGGTTACTTGCGTATAAACCACAAAATACATTTTCGCAAGTTATAAATGATACTAAATAGAGAAATTCGTTTTTAGTCCATTAAAATGGACTTATGCGACTCGTCAGGGACTTATAGTCTAAGAGCGGGTAGGGGCACGAATCGATTTACTTGGGTAATAACAGTGATGATAAAAACATTCTTTTTTAGAGGAGCATTCCGGTCAGCCTCTAACTAGCCGCTAAAGCACCCCAAGTAACGTTCTGAATAAACACATTTTTTTTGATTGGCTAAAAACCTTGCTCTGTAAGGGTTTGACAATGTGTTTCTTGAAAGAAAGTTGGGTGGTGACTCAACTAGGATGGAGCTTGCTAGGTAGTTTTGGCAGTCTCACTCGAATTTGGATATTTGGGTTTCAGACTATGCGGATAGTGAGGGGTTTGTAACTGGTTTAATCGGAAGATTTTTCTTTTGATTTGCTTTTCACAGTAAAACTATGAAGAAGTTAAATTAATCTAAAACTGAATTGGTAGCAATAAACCCACACCAACTGTTGTTTCATTATCAGCACGAACTCTGAGGCTATCAAAAGGACTAGAGCCTAGACGATTGCTAATATATGCTTCCAATTCCAAACCCGAAAGACCTTCTCCAAAAAGTGAGGATGCTTTCCAGCGTAAACCTAAAGTCCAAGGAATCACTGATTCTCGCTGATTACCGATAAAAGCGTTCCCACTCCCTTTCATATTCACCCCAACTTCAGCAATCGCATCCAGAGATTGAGATAGGGGAACGGAACCACCAAAGTTCAATCCGGCTATTTCCAGTCCACTACGTTGTACAAAACCTAAAGTCGGGGTTACCCAAGCAGCACTTCCACCTTGAAACTGATAGTGTATGGGAGCAGAAAGTGTGTAGATAAATAGTTCTCCTTCCCTTTCATTGCTGTAAGCAAATCCACCTTTCTTTAAACCCAACTGCTGAAATCTGTTACGATTATTATTTACAAAGTTTGTGAGAACATTATTGGAGCGTGCTAATGTTCCTGCCAAACTTAATGTAAATGGATTTCCATCAGCTTGATGCAATAGGCGAATCTTACTACTAAAGCCAAATTGAGACTCATCAACAGTACCAGGAATATTACTTAGAAAAGCACCAATTTCAAAATCATCTAATAGTCCGTAGCGAACACTAGGTAATAACCCTTGTCCACCTACTTGCAGAGTCGTCAATAATTGATTTTGTCTAACTGTACCGCCATCTAAGAAACCAAATCCAGCATATGTATTTGGTGCTGGTTTTTCCCTAGTATTGAAACTTTCAGCATAGCGGCGATTGGCATTTGTTATTCCTGGTAAATAATTAATACTAAATCCCAAGGCATTATATTCTTTATCGGCTATTAAAGATAAAGCTCCGGTATTGCCTAAAGCATTAGATAAAAATAAATCTGCAGATAGTCTGGGATTAATTATATATCTGAGACCTGCGTTATAAACAATAGATTTTGCAGGTAATCCTGTATCGCGACTAATGGTATTGTTACCCGAAAATGGAACAAATGCATCACCCCATAATACCAACCGATGGTTCAACTTATAACTTACACCTCCTCCTAAGCCAAAAGTAGTACCAAAAGAACCTGAGTTTGCAATCGGGAGTTTGGTTAAATATAAGGCATTATCTTCTGGTAAAAAAGCGACTTTGGGTGAAAGAGTAAATTGCCACTGGTCATTAGGGGTGATAGTGTAAGGCAGTTCTAAAGAAAAAACTGTTTGTCTATTTAGTCCTGCGGCAGAAATACCACTGTTGTCAGAAAATCTATAAGGACGTTTTCCGTTTCCTAAAGATGCCGCAACTACAGCACTTACAGCTTGAGTCGCATTTTCATTTTGCCAAACTCTGTGCTTTCCTTGAAGAGTGAATTCTTGAAAGAAGTTAGTACTGCCTTCTGAATTAATCCGTTGAGCATCAAAACGTCCCTGACGAACTGGACCCGCATTATCAACTGTTTGTGCGTCTAGGGTTAATTCAAAATTATTCTTAACACCCCAAGTGACACCAATAGTTGGTTGGTCGGTCAAACCATCTCTAGCTGCTGTTCCTTTTTGGAAAAAGTGGCGCTGACGGATGGTTGTTAAAATCTCTCCTGCTCGCAGTTGTTCTGCCGTTGTTAAGACTGCACGACGACTTGGTGTAATTAGATTGCTTTCTTCTATTGATTTAGTAGAATCTTCAGGTTTTTCTGTAGAGCTATCAGCTAGTTTAGTGCTTTTAATTGGTGTTGAATCGACCATTGAATTTACTATTTCTAGCAAATTTTCACGGAACTGAGCCTTCAAACTAACTTTATAAAACTGATTATCCTGTTGCCACATAATTTCGGAGTAATCCGAAATTACTTTTTCCCCTTGTTCTTCCAATAAATATCCTGAAATTTTATTAGCCAGAGTTATTGGTGTTGCTATATTTTGAAATTGTTTAAATTCTTTTTCGCTAACGATAGTAATACTACTAGCCAGACAATTGGCTTGTTGTTCGCAATTAAAAATATTAACTCTTAGAGGAGCTTGGGGGCTAGATCGTAAAACTTCTACACTATATTTATTATCCTGCCCATCCAGGTTATTAGTTAGTAATACCTGGTTCGGTAAACGCATTACCAAGCCTGGGGGTAAGTGAGTGGATATTTCATTGGTTTGGAGGCTGGAAATAACCGTATTTTCTTTTGCTAACGCTATTAAACTGGAAGATGCTTTGGCTTCGTGACAAAACTCTAGTAAAGCGAAAACCGCTGAAACAGCAGTCAGAGCAGTAACTAATACACGCATTATATTATAATCAATTAAATATTGGGTTGCCTAGTTTCAAAGGCTACATTGAATATTTATTAAATTAAAGATGTTGATGCTACAAACTACTTTAAGTGATGATAAAGTTCTAAAAGAAGTTTAGCTATGAAATGTTTTTTTGATTTGCCTGCAAAATAATAGTAGGTAGGCACGGAAAACTAAACTATGTACCGATACCGATTCTGTATGAAGCTTTATTCACCCACAAACTGAAGCAGTAAAGGCGTTGTGCGTACATACTACATACGCCCACAGAAAGATGGGCTATTAATTGCATCTTCATACACAAATGGTATGAGTACCGACAGATTAAGATGGGTACTCAAAAAAAAGGAGTCAATTGGAAGGTGCGACGTATGCTCCCTTACCCGACTCAGCTTTTGATAGCCACAAACAAAAGCAAGACCTAGTAGCACGAGCCAACAAACAATCAGACCTAGATACAGCAAATTTCAACTTTGTGAGGTACAGAAATACCCCTCCCCAACCCTCCCCTTGGCAAGGGGAGGGGGTGTACTTCATTTACAGTGCTGTATATGTTGGAATTATCTGTAGCAGCAGGATAAATATACCTAAAGTATTTGGATGAATCAGGGTTTTGTATGTCGAGCCAACCAAGTTACACCTATTACTTTAGGGGTGAGCAAAAACGCTTAGAGCAAAAAGAACGCCGCGATCCTAGATTAAGCATCCGCAGCGTTTCTTCAACCTTTAATTAGTTTTGTTTACGGTCTTGTAATAGAGGTGTTGACCGCAAATCTTACAAAAAAAACCTTTCATCTCCGTGCATTTATGCCGGAGATGAAAGGTTTTAGGCAGGATTTATCTTGCTATAAATGCAGCAGTTTTTTATCAAAAATACTTAGACTTTGCGCTCAAAATAATTTTTATTTATATTTAACTGAATATTCAACAATTAACTGTAAAAATTTATATAACTCCTAATTAAAAAAACTTCCATTGATGGCGTTACAGTAGGGGAGGAAAAGGAAATTATAGTACGCAACCTGTAAAATTTAACTCTAGCGCCTATGGTTAAGTTTTCGTTAAATACTTATAAATTTTCCCGCCTACCTACTTACAGCCGCTTGCGTTATTTCAAACTAATCAAGGAACTAGCTCCAGACCATGTGTGGTGATTTGCCAAGAATGATTCATTCATTGCACACCACTAGGGTCAGTATATCCTTGCATATTTTCTGGATCGAACTGACGTAAGATGCGAGTCGCTTCGCGGGTGAGACTATCCGATCCCTGAACTACAATTAAGTATTTACCCGCATCCAAACGATTGCGGTAAGGTAAAGCGTCACCACCACCAACAATTAAACCAACTCCACCACCGGCAACAACGCTGCCCATAGCACCGCCAATCGCGCCCAGTATTGCCCCAATGATGGCGTTACCAATTTGACCAGCCCAGGGAAAGGTATCCAAACGAGTGATTAAATTGAAACCCAATCCACCCAAAAAGCCAAACGGTATAAGCCAGATTGACATCAGCCGTACTTGCTTTTTCGCTTGGTAGTTGGGGTCAATCAAACCAAACTCATCAGCAGTTTTATACCCCCTACCCAAAATTGTACTTTTGATGCCATCTCTCTCTAAAGCTAGATAAGCAGATTCTACTTGGATGCGGTCTGGTAATACGGCAACAAGGTAATTCATGTTTTTCTCTGATATTCGTCTTACTTTCATTCACAGCGTATCAGTGCTGGTCGAATCAATCTTGTACCTATATTCAGATTACCAGAATTGTTACTTGTTGGTTGTTGGTTGTTAGTCGTTAGTTGTTGGTTGTTGGTTGTTGGTTGTTTACTCCTAACTCCTAACTCCTAACTCCTAACCACTAACTCCTAACCACTAACCACTAACCATTAATTAACGTGATGACCTTGAGGTGACATATCGTTGTAAGTTGGCCAAAGCGCGGTTGTAATTCAAAATCGCTGTGACTCGATTGCCTTCAGCTCTTGTGAGAGCGTTTTCTGCGTTAATTACATCCGTTTGAGTGCCTACACCAGCCTGGAATCTCAGTCTTGCTAAACGTAGAGACTCCCTAGCTTGCTCTAAAGCGGTGTTGGAAGTTTGCACATTCTCCAAACTAGATTGCTGTTCAAAGAAGGCTTGCTCGACTTCAAAGCGGACTTGGTCGCGCTGACTGGCAAATTGAGTTTCAGCGATCGCTATATTGGCTTTTGCCTGCGCTGCTCTTGCTCTTGCGGCTCCGCCATCAAACAAGTTCAAGTTTGCCCTTAATGCTACTGAATAGCCGTCAGTCAGGCTAACGCTATCGTTGAATTGGTCTACTATATCGTAGCTAGCTATCAAACTAACTTGCGGTCCTAGGGAGGAAAGTGCCCTGCGTCTCTGTTGCTCGCTAATGTTGCGTTGTGCCAACTGTTGCTGCAGTTCCGGACGGTTTTGATAAGCCTGTACAATACTGTTTTCCAGTGTTTGATTCCAAAGACCGGCTATTCTAACAGGGTCTGCTGCAGTGATATTAACCGCCTGGGACAAACTCAACCGACGAGCCAATCGGCGACGGGCAATTTCTTGCTGCGATCGCGCATTGGTTAATTCTTGTTGAGCATTTGCCAAATTGACTTGCGATTGCAACACGTCAAACCTTGTACCCACACCAGCCCGCTCTAAAGCCTGTGCATCGCGCAAACTAGCTGCGGAGTTGGTTACAGCAGACTGGTTAATCCGTACTTGTTCGTCTGCCTGTTGCAAATTGTAGTAATCAGTAGAGACATCCAAGCGGATTTGCTCAGACAACCGCTCAACATCTAACTCTTGCAGACGCTGCCGTTCCTCAGCCTCACTGATGCTGGCTTGCCTCGATCCAGACGTATAAATGTTATATGACAGTTGTGCTTGACCGCTAAAAGAGGTCGTGGGCGAATCTGTGGCTGTCTCTCTGCGAAGTTGCGGTGGTACGCCAGCTTGCGCATCGTTTTGCCGCTGCACTGACAACTGACCGCTAGCTGACTGTCCGCGTGAAAGGTCACCGCTTATACCAAGTGTTGGAAGCAAGGCCGCTTGAGCCTCTTGTACGGCAGCCCGCCTCTCATCTAAGGTCAGTAAAGACACCTGTAGTTCGCGACTGTTGCGCCGTGCTAGTTCCAGAGCTTGTGCCAAAGTAATTGGCTGATTGGTCTGAAGCCTAACTTCCTCCGGTTTGGTGGGAAACTGTAGAGGATTGGGATTTTGATTCAGAAAATCAGGAATTTGTCCCGGATTACTTGTACTAGGAGTTACTGGCACTCTCGGAGTGATTGCAGGTGCAGGAGTTATCGGCAACTTTGAAGGAGGAGTAGCTTTTTGTGCAGTTAGATTCTGCATCCCGTTAGGAGGGGAGCAGTTTCTAGAAGACAAAATAGTTTTACTATTCGCAAGCGGCGGGCAAAGCTGCACTTCCTGCAACAGTTTTGCGGAAGAAGCAGTTTGTAAAAATGCCTGCAAACTAGTATCAGCTTTTTTCCGGCTTGCTACTGGTTGCTGTGAAGATACAACAGAAAGCAATCTGGAAATAGAAGTTGGAACTACTATGTTCTTTGATTCCTGCTCGGGAATAACTAAGTTACTCTGTTGTTGGTTGCTAAAACCATTCCAAGGCGGCAAGGCTGGATTGGAATTAGATGTTAAGTTGAATGTTATACCGTCATCCTGAAGATCGGTGTACGTTACAGGCACACCAGTCTTTCCTCGTAGTCTAACTGCAATCTTGTTACTACTAATCGGCTTAGTGTCGGCAATGGTTGTCGCACCAAGAGTGATCACAGATGGAAAGCCCGACTCCGAAGTAATAAACGGTTGCCCGTTGATTATGTCCGCAAGTAAAGCACCACGATAAGTGGAAGTTGAAACACTGGGAGAAGCAGAGGCGATCGCAAGCTGGCTTACGTTCAAAGTCTCAGCCCAAGCAGGCTGGGTCGTTAACACCGCTGCTGTAACTCCCGGCAAGAAGCTATGGAATATTTGCTGTCTTTTCACCGCATCCCCTCACACAAAAATCAAGCGGCAGAACACCTTTATCACCCCAGACTATAGCATGATGCATTGATTATCAATCCAAACCCTGAGTGTCCTGAAAGCTTTTGACAATGCGAGAAAGTTCTGCTTTTTCATCGATACTAACGCGGGTAGGCGCACCACTGATAATTCGTTCGTAATTGCGGAAGGAATCTTTAATATCTGGACCATCGGCTGTAATGTTGTACTCGCGAATTCCCTTATCATGCCAAGATCCCCGCATTTTGAATACGTTAATTGCTCGTGACATTTCTCCGCGAATTTCTACGTACTGTAGCATGATAATTGTGTCGGTAATCGTGGAGATATGGGAGTCTGTAATTGAATGCGATCCCATAAATTGGTCAGTTGTGTTGGTAAAAAATCCCGTAATTTCCTCTTGTTTTGCGTAGCCTGTGACACCAATCACAAACTGTCGGAAGGCATTATTGCTTACCCCTCGAGCCAGTGCGGATAACGAGTCAATGGCAATTCGAGCTGGTTTAAATTCAGCAATTTCTGACTTAATAATTTGCAGATGATCTTCTAAACCAGTTGACTCAGGATAAGTACAAATGATTTTCAACAAACCCAGACGTTCTAATTCCTCGAACTTTATTCCCCAAGAGGAAGCGTTGCGAGATAGCTGGGCGCGTGATTCTTCGTAGGCAAATAATATGGACTTTTCATTATTCACACAGCCGTTTTCCAGAAATTTGCTGACTAATAAAGTCTTACCAGTGCCAGTCGCTCCTGTTGCTAAAATAATCGAATCTTTAAAGAATCCACCACCGCACATTTCATCTAGGGTTTTAACTCCCGAAGATACCCTGACATTAGAAGACCTTTGAGTTAAACGCATTGCTCCCAGCGGAAAAATATTTATTCCTTCATTGGTAATTGTAAAAGGATACTCGCCTTTCATATGTGTCGTACCGCGCAGTTTGAGAATTTCTAGCGTGCGGCGGCGGCGTTCCCCTTCTAACACGTTGCGGACAATTACCACATTATCGGAAACAAATTCTTCTACCCCAAATGAGGCTACAGGACCATATTCTTGACCGCGTTCTGTAGTAATAATCGTAATCACATTTAATTGTTTCAGCCGTGCTACCAGACGGAAAATTTCCCGTCGCACGACTCCCACTGCTTCATACTGCTGAAATATTGCTGTGATTGAGTCTATTGATACTCGTCTTGCTTTGTACTTGCGAATCGCATATTGCAAGCGCTCAATCAGTGCAGACAAGTCAAAGTTACCGATGACATCTTGACCTTCTGGATCGGGAGAGGCATCAAGTATAAATAATTTGCCTTCATCGATCAGACCTTGTAAATCCCACCCAAAACTCCAAGCATTTTTGATAATATCGCTTGGTGATTCTTCAAAGGTGACAAATACTCCTGCCTCATCAAAATAACTGATCCCGTTATAGAGGAACTGAAGAGAAAATAAGGTTTTGCCAGTCCCCGAGGTGCCGCTGACTAAGGTGGTTCTACCATTGGGCAAACCACCATGACTTACATCGTCAAAGCCCTCTATCATTGTCCGAATTTTTTCTACACCTCCAATCCTCGGTGTATTTTTTTTTCCTGCTTGGTCGTTTTCACTCATTTGTTGTTACTTATAAATGGGAATTCAACCCAGTTCCTCGATTACTACAATCTGTCTGTTAATCTGAAAAATAATCTTCTTCTGTCAACTCTTCATATAATAAATCTAATCCAATCAAAACTTTTTCTCTGTCTGATAAATCCCCAATTATCTTACGGACGGGCGGTGGTAGAATTTTAGACAATGTTGGCGTGGCTAAGATTTTATCTTCTTCTGCCAGTTGTGGATTTTTCATTACATCAATTACTTTCAAAGCATAAACGCCCTGGAATTCTTGATCTAATATGTTTTTAAGCGTTTTTAATGCTCGTACTGAGTTTGGAGTGTTCCCGGCTACGTAAAGCTTGAGAACATAGGTTTTTCTGGCTTGATTCATATGCTACAGGCTGTGTGTAGATGAACTACAATATGGGAATCTCGCTATTTTAGCCTACAGTAGTTTTATGGAAGTAAAGATGACCGAGAATAAAGAGATGAGAAAGGAAAGCTCATATACACAAATAGTGCGCGGTTCGAGCTCTTATTTCCCAGAAACCCGATAAACTTCACATAAGTGAGCCAAGACATCAATTAACGTAATGCGGTAATCTAGCAATGATTCTTCGCTGCGCCCTTCCAACTTTAACTGTTTGGAAAATTCGTCAATCAGTTCCATATGAATTTCTATGATTTGGGGCACAGGAATATTAGCACAAAATACTGCATTGATAAATTTATCAATTCTTCCTTTCACACTTTTGTCTGTGGTGAAGTAATTTACAAGAATTATGCGATAGTCTAATTTTAGTTGCTGCAACAATGCCTGCTTATCGGCTGTGGTCATGTGCTGAAAATTTTGGTCTTGTTGTTGTTTGTTTTTTCCCGGTACATAAAAAGATTGCTCTGCGTAATTGTTATTTAAAGTTTTATTTTAGCTGCATAGTGGAAAAAATTAATTTTAAGATCGTTGCAAGCCTAATTTTGATAGCACTTTTTTCGACGCCACGAACGGATCGATAAACCTAAAGTTTTACAATAGATTTTCTTGAACGAGCGAGCATTGATAACATCTATTATCACCGACTCCACAAAAATAGTATATTTAAGTAAATACACTAGTACTGCTGTTATGTGAAGACATGGCGAGTTTACAAATTGTTACAAACTTTCTGAAAGATTTAAAGAACGCAGGTTGTTTTATAGGGGTTGATAGTCTTGAAGGTGAGTGAGCCTTGGATGCATACACATGGAAGCACGTCCCAAAAGAAAACTTAAAGTTAAGTATTGAACTATTGCCGCAAGCAAAGAACCCATAATAGAATCCTTAATCTTGCTTGATAGTGAGATCCATTTCTATCTAAATATAGATTTTTTATTTTTCTCCTTGATAAGATACTTAAATTAACTTAAACCTTTGTCAGATTCTAAATCATTATAATTCCTAAAGGTTCTAAAGCGAATCTTTGGAGCCATAATTGTTTTAGTTGTTGCTATCGATCGGGAGTTTAAGCACCAGGTGCAGAAAGAGTGCGAAGCCGCTATTAATGACAGTCCGAGTGGAGAAATTAATCTCCATTCATCTGCCTCCAGTTTGCCAAAGACGGAAATCGACCTTGCAAATGTCCTGCAATAGGGCAACTTACCTCCCTAAGGGGCAGGGTGAGTAGGTTATCTGTAGTATAAAAGCCGCAAAGGTAAACCTCGCCCTTGAAAAAAAGTCACAACCTCTGTACACCCACAGGAAAGGCTAATTTTCAAAGGCGTTGCCGTTACAACCAAAATTGCTGATTTCAGTCTTCTTTGAGGATATTGCCTCAGGCGTAAACACCAGAATTTATGAATGTAACTGGTTATGTCGGATGCTCACAGCCGCAGGAAGAATGACACCCAAAAGTCTTATGCCAGTGTTAAAGTACCCTCTTTATGACTTTATTGCAACAGTACCCAAATGCCTAGAAACGACGACTCTAGCAGTTGTGTTGGAGATTTTTGAGCTTCAACAGTGTGATCGCTTGGTAATTGTGAATGAGCAAAAATACCCAGTGGGGTTGCTTTATGCTGCTCGTTTAGTACCACAATTGCTAGCAGTTGCAATAAGCGATCGCCCGAATCAGAATGCCCTCAAGAACGAACGCTATCAAAAATTTTTAGATTTAGAGCAAGCAGTTTCAACACTGAGTACATCCCTAATTGAACCAATACAGACAATTCCAGCGTCATTACCTTTGGAGGAACTTGGTTGGTTTGTGCGTTCCAAACATGGCAAAATCAAGACTAGTTTAGACTGGGCATTAATTGACTCAGATAACGAATTCTTAGGGCTTGTAGATAGCTGCCAGTTGTTGCAATTTTTGGCTAAACTTCGAGTAGAAAATAGTTCTGTCGGTTCAGCCGCAATGAATTCAGAACGGGGTACTCGCAAGGAATATATTGACAAAAAAAGCGTTTTGAATACTGTAGCCTCTGCGACTGAATGCAAGAAGAAGGCAAATAAGAGTCATACAGTACAAGCTCAACCATTGATCCAACTATTAGAACGATTGCCTTGGCCTTTGATGTTACAAACGAGTACTGGTGAAGTGGTGACGCAAAATCCAGCTTGGTGGCAGCAATTGGGGGTATTCAAAGATCCAGAAGGAGTCAGACTACAGGTAGAAGCGATACTTGCCCCAACTGGAAATGAACAATCAGAACATGGGAGCGAGAAAGTAGTTGGCACCTTTAATGTAAAAGGTGGAAAAAATCAACTCTCACGACAAGACAATACCACTGCGGCTTCGAGTGAAACAAGACCTGGCAATAACGTCAAAGAGCAACTGTCTCATGGTAGTAGATGCTATTGGGATAGTCAATTGAGTACTTGTACCTGTGTTGTCGAAGTGCAAAATGGTCAAGAGCGAATCTGGCAATTTGCCAAAATCCCATTAGATAGTCCCGAACTGAGAATTTTGAACCTTGAGTCACAATCTGGGCTGATTCAAGATCGGAATAATCGTATTTATACAGATTCGGAACTGAGGAACCAGCAAAGTCAGTCAAAATCCGGGCATCTCCAGTTTTGCGAATCAAACAGTAATGACCTATGGTTGGTATTGGCAACAGATGTTACCGAACAGCAACAACTTTGTAAAGAATTAGCGGCGAAGAATGCCGATTTAATTCAGCTTTTGCGGTTAAAGGATGAGTTTTTAGCTTGTATTAGCCATGAATTAAAAACACCTTTGACTGCAGTTTTGGGGTTATCACGATTGCTAGCAGACAAGCAACTGGGAGAACTCAACGAGCGTCAAGCGCGTTATGCAGGACTAATTCATCAAAGCGGACGGCACTTGATGAGTGTAGTCAATGACATATTAGACTTGACTCGCATGGAGACGGGGCAGATGGAATTAACTCCAACACCCGTGAATATTCGTGCCGTGTGCGATCGCGCTATCTCTGAAGCAAAAACCATCCACACTTCATCAAGCAAAACTCCAATCAATGCGCCACTAACAGCAACACATCCACCAGACCACAAATTCAGCCTCTCAATAGAACAGGGCTTAGAACAGATGGTGGCTGATGAATTGCGCTTGCGCCAAATGCTGATACACCTGCTTTCCAACGCCTTGAAATTCACCGAAATCGGTGGAGAAATTGGGCTGAGTGTCACTATGTGGGAAGGTTGGGTTGCTTTTACAATCTGGGATTCAGGCATTGGTATTCCCGAACATCAACAGCATTTAATTTTTCAAAAATTCCAACAATTAGAAAATCCCCTTACCCGCCAATTTGAAGGTACGGGTTTGGGCTTAGTTTTAACCAGAGCTTTGGCTCGTCTCCACGGTGGGGATGTCAGCTTCTTATCTGGTGAAGGCAAAGGCAGCCAGTTTACTTTACTATTACCGCCTTGTCCCCCCAAAACCAACTTCGCCGAGCCAGAAATTACCAACCAGCGACCTCCAGAAACAGTCACAAAGCCTGTTAACCGACGAGCAAGAAAAACTAGAAATAGACTTGGGCAAGAATCAAAAATATTGCAACAAGTCTATCCGTCAATTAGTCCAGCCCTTTCATCATCTCACCTGCCCACATCCTCACATCGGTTGGTATTGGTTGTGGAGGCTGTAGCCCGATACATCGATAACATGACCGAACACTTGACAGGTTTAGGTTATCGGGTGGTGATTGCTCGTTCCGGATGCGAGGCAGTAGAAAAAGCCCGTCGCTTGCAACCCAAGGCAATATTTTTAAATCCGTTGTTACCATTGCTGTCTGGTTGGGATGTGCTGACATTACTCAAATCAGATGCTTCAACTCGCCATATTCCCGTAATCGTAACCGCGACAAGAGCCGAAAAAGACCAAGCTTATGCCAACCGGGCAGATGGCTTTTTGAGCTTACCAGTACAGCCACAAACTTTGGCACCGCTGTTAGAAAGTTTATGTACTACACCCGAAGCCAAGCAAATTACTCAAGATAATTGCGAAAATAACTCGACAAACGCCCCATTGCGGATTCTCAGGTTGGTGAATGCGGAATTAGAATCTATCAATTGCCACCCCTCACTGCGGGAACACCGGGTTATAGAAGTGGATGATTTAGATCAGGCAGAGCTTCTAGCACGAGTTTGGCAGTTTGATGTCGCATTGCTGGATACGTTCATGCCCAACGCCGGAGATTACCTAGAAAAACTTGCTCAACATCCCCGTTTAGCGGCTTTACCACTGGTTACGTGTAATGTGGAAATCACCCACGCAGCTTCTCTGGTGGCTGGATTGTCTGTGTTTCCTTGCTTAACAGCATTTGGCACAGATCGCGAAGTCGGCAAAGCAGATCCTTTAGTTTCAGTACTACAAATTGCAGCGGGTATATGCTGTCCACCCAGCATTTTAGTGGTGGATTTCACAATGCTGCCAGATTTGCTAGGGGTTGATAGTTTAGAAGCAAATTCTCTCGCTAGTATCACTGATAGTTATGCTTACTCCTCCCATAACTCAAAACCGCTGGCAACTTCTCGTGGTTCTGAGTGGTTCCAAGCTTTGTTGCAATACCTGCAAACAGCAGGCTTGAAAGCAGCAATGGCTCGCTCTTGGGTAGAACTATTACAACAAATCCGCCATCAAAGCGTTGACTTACTGCTCCTACATTTGGGACAGTCCCCAGTTCATCAAGAGGTCCGTTCTGCACTGATCGCATTGCAACAGCTACCTTTCGATAAGCCCCCAGTTTTGGTACTCGATCGCCGATTGAATCCGAGTGATGATGACGAAACTGTAGTGAATGCGATCGCGACTCAAATTCTTAAGCGTTCTATTTCAATGGAAGATTTGTTAAATCAAATCAATCAAACCTTGAATGTTAATGGTTAAGAGTATTCCATTGAAGAAGGAAGAGGTTTATATATGTGGATACAGAACCCCAACTCAAAACGGACGACCTGTTTATTGTCGGGGTATTAAACCCCCTGCTCCCGGATAGATAAAAAATATCCAAAATAAATCTCGTCGGATCAATTAGTGGTAAATTAACTTTTAATAGCCTGAGTAAATTGCTCTACAGCGTCGTACTGGTCGGGCATTGAGATATACCGTAGTAACAGAGCTTTGTTTAAATCTGGGAAGAAAGTACTACGGTCAACTTCCTCATACTCACCTGATGTATTTAAACGAAATATTCGCATAGAGTCAGATTTCCAAAACCAAACTTCTGGTACTCTTTTGGGTTTGTACAGTTCTTTTCTGTTAATGGTGCCACTAGTGATAATAACTTCAATAACAATGTCTGGGGTTTCTTTATTACTGCCAATGCAATAAGACTCATCGGGTGTCCCAGAAGCATAACCCGGTTCTTCTAAAGTGAAACCACCACGTCCGTAGAATCTAATTCCCTTTACTCTCATATAGGCTTCTAGCAAATAACCAAGAGTTCTTTTCACGTACTCATGCTTATCTCCAATGGGGGACATAATTTCTAAAGTTCCTGACAAATACGACAGTCGGACATTGCGATTGTCTTTTAGTTGTGCCTCAATACCTTTGAATTGCTCCCAAGAAATATCAGGCAGAGTTAATAGTTTCTCAATAGTCCGATTGTCTAAAAATTGGATGCTCATAGAACCTCGCTTTTAAGTAGCTCTCATGAACTCTTTCCACAATAATAATATAAACTCTTGTGGGGTGCGCCGAAAAGCCCACCCGAGCGAGAAAAACAGCATTCGATGTCAATCAATTCTTTAAAGGAACTCGAATTAACTGATAAGCACCTTTAGTCCCTAAACTTTCATAGTCCCTTGGCTGCAAACCAATTTCTGGAAAGTTGGTTGGCTGAGAAAGAACCAGCAGTGAGGGAGGCTGTAATTTTTTTGCAGCTTGGTTTTTAATATAGTCTGCGGCCTCGCCATTAGAACCGAGGTAATTTACAGTATGTTTTGTATAGAAAGTAACTGACGGCTTTTTGAAACCAACCATCACCAATTCTTCATTGGGTTGTCGTCTCTCTATGACAGTTGCCGACAATTGCCGTAAGGGTAGCTGACGTTCTCGATCCATCAGTAAGAAAGTCGGCATCAGCACAACAATCAAAAACGCCGCAAACCCCAGCAAATTCACACTCATCAGCCAAGTCCGACGACGACGAATCATCAAGAATGCCATGATAATCGCACTCAAGAGCCAAATCACACCACCCAAAGAAGCTACATTCGACTGTCTGAGCAATTGCGGGAAGTTTGGTGCTGATGGATCGGGTCCAATTAACTGCGGTACGTAGAATAATGCGACTGCCAAGGTTGATAAAAAGGCGACATTTACCCAACCAGTCCAGAAGAGGGAGGGAAGAGGTGAGGAAGAAGCTTTTAATAAGTTGCCCCATAACAATGCTACCAAAATAGCTGCTGCGGGCATTAAAGGTAGGACGTAGCTGGGGAGTTTGGTGACAGAAACGCTGAAAAAGGCAAAGATACAAATAAACCAGAAGAAGGCAAATAAACCGAGTTGTGCAGAACGTTCTTGAGAGCGCCAATGTCTTCGCTGCCAAAACTTCACGTTTGCGATCGCCACTGGCAAATAGATTGAATATGGCGCAAAGCCTAACAGCACTACTATAAAATAAAAATACCAGGGTGCCGAATGACGGTTTACAACGCTCGTAAAGCGTTCGAGGTTGTGATATCCAAAAAAGGCATCAATATAAGTCCAGCCATTGCGCTGAATCACCAGCACGTACCAGGGCAGTGATAAGATTAAGATAATTAATATACCGAGTAAGGGGCGCATTTCCCGCATAACTTGCCGCAAATTCCCCAAATAAAGCAGAAACGCACCGACAATCAGCCCCGGTAAAACGATTCCGACTGGACCCTTAGTCAAAATTGCGCCAGCAATTAGCACGTAGCAAGCTATGTACCACCGGAGTTGAATTACTGGTTTATTCGGCTGGGCGTAACCGAGAAAAAAGCATAATAAAGATAATGCAATACAGGCGGTGAGTAGCATATCTGACACACCGGCTCTCGCCCAGACGATCATTTCCGGACTCAGTGCCATGAAAGCGGGGGCTAAAGCGGCTGTTAACCAGCGTCGAGAAGGACGCTCTAGATGTTCTAAATCATCTTCCCTTGCCAACTGCCACTGCACAACATATAGACTTAAACCAAGTACTGCCATCGCCGCGATCGCACTCGGTAAACGCACTGCCCATTCATTCACACCGATAATTTTATAGGCGATCGCCTGACACCAATAAATCAGCGCTGGTTTATCAAAACGAGTTTCACCATTGAAAAATGGCGTAATCCAATCACCCGTAAGATACATTTGGCGGGAAGCTTCAGCAAACAGTGGCTCTGTTTCATCAATCAAGCCAACATTTCCCAAATTCCAACCATAAGCTAACCAACCAAGTAAACTCAACCACAAAGTTGCAAAAGTCACAGCAAGGACTGGACGCTTTCCTAGATTCTGAAACCACTGATTAGTCATTAGTCATTAGTCATTAGTCAATAGTCAATAGTCACTAGTCATCAGCCACTAGTCAATAGTCGTTGGTTACTTATTTATTTGTTCCTAGTTTCAAGCCATACCCAATCACTAACAACCATTGATCGTTGACCATTGACTATTGACTCAGAATTAATTGCCATTCTTTGTGTTGAGCATTCCAATTTGGCTCAGTAGTTTCTCCTACAACAAAAGGTCCCCAGTAGCGACGAGAACCATCTTGTGCAAACGCTACTAAAATGTCTCCTTTCTCTAGCTTTAAGTTTCCTTTAGGTAGTGAAAGAATCAGCCCTTGCTCGCTACCTTCTTGAGGGGAAAAATCCCAATGTGCCGGAATATCATTATTTACACTCTTAGAACTTTTTATATGGGAATTTGAACGTGTTCGTCTCGCTAACAAGGCTAGACGTACTGGCTGATTGGTTTGGTTGCTCATTCGCAAACTAGCTTCTTGGGCAGCTTTTTGAGATGAGTCTTGACTGTATGCCAACAGGGGTTTGTTTGTTTCTTTACTGTTACTGTCTGCTGTACTAATGACGGTAGAAGAAATACCATTTTTAGGTAAACTCGTTTTAAAGTCACCCTTTGACGGATCGGACAATTCTGAAACTGTTTCTGGCTGGCTTGGTTCAAAAGATACACTTACTTGGTAGCATCCTGATAACAGCCAAAGCAGTCCGAAGGAGCAAGCTGCAACAGTAGCATTACGATACACTGAAGATTTCATATTGAATAGATAGTTTTTAGAAATAAGTGTTTTGTCTAAGCTTGTCAAAAATATTACTTTATCGGAGATTGTTAGCCGTTAGTTATTACTTGTAACAATTAAGTACTTGTATAAAATTTCCTCTTTACTTAGAACAGAAAAGACGCTCATAATACTATTTAAGCAACCTTATCTAGAAGCCGATATCCTCTAAATATGGATATTTCATGAAGTTTTGACAATTCCCCAAAATCTTATTAATGCAAAATACACGTCTTGTTACCTTATTGGATAGCATTAGTCGGCGCTTCTGGCAATGGTTGTCTAACCCCTGGCGGCGGCTATCTCTACTTATAATTAGTTTTTTATTTGGTTTTTTTCTGGGAACAGCAGTCTCCACAACTGCTGGACAGAAAGCGGAATTAGATATTGTTGTGGCTGGGTTTTTGGTACTGTTAACAGAAGTCACCAGTCGGATATTTTATAGTCGTAGCTGGTTGGGAAAACGGACGCTATGGGTAGAATCTTTAAATATCCTAAAAATTGGTTTTACCTATAGTCTGTTTATCGAAGCCTTGAAATTGGGATCTTAAGGAAAAGTTAGGAGTTAGGAGTTAGGAGTTAGGAGTTAGGAGTGATGAATGAATGAATGAATGGCTTAATGAAATATTGACGAAGGATGCTGTGGAGGAGCGTTGGCTAACGATCGCCAAAGAAGCGTTATTAACGGATACATCGCACGCGATCGCCTTTGGTGTGACTCCAGAAAATGTGGATGGTGTAATTCAAACTAGAACAAAATTACTAAAATCTATTTACCCTAATTTTACTGAATTTTGCCAAACCACTCTTCAAGTACAACCTCTTGTAATGCTAGAGGTATTGTGGAATGTCTGGCTACCTCTGGCAATCCAGCTTGCATCAAAGCGTCAAGGGTTGGGACGTGCTTTGATTCAGGGTATTTTGGGAGGTCAAGGAACTGGTAAAACTACAATGTGTGCAGTTCTTAGCTTGATTCTGCAAGAGTTAGGATACCGCACTGTGAGTTTATCATTAGATGATTTATATAAAACTTATAGCGATCGCCTTGCCTTGAGACAAGAAGACCCCCAGATGATTTGGCGTGGTCCACCAGGAACCCACGATGTAGATTTGGGCTTAACTGTACTCAATGAAATCCGTGGCTGTAAAAGTCCGGTTGCAGTTCCCCGCTTCGATAAATCTCTTCATCAAGGCGCAGGCGATCGCACTACACCAGAAATTGTTACAGATGTGGATATTTTACTATTTGAAGGTTGGTTTGTGGGTGTGCGACCGATAGACCCTGGAACTTTTAATAATCCACCGCTACCAATCATCACAGCTAGGGATAAAGCATTTGCCCGTGATATAAATCGTCGGTTAAATGATTATTTACCGCTGTGGGAACGACTAGACAGCCTGATTGTAATGCATCCGACTGATTATCGCCTTTCCCTACAGTGGCGCAAACAAGCGGAACAACTGATGATTGCTACGGGTCGGTCGGGGATGACAGATTCACAAGTAGAAGGATTTGTCAACTATTTTTGGCGATCGCTCCACCCGCAATTATTTATTGAACCGTTGGTAAAGAATGCCACACTAGTTGATTTAGCGATCGAGATTAATTCAGACCATTCTTTTGGTGCTGTTTATCAACCTTGAATAAAGGAAGAAGGAGGTTTATGTAGGGAGCAATGCGATTTTGTGAGGTAGGGTTAATATCTTTTTTTTTGGATATGACACCTTTTTAGCCTGAGTCTAAAATAGATAAATACTTACCACTGTAAAACTGAGGGTAAATTTATGCAAGAAGTATCTAACTATACTCAATAACTGACAGACCGCATCTCGCCGATTGTAGAGAAATTATTTAAAGGCAGTAGTTTTTATACAGTAAGGTTGAAAAAACAAGAAAGAATTGAAGATTTAGTAAACCTTTTTGGTGAGTTATCATCTGAAGATTTTCGAGCTATTTCCAACTATGAATTAACACGCAGAATTAAGAAGTTATTGACTTTAGAGGCAGTTTCGGGTACTTTAAATGACTTAACACCGGAAGAGATAACAATATTTGATGAAGCTGTAGAAGGAAAATAAGCAAGTGGATTATTTATTGGATACAAACATCCTCAGTTACATTGGAAACTTAAGAGTATAGGGTGGACAGGATGCCCACCCATTTTATGTTGTTCTAATTCCTATTCTCCATTCTGTAATCGCTTAACTAAATCATAAAAAGGTTGCCAGCTATCTTCTTGAGCAATTGCTTCCCAAGTTTCTTCAATTACGGGTCTAAGCAATACTGTTTTCGGATTGTAGTAAGTCAAATTCCGAGCGATTACGTCTATTTCCTCTGGTTCATAGTTATTCAAGATTTTATGGTAAATTAGGCACCAATTATCAAACACTGATGAACTTCCCAATGGTGGTGCTAATTCTGAACCTTCCAAAATAAAGCCAAGTTCGTCTCGCCATTTGCTAGAAAAAGTGCGAGCCATTTCATAGAAAAATTGATGATAACCAACTTGACTATCGTGTAAAAATTGAATTGTCAGCTTGACTAATTCTTCTGCTTCTGGATGTTCTAAATCTGTAAAACCTAACTTATTCAACATCAAAGAGCAATATTTTGCATGATAATATTCCTCAAATTTTGATAGTCCAGTTTCCATGTCGGCTTTATTCACAACAGCCCTTAATGGTTCCTGAAGCATATCCAAATTTAACTTGCAAATTCCTGGTTGATTGCTATAACAGTAGCGTCCCGAATAGTCAAAATAAGCAGCAGTGAAATGTGGTTCATAAGTAGGAATAAAGGCATAAGGTCCATAGTCAAAACTCTCCCCTGTAATTGACATATTGTCAGTATTTAATACTGCATGACAAAAACCAGCCGCCATCCATTGTGCTGCTAATTCTGCGACTCGTTGCACCAATTCTGAATAAAATAGCTCATATTTATCTTTTTCAGCGATTAAATGTTTGTAATATTGCTCAATTACATGGTCTAGCAGCTTTCCAATCAAATCGGGACGTTTGAAAAAGTGCAATCGCTCAAAAGTACCAAAGCGAATATGCGACCGATTCATCCTTATCATAACTGATGAACGTGTGGGAGAAGGTTCATCACCCCGCCACAAAGATAAACCTGTTTCAATCATTGTAAGACAGCGCGAAGTCTTTACACCCAAGCGATGTAGCGCTTCTGCCGCTAGAACTTCCCGCATCCCCCCCTTGAGAGTAAGCATCCCGTCACCACCACGGGAGTAAGGTGTCTTCCCAGAACCTTTCGTCCCAAAATCGTAAAGTTCGCCATCAGTACCCCGTACTTGTCCGTAAAGAAAACCTCTACCGTCACCCAATCCGGAGTTGTATTCACCAAATTGATATCCGTGGTAACGCAGTGCTAGCAAAGGTTTTCGCCCTTCAAACAAACCAAAAGCGTCGATAAAATCTTGGTCTGTTACGGCTTGGGGGTCTAGTCCCAAAGTGGGTAAAACTGCATCATTACGCCAGCGCAGGATGTGTTGGAGAAAATCTGCTGCTGCTACTTCGTCGTAGTAGTCATTACCTAAAGATTCTAGCGCCGGTTCGTAGTCGAGGGAAAGGAAGGGATTTCTAGAATTCCCGTTGTTTGGAGTGTCAACCAGAGTCATTACGAACAAAAATAAATTCTTACTTCCTTCAATACTACCTTTAGACGAAAGGAAAGCGAACAGGAGCGTCAAGTGCGGAGTCTCCGGGTTTCTTGTTGGACTTCACGAAAATTTGTTTATGGTAGCGCCATCTTGAAAATTGGGACGCGGATAATGAGTAACATTCTGCACTTAAAAAATAAGTTAATACAGTTGACAATTTTAGATACAGCCTGTGAAATTTTTGGTTCAGAATTACACAAATATAAACTTAATCCTTGTTTAAGAGAAGCTGAGATTCAAGCATTTGAAATGGAACATCATATTCAGCTTCCTGATGATTATCGAAACTTTTTGTTAGAAGTTGGTAATGGTGGTGCTGGACCTGGATACGGTTTAATGGCAACTGAAGGTAAAAATAAGAATTTTATTTCTCAGACTTTTACTCTTCAAGAAGCATGGAATGACCTAGATTTAATGATTAAAAATAGAAGCAGTTTTATTGTGACTCCTGATGCGTATTTAGATAAAAAGTTTGTCCAAGGAACTATAGCGATCGCTCATTATGGTCATGGAATTTTCGCTCTTCTAGTTATTCTGGGGGAGCAACGGGGAAATATCTGGATAGATGACCGAGCAAATTGTGGTGGTATCTATCCTTTTACAGAAAATTGTGGCTCTTATTTGCACGATAATCCAGATGATTTTGAGCCTGATGATTGCCAGCAGCCTTTAAGTTTTTATAATTGGTATAATGACTGGTTGAATCGCAGTTTGGCTCAAGTTCTACAGTCTTAATAAAAAGATAGTCCCCTAAATCCACGCCACATGCTACAAGTCGGCAGAGCCAAGAAACGCAGTGGCTCCCCAAGTATGTTCAACTTTGAATTTTATTCTCCCCTTTGAATTGGGGGTAGGGGGGCATTTGAATTGATAAGACTTGTGAGAATATGGTCTTCCCATTTACCATTAATTAATAAGTAATCTCTAGCGTATCCTTCTACAACGAATCCCAATTTTTTTAATAAATTACCACTGCGTTGATTGTGAGGCATATAATTTGCCATGATGCGGTGCAAATTTAATTCTTGAAATACATACTTAATAGCTGCTTGCATAGCTTCCTTCATGTATCCCTTACCTTGTTCAACTTCTCCAAGGCTATATCCGACAGTACAATACTGAGCAGCACTGCGAACAAAATTCTGAAAATTTAGAGATCCAATAATAATTGTGGGATTTGATTTCTCGAAAATGAATAGCTTTAACGATAAGTCATTGATAAATTGCTGTATATTTACCTCTACTTGAATTTGCCAATACTCTTTTGTAAAGAAATTGACATGCCAAGAAGGATAGAATGGCGTGAGATAGGTTTTATTGTCGGTATAAAATTTAAGAATTTCGGGAATATCCTCGACCGTACCCATTCGCAAAAATAGGCGATCGCTTACAATAAATGGTAACTCCAATTCATCAAAAGACGATTCCTTAGCGTTCGTCATTCGCTGCAAATCTTCCTTATTATATTGAACTTTTTTAGTCTTTTACTATATCAAACTCCTCCAAAAATAGGCAAGATACTGATTTCTTATCCAGGATTTATAAAGACTCAATTTCAAGAACATCCTTGAGATTCTTTCACTATTTTCATGCCTGCTGCAATTGGCTCGAATTTTTTATCAAAAAAAGTGCCAATATTATAGCATGACCTTGTTAGTTTAGCACTATCTAGAATAGCTCCTCGTAAGTCTGTGTCCCTTAAATCTGCAGCACGGAGGTTAGCACCTCGCAAATCGGTAGAACTTAAATTTAAATTTTGGAGATTGGCTTTTACAAGGTTTGCACCTAAAAGTAAAGATGCTTGTTTTTTTGATGAAATTTTTAGTAAATTTGCATCATGTAAAAACATGATTACATAACGCTTGCGTTCTGGGTCTAGTTCCTGCAAAGTCGCTTGAGTGATTGCCCGAAAAAGTGTTGATTTTTCACTAATTTCTCTGGGACTCTCTTCTAAAAGAATACCCGTCATCGTCTGGAGATAATCGTTGAGAACCGCTTGCCGATGAGAATTCGTAGTTGAACTAAAATTAAATGAATTTGTATTTGCAATATTTCCCAGAAACAACAAACATATAACTACGACTGAAACAATAGCGATGATTATAGAAGCGATTAAGTTCTTGGGGATTTCAACCGAACGCATAACTGTTCTTAAAATTTCGATGTTTTTCACCAGTGGATTTATAATAGGCGGAGATTTCTCCAGAGAAACTGGTTGATGGCGTTTAATTATTTTTTGAGATTGTGTACTCATTTGCTTGACAATATTTAATAAAAAAAAGTGACGTGGATTACAGAAATCAAATGAACGTTACTCACTTTTATAAATTTAGCAGCACTTAGGCAATATTTATTATTTCTTAATGTATAAACAAATCAAATCAAGATTTAATGCCGAGACAAAATTGAGGCGATCGTTGAGTATTTTTGCAGACAATCTCCACACAGGCAAAATCTTGATAAGCTGATTTCTAATCCTGACAGTGCAAAAACTTTGCCCAAATTCAACAAGGGAGTGATTTCGGTGGGAATACGCGACGATTGGCAGATAACAGAGATCCGTGCAATATATGATACGCCATTGCTAGAGCTAATTTATCAAGCTGCTAGCGTGCATCGCCAACATCATGACCCAAAACAAATACAAGTGTGCAAGCTGATATCTATTAAAACAGGCGCTTGTCCGGAAGATTGCAGCTACTGTGCCCAATCTTCTCGTTATAAAACAGAAGTTAAACCCGAAGCACTGTTATCTCAAGAGACTGTAGTTAGCATTGCTAATGATGCACTCAAAAGTGGGGTGAGTCGCGTTTGTATGGGTGCTGCTTGGCGGGAAGTACGGGATAACTCACAATTTGAGCAAGTCCTGGACATGGTTAAGGAAGTGACCGCGTTAGGATTAGAGGTATGCTGTACTTTGGGAATGTTAACCGAAACTCAAGCCAAACGCTTGGAAGATGCAGGACTTTACGCTTACAACCATAACTTAGACACCTCAGAAGAATATTACAGCACGATTATAACCACTAGAACTTACAGCGATCGCCTAAATACGATCGCCAATGTCCGTCAAACTAACGTTACTGTTTGCTCTGGTGGTATTCTGGGTTTAGGTGAAAGTGTTGATGACCGAGTAGGAATGCTGCATACTCTGGCAAACCTCAATCCTCATCCAGAGTCAGTACCAATAAACATTCTTTCCCAAGTTCCCGGCACACCTCTAGAAAATCAACCCGATGTCCCTATCTGGGACGTTGTGAGAATGATAGCCACTGCCCGGATTGTAATGCCAAATTCTGATGTGCGCCTCAGTGCTGGACGGGCGAGACTTTCCCAAGTTGAACAAGCTTTTTGCTTTATGGCAGGGGCTAATTCTATATTTTCGAGCGATGACGGACATATGTTAACCGTTACTACACCTTGTCCTGGTTACGATTCTGACAGTGAGATGCTGAATTTACTGGGTTTATCCAAGCGTCCATCGGCAAAAGTCGGTCACACATCTGCTGTTGAAACGGTAAATATTTAAAGGATAGTCGCAAAGACGCTAAGAAAAACCTTTGCGTCTCTGCTACTACCCTCCAAGAAGGCTGTACACCTTCCTAATGCGTGAGATCATTTAAATCAGCTTGACGGCACGCAAACCGAACAATAAACCAACCGCAAGTCCAAAAAACAATCCGATAAAGACGATAAAAGATACAACAGCGAACATTTACGTTTCTCCACAAAGGTTCATTAATTCTATTGAAGCATTAAGTCGGGAATGAGAGTTAGGAGTTAGGAGTTAGGAGTTAGGAGTTTGGAGTTTGGAGTTTGGAGTTTGGAGTTTGGAGTTTGGAGTTAAGCTGACAATCTTTTAATTTGCACATTCCAATTCCAGCAAAGTTTTGTAGTGCGGGCATCTTGCCCGCGTATCATATGCAAATTCAATGCGTAACAGCTTAAGACTTTGTACCAAATTGATGGTTTATTTATCATAAGGATATAGCACACAATAGTGCCCACTAACTATATATTAGGAGGCTTCCACCATGTCCCAGACCCCTTTAAAAATGACGGTTGAGGAGTATCTAACTTACGATGACGGTACAGATAAGCGTTACGAACTCGAAAACGGGGTATTAATAGAGATGCCTCCCGGTACTGGTAAGCATGAAGCGATTATCACTTTTCTTGTCGTTCGCTTCTTTTTGGAAAAGGAACGTTTGGGACTAACGTTAGAACCGCGTTCCAATGGTGTCGAGGTCATGACCAGCAAACAAATTAGACGCCCTGATGTATTGGTTATGACGACTCAGCAAGCTATTTCCATTGAAAATAAATCGGCTATTCTTAGAACTGCACCACCACTTATTGTTGAAATAGTATCTCCCGAATCTGTTGACCGCGACTACAATATTAAAACATTGGAGTACGCAGCCTTTGGTGTTAATGAATATTGGATTGTTGACCCGCTGGATAATAAAGTAACAGTCTGTTTGTTACCTGGTTCCGTTTATAATCAAGCAGTATTTACTGGCAATGAACAAATCGTATCACTGATATTTCCACAAATTAACTTAACTGCCCAACAAGTACTGGCATCGAAGCTTTAATATACGACAATCAAAATATGTAAAAATTTGTGCATATCTACCCATCCAATTAGAAAGAGTTAGTCTTTGTATTAAAAATTCCTAACTCCTAATTCCTAACTCCTAATTCCTAACTCCTAACTTTTCCCCACTCCCCCGATGCTCAAATTGCGTTAAAATACAGCGCACGGGCGCATGAAGAGGGTTTTTGGCAATGGCTTCTGTTATCCAAGTAAATTTACCGCAACAGTCTTATGAAATTGCTCTAGCACCAGGTGGTCTAGATAAACTTGGGGAATACATGAGTGGTTTGAAGCTAGGCAAAAAAGTGCTGCTGGTTTCTAACTCAACTATATTTCCATTTTACGGTAATAGAGCGATCGCATCTCTAGAAGCTGCTGGTTTTGAGGTTGCTAGTTGCATCCTACCTGATGGCGAAAGCTACAAAACCCCTCTTACACTCCAACAAATCTATGATACCGCTCTGGAAAACCGCATCGAACGCTCCTCAACAATGGTAGCTTTAGGCGGTGGGATCGTTGGCGATATGACAGGATTTGCGGCTGCAACTTGGTTGAGGGGAATTAACTTTGTCCAAGTACCTACAACCCTATTGGCTATGGTAGATGCATCAATAGGTGGAAAAACAGGTGTCAACCATCCCCAAGGCAAAAACTTGATCGGTGCATTTTATCAACCGCAACTGGTATTAATCGATCCAGAAGTTTTACAAAGCCTTCCCGTACGAGAATTTCGCGCCGGAATGGCAGAAGTGATAAAATACGGCGTGATTTGGGATGCTGAATTATTTGCCCAAATGGAAGCTAGCGATAGTGTCCGGGACAAGGGAGACAGCGGCGAAGGAACGCTCATACACAACATATTAATGCGTTCTTGTCAAGCAAAAGCTGATGTGGTCGGTAAAGATGAAAAAGAAGCAGGACTGCGGGCAATTCTGAATTATGGACACACGATCGCTCATGCTGTGGAAAGCTTGACTGGTTATACAGTAGTGAATCATGGCGAAGCTGTAGCTATTGGTATGGTAGCAGCAGGGCAGATAGCTGTGGAATTGGGAATGTGGACTTCTAAAGAGGCAGATCGGCAAAATGCTTTGATTTCAAAAGTCGGCTTACCTACAAAGTTACCACCAGGATTGGATATTGAGGCGATCGTTGATTCTTTGCAGCTTGACAAGAAGGTGATCGCAGGTAAAGTCAGGTTTGTATTGCCAACGCAGATTGGTGTGGTGACAGTGACTGACGAGGTGCCAACGGATATCATTCGGAACGTGTTGCGGAAAATGTAGAACCTAATGGCACTAACTTATTTGACGTTGCTGAATTGAGGTATAAATTACCCTCACCCTTGGGGAGAGGGGAACTTTTAATTCTTGTCCCCTCTCCCTTGGCACAGAGGGCTAGGGTGAGGGTAAATTTAGCAATTCATACCCGGATTCAGCAACGCCAATTATTCTAATTTTTCCCGATCCAGTCTCAACAACTGAGGATATAGAGATGGTAGATGCACCCTAATTAATTCTTGCCCTCAGTCCCAAACAGACTGGGGTTTTTTATTTTTAGCAACTTATTCTAATTTTTCCCGATCCAGTCTCAACAACTGAGGATATAGAGATGGTAGATGCACCCTAATTAATTCTTGCCCTCAGTCTCAAACAGACTGGGGTTTTTTATTTCTAGCAACTTATTTAAATTTTTCCCGATCCAGTCTCAACAACTGAGGATATAGAGATGGTAGATGCACCCTAATTAATTCTTGCCCTCAGTCCCAAACAGACTGGGGTTTTTTATTTTTAGCAACTTATTTAAATTTTTCCCGATCCAGTCTCAACAACTGAGGATATAGAGATGGTAGATGCACCCTAATTAATTCTTGCCCTCAGTCCCAAACAGACTGGGGTTTTTTATTTCTAGCAACTTATTTAAATTTTTCCCGATCCAGTCTCAACAACTGAGGATATAGAGATGGTAGATGCACCCTAATTAATTCTTGCCCTCAGTCCCAAACAGACTGGGGTTTTTTATTTCTAGCAACTTATTTAAATTTTTCCCGATCCAGTCTCAACAACTGAGGATATAGAGATGGTAGATGCACCCTAATTAATTCTTGCCCTCAGTCCCAAACAGACTGGGGTTTTTTATTTTCCCACAGTTTTCAAAAATATCCTGATGCAACCTCAACTTAGAAGGATACAAAGATGGTAGATGCACCCTGATTAAATTTTTGCCCTCAGTCCCAAACAGACTGGGGTTTTTTCTATTTCTGATGCGATCGTAAGCATAAGAAATAAATAGTAGAGTAGATGCACCCTAATTTACAGCCTTCAGCCTATGGCTAGACAATAATTATACCAACCAGTGAGTGCATGAAGTCTCTATCTATGTGGGTATCAAGAAATTTCTGTAACAATTCTAAATTTTCCGGATATCGCAAAAACCACAAACCAGATCGGGGTAAGTAGGTGGGTGGGAAAATTTATAACTATTAATTATGCCATTTTCATGTGTTCTGGTGTACGCAGTTCATGATGGCTACTTAGATAAGATGCACCTGATAGCATCCCTAACCATAATCTGGGGTTTATCTATTCGCTTGTTTCCTTGTTCGGTTTAATACCCCGACCGTTCTTAAGACCGTCCGTTTTGAGTGGGGTTCGGGTCCACATATACAAACCTCCTGCTTCTTCCTTCTTCCTTCTTCCTTCTTCCTTCTTCCTTCTTCCTTCTTCCTTCTTCCTTCTTCAATTATTTAAATATCGCTGGTAGCAAACCCGGAGCTAGCCACAATGCATAACCGATGAATCCAAACAGCAAAGTAATCAAACCAGTGATGACGTAACTAATGCACATTAATAGACCATCTGATTCAATGGTCGCAACGGCCAAAAGTAAGATTCCAATTGTCGGGAAGGGATTAGTCAGAGGCACTGGGGAAATTAGCAACACAGCTAGCCAAGAGATACAAAGCCCATTTAAACGCCAAGTCCAAGCATTTTGAGCAATTTTTTCCCATCGAGGACGGGTTATTTTCTCTAGCACCCGTGTAACTCGTCGCAAATTTTGCAGAATTATCTGAGCAAAAGCACGGGGAAATTCGTAGTTGGCGATTTTTTTCGGTAACCAAGGCGATCGCCGACCCAAAACCATCTGTACAGACAACAACAAGCAAGTACCACCAAAAGGACCTGTTAACCCTGGTGGCATGGGAAATAAAAACGGTAAAACTAATAAGGCAATGACTAGACTAAAACCCCTTTCTGAAGTTTCCGCCAAAATATCCCCTAAAGTCAGAGGTTGTTCGCTTAAGTGTTGCAGTAAATTTTTAATATCTTGAGAAAATTTCAGATGCTTTGGGTGTGAGTTAATATCTCTTACCACAGTATTTTTATGAGAGTTAGTCAATTTAAATATATATACAAATTCATCCAAATATATTTCCTAGAAATAGCAAATTGTTATGTCAACAAGAAGTCTTGAGCCTTGAGTTCTGTCTATCTTTCAACCCGTTTTAACTTTTTTTGAGCTTTCAGCCCAAAATGAAAGTTGAGTGGCTTTGGTGCAAGATATGACTGATTATCGTGGGGGTACGAAAACAGTTACAGCCTGCGGTATCACCCGAAAAAGGGCGGGAGTATAAGTTGTAATTTCACCATCAGTATTTATCGGGCGCGGCTTACGGGTATAAACTTCAAACTCTTGCCCGTGAAGGGCACGGACATTTTGGGAATGAATGTGTCGTCCCCCCCGCATTGCAGGCAATATAGGAATAATCTGCCACCAATGCTTAATCTCTAAACTGTATAAATCTAATCTTTGGTCATCAATTGTGGCATCCTGAACCACCGCCATCCCACCACCGTAATACCGTCCGTTCCCTACCGCGATTTGTACCGTTTTCACGGAAATTGATTGGTTTTTGAAGCGAATCTCGGCACTAAACGGTCGGGATTCCCAAATTACTTGGATTGCAGTGGCCGCATAAGCTAATACCCCCCAACGACGCTTGACTTCCTTTGTCAGTCGCTGGGTGATTTTTACACTCAAACCCAAACTAGCAACATTAAAAAAGTGCTTACCATTCACCCATCCTAGGTCGATGTGCCGCACCTCACCTAAGGCTATAATTTTGCAAGCTTCTGGTATGGAGTTGGGAATTCCCAGAGTCCTAGCGAGGTCGTTGGCAGTCCCCAGAGGTAAAATACCCAAGGGTAAGTGAGTATTAACTAAACCATCTACCGCCGCATTTAGAGTCCCATCACCACCACCAACAATTACCAAGTCAACTTTATTTTGATAGCGTTGAATCAGTTCAGCTAGTTGCTGGGGATGTTCTGTAGACTTCTCAATTAAATTGAATCCGAGTTGCTCAAGGCAGTGTATGGCTTCCGGTAAGCGCTTTTCGCCTTGGCGGGCGTGGGAATTTACTAACAGCAGTGCGCGGGGACTCATTGGTAGTCTTCTTTATAGTGCAAGTCTACGATCATCTACTTTTCGCATTTATATTGGCTGAAATTGCTTTACAAACTGGGAGTAAAATTCTGCTATGAAAATTAATTATTCACTTTTTCTACGCTTATTATATATTTCAATTCGCTACTTTTTTATCGTAATTTTATCTAGCTTTACTTTACTAACGATTACCGCCTTAATACCTAGAAAATGGACTAGTTACTCAAGACATAATTGCAATTTCCAAATTTGTATTTCCAATACAGGAGTACATACTAACATAATAGTCCCGACGCAAAATAAAGTTTACGATTGGCATAATTATCTATCGTTAGATATAGTCGGCGTTGATACCGAATCAGACTACAAATATCTCAGCTTTGGCTGGGGTGATAGGGCTTTCTATTTGTCCACACCAACTCTTGCAGACTTAAAATTTTCCACTACTTTCAATGCCCTATTTTTGCCTACACCCTCTGTTATGTATGTTAAAGGGTATCAATTACTACCAACTGATGTAGGGGTTAAATGCATTCAAGTAAATCAGGATGATTATTTACAATTAGTGAAATATATCCAAGCTAGTTTTCAATTAGATGGCAAAGGCAGAAAAATACGTATAGGAAACGGTCACAGTTCTAATGCCGGATTCTATGCTGCAGTTGGTGATTATTCAATACTGAATAATTGTAATACTTGGACAGCAGAAGGATTGAGAAAGGCTAATGTAAATACTCCTCTTTGGGATGGATTTTCATCTGCAATTATGTGGCAGTTGAGAAGTGGCTGTGAATAAATTTAGGAGTTAGAGGATGTTTTAAAAGTCAAAGCGAGTCAAAAATCATAAAATTCTCATAGTAGTCGGTTCCGCCATTTCTTTGGGTCTTGAGAACAATGAAAAACTGAATAGACAATGATAATGTCATCCACAAATTCATAGAAAACTACGTAAGGGAAGCGTCGCAGTACAGCCCTTCGGTAGCTATCATGTACAACCTTATATATTTCTGGGTTTCGCCTAATTGACAGTATGTAAGCATCGACACAACGCAGAAACTCTTATCCTAAGCCCGATTCCTGTTGTTCGTACTAAGTATAAGCCTCGGATGCATCCCGCTGGGCTTCTGGTAAAATAATAAAATCTCTAAGTATCATGACGCTGACTGCGAATGCGTTCTTTAGAGGGAAATATCTAAACCGTAACCAATCGAGACAAAATGGTATAATTCAGACTTCGCTCTCTGAGTGAGTCAAGGTAAATCGAACAAACAAAGCTGCTCTCCCTTGAAACCAACCAAACTGGGTTTGACCGATTTTTGACTATCTAGAGTCCTGGCAATTTCCCTTTGCCGTATCTCTTTTTGAATTGCTCAGTTCGCCGCAGTAAAATACTTTTTACCGTAGTAAATTTCATATACCGGGTTATTTCTGCATCATCCCTGCGAGCAAGGATATTCCGAGCAGCGTTAATATCAGATTGCAACACAACCCCGTCAAAACAGTGAAATGAATCGGCTTTGCGTTCCCCTAAAAGAACACCGTAACGACAATCCATTTGCGATGTGTAAGCTGCGTTAACAGCTATTGCTTGACCAGATAAACGCACAGAAATCTGTTTTAAGGAATCAGCTACCAGTCCTTTACACCAACTGGACATTCTGGCAGCAACTTTACCTTTTAAACCTTTTTTATCTTTAATTGGCTCAGTTAAATCTTCATAAACAACTGTGCCGTATTTTAAAAAAATCTCAACTGTTGCCGTAAAAATAATGGTTTTTAATTGTCCTTCTACCCTTCGCTTCTGGCGGGACATCTTAACTTTACCGAGATTATTTTTACGAATATTTTCTGCCTTAGAATGTAAACCTTTTTTTTCATATTTTTGAGTAAGAGAATGTAATTTCCCACGTTTTCTCCCACGCTCAACACGATATTCTACTTCTTTTTGAATAATATTTCCTAACCCGCAACCGTAAAATTCACCCTCACTAGAAACATAAACTTCTGTGAATCCCCTATCTATTCCTATAGCTTCAGTACTTCGGTTGGGAGGCACAGTTTTTTCTACTTTTTTAGGATAATGAATTTCAACTCGGTTATCTGGCTGAATGATTACTTTTATTTCGCCGGAAATATCTGGATTACCATGTAAAAGCTAGCTATTATGCTTTGAGTCTATCATCGAAACAAAGTTAAGGGCGATACTCTACTGGAACTGCGTTATCAGGCACACAAAAACCGAACTATATGAATTTATGTAAAGGCTCGCAGTTGCGCTTTAACGCTCTAAATATGAGCGATATTCGCGCTGAGTCCTGAGAGGACTCGCTCCACGAACGCGTTCTTGGATCTTAGCGCAACTACAAACCTTTATTTATTTGTGCCGACCTACTTAACTGTTATTCATCATGAGCGTAGCGGTTAAACAGGTAGTCTAGGGCATAGTTACGGAGCTTGTAATATGTTGGATCTTCCATAATTCGCGCTCTATCTCTGGGACGAGGGAAAGGAATTTCCATGACTTCGCCAATTTTTGCATGGGGGCCGTTAGTCATCATCACCAATTTATCTGCAAGAAACAAGGCTTCGTCGATATCATGAGTAATCATCAATACCGTTGCACCGTTATCACCCCAGATTTTCAGCAATTCTTCTTGCAATTCTTCTTTGGTGATGGCATCTAACGCACCGAAAGGTTCGTCTAAAATCAACACTTTCGGACGAATGGATAGCGCACGAGCAATGGAAACCCGCTGTTTCATCCCACCAGAAATTTGTCCTGGCTTTTTATCAGCAGCTTCTGTTAGTCCAACCATTGCCAAATGCTCCCGGACGATCGCATTCTTTTCAGCTTGTGGCTTGTTGGGATAAACTGCATTCACAGCCAAGTAAACATTTTCAAAAGCTGTCCGCCAAGGTAATAGGGCGTAGTTTTGGAACACCACCATCCGATCTGGACCTGGTTTGGTAATTGGCTGTCCCTCCAATAATACTTGTCCGGTGGTGGGTGTGTTGAAACCCGATACCATGTTCAACAAAGTGGATTTACCGCAGCCGGAGTGACCGATTAAACAGATAAACTCGCCCTTTTCAACGCTGAGATTTACCCCATCAAGTACTGTATAAGGTCCTTTCTTTGTTGGGTAGACTCTGGTAACTTCTTTAATTTCCAAAAAAGCATCACCACGACTCTTGGGTGCTGTTTTCATTGGTTGTCCCAATTTGTCTCTTGATGTGCTGTAGGCAAGTGGACTGTTTTGCATAATGATTTCTTAGGGAGGTGGTGATTGAAAGTTAGGAGTTATGAGTTATGAGTTAGGAGTTAGGAGTTATAAATTTAACTCCTAACTTATGAACTTAAGCTGCTCTTCTAATGGGTGAATCGAGAACAACTTCTGCAATTGAGAAATCGCGCTTAATCGCCAAACTATTGAGATAGCCAATAGGATCGTCAGCGTTGAAGGATTTACCATCAAACAGTTGAATTGGTTGGCGAGTGTAGCTAATATCCAGACCCAATTCGCGGGCTGCTGTACTAAATACACGGACTCTACATACCCGTTCAACGATTTCTACCCAGTTTCTAGGGAAGGGTGTGTCACCCCAACGAGCCAATTGGGTCATGATCCAAATTTGCTCGGTACGGCTGGGACGGTTGATTGCAGACTCAGCATAGAATTGGTGGTGGGCATATTCCCTGACCAAACCGTCTGCGCTAGGGATTTTTAAAGTCGTGTCATCCAAATGGATATAATCCATATCCGTACAAACGTAATCTTTTCTTGCCAAAATTTGCCGCACTTCTTCGGCATTTTCCGGTAAGGAACAGTAATAGCAAGCTTCTAATAAAGCTTTGGTCAAGGCAATGTGAGTGTTAGGATACATTTCTGCCCATTCTTCCTTGACGCCAAGGACTTTACCAGGGTGTCCTAACCAAATATCTAGGTCGCCAGCCGCAGTAAAGCCAATACCTTCCTCAGCGGCACGGATGTTCCAAGGTTCGCCTATGCAGTAACCATCGATACTTCCTTTTTGCAAATCCACGATCATTTGGGCTGGCGGGATGGTTTGAATGTGAATATCCTTGTCGGGGTCAATGCCACCTGCAGCTAGCCAGTAACGCAATAGCAGGCTGTGCATTGATGCTGGATGCACCACGCCCATAATGTGGCGTTTTTCACGGGTGCGAAGTAGGTACTGTTTGAAGTCTGGTAACGATTTCACCCCTTGGTCTAAAAAGCGTTTGTCCAGGGTGATGCCATTACCGTTGCGAGTCATGGTCAGTGCCGTCACAACTGACATGGGTCGGTTTTCATGCCCACCTAAAGTTAACCAGATGGGCATCCCCGATGGCATTTGAGCCGCATCCAAATACCCGCCAGCCATACCATCAACAATGCCGCGCCAGCTGGTTTCCCGTGTTAAATTTACTTCATCTAAACCGTGCTTGGCGAAGAAGCCTTTTTCTTTCGCCACTGCTAGAGGTGCGCAAGCTACTAAGGGAATAAAGCCAATCTCCAAGTTGACTTTTTCTAAACCGTGACGAGAGATGGCTGTAGTTTTCCTTGCCCGTATTTTCTTGACCCGCTTTTGCTGGTTGAGGAAATAAATCATCTCACTGCGCAAGCTGTAGTAGCTGGGGTGTTCTACTACTTCCATCCGCTTGCGGGGTCTGGGAATATCTACTTCCAAAATGCCACCAATCTTGGATTCTGGGCCGTTGGTGAGCATGACAATTCTGTCAGATAACAGTACCGCTTCATCCACGTCGTGAGTCACCATCACTGCGGTAACTTCGTTTTCTTGGCATATCTGCATTAACTGTTCTTGCAAGTTACCGCGTGTGAGTGCATCCAACGCACCAAAGGGTTCATCCAGTAGTAATAGTTTCGGACGAATCGCTAAAGCCCGAGCGATCGCTACCCGCTGTTTTTGTCCCCCAGAAAGCGTCCCCGGTTGTTTGTCTGCATGAGGACGCAAACCCACCATATCAATATGCTTATCGATAATTGCCTTGCGTTGACCTGTCGGTAAATCTTTCATTACAGAATCTACTGCCAAGGCAATATTTTCTCTTACCGTCCGCCAAGGCAATAATGAATAATTTTGAAACACTACCATCCGCTCTGGACCTGGTTTGGTAATTCTTTGTCCTTCCAGAGTCACCAGACCATCGGTTGGCAAATCCAAGCCGGCAATCATATTTAATAATGTGGATTTTCCACAACCAGAGTGACCAATCAGAGAAATGAATTCTCCCTTCTTAATCTGAAGGTCAATTCCTTTGAGGGCAATATACTGTCCACCGCCGGTTAAGTTAAAAACCTTATCAATCTGGTCAACACCAACAAATATAGACATAACACTTTGGTAATGGTAAATGGATGGTTGTTAATTGTTAGTTATTGGTTGTTAGTTGTTGGTTGTCGGTTGTTAGTTGTTGGTTGTTAGTTGACCACTAACTCCTAACTCCTAACTCCTAACTCCTAACTCCTAACTACTTGCTTTCTGCAGGTAAAATCAAAGTTTGAACCCAAGCCATCAATTTATCTAGTACTAAACCGACTACGCCGATATAAACTAGAGCCAAAATTACTTCACTGACGTTGTTATTTTGATATGCATTCCAGATGAAGAATCCAATTCCTACAATCCCTGACATTACGATTTCTGCTGCGATAATCGCCAACCAAGCCAAACCAATCGCAATTCTTAATCCTGTAAAAATGTAAGGTAGAGCGGCAGGAATCAAGATGTTGGTGAAATATTCTTTCTGGCTGAGTTGCAAAACCTTGGCAACGTTGTTGTAATCGCTAGGAATTTGAGTTACTCCCACCGCTGTGTTGATTAAGATGGGCCAAATTGCTGTAATGAAAATTACAAACAGCGCTGCGGGTTCATTTTGTCGCAAAGCAGCCAAGGAAATAGGAACCCAAGCCAAAGGTGGTACGGTACGCAGTAGTTGGAAAATGGGATCTAAAGCTTTGGACATGGTTTTATTCACGCCAATCAAAACGCCCAAACCAATACCCACAATTGCCGCTAAAGTGTAGCTGATAGCGACTCGTTGCAAGCTGGCTAATATCTGCCAAAACAGTCCTTTGTCAATACCACCTTTATCGTAGAAGGGATATAAAATTAAGATCCAAGTGTCTGAAATAACCTGAATTGGTCCCGGTAATGTCGCTCCAGGAACCCAAGAAAACATTTGCCACACAACTAGAAAGATACCGATGGCAATAGTCGGAGGCACAAGTTCAGGTAATTGTTTTTGCAGGCGTGCCATGAAGCTATTCTCAAGATTAGCGCTTGCGGGGCGTCTCTGGACTGTTGTCATTTTCTTTTCCTCTGGTTGTGTTTTGCTACTACTATTAACTTCTTACTTATCAATTATTAGTCTAAAACTGCTTAACTAACAATCAATAATCTCCAACGAACTAACTAAAAACTTACTTTTTTGATTTTGAGGCTCTTCAAATATTCCTCTGGTTTTTCCGGGTCAAACTTTATGCCATCAAAAAACGTTTCTACGCCCCGAGATGTGCTGGTAGGAATATCAGCAGCAGGGACTCCTAATTCTTTAGCAGCTTCTTTCCAAATATTTTCTTTGTTGACTTTATCGATTAGTTCTTTGCCTTTTGCCCCTATATATTCTTTCGGCAAGAAACCCCAACGCACGTTTTCTGTGAGGAACCATAAATCGTGGCTCTTGTAGGGATATGAAACGCTCCCTTTGCTATCTTTCCAATAGTACACTGCCATCGATTTATCATCAATAACGCGACCATCTCCCATATCATATTTGCCTTCATATGGTTCTGCAAGAATTTCAAATGGAAGGTTGAAATAATTTCTCCCCGAGAGAATTGCAGCCGCTTCTTTTCGGTTAGCAAAATTATCCAACCATTGCTGCGCTTCCATAATTCCTTTCAAAAGCGCTTTGGTTGCTTTGGGATTTTTATCAACCCAATCTCCCCTCATCGCCAAATATTCTTCAGGGTGATCTTTCCACATTTCTGCTGTTAACATTGCCAAGAAGCCAATCTTATCTTTGACAATGCGATAGGGCCAGGGGTCACCAGTACTGAAGGCATCCATTGAACCTGTCTTCATGTTGGCGACAGTCTGCGCTGCTGGGACTGGAATTAATTTCACATCAAGATCCGGGTCGATACCACCTGCTGCTAACCAGTAACGAATCCACAAATCTTGGTTAACTTTGGCAAAAGTAAAGGCTGCAGTGAAAGGAGTTTTTGATGATTTTAGCCCGTCCACTAAACCCTTGCCACCTTTCGACAAATCCAGTGCAATTTGTTTTCCTGCGTGTTTGCTGGCAACTGCAATCCCATTTCCTTGGGTATTTAACTGCGCCAATAAATACATAGGAATCTTTACATTCCCTTTGGTGATTAAACCTTCAGTTATCAAATGTGGCATTGGCATCTGATATTGACCGCCATCAACACCACCACCAGACGCACCAATTTCTGTATTATCTCGCATTGAACCCCAAGATGCTTGCTTGGCAAGGTTTACGTCGGTCATGCCGTACTTAGCAAAGAAGCCTTTCTCTTTGGCAATAATCAGAGGAGCCGCTTCAACAATCGGGATATATCCTAAATTAGCCTTAGTCGTTTCCGGTTTTTGTTCTGGGCTAACACTAGAATTTGCAACCATCTGCGCTGTTGATTGGGTTCCTGACTGTGCTTGCGAGGAGCCACCACCAACACCTTCGGGAGGATTGCCTAAACAGCCTTTGAGTAATACAACACCCGCAGAGGCTCCAGCTGTCAACAGAAATTTCCGGCGGTTAAATGGATTTGAGAATTCTGCCATAAAAGCTCCTTCGGGTAAATTGCATTTTTTGTAGTTATGACAAATTAAGGCAAGAGGAACATATTGTTTCTTGCGCTATCTATGTGTATCTGACGCATTTGTCGGTCGTTTATTGCAGCCAAACTCAAGTTGAGATGGCTGCGATATTACACTTATTAAATTCGGTAATTTCGGTTACGTTGCCTAACTCATCACGGAGAAGAATTTTTAACTTGTTGAAAATAGTTTACAGGTTTTAACGGCAAATTGTTCTACCTCACACTGTAATTATTAAATAAATATTAGATTACTTATATAAGTAAAACTTTATATATCTTAATTAAATTAGCGAAATAGTTCTATCGCATAGATAAAATTCTATATACTAAATTACATTTAATCTATTAACAGCCTTTGAAACCTGATATCTGTAAAAATAAGTAAAGAAGTATTATCTTTAATTAACGCAAAAAAGATGTCTAATTTCCAATTGGAGGGGTTCTTCCCTCTTGTCATAGGTACTTTAATCTGTGTTCGCATGATTTTAACAAGTAAAGTTTTTTTCTATAGTAATTAGAGTTTTTTTTGATGATTAGAACTATCCGCAAAATCGGACTCATTGTTGTACTATTCAATATTTTGATAGTTATCATTTGTTTTATAAACCAATTAATTCGCGATCGCATCTGAGATAGCATCCTCTGTGTCAATTGCTTGATGTGAGCCGATATTTTCTGACAATACCAGGTTGTGCAAGTATGAGAGCAAGATGCTTGCTGGTGTTGCAATATTATCTTTGCCGATTCGTCCTAAATCTGCCTCCGCATGACGATGCTCAAGGCTTGCAACAGCACGATGCATTTCGCTGATTTTTGCCTTTGTCGCAAAGAGCATCCATATATGTGCAGCGATTTCGTCCTGAATAGAAGTGCCGCAGTTAAACAAGGCATGTACTACGTCATATAGCTCCAATGCTGCCTTTATTTCTGTCGATATTTGGTTTGCCATATCGTCTTCATGCTCTAATGCACGCAATTTTTGAATTGCCTCACCCAGAGTCATTGAAGCATTGGAAGCAAAATACTATGCGTTTTAGCCTAACTCCAAAGTTGTTACCGCGAAGATGCGATCGCTATCAATCACGGGTGTTCATGACAATACATACAAATGCAGGTAAATGTTGGTTGCAATTGATAGCGCTTGAGTGCATCTACTTAGCCATCGATCTATGAAAAAGCGGAGAAAATCACTTTTCACCCTGCTGTTTGCGGCAATTTTGGCAATCAGCATCATCAGCGAATGAGAAAATAGTAGGCTTGCAAATTTCTCAGCTTAAACTCATTTAACGGCGTTTAAACCCCGTTAGAATAATTCAAGTTATCCTCCCTGACTGCCTTCCTACAGTGTACACACAAGTCTCGAAATTCCAGCATATACTTGGTTTCGTCGCTCAATCTCCTCTTCTTTATGGGGAGAAGTGGAGTTTCAAGTCCTCCAAGATTTGGTTATTTAAGGGGCTAGAAGAGTTGAAACCTATGCGGACAACTTGTGTTTACAGGGTAGATTCAGCCTTCTGGGTGGATTTGGACTGCAATTGTTAAGACTACGTTGGTGAACAATATGAACAACAGATTTTCGTTTATTGGTGGTAAGCAAGGCAAATGGAGAGTAGTAGATGTGAGGGGTATTTTTGGGCTTAGTTTAGAGCTTGTTGAAAGGGTGAATGTGGTGAATGATGCTGTCGGAGAATTGCCATTGGATAGTTCATGGGTTCTACAAAGTTTTACCAGTAATATTCGCTATGCGGTTCGTGATGAAGTAAATACTCTTCGGGCAGTGCAGCCTGTGCTAAATCGTTTGGAAGCAGTTTGTGCCGTGCTTATTCCGATTAAAAAGTCTGTCCAGTGGTGGGAAATGCCACAAGATGAGAGGCGAGCGATTTTTGAGGAAGAATCTCATCATACGGCTGTTGGTTTAGAGTATCTTCCAGGGGTGGCACGTCGGCTGCTTCACTGTCGTGATATCGGGGAACCATTTGATTTTCTCACATGGTTTGAATTCGGGCCGGAGCATACCAAGGCTTTTGATGAATTATTGTTGCGGATGCGTGCAAGCAAAGAATGGGAGTATGTGGAGCGCGAGGTTGAAGTTCGTCTAGAGCGTGATGATAAGTAGTAAGGCAAAATTATTTAAGCCAAAGGAAAGTATGGAAATATTTACCACGATGGGCTTCAACGCAATATTCCTACAATATGAACTATTGCAAAAAGTTAAACAAAGACCTGCTTTATATTTGGGGAAACGTTCTCTAAGTCATCTACAAGTTTTTTTAGATGCATACACTTTTGCTCTTCGTGAAGTGGGAATAGAAGTAACAGAGCAAGAACGAGAATTTGAAGAGTTTCAAGAGTGGATAGAACAACGATTTCATCAGCCTGACACTCAATCTTGGAGTCGAATTATTTTGTTTTATTCGGAAGACGAAAGTGATGCATTAAATAGATTTTTTGAACTATTTCAAGAGTTTTTGCAGCGTCATAATACTCTAGAACTAGAAGCAAAAAAGCATGAAAAGTCAGTTACATATTAATGATTTTAAATAGACAAGTAAAGAAAGCAATGATTATACAAGTTTATGGTTCAACGATTGATTCGCTTATCATCCAAGGAGATGCCTGTAAAGAAAGCTAGTATGGCGAGCGCGGAAATTAAGCTACCATTTACGCCGGTTAAAAAGCTTGATAAAACTTGGGCGATAAATTGACCGACCTGCGTTCAGCGCTCCGCTGCGCCCTCTTCGATTGCCCAGAAACGTTCATATCTCGTGGCAGCATTTCCACACACCAAAAGCTTGATCGTCCAAAAATTACCCAATCACTCAGCCACAATCGTACTTTTCAAGATTCCTAATATTTTTCCTAACTGATTGATAAAATATTCATTTAAATCTATATCTATGGTTTTACCATTCAATCTTAAAAATCTCCAGTTTGTTCCAGTAGTAATAACACCATAAATAGTAGAAATTTGATTGCCTTTAGTTTCATTAAAAACTTGAGCGGCTATCATTTCTGCCATACATTGTCCCAATCCAGATTGAATATTATCATTTTTAGCTTCTACTAAAGTAACTACTGGGGCTTCAATGACAATTTGTTCGGGAGAGCGACTAATTAGGAAATCACAGAAGCCATTTAATCCTTTGCTGACATCCACCGTAAAATCTCGACCAGAAAATATACTTATTTGTAATTTATTTTGCAAGTTATATTGTTTTTTTAGTTCTACTAATATTGGCATGACAATCAACTCCGAACGGGCTTTTTCTGTATCAATCGCTAATGCTAAAGGCAAGTATTCTTGGAGAGATTGTGTTAAAAAATCGCTGCAATCGACCTCTGGTACATTGAGAAAAATTCCAAATTGCTCGGATATCGATATCCCAAACTCTTTCTTGATTTGCTCTATCGTAAATTGACTGTATGGCATATCAATAACCTCGCTTCTATAGCTGTCATAATCAGGCTATCGTATTTTTGTTCTTCTCCCCCAGAATTGGGGTGGGGGGTTTCAAAGTAAACTTTGATGGGTTGCTAGATCCCCGACTTCTCAAACAAGTCGGGGATCTAAACCTCACGACTGGGCAAAATCCACCACTATGTTTATTTATCACCATGAAACTATTGACCTATAAACTTTAGTTTAGGGTTTGCTGTATTCCTTTGCAAATGGACAATTTCCACCCCCATAAACTGTCCGTTGTGATTTTAGAAATTTGGGAAACAAATTAGAAAGTGCCAAGTCATTTTGGGAACTCAATTTTAATAGGGTCTTAAGTCGTTAGAAACTTCCACAATACCCCTAGAGCCGTCAATTTTCACCCACTGACCATCCTGTAAAAGCCATGTAGCGCTTTTAACATCCATAACAGCAGGTATACCGTATTCGCGAGCGACGATCGCACCGTGAGAAAGCCGTCCACCAGCCTCGGCAATTATCCCGCCAGCTCGCATCAGCATAGGTGCCCAGCCAGAATCGGTATAAGGAACTACCAAAATCGTCTCTCGGTTGATATCTGGTACTGCTTGTAAATTCCGCAATACCTTCACCTTTCCCATTACTACTCCAGGGCTTGCGGGAATCCCGTGTAGGGTACTGGAGTCGTGAGTCGGCAGTGGAGAGTTTTGGATAGGGATTGGCGGTGTATTGCCATAGACTAAGACAGGTAATTGTAAAAGCTGATTGGAAGCAGCAAATTGCGATCGCCGAATTTGCACCAAATAACGCAACTGAGCAATCAAGTTAGAATCGCTACCTTCAATCAGTTGCCGCACTTCTTGCAATTCCAAAAAGAAAATATCTCCCGTCTGAACAAGCAAGCCCGACTGCAACCATTTCTGCTCCAAAGCCAGAAAAGTCCAACGCAACTCAGCTAATAGACGAGAATAAACCTCTGTAACTCTCCCCTTCAAATTCACACGTCCTTGGACAAATCCGCGCTTCTTACCTTGGCGTTGTTTTCGTTTTGACGGTTCTTCTGCTTGCATCAACTGCACAAACAACTGCTTTACCGCTTCTGGTTCTTCCCGCCAGGTAGGAACGGCAATATCAGTACCGACATCACTTAAATAACCATAACGTTTGAAGAACATCTCAAACTGGGTAAGAACTTTTTGCCCTTGGATAGAAATCGCCAAGTCCTCAAACAGAGTTTCTGGATCGAACTCAGGTAATAACTCCTTAGCATTCGCCGCAATTTCATCAAGTGATCGCAACGCCGCCACTTCTGGAGCCATACTATGGTCTATGTTGCCATCATTCACCCGAAAAACGCCTTGACGCAGCGCCGCACTCAAGGGAGCCATAATACTGTAATAAGTGGCTCTATGGAGCAAAGTCAGGATAAATTCAATCCGAACTAAAAGTAAACTTGGCTCCAAATCATCGACAAATTCTTGGGATAATTGCGATAGACCAGGAGCAAATCGCCTGCGATAATCGCGCTCAAAGTCATGAGCTAAGGAAAATTCCTTTCTCATTAACTTCAACAGTCCTGGTAGATTCCGCATCGTAGACTCTAACGGCGGCTTACTCATCTTTGCGCCTCTAGTTAAAAACTCCAGACTTTCCGGCGGTAAACCCATCCGAAGAAATATCTGCCCTAAGAGAGATGCATTGAAGTAGGCCCTAGAGTGGTGCAAAGTTGCAGTTTCATTGAAATCTAAACCAGCGGCACGCTTGCCCAACACTACTGTAAAAAGTTCTCCCCAAACGCCACAAGTTAAAGGACGATTAATCGACCAAGTTAGTGGGCGAATAAAGCCGGGAATAACTTCGGCGGCAATTTTGCGCGTCCAGATGGGTAGTAAGGTGGTGATTGGTCGAGCTTGCAACACCCAGAGAGTTTGACCGTCATAACTCCACTCAATATCTTGGGGGACGCCGTGGTAACGTTCTTCAAGATGTCGGGCTAAATACGCCACCTGCTTAATTAATACTGCCGGGACTCGTCCTTCGCCCTCTAATTGTATGGAGGAGAAATGTTCTGCTTCAAACACAAATGCGCGATATTGTTCTGGGGTGACTCTTCCCGAAACAACATTTTCGGCACCTCCGGGTAAAGCTTCGATGACTACTGCGTCAGCTTCTTGAGTCATGGGATCGCGACTGAACGCTACACCAGAAAATACACTTTGAACTTGTTGTTGAATTAGTACCGCCATCGCTGCTTGATTGATACTGCGTTCCGATCCGGAAGGATCTGCAAAATCGCGACGGTATTGCATAGCAGATGCACTATCGTAAGAAGCCTGAACTTTGGCGATCGCTTGCTGTAACTCTTGTCTGTTGGTAACGTTCAACACCGTTTCATATTGTCCGGCAGCGGAAGCGTGTTCTGAGTCTTCGCCAATTGCCGAGGAACGCACTACCAAGGGGGATAATTCTGAAGGCTGAAAAAAGTCTAGCAAGGGTTCGGGGTCATAAGCTGGGGGAATTATCCAACCTTTGGGAACTGGATAACCCCATTGCTTAATTTCCGACAACCTCGCTGCCTTGTTTCCCACCATCACAGAATCCAAATCTTCATCCAAAGAGAGAATGCCTTGGCGATCGCCACGCAATAATTGAAATGCTCCTTGAGAGTCTGCTTGCGCTTCCGAGGTTGGTAAATCCAAGTCATCGGGAATTTGTTTGTAAATCCAGCCAAGTAATGCTGCAAGGGCGATTGCCACCATGATTCTAGGGGAATCATTCACATGCAGCAGTCCGATAATTAGCGGAAATAAAATCAAAACCCCAAATTTTGCTAACTGGCGATCGCGCACAATCGTAAAGCTGATTGCCGCTAGTAAGGATACAAAACCGGCTGCGAGTGGATCGTGGATTACAAAGCCCCAGACGACGTTCGTAGTTCCCGCGCCTTTGCCTACCCAATATCTACCTACTACTAGGGCAATTAGTGCTACTAATTCCCAAGCCGAACTAGATGGGAAAAAAGCCCGTGCTAGTAAAACAGCGGCAATTCCTTTACCTGCTTCTGACAACACCGCCAGAATTCCCACCACTGTGCCACCGTGGTAAAAAGCCGCTGAAACACCAACATTCCCAGTACCCATATGGGCTAATTGCCGTCCCTTGAGGGCTTGGGTTATCAGGGCAATTAACGGTAATCCACCCAGGAGGGGGCAGATAATCAAAATAACTAAGGCACCCCAAAGTTCAACCATTTTAGATTTTGGATTTGAGATTTACCTATAATCTAGAATCTAAAATCCCAAATCTAAATTTTTTTTCTATGAATTTAAGGGCGCTTTTAACCAAAAGCGCCCTTATCATAGTAATTTCGGTTCTCTAGGCTATTAATTAATCAGAAAAACTTATCAATCTGCTTCAGATATAAGACTGAAATTGTGATTGACCGTGAGGTACAGGTAACAAATTTAATCCTTTAGTAGCAGCCCGATGGGTACTAAATTCAACTCAGGACTACCAGTATGACTGGTTAGAAATTTTTGCCCCTCCGGCACTAGTGTCGTTAGTTTACAGCGTAGGCTGTTTGCAAAGCCCAAATAATCAAAGCCGCAATCGATCCCAAAAGCAGCACGGTAGAAATAGTCACCGATTTAGGCGAATCCGCACCTTCAAATTTCATGATTCCACGGTTTAAGTCGGACATAACTTTATAATCCTGCTTTGTGACAGTGCCAATTTGCCCGTCTCGATTGTAGTCCTTTCCCTCGCGAACGGCAGGAAGTTTCTAATACCATTTTGTTTAAGATTTGTGAGGTTTACATCATCTTTAAGAGGGAAGAGCCTCTGCGTCCTTACGGGGTCGGGGCTTGTAGCCTTGGGAAGTAGGGAAAAAGGATTATTTATTACACTTAACCCTAGTGGTGCGTGTCATTAATTTTGCGGGGGTACCCGAAGATGAAGCCCCTTGCCCCCAATTCAAAGGGGGCTTTGAACTGGGGGATTTAGGGGGCTTATTTTCACCCTTCAGAACTTATGAGATGGACTACTAGCCGAAGTGCCTTTAACTTCAGTATCATTGGATTGTTCACGAAGAAAGAAGGAAGAAGAAAGAAGGAAGAAGGAAGAAATACCCACATGAACACTCATGTGGGATTGAAACAAGGACACTGTTTTTCTTCCCGCTACGCGGACTCGAAAAACATCTTTTTTTTTACTGAAGCTCTAAACTCAGAACGCGCATTTTTATTAGCTATTCCTTCTTCCTTCTTCCTCCTTATACCGTTTCTTTGTGAAGCTGCATATATTACCCCCCGGCTACGCCGTCCCCCCTTGGCAAGGGGGGACTACAGGGGGGTCTTGATTATGTGCATCTTCATACAGAATTGGTATTACTTCTTCCTTCATTTGTAAAATTGATTACTTTGTATCTTTTGAGGATATTTGAAGGTGAAAGTTGGGCTGGTAATATTTTTTGCAGTTGTTGTCTGCTTATTTCTTGCAATAGAAATCGGATTGCGATCGCTTTTTGGCTTCGGTAATCCCTTAACTTACATTGGTGATGAGCAGATTGGTTATTTGTTAGCACCCAACCAGCATACCCGTCGTTTTGGTAATCGCATTCAAATTAATCAGTATTCTATGCGAGGTGAGCCAATAGAAAAAATTCCTGCACCTTCTACTGGGAGAGTCTTACTTTTAGGAGATTCTATCGCCAATGGTGGCTGGTGGACTGACCAGGAGAATACTATTTCTAGTTTGATGACACGCTCTCTCAAATCTAAAATGAATGGTAATTTCCATGAAGTTGAAGTACTAAATGCTTCCGCAAATTCATGGGGACCAAGAAATGAATTAGCCTATTTGCAACGCTTTGGTACTTTTAATGCGTTTGTTGTGGTGTTATTAATTAATACCGATGATTTGTTTGCGACTGTTCCAACTTCTTTGCCAGTGGGACGCGATCGCAACTATCCCGATCGGAAACCGCCTTTGGCATTAGTGGAGGTGTTTCAGCGTTATCTCTTAAAACAAAAGCCAATTCCAGAGTTGAATGCAGTGCAGAATGAAACAGGCGATCGCGTTGCGATTAATTTAGAGGCTATTAGCAAAATTCAAGCGCTGACTAATGAAAATAATACTCAATTGCTGTTAGTCATGACTCCTTTAAAACGAGAGCTTGGAGCATCTGGACCTCGTGATTATGAAATAAAAACCCGTCAACGCTTAACAGAATTCGCCAAAACACAGCAAATTACTTATATCGATTTTCTACCAATATTTAACTCTCAAGCAAATGCTAAATCCTTGTATCACGACCACATTCATCTTAACTTGCAAGGCAATCAAGTTGTAGTTGCAGAAATTGAGCGATCGCTTGAACTAACTGTAGCAGCACAAAAACACTAACTATTGAGTATTCACTGAAAGTACCCCTCTTATAACTCAAGTTCGTGAGACTCCTTCCTATAGCCAAAAAATAATTAACCGCAGATAGACACAGATCGACCCAGATAAAGAGACTTTTGCACTCTTGTCTAGTATTTAACTATTTTGTACCGATTGGCTTAGGTAAGTATATTTCCATTAAGCAAACGATCCAAAATCCAGACAGTCAAGCACAATTAAGATTAAGATTCGAGTTGATAGAAAGCTTACAAATAGTCTTTGGTGTGGTTTGGGCGGAGTGTAGCTGAAAAACAGACTTGTGAACCTGTAATATATTGCGAGGTAGACAATATGGATGCTCAAGAACTCCTGAGTCGATATGCAACAGGAGAACGGAATTTCAATGGAGCAAATCTGCATCAAGCAATTCTTAGTGATGCTGATTTGAGTGAGGCGAATTTCAGCGGTGCTGATTTAAGTGGAGCCGAACTCAGTGGAGCTAAATTGTGTGAATGTAACCTCAGTCGGGCAAACCTGACTGATGCGGATCTAAATGGAGCTAATCTCCAAAATGCAAATGCGAGTGAGGTAAATTTCATTGGTGCAGATTTAATTAACATAAATCTGGAACAAACAAACTTGAGTCGTGCAGATTTGCGGAGTGCAAATTTAGTTCAAGCAAACTTGATTGGAGCAAACCTGACAGAGGCCGAACTCAGTGGTGCAGATTTAAGTGGCGCAAATCTCAAGGATGCAAATTTGATTGGTGCTAATTTGAATGAAGCAGAACTCGGTGGCGCAAATTTAACCGGAGCTAGCATAACTGAACAGGATTGGACTGGATCGTTCACCTATACAGCTATATCCCACAAATGGGTAACTTGGGCTGGGGGTTGCTAAGGTCTAGAAATCCAGTTTAACTAGAGTTATATCAAATCTGTGATAATTACTTATAGTTCCAGCAGTCACAAGGACCCCATCCCCGTATGCGCTGTGCAATAGTCCCCTCCCCGTTTACGAGGAGGGGTTATTGGGGATTTATAAGAATTAGACGAGCCTGATATTATCTGGCTTCAAAACGTGAATAATTAACTATTTAGTGAAACTTAACATTGTGTCTTACTAAATTCATAAATTCCTGACGTGTCCGCCCATCTTCTGCAAATACACCGCGCATCGCACTGGTAACAGTCCAAGAACCGGGTTTTTGTACGCCCCGCATTACCATACACATATGGGTTGCTTCTATTACCACTGCAACACCTTGGGGTTTAAGCAGACCTTGCAATGCATCAGCAATTTGTGAGGTCAAACGTTCTTGGACTTGCAATCGTCGTGCATACATTTCGCAAATACGAGCAATTTTAGATAATCCGATCACTTTGCCATTCGGAATATATGCTACATGAGCGCGACCAATAATTGGCAGGATATGATGTTCGCAGGAACTGAAAATATCGATATCCCGAACTAACACCATTTCATTGGCATTTTCAGTAAAAACCGCTCCATTCAATAGTTCATCCAAAGAATCATCATATCCCTTGGTAAGAAACTGTAGGGCTTTAACAACCCTTGAGGGAGTATCTAATAGTCCTTCACGGTCTGGATCTTCTCCTAATCCAATCAACAAAGTACGCACAGCCTGCTTCATTTCCTCATATGTGACTTTAGGTTGCTGCTTGGTAGGTTCATATGACAGCACCTGATCGGCAGAAGTTAGATCGGGACGAATCGATAGAGTCATGTTCTGTCGTTTTATTGGAATGTTTAACAAATTAGTCATTTATCTTCTGCCATCTGTCCTACGTTAATGACAAACGATCGATGACTAATGACAAGTGTGAAGTTTTAGCTTAACACTTCTTAATCATACCAAACATTTTTTAAGCTGGGAGTTAATTTCAGCCCGCCAGGGACTGTAATTTCCTGTCTAATAGCTAAAGTCCTCTAAAAGAGGAGTATTTGAGGATCAGATTTTTGGCGTTGCTGAATCCGGGTATGAATTGCTAAATTTACCCTCACCCTAGCCCTCTCCCCAAGGGAGAGGGGCTGGGGAGAGGGGCTGGGAAGTGTGAGGGTAATTCATACCTCAATTCAGCAACGCCAGATTTTTTATATATACTTAGCAATTAGGTAAACTGACTTCTAAGCATTTCCACGTATAAAAGCAAGAGATGGTTATAGAACTATCTAACCTCAGACAGTTCTTTTGTTGGCGATTTTTGGCTGTTTAGAGGGGGAAGTTCAAGCTTATGTTGAGGTAGCATTTTTGCATAACTGTCTGTCAGGTAAGCGTTGAGTTTCCTGTCCAATTTTTTGAGAAGTCTCTTCAAAGGTTTGTTTTCATTTCCAAAGCTGACTTTACGCACAAAAGGTTTAATAATTGTCGAGATGCGTCTCACTCCTAACTTTTTATACTTAGTTTGAAAATAACCATCTTCACACAAACCCCACTTTTCTCGAATGCGTTGTAAGCTGCCTAGAGTCCAAGCATCACTCCAGCGCAGCATATAAAAGTGTAAATCGCTCAATTCTAAAGGTGGTCCCGGTACGTAGGTGACGAGCGAATCAGGTTCAAAATATACCGTTCCTCCCACATTAGTTACATTCATGCAAAAATCGAGGTGTTCTTTGGTGTTGAGCATAGCTTCATCGAGATAGCCAATTTGGTCAAATATTTCTGTACGGACTAAAGTACAGTGAAATTCTGATAACTCTGTTTGGGTACGTTGGAGTTGGGGACGCAATTGAACAGCATTCTGACCCTGTTTATACATTTTCTCACGTAGGTGTCGTCTGCCTTTAACGTCTACAACAACGTGACTTTCTCCACCTGCAAAGTGAACTCGTTGATGTATGGGTTTCTTTTCGCACATCAAGGGACCCACTACGGTAGCATCTGTTTCTTCTGCACAGTTAACTAAAGCTTTTAACCAACCTGGTGAAAATACCACATCGTTATCAAGAAATACTAAGTATTTAGTGTCAACGTGACTTAAACCGATATTGCGTGCATGGTTAGGGGAAAGATAGTAATCTGTACGAATCAGTTTAAAGTTTTTTTCTTGTGCTTGTGCTTCGAGATAGCGACCAACTTTTCTAGGAGAATTTCCATCGACATAGATTAATTTGAAGGGTAATTCTGTATGTTGGTAGATGCTTTCAAGAGATTCTTGAGTGCAGCTAAAACGTTCGCGGGGTACTACAATAAGTGTAACAATTGGTTCTGTCATTGTTGATATCTCCATTTTTTGGTTAGTTATTCGTTAATACGAGGGGTTTGACTTGTAAATTTAGGAGAGTTAATTCACCATCCAACATTTGCTGATAAATTGCGACCAATTCATCATTTAACTTCGTCATATCGTAGTTTTCTTCTACACGTTTGCGACCAGCTTTACCCATCTTTTGCCAATCTTGGGAATGCTCGATGAGGTAGGTCAATTTTTGTGCGATCGCATCTGCATCCCGTTCTGGTACTAAGAATCCCGAAATTCCATCTTCGACTAATTCGGGAATTCCACCATGCAATGTACTAATCACAGGTAAACCCATTGCCATTGCTTCTTTTAATGTGTTGACTGGTGCATCCTGATTACCATCTACACCTGTGACACTGGGAGCAACAAAAATATGACAGGTGTCGAGAATTTCAACTATTTCTTTTTGCTGTTTCCAGCCTAATAAATTGACAATATGGCTGACATTTAATTCTGTACTCAGTTTCTCGAAATGCTCTTTTAAATCGCCATCACCAATTACATTATATTCGATGTTTGGGTAAGTTTGGGCAACTTTAGCAACGGCTTTAATTACATATTCAATTCCCTTTTTTTCTACCAAGCGTCCAGTCGTTGCAACTCTAATTTTTCCATCTTGAGGAAAATAGCGTTCTTGAAAGAAAAACTTACTGCAATCGATTCCTGAACCATGAACGTGAATTTTATTTGTATCGCAACCTAAAGCAACTGCTTTATTTTTGAAAAACTCGCAGTTTGCCAAGAAAAAATCTGTTTCTTTGAAGAGTTCTTGATAAACTTGCTCTCCCCATCTGGGTAAAAACTTACTAATATCTGAACCCCGAAAGGTTGAAATTAATTTTCCTTCGGTTAAACCAAGTTGACGGAACCATACTCCAAATACACCCAATGTACTAAATTGACAATGGATAATGTCGTATGATTTTCTTTCTAGAAATGGTATGGCTCGATAGAGCATTTTTAATGATTTTGCTTGACTAACGTAACGAGAAGTATTGAGTAATTGCAAGCATACTGATGGATTTTTAGAGAAATTTTTAAGTAACAAAGCTAAACCTTTAATCCAACGCCATAGCTCATTATTTGGTCTAGTTGGTGCGTAAATAGTGCGTTCTATGAGGTTATATTTTTCCACTAATGGATGGACTTTAGATATATCATCAGGAGGCCCATCGAGGGAATAAATATCCACTTCATGTCCTCGTTCTATCGTTCCCGCAATTTGATTTAAAATAAATGGTTCAGATAAGACGGGAAAATGTGCCACGAAAAATGCTATTTTCATATGGTTTAATACTGTGAATTGAATGATTTCTCTACTTTCCTACAATAGTTCAAGGGTGAGGTTGAATTTAAATGCGAGTTAGTTCTCTTGCACTTTCTAGCGTTTCTTGAGGTAATCCTGCATTCAACATTTGCTGATAAATTGCCACCAATTCATCATTTAATTTGTTCATATCATATTTATCTTCAACACGTGTACGTCCAGCTTTACCCATTTTTTCCCAATCTTCGGAATGCTGAATTAAATAACTTAGTTTATCGGCAATTGCATTAGCATCTCGTTCCCTAACTAAAAATCCCGAAATTCCATCTTGCACTAATTCGGGAATACCACCATGTATGGTACTAATAACAGGTAAACCCATTGCCATTGCTTCTTTCAAAGTATTAACTGGTGCATCTTGATTCCCATCCGCAGCAGTCACACTGGGAGCAACAAAAATATGCGAATTATCGAGAATTTCAACTATTTCTTTTTGCTGTTTCCAACCCAATAATTTAACTATATTACCAACATTTAATTCCGCGATTAATTTATCGAAATGCTCTTTCAACTCACCATCACCAATAATGTTGTATTCAATATTTGGATGACTTTCTACTATTTTAGCAACCGCACGAATGGCATATTCGATTCCTTTTTTCTCTACCAAGCGTCCCGTCGTCGCAATATTCACTCTTCCATTAGCAGGGAAATAACGAGGTTTGAAGGAGAATTTACGGCAATCTAATCCTGAACCGTGAACAACAAGTCTTGCTGAGTCGCAGCCTAAACTAATTGCCCGATTGCCGAAAAACTCGCAGTTCGCTAAGAAAAATTCTCCTTCTTTAAAAAGTTGGTCATAAACGTTTGCGCCATTTTCTTGAACGTACTTACTAATATCAATACCGCGAAATGTTGTAATTAACTTACCTTGAATGATTCCAGCATCACGGTAAGCAAGGGCAATCGGTGCTAAGGTTCCAAATTGACAGTGAATAATATCGTATGCACCATCTTGAAGTAGGGATACAGTTCTGTAAAAAGTTTTTAATGTTGCTACTTCCGAACCATATTTTTGGGAATTGAAAAGCTGTAGTGTTTTCAAAGAACCTTTATCTACATTTTTTAACAGTAAACCCAACCCTTTTAAAAAGCGCAAAGCTAGATTTTCTGGTACAGTTGGGGGAAAATGTGTACGTTCTAGAAGTTTATATTCTTCGACAACTGGATGCACTTTTCCATTGTAGTTTTTTGGTAACCCGTTAACAGGGTGAATGTGAACATCATGTCCCCGTTCGATTAAGCCAGTAATTTGATTGAGGATAAATGCTTCTGATAAAACAGGAAAACGCCAAACGATAAATGCAATTTTCATTGTTTATTTGTCCTTAGTTATATTATGTTCGTATACTGACATCTTGTACTAACTAGATTGTCAAGTCCGTCAGTCATATCGAATCCGTTTACATCGGAATTATTTATTCTTCCTCTAAGTCCGCGTTCATCTGTGTTTTACCCTACAAGAAGGCGTACCGATGGAAGGCGTATCCCTAACGGGACGCTTGCGACTTAGCGCCTACTGCGGTTAATTTATCATTCCGATGCTACCGGATTTGATATCAGCCAAGACCTATAAGTCCCTGTCTAATAGCTCAATTCTTCTGAAAGAGGACTATTCAAACATCATATCTTTATGTCAATTTTTCACTGAAAAACGACAAATTATCACTAGCTAATGGCTGAAAAATGAACTTATTTTGGTCAATTGATATATTCATTGCTTGCAAAATTGGGGGATGATGAGAACCAGGATATTGAATACAACTAATAGTTCCCTGTTTTACCTGCAAGCGCTCAATTTGCTCTAAATTCATACCAATAGCTTGGCAAATTAAATATTTGATAGTTTGTTCCTTTGCCATAACTAAACCAGTAGTCATCTTGTCAGGATTTAATGTACTTTTAGCATTAATTACTGTTTGCCACTCCTCTAGATAATCCTCGCGTAATACTTCAAATTGAAGTGTTTCTGGATGATACTGCAAAATTTTATCGGCAATTTCATCCGAATTACTAGGAACACTACTCAAACTAAATTCGATACTAATTTCTTTGAGTAATTCAGCTAAATTCTGAGTTTCTTCTACAGTTGTATTTAAAGTTACTAGCAACAAACGCAAACCTCTACCCCCTTCTTGCGGTTTGGGTAAATATTCCCCCACATGGGAACTTAAATTCATTACCTCCAGTTGTCCTGACTCTAAAGAACCATCAGCAAAATTCAACAGGCTGATGCCGCAATTTGATTGTTGAATACAATGATAACGGTCAGGAGTTATACCAAGAGCAGTACTAATTAAAGCGCGGTTTGTACCACCATGAGTTACCAGTAGCAGTGTCTTCCCGACATAATGCGGTAAGACCTCTTGCCAAAATTCTTGGACTCTTTGGTACAAGCTGAGTACAGGGTAAATACATAAATCCGAACTCTGCTCCAATCCTTCTTCTCCAAGGAAAAGGGAATCTAACTGGGAGATTGGATTCATCCAAAACTCGTGGGGAGACTGCTTCCAAAAGCGATACTTAAGAGGGAAGTTTTCGCGCACATATTGAAACGCTAACCCCTGCCATGCTGGCATATCGGTTTCACGTAACTTGTCGGTAACAAAAATTTCACTTTGGTCAACCTGGGGAGCCATTACTCCTAAAATTTCCCTGGCTGTTTCCTGCGCTCTTTTCAAAGAGCTAGCATACATTGCGTCAAATGCTAACCCCTCCAAAAAGCTGCCAGTTTTCCGGGCATCGCTGCGTCCTACGTCGGTTAATACTGATTCATCGCTGCTACCTTGATACAATCCCAAAGCATTGTAAGTACTTTCTCCGTGTCGTACTAAAATCACACGGGTTTGCCTCGATTTCTCAAGCTTTAACTGCATATGCATCTCCTGTTTCATCAACAATGCTTTGCAAGCGGTACAGAGTTGCGTAATGACCACCCAAACCCATTAATTCTTTATGAGTACCTTGCTCTAAGATGCTTCCGGACTCAACATAGAGAATCATTTCTGCGTTTTCTACTGCTCTGAGGTTGTGGGAGATGAGAAAAGTTGTACGTCCTTCGGTCAGCTTTTCCAGCGCTGCGGTGACAATGCGATCGCTTGCGTTGTCTAAACCTGTGGTCGGTTCATCGAGGATGACAATCGGTGCTTGACGGATAGCTGCACGAGCTAGAGCAATCCTCTGTCGTTGACCTCCTGAAAGTGTACCACCCCGTTCGCTCAATACTGTGTCATAGCCTTGGGGCAATTCCATGATAAATTCATGGGCACTGGCAAGACGTGCAGCTTTTTCAACTTCTTTGTCGGTGGCTCCAAGTTTCCCATAAGCAATGTTCTCTCTAACACTGACTGCGAATAAGACGCTATCTTGCAAAACTACGCTAATTTGCTGCCGGAGTGAATCTAAAGTATATTCCCGGATGTCTTGACCGTCGATTAAAATGCTACCTTTATCAGGGTCATACAGACGGATAATCAAGCTCAAGAGCGTTGATTTCCCACTCCCCGAAGGACCGACAACTGCCACTTGTTGCCCCGGTTGGGCGACAAAGTTAATGTTTTTTAATATTTCTCTCCCTGCATCGTAGCCAAAGGAGACATTTTCAAACCGGACAGTACCGAAGAAAGGATGTGCCTTTTGTGCCCTTGGTAAGTCCCGCACGTTGGGTTCATAATCCAACACTTCCACTACCCGTTCCCCAGAAGCTGTAGCTTTAGCGATTTGTCCGATTTGGGTGGAAACTTTCCGAATCGGTTCCAAAGCATTTCGCAGGTAGGTCATAAACACCAGTAGTTCCCCTGGAGTCAGTTCTTTATGTAACACAACATGGGAACCTCGCCACAACACTACAGCAATAATGATTGCCATCAAAATTTGCACAGCCCTTTCCAAAGCTGCCGACAGTCGCAAAGATTCAATAGCTTCATCCAAACTCTTTTGGTTCTGTGCCGAAAAAACACCCTGTAGCATTTTCTGCAATGACAGGACTTGCACTACCTTAATTGCCCCAATGGTTTCACCCGTTGTTGCTGCTAAAACACCTTCAGAATCACGGTGTTTTTTCGCAAACTTACGAATCCGGCTAATCATGTTGCTCGTCAACAAGGATAAAATCGGGAAAATCGCGGCTGCAACCAAGGCTAGTTCCCAATTTAACCAAAACATAATTGCCAACATCCCCAGCAAAGAGATGACGTTGGTAACTAGAGGTAAGGCCGTTTTGACGGTGACAGTTCGCATCTTCTCAATATCTGCAGTAACGCGGGTTATCAAGTCACCGCCTTTGGACTTTTGGTGAAAAGATAACGAGAGATGTTGCAAGCGGTCAAAAACGTTAGCGCGTACCTCTGACAATACCCGAACTACAGCCAGGGACATCCCGTAGGTACTCATGTAAGCTGCTATGCTCCCTATTCCTGTAATTGCCACAATTGCGATCGCCGATAAAGTTAATAATGCAATTGGGTTAAGACCAAAGCTGTTAGGAACTTTTACATTGTTGTGAGCGGGAATGAGGATATGGTCAAAAACATATTTTAAGGGCCAGGGTTCCAGCAAGCGCAAACCTGTCTCAACTAATAGTGCTACAAAGGAACCAGCAATCAAGACTCTTTGCTCGCGAATATACGGCGAAAATTTCCGTAAAATCAGCATAACCCCTGGTATAACACCTTTTAATTCTTTTTCTTTGGAGCGCTGACCCATTAATTATATCCCCCCTTTATTTTGAGTTATGAGTTATGAGTTATGAGTTAGGAATAAGGATTTATAAGTTATCCCTGTTTCTCTACTCTCATTTTGTTGATGCAAAAAATCTTTGAGAAAATTGGTTGTGTTCTCAGCACCTTTCAGGTCAAATTTATTAACTCCAATGGATTTTTTATTTAAACAATTAATAATTTTTTCAGCCAAATTAGCTGAATTTAAATCTTGAGGATGGATAAAATCAACAATTCCTAATTTTTCTAACTTAGTAGTCCTGATTAACTGCTCTTTATCTTGATTTTCGTGACCGATGGGGACAACAAGAGCGCGGACACCTGTACTCAGAATATTCATTGTGGTATTGTATCCACTTAAACTGACAGAAATATCTGCCGTTTTCATGTACGCAATTAGATTGGAAGTAAAGGTTTCGATTTCAATATTGCTTCTGTTCAAAGCAGCTTTTTTTAATTTGATCACCTTTGATTCTGGCATGAAGGGACCAGTAAATATTTTGATGATGTGAGGGATTTCTTTGTCAAGAATCGAACTAGCTTCTACAACTGTTTCTAAAAGCTCATGTCCAATTCTCCCACCACCGACACTAACTAATATTTTGGTATCTTCGGGATTTTCCTTACCCCATAATTTCTGAATATTCGCTTCATCGATTATGGGCGATCGCGTAACAAATCCAGTATGTGTAACAATGCTTTTGATGTCTTGATGTCTGGAAAAGCTTTCAGTAAAAGTTTGGAAATTCGGGTCAGAATGAAACAGTAGCAGGTCAAAATATCGATTCATCAAATAGCAGATACTGTCCTCCTCTTCCGGGTCACTTTCTTTGCCGATAACATCACGCAAACTACAAGCAATTTTCGTAGTGGGACTTGTAGATTTGATATGCTCGACCAAAGGAATAAGCTCAAATAAAAGTTTGTGCCTACCAAAAGGGAAAAACTCGGTAATTAAACAATCAGGTTGTATTCTGTCAAATTCAGAAATCAGTTGGTTTTTCCTGATTTCTTTAACTTCCTCAACACTCAACGCACCATCACCAACCGTAAATTTTCCATCTTCTAACCATAATGCCGGAAGTCGGATTAATTCCACTTCAGGAGGCATTTCAAAACCTTCTATCTTCGGACCACCATTGATAAAATAGACCTGAAAATCTTTAACCAAACTCCGCACTATTTCCGAACTTCTAACCAAATGCCCCATACCACTTAGGTATTGGCAGTAAAACATAATTTTTTTCATGGACAAATATCAATTATTAGTAACTAATGTTCGTTCGTAGTTTTACATCCCAGTCTATGTTTAATGATAAATAAACTAGCCACAGAGAGCGCAGATAACACATTAACAGAAGAAAAGAGTAGTTAAGCAGAAAAAATTTACGATTGCTATAGTCCCGACCTAACTTTAAAAGCCTAATTAACAATAACTAATAACTAAGGATGGTACAGAATAAGCTTTTTGATAAAATTTACTAAGTTGACGTTTGCAGCTTGTCTGAGTAAATAGCATACAGATATAATCTTTCACACGAGGTAACCCGTTCATATCAATATCAAAACAACGGTTTTCCTGTGGTTTTAGCTGACTCAAAAGTTCATCACGTAAATTTTCATGATTAATATCTTCTGGGTGAATAGTTTGAAATAAACCCAGTTTTGCCATGCATTCGGCTCTGATTAACTGTTCCTGCGACGGCTTACAGCGTGGTAAAATTACAGCAGGCTTTTCTGCTGATAAAATTTCACAAACGGTGTTGTAACCAGCCATTGAAACTACGAGATCAGCAGCCTGCATATAACTCATCAAATCATCTGTAAATTCGCCAATTATCACTTGAGAATTATTACCTGCTGCCTCAAAAACTAGTTGTTTCTGCTGTGCTGGCATTTCCGGACCGCAAATTATTAAACTTTTAATTTGGTGTTGTGCTGGCATCAGTGCTAAAGCTGACAGATAAGCATCAACTAATTCATAACCATCTTCTCCACCACCCGGAGTGACTAAAATTAGGCGTTCTTCAGGTAATACTTGTAACTCTTTTTTGATAAGGTTTGTACTCTTCAAACCTGGTTGACGGCGCATATAGCCGCAGTAGCGGACTTTTTCGGCAAGCGCAGGAGGGAACTTGTATTCTTTAACAGTATCAAAAACTTCTGGTGTTCCGACTACTAATATTTGGTGATAAAACTTTTCTAAAGCTTCGTAGTAGCCGTTTTTTTGCCACTCAGCGATAGTTTTTTCCGGAGAGTCGAGAATATCTCGGAGCAATAGAACTATTCTGCTTTCTGGCTGTTTAGTTTGTAAGTAATTGATAGTATCGGTCAGCTCGTTTTTTAAACCGTAAGGCTTTTTATCTACCAAGAATAAGTCAGGTTGAAAATTAATTGCTGCTGATAAAATAAGCTCCGAACGCAGCTTTACAGTCTCATCAATTCCCATACCTAAATATCTAACAGCAACTTCGCCCGTTTCCCCCCGATTCAAGCAGGGAAGTTTAATATAATCAAGTCCCTTCGGCATCCGAAAGCCTTGAAGCATTGGTGAGCCAGATAGTAATAAAATTGAAAGTTCCGGAATTTCGTTTAGCAGGTGTTCACAAATAGCTAACATTCTGCGAATATTACCTAGTCCATATGCATCGTGGGAATATACCAGAAGTCGCATTGTTGATGTCCTTTGTTGTTAATTGTTTACTGTTTCTTGTTGCTTGGTAATTACTTTAGATCCCCCAACTCCCCTTACCCTGTACCAATAACGCAACCACGCATCGTTGACATCCTCCTCATATTTCCAACAGCTACATCTGGTTGATGTTTTCCTCCTAATACACAGAATGGCTGTTATATATGAGTTCTTAATGAAGTCTTTATGAGAAAAATCTTATGAAAATATTTTAGAGAACTCCACAAAAAAATTATTCCCTAGGGCCGGCGTCCCCCCTGCCCTACTTTTCTTATTGGATATTATTTTGAATGGAAGTCCCTTAGAAGAAGAAGGTTTTACGAAGAGTGCCCACATAAATTGGGTCATTACCAGCGTTATGCTCTGGATTGAACACAACAAAAAAGCCAGGAGTAATAAATAAATTATCGGTTAAACGGTAGCGATAAAATGCCTCGAAGTGTAAAGCTGTATCTGGGTCTTGACGTGCAGCTACGTCATTAGAAATCGATGAAGGTGGTTGACCGAAGACTAAACCCAGCATATTACCATCACCACCAAGATCATTAATTGCCAGAGTAGCAGCCCAAGTCAAGATACTAGCTTTGCTACCTTTATATGGTTCTGATTCTGCAGTAGCATCAATTAAACCAACCCAACCAGAAAGAGTCAAATCTTTACTCAAACGCCAAGAAGTTTGAACACCGTAAGCATTAGCGCTTGTAGCGGCATCTTCAAAAGGTTCGTTAGCAAAATCGCTACCTTTCCGTGTATCTATGGTATTATAGGCGCGGACGTAAGTTACACCCAAGCTCAAAGTTTCGGTAGGTTGCAAAGTTAGTTGCGCGATCGCACCATAAGCACCACCCCCAATTCCCTGTTTCGGGTCGTTGGGTCTACCTCCTGCCATGTAACCTAAAGATAGCCGCACTGCATCGCTAAAACGATATTCCATACCCGCACCAACATTTCCTCCCAGTTCATAAATTGCCGACTCATCACTAAATTTGCTAATGTTACCAATGTCACCGCTGTTAATTGGTGCATTCAAAGCATTGGTAAAGGATGTTAAGCTGCCACCATCTGCCGCAATAAATACTTGTAATTGCTTAATTGGTCGAAATTTATAGCTGATTTGATTAATTTCCACATTGTTATCATTGTCTCCAGCAAAGGACAAATTCGACATATCTGTGTCTGTAACACGGCTAAATCTAGGTGTATTTCTTCCAGTCAGACGAACTCGTAAACGGTCTTTTCCTTGAAAACTAGTATCAATATTTAACTCGGTACGGTGACTAAAAATAATATTTTCATCGACATCATTCCCACCTACTGCACTTACACCTAATATAACTTTTCCTAATAGTTGACTATGGGTAGAAAAAGCTGGTTGTGCTGAAACTTTTTCAAGTCTTTTTTCCAGTGTTGCCAATCTGGGAGGTAATTCTATTAATTCTTTAGCAAATTCATCTTGCAATCTTCGTAGCGTATCTAATTCTTCCTGGGTAGCAAAATTCTGTCTATTTTTATCAATCATCTGATTTGCTGTTTCGATACAAGCACTCAAAGTTGCGGCAAATTCATGGCGATTAAGTACTCGATTACCCTCGAATGTACCATCGGGATACCCTTTCATGCAACCATAGCGCTTTATTAAAGACTGTAAAGCATGAAAAGCCCAATCTGTTGACTGTACATCCGATAATTGGCTGACTGATGTCACCGCTTCTACTGTCTCAATTGTCTCTATCTTTGGGGAAAACGAATCATAGGTTTGAGCATTAACGACTGCTACTTTTGTAATGGTAATAACAAATGTACTTACCAAAAGATATTGCCAATATTTATGTAACATTATGGTTGCTATTTTTAGTGGTAAAAATCTTTCCTATGAAAAGTTATTTTACAACTCTTTTACAGTTTCTGGTTCAATGATATATTAATATGATTAATATCAGCTTTTTGTAAAGTTGTGGAGATTATAATGCAAGGCTTCTTTGATAAATATAGGACAAACCAAACCCCCAAGGCTTTTTCGAGATAGGAAAGGGAAGTAATTTTAAAGTCTCTCTCTTTGCAGGAAAGATGTAAAAAATAACCCTAATGGATTAATCAGAGTTTTATATAATGAAATTTTTTCCACAATTACCACTCAAATTAATTGCCGCAACTATAATCTTCACTAGTGCTGACCCTATTATTTTTCCCCAACCAGTTATTGCTAGCGAAATTAAAAAAGTTGCCGCTGAAAATGGCGATTATCTCCGTCTAATTAGTGTCCATACTAATGAAAGCACAGTTGGTACTCGCAACACAAGATACACTTTTACAATCAATGTTCCAAAATCTTCTCAACCTTTAAAAAGAATATCTATTACTCAACGCGGTGGACTAGAATTAATTAAATTTAAAGGTCGAAAAGTCAAGGCTTATGGTAGTAGCAAAGACCAACAAAAAATTCAAATAAGTCAGATAGATATTGATTCAAAAACACAGGGTTTAACTGCTACTTTTGACCCTCTTGTTCAGCCTGGGCAAATATTAAAAATAGTTTTGCTTGTTAACGAAAATCCTTTGAGCGATGGTAATTATTTCTTTAATGTTGTGGTTTATTCTCAAGGGAAATATGAGACTGTTGTGTCTTTAGGCACGGGTAGATTGCGGATTACTTCGATTCGTTAATTTTGATTTAAATGATATTTGACCTTCGCTATTAAATCGCTAAATTTGAATGGTTTAGTAACAAAATCATTTGCACCCAAATTTAAAGCTGCAGTTTGATTGCCGTCATCATTAAGAGCAGTAACTATAATAATTGGAAACTTTTCTCCTTGAGCGCGGAGTTCTTTTAAAACAGTCCAACCATCTGTAATTGGTAAACCTAAATCTAATAATACCAATTGAAATTCCTCATTCACGGCTTTTTGCAAAGCTTGTTGTCCGTCGGCTGCAACATCTGTAGTAAATCCGTGTTTTCGTAATCCTTTTTCTATAAAAGCGGCTAAACGTTTCTCATCTTCAGCTATTAATATACGATTCATAATTTTATGTTATATTTAGAAATACGATCATAATAGTTTGAAAATTAATAAGACTTACGCATTGACAAAAGTTTGATTATCTGAGTTAAGTCATACCTGTTTACTGAACGGAAGTTAAGCTCGGAAAGCTAACCTTCGTGTCTTCTTTTCTTTTTTATAAGTGTCAGCAAAATTAACTTATGCACTTAGGGGATAGAAATGGGAAAAAATGGCAGATGCTCGCTTACAGATTCGATGTTTGGGGCTGACTCACACAACAACCTATTTGTAAAGTGCGTAAGTCCTGGGTAATTATGTTAAACCCTATAGTTATCAGAAATTTAATATTCTCAAAATTATGTAAACCCCACCATACGAAGCGCGTGGTGGGGAAATTTTAATAGTAGTTAAATTATAGCGAATCATGCTAGTACGGCGGGAGCGTAAGTGAACAAAAAGATTGTGAATACCGAACTCGCCAACGGTTATAAACCGAATGGCAATCTTGTTGATCCCTAAAATAAATTATCCCGAAGGGATAATTTATTTTAGGGCTAAAAATGTCTTAACAAGCGTGCCAACGGTTATAAACCGCTGTCTAATAGCACTCATTCGTCTTTAAGAAGGAAGAAGGAGCAGGTTTATATATGGGGATTCAGACAAGGCACGTTTGAAGAAGGAAGCTTCCAAGAGCAAGCTGCCACCCCAACTCAAAGCGACCGACCTGAATAAGTCGGGGCATTAAACCCCTACTTGCGGATAAATATACAAGCCTTAGTATTAAAACTAATTTTGCATCAAATAATGACACTATAATAGTCTTCTTCCAGAGGCTTTTTGCTATTAGACGAAAGGGCAGTCAAAAAATCTATAAATACTTAGTTATTTTTCTGGTAGACAATATAATTGGTGCAAGATGTAAGTTTACCAATTTGATTTGTACCTCACTCAATTGAGAAATGCTATAAGTTAATTCAGCAGGTAGGAGAAGGGTTATAATTATAGCTAGCTAACATTCTCCTACCCTTAATTAAGAATGCCATGAAAATTAGATGAGAAAATTCTCATACTTTTAACCGATAACCCATCCCGCGAACAGTTTCAATTAAGTCACTACCTAATTTTTTCCGCAAATAACCGACATAAACATCAACAATATTAGAACCTGGGTCGTAATTGTAACCCCAAACCCTGTCTAATAGCTGTTCTCGGCTCAAAACTTGTCCGGGGTGACGGAAAAAAGTTTCCGCAAGAGTAAATTCGCGTGCGGGTAACTCGATAGTTTCTGTACCGACTTTCACCTTACGCGATCGCAAGTCCAAAGTCACGCTCCTCATCTTCAAAACTATCTCATCTGCGGCTTGGTTGCTATGATTTCGTAACCTAGCTTTTATCCGTACCAGTAATTCTTCAAACCGGAAAGGCTTTGTCAGGTAGTCATCGGCCCCAGCTTCAAACCCAGTAACTTTATCTTGAATATCATCGCGGGCGGTCAAAATAATCACCGGCAATTTTTCACCTTGTCCGCGTAATTCTTCCAAAACCTCGAGACCACTTTTACCAGGAAGCCCGATATCGAGAATCAATAAGTCAAAAGCGCTATCTAATGCCATCTGAGTAGCAGACTCCGCATCACCAGCTATAGCTGTTGTAAAACCATGCGATCGCAATCCTTTCTCAATAAAAGCAGCGATGCGGGATTCATCTTCGGCGATGAGAATTCGATTCATCGGATCCAGCCTCTTGTGGTGGTTCTAAAGGTAAGACAATAGTAAAAGTCGAGCCTGTTCCTAATTTACTTTTGAGGAAGATATTACCACAATGTGCTTGAGCTATAGCTCTAACAATAGATAAACCTAGCCCAGCACCTTCGGAACGACGACGACTAGCAGCAGCACGGGCAAATCGCTCAAAAATTCGTTCTTGGTCAGCGGATGTAATTCCTTCTCCCGTATCCTGCACCCAAAAACTAACTTTATTTTTGGTTATTTTTGAACCGATGAAAATACTACCATCCTCTGTGGTGTACTGTGTAGCATTTTGTGCCAGATTCATAACTGCCTGCGTTAGTCGTTGGCGGTCTGCAACCATTCGACCTTTCGCTACTGTATCCAATTGCCAATTTCTGGGTGCTAAAGCCGTGGCTTTGGTAAACAATTCTTCGGTGAGTGCAGCAATATCTACCGTCTGTAGCACCAAAAAGTCTGGACGTTCAGCTTTAGCCAACAAAAGTAGGTCATCCACAAATCGGCTCATTCGGTCAAGTTCGTCTATGACTAACGTCAAAGTTTCTTGCTGTTCAAGAGGGTCATCTCCCATCAACTCCAAATGTCCCCGAATAATAGTGATGGGAGTCCGAAGTTCGTGTCCGGCATCGTTAATAAAATCGCGCTGGCTAGCAAAAGATCCCTCTAACCTATCCATCATCGCATTGAAGGTTGCCGCTAATTCGGCAATTTCCCCTTCTCCTTGCACGGGAATACGCTTCGTTAGTTCCGACTCGCTAATCGACTGAGCTGTTAACGTCAACGTTTTTAATGGAGCTAACAACCTACCAGCCATCATCCAAGCCAATAATAAAGCCATAGCTAGCACTATAACCTTGACTTCGACAATCACCTGTAGAGATGCTAGACCTTCTTTTCGTTCTCCGGCTGTAGTGTGAGTAACAACAAACACCCCCACAATCTCACCTTTAATCCGTATTGGTTCAGCTACATACAGAACGCTATCCACCTCCTTATCTGCAACTTCCATCTCTCCCTGCGATGATTGAGAAAGTTGCTCCCAACGCTGCATTAAAATGGAATCTGGCTCAAATGCTAGTGGTAAAGCACGGGGACTCGACTTGTGGAACTTACCATCCAAAATAGCGATAAAAAAAGTATCATCTTCGGGAAGCGATCGCGACATGAAAGCCTCGTATATAGTAGATAATTCCTCTCGATTTTGAGGTGCTTCAAGGGGAATTGATTTTCCTTGACGTTTCAATCGCTCTAAAACAGAATTATCTACTTTTTTTAAGCCTTCGGTGAGGAGTTCCTGAAATTCTTGCATTTCCTCGGTTAATTCTCCTCGTACCCGTGCTTCAATCTGGCTAAACAGCCGTTGCTGAATCGTAGGGATAGCCACCGCAATAAAGAAAGCCATCAATACTAAATACCACAATAAAATCCGGGTGCGGACTTCTCCAAAGATTTTTAGCCAAGCTTTGAAGCGGTTCGTGGCTTTATTCTCAAAGCTTTCTTTGCTGTCTGTTGGTGTATTCTTCACTTTTGTATAAGACAATAAGTTTCAATTAATGAATTGTAACTACAGGTCTTATCGTTAATTCACCAAAACATCATATTGCCTATTGCCTATTCCTCTAATACCGTTTCTTTGTGAAGCTGCATATATTACCCCCCGGCTACGCCGTCCCCCCTTGGCAAGGGGGGACTACAGGGGGGTCTTGATTATGTGCATCTTCATACAGAATTGGTATAACTCCTTTGATTGAGTGCGTTCGCTCGTTGATGCTGATGATATTTGTGTCCTGCAAGGGTAAGCCCAAGGAAGCCCCAAAGAAACATACCGGAAAATCCCAGCATGATACTAAAACCGGGCATCGCTAAAATACAACCAAGAGCGATCGCCCGACAAGCTGCCATGAATGAATCGAAGCGAAATTCCGGACATTGCAATACTTTGAAAATTAGCAGGATCATTCCACCCAAGTACATCACAGCCCCAAACCAACCTAGGGTGAAAAAGGAATCGAGAATTCCACTATCAATGACTATCGGTTCTAAGATGCCTTTTTTGTTCACAATAAAGGTGTTGCCGATACCGTTCCCCAAACCGTTAGTTAGAGCAGACTGAAGACCTTGCTCATAAATTTGTTGTCTAACGATGGCGCTATTATCATTTTCTAGATTGGTGAAAGTTTCCAGGCGATCGTTAATCGTTTTGGAGAATGGCTCCATAGTCGTCAACGGCAACACGCAAATTATCATGATGATAATTGTGAGAACCAAGCGCATCTGCAGCTTTAGTTTTAGTGAAGCTAGTAGTGCCACCAATCCCACTAACCAAGACCCCCACATTGTGCGTACCATTGTGAGTAGGAATGATAAATAGCCTACTGCCGCTGCCGGAAAACTTAAAGGGCCTTTGCCTTCAAATAACAATAGTAAACCTGCCATCATCATCACTGCAAACGGACCGCTTGATGCCATCGTACTCCAAACACGAAGTTTCAGAGGTGCTGGCTGGCCCATACTGATCAATTTTGTTTTGATCAGCCACATTTTATCCCATTCAGGGGCGACTAGATATTGTATAATTGCATAAACTCCTGTTATCAATACCCCCCAAAGAAATACACGCTGAATATTCTTCTGATATTGAGGGTATTCCCGCCATTTAATAAATAAGTAAAAACCAAAGCTAATCGGAGTTAACCAGTCAAGAAGACCCCGAGCCGCCGTAAATGGAGAGGTTTTTATCAGTCCGATGAGAAACCCATAGAACACGCCCAGAAAAGTTAACATAAAAGGCAGACCGCCTTGAACATAAGACTTCGGAAGGTTTTTGAAGCTCGTATGTAAGGTAATTAACGTTACTAAATATTGCGATATAAATATAAAACGACTTTCATCAAAGGCACTGCGATAATCGATTAAGCGAGAAAGAAACGGTGTGATAAACCACATCCACCAGACGAAACCCATGTACATCATGGGATATCGAGCATATAGAAAAATACCTACAAGAAAAGATATAACTACATAGGCTGGACGAAAAATACTCGCAAGTCCTCCAGTAATACAGATTGCGGTAAAAGCTACTAGTCCCAGGATTGCCAACCAACCCAGTAGCGGTGGCGCTTGTTGAAGGCTGCTTGGCGGATTATTGTAAGTCATACCATTTTGGAATTGTAAATATTGTAGTGGCAAGCAAACTTTGAGGGGTGAAACTTCTTGGAATTTCTCTTCTTAGCCTCTTTCTTCGCGTCCTTCTTTGTCTAAGCCAAGACAGCTGGCTTCGCCTACGCGGTTCAATCTCTTACCCATCAAAGTTCGTGTGACAGAGTATTAGTACTCCATCTCATTCGCTATGGTGGGTGACCACAGCCTGGATTAACCGAACACCAATGCGTCTACGAAGAATACTCCCCTCATAACGAATGAGATGGAGTACTAGTAAGGTTAGTATAAAAAAATGGGTGTTTTTTAATCTCAAAGGGTAATATCGGCAATCCGTGTAACTAATATCAGGATTAACTCTGACTGCTACTTAGACGATTCGCACTCACGCCATCAGCGAGCCGACAATTTCGCCAAGTCTGCCAACCTTGAGCGCGACCCCGCATAGATGCCAGCCATTTTTTCCAGGCTAATCCTCCTTCTTTGGGCAAAAATCTTAAGTACTGCACAATACCTAAGGCTTCTCGCGTACCAATAAATATAGCCCATAGCAGGAATGTTATCCTCTGTATCGGTGCAAAATGCTCTAGCAACACTAAAGTTTCATTATGCACGGTATTGCTCCAGGCAATATCATTAAAAATGTATCGCTGGTCTTCATCAAAACGTACAGCTAGATAGTGATCCACCGCCACTAGAGGATCGAAAATGATTTTCCAACCTGCACGCTTGATTGGTAGGGTAAATGCCAATTCAAAATGTACTTGCGCTCCTGTGCCCCGCATTCGCTCATCGAAATGCATTCCTTTAATGGCGGTTCGGCGATAAGCCATATTTACGCCTTTGAGTACATCGACCTCACGGGCTGGTCCCACACCTAAATGATGTTCGCCAATTACCCGCCCAAACCACTGTAAGCGACCCACTTTTGTGCGTTCGCCTATTTCTTTGATTTGAGTACCGACATACTGCCAGTCGCGTCCACCTACACCACCAATCCTGCTATCTGACTCAAAATAAGCTTCAATCCGTTGCAGCCAATCCGGGTGGGGAGCAGCATCATCATCGGTGGTGACAAGGATCTCTCCAGTAGCTACATCAAGACCTTCATTCATTGCTGCTACGACTCCTGTAACTTTCACCGTCACAATGCGTAATGGTAAGGAGTCGCGGTTATAGCTTTCGAGGAATGTCCAAGTTTCAGTATCAGTATCGCGCACCACTACCAATACTTGATCTGCTTTTCGAGTTTGCTTTTTCAGTGCTTCCAGACAACGTACCAGGTCTAAAGGACGGCGATAAGTTGGGATGAGAACAGTGATGGTCATCATTATTTACTATTTCCTCAAACAAATCTACATAAGTCTGTGCTTTACTAAGCCAAGTATTTTGTTCTGCTATGGTGCGAGCAGCTTTCCTCATTTTATTTTGCTTTTGGCGATCGCTCATTAAAGACAACAGCGCCAAAGCCAAAGCCTCAACATCATCTGAGTCTGGTAATACCACCCCGCATTCTGGTGTCACCATTTCTGCGCCCTCGGTTGCGGTTGCGGTAATTACGGGAAGTCCGGAAGAAAGAGCTTCCAATAATACTAGCGTACAAGCTTCGTAACGAGAAGGAAACACGAACAAATCTGCACTCCGCATAATCAGAGGAATATCACGGCGATATCCCATAAAATGCACTCGTCCACCCAATCCTAGAGATGCTGCTAGCTCCAAGAAGGGGCTACCCTCAGTACTACCCACGACGACCAAATGTAAATCAGACACTTTTACCAAAGCACGAAGTACGGTATCTAAGTTTTTTCTTAGTGTGCGGATATCGCCAACAAACATTGCCAAAGTAACATTTTCGGGAAGACCCAATTTTTGCCTAGAAGCTTCACCAGGAAAAAATTCTTCTGAGTCAACACCATTGAGAATTACGCGAATTCGAGAACTGGGTACACCAATATCTAGCAATTCCTGAGCAACTTTCTCTGATACAGCGATAACTATTTTTGCTTTTTGGAAAGCTTGTTTTTCCCAATAAGCGTTTAAAGCAGTATACAACCACTGATATAAACCATATAAATCTTGACGGTTCCGGGAAATATGCGCAGGCGATCGCAGCCAAGAACTGTGGACAAAATGTGCAGCATTCACATCCGAAGCAACTGTTGTAATTGCACCGTTGACTTTAACTAAATCAACTTCTGAACGATGTTTTTGCAACCAATCGGCACTTTTTTTGGCAAATAATAAATTTTGTAACAATGCGGTGGGATATTTAGATACTGGAATATGAATCCAGTTAACTTGGTCACTTTGTTCTATTTCTGGAGCTACTTCTGTTGCCAATAATGTCAACTTATGACCGCGACGAATTGCTTCTTTGGCGACTTCATAGTTTACTCTACCTTGACCATCACCTTTTTTTAACTTGTGGGTTACAATACAAAGTCTCATAGGGAACTCTTCTGCAAAATTCGTAAATAAGAAATTAACAATTAATTCTTGAAATGCAGGGCTTAATACACCAGGTAGCAGAGTTTTAGAATTTAGCTGCTATTTTTGATGGACTTAAACTCAATAAGAGCGCAACAGATGTCCGCAAGCTAAACTGTTGCCGTAAGGAACGGATAAAGTAAGGACGGGCATCTTTTAACTGTTCAGTCCGCATTAAACCGATACCTAAAGTTGTACTGATATATCCCCATTGTTTTTCAAAATACGGTTTTATATCTTGCAATTGCTTATCTTCCATAAACCTTTCCAAGCAATAAATATCGGCTTTTGCCTTCCGAATTTTTGCTTGAGCATCTCGACTACCACTTGTCATCGTGTCTGTTTGTTCATGCTCTCGATAGCAGGTCAATTTTCCGGGATAGTAATAGGCACCATTCCCAGAACGGCAAGTGAGATAATTTAAGTAGATATCCCAAGATACTCCTACTTCTGGTGGAAAAGAGTCCCAATCTACAGCATCTCGACGAATTACAGCAGCAGTTGCGGTAGATACTGCTCTATCTATTAAACTAAGTTGATAAAAAGGTTGATAAGTTCCTTCTTTGAGATTGGCTCGTTTATAGAAATCGGAATTTTTTTCAGTCGCAACATCATCAATTGTGCTATCAGCCCGCATCACATAATGATCGCAAAAAGCTAAGGTCAAATTCGGATTAGCTTCTAGTTTTGGGACAAGCTTTTCTAAAAAGTCTTCCTTCCACATATCATCATCATGGAGACTTGCAACATATTTGCCTTGGGCCATTTTAAAGGCATGCATTTGGTTGGCAAACATTCCGATATTTGTTGGCTGTCTCCAAAATTTAATTCGTGAGTCTTGAAAAGATTCGACTATTGCTTGAGTATTTTCTGTACTACAATTATCGGAAACAATAATTTCTAGATTTTGATAAGTTTGCTTAACAGCACTTTTAAGAGCTTCTGTCAAGTATTTGGGACGGTTATATGTAGGAGTAATTACACTGACTAAGGGCTGCTGTATATTATTTAAAATCATATTTACCTCTAAAATTTTGTCGTGAAACTCATAAAAGTATCAAACTGTTAACTTTACAAGGATTAATTCCAAAACCCGCTTTGAATATTGCATATCTAGCCGACTTCACCCATTTCGTGCTGCTTGCAGTGATATTTCCAAAGCGCTCCCCGTTGTTCCAGTAATTCTTGATACTTACCTTGCTCTACTATCTGTCCCTTCTCGATAACTACGACCTTATCGGCTTTAGCAATGGTTGAGAGACGGTGAGCGATCGCTATAGTTGTCCGTCCGACTAAATATTTTTCTAACAGATCCTGAATTAACCCCTCTGTGACAGAATCTAAGGCACTTGTTGGCTCATCCAAAATCAAAATTTCTGGATTCCGTACCAAAGCACGAGCGATCGCAATCCGCTGTTGTTGTCCTCCAGATAACTGAATACCGTCAGAACCTAACTGTGTATCAAAACCTGCACTCATTTTTTCGATGAATTCCAGTGCATTTGCTTGGTAGGCTGCTTGTCGAATTTCGGCTTCAGTTGCCCAAGGAGTACCGTAAGCAATATTATTACGAACAGAAGTGTTGAAAATAAATGTCTTTTGACTGACTACAGCCATTTTGCGACGCAGGGAATCAATTTCAAATTTCTGTAAATCAATTCCATCGATGAAAATATGTCCTTCTGTTGGATCTATGAATCGGGGAATTAAGTCCACAAGGGTAGTTTTACCACCACCAGAAACTCCCACCAGCGCAATCATCTTTCCTCGCTCAATGGTGAGAGTAATATTGTTGAGTACTAATTTGCTCTTCTCATAACCAAAATCTACAGATACTAAATCGATTGAGCGTTGCAACGTCTGAAACTGAATATCGCCATTTTTGAAATAAATTTTATCTTTAGTTTCTAAAAGTTGTTTAATGTTGTCTATTGCTCCTCCTTGACTGCTTAGAAAAGCGATAGTCCCATTCAAATCTTGAGTCATTGGAACTATGCGAAACAGTAAGAAGAAAAACGTTAGTAACGAGGCAATCTGCATGAAGCCACTTGTGAGCGCAGCAATAATCATCCCGATGAGAATCACTGTAGATAGACTTTCTGCAAGAGGTCTTACTAGCAGGGAAATCCAATAAACTTTTTTCCATGCATTCATCACACCCAAACTGGCTTGATAATACCGCTGACGCTCAAAGTCTTGAGTAGAAGATGCATGAATTGTGCGGATACCATCGATAAACTCTAGGGTTCTAGAAGCAAACTGACCGTTAGCTGTAGAAATAGCAAAACTAAATTCCCGAATTCGTTTGTTAAGAGTTGTAAGTCCAACCGCTAAAAGGCTAAAGAGTAAAACCGAAATTATTGACAGTTGCCATGACAGCAAAAATAACGATGCAGAATAAACTACAATCGTTAATCCTCTGGTTATTAGAAAAGCAAAGGAACCAAAAATTTGTCTAATTCTATCCATTTCACTGGTGAGAGTATTAATCAAATCACCAGAGCGTTTTTCTGCAAAACAACTAAGAGTCTGAGCTTCTAACTGTTCAAAAATTCGTTGACGGAGATTGTGAACTAAATTAATTTCACTAAATTGAGTGAAAATCTGTGACACGTAGTTCAATCCTGCCCGCAAACAAGTGATGAGGAGAATTAGTGCCGATACTCGGTATAGTCGTTCGATTGCGGGAGCATTAACTCCTAAAATCCAAATATCAACCCAGCTAATTCCTGTTTTCAGAGGTTCAGCATTGGGAGCAGTTAAGTTTTGAAGGAATGCAAGCAAAAAACCGAGGCCAAAACCCTCAAAAATTGCAGCTAAAATTGAGAAAAATATGGCCAAAATCGCAATTTTGCGAAAGTGTTTAAACTCTCGCAATATCAAGTAATTATTTTTCCAAAAAGTTGTCGCTTGTAGCAATCTACGGGCAGGTAATGGAAGCGTAAGATGCATAGGGAATTTTGATTTAAAATTAATTGATAAATAGAAGTAAAGATGCACAGTTTACATTACAGGGCGACGCATAAAACGACCCATCGCAGATCCAATACGCAGAGCGATTTGTTTTGATAATACTAAGGCATCTGAATAAACTTGAATTGGTGTTTGAGCGTGCCGCCAAAATAATTTATCAGTTACTGTTGGAGAGCCACCATTCAAAGCACTCATAATCAGTTGCTTGCGCCACGGCTTAACATTTGGTACAGTTGCATGAGACATAATAGTACCGCCCGGTACAAAATCCATCCCATCAGGTCCCACTGTACTTAGAGGGTAAGTTGTCAGCATTAGCGCCAAGTTGAGGTAAGTTTGATCCCCATAGAGATAGGGATAACATTCAAAAGTTTTTTGGGAATAAAGATCCTGTAAATTTGAGTTCCCCGTCATCTCACCAATTTCTTCAAGTTTTTGCCAAAGTGAAAGGATGGACTTACAGCTTTTGTGGACACCAACAAACCCACTATTGTAGTGGTAGTCTAACTCACGTTTGCATTCTTGACCATTCTTTTGGGCAAACTCTTTCCACGCCAAACGTCGGGGATGATTGGCAGGTACCAGATACCATGAGTCACCACACAAAGCTATTCCCTGACTGACCCACCTTTGATAAAAATCCCAGCTACACTTATTTACAATGTCTGGATCGAAGTAAAATAGTGCATCAACTTCAGGGCAATGATTTTCCCATAATTCATGCATAAAATCAGGCTTATAAAATCCCAGGTGCTTTGGGGTGGTTAACTTTACAAACCTCATTACACAATCTTCAGCTACAGGAAATTCTTGATAGCCCTTTTCCTCTTTGACAGATTTAACCCAAGATGGCAGATTTCCACGGTATCCAACCCAAAACACACCACGAAAGCCGTAGCTATATAAAGAATTCGCTAAAACTCCTACGCCGTAGTGGTAGTCTTTTTCAAATAAAGTACAAATTGCTGTAAGCATAATCTGAATTATATTTATATAAAGTGTATAGTTTAGAATCCTAAAACTAGAAACAACTTTAAGTATGGTTAGTAGTAGGGTTTTCAAAACCTACTACTAAAATCAGACTTGTAATTGTTCCAGTTCACACCGTTTCACCGCATCCAGATTCAGCAGGTTGAAATTCCGTCTCTACTTGCAATCTTACTATGATTCCGGGTAGGGCATTTAGATGTCTTTGCTCTTGTAAGCTTAAACGCACCGCATTTTGCAAAGTACAGCACCCAGGTCCGATTAAACTCATTTCTCCACGCAGCACGTTTAACAACTGCGGTACGTTTTCCAGACCCCACTTACGCATCCAACTACCCAGGAGGGTAATGTTCTGATCGTTTTCTCCTTCACTTAAACCATCTGTTGTGCGAAACTTCATAATCCGAAACAGTTTACCACGCTCTCCAACGTGCCATTCACGAGAAAAAAGTGCCCCTGGAGAGTAAACACGCATAATACAACCCAATCCCAACACGATCGGACTGACTGCCAATAAAAGCATTAATGCAACTAACCACTCAGTTACTCTCTTTAACGAGGCTAAAAAAGTGCTATTAAATTTCGCTTGTTGCTTGGCAGAAGGTATGTGTAGAAAAATTGGCTTCGATGCTTGCTCGCAGGCAGTTGCCCAGAGCAAGAGTTTTTCTTCACCCAACTTTGGATCTATGCAAACTAAACTGACAGGTGAATGTTTTAAGCATTCTACTAAAGATTCTTCTTTATCTAGTGAAGACAGATATGGCTGTTTCACAAGTCCTGGAAGTTTAACCAACAGTTGCCCTCGTCGCCATTGCAGCTTGCAGTAGTTTGAGGGATTATCTTGCTGTTGCGGGGAAACAGTATAGGAATTCTGGAATGTTGGAATTATTGAAGTGGTCATATGTATTTGAAATTATAGAGGTAGATTGCCGTCTTAAATATCAAAGGCGATTACGGCCAAAGTTTTTCTTTTTTATCTTGCTTTTAGTCCCACAAATAAAAGCTAATTGAGTGACAATAATAGTACAAACTGCCCAAAAGTAAACTGCATATCTTGGCATTTTACGATTTCCGATTGGGAGGATGTACATTAAATAATCCTAGTTTTGAGATTATTTAAAATATCTTCACTCTTATATTCTGTTTCTTTATGGATTCTATCTTTAGGATATAAGAGACAGTACAAATAACAGTAACTCCAAGAGATTCTTTATTTACTCTTTAAACAGGAAGCGGATTTGCCAGAGAATTATTAAGTTATGATGAATTGCCTAAAAGTGTAACTAAGTAATAAGGTTTTTTTCTCAGTTTATTTTGACATAATTAAGTTTTCGCAATTAAAAGTTTATTAATCATCACTAATAATATAGTTAAGATGTCTAAACAAAAAATATACACAAACTTTACATATTGATTGCATAAATACTTAAATAGGGGGTCTTGCCCCGATTGCAAACGGAAGCAAGCTATCTGAAGTAAAAATTGAGGAAAGTTTTTGTCTTGTGTATTTAATGAATGAGATTTCCTTCAATAATATAGATGTTAACTAAATGAACTTATGCACTTACTTTAACAAACACGCTATGAACAGCCTTGGTGCAGTTATAAATGCATATAACAACATATTTGTAAAGTGTGCCCCCCCTAAATCCACGCCACATGCTAAACGCAGTGGCTCCCCAAGTATGTTCAACTTGAAATTTTCTTCTTCCCTTTGAATTGGGGCAGGGGGTAAATGTCATTAAAATAGGTCTTGTATTGTCAACAAGACCTATGATTTTCCTTTTACACAAAAGCAGGCAAACATTCAATATGCTCGGAAATTAAGAAACATTCTTACTACTTTTCCACAGCTTGTTGCAGCGCTAATTGATATGGCTTGCCATAAGACACAAAAGTACTCGACGAGTTGGATACTCCATTTGCCACAACCCCAATCAGGTTTAACCTGCTCAACATAGCTGTAGCTTGTGCTAGTTGGGTTCGAGTTACTTTACCAATGCTTGCGACCATCACCACACTCCGACAAGATGATGCTGTAAGTATGGCATCTACCAAACCAAGAACTGGAGGAGCATCTAGAAGTACCAAATCGTAATTTTCCTCGAATCCTGCCATTAATTGTGCCATGCGAGGCGAACTTAACAAATTCGCTGGGTCAGCAGGGGTTGGTCCGGCGGTCAATATATCAATATAGGATGAGCCTGAGGAATGAAAACTAATTTGGTTGGGTAGAGGGACATCGCTTGCCAGTAAAGTTGAAAGTCCCTGTTCATTGGGAAGATTCAGATGTTTGTGCAGGCTAGGATCGCGTAAATTAGCATCAATAAGCAGTACCCTTTTATGCAGACGAGCAGCACTCATCGCTAGACCCAGTGCTAGAGATGACTTACCGACATCGGGCAATGCTGAAGTCACCATCAAAGATTTGAGGTTAGCAACAGAATTGACAAGCTCAATGTTTTTATAAATTAGATCCAGGGATTCCCAACGGGGTGGAGATTGCAGTACCTGAATTGTCCAAGGGGCAAGTACTTCTGGTTTGCCAAAAGGCAACTTAATTACTGATTCTCTGTTTTTCGCAGGTGGTAATTTGGGGGTTGTTCCCAAAAGTGGCAACGCTGACTGCTTCTCCAATTCAGCAGTGCTATGAACAGAATCATCAGCTGCTTCTCGGATAAAGGCAGCAATACCACCCAACATCAACCCGACGACTCCACCCAACATCAAGTTTTGCTGGAGGTTGGGACCCAATTGTCTGCCCGGTTGGGGTTCTTCCACGGGTTGCCATTCAAATCCACCCTTGGTAAGTTCCTGTCTCAGTTGCTGCTCTGCTTTGAGAAGCTCCTGCAATCGATCGCGGGTAAGTTTTACCTGCGGTTGCAAGCGACCATATTCAGCCAACAAAGAAGGGAATCGTTTCAACTCTACACTCAGTTCTTGCTCTTTGCCAGCTATAGCTTGATCCCGAGCCTTTAAGGAACGGATAGTTGTCTCCGACTCCACCAGTTGACTGGTCAGATTAAGGTCTATTTGCCCAAGTTGCCCTTGTTCTAGTTGACCCTCTCCCGCTACAGGGTTGCTACCAGGAGCTTGTCCACCTAATGTCCGTCCTACTTCTTGTTGCAATAATTGCTTCTGGCTCTGGAGCTCTTCTACTAGCTTTTGTACTTTTGGATGTTCTTCCGTCAAGGTCAAACGTTGTTGTGCAAGAGCCAATTCAGTTTTTTGGATTTCGTCGAGCAACCCTTGGTAGCGACTAGACTGGCTCAGACGAGAAGAAACCAGAGCGTTTTGTGGAGTCCGGTTCAGTTGTTGTTGCAAAGAATTGTAGCGAGCGATCGCCTCTTGCTGTTGTGCGGCATTTGTCCGTCGCTCTTGCTGAATCTGGGCTAAAGCATCTTGTGCAACTTTGACCTGCGTCTCTGGATCGATCAGATTCTGACTTCTGCGAAACCTTTGTAAGTTTGCCTCAGATGTAGTAACCTCATCACCGACCTTTTTCAACTGTTCCCTGATATTTCTCAGACCCTTTTGTAAACGTTCGTCCTGCTGTTTTTTGTTGTAATCTAAATAAACTTCGCGAATAGTATCTAAAACTCTTTGTGTTTTAACAGGACTCGTACTAATATATTCAGCTTGGAATATTTTAGTTGAGACGTTATCTTCTTTTTCTTTTATTTGAGTTAAGACTAAAGAGCCTTGAATTTCCCCTAATGTTGTACCGGGAAACTCAGTCTGGAGTTTATCAACCGCTTTTTGGAGCAATCCAGAACTTCGCATTAAGTTTAGCTGGGTTGCTGTATCTATCTGAACATTCGGGTCGGTAAATTCATTTTCTATCCCAGTTCCTTGTTGTGGTTTGCCTTGATAGTTGGGTTCTACCAACAACTGCATTGAGCTTTTATAAGTGGCTGGTGTTTTGGAAGTTATGACACCTGCAGCTACAACGGAACTAAGAAATACTAATAAAAACCAAGGAAATCTGCGTATTAAAACTGCAAAAAGTTGTCCGTAACCCGGCTCTGTCTCCGCAGCTGGATTAAGATTGGGATTTAGACTAGTCTGGATCACGTTTACTATCCTTCAGCTAACAAATCAAACTAATGATGGATGCACCCTACAAGCTTGTTCAATTACCTGCTCTACTTTACTAAAGAAGGCATCTTCTGAAAAATTTGTCATTGCATGATTGCGAATGCTTTCGTAATTCCATGAGATTTCCCTGGCTTCTAGCAGTGCAGCTTGTAGTGATTCGGGTGTTTGCCTCTTAAAAAAAACTCCTGTTTTACCAGGTATTTGAGTATCTAATACCCCACCGGCTCCATAAGCAATGACTGGTGTTCCACTTACATTCGCTTCTACTGGAACCAATCCGTAGTCTTCCAATGCTGCAACTATAATTGAGCTTGCGTTTGCAAATAACTGAGTGCGTTTTAAGTCAGTTACGTGTCCCACGAACTTAATATTCTTTAAAGCTTTTGACTCTAACCTCTCTTTTTCTGGACCACTACCTGATATTAATAACTGCCACCCCAGCCAATTAAAAGCTTCGACTATTATATCAAGACGTTTATAACTAATCATCCGCGCTGATGCCAGATAATATTCTTCTTTTTTATCTGAATAAAGAAATTTAGTGGTATCAATTGGATAGTTAACAACTATTGCTTTTTTACCATAAATCTCTTCAATCCGACGGGCAACAACACTAGAATTAGCAATATAAAGGTCTGGTTCCTGTGAGTATGTCAGGTCAACCTTTCTCATCATTTGGAATACTTGTTCGATTAAGGGAGCAAAATATCTATAGTCTCCATACTCCCTTAGATATGTCTCTGTATCCCAAAGAAAGCGGGTGACATTATGACAAAAACAAATGTGGCGTGCCCCCGGTTTTTTTCGCACTGCTTTGGCAAAGCTGGTGCTACTGCTGATAATCAAATCGTAGTCTTGCAAGTCTAGGGAGCGGAAGGCAGGAAAATAGAGCGGAGCCATCAGGCGAAAATACTTTGCTGCACCCGGAATACTTTGCAAGAATGTAGTCTTGACTATACGCTCACCCAAGTCTATAGTTTGTTGCGGATCGTACAAAGACGTGAAAATATCTGCTTCTGGATAGCGCTTGCAAAATAATTCAAAGACGCGCTCTGCCCCACCTCGTTGAGTTAGATAATCGTGGACTAGAGCAATTTTCATAAAGTTTACCTAAATATATAAAGTTTATTTACTAACATTTTGTGCCGTTAATTGCAGAACCCCTTACCCCCTATCCCGATGAACGGAACGCCGAATCTCTCAACCCGGCGACTAATCAAATAAATACTAGTCCCCCATCCTGTAGATTGGCTGACTAGAAAAACTACCCTACCTTTCCCGGTTGCGGTATATTTATTGAAAGTTTACACTGTGTTTGGATAACCCAAACAATTTGTCTATATTAATTCTGAAATGTTGTTGGGATGGCAGTATTGAACAATGTATTTATGATATTAGTATTAGAAGTGATTTATAAACTCTTTCTGCTTTATTTTTACAGAAAGTTAACAATTCCAACATCTAATATTAATAATTGCCACTACTGCCGATAGACTCAGGATGTTATCAAGCGATACCAGCAAAGCTGGTTGCCAAGGGCATCGCAAGTGTTTTTGCTGGAGCGAAATAGGTATTTTGCTCTGCTCGCAGTTTATCGCAGAGTCTACCTTCAGGCAACTCTACATCATCATAAGTGAGGACTTGATCCTTATTTACATCTCGCTTCAAGCGGCAGCCTTCAGCTAAACCCATTGGTAGGAGGTTTTCACTGAGGACAATGTTTGAATTCTCACACTGTCCATAACTCATGTAGTATCCTATACCATCAATTGTTTCGCCAGCTTTTAGGTCTATTTTGGCAGTGGTAACCACATCGACCAAAGGACCGCCTAAAGGTGATAGAACGTAATCATGGAAGAGGACGGCGCGAGCGACGGAGATTGGTACCTCAAAATGACAGAGATGATAAGGAGTATAGAAGCTGTAAAGAGGGCCTTCACCTAATTTGTACAAGTTGAGGTAGTGGCGTTGCTTGGGATCGTCGTGAGTCCCAAATACAAATACACCAGGACCTGGTTTTGAGCCAACGACGTAATCAACGATACCGCCTAACTCCTTAAGCTGTTCGACATCATACATATTGGTCATCTCATCGACATGACCGTTGAAATCATATCCCAACATCCCGCGTTTGGCGACTTTCATCCCAGTGGCATTAGCAACGATCGCTTGTTCAAAGGAAATTTTGCTGCCGTCGGCAAAGCTGGTTACCATGTGCGCTTTTTGACCCCAGCGTTTAGCAAATGCTTCTTGGGTGGTGGGGTTGCGATAAGGGTCTTGCAGTCCTTTGATGTTGCCACACAACAAGGGAGTTAGGCCAATGCTTTTGACAAAGCGGTAGAGATTTGCTTGTACTCCTGGTTGGTCGCCATCGCAGGCTGTGAGGATCACACCAGCTTTATCAGCATATACTTTCAGAATCGGACCGATGGTGCCATCGAGTTCGGCATTCATCATAATTATATGCTTGCGGTTGGCGATCGCTTCCATCACCAAATGAGCGCCAAACTCTACTGCCCCTGTAACTTCAATTAAGGCATCAATCCCTTCGGCTCGGCACAGTAACATTGCATCTTCAGTAACTGCGTATTTACCTTGGGCGATCGCATCTTCTAATTCAGTAACAGTGGAAACAACGTTAAAATTCTCAATTCCGGCTTCAGTATAAGCAAGTTTTGCGGCTTCAAGAGTCCGGTTGGAAATTGCAACTAACTCCATACCGGGGACTGAATTTGCAATTTGATTGGCAATTCCCCGACCCATAAAACCAGCACCAATCATGGCCACTTTGATGGGTTTACCAGCTTCAGCCCGAGCTTGTAAAGCGCGATCGATAATAATCATTGGTTCAAATCCTTTCTTAAGTTTTATCTTTAGTTATCCGCTTCCTTGTGGGGTTTAATATCCCGACAAGAAACAGGTCGCTCGTTTATATATGGGGTTCCAATCCCCATATATAAACTTCTTCCTTCTTCCTTCTTCCTTCTCCAAGGTCATTTAGAATTTGTGCCGCCAACGGTCATCATTGTCATCAAAGGCCAATTTAAATCCTTCTCGGAAATCTCCGTAACTTCTACAGGCCACTGAATGTTAAAGAATGGGTCGTCATAGCGTAAACCTCTTTCATATCCTGGTGTGTAGAATTCACCGACTTGGTAGATAACCTCAGCGCTATCAGTAAGTGCTTGATAGCCGTGAGCAAACATTTCCGGGACATACAAGGCCCGACGGTTGTCTTGTGTTAATTCAACTCCGAAGTGTGATAAAAATGTCGGAGATTCAGGACGCATATCAATTATCACATCATAGATAGCGCCTTTCGTACAGCGAATTAATTTCGTTTCTGTAGCAGGAGCAATTTGATAATGCATTCCCCGCACCGTCCCTTTTTTATGATTAAAAGATAGGTTGCATTGGGCAACTGTTGACTTTAAACCGTGCGCTTCAAATTCTTGAGCGCAGAAACTACGGGCAAAAAAACCACGATGATCGGGCTTTTCTTCTAAATCAATAATGTATGCGTCTTTGAGTTCGGTTGTGCTGAAAATCATAGATAACCTCTATTAATGAATTATTTAGTCCGATTGCAGGAGCTAATTAGCGAGCGCGAACTATTTATACCGTACGAGCGTTCTCCACTCCCTACTTTTGAATGGCCGTTTGCATCAATTCTGGTCTGGCAAAAGTATCATCCCAGTATTGAGTACAAAGTTCTGGTCGTTTGGGTCGGTTTGCTGTGTAAACAAAGAATAGTGCTGCCCGTTCTTCTGTCCTGATAGTACCGTGATGTAAAGTAGTTTTTGGGTCTGTAAAAATCACTGTACCTGCTGGACCTGGGCAGGATTTCCAATCACTTTTCGGGATAATTTCCTTTAGCTGTGCATCACTAATCCCTACATGACCCGATTTCCAAAGTTTGTAATAAATCTGACAATAATCCCAACTATATAAAGATGTTTTCGATACCGGAATATATTCAAAGGGACCATGTTTTTCTTCCACATCAGTCAAGTAGATGATGATTTTCACCATTCTCCGGTCTTCTGAATCTTTATGCCATAAGAGTGTGCCAAACTGATTTTTATTATCGAAATCTTTGCGTAAATGTACACCTTGAAAGGCAACGGGAAGACCAATATAATTTTCGGCAATGTTCAGCAGTTTTTCTTCGCTCCCCCACACTGAAAATTCTGTTAAATCTGTAACTGTGTGAATTTCTGGAAGCTTCCGACCGAGCCTACCTTTATTTCTCGCTTCCATTCTAGATAGTTGAGAAGAAGCTTTATAGAGAAGATTTGCAGTCGAATCTAACCCTAATTTTTCTAGAGTTGTAACGTAAACACCTTCTTTTTTCAGAGCGTCACAAATTAGGCGTTCATGAAGTGACTCCGAAGGAGTATCGCCTTCTTTGATTACTGGTAAATTTTTCTCGTGCTTCTTAAGTGCGGCCCTATAAGCTAACTCAGATTTCAGTTCAAATACTTTATTTTGAATAATATTCAGCATGGCACTAATACCTTGGTTTTTTTTCGATTCTCAATGTTTACAGTTACAATAAATTATAATTACACTTCCTGAGTAGTCTGACCTGTTGATTTAGGAATTTTTAAATCTTTGAAATTCATCAATTCTAAAGCAGATACACCGACTAAACTCAAAAAGGGAATTAGTATGTTTATCGCGAAAATAGGCCATCTTCTCAAAGCCCCTAAGAATACTTTCAAGTCAACTTCTTGGAAATTTCGGACAATCATCCGTCTGCAAAATTCCTTAGAATACCCATTCTCTTCTAATTTCACTAGAACTTCTGGTGTATGCTTGTATTGCATTAAAAGTGCTGATTTTCCCTGTTTCTGCCAATAACTCACGCCGACAATACATTCCATAAATGTTTCTTTTGTGACAATTATATTGCCATTAGCGGCACAATACCCAGCTAAATATGCTAAAGATATCCAATTAGTATCAGCATCTTTCCAAATTTGTAGAGCCTTTTGTACCAAGTCGGTTCGGTAAACAGAAGCAGTCAGAAAAATCACTGCACCAATACTTTTCTCAAAACAATGTTCAAATATTGCTTTGCTGTCACATACAATATCTTCAGTGTCAACATCAAACCAACGGTTACCAACTATTGTCGGTGGGTGGACTGGTTCACCAGTAATTTTGTTACGACCGGAAAAGTTGAGAAATAATAAGGATAAATTATCGTGTTCATTGATTTTATTGATGACATAAGGAATTGCTCTATCCTGAACTAGGTCATCATCACCTATTGTCCAAACATATTTTGTTGTTGCAGCATTTAGGCAATAAATGATATTTTTCATCACTCCTAAATTTTCGCTGTTTTTATTGTATTTGAATGTAAATTTACTAAGAATTATTTGCCACTTCTTTACAATTACTTGAGTATTGTCGGTAGAACAATTGTCTGAAACTAAGATTTCGCAGTCCGATTCAAATCCTTGGATAGCTTGAGCAAGCCATGCTAGCTGTTTATCAAGTAATTCGGCCCGATTGTAAGTGGGTATAGCAATGGTTAGCAGCTTTGTCATAGGTATTGAGTAATGCAAATTAGTTAATAATCTTTTGACAGTTTTTTGGAAGATAAAAGCTAAAAAATCATCAACTCCAATCAGGTCTATTTGCTTGTACAATAATTACAAGATGATAAAGAATTAATAAATTAAGCATTGGGGATTATAAATCTGAACTTTTCTTTGCGCCTACCTTCGGGTTCTCCGTTGGAGTCTGCGTCAGGGAAAAAATATTTATAATAGTTAATAGTCTATAACTATTAACTATTATAAATATTTACTGAACTACTTTTTTGCCCAGAAGAAATCCTTATCGATTAGCTGAGTGCGAATCAAATACTCTAATTGCTTTAAACGAGTAAAACCTCTAAAGGTGAAAGTTTCTTCAGTCAGATCGATTTGACTGAACACATCATACAATTGTTGGGCACCGCGTTGAGCATTCCAATCACACTTAAAGCCAGGAAGGATTGTGTTGATTTTCTCGAAAGATACCCGGTAGCTGCGATTGTCTGCACCGTTATCGCCAAAACTTAATTTACATCCGGTGAAAACATCAGCGATGATTTCGGCAACTTCTTTAACGCGATAATTGTTCGAGGTATCCCCAACGTTGAAGATTTGGTTGTGAATAATATCACGGGGTGCTTCCAAAGCGCAGACGATCGCCTTGCAGATATCCAGTGCGTGAACTAAAGGACGCCAAGGTGTACCGTCGCTGGTCATCTTGATTTCTTTGGTTGTCCAAGCTAAACCTGACAAGTTGTTCAGGACAATATCAAAGCGCATTCTCGGTGAAGCACCAAAGGCTGTGGCATTCCGCATAAAGGTGGGGGAGAAGTCATCATCAGCCATTGGTGCGACATCTCGTTCTACCAGTGTCTTACATTCTGCGTAGGCTGTTTGGGGATTTACGGGAGATTCTTCTGTGACATCACCTTCGGTCGCTACACCGTAGACACTGCAAGATGACATATACACAAAGCGACGGACACCCGCTTCTTTTGCCAACTTGGCAAGACGGACTGAACCTTTATGGTTAATATCATAAGTGATGTTCGGTGCAAGTTGTCCCGCAGGGTCGTTGGAAAGTTCTGCCATGTGGACTATCCCATCAACCCCTTGTAAATCTTCAGCACTGATGTGGCGAATATCTTTGTTGAGGGTTTTGGCGGTGATTTCCGTGCCGTTGTACAACCAACCTACTTTATAGTAGCCGATGTCTACGCCGAGAACTTCGTGTCCCCGTTCCATTAACAGGGTAGGTAATAGCGAGCCTAGATAACCTTCTGTTCCAGTTACCAATACTTTCATTGTTTTTGAATCCTATACGTTGATTGCGGTTAATAAATGCGACTGTTCGGGAATTTGTTCGACAATGGCTTTACCAATTTCAATTGAAGAAGTGGCAGCTGGAGAAGGTGCATTGCAAACATGGACAGAGTTTTGACCGTGAATAATCAAAAAGTCGTCTACTAGCTTGCCATCGTTCATCAAAGCTTGAGCCCGGACTCCGGCATGACAGGGGACTAAATCTTCCGAGCGCACTTCGGGTATTAACTTTTGCAAGCTTTTGGTAAAGGCTGCTTTACTAAAAGAACGAATGATTTCCTGTATTCCTTCATCAGCGTGTTTTGCTGCCAGTTTCCAAAAACCGGGAAAGGTCATGACCTCAGCAAAATCACCTAAATCAAAATCTGTTTTTTTGTAACCTTCCCGCTTGAGACTGAGGACGGCATTTGGTCCAGCATGAACGCTACCATCAATCATCCGGGTAAAGTGGACACCAAGAAAGGGAAAATCCGGATTGGGAACGGGGTAAATTAAAGTTTTTACCAGATGACGTTTTTCTGGGATGAGTTCGTAATATTCTCCCCGGAAAGGGACAATTTTTGCTTGAGGATCGACGTTGCTTTTTTTGGCAATGCGATCGCTATGCAGTCCAGCACAGTTAATTACAAACCGGGTCTCAAAAGTACCGTTATTCGTTTCCAGTACCTGATTTTTACCGCTCTTGACTATTTTCTCAACTTTTGTATTCAGCCGGAGTTCGCCGCCTTGGTGTTGAATTATCTCTGCGTATTTTAAACAAACTTGTTTGTAGTTAGCAATACCAGTAGAATAAACCTTAATTCCAGCTACACAACTGACATGAGGTTCAACTTCTTTGACTTCCTCTGCGGTGATTCGCTTAACTTCAATACCGTTTTCTAAACCTCGACTGTAAAGATTTTCCAAGCGGGGAATCTCTTGAGAGTTACAAGCAACAATCACTTTGCCGCAAACTTCACTTTGGATTCCATGCTCTTGGCAGAATTGTACCATTGAGCGGCTACCATCATGGCAAAATTTAGCTTTGAAGCTGCCTGGTTTGTAGTAAACTCCGGAGTGAATTACACCGCTATTGTTCCCAGTCTGGTGAAATGCCCATCTGCTTTCTTTCTCCAGGACTAAAATTTTAGCACAGGGATAGCGTTTCCCTAAAGCCATCCCTGTGGAAAGTCCGACAATGCCCCCACCCACGATCGCAAAATCATACATTGGAATTCTTGCACCTGAAACTATAGTAAATTTAAATGTTTGGGTCAAGTTTAAAGAGTTATGAGTTATGAATTATGAGTTATAAGTTTAATTTAACTCCAAACTCCAAACTCTTGAAGCTCCTAACTCTTTGATTACCATACCTTCCAAGGGGCTTTGCTATTATTCCATAGCTCCTCTAAATATTTTTTATCTCTTAAAGTATCCATTGGTTGCCAAAAACCATCATGTTTGTAAGCAGATAGCTGTTCCATGTCAGCCAGTTTTTCTAATGGTTCTTTTTCCCACACAGTGAAATCATCAGCGATAAAATTAATTACTTCCGGCTCTAGTACAAAGTAACCACCATTAATCCAAGCTCCATCACCTTCTGGTTTTTCTCGGAAGCTGGTAATTTTGGTTTGTTCGTTTCCTAAAACAATTGCACCAAAACGTCCTGGAGGTTGAACTGCGGTTAGTGTTGCTAAACTTTTTTGCTCTTTATGAAAGTTAACTAGTTCTGTGATATTCACATTGCTTACACCGTCTCCGTAGGTGAAGCAAAAAGTGTCATTGCCGATGTGTTCTCTGACTCGCTTCAAACGTCCGCCAGTTAACGTGTTTTCACCAGTATCTACCAACGTGACACGCCAAGGCTCTGCATTCCCTGCAACTATGTTCATCTGGTTAAAGCGCATGTCAAAAGTCACATCTGACATATGTAAGAAGTAGTTTGCAAAATACTCCTTAATCACATAGCCTTTGTAACCACAGCAGATGATGAAGTCATTAATACCGTGGGTTGAGTAAGTCTTCATTATGTGCCACAAAATTGGCTTCCCACCGATTTCAACCATCGGCTTTGGTCTAACGCTAGTTTCCTCGCTGATGCGTGTACCTAGCCCTCCAGCTAAAATCACTGCTTTCATGCAATTAACCCATAATTCCTAGGTAGATGATTCTTGGACTTTCTCGAAAATCATATAAAAAAAATATGATTTTTTGATTTTCTCAGTAAATAATCTAACCGTAATTTCATCCTCAAGTATGAAGACAAGATAAAAAAAACGATTTTGTGTGTAAAAAATTAGATAAGGTTTATGAAGAGAAAAGAACGAGACAAAAAAAATTCAAATAACTAGTACAACAAGGCACTCATTAAAAAGTGAAAAGAGACTCATAAAGAAAGAAAAATATTTTATGGGCTTTTCAGCCATTTTAGATGGTAGGTTTATTTCCACTGTTATGTACTACTATAAAGGTTGCCCCTTCTTAACTTAAAATCAGAAGAAACAACCTCTACTTATTATTCAATTTACTGAACAAGCACCCATTAAAAAGTAAAAAGTCAATCAGAAAGAAGAAACAAAAAGGTTTAGAACAAGTAAATTTATTTATAAAAAAAGGTAAAAATATTTTTTAGAGACGCTCAGGCAGCGCAAAAAAAAATATGGGGATTTACTTTTTACTTCTTTTGTCCCTGCACAGTTGTGTTTTGGAAAAAAGTTTCGCATTTATTTTCTACAACAACACAGATGCTGCTAAGGGCTTGTTGATAATTATCCATATCCCCTTGTTCAAGAGCAATTTTGGCCGCTATCTTCAAATCTTCAACGGCTTTGGTATGATGTTGAGTTGATTCGCTGCCTCCATATTGTGCAAGTTCATAACGAACAATACCTCGCTTGAGATAAACTTTTGCCATTCGAGAATCGAGATTTAATGCTCGATTAAAATCTTCAATCGCTTCTTTATATTCTCGCTCAAAATCACTACTGTATTGGGCAATTTGATAGCGAACAACGCCCCTTTGAAAATATGCTTCCGGCCGAGAAGAATTTAGATTGAGCGCTTCGTTAAAGTCTTGAATTGCTTTTTGGTAATCTTGCTGAGAATCACCACTATATTTGGCAATTTGCGAGCGAACAATACCCCGTCTAATATAGGCTTCGACCTCGGAGTGATTGAGGCGTAGGGCGTTATTGAAGTCTGCGATCGCCAAACTATATTCATGGTCGGGATCGCTGCTATATTCTGCAAGCATATGGCGGACGTTACCCCGATTTACATAAGCTTTTATTTCCGTGGGATTAATCCGAATTGCTTGGTTGTAATCTGAAAGTGCTGCTTCATACTCTTTCAAATTAAAATGGGAGTTGCCACGATTGACATAAGCTCTTGCTTGTTCGGGGTCTTTTTCAATCGCTAGGCTAAACCTTTCAATTGCTTTCTCAAAGTCACGGACTTTGTATGAAGCATGACCTTGCTTGTAATACTCCCCAAAACTTAAGACGTTGTTATTTGCTTGACGGGTTATTTGTTGGCTAATTGTATTTTGAGCAACAAAACGATGGCTAGTAAATCTAATCATTACGTCCAAATATCCCAACAAACCAAAACCCAGCAAGCAAAAAAGTATCGGATAGTATCTTCGTTTGTTTTGAGGTTTGTAATAAGGAATATTCTGGGTAGCGATTGATTGCTGATAATTAATTCGGTTAAACGGACTTGCTGGTTGTGGAAAACGTGGTGCTGGCACGTGCCGTCTTTTCGTGGGGATTCGCGGTTGCAGATGTTCTTTGCATTCTACTGCTTTTGGTGATGGAAAAGGGTCTCGTCCACCCAACCGTAATGTCCGTTCGCACCAGGGGCAGGTGTGCAGGTGGTTGTTGTAGCGGTGCTGGGGGTTATTGGTGCAGGTAACAAGGGATTCTTCAGCTTCTGCTAATGCAAAAAGCCAAGCTTGGGCTGTAGGTCGCTGATTCGGTTGGGAATGCCCATCCTCGAAACAACGGACAAACAGTTCTCGCAATTTGGGATGGAGAATTTCCCAAGGGGGGGCAATGGGGGTAGAAATATAAGGTACGTCCCGATGACGACTGTAAGGAAAATGACCTGCCGCAATCCGTGCTTCGTAGGGAGGAGGCTCACCTGCACCTTGATAAATACCAGAAAATGGATGGGTGCCTTCCATCAATAGTTGAAATAGCAGCACTGACAAGCCAAACAAGTCATGAGAAACTGCGCGATCGCAAGCCGCAAAAGTGATATTCTGGAGTTCTGGTGGCGTAAACTCTGGTTTGCCAACTTCGCAGCGGTAAACAATATTGTTATCAGGATCGGGCACTTGAAAAGAGTCGGTGTCTACGATTGTCACCAGTGCGGTATCGCTCACCATGATATTCGACTCATTCACATCGCCGACGCAGTAACCACTGTTGTGCAAAGCCGCAAAAGCCGCAGCCAAATTACGGGCAGTCCGGAGTAAATACTGATAATTAAATAAAGGACAATGCAGACGACGTGTTCTGGGGTTATAAAAGTCGATGATTGGCCGCATCTGGCGAATGCGGGGCATTAAAAAGCCGATAATGCGATCGCTGCCATCCGCTGAGATCAAAACTTCATTTGGCCAAGCTATAGAAATATGACCCAAGGAAGCCGTGGGATTCGACGGTGGGTGAGCCAACATCACAGCCAGCTTGCGAGCATGACTTACGGTTGGCTTGTGATAAATCTTCGCCACTAAATTCCCATCTATCGGCAATGTATAAACACATGCCTCACCCCCCCGCCCCAAACTGGCGGTGAGGTTGATCGGAGTAATTCCTTTGTCAGGAAGACAACGTAGTACCTGCATGATATAGTTATCAGTATAGAGATTTATGCCGAGATGAAAATTATTACTTAATGATTGCTTAAAGCAGCAATTACCAGTGTCAAATCATCATCAGTACGTTGCGTAATTCGCTCGGAGCGTAAAAACCTCATTAATTGCTCTTTTGCTACAGCTTTGTCTTCAGTATTGGCTACGAAGTCAAACAGCGGTAAAAAAAACGGTTTGTGAGGGGCTCGAACACTCATATTGATTGCCAGCATTTGCAGCCCATCGCTCAAAACCGCAATATTCACTATAGCTTGACGCCACAGTCTAATTTGTGCTGTTTCTAAAGCTCCTGGCGAGATTAAAAACGTGGTTTCATTAACATATTCACCATTATCGGGTACCGTCAGTGCAATTAAATTATCCATATTATCTTTAGCCACGGCCACTCCGTCACCTATTTGCCCCACCGCTGCCATTTCTGGCGTAGCGATGGTCACAATTAAAGTGCTTGCTAAATCAGTAGTTTTTTTGTTACAGGCAATCGCTTCTTCCTCAACAGCTTTTTTTGCGGCTACCATTGCCTCAATTAAAAGCGATCGCACTACGGCATCGTCATCCAAAAGAGAACGGTTAATTTCTTGAGTGGATAGATTTTCGAGCGCTGTTTCCACAGCAACCATCGCCCCAACTTTACTCAGTTTTGCCGAACCTGCACCATCTGCCACAGCAGCGATTAAAATTTCGTCTGGCAATACCAAAAAGTGGTGGGCATCCTGACAGAGTTGCTTGTTCTTAACATGGCTTGTCCCACATACCGACGCTGCTAGCACGCGCCAGTGAGGCATCTGTTTTGATGTATTCATAGATTCTACCGAATTTGATGGCATGTGAGTATCAAGCCTAATAATAATTATTAAACAGTCCCCCAACCAATTGGCGGTAGTGCCACCTGTTCCTCTACCTTCGATTGGGAGACAGCTGACATACTAGCTGACAACCAAACAAACATCTCTATAAAGTTTAATCCTTTAAGTTTCAAGGGTGTACGTACGGATATTTGACTTAAACGTGCCATATTAGCATTTTCTACCCCGACAGTAAAAAAAGCAACACGCTTGTTCTCTTCATCTGTTTGCAGTCGGACAGAAGCTTGTTCTACAATATGATCTGGCTCACCTTGCGGCTCGCCATCTGTAATCATAAATACCCACGGGCGATAGTAAGCTATGCCATTAGTCCGATATTGGGTTTTGCGTTCAGCGATCGCATCCAAAGCCTTATGAATTCCAGCCCCCATCGTCGTCAATCCTTGTGCTGTCAGTATCGGCGGGTTAAATTGATCCGCAGTCACAAAATCTTGGACTATACTGGCAGTACTGTCAAAAGTAATTATTGCTACTTCCACCCTTCTGGCTGCCAGGGAATTTTTAACTAACTCATCCTTCAAGCTCAGTAACCCTTGATTTAAAGCTTCTATCGCCTCTCCTTGCATGGAACCAGAGGTATCTAAGAGTAAGACGCAAGGACAACGGGCTTCTGGGTTCTCAGCAAACTCAACTACTTGATCGAGACCTATTGTATCAAGCATAACTTTTGGTGTTATGTTAAAGTCCAAAGCTTTATTTTCCTTTTTCTCAAAGTATATAGTTCAACAAGCCACTCAGACTACAAATGTGGGGAAGTCGTCATAGATAGCTTATTGTCCATTAAACACAACGAACCTTTAATATCCCTGTACATTTAATGAAATCTTTCTTAAGACATAATTATTTTGGCAAAATCAAATTTACATAGGCTAATCTTTGAGAAACAGCAGTAAATTTAACGAAATTTTTATATATCATCTACATAATACAGTAAATACGTACCTTTGCCTATGCATAATTTTAAAGATTTTATGTAGAAGCACTTCTTTTTAGATGAATTTATTAATCAGAATTAACCATAACTGTATTCAACATAGACTTTTGTAATTATGCAAACTTTCAACTCAAATAATCAAAACAATAATTCTTATCAGTATCCGGTGCAAAAAAATGTAACAAATACACTATCATGGAATATTTTTAGCTTGTAAGATGTGTATATATCGAACAGTAAAAATCTTTTTTAGAGAAATATCAAAGATAAAAAAACGCCTTTTTTCACAATAGTTATAAGCTGCAAAAATTGGGCCTAACATACCGGAAATCATCCAATATATGAATAATTTTGGCACATTCACAAAACTGCGTCCCCTGAGTTTGTTAAGACACTTATCTAGTTCTTCTGAGACTACTTGCTTACAAGTATCTAGCAACTCAGTTTTCTGGTCGATTTACCTAGAGCAAGGAAAAATAATCTATGCCACTCATTCAGTCGAACCCTTCGATCGACTAGAACGTCATTTACGTCGTTTGAGCCATCATATTTCACTGTTGAGCGGTGAAACCCGCATTCAATTAAGGATGATGTTTGAACCTGACTCACAAAATCAGTCAGTAGAACATAGTAATTCCACGGAAGAAGCAATTCCTCAGGAAGAATCTCCAGAATATCAAGCTATTTGCTGGTTAGTAAGTCAACGATACCTAGATGCGACACAAGCAGCCGTCCTAATTCAAGAATTGGTTCAAGAAGTAATTGAATCGTTACTGTTAATCAAACAAGGTACTTATGAATTTACGGACATACTGAATAAACTTCCCAAAATTTGCAAGCTAGATACCGAGAAAATCATGGAACGCTGCCAAGAAAGGATAAAAATTTGGCAGTCTATGGCTCCGCAAATTTCTTCACCTTATCAACGTCCATATCTGTGGATTCAAACCAAAACCCAACCAAAAAATTTACCAGAGCTACAGCAAAATTTAACTAATTGGATGAAGGGTTTTAGCCTGCGTCATCTGGCAGTAATCATGAACCAAGATGAACTACAACTGGCTAGAACTTTATATCCTTACATCTTAAATGGGTCAATTTTGTTACACGAGCCAGACCCACCGTTTGATATCTTGCCAAAAAACTGTGAAGAGGTATTAAAAGTTACTAGTCAATTAACTGAACTAACTAATCGGAAATTAATTGATAAAACAGTAGTACCGAGTAGCATTACCCCTCAAAACAGTTCGCATATACCTGTAGCAAATACAGCAATTGGGCAGCGATTGCCACAAATTTCTCCTCCTCCCAAAGAAAATATTCCCGAACCAACTGCACCAGTAAACCCAAACCCTCCGACTGATAATAGTCGGAAAATATACAAAATAGTATCTGTAGACGATAGTCCTACCGTCCTCAAAGAAATTAGCCGTTTCTTAGAAGACGAAAGTTTCACCGTAGTCACAATTAGCGATCCAGTGAAAGCAGTAATGCCAATTATTCGGCACAAACCGGACTTAATTTTGCTGGATTTGAACATGGAAGGAATTGATGGATATGAATTATGCCGGATTATCCGCAATAACTCGCTGTTCAAAAAGACACCCATTATTATGGTTACGGGAAGCAAAGGACTTGTAGATAAAGTGAGAGCCAGATTGGTAGGAGCTTCGGGATATTTAACCAAACCCTTTACCCGTGCGGAATTGCTAAAAATGGTGTTTACCCATTTGACTTGAAAATACGGGCACTGAGATTAGAGAATACATTTTTAAATATATAGGAGAGAGAAATACACATGGTGACAGTTTTAGTAGTGGACGATACTCCTTCGCAATTGGAGCTAATTAGCAGTTATTTGCGAGACAGTGGTTATACGGTAATTATTGCTCGTGATGCTAAAGATGGCATGAATAAGGCACTTAGCGAGCAGCCTGATGCGATTATTACTGATGTTGTCATGCCAGGAATGAGTGGGTTTGAATTCTGTCGGACGTTGAAAAGAAATTTGGCTACTCAAAAATTGCCAATTATTATTTGTAGTTCTAAAGATAAAGATATTGACAGGATTTGGGGAATGAGGCAAGGTGCAGATGTTTATTTGACGAAGCCATTTAGCCGACAAGAATTGCTACGGGCACTAACATCTGTGGTTGGATAAATATGCCTCAATTCCACGGTCAAGGATGTAACAAACATCAAATCTTCGTAAATATTTGGGAAGAAAAAATTCTTGGGTTGGGTTAGCAAAGACACAGAAAAACAAGTTTCAGTTAGTGATTGTAACTGGAATAGATGTGGGCAATGTACCGCTAAAAAAGTCCGATTGATACAGCCAAACACGGGATTAATCGTGTTGTCAACTCGGAAAATGTTTAATTTAACGACATCAAGTCATTAAATTAAACACAGCACACCCTCCCCACCCTGCAACGCTAGCGGATGGGGTATCTCGCGGAAATTAAGATGAAACAGCCTTGCGCTGCCAGAACGTAGTAGGATTGTTCAAGTAATAAAATTAAAACAATAGACAATTCAACAGAACAAACAGATATTTTTCATGCGTATCTCTTTAAATTGGCTGCGAGAACTAGTAGAAATAAAACTGAAACCAGAAGAATTGGCGGAAAACTTGACGATGGCAGGGTTTGAGGTGGAGGGAATTGAAGATCGACGGACTTGGGCCAATGGTGTTGTGATTGGGAAGGTCGTTGAGCGTCAACCTCACCCAAACGCTGATAAATTAAGTGTTTGCCAAGTTGATGTCGGTACTGGTGAGACTTTAAATATTGTCTGCGGTGCTGCCAATGTACGGGCAGATATTTATGTACCTGTGGCTACTGTTGGTACCTATTTACCCAATATTGATTTAAAGATTAAGCCGGCGAAATTGCGCGGTGTGCCTTCTAATGGCATGATTTGTTCTTTGAAGGAACTCGGTTTGCCGATGACCGATGTGGATGGAATTCATATTTTTACCCAAGAAAATCTACCCTTGGGTAGCGATGTGCGTCCTTTGTTGGGTTTGGACGATGTAATTTTAGACTTGACAGCTACAGCGAATCGTGCAGATGCATTGAGTATGGTAGGTGTGGCACGGGAAGTTGCTGCTTTAACTGGTGGAAAGTTGTCTATTCCCGAACCGGGTGAGGTGTCGGTGACCAGTGGTGCGGGTAATTTAATTTTAAATATTGACGAGACACGAGCTTGCCCTGCTTATATTGGGACGAGAATTGAATCGGTAAAAATTGCGCCATCACCTGATTGGTTGCAGGTGCGGTTGAGGGCTGCAGGAGTGCGTCCGATTAATAATGTTGTGGATATCACTAATTACGTGTTGTTGGAATGGGGACAACCCTTGCACGCATTTGACCTCGATCGCCTAATGGATGTTGCAGGTGTAGACACGTTGAATTCCCAGTCTCTACAAATCGGTGTGCGTTTCGCCGACAATGGGGAATCTATTAAAACTTTGGACGGACAAACGCGTACTTTGTCAACCCAAAGTTTGTTAATTACCGCTAATAGTAAACCCGTTGCTTTGGCAGGAGTTATGGGTGGTGAAGAAACGGAAGTTCATCAAGGTACACAAAACTTGATGTTAGAGGCAGCGCTGTTTGATTCTGTAGCGATTCGGCGTTCTTCACGCAGTGTGGGGATCAGAAGTGAAGCTTCGGGGAGATACGAACGGGGAATTAACAGCGCGGGTTTAGAAGCTGCTACACGTCGTGCTTTATTGTTGATTGCAGAACTGGCTTTTGGAAATATTTTAACAGCTGAAGTTGCTGATACTCGCCCAGATACATCCACTTGGACACGGACTATTGAACTGCGTTTAGACAGAGTGAACCAGGTACTCGGACCGATAGAATCGGACGACGACACAGCAGAACTCAAAAGTGCAGATGTTGAGCGAATTTTAACTGCATTGGGATGTGAGTTATCTTTGTATGCTGAAGGTAAATGGACGGTAACTGTACCACCTTATCGTTACCGCGATTTGGAACGGGAAATTGATTTGATTGAAGAAATCGCCCGTCTCTACGGCTATGATAATTTCTGCGACACATTACCAGAAAAATCAGAAGCCGGATATTTGCCAGTGGATCGGGAACTGGTACGCAAATTACGTGCGGCACTGCGGGCTGAAGGATTAACAGAATTGATGCAATATTCCTTGGTCAAACCAGGGCAAGAAAGACAGGTAGTATTGGCAAATCCTTTGTTTGCAGAATATTCAGCACTGCGAAGCGATTTGATTTCTGGTTTGATTGATGCGTTTCAATATAACTTAGAGCAAGGAAATGGTTCTCTCAACGGTTTTGAAATTGGACGCATATTCTCAAGAGAAGAAGAAGGCTTGCGAGAATCAGAAGCCCTAGCTGGAATCATGGGAGGCGATCGCACTGTCGGAAAATGGTCGTCGAAAGGCTCAAAGGAAAAAACCATGACTTGGTTTGAAGCAAAAGGCATTTTAGAAAGTGTCTTTGAGCAACTAGGTTTGCAAGTAGAATATCAACCAGATCATCGCGATTCACGCTTACATCCTGGACGCACCGCTTCGTTGTGGATCAGAGGCAATAGACTCGGTACTTTTGGGCAACTTCATCCCCAACTGCGAGGAGAAAAAGGTTTACCAGATTCCGCCTACGCATTTCAACTAGACTTAGATGTGCTTTTAGATGCTCTAGACCAAGATGAAACTCTGACACCCACATTTAAGAGTTATTCTACCTATCCAGCATCTGATAGAGATATTGCCTTTTTCGCACCCACGAAAGTAACAGTCGCCGAAATTGAAAGAGCAATCAACAAAGCTGCTAAAGATTTATTAGAATCTGTAGAATTGTTCGATGAATATCGCGGTGAAAACGTGCCCCAAGGACAGCGGAGTTTAGCATTTCGTTTAGTATATCGGGCAAGCGATCGCACTCTCACCGATGCCGAAGTTGAACCAGTGCATCAAAAAGTTAGGGATACATTAGTGGAGAAATTTGGCGTTAATTTGAGAAGCTAAATGTTGGCAGTTGACTGTTAACCGTCAACTAAAATTGTTTAATTGTTGAATTATTGAACTATGCTCAAATACATCATGTGGGGTTCTTACTGCGAAGACGTTCTAGAAAAACGTGCCCCCTATCGCCAAGCACATCTAGACGGACTCGCTAAACAGAAGGAATCCGGTGTTTTAATAACTATTGGCCCGACAAAAGACGTAACTAAAGTTTTTGCCATTTACGAAGCCGAAAATGAAGACACCGTACGCCAATTAGTTGAAGGTGACCCTTATTGGCAAAACGGTATTTGGACTGAATACTCTATTAAAGAATGGATTCAGGCCCTATGAATAGTTAGGAGTTATACCGTTTCTTTGTGAAGCTGCATATATTACCCCCCGGCTACGCCGTCCCCCCTTGGCAAGGGGGGACTACAGGGGGGTCTTGATTATGTGCATCTTCATACAGAATTGGTATTAGGAGTTAGGAGTTAGGAGTTAAATTCTTGAAATTTAGGTTAGCCCTCTTGCATAAGTAATCCTTATGATTGTTATTTTGAGGTCAAGGGCTGGTTTTTGCGTTCGTTATAACGTGGAAAAATGGTTGATTTATCCCTACAGTGGCAATCATAAGGATTATTTATTAGATTTTCCGCTCCTCCTAACTCCTAACTCCCAACTCCCAACTCTTAATTCTTAACCCTTCAGTGCCTTTCTAAAGTTGCGACGGTAAGACCCATTTGTAAGAAACAAAGCAGGCCACAACAACGCTAAACCAATGCGATTTGGCAAACTTCGCGTGAAATTAGTTTTTTCAAATCCATTCCAGAACTTCCAAATCCCAGCCACATAAATCACTCCCAATCCAAAAATAATTACGTTCATCCCTAGCAACTCCGCGAGCGACTAATAGAATTTGAGTTAGATATTCTTACACTATCTTGGCATTTCTTAACGGATAGTGAAAAGCAACGAGGATACCTGAGCCTTAAAGGTAACAGTGGAAATTGCCCATACATCCTCATCTACCAGTGTAAAGTAGCCCCTTCAATAAACAATAGTAGAGGGAGTCGAGAAAGAAGATACAAAGATATTTTTTCCTCTCTCCTCATTCCCTCATCTCCCCATCCCCCTGCTTGATTATCTATAGCGAAACAGGGTAGTTTGGCGATTAGATAAACCTTTTATGACCAGATGCATCTTCTGGAAGTTCCTCAAAATCCAACATTCGTAGGAGACTAATATTGAAGACCAAAAACGTATCTCATTGGTCTTGACGCAGCACAAGCTGCAAATAACTTAGGAGGATTTATGCGTGCAGTACTGATGGCAGGGGGTTCAGGAACGCGGCTTCGCCCGCTAACGTGCGATCTGCCTAAACCTATGGTGCCCATCCTGAATCGACCAATTGCAGAACACATCATCAATCTTCTCAAACGGCATCACATCACAGAAGTTGTTGCCACCCTGCATTATCTACCCGATGTTCTGCGAGATTATTTTCAAGATGGCAACGAGTTTGGTGTACAAATGACTTACGCCGTGGAAGAAGACCAGCCTCTAGGTACCGCCGGCTGCGTGAAAAATATTGCTGAACTCCTTGATGAAACCTTTTTAGTGATTAGCGGCGATAGCATAACAGATTTTGACCTAACGGCAGCAATTGAATTTCACAAGCAAAAAAAATCAAAAGCTACTTTGATTTTGACTCGTGTCCCCAACCCGATTGAGTTTGGGGTGGTGATTAGCGATAAGGAAGGCCGGATTCGTCGCTTTTTAGAAAAGCCTTCTACGAGCGAAATTTTTTCTGATACTGTCAACACTGGTACTTATATTCTTGAACCTGAAGTTTTAGAATATTTGCCGGCTCATACGGAATGCGATTTTTCTAAAGACTTATTCCCCCTGTTGTTAGAAAAAGATGAGCCAATGTACGGTTACATCGCTAGTGGCTATTGGTGTGATGTCGGTCACTTAGATGCTTATCGCGAAGCTCAGTATGATGCTTTAGACCGTAAAGTGAAATTAGATTTTGCTTACAAAGAAGTTTCTCCTGGTTTGTGGGTCGGTCAAAATACTTATATCGAACCGTCCGCAATCCTGGAAGCTCCGGCGGTCATTGGTGACAATTGCCGCATCGGCGCAAGAGTGCATATTGAGGGGGGAACTGTAATTGGCGATAATGTCACTATTGGTTCAGATGCCAATCTCAAACGTCCGATTGTCTGGAATGGAGCAATTATTGGCGATGAAGCAAATTTGTCGGCTTGTGTGATTTCCCGTGGTACCCGTGTAGACCGTCGCGCTCATGTATTAGAAGCTGCTGTCGTCGGTTCTTTGTCTACCGTGGGTGAGGAAGCTCAAATTAGCCCAGGAGTCCGGGTTTGGCCTAGTAAGAAGATTGAATCCGGTGCAATCTTAAATATTAACTTAATTTGGGGTAACATAGCACAGCGAAATTTATTTGGGCAACGTGGCGTGCAAGGATTGGCAAATATTGACATTACGCCAGAATTTGCCGTAAAGTTGGGCGCTGCTTACGGTTCGACTTTGAAACCAGGTTCTCAGGTGACAGTTTCCCGAGACCAAAGAAATATCTCGCGCATGGTGACTCGCTCGCTAATTGCGGGTTTAATGTCAGTGGGTGTGGATATTCAGAACTTGGATGCAACAGCGATTCCAATGGCGCGGACTGTTATTCCCACAATGCGTGTCAATGGCGGTATCCATGTGCGCGTACATCCCGATCGCCCGGATTACATCTTGATTGAATTCATGGATGCCAAGGGAATTAATATCTCCAAAGCCCTAGAAAAGAAAATTGAAGGGGCTTATTTTAAGGAAGATATGCGGCGATCGCAAATTCATGAAATTGGGAATGTGTCGTACCCTAGCCAAATCAGCGACCAATACTGCAAAGCTTTTGAAAAGTTATTGCACGTTGATACGATTCGCAACAGTCGCGCTAAGGTCGTGATTGACTACGTTTATGCTGTGTCTGGCGCGGTCTTGCCTCAAATGTTAGATAACTTTGGTGCTGATGCAGTGGTGCTAAACGCCAGTTTGAATAAAAACGCTTTGTCTACAATCGATCGCGAAAGCTTGTTAACTCAACTTGGTCATGTTGTGGAAGCGTTGAAGGCTAACTTTGGCGTCCAGGTAACGGCAAATGGCGAACAAATAATTTTAGTTGATGAATCTGGGATGCCAATTCGCGGGGAAATGTTGACTGCGCTGATGGTGGACATGATGTTAACTGCTAGTCCTAGGAGTAGTGTAGTTGTGCCAGTTCATACTTCTAGTGCAGTGGAGCAAATTGCCCGCCGTCACGATGCTAAAGTTATTCGCACAAAGGCTAATCCCACAGCATTGATGGAAGCTTCCCAGAAAAATGCCAATGTGGTATTGGCGGGAAGTGGAGAAATCGGTTTCATTTTCCCACAATTGCATCCGGGATTTGACGCCATGTTCTGCGTAGGCAAACTGATTGAAATGCTGACTATTCAGGAGCGATCGCTGACTTCTGTAAGGTCAGAACTACCCCGAGTAATTCACAAAGCGTACGCTATCCGCTGCCCCTGGACAGTCAAAGGTTCTTTAATGCGCTATTTGGTGGAAACTCACCCGGCACAAAATCTGGAATTAATCGATGGGGTGAAAATTTGTCAACCCTATGATGATAGCTGGGTGTTAGTTTTGCCAGATGCGAGCGAGCCTATAGTACATTTGTATGCAAACAGTAACGATCGCGATTGGGTAGATGAATCTTTGAGAGACTACCGCAGCCGGGTGCAAATGTTTGTGGAAAAAGAACAGGAGGAAGTGCCATCTGAGGTGTAATTAGCTTTTTTCAGCCCCCTGCCCCCAATTTCTACGGTGTACACACAAATCCTATCGCCCTTTGAGGGACAAATTAAGGTTTTTTCAACTTGTGTGTACACGGTAGGTCCCCATAATTGGGGGCAAGGGGGCTTGTCTTTACCCAACCGGGCTGCCAAAATACTATAAAATTATGAGCTTAAATCAGATAAAGAAAAAGTTTTTTAACGTTATCAAAGTTCTCTCTATAGTTCTAATAATCAGTGCAATTGGATGGGAAATAGGAAACATTTACGCTAATTTGACTAACCAAAAAATTCCAAGTAGCCTCAATTTCATCTTCTGGATAGAACGTTTTGCTCTCATAACACATTTTATTGAGGGAATTATAGCGGCTTGGTGCGCACCCTTCAAAGGAAAAACTCCAATCAAATATGGTATTTATACTTTTTTCGTCGGGACAATAGGTTTATTAGAATTATTTGAAAATTGGAATGGAGATTTAATTAAAAAGTCCGATACAGATACTATATAACGAAGGAAGAAGGAAGAAGCCTTATTTCTTCTTCCAAAACGTGTTTAAGTCCCCACCAATTCTCCTTCTTTCTTCTTCCTTCTTCCTTTCGGCATCCCCGATCGGTGAGACGATCGCTTCACGAATTCTGGAGTTTTTCAGCTTCTGCGCGGATGCGTTCTTCCTGCTCCTTAAGTTCGGGGGTGAAGGCTGCGCCAAAATCCTCCGCTGCAAAGATCGGACGAATCTCTAGTTCGGATTCTTGCATTGGACATGGACAGCGTTTGACCCATTCAATCGCCTCTGCCATCGAATTCACTTGCCAGAGCCAGAATCCAGCAATCAACTCCTTCGTCTCTGCGAACGGTCCATCGGTCACAGTCCGATTTGCACCTGAGAACATTACCCGTGCTCCTTTTGAACTGGGATGTAACCCCTCACCAGCCAGCAAAATTCCGGCTTTAACTAATTCTTCGTTGTATTTCCCCATGTCAGTAAGAATCTCTTCGCTGGGCATCACACCAGCTTCTGAGTCTGGGTTGGCTTTGACGATAACCATGACTTTCATCGTTAAATCTCCTATTGTTTATCGGTTTCTGAGCTTTTAGACACGGTTAGGTAGCTTACCCGCAGTTAATCATCCACGGTGTGCCAAATCGATCGATCGCCATGCCAAAACGTTTAGCCCAAAAGGTTTCTTGGAAGGGCATCTTGACTGTTCCGTTTTCTGCTAATGCGTGAAATATCCGCTCTGCTTCTACCACATCGTCAAATTGGAGGTTCACATTGAAACCCTGGGGTTTTTCAAAGTAGTCAGGTGGAGCGTCAGAACCCATCAAAACCATATCGCCCACAGTTAAGTGGATATGCATGATTTTATCGCGTTGTTCGGGGGGCGTTTGCTCAACCATTGGCATATCCGCGTAGGTCATCATCGCAACGATTTTGCCGCCCAGACACTGCTCGTAGAACTTAAACGCAGCTTCGCATTCACCGTTAAAATTGAGATAAGTATTAGATTGCATGATGAACTCCTTTGGTTAATTTGATGATTTTGCTCTATGGATTTAAGGTTCAAATTTAAATCCTCTACAAGCTAGTCGAACTAAGGTTCACTCAATCGACAAGTTGAGTAACTTTTTTGGAAAATTACTTATCTAACGGCAAGCCTGATAGTTCGACGATCGGTCGAATTTCGACGGTGCCTTTACTAACTGAGGGAATGCGTCTGGCGATCGCGATCGCTTCGTCAAGATCCTGCGCTTCAATTAGGAAGTAGCCACCCAGTTGTTCGCGGGTTTCCGCAAACGGCCCATCCGTCACCAGTTTTTTACCGTCGCGCACCCGCACACTGGTTGCCGTTGAAACAGAATGGAGCGGCGAAGCACCCAAAAATTGACCGTTCGCATATAGTTGTTGGGTTAGTTGCACAGAATCCGCATAGCAGTTTTCTCTTTCGCTCTCAGTCCATGCATTTTCGTCACTATAAATGAGTAACATGTATTTCATGTTGTGCTGCTCCTGAATTTTGCTGAATAATTACAAATGAAGTTAGAAGGAATTCGTAATAACTAATAATTTAGGAGCGTTCTGAGTTTAGAGCTTCAGTCAAAAAAAGATATTTTTTGACTTGAGTTTAACGAAAAAAAACAGCGCCTTTGTGCAAATCTCGCTCCTTTTAAGAGTGGGTACTTCTTCCTTCTTTCTTCTTGCTTCTTCCTTCGTGAAGATGAACTACTTCTGCCGCTTATAGTGTGCTGTCATGAACAAAAGCCAATTGCCATCATCTCCCAGGATTTGCGATTTCATTACCCGATGGTCGTCGCTGACAAACTCGATAATGTCTTGGTATTTTGTCATCGCAGTCTGACTGAAGTTTGGGCCTTCTGTGTCTAAAGTGAGCATTTTTTCAGTTGCATCTAGAGAGCCGTTGTAAAGCCAGATATGGGTCATCATCGAGCCGACAAAAGTTCCCACAAAGCGATCGCTCTGAGGGTCAAAGCCCAGTGTCATCATCGTTTTTCCCGAACAACCGTCAGGCATATCCCCCTCACCTTCCGCTACAATCCAAATCCCGCCAAGAGATCGAACTACTTCAGTGCCGACGATCTTTGTGGGCGATTGATCGGGTTCCATACTATATTCAGTTTCGCTAGTCCATTCGCCGATAAATTTATCTAGCCATTGGTGTTTTGTTTGAGGTTCTGCGTTCATTGTTTTGCTCCAAAATGCTTAACAAGGTTGTTTAAACAAGCCGATCGAAGATCGGCTTCATTAAATAGTCGTTCGGCGAAACTCTAAATCGACAGATCCTTAAAATTTTTTTTGAGCTGAGTAAGCAGTAGCCGGATTGGATGAGAAACCCCCACTGTAACGGTACTCAGTTCAGTGGTGGGAGATGTCACCCCAACTCACGCAGGCGTTTTTGAAGAAAACGCCGCTCTGGTTCCTGCTTCACCAGAGCCAAAGCCTGTTGATAGGACGCTCTAGCATCATCAATCCTGCCCAATCGCCGACACAAGTCGGCTCGCGCTGCGTGTGTCAGATGGTAGTCAGTTAAATCGCCCCGTGCTAAGATGTCGTCGATCTGATGCAGTCCTGCTAAAAAGCCATCACGCATCGCCACCGCCACCGCCCGATTCAACTCAACGATCGGCGATGGCTCTACTCGGATTAGCACATCATACAAAGCCACAATCTTTGCCCAGTCTGTTTCAGCTGCACTCGATACCTCAGAATGCACCGCCGCGATCGCTGCCTGAAGCGTGTATGAGCCAAACTGTTGCGACGATAGCGATCGCTGTACCAGTGCCCTGCCTTCAGCAATCTGTGCTTGGTTCCAGAGCGAACGGTTCTGCTCTTCTAACAGGATAAGATCGCCACTCGCCGAAGTGCGTGCAGTGCGTCGCGATTCTTGTAGCAGCATCAGCGCGAGGAGTCCGATCGTCTCCGAATCTGGTAACAGTTCCATCACCAACCGCCCTAAACGGATCGCCTCATCAGCAAGCTCGACTCGTGTCAACGACATGCCAGAGGAGGCAGCGTACCCTTCGTTAAAGACTAGATAGATCGTTTGAAGTACAGTATCTAATCGATCGGGCAGATCGGTCAGCGATGGCACCTGATAAGGAATGTGTGCAGCGCGGATCTTCGCCTTAGCCCGCACGATCCGCTGCGCCAATGTAGCGGGAGCAATCAGGAAGGCACTGGCAATTTCCTCAGTTGTGAGTCCGCAGACTTCCCGCAAGGTCAAGGCTACCTGGGCTTCTTTTGACAGAGCGGGATGGCAACAAGTGAAGATTAGGCGCAGGCGATCGTCTTCAACATCCTCTTCATCCTGCACAGTGGTATCACTCTGGTCGATTTGCGAAGCGAGTTCTGGTAAAGACGAGTCAAAGCGGGCGCGACGACGGATGGTGTCAATCGCTTTGAAGCGTCCCGCCGAAACCAGCCACGATCGTGGGTTAGCGGGTATACCGTCACGAGACCACTGCGACACAGCGGCACTAAAGGCTTCATGCACGGCCTCTTCAGCGAGGTCAAAGTCACCGAGCAAGCGAATTAGGGTGGCGAAAACGCGACGGAACTCGGTGCGGTAGATAGTATCCACATGCTCTCGAATCTGATTGCTTGCTTGGTGATTCATCAGTCGAAATTACTGCATATAATTGGGTTTGCGCTTGCTGCATAATTTTTCCCAAGTTTTTGATACCGCATATGCATTGCTCCCGCAGTCAGCAAAGTACAATTATACTATGTCACAGCCTACCCCTTCCCTAAGCCAACAGCCGAAAAAAAAAGGCAAGTCTCTCCCTTCTGGGTTAATTATCAAGACGGGAAAATTTGTCTGGACAACTATGTGGCACCTTATGATGTCCAACCTGGCACCCCGCAGCAAGTCAGGTGAGTACATCCGTCCCATTAGTCAGTTCCGAAATTCCATCGGCACAGAAGAAAACAACCCTTACCCACCGTCGGCTGGGCGCTACCGTTTATACGCTGGTCTGGGATGCCCTTGGGCACACCGCACTCTAGTTTTGAGAGCATTGAAGGGACTAGAAGATGCAATCTCTGTATCAATTGTGTCTCCTTCGCCAAATGAAGGAATTTGGATACTCAATCAACAGGAAAAAGGCTGTCGCACGGTTCCGGAACTTTATGAATTAGCAGAACCAGGCTATAAGGGACGTTGTACGGTGCCGATATTGTGGGATGAGCAAACAAATACGATAGTCAACAACGAAAGTGCAGAGATTATTGTCATCTTGAACGCTCAGTTCAACGAGTTTGCGACTAATGCCAGCCTGGAGCTTTATCCAGAGTCACATAGAGAAGAAATTGACCGTTGGAATGAGAAAATTTACCATGCGGTGAATAATGGCGTGTATCGCTGCGGTTTTGCTCAAACTCAAGAAGCTTATGATAAGGCTTGTAACGAGTTATTTGCTGCCCTTGATGAAATTGATAGTGTTCTGGAAACGAGTCGATATCTGTGCGGGGATGGAGTGACCCTGGCGGATGTACGTCTGTTTACGACTTTATTCCGTTTTGATGTTGTTTATTATGGCTTATTTAAGTGCGATCGCCAAAGAATTAAAGACTATAAAAATTTGGGGGCTTATCTGCGGGATTTATATCAGCTTCCAGGTGTTGCAGATACCTGCGACTTAGAGAGTGTGAAGCGTGATTATTACGGCAATTTGTTTCCGCTTAATCCTGGTGGGATAATTCCAAGAGGCTCTGATGTGACGAACCTCCTAGAACCGCATCATCGAGAAAGCATTGTGACATACTCCTAAATCAACCACAATCAGTGTGATGTAGGCTTCTCGCAGTCCTGTTAAGGATATACGAGATTTCTGCGCCTACTGTTTTGGCTGAACTGGTTTGAGATTTTTTGCCCTATAGAAGGTTTCTAAACTATCGCGATCGCCAACAAAACGCCAGTGCCAAGGTTCATAGCTCACCCCTTGTACGTTGTCTTTGGGAAAGGACATCTCAAAGCTAAAACGTGCGGCATTGGCTTGCAACCACTGATAAGCCTTGGTGGTGTCAAAAGTTTCAATAACATTCGTTCCCGCTGCTGCCCCATCTCCTATATCCACAGCATAACCCGTGTGATGTTCGCTATGACCTGGAGGGGCACTCAATGCTGCTCTTTCTGCTGGTGTTTGATTGCGCTGGGCACCGACATCAAAAAATAACTTTTCTTGGTCTTTGATTGAACGAAAAGCAGAAAGTGGCACCAAACTCACACCCGCACTTCGAGCTGCTTGCACCATTGCCTGAAACTTCTCAGCAGCAGCAGATCGCATTTTGATGCGTCCATCTGCCGAAATTGAAACTAATTCTGTCTCTAGGGCTTCTGGATATGCCAAATGCCCCAAAATCACATCACTATTATTTTGGGGATTGACAGAAGCGTTAGGTTGTGGTGCGGTTACAGCAGTTGGTGCATCAGCCGATTTTTTGGGTACAGTCAGAAAAAATAGAAAACCACTAATAACGGCAAGTAAGACAAATCCCGTGACACCAACCATTCCCAACATCAAGGGACGTTTCTTTCCCTTGGGTGCTAATTCAGGAGTATCGCGGAAAGCTGCGGGAATATCCTCACCAGTATTAGCATTAGAATTAGCTTCGGAGTCTTGAGATTTTCCAGAAAACCCAGGATTATTCAAGGATCAACTCCTGCTTGTGTTGAATAGCCATAACAGATTGTAGACTGGAGAGGATTAAACGCAATAGGTAAAATTTGACATCTGTAATTATTAGGCGTTGCCTTGACAAACATCCTAGAACTATACGTCAAGCTGGTGGGATTAGTCCTAGTAGGCTTTATTCTCGGACGCAAACTATCCCCTTCAGTTCCCACTCGTTTGGCTCAGTTTCTCTTCTGGGTGGGTGTACCGATAAGTATTGTTGCATTTTTACGCCAAACTGATTTATCAGGAAAAATTTGGATTGCTCCGGCGATCGCTTACCTCGCTACTATACTAGGAGCATTTCTAGCTTGGATGTGGATAAAATGGCAAGGTTATTTTACAAAAAACATTCCCTCAAAACCAACTCAAGGTAGTTTTATTCTGGCATCAATGGTGGGTAACACGGGTTATCTTGGCTATCCCATTACCTTAGCAATGGTTGGTAAGGAATACTTTGCTTGGGCACTATTCTACGATTTGTTAGGAACACTTTTTGCGGCTTATGGCTTGGGTGTGGCTTTAGCAGCTCGGATGGGGAGCGATTTCCAGAATTATTGGCAGATTTCCAAAGCAATTTTAATCAATCCGGCTTTGTGGAGTTTTGCTTTTGGCTTGTTGTTTCGCCAAGTAGCAATCCCTACACCAGTAGAATTTGCCTTGGACAAAATGGCATGGATTGCAGTTGCTTTATCATTGGCATTAATTGGGATGCGGTTGAGCAAGCTGAATTCTTGGCGTAGTTTACCACAGGCAGGGATTGGCTTAATAATCAAAATGTTGATAGTCCCTCTAATTTTAGGTAGTGCATTACCATTGTTTGGCATAAGTGGTAAAACTGCACAAGCGATCGTGTTGCAAATGGCGATGCCTCCAGCCTTCGCAACACTTGTATTAGCTGAAACCTTCAATCTCGATCGCGAATTAGCTGTTACTGCATTAGCTGCAGGTTCGGTTGTATTGCTCGTTACTCTTCCCCTTTGGCTGTGGCTGTTCTGATTTTGGATTTCTCTTCGATAAGCCGCCTTTAGAACCGTATTCGATACAAACTCTAAGTACACAAGTTCATAAGTTAGTAGTAAAAAGTTTAACAAAGACTCCGCGTGACTCTGCGCTTACCTTTGCGTTTTACCCTACACAGAAGGCGTTCAGCGCCTACTGCGTTTTAAAGCACACTTTACCCAAGCTCTTGAGAATACCGGGTAAAATAGATTTAAAGCATGGTTTATTGGTCAAATGACCAGGTAATGTTATCTATGGTAAAATTTGAACCTTACCGCACTCTACCATCTACCGCTGAATTGCCCTGTTCAGACGATACACCAGTGGATAATGAGGATCAGAATTTTATCCCGAATCTGTTACTATTTCTCCTCGAATCTATTTGGGCAAATCGGAATGATTGGTTTTTTGGTATTGACATGGGTGTTTACCACACTACTGGAGTGAGCCATTTAGTACCAATCATCCCGGATGGTTTTTTGAGCTTGGGTGTGGAACGACGGAAAGCAGGCAAATCCCGCTTAAGCTATGCAGTATGGGAAGAACAGGAAATAATCCCAAAGTTTGCTTTGGAAGTGGTTTCTAAAACCCCTGGTGATGAGTATGACACTAAGTTAAACATCTATGCAAAATTGGGAGTGCTGTACTACGTCATTTACAACCCGCAATATTGGCGACGCGACCAACACCAACCATTTGAAGTATATAAGTTAATTGATGGGGAATACCAACTCCAAATTGGGGAACCATTTTGGATGCCAGAAATTGGATTGGGAATTGGGCGATAAACCTCCGGTTCGCGAAGCGCGATCGCTTTACGTATCTGGTACAGTTCAACGAGAGGTGTTGTATTGGTACAACCAAACAGGAACTCGTTATTTAACTGGTGATGAAGTTGCTCAAAATGAGCGACAACAACGGGAAAAACTAGCAGCCAAGTTGAGAGAGTTGGGAATCGATCCCGATAATATTTGATTTTGATGAAGCGCGATCGCGCTTCACGAACCGGAATTTATCGCACCTACCGAGAGGAAAGTAAACCAGTAGAGTAACTCCGCAAACTAACAAGTTCACGAAGTGCGCGATATCGTTCTAGAGTAACTAATACCCCACTGCCCCACTCCCCTTTTTCACAAGTTCCGCTGGGTTCATAGTTTCGTAATGCTCAAAAGGCTGGTGAATCCAGGGGTTATCAGGCAGATAATCAACATAGTAATCTGGGGCAGCCACTGAACAAGCTTTATACCAAAGTACAGCAGTGCGAATATCTTCAATTGGGGACTCACTATTTTGCTTCAACCAAGGAATAGTCTCTTGGAGTGTAACCCCTGAATCTACTAAGTCATCAACTAGCAGAATGCGCGAACCTAACTTTTCGCTAGTCATTGTCAGGTGATGAGAAAAGGTTAATTGTCCTCTTTCTTGCTTGCCCACACCACTGTATGATGAGGTTGCTAAAATTGCCAATGGTTGCTGGTAAATACGGGAGAGAATGTCTCCAACTCGCAGTCCGCCTCTAGCAAGACAGATGATTTGATTGAATTCCCACCCCGATTGATAAATCTGAGCAGCCAGTTGTTCTATTTTTTGGTGATAATCTGACCAAGAAACGTAAAGGTCTGGCATAAAAGACGTGATTTATAGCTAATAGTTAATCGTAAACTTTTTATTTTAGGATGAGTCTTGGTAATATGAACGATTCTTCTGATGGTTATTCCTCAAAGAGTGCTGAATTTGAAAAACTAAACTTCAAAACAAAGCTAGCTTACGGTGCAGGTGATTTAGGTCCAGCGATTACTGCCAATATTTCCATATTTTTTCTCCTAGTTTTTTTTACCAATGTCGCTGGTATCCCGCCGGGGTTAGCTGGCAGTATTTTGATGATTGGCAAGATTTGGGATGGGGTTAACGATCCAATTGTTGGGATGCTAACTGACAAAACGAAATCTCGTCGCTGGGGGCGTCGCCTTCCTTGGATATTATATGGCGCGGTTCCCTTTGGAATTTTCTTTTTCTTGCAGTGGATTGTACCGCCATTTGGCACTGATTCCAATGGCAATGTTTGGGGGTTGTTTTGGTATTACGTAGCGATCGGGATTTTATCGCAAACTTTTTATACTGTTGTCAATTTGCCTTATACGGCAATGACTCCAGAACTCACTCAAGATTACGACGAACGCACTAACCTAAATAGTTTTCGGTTTACTTTTTCCATTGGTGGCAGCATTCTGTCGTTAATTTTATCAAAAATTATTTTTTCCCTGATTAGCGATCGCAAGGAACAGTATGTAGTCTTAGCTCTAGTCTGCACGATTATTTCAGTTGCATCGTTGTATTGGTGCGTTTTTGGAACACGCGATCGCGTGATGGCATTTGAAGCTAAACGCATCCAAAAAGAAGAACCCTCATCGATTCCTTTTGGCGAACAGCTAAAAATCGTCTTTAGTAACCGACCTTTCTTATTTGTTATTGGTATCTATCTTTTTTCCTGGTTAGGCGTTCAGATTACAGCCAGCATTATTCCTTACTTTGTGGTTGATTGTATGCGCCTCAAAGAATCCGATGTCCCCACAGTCATGATTGGAGTCCAAGGAACTGCTCTTGTAATGCTATTTGTTTGGAGTTATTTGAGTAAAAAAATCGGAAAAAAAGCTGTTTATTTTATGGGAATGATTTTATGGATACTAGCAGCAATGGGTTTATTTTTCTTACAGCCCGGTCAAATAGGTTTAATGTACCTTTTGGCTGTGATGGCAGGTTTTGGGGTTTCTACAGCTTACCTAGTTCCCTGGTCGATGATACCAGATGTAATTGAACTTGATGAACTCCAGACTGGACAACGCCGCGAGGGAATTTTCTATGGCTTCATGGTTTTGCTGCAAAAATTTGGTCTAGCATTTGGAATATTTATAGTCGGAAATTCCTTACAAGCATCTGGTTTCAAAGAAACTGCTATAGGGCAAACTACATTACCAATACAACCAGAATCCGCACTAGATGCTATCCGCTTCGCCGTCGGACCTTTACCTGCTATTTGTTTAATTTGTGGCTTAGTTTTAACGTATTTTTACCCAATTACCCGCGAGATGCATGCAGAAATGATGTTGAAACTTAAGGAACGGCAGAAGGATTGTTAGTCGTTGTTTGATAGTTGTTGGTTGTTAGTTGTCTCCCCCAGTAACCACTACCCACTAACTACTAACCACTAACCACTAACCACTAACTACTAACAAATAACAAATGACAAATTCAGAATATTGGGAACAACGCTATCAAGATGGAACAGATGTTTGGGATTTGGGACAAGCTGTTCCTCCCTTTATTAGTCTTTTAGAATCAACAGCCTTACCACCAGGACGTTTGGCTGTGCTAGGTTGCGGTCGAGGTTATGATGCTTTACTCTTTGCTGAATACGGCTTTGATGTTATCGGATTTGACTTTGCCAATTCGGTAATTACTGAAGCCAATGCCCTAGCTGAAGCGACAGAAAGTTCAGCAAAATTCCTAACTCGCGATATCTTCGACTTACCAAACGAGTTTGAAGGTTACTTTGATTACTTAGTCGAGCATACCTGTTTTTGTGCTATTTACCCCGCACAACGCCCAGCATACGTACAAATGGCAAAATCGATTTTAAAGCCACAAGGTGAAATTATCGGCTTATTCTTTACTCACAATCGACCCGGTGGCCCTCCTTTTGGTGTCACTACCACCGAAATTCGCGAATATTTTAGCAATGATTTTGAAATTCGTTCCTTGGAACCAGCGATAAACTCGATACCAAAACGCCAAGGAGAAGAACACATGGGCAGATTTCGGGTGATTAAAAAATAAATTATTCCGTAGAATAGGCATCTAGGCTGTGTAGGAAAGCTGATGCTATCTAATACAAAGTATTTTTTTTTACTAAACTATTGCCACTAAGCAAAAATACAGATGATAATTGATGATTAAATTGGTACGTAACCGGGTAGCTTGATGAGCAGCAAAAAATGTCAGTATATCAGCCTTAACTGCGGAAGCAGGAAAGTCACTTGTGTTCTATGCAGCGTTATTTTACAGACATAAATTAAGATTGAAGTCTGCATATTCGACATCAGGTAAACAACATAAGTAGGTAGGCATAATTAAATGTAAGATGTCCGCAGGGTGGAGGAACGACGTAGCAATCGCTGCGGACTGGGATTGCTACGAGACGCTACGCGAACGCTGCGGACAAAACATATTATATTTATTTCCGACCATTTACTTAACACTACGCTTCGTTTTATTCATCAATGTTAATTGGAGATTAGTATGAGAAAGCAATACAACCCCCAAGAAGAGCGATCGCAAAACCCAGTACCTTCCGAGGTTATGCTTAAAGGCGATGTAAATCAAGATGCAACTGGACAATTACCACAACAAATAGATAAACATAACATTCCAGGTTTTGACAACATTATTCAAGAGGGAATTGGTTGGGCTACAGAAAATCAGAATTCTATGATTATGACTATTGAAAATACTCTATTTTCTTTAGTAGATGCTTACAATATGCTTTACCAGCAGCTTCAAAGTATAAAAATTAATCTAAATGCCAAAAATCTGGAAGAAATAAACCAACGGATAAATAGGGGATTAAAAGCTCTTGAAAATCTGCGGCAAACTAATGCGATGCAGGCAAATGATAATCAACGTTTATTCAAGGAAAACACAAGGTTCGCAAGTGAAAACAATCGTCTTAAGGAAGAAAATGAGACTACCAAAACAGCTTATAAGCAGCTTCTTAATGAACGTAACACTTTGTGGCGGCGTTCTCTAACGAATTCACAGCTTAAACAAGAAAACGAAAATCTCAAAACAATAAATTTTCAACTAAAAGCAGATATCAAGATTCTTGAGAAGCAGCTTAAACAAATTACCGATGAAAGAAACGGTTTACTCAGTAAAGCTGAATCTCATTTTGCACCACTCGAAGCAGAAAATTCCATTGCAGATAATAGATAAGACAGCATAAATATTCTTTTGTCACGCTTTTTCCCCCTTACCCCCAATTCTGGGGGGTCACGCTTTTCCTCCTTTGAGTGTGGCAGATAAAAATAAGATGTGTTTACCTTACCGCTTAGTACAGTTTTGCATTAATTCGTAGCGTTTTTAAACGCAGAGGGCCGCTGTAGACGCTTTTGCGGCTTGCCGCAGGCTGGAAAGCGCAGAGGTACGCAGAGTTTTTTTAAGAGGATTCGCTACGAATTTATGAAATTGTGTACTTAGTGCCTAAAGTTCTCACTCTTAACTTTTCCCAATAAAAGCAATAATACTTAATATAGAGATATAAGCACTAAAAACCCCTGTAAATTCAATGCCTACTCAAAGCATAAAAGAAATTTCATCCCAATTAGAAAGTCCAAATTTGCGCGATCGCATGGTGGCTCTTGCTTCATTGCGGAATTTTTCGGCAGAAGATGCCGTACCTTTGATTAAAAAGGTGTTAGAGGACGAATCTCTACAAGTGCGATCGATGGCAATTTTTGCTCTCGGAATCAAGCAAACAGAAGAATGTTATCCGATTCTGGTGAGAATTCTTGAAAGTGACCCAGATTATGGAATTCGTGCTGATGCTGCGGGAGCTTTAGGATATCTAGGTGATGTCAGAGCATTTGAGGTACTTTCACGAGCATTTTACGAAGATACTGATTGGCTAGTCCGCTTTAGTGCCGCAGTCTCTTTGGGTAATATTAAAGACCCACGCGCCCATGATGTACTGATTCAGGCATTAGATAGTGAAGAAGTCGTAGTTCAACAAGCAGCGATCGCAGCACTCGGAGAAATCAAAGATATCAGTTCAGTAGATAGTATCCTGCGCTTTGCCCAAGCTGAGGATTGGTTGGTGCGGCAGCGTCTGGCTGAAGCTTTGGGTCATCTTCCCAGCCCGAAGACTATCTCGGCATTAAAATACTTAGAGAAAGACAACCATTATCACGTCGCTGAATCAGCAAGAATTTCCCTCAAACGGCTTGAAGAAGAAGGTAATTAGTTTTTCCTTGCGGGGAACGAAAATTTACGGGTGCTAAGTTAATAACTCGTAACTCATAACTCATAACTTTCCCCCCTTCCTGCTACCTTGTAATAAGTGGGATTTTAAACAATTTTGACACAGGGTAATTTGATATTATGAATATTGACGAATTTTTTGAGTTGAGTGCTGGTAAGTGGTTTTCCCATCGTACTAGCCACCATTTAGCCTTTAAGCAAGCTGAAGACGGTAAATCTGATATTGTAATTGAGACGCTGCCAGCAGACCATCCAGAAGTAGTCAAATTATGCGAGCAGTATGAGATAGACCCCAACCATGCTTCCTGCGGTGCCAGAGTCACCTGGAATGGCACTATGGAATGGGATGAAGAAAAACATACGGGTTCTACAGTGTTGGTAACTGTGCCTGATGAAGATAATCCGTCCTCTGGCAAGTTGCTGCGGGAAATGGGTTACGCAGAGAAAGCTCCAGTTGCAGGAACCTATAAGATGGGTAGTGATGATGCATTGACCCTAACTACAGAATACGAAACTATGTGGTCAGAAGAGCGTCTGTGGTTTGCTAGCCCTAATTTGCGGATGCGAGTAAGTGTTCTTAAGCGCTTCGGTGGCTTTAGTATGGCTTCTTTTACTTCTGAAATTCGCATGGGTGGTACTACACCTGCGGCACAAGCGAATGCAGAGGCTAACTCTGTATCAAAATAGTTTTATTTGTTACATGACCCCCCGTTTGAGGGGGGTAAGTCTGTTGTATATTTATGTGGACATTGAGATAAGCAAAAAATGTAAATAGACAAAAGCAGAGTAGTTACTTAGTTCCTAATTCATTTCCTATGATTTTTTCGTTTTGATTTTTTCACTTCTTTAACGTTTGGTAAACTGTTTTTTTCAGTCTCGTTCTGAGTTGTTGTTAAGACCTCTGACGTTGTTGGAGTTGCAGTTTCAATTGTTACAAATGCCTCTGAGGTTATTGGAGTCGCAGTCTCAGAATTAGTTTCAGTTGTTGCAAATGCTTCTAATTTTTCAAGTACTACTTGCACTTGATTTAGTTGCTTGTCGTTATTACCTTGCACTGGATTGGTAATCGCTTCTTGGGAACCAGTCTGATTTACCTGCAACTGCATCAAACGGTTTTCCAGATTTGAGACACTTTCAGCTAACCCTGTAACTTGACTTTGTACAGAATGACTTTGAACCAGGTTGGTAATCGCTTCTTGAGAACTAGTCTGATTTACCTGCAACTGCGTCAAACGGTTTTCCAGATTTGAGACACTTTCAGCTAACCCTGTAACTTGAGCTTGTACAGAATGACTCTGAACCAGGTTGGTAATCGCTTCTTGGGAACTAGTCTGATTTACCTGCAACTGCGTCAAACGGTTTTCCAGATTTGAGAGACTTTCAGCTAACCCTGTAACTTGACTTTGTACAGAATGACTCTGAACCAGGTTGGTAATCGCTTCTTGGGAACCAGTCTGGTTTACCTGCAACTGCGTCAAACGGTTTTCCAGATTTGAGAGACTTTCAGCTAACCCTGTAACTTGACTTTGTACAGAATGACTCTGAACCAGGTTGGTAATCGCTTCTTGGGAACCAGTCTGATTTACCTGCAACTGCGTCAAACGGTTTTCCAGATTTGAGAGACTTTCAGCTAACCCTGTAACTTGAGCTTGTACAGAATGACTCTGAACCAGGTTGGTAATCGCTTCTTGGGAACCAGTCTGGTTTACCTGCAACTGCGTCAAACGGTTTTCCAGATTTGAGAGACTTTCAGCTAACCCTGTAACTTGAGCTTGTACCAGTTTGCTGATTGCTTCTTGGGAACCAGTCTGGTTTACCTGCAACTGCGTCAAACGGTTTTCCAGATTTGAGAGACTTTCAGCTAACCCTGTAACTTGAGCTTGTACCAGTTTGCTGATTGCTTCTTGAGAACCAGTCTGGTTTACCTGCAACTGCGTCAAACGGTTTTCCAGATTTGAGAGACTTTCAGCTAACCCTGTAACTTGACTTTGTACCAGTTTGCTGATTGCTTCTTGAGAACCAGTCTGGTTTACCTGCAACTGCTGCGTCAAACGGTTTTCCAGATTTGAGAGACTTTCAGCTAACCCTGTAACTTGAGCTTGTATAATTTCAGAAAATTCAGCCTGATTTTTATTAACTTTAGTACTTATTTTATCTATTTGCTGACTTAAATCGTTAGCAGATTCTGCCAGATTCAACAGTTTATCCTGCTGAATATTACTATGATTTTGGTTATTTAGAATTTGAAAAACCAATATCCCAATTACTGCTATTGTTACTGAGGATACAGCAGAAAGAATTAGTAAAGTCATCTTTTTTGTCGCAGTAAATATACTCAAAAGCACTGCTAAGAGCCAGGTAATTACGATCCCGGTTGCCAGCAAAAATTATAATATCCTATTGAAAGCCATTTTGTTTAGTAACAATTGAACTATTAGACCAAAAAGTTTCTTTTACGAAATAGACAATTTTGCACTCAAGTATTTTAAGCATTGAAGCATCATGACTATTTATTTATGAAGATGAGTCTAATTGATTTCCCCACACCCTATTCGTGTGGGGCTATACAAATACCTACTGCGTAAGAGATAGATGTCTCACCTGTTCAGGTATTAGTAGGTTAGGCGAGACGCCTAACCTACCTGATAACATTTTGTAAGTTTATTTAATTGGTAAGCACTCACCACATTTAATTTACATATTTAAAACTTCTACAACAATGAGTGGGGGAGCCAGTGCGTTGCTTATTTCCCCCCGTTGTAGCACCTGGCGTTGGGCTGGTTGCGCCCGGCCAAGATATGCAAGTTAAATGTGGAACAGCTTAATCACGAAATCTAGCAGTTGTAACATCAAAAAATACCACGTCGATTTAAATCTGTAACAAACGAGCTAAAACCTCCGGTACCGGGAGTACAATTACCACCAACAATCCCATCGCCAGTAACCCCAAAATATCGCGTTTATTGTCTAGTTCGGTGACATCATTAAGAGCAGGTTCATCAATCAAGGGAATGAATAATAAAATAATCGCCCACAAGAAAAATTCCGACTGCACTAAAGAAAGTAGCAGCAATAACAAACGAGAAATTTGACCAATCATAATGGCGGTTCTTTGTCCAAACATCGCATGGATAATGTGACCCCCATCCAATTGTCCCACGGGCATCAAATTTAATGCCGTTACAATTAATCCTAAAAAGCCAGCCACAGCCACTGGATGTAGGTCAATGGCTGATTTTGCTGTTAACTGACTCCCTAATGCTAATTTAGAGAGTAGTGCCACTAAAATTGAATACTTAGGATTAAGCGCATCTGGATTCAAAAGTCCAGTTTTCTCTGGCAGGGGAACTACTTGCGAATGATCTAGTCCCCATATAAGTAAAGGCAATGTTGCGACAAAACCTGCAAGTGGTCCGGCAATGCTAACGTCAAATAAAGCTTTGCGGTTGGGTATGGGACTACGCATCTGAATAAATGCGCCAAAGGTTCCCAAGAAAAAAGGCATTGGGATAAAGTAAGGCAGAGTCGAGGGAATTTTGTAGAATCGAGCAGTCAAGTAGTGACCGAGTTCGTGAATCCCCAAAATAGTCATTAAAGCAAAGGCATAGGGCAATCCCGAAAACAGTAAATTTGGGTTAGACTGCACCATCCGAGGCTCAACACCAGCAATTCTTGCTCCCACTATGGTAGTTGTGACCAAAGTTGCAAAAAGCAATCCAAGCGCTAAACCCGGTCGTGTTAACTGTGCCTGTTTGACATCAGGTTTTGCACCTTGAGTATTGGGAACAAGCACAAAGAATGGTTTGCCATTTAGCCCTTCCTGAAAGATTAGCAAAAAGCGATCGCCAAATTGGGCTTCAATATTTTCCTTGACTCTCAAGTAGGCTTCTGCTGCTTTAATTCTTAATTGGCCACGACAAATTACAGCTTGGGGTCGATACTCAATATTTTGAATGTAGTAGACAGACCAGGGAAAACAATTTCGCAGCTGGGTTTCTTCTGTTGGCTCAATGGGACGCACTGTTACTGGTTCTGCGGTAGGATTAATAGCCGATTGTGATTCTTGCGCTTGGGTCTGGGTCTGTGTTCCCTTGAGCGTTCGCCGTCCCAATTGAAACAACAGCCAGTATAACAGAGAACTGATGACCAATGGAGCGATCACCCATTCTGGCGGCAGTTTTGGACCATATGTCGCAGTTCGCCAACTCCACAATATTGCTGGTGTCATCAACACCAACCACAAAAGCCAGACAGGTGTCCGGGTCATGGACGCTACACTGCGCTGCACCATTAAATAAGTAATTAGTCCTAGTAAGAGGAGAAACCAAAATGTCATATTATTTACACTTAATTTTGAAAAAATGTCTCACCTGTAGTGTTAGCACCGCAATACTCACTACAAAGAAGACTCGAAACCTCAATTTTTTTTCACGATAATTGTGCTAGTGAACTCTTAAGTTTTATTACTTATCAAAGTTCAGCATTGCAACGCCTAATTTTTCAGAACTCCTAATTTTCAGCTTTTTCTCATGTGCCCCTTAAATCAAGAGCCGAGTCACACATCAAAGCCACCACGGGTTGTACTACAAAGCGAAGTTCCTAAAACCGAAAGCCAGGAGACGGACTTCGCGCCTAATACTATTTTTGCATTTCCACCAAATCGGGACACATTAGGAGGAACCGCTTATTTCATTGTAGGAAACGAAGGCAATATCTTGATCGACAGTCCTGCTTGGGAATCTGCAAATCAGGATTTTTTGCGTTTGCACGGAGGTGTCCGCTATTTATTTCTCACTCACCGGGGTGCTATTGGTAAAACAGCCGACGTAATTCAACAAACCTTCGACTGCGAAATTGTAATTCAAGAACAAGAAGCTTATTTATTACCAGGACTCACCTTAACGACTTTTGCTGAGGAATTCACGCTTGATTCTACAGCAAAAGTGATTTGGACACCCGGACACTCTCCTGGTTCATCCTGTCTTTACTATACCCTAAATGGGGGTGTACTCTTTTCTGGGCGTCATATACTACCCAATCTACAGGGTGAAACAATACCACTACGCACAGCAAAAACTTTTCACTGGAAGCGACAAATTAAAAGTATTAAGTCCATATTAGAAAAATTTACACCAGAGACTCTTCAGTATATCTGTCCTGGTGCAAATACAGGCTTTCTTAGAGGAAAACTTCTAATAGATAAAGCCTACGATCGCCTAGCTTCTCTTGATTTAACAGCTTTACTAGGAAGTGGGGAGTTAGGAGTTATGAGTTAGGAGTTAGGAGTTATGAGTTTTTAATACAAAGACTCATAATTCCCTTACTGGCGCTCTTTACCCGTCCCTACTAACTCTCAACTCTCAGTTCCTAACTCCCGTTGTTCTGGCTACAACAGCATCTTTGGCTAATAAATCTACAGCCGCTTGATATTGACGATCGCGAGTAGTAGCAATCTGCTCACGGGTAATTGGCTCTTGAGAAATAACTTGGTCAGGTTTTATACCCAGCTTATTAATATCTTTGTGATTGGGAGTTTCATATTTGGCAATTGTCACCGCCAAACCGGAACCATCGGATAGTTCAAACAAAGACTGGATTAAGCCTTTGCCAAAGGTAGTTTCGCCTACCAATTGGGCACGCCCGTTATCTTGGAGAGCGCCGGCGAGGATTTCACTGGCACTGGCTGTGCCTTGATTTACCAAGACAACCAACGGGTCGTTTGTCAATGCTGTTTTGGAAGATTCAAAACTGCCTTGAATGCCTTGGCGATTAACGGTATATACGATAGTGCCAGAATCTAACCACAGGCGAGCAATTTCAATTCCGGCTTGTAACAATCCACCAGGATTATTTCGCAAATCGAGAATATATTCATCAGCGCCTTTTTTCTCTAAACTAGAGATGGCGTGGGCTAATTCCATTGGAGCGTTGGCATTAAATTGTGCCAGACGAAGGTAGCCAATAGATTTTCCTTGAGGGTCTGTGCGTAATTCTGCCACTACAGGATTGAGGGCAATGCGATCGCGCACAACTTGAACTTCTTTTTCGGCTTCTCCATCTCGTTCGATTACCAGAGTGATAGTAGTGCCAATTGGGCCGCGCATCCTGGTTGCAGCTTCATCAAGGGTCAGTTTTTCTGTAGAGAAGCCCTCAATTTTGATAATGCGATCGCGCGGTCGAATCCCTGCCTTTTCCGCTGGAGAACCCGCAATTGGAGATACAACTTCCAACTTCCCAGTCTCAGGATTCAGAGCAATTTGCAATCCTACCCCCGTGAGTTCCCCAGAAGTATTTACCTGCAAGCTACGGTACTGCTCTGGGTCTAGAAAGCGAGTGAAAGGGTCATCAAGGCTCTTTAACATCTTCTGAATCGCCTCATAGGCAGCCGAGCTATTATCTAGGGGCTTATTTAAAGCCTTTTGCCGCACAGCCGCCCAATTTTGATGGTTAAATGTCTCGTCTACATAAGAGCGGTTAACAATTCGCCATACTTCCGATACCAGCTTTTGTTCATCCGTTAACGCAGTCGCCGATTGAGAAAAACTGCTAAAACCCAACCAAAACGCCACTAGCAGTGACAATCCAACTTGAAAAAACCGCCGAAAACTCTGCCAAATAACTTGTTTGTGCATGAACCCCATTTTGAATTCCACTTTTAACCCGAATTGGCTACATCTTGTCCAGTTGCCTTGTCTTTGATGAAATCTATCTCTCAACTATGTTACTTTTTTTATAGAAGTGGTGCATCGCGCTCATTTATCCAGTTGTAAAATCAATGGATGGAGTGCAGATCCCACTCATAAAACGATAAAATCTACTTTGTGTCCACCATCAGACTGCGATCGGGTGCAAAGAGAGCGCAATACATTCCACGATTGAGGTGAGTGTATAGTTTTTCAAAACTATTGCCACTTTTTTCTGCTCATTTGCTTTTTCTCCCATATTTATCTGGGAGATTTATGAAACGCAATCGACTTTTAGGAATTTGAGATTGTATGGCTAATGTTTACGACTGGTTTGAGGAGCGCTTAGAAATCGAAGCGATCGCAGAAGACGTCACCAGCAAGTACGTCCCTCCTCACGTTAATATCTTCTACTGCCTTGGTGGAATCACCTTGACTTGCTTTCTAATCCAGTTTGCGACTGGATTTGCAATGACCTTCTACTACAAGCCAACAGTAGCTGAAGCATACTCAAGCGTAGAGTACCTGATGAATGAAGTGAACTTTGGCTGGCTCATTCGCTCCGTTCATCGCTGGTCTGCCAGCATGATGGTGTTAATGATGATTCTGCATACCTTCCGGGTTTACTTGACTGGTGGTTTCAAAAAGCCCCGGGAATTAACTTGGATCAGCGGTGTCATCCTCGCAGTGATTACCGTTTCCTTTGGCGTCACCGGCTACTCCCTACCTTGGGATCAAGTTGGTTACTGGGCTGTAAAAATTGTATCTGGTGTGCCAGAAGCGATTCCCGTAGTCGGCGTTCTAATCTCCGATTTGCTGCGTGGTGGTTCTAGCGTCGGTCAAGCTACCCTGACTCGCTACTATAGCGCCCACACATTTGTCCTGCCTTGGTTAATTGCGGTCTTCATGCTGTTCCACTTCTTGATGATCCGCAAGCAAGGAATTTCCGGTCCATTGTAATTTCAGCCACGATACACCATCGGCTACATTGCGGCAAGATTGCGTAGTTTGGTTTAAACTTATGATAAATAAGATACAACTGACTGGCATTTTGAACTATTAGCTGTAATGTACCCTTTCCCAGGCTTCTAGTTTTAGCCCCACAGCGTGGTTTCAAAGGAGTCTAGGTTAGGGTGGTAGCCGATGGCTTTAACTAAATGCTTTAATTGAACTAGAGCAGGAGAGCAACTTTAAAAATGGCAACAGTCAAAAAACCCGATCTGAGCGATCCCCAATTAAGAGCCAAACTGGCACAAGGTATGGGTCACAATTACTACGGTGAACCCGCTTGGCCAAACGACTTGCTGTATGTTTTCCCCATCGTAATCATGGGTTCCTTTGCTTGTATTGTGGCTCTAGCAGTGCTAGACCCCGCGATGACTGGTGAACCCGCAAATCCATTTGCCACACCCCTAGAAATTCTGCCAGAGTGGTACTTGTACCCTGTGTTCCAGATTCTGCGTTCGGTTCCTAACAAACTCTTAGGAGTATTTGCGATGGCAGCCGTACCCGTGGGACTAATTCTCATTCCTTTTATTGAGAATGTTAATAAGTTCCAAAATCCCTTCCGTCGTCCAGTAGCTACCACCGTCTTCTTGATTAGTACCCTCATCACTCTGTGGTTGGGTATTGGTGCAGCTTTGCCAATCGACAAATCTTTGACTTTAGGACTGTTCTAAATCAGTTACTAAGAAGTGCTTTGACGCCTGTGGGTTTTGAGAGCATATAGGTTAAGCTCCGAGAAAAGGAACTCCTTTACTCGGACTTCTTACAAATGTGCTTAAAGAAACAAGCAACAGGCGTCAATTTTAATAATCCAGGGAGCATCTTGGATTTTAAATTTTGGGTCTAAGCCCTCAATCTAAAATCTATAAATTACAAATAAAGTGCAACAAATACAAACATTTTTATCCACTTATATTTAAGTCCCGGTCAATGCTTAGTAAAATGGAGCAAGACCATCTGACAGTGAAAAGTGAACTTAAGCTTTTAAACCTGGTGCAACAATGGTTTGAACGCTTTTGTTCGCAGCATTTGTCTAAACTTGGTTGGTCAGAAAGCCAACTTTATCGCCTCAACTTAGCATTGGCAGAAGGCTTCACCAATGCAGTTCGTCATGCTCATCACGCTTTACCGCCGGAAACAGCGATTGAGATTGAAGTTTCCTTATGGATTGACCGATTGGAAATCAAGATTTGGGATCATGGCAAACCTTTTAATCCCGACGCGATCGCCGAACCAGAACCTGGTACTTTACAAGTAGGAGGGTATGGGTGGTTTCTCTTGCGTCGTTTAGCTGACCGCGTTGTTTACGAACGTAGTCCAGATAGTAGAAATTGTTTGCTTATTGTCAAGTATGCTCTCCAGGAACAGTAGTAACCGTTTGCAGTTAGGAGTTAGGAGTTAAAACTCATCACTCTTCGTCGAGCGATAAGGTAATTGGACTGTAAAAGTACTACCTTTACCCAACTCACTTTCGACATTCAACTTACCTTTATGTGCCCCAACTATAGCCTGGACAATAGCTAAACCCAAGCCAGAACCACCAGTACTGCGAGAGCGATCGCTATTAACTCGATAAAATCTGTCAAAAATATGAGTAAGTTCATTTTGTGGAATACCAATACCTGTATCCTGAACTTTAATTACAGCATAATAGTCAGTTTTATTTAACAATAGTGTCACCTGTCCAGATGAAGGTGTGTATTGAATTGCATTAACAATTAAATTAGAAATTAAACGATAAATCTGGTCGCAATTGCCAATAATATTTAATGGTTCATGGACTCGGATTACAGATGTTAGGGTTATTCCTGCCGCAGTTGCCATTGCTTCAAATTCCTCGATTAAATCGCCAATTATCTCCGGAAGACAACATAATTCCTGTTGTTTAGTCGGCTGTCTATCTAAACGTGCTAACATCAGCAAATCAACTACTAATGTTGTCAGTCGCTGATTTTGACGGTGTATAGTTTGCAAGATATCTCGCGTTTCTTCTACCTCTAATTGTGGCATTAAAAGCGCTGATTCAACTGTTGCAGATGTAGCAGCTAATGGTGTTCGTAATTCGTGTGCTGCATCGGCTGTAAATTGTTGAATTTGTCGGTAAGATTGGTAGATAGGCTGCATCGCTAATCCAGATAACCACCAGCTAGCAGCAGCAATCACTCCCATTGCTAGAGGCAACCCTAATCCTAAAGTTAATTTCACACTATCAAGATAACTATTAAACTCTTCTAAATTTCTCCCAACTTGCATATAACCCCAGTCTTGATGATTTTGAGTATGCAAGACAACGGAAATTTGGTGGTAATCTTTGCCTTTGCTATCTTTAAGAAATTGCCAAGTTTTTGGATTCAAAGTAGTAGGTAATCCCTCTGGGTAAAAACCAGTAGTAGCGATTAATCTTCCGGAAGTGTCAAAAAAACGTACATAATAGTTAGTTTTTGTAACAATACCCAGTAAATGACGCTTAGAATCCGGTAGCTGTTGAATACAACTAGCTCCAATGCTACAATTATTTATATTGGGGAATAGTGTTTGTACAATTGGTTCTAAACGCCCAGGTTTCTGTAGTTTTACTTCGATACTATCGTGCAGCGTTCCAGCAACTGACTCGATTTCACTGTCTAAAGCCACGACATGTGCATGAAATACTGCTCTGTAGAAACCAAAGGCACACAGGCTTAAAATTAAACCCATGACAACCGCATAGTAGAGAGCTAAACGAATACGGGTTAACCGAAAAAGTTTATTTTGATTCATCAGTAGAATTAAGCCGATATCCCAAACCGTGCAAAGTTTCAATTGGGTTACTGCAACCACTATTGGTTAGTTTGCGACGCAGTAAACGTATTTGTGCTGCCACCACATTACTACTAGCTTCTGCACTAATTTCCCATAATTGATTGCGGATTTGCTCAGTTGTTAAAATTTGATTGGGATGTTTCATAAAATACTCCAGCAATTGGAATTCTTTATTAGTCAGGGAAATTACTTGTTTTTCACCCGTTGCATTTTGACTCACAATTTCGCTGCGACTATAATCTAGACTGAGTTTACCAACAGCGAGTTGTTGGGGTTGAAACTGTGGAGAACGACGTTGTAAAGCCCGCAACCTTGCCAGTAATTCTCCCATGCCAAACGGTTTTATTAAGTAGTCATCAGCACCCGCATCTAAACCAGCAATCTTATCTTCCATCCTATCTTTTGCTGTTAGCATTAAGACAGGAAGAGGATTGCCTTTGAAACGTATTCTTTTGCACAATTCTAAGCCAGTAATTCCTGGAAGCATCCAATCAAGAATAGCTACTGTATACTGAGTCGAGCTATTTTCTAAATACTCCAATGCTTCTATACCGTCCATTACCCAATCAACCAAGTACTTATGTTGACTGAGAGTACGCTTGATAGCAGCACCCAAATCCGGCTCATCTTCGACTAATAAAACCCGCATATCAAATTTAGTAGTTATCAGTAAGCAAATTAAAATTTAGGCTAATTATTACAAACAAACATATAATTAATCAGTACAAAAAATGTGGTCAATTCAAAATTAACTACTTCTTACGTTTAGCTATCAATTATTGAACTTAGAAGTTTCATCGTTACATCTGTTTACCTATCGATAGGTTTCTTCAAAAAGGTATACAGCCTTTACCCATCTATTTATTAGTCTGACAGGGACTAATGAAATCAAGATGAAATTTCTGGTTTGCGGATTTATTAATTTCAAGCAATCGCTGAAATGATTAACTGGCTTGTCTTATATTAGTTTTTGGATGTGTCAAGCAAAAAAAACTCCAAAAAATTTCATTTACCCCTTGACTCTCCAGTAGACAGGAGAATACAGAATGGGATTAGTTATCAAGAGGGTGTTTAGATATGACACTTCAATTGAAAGTTCCTAATATGGCTTGTTCCGCTTGTGGTGAGACTATTACAGAAGCAATAAAGGCCGTTGACTCTAGTGCTATGGTTCAAACTGACCCAAAAACGAAGTTAGTCAACATTGAAACCCAAGCATCCGAAGTTGTAATTAAACAAGCAATTACAACTGCTGGTTACTCGGTTGCATGACGTTGAACTTTTAAGACTAAGTACAGAAGAGCATAAATTCGTAGCGTTTTTAAACGCAGTAGGCGCTGTAGACGCTTTTGCGGCTTGCCGCAGGCTGGAAAGCGCAGAGGTACGCTGAGTTTTTTTAAGAGGATTCTGTACTAAGTACAAAATCTTTGACAAGGCAGACATTGAAGAAAATCTCTTCCTTGCCTCCTCCTTTTATTTTATAAATATCCCCTTAGTAAGTGCATTCCTAGTAATAAGAATGGAAAATACTACACTGAAACTACGTGGTATGAGTTGCGCTTCTTGTGCGAGAAGCGTTGAAAAAGCAATTAGTTCTGTAATCGGTGTAAATGAATGTATCGTCAATTTTGGTGCAGAACTAGCAACAGTAAAATATGACCCGAGAAAAACTGATGTAACAACTATCCAAGAAGCTGTAGAGAAGGCTGGTTATTCAGCAAGACCACTGCAAGAACAAAACTTGACTTCCGACGAGGATGAAGCCGAAAAGCACAGAGAATCAAGAGAGACCCGTGAATTAACCCGTAAGGTATTCATATCAGGTATCTTCAGTGCTGTAATTGTCATCGGTTCAATTCCCATGATGACGGGTTTAAATGTACCTTTTATTCCCATGTGGTTGCATAACCCTTGGGTGCAACTGGTGCTAACAATCCCCATCTTTTGGTGCGGTTCATCTTTCACGAGTAATGCATGGAAGGCTTTGAAACGTCATGCGGCAACGATGGATACTCTTGTTGCATTGGGAACTAGTACAGCATTTATTTATTCCCTGTTTCCTACTTTTTTCCCGAGTTTATTCGTTGCTCAAGGTTTAAAACCTGATGTATATTATGAAGCTTCCTCTGTAATTATTGCCTTGATTTTACTGGGTAAGTTGCTAGAAAGTCGTGCGAAAAGACAAACTGGAGAAGCTATCCGCAGTCTTATTGGTTTGCAAGCAAAAACTGCACGTTTAATTCGCAACGGGCAAGAAATTGATATTCCAATTGAATCCGTACAAATTGGGGATGTGATACTAGTTCGTCCCGGTGAAAAGATTCCTGTAGATGGTGAAGTAGTTGATGGTACATCAACGATTGATGAGTCTATGGTGACAGGGGAAAGTGTCGCTGTGAAAAAACAGCCTGGAGATGAGGTCATTGGAGCCACTATTAACAAAACAGGAAGCTTTAAGTTTCAAACAACGCGAGTAGGAAAAGATACCGTTATCGCGCAAATTGTCCAGCTTGTACAACAGGCTCAAGGTTCAAAAGCTCCTATTCAAAAATTAGCAGACCAAGTAACAGGTTTTTTTGTACCTGTGGTAATTGCGATCGCCCTCCTGACATTTATTATCTGGTTTAATATCACGGGTAATCTGACGCTTGCACTAATCACCACGGTAGGGGTATTAATTATTGCTTGTCCTTGTGCGCTGGGTTTGGCTACTCCCACATCAGTGATGGTGGGAACAGGTAAAGGTGCAGAAAACGGTATTTTGATTAAAGGTGCCGATAGTTTGGAATTAGCGCACAAAATCAAAACAATTGTGCTGGATAAAACCGGAACCATTACTCAAGGTAAACCCACAGTTACCGATTTTGTCACAGTCAACGGTACTGGAAACGGTAATGAAATTAAATTATTGCAACTAGCCGCATCTGTAGAACGCAACTCAGAACACCCTTTAGCAGAAGCTGTTGTGAGATATGCCCAAACCCAGGAAGTCGGGTTAGTAGATGTGAAGGAGTTTGAAGCAGTTGCTGGTAGTGGTGTACAGAGTATTGCTGATAACCATCTCGTACAAGTTGGTACGCAACGCTGGATGTCCGAGTTGAGCGTAAACACTCAAGCTTTGGAAAAACAAAAAGAACGCTTGGAATATCTCGGTAAAACTGCAATTTACATCGCAATTGATGGTAGAATTGAAGGATTGATGGGTATTTCTGATGCAGTTAAACCTACTTCTGCCCAAGCTGTGAAAGCATTACAAAAAATGGGTTTAGAGGTAGTAATGCTCACAGGAGATAATCGCCGCACTGCTGAAAGTATTGCTCAGGAAGTTGGTATAAAGCGCGTAAGAGCAGAAGTCCGTCCCGACCAAAAAGCCGCTACTGTCAAAGAATTACAAAGGGAAGGAAAGATTGTAGCGATGGTGGGTGATGGTATCAATGATGCACCAGCCTTGGCTCAAGCTGATGTGGGAATTGCTATTGGAACGGGAACAGATGTGGCGATCGCTGCTAGTGACATTACCCTGATTTCTGGTGATTTACAAGGTGTGGTGACAGCGATTCAACTCAGCCATGCAACAATTCGTAACATTCGCCAGAATTTATTTTTTGCCTTCATTTATAACATTGCGGGAATTCCAATTGCAGCTGGTATTCTTTTCCCGTTCTTCGGTTGGTTGCTAAACCCAATTGTCGCAGGTGGTGCAATGGCTTTTAGTTCGGTGTCTGTACTTACAAATGCACTGCGTCTGCGTAATTTCCGACCGAAAGCAATTGTATAATCAGGGAGCAATATGTTGATTAAAAAGGTAGTTATCGGCAGTCTTGCAAGTTTAGGATTGTTGTTTGGTGTTTTGAGCAATACCGCAGCACAAATGACACATGAAACGCATACGGTAGAAAGTTCGCAAACAACCGAGTTTCGGCAAATTGAACAACCACTGTGGGTAAAAGGTGCTGTTACAGTTGGGGGTTTAGGCTTAATTGGTTTAGAGGTATGGTGGTTTTTGTTAAGTAAGCCTAAGTCACGAAGCGCAGAAGCTCGTGACGGCATTCAAGAGGTTACAATTACGGTAGATGGAGGCTATGAACCAAGTCGAGTAGTCGTTAATGCAGGTCAACCAGTCCGCTTAAACTTTCTACGTCGTGACGAAAGTAGCTGTTTGGAACAAGTTATATTTCCCGATTTTCATATTGCCCAAGACTTAGACTTAAATCAAGTAACCCCAATTGAGTTTACACCTCAAAAACCAGGTCAATATACCTTTGCTTGCGGTATGAATATGTTTCACGGTGTTGTAGAGGTGAGGTAGCACGCAGAATAGGAAGTTTTTCCACTTGATGTTGTCGAGTCTTAGAGGGACGAAAGCACGAAAAAATTAATGATGGAGGATTGAGAATTATGGGGTTTTATTCACAAATTATTTTACCACGCCTTTTAGATTGGAGCTTATCAAACTCAACTTTAGCCAAATACCGTCAGGAACTACTTGCAGATGTCAAAGGAGAAGTTCTAGAAATTGGTTTTGGAACTGGATTAAATCTAGCTTACTATCCTGCGCATATTCATAAAATCACCACGATAGATACAAATCCTGGTATGAATGCTTTTGCTAAAAAACGTATTAGCGACTCAAATATAATAGTTCAGCAACTAACGCTATCGAGTGAAAATCTACCAATGTCAAATGATACTTTCGATAGTGTTGTTAGTACTTTGACGCTATGTAGTATTGCTAACATAGAACAAGCACTAAAAGAAATTAACCGCGTACTTAAACCAGGTAGTAGATTTTTCTTTTTGGAACATGGGTTAAGCAATAAACCTAACGTACAGGTTTGGCAAAATCGATTAACGCCGATTCAAAAAGTTATAGGGGATGGATGTCATCTCAACCGAAATATTCAAGAACTGGTAGAAAGGCATTTTGATAAGGTTGAATCGAGGCAATTTACCCCTGAAAATATGCCAGATTTGACGGCTCATCTATATAGAGGAGTTGCGACAAAATAAGCCAGTGAATTATATAGACAAACAATAACAACCATCCAAAAAGCCAAAAAGCAAAGTAAATAGCTGGCTGTTTCTTCTTGACTCCTCAGTTAAATAGAGAGTTGAAAATAAAGCTTAAGAAATTATTTTCGAGGTGTGTACGTTATGTTACTTCAAGAAAAAACAAAACAAATAGGCACCGTTGCTTCATTAAGTGGCGTACCAATCAAAACTATCCGTTATTATGAGGAACTAGGCTTGCTGAAAGCATCGGGTAGAACTGAAGGTGGGTTTAGATTGTTTGAATCGGATGTTTTATCTCGCTTACATTTTATCAAACGATCTCAAAGTCTTGGTTTAAGTTTATTAGAAATTAAAGAATTTTTGGATGTTCACGACCAAGGTGATTTGCCTTGCGAACATATAAAAGTTAAGTTATATCATGTCCGGGAAATCACTTACGATTAAACCCCGATTTGAATCCACCAATGAAAACCAGTTAACCCTTGAATAAAATCTTGCATTTTTAGCAAAGATTGGCATCTCTGAAATAAAACTTCCTCC